>Ga0315338_1000100_pt1 | contig 395320 bp, 347 predicted proteins | sample ASW8metaG_FD_204518 | JGI IMG/M metagenome (GOLD analysis project Ga0315338, IMG submission 204518) | Ammonia-oxidizing marine archaeal communities from Monterey Bay, California, United States - ASW #8 | ecosystem: Environmental > Aquatic > Marine > Coastal | place: USA: California | collected...
GATAGCTTTTTCATTGATGATCACGTTCCGCACACTCATCTGGACACTGATTGGGGGCATCGTGGGCGTGCGTTCGCAAACGGCTATATACAGGCGATGATTGAGGCTGTCACCAAACAAGGGTGATATTGTCGTCACTTAACTTCTCACCAGAGTTCAGCGGTGCCGAACTGGTTAAAAGCTATAAGAATATTCGGTTTTATTATCCAACCATCTTGAGGTGTTTAGTTTTCACATGCGTAATGGGCAATCTCTTTTTCACCCGCTTCTAGGCTGCCGACATAATCAACCAGAATAATATCGACTGGCTCTTCTACTGCGCTTTCCAGACCGCACGATATGGATTTGAATGTCTGTGAAAATCCTTCTAACGCAAGTCCGTCCTGTGATGGGAATCGGAACTCCAATCTGTCAGATCGGTAGATTAATTGCGACTCAAAATTGGAGTCAGGAGTGATTAGTTCAATTCCTATCAGGTAGTTCATTATTTTTAGGGCTTCGTCTTGCTCAACTGGTGCCAAGTAGAAGAAAGAGTTGTTGCCGAAAACGGCGTTTCTGCCTATCGATTTTGAACTGCATGGACTTGGATATTTTTTTAGCACTTTTTCAAAATCATTATTTTCCGTTATCACATACGTTAGATTTTCATCAGGTAAAGCGTATTTGTTTTGGAAACACCCGAGTTCCATAAAGCTTTCATCATGGAATTCACGGATCGTATAGTCCGATGATTTGCCCGAAGTTTCGATTGTAGCTCCAGCGCGTATTTCATAGGCTCCAGATTCTTCCCTTAGCTGGAGTTCACTCTTGGAGTCCTTAGTGAAATAGTTATTTTTTACGTAAAGATCTACTACTTTTTGAGCCTGTTCTTGAGTGACGGGTGACAGATAGAACACAACATTGTCGTGATAGCTGAGCTGTTCATATGAAGCTTTAGAGGCACAGCCAATTACCACTAATGTGCTGAGCAGAATTGGTATCACGTAAAACACTCTATTGAGCATCTGACCTCCTTGTAGTACTCCTGCGTGGTATACCGTACTTTCAATCTCCATTTTCTATATTTGAGCGTAAGGAAATCACTTCACTAGATCAAGAGCTAAAAAGTAGTTGAATTTCCAGGTTACGTTTTGCATTGTCGTTATCATTAGCAGCCACATCGATTTGCTACCCAGTTGCTAATCCACTAACTTTCTTGTTGGAGATAACGCATGTCCCCCCATATTGTCCGATACGGATTGCTTTCTACCGCACAGATTGGACTCAATGCCCATCTGCCTGCATCAAGAGAATCTGAAATATCCGAGATTATTTCGATTTCATCTCGAACGGTTGAAAAAGCTCAGCAAGCAGCGAAAATGCACGATATTGACAGGTGGTACGGATCGTATCAAGAGCAACTAATCGATCCAGATATCGATGCAATTATCAACGCACTCCCAAACAGCATGCATTGTGAGTGGACTGTTAAAGCGGCTGAAGCCGGTAAGCATGTTTTATGTGAAAAGCCTTTGGCTGTTTCCGCCGCAGAATGTCAGCGGATGATCGATGCGGCTAATGCAAATAATGTGTTCTTGGTTGAGGCGTTCACGCACCGCTGGAACCCTCATATGCGAAAGGCCCGACAGCTGGTAGGCGAAGGGGAGATTGGCGAGATTCAGACGGTTGACAGCGCGCTTTGCTTTAATGTCACGGAGCCTGACGGGAACATTCGGTTTTCCAAAGCGTTGGCAGGTGGAGCACTCAGGGATGCGGGGAGTTACGCTGTTTACGCTATTAGGTTTGTCATGTCCGCAGAACCCATACATGTCATCGGGTACTCCCATGACTCAGGGAACTGGGGGGTCGATACGACGTTTGCTGGAACAATGAAATTCAATAATGGCGCAATTGGAAATATAACTACGAATATGCAACAGCCATTTCGTTGTTTTATAACCATTCATGGTTCTGCGGGCCGAATAGAAATTCCAAATATGTTCGACGACTCGGGACCCATCGTGATCAAAAAGGGTGACGGACGAACTAGCCAAGACGATCAGGTGATCGCTGTACAGGCACCGAATCGATTCCTCGTTCAGTTGGACGAGTTTACACACTGCGTTCTCACAGGTGAGAAGCCTGAGTTCCCGGCTGAAGATGGTCTTGCTAATACGGCTGTTTTAGAGGCTCTTTACGAATCAGCAAATTCAGGTGCCTCCGTTTCACTTGGTACTTGAACAACTCGGTCACTATAGGTTTTGATTCGTCGTGGTGGTGTAGCTCATGCCACGTGTAGACGGTTCCCGGGTGAGCGATCAGATGTAATATGCGCAATGTTCATATTCCAATACTACAATTCAGAGATTTTTTAATTATGTATCCAAGTGATGTCCGACAGAAATTAGCATCTGGAAACCCGGTTCTCGGTACAAGCATGTTCACCAGAGAGCCGTTTGTAGCTCAATCGATTTACCAGACAGGGGCAGATTGGGTTTGGATTGACCAGGAGCATCAGCCGGTGGGTACCGAGTCGGTCGGAACTATATGTGTTCAAGGTCGTGAAAATAGTAGTGCCCCGGTCATACGTGTCCCTTACAACAATCCTGGCGACATTAAGAAAGCCTATGACGTTGGAGCTGTGGGCGTAATGGTTCCGCAAATCGATACGCCTCAAGATGCCAAGAATGCAGTCAAATGGGCGAAGTATCCTCCGCTTGGACAGCGGGGTATTGCTCCTTTTTTCGCCGGATATTTGGGTGTTTCTGCTCAGGACATTATCGATAATGCGAATGATGAGACAATCCTCATGCTCCAGATGGAGAGCGTTGAAGCTTACGAAAACCTTGACGAAATCCTTGCGGTTCCGGGATACGAGGTTTTACTCGTTGGTCCTACTGACTTATCTGCATCTCTAGGGGTTAATGGTGATATTCACAATTCAAAGGTGGAGAACATAATGACTGATGTTGCCCAGCGCATTAAAGGCAGCGGTAAGTATCTTTCTACAACGTTTGGTGATGTTGAAGATTGTCGTAGGTGGATAGGTGAGGGTTATCTGATGATGAATGTTTCTAGCACCCTTGCTTTGGGAACCATCAAAACAAAACAGATATTTGGCGAATTAAGAGAACAATTCAAAGTCTAATGTCGTTTTTTTAATAGACAGTGTTCGAGTTCGTTCGAAAGGACACTTGTTTTGTTTATTGAATTCGGAGCAGAATAGTGCTCAGTGTTCATTTATCATTTCGTAAGCATAGGAGGTTAACGAATGCTGACCATATCAGCTAATAAACTTGGAGGAATTTGCCTTATCATCGGGCCTCTGGGTGCGACCATAATTTTTATATTACTGACCATTATTTTGGGAGATTCCAATATTGAGCCAACGGAATTTTCAAAAGCGGCTGTCGACATAGCTGGCAGGACATCTCTCGAGACTTTACTTGGTTTACTCCCTCCGATTTTTCTTGTTCTAACTTTGTATGGAATATCAATCCTTCGCTCAGATATGAAGAGCGGCGATGCGGTGTTTGGTCTAGGACAAATGATGTTTGCGGTGGGTGTTTTTTCTACTGTTATCGCATCCGCGTTAACTAAGCCACTGGAATTTGGGCTTGATTTGTCCAATGGCGAAACGATGGCTGCGTTAAACGGAGCGGTAAGTAGTTATGGGGGGTTGATATTTACGTTAGGGACAATATTGATAGCACTGGTATATGCCTCCAATAAAGAAGGCGGTTTGAGAATTGGCGCCTACATAACTGCACTGGTGTTTTTAGTCAGTTTCGTGGTGCAGTTGATCAGTTGGGTTGATACGAGTATTTGGACGCTTACCGGCAGTGTGGCGGGTATTTCATATATTGTCGTATCTATATGGAATATTTTCGTAGGCAGGGATCTACTGAAAAAAGCGTGACCTTTTGTTCTGTTATCAATGGTAATTAAAAAGCCGAGGCGTTTATATCGCCTCGGCTTTTTGGTTAGGAATTAGCAATAGCTCAACAAATAGACATAGTTTTTAAGATGCTGGTATCTTTTGCACTATATGCTGAGGGCAACTCGCTGAGCTTGCGTTCCTTGTTTTTTCCCTTGCCACTCCGCAAATTCGAAAGCTTCGTTGATCTTTTCGAGCGGGAAGTGATCTGAAACAACATCCATCAACTGATATTGATTCTTGGTTTTTACTAGAAATTGCAGGGCTGCTTCGATTATCCACGGGTTGTAATGGACTGTTCCAACCCACTTGGTTTGATTGCCGATTATTTTGCCAGCGGGAATGTCTAACCTGCCTCCTCCGATGTTTCCGATGTCGAGGTAGGTTCCGTTGATCCGTACCATATCGAGTCCCTCGTAAGCGGCTTCAGCGACTCCAACCACCTCAACTACAATGTCGGCGCCTATACTATGCGTAAGTTCGCGAACTCGCTCGACTCGTGATTCTGCTGTCTTATACTCGGCCATTGATATGGTGGATGTAGCGCCGCATTTCATTGCTCGGTCTAGGCGGTGTTGCTGTCCATCAATCACTATTACCTGACTTGCTCCTCGTTCGGCAGCCACGGCTGTCGCGTAAATTCCTAGGCCTCCAGCACCTTGGATTACGACTGTATCTCCAAATGCAACACCTACACGTTCAAGTCCGAACAAAACTTGAGCTAGAGCACAGTTGACTGCCGGCACCGCCTCACTTGGAAGTTCATCAGGAACCTTGTATGCATAGTGTCCGGGTTCGAGATAAAAGTATTCTGCCATTCCTCCATTGCAGTACGGGTATTCGTCGAGTCCAACCATGTTTCGTCTTTGCCTGAACGTACAGGCGTGGTGTTCACCACGAATGCAGTGATAGCAACGGTGGCACGGGAAGAAAAACGGAAATGCAACTCTGTCGCCCTCATTTAGCGGACGCCGCAAGGAGTCTGTGTTGATTTCTTTTCCTAGCGAATGGACAATACCGGTGAACTCGTGCCCGACTACGCGTCGTTTGGACAAGCGAGGGCCAGCTCCATCACCTCGCCAAGCATGTAAGTCCGATCCGCAAATTACAGCATCAGTGTTTTTGACCAATATCCCACCAGGTTCAATTTCTGGCGTGGGAAGTGATTCCAACTCAAATGGTGTTCCCGGTTCCGTAAAGACTGTTGTAAGGCCTTTGGGCATCTGAAATTCTCCGTGTTCGAAGGTATACGGTTTTGGTTCATACCTACAGTGGTAATGATGATTTCGGTTTGTTACCAGAGATTAGATCTATTACCACTACATAGGAATATCGAAACGCAATGTAACCCTAATGGGCCCCGATCGTCTACAAAGGGGATGTATACTCCGTCCGTTTTATGTATCCATTACTAATTATCGTGGTGGTTTATAACCTTTGATATTGAACAATTTTCAGAAAGGGACACAAAGTTTTGCTTGAACGCTTTCACGTACCCAGCGACGAGGCAGTCCACGTCAATAAAGATGATATGCATGCGACGGTGGTTGATATCTTTTTGAAGATGGGTATGCCCTCTGATGAAGCTGAAGTTGCTTCAGATGTTCTTGTTTATGCGGATGTTAGAGGCATTGAGACGCATGGCGTTTCTAATATGTTGCGTAACTATGTCAAATCTTTTGGAGAAGGAGGGATTAATCCCACGCCTAACCCGAAAATTGTTCGTGAGATGCCTGCTGCAGCTACTTTGGATTGCGACGGTGGACATGGGTTGGTGGTTGGTCCAATGGCGATGGAAATGGCAATTGAACGCGCCAAGGTCTATGGAATTGGGACGATCACTGCCAATAATGGACGTCACTTTGGTGCGGCCGCGTATCATGCCGCAATGGCGATTGACCATGACATGATTGGATTGGCCATGACCTCGGGCGGAATGAGTGTGGTTCCTGTAGACGGATCGAAGCCGATGTTTGGGCTGAATCCAATAGCAATAGCGATTCCAACTCGACATGAAGCTCCGTTTATATTTGATGCTTCTATGAGTTCGGTAGCAGGCAATAAAATTGTATTGGCAAAACGTCTTGGGGTTCCGGTAGCACCGGGATGGATTACTCGGGAGGATGGTGTTCCAATTACGGAAGAGAGTGAAGTTCCAGAAAATTATTTCATGCTTCCGTCTGGTGGGACTCGTGAAAATGGTTCACACAAAGGATCTAGTCTTGGTATCTGGGTTGAGATAATGTGTGGTTTGCTGGGAGCGACTGGCGCGGGCCCGAATCGTGAAGGGGGAGCGGCGCATCATTTCATTGCCTATAACATAGAGGCATTTACCGACCTTGAGGGCTTCAAGGACGATATGGATACATATATGAAAGAGATACGCGAAACCCCGCCTATTCCAGGAGCCGATCGTGTTCTTTACGCTGGGTTGCCGGAGCATGAGGAAGAAATCGAGCGTAATGAAAACGGGATTCCTTATCACCCCGAAGTGATCGACTGGTTTCGCGGCATAACCGGTGAGTTGAATATAGATTGGCGTCTAACAAGTGATTGAATCAGGAGTTTAAAATGGCTAAACGGATCAACAAATGTATTGAGTTACTTGAACAGGGTCAGCCGTATTACACGACGCACCCCTCTGAGTTGAGTTACGAAGCTGGACTGGAGGATTCGCAGACCTGGGCGGATATGCTGATGATGGACTTTGAGCACCATCCTTTTGACACTGTGGGTCTGACCAATTACATGCGAGGCCTGAAAGATGGCGGACCTACTCCAAGTGGGCATTCCACTCCTACTGTTTTATGCACGCTTCCATCAAACGCTATTTCACCTGAAGAAGTGCGTTATAACGCCTGGCAAGCTCGTCATGTCTTGAGCGCAGGCGTCCATGGAATACTTCACACTCATACAAGGACTGCTGAATCGGTAAAGGCATTTGTGCAAATTACCCGATACCCGTTCCAGTCCTTGGGTCGAGACGTTATAGGTGAGGGTTTGCGCGGTGCAGGAGGACAGAGGCCAGCCAACGATATATGGGGTTTGACTGGTGCCGAATATGCCAAGGTTGCAGATCCATGGCCCCTTAACCCTGATGGTGAGTTAATCCTGGGACTGAAGATTGAAGACCGTCACTGTCTCGCCAACGTGGATGACATAGCAGCGGTGCCTGGGATTGCCTTTGCTGAATGGGGTCCAGGAGACATGGGTATGTCGTTTATGGATCCTGATGCTCATGATCCCCCCTATCCTGAAGTTATGAACGATGCTCGTGATCAGATCAAAACAGCCTTGGATAAAAACGGTATTGGTTTCTACTCCAGTTGGGCTGATGATGAGATGACGATGGAGCAGCGCGTTGACTACTCGATAGATGTTTTGGGCGTGAAGATGATGGGTGCAACTAAGGAGTGGGCAGAGTATGGTCGCAAAAAGACCGGTCGGACAATGCCGGTTTAAATGAATTAATGCTTCAAGAAAAACTGTAGATTCAATCGAGCTCGTGGAAACGAGCTCGACTCGCGTACAGCCGTAATAGCAGTGAATTCTAATTATTAGGAAATAAAGAGATGAAAGTACTGGTAACTGGTGGTTCGGGGATTGTTGGGCATTACGTCATTGACGAACTGTATAAGTTAGGTCATGAGGTGATCAATGCTGACAAATTTCGAATGTCAAGCAATCTCAGTCACAGCGGTACTACCGGACAACTTGCTAGTGCTGATACCGCTATAGAAATGCGAAAAAACTGGTCACAGATTCCTACTTTTTTTGAAGTTGAGATATCTGACTATGGCGAGGTCATTTCGGCTATGGATGGGTGTGATGGGGTTATCTCACTGGCATCTCGTCCTAGTGCAGCACATTATGTTGAAGAAGATGTTGTGCGCACCAACACGATGTCTATGTGGAATGTTTGTCGAGCTGCCGAGCAACTCAAGGTAAAGCGAGTAGCCCTAGGTTCTTCGTACAACGCTGTTGGCGCGATGGGAACTGCGGCACGTTGGGAACCAAAAGAAGTTAAACCACCCGAGTATTTTCCGTTGGATGAGAATGTCTATACTAGGTCTGAAGACCCTTACTCGATTGCCAAGTGGTTAGGTGAAGAGATCGGTGAAGCTTTTTCTCGTCGTTCCCCCTGGATGGCTATAGCGAGCATGCGGTTTAATGGGATGTGGGACGATGCTTACTTCAGGTATTTACGGGCCAATCCGATCGGTGATCCATGGGTACGTTGTCAGGGTTTCTGGACTTATTTACATATCCGAGATGCTGCCCGAGCATGTGTCAAGGCGGTGGTTAACGAAAATTGGAACGGCCACCATAGATTTTTCCTAAACGCCAAAGATACGATGCTCAACCTCCCAACGATGGAGGCTATTAAAACGGTATATCCTCATGTTCCACTGAAAAAAGAATTTGAGGATTTTGACGCTCCCATTTCAACTCAGAACGTTAAAGAAGTAATCGACTGGGAGCCTTTATATTCATGGAGAGACGCTGAATTCAGCTCGTAGGGGCTGGTAATGAGTCGGGCGTAAACTGATTGTATGTGTGGCGCCTTTGTCTATGTGCACCCTGAGGAATATTCATGCCGCTTGGCGGATGGGTTTAGGTGGCGCGCTGTTATCAGCGATCTGATCGACCAGCGCCCAGATCTTCACAGTCGATTTAATATTCGACCCACTCAGGATGTTGTGGTTGTTTTCAATGGAAGCGGAGGACCTGTAGCGAAGCCAATGCGCTGGGGACTTATTCCCAATTGGTCCAAAAATGAAAAAATGTCCCGCAATACTTTCAATGCCCGTGATGATCGGGTTGCGGAATCTGCAATCTGGAGTTACCCGTTAAAACACAAGAGAGGAATTGTTCTGGCGAATGGATTTTTTGAGTGGAAAAAAGTCGGTGATACCAAACAGGCGATGTACATTACGGCCAAAGAAGGCGAGGTTTTTCAATTCGCGGCTTTGTACGATTCTTGGATAAACAAACGCGGCGAGAATATTGACTCCTGTGCGATAGTTACAACATCATCAAATGTGCTTATGTCATCAATACATGATCGGATGCCCGTCATTCTTGACAGTCAATCTCTCCCCGTATGGCTTGAACCCGCGATTACTGAGCCGGATCGTCTGCAATCTTTATTGATACCAGCATCAGAGGAATTGTTACGAGCGCATCCGGTTTCTGCTGAGGTTAACTCATACAAAAATGATTCTTCCAATCTGATCACACCGATATCGATTGAAAAATTTCAATGCAGCGATAGACAATTACGCATGTTCGATCACTAGCTAATAATTTTCAACAGAATATGATGCAAAAACCGCCAGACGATATTAAAGATAATGAGCCTGAAAACACCACTGATGATGTGCATGGTCCATCTCAACGGGATATTGACCGTTCCTGGGATGGTTACGAATCAGAAAAGGTTGGGGAAGGCACACAAGCGAGCAGTATTGTATGGAAAACCGTGATTGTGATGGTGTCGTTGGTGATATTGGGCTCCATGTCTCTTGGAATAATTGGTCCGTTGCTCGGAGGTTCTCAACCAGAGCGACAGTTACAGCCTGAACGCGTGGCAGCTAATGTTTTACGTGTTATTGACAGTCGGACGATCATCATTGACGCTGGGCAAGGAGAGCAAATCGTACGACTGATTGGTATAAAGACTCCGGATTTTGGAGACCCGTTTTACGACTTTTCACGTGAGGTGACTCAGAGTTGGATAGGAGGGAAATCGGTAATGCTCGAGTCCGATCAGCTGGAAATTGATTCTCAAGGACGACTTTTACGATATGTTTTCTTTGAAAATATCATGATTAATGCAGCGTTGATGGTGAATGGCCTGGGCTCTATTGAAACAGAGTTACCCAATGTCCGGTACGACAATTATCTGAAGCAAATGGAATTGCAAGCCCGGGAGTCGGAAGTTGGGATCTGGGATCCCACGTATGGTGGTTCTAACCTGAATGGTCCTCAGGCTTTTCACCAAGACTTAAGTGTCTCTTCTGCAAGGCGTATTTCAATTTGAAGGAAAATACTGGCCTTCAACAAAAACCACTAAGTCAACGGTTTGGACTAGTAATCTCTAACCCTACTTATCGTCGTCTGTGGGGCATTGGCCTACTGTCCAGGACGATGCACTGGTTGGAAACTGTTGCTTTAGGTATTTTCGTCTTCGAACTCACAGGCTCGCCGTTTTGGGTGGGCGTGGTTGGTTTCTTGCGGTTGGTTCCAATGTTCATATTTGGTCCAGTTGTTGGTTTAATTGCTGATCGAATGAATCGCAAAATCTTGATGGGTTCGTCAATGGCAGCGCTTGCGTGTGTTTACGCCATTATGGGTTTTTTGGTGGTCAGCGGTGGTATCCAACTTTGGCATATCTGTATTGGCGCTACTGTGGCTGGAGTTGTGGGGTCGACTGATTATGTCGTACGCAGGGCGATGATTGGTGATGTAGTGGATCCTGATGGGATTTCTACCGCCATCGGTATAGACATGGCGACCAGTAATTTCTCACGGGTGATTGGACCTCTTGGTGCTGGTGCTTTTCTCGCGACAATTGGTGTGCAGGCGGCATATTTTTCTGGGGCAGTTCTGTTTGGAATGGGAGCAATACTGGCATTTTCGATGCCGTACGTGGTGTCCCCACTGCAGGGGACTGGTGTGAGCTTAGGTTATTTTGCGAATCTCTCAGCGGGGCTCAGGCATGTTCGGGCCGACCGTATCATTTTCGTCACAATTATCATCACGATGGTGATGAACCTGTTTGCTTTTCCCTACCAGCACATGGTTCCGGTCATTGGATCTGAAACTTTGGAAGTTGGTCCGTTATTAGTTGGAATTCTTCTGGCTACTGAAGGATTGGGCGCGACCATTGGATCCTTGATGATCGCGTTAAAAGCACGCCCCTCAGGTTATACCCGCGTTTATGCCACTGGGTCGATTGGCTTTCTAACAGCGATTCTCTTGTTTTCGCTATCACCATCGTTTTGGATGGTGCTGCCGATTATGGTGATCGGCGGTTTCTCAATGTCCGGTTTCGCTACGATGCAGAGCATCATTGTCATCACGTCTGCACCGATAGAGATCAGGGGACGGGTTCTAGGCGTTTTGGCTGCGGCAATTGGAACAGGTCCGTTTGGGGCACTGATAGTTGGTAGCTTGGCTGTTATTTGGGGTGCAAATAATGCGGTGACTGCGATAGCTGTAACCGGACTTATGTTGACGACTCTAACGTTAATAGTGTGGCCAGCATTTTTGCGTAATGCGGGGAACTCCGATTAGCCATTAGTTGGTAGATTGTGCCCACAACCCGAAATGTTGTCACTGAGTTAGGAGAAATGATCAGTAACATTACAAGAGTCCTGGAAAAGATTTGCATAAGTGGCTTGTGTGAGATTGGATTAAGCAAGGCAGGAAGATATCGAAACTTACTCGTTGGTAGCTCTTGATATTGATGGCACAATGATCGGTGAAGATCGGGTCGTGCAACCGGATCTAATCAAGGCTATTTCAGATGTACAAGCAATGGGTGCTGTGGTATCTATAGCGACTGGTAGAACGTTGGTTCCAGCATTGCGAGTGGCTGAACAATCTGGTGTACTTGGCCCCGTCATTTGTTTCCAAGGGGCGATGACTTTTGATCAATTTTCCGAGTCGGTTATTCGTCATATTCGGCTCGAGGAAAATATTGCTCGCCAGTCGATAGAGTGTTTAACTTCGGCGATACCAGAAGTCATGATGTTTTTGGATGATGAAGTATGGGTGGAGCAACGTAGCGCGTGGACCGACGGCTATGGGGAAAGAATGGGGGTTACGGTTCGCGACAGAGATTCCCTTTTGTCGTTGGCTGATCGTATGCCTACAGCGATTGTTGGAGTTGGCGACCCGGATGTGGTAGGTCCACTTGTCGCTGAACTCAACTTGGAGTTGGGGGGTGCTGCGCTGGTGACGCACTCTCTACCTATGTTTTGTGAAATACAGTCTATTGGTGCCGGTAAAGATCTGGCGGTGGCACATCTAGCTGGGTCACTTGGAGTTGATCAAACTGCTGTGATTGCTGTCGGTGATGGTAAAGGTGATCAATCTATGATCGAATGGGCAGGTCTAGGGGTGGCCATTGAGGGAGGGCATGCTGATGCGATTCGATCTTCTCATCAATTGATTGCGAGTCCTGAGAATGGAGGCTTGGTTCAATTTCTCAGAGAGTTAACTGTGGGTGATAGATTTGGTCCGCCAAATGGATAAACCAACTAAGTATTTATTCTTTTTATTGCCAGCTGAGGGAGGGTTTTCTTGAAAGACGTAATAGTCCTCGGCGGATTAAACATGGATTTGATTGTTGAAACCCCAAGATTAGCCGGCCCGGGTGAAACGACAGAAGGAACACGTTTCTATACTACTCCCGGTGGAAAAGGAGGCAATCAGGCAGTTGCTGCGGCGCGTATTGCGGAAAGCCCGGGCTCCGTAAAAATGGTAGGGCGTATCGGCGACGATGGTTTTGGCGAACAGATGGGTCAGTTCTTGAAAAACGAGGGCATCGATATTTCGTTGTTACGTAAAACTGATGGCATTGCCTCGGGAATAGCCGCAATATTTATTCTTCCGGATGGTGAGAATCACGTGAATCCGGTTTACGGCGCAAATGCATTGTGTGATCAGCAACAATCTTTGGATGTTGCTGGCATGCTTTCGACCACAGGAGTGTTGTTGTGCCAGCAGGAGATTCCGTTGCCTGCGACCAAGGCAGCAATTAATGCTGCCGCAAAAGCTGGCGTGGTAGTTATCCTTGATCCGGCGCCTGTTCGTAAGGTCCCAGATGGATTTTATGATTCAGTTACTGTGCTTACCCCAAATCAGGGAGAAGCATCTGCGATGTCGGGTATTGAGGTAACTGATGCCGTTTCTGCTAGATCCGCTGCTGTAGCCATTCGTAATATGGGTACAGAAACAGTGATCGTTACACTTGGTGATCAAGGTGCTTGGGTTGAGTCTGATGGAGTATCTGAGTTATTAGATCCGTTCATCGTGCCGGTTGTCGCGAGCGTCGCTGCAGGTGATGCGTTTAATGGAGGATTGGGCGTAGGTATAGCATCAGGGATGGATTTACTTGAAGCTGCTTCTCTAGGGATGGCATCGGGAGCAATCTGTGTTTCTAGAGATGGTGCTCAAGAGGCGATGGGGTCTAAAGCAGAAGTGTCTGCCCTCATGGTTTCAAAAACCAAGTAAGACGTCATTTGATATTTGGTGGTGCGCCGGAGATCTCATTAATAGCGGCTATACCAGCCGCGTCCATAAGTTTCGCTAGTCCTTTGTTCAATCGCGATGGTAGTCCAGGGCCTTCGTAGATGAACGATGTGTACAACTGCACTGCGCTTGCTCCAGAGGCAAGAAGTTTCCAGACCTGTGCGGATGTTGAAATTCCTCCGCAAGCAATGATTCCTATCTTTCCGTGTGTCATTGCCTGTACATCAGCGATCATCAACTCAGTGTTTTCAAATAATGGTTGGCCACTCAACCCGCCTCGACCAACTTTTAATCGATTACTTTCTATCGGTCGGGTATTTGCGATGATTAGTCCGTCTACTCCAGCATCGATCGCTGTTTCTGCTAATTTTAATATTTCTCTACGATCATCATCGCCTCGAGACCATGGAGGCAGTTTTACAAATAATGGAACCGTTTTTTCGGCCGCCAGACCTTCGATCAATCCTCTCAGTCTGCCTGTTTCATGGAATATTCGTAGCCCAACTGTGTTGGGACTGCTTATATTGAGTTCAATCCCTGCAGCCAGCGATTGCACCCGATGGAAGCAATCGAAAATTTCATCCTCGATTGTCCCTGCGATACTTACGAAAATACGTTTTTTGTACCGTTGAGATCGTTGCAGGCGTTTTATAGCTGGTTCTAGACCTCGTCCAGGGAAGCCCATGGAATTAATTAGCGCTTTTTCAGTGGGTAGTCTGATAACACGCGGCTTTGGATTTCCAGGTCTTGAAGCCAGAGTGATCGTTCCGCCCGTAACAAAACCAAATCCTAGGTTCAATAAGGACCGCAGGACATTGCAGTCTTTGTCGAATCCTGCAGCCATCCCGATTGGCGTAGGCAAAGCGAGGCCTGCCACATGCGTTTTTAATTTGTCGTTTCCGGTGCCATTTGTTAGACGAAACGCATTCCACAATAGAGGAATTGACAGAGTTAGTTCAGCTACTTTGTGGGCCCCTTCAGGGGGAAGGCTGAATATGAATGGCTTTGCCGTTAGATTGTAGATGTTCGTCGTGTTACTCCATTAAGCCACGATATCTTCTATTAGGTCGATATTTGACCCGCGCAACAGTGATGCTACAAGAATCTCATAGAAGTATGATATTAGTTGCCCCCGACATTAAATTCACTACCGTTACGGTATGTCAGGGTCTAATCTGTAGTTATGACATTGGAATACCACATCGGCGACTCCGCAAGTCCAAAGGGGCATGCGTTGATCTACTTCCGTGACGGGGCAAACCCTGAACGGGTCGGCGCTGCATATGTAGTTACCCTTCCGATATCAGTAGATATCAGCAAGTACGTTCCTCCGTTTCTTGCAGGGCAAGTAGAGCAGCTAGGTTCGGGTGATATGTCATCGTTTTCATTCCCACCAGCTCCTGAGCCAGTTCCCTCAGAGTCTTGGCTACGTGAAACCGCTGTTAGCCGAAGTGACGATTTGTTATTTGGTGGAGCGGTGGATCTTGATGACATCACCTCGCTTATGGCAGTTGTTGCTGATATTTCCGGAGAATATGCGGAGCAGTGTGAGAAGGTGGGAATTGGTGCGGCTGATCCCGATGCTGCATGGCCGCGGGGTAATAAAGCTGATGATCGTGAATCATCTGGATCTACCGATACTAAAGTTGCTGACGTTAACGATGTTATGTACAGCATGATGTCTGAGCCAGATCTATTAACTGAACTGACTACGCTCATGGGGCGTTTTCAGTATGAATCTAGTGGTGGGGATACGGCCGGTGCCCTTGAGAGTGAGACCAAAATCAGATCTATCGCTAAGCATGTGCCCGAGAATCGGCGGATTGACTTAATGATTGAAGCAGCTGCTGATGGTCGATCTGATTCTGCAAAACGGGCGCAACTTTACCTTGATAGGGCCTTTGCTATGTACCGTGAGGATTACACGAGGGTTCATGTTATCGAAGAGGAAATTAAGGCTATCGTAGACAGCCAATCTTCAGCTAGCTGATTTCATACGAGTACTGCTTTGAGTTGATCGGTTGTGATATTCCCTCCGCTTGCGACTAAAACTACGCGTTTTCCTTTTAGTGAGTCTTTGATGTTGAGGGCGGCGGCAAGAGACGCTGCACCAGCGTGTTCCACAAGCGATCTTGTAGCGTGAACGTAGTGTTTAATCGCCGAAGTGATTTCTGAATCTTGAACCAACAGGAATTCGTTTAACTTTTCACGCAGGATCCCGATTGGCAGGGGATATGCAGATTCAGTTGCTAATCCTTCGGCTGTTGTTGACATTGGATATATTTCGAATCGGCCAGAGTTCCAGGCATGGAAGGCGGCGGGAGCGTTGGCGGACTGCACACCTATAACATGTGTTGATGGAGAGATTGCATCGGTAACTATGCATGCACCCGAGGCACCGGATCCAGCTCCAACCGGGACGATGAGCACGTCGATTTGATCTAAGTCGTCATAGATTTCTAAAGAGTATGTTCCTACTCCGGCAATAAGAGATGGCTCGTTTGCAGGGCAGACGAATCGCATACCCTCGTTATTCGCTAACTCCTCTGCTCGCTCTCTGGAACGTTCAACGACATCACCGTGGAAAATGAGCTTTGCACCCATTGCGGTTATTGATCCCGCTTTCACGTGGTTAGCGCCTTCAGGAAGTACGATTGTGCATGGCGCATCGAAAGCTTTGGATGCATAAGCGATAGATTGACCATGGTTACCCGAAGATGCTGTCACAAATCCTTTTGCCCTGTCTTTTTGGGACGTTTGTGATACGAGATTGATCCCGCCACGGACCTTGAACGATCCTAAAAGTTGGAAGTTTTCATGCTTGACCCAAACATCAGCGTCGAGTAGTTCAGAAAGGATAGGGTAGCGTCTAAGTGGCGTCCGCAGGATATGTTTACCCGCGGTCAATTTTGCTTCGTGTATGTCTTCTATCGTAGGTGCTGTGAGTGTGGTCATTGAGGTTTAATATTCCGAGGATGTGAGATGTAGATTATATGGATGAGATCGGCACAAGCCATGGTTATTTGCAAGGAAATCGTACCTGAAGCGACAATTGAGGAGTATTCTTCAAAACTTGACATATTTGATCTGGTGATGTTTTTAGTCAGACCGCCTGTTACATACTCTGTTTGCGTCGAAGAATAGACTATTGCCCAAGTTGGAACTACAAGATCGTTCAAATTCCGAGGAAAAGGTGGCTGGGTCATCTCAGTCGTATGAGCCCAGTCATTTAAGTTTCTTTCAAAAAATCCAATCAGCGATACTTCACACGTTTGAGTCTCTGGAAAATCGTAACTTTAGGTTGTTATGGTTCGGCATGGTCTTTTCCATGTGGGGTATCCAGATGCAGATGGTGGCTCGTGGAATACTCGTTTACGATTTGACAGGTGATTATACGATCACCGGTTTCGTTGGTATGGGTTTCGCGCCAAGTCTTCTGGTGGTGTCTTTGTTCGGTGGAGTCTTGGGCGACCGAATGGAACGCCGTTCTATTATCCAGATTGCACAACTGGTGAATGGGTTGTTGGCCGGTGTCGTGGGCATTTTGATCTTTTTGGACGTAGTTGTGTGGCAACATCTTTTCGTCGTTTCAATGATTCAAGGTGCGATGTTTGCTTTTATGATGCCAGCCCGGCAGGCTGCCATACCGTCCTTGGTCAAGAAACACCAACTTGCTAACGCGTTTGCTTTGAATGCTATGGCTATGAGCATCATGTCTCTCGTAGCACCGGCCATGGCTGGATACGTATATCAGTTCATTGGGGCAGAAGTCGTTTACTTCGTTATCTGTGCCGTGATGGTTAGCGCGGTGGTTTTCACAAGCATGGTGCCTAAGATGTATCCATCGGATAAATCTATTAAAGACAGCGTCTTGCATAATATGCTGGCCGGATTTAGATATATTGGGCGAAACAAGGTACTGCTTCAGTTGATGATATATAGCGTCATAGTAGCTTTGCTTGCAATGCCGTTCAGGATGCTCGTGCCGGCATATGCGAAAGACGTTTATGGGTCTGCTGGTTCAGAGGTTGGGATCCTGCTGACTGCCACTGGTCTTGGTGCTTTGGTTGGGTCAATTGCAATTGCTAATCTTAGGGAAGGGCATCACCGCGGATGGGTCTTAATCGGGGGTGCGCTGATTGCAGGACTTTCTCTGGCGCTGATATCTGGATTTCCGGTTTTTCTCGCTGGTGTGATCGCGATGGTTGGTACTGGTATTGGTGAACAAGCGCGATGGGCGCTCGGGCAAAGTGTGATGATGGAAAATGCTGCTGATGAATACAGATCTAGGGTAATGAGTGTTTTGATGATGACATATGGCCTGATGCCTCTCGGTATGTATCCTTTGGGTTGGTCAATGGAGAAATTTGGTGGTCAGCAGGCTGTGGGTATGATAGCTGTCTTATTAATTGGTTTTGCGGTTCTGGCTGTTTTTCTGTTGCCAAATCTCAGAAGGCTAAAATAATCCGTAGGCACATATTAGTCAGAGCCTTTTTTCTAATGGCCTGTGCCTGTGCAAAATAATTAAAATCGATTGACTGGTTGTATCTTATGGCGGTAGAAATATAAATGGTCTTTTTGCAAGCTGTAGATCATTACCCTTGAATATTCCTACTGTTGACGCAAAAAGATCCAACCGTTTGGCGGCACGAACTTTTTCATCCCTTGGGAATTCAGATTTCCGGTCTCTATGGTTCGGGATGCTTTTGCTTATGGCAGGAGTAAACGTTCAGATGTTGGCTCGCGGTTATTTGACCTGGGAGCTTACGAAATCACCAATTGCAGTTGTGGTGGTTGGTGCGGGATTTGCTCCACCGATATTGTTGTTGTCTTTATATGGTGGTGCGGCAGCAGACAGGTACGCGCGGAAGAGGATCATTCAGGTTTGTCAACTTGGGATGCTAGTGATTACTCTTTTCATGGCCGTTTCGATCTCCACAAATACGGTGACCGTTTTCCATCTTGTTTTGGCTGCGGTTGGGCAAGGGGCTTTGTGGGCATTCCTGATGCCGGCCCGTCAGGCAATTATTGGCCAGTTAGTCGATGAGAGTCAACTTACCAATGCGGTGGCACTGAATTCCTCGGGAATGTCGCTTATGACAGTGGCTGCCCCTGGTATAGGAGGGCTGATATACGGGTTTGGAGGAGCTGCAGCGACTTACTACGTTATATCCGGACTTATTGCCAGTGCAATAGTGTTTATGGGGTTCGTTCCTTACGTGGTTCCAATACGTAAGGCTGGTAGGCGTATGTGGGGCGATATAAAGCAGGGGATTATCTATACACGCAGGAATCGTACTGTGTTGATGTTGTTGCTTATGTCATTGTCTACAGCGCTACTTGCTATGCCGTTTCGGACTTTGATGCCGGTACAGATCGAAGAGGTATTCCATATGGAAGTCGAAGCCTTAGGTCTGCTCATGAGTATGATTGGAGTAGGAGCCTTATTTGGTTCACTCGTAATAGCAGGACTTTCAAAAACCAGCCACCGAGGCTGGTTTTTGTTGGGCACCACTCTGATATCAGGATTGGCCATTTTGCTCGTGTCTGCGACAACATCGTATGTGATAGCAGCTTTTATCATGGTTGTGATCGGGATTGGTGATTCTGGAAGAAGAGCACTTAATGCATCCCTGATCCTAGAGGAGACTGAGGAAGCATTCCGCGGTCGAGTAATGGGCGTTTACATGATGAATTTTGGTCTTATGCCGCTCGGGGCATTACCTTTGGGATTCATTGCGGCATCATTTGACGTGCGTCTTGCATTCGCTGTTGCAGGAGCTACCTTGTTCATCACTACTCTTGGATTCGCAATGCTGACAAATCGAATTCGACGGTTGTAGTTCGTAAGGTAACCTTTGGTAGATTTTGAGTGGCAACAGTAAACTTCTCTGCGCTGGACCTTGTGATTGGTTCAAGCTTTGTACCGATTTATGAATTAAGGACTGACGTTGATGCAGATTAAGATTCTGAGTGATGATCTCGCATCTCGTATAGCAGCAGGAGAGGTGATAGAGCGTCCTGCTTCAGTTGTTAAAGAACTCGTGGAAAACTCACTTGACGCGGGTTCCACGCGGGTGGATGTGCAGGTGGTTGGAGGGGGTGCTAAGTCCATCGTTGTGATCGATAATGGGATAGGCATACCTTCGGATCAAATAACAACGGCGTTCGAGCGTTTTGCCACTTCGAAAATTGATGAATCATCCGACCTTATCTCGATCCCTACTTTAGGCTTTAGGGGAGAAGCTCTTCCATCAATAGCATCTGTGGCTCGAGTAATTGCTGTCTCTATGTCAACTGAGGCTGTTTACGGGGCCAAATACCGTGTGGATTTTGGTAAGCCTGGTCCGATCGAGAAAATTGGCGCTCCTCAGGGAACTCGTATTGAGGTCACGGATCTGTTTAATAACACACCGGCGCGGCTTAAATTCCTTGGCTCAGCGGGTCGAGAACTCTCTCGTGTACAGTCGATATTGGCATCACTCGCCCTTGTGAATCCTCACGTAGCTTTCAACCTTGTTGCTGATGGTCGAGATCGACTCAGGACGATAGGCTCGGGAAAGCTAATGGATTCAATAGCCGGCGTTTATGGTCAAAAAATCGCCGATCAAATGATTTCATTGGATCCGGATGGTTCTAGTGCGTTTGCGGTGGATGGAGTTGTTAGTTCCCCTTCATTGACACGTGCTAACAGGATGTACATTACGATCTCGGTGAATGGTCGCTGGATACAGTCCCGTCGATTGTCATATGCTATCGAACAGGCTTATCACGGATTTATCCCAGAACGTAGGTTTCCATTAGCGCTTCTAAGAATTCGTACCCCGCTTGAGGATGTTGATACGAATGTCCACCCTGCTAAAGCACAAGTTAGGTTTCTACGTGAAGATCTTGTTTTCTCAATTGTTCAACGGGCGATACGCGGGATTTTGTCTGCTTCTGCACCAATTCATGAGATCGGGGCAAGTAGGGCGGCGGCTTCATCTGGACTACTGGGAACCTCAGGCCTAGCTGAGGTAGGATCGGGAACGCGAGAACTAGGGATATCATCAACGCAAGGAAGTTTCGTTCAGAAGCCTGATCCTTTACTGAAAATCGCGCAGACGCAGTCGGATGAAATACAGGATGATATTGCGTCGAATCTTTCTGAGGGTGGACCTACCCCCCGCGAGACACTGCCTGTATTGCGTGTAATAGGACAAGCTCATGAGACATATATTGTTGCCGAAGGTCCGGAAGGGTTATACCTGATTGACCAGCATGCTGCTCATGAGCGTGTCACTTTTGAGCTCGTGAAGTACCGTTTCGATAATGGCGAATCGGAATATCAACCGCTACTTGAACCCCTCACAGTTGATTTGGCACCCGGGGTAATGACCACCGTTCAAGAACATCAAGATGATTTGAATAAGGTTGGCTGGAGATTTGAGGAATTCGGTAAGAACAGTTTGATACTCAGGAGCGTGCCTGGACCGTTATCGGTGAAAGTTAGCGCGGATGGTGCGGCTCAGGTTCTTATCAGGGTGCTTGATGAACTTGCTTCAGGTGGGGCTGGAGATACCTGGAGCCACCGTCTGATTGCGACTATTGCGTGTCACGCATCTGTACGGGCTGGACAGTCCCTCTCAATTGACGATTGTAAAAATTTGCTTCGCAAACTCGAAGCGGCCGAGCGCCCTAATACTTGTCCACATGGACGACCAACTATTGTGCGACTGAGGGTAAATGACCTTGAGCGTGAATTTAAGCGGCGTTAACGACTGATTCTAAGCGTTAAACCAATTGTAATCCGGCTACCGGATGGCGGAACTGGTACACGGCGTTTTGGGCTACTCCACAAACAAACACGGTTTTCATGTCATCGCCTCCGAAGGCCAAGTTTGCCGGAACCCAATCTGGTAGATGGTACAGATCGATTAAGGTACCAGTTTTATTGAGATAAGCGATTGCTCGAATACCCGGTAAAGATTGGAGTATGTTTCCTTCGATATCTACTGCTAACCCATCCGGGTTTCCCGGGTCTCGGAATCTACGAATCAAATGCTGGTCCAGTAAATAACCATTCTCATCGATGGTAAAGGAGACTAGTCGTTGCGCACGGCTTTCAGAGACGTAAACGTTTGAACGGTCTTCCGACACGGCTATTCCGTTTGGGAACGCCAGCTCATTTGCGAATGCGCTGACTTGGCCAGAGGGTGTAACTTTGTATACAGGACTTATAGCAGGGTCTGGTAACGGCCTGCGAACGGGATCGGTAAAAAGTAGGTCTCCGTTTGGCAGAAAACAGAGATCATTTGGTCCACCTAGTGCTGTACCTTCATATTCATCTACGAAGACCTCCGATTTACCGGATGTATTGATACGCAGAATTGCTTTGAGTTCCGCATCTGCTACAAACATTTCTCCTGCGGCATTGAAGACCAGTCCATTTGGGCGACCACCGGTTGCAGCAACCTCTTCGATTGTTCCATCATTGGATACTCGAATGATTGATGACTTATCGGCGCTTACCAGGTGAAGGTCACCGTTAGGGTCGATCGCAGGGCCTTCTGGACCCTGAATCCCTGAGGCGAGTAGGCGAAAATCAGAGGGTATGTTTGTTAGGTTGCTGGTCATAAGATTTCTATGAAGATTATGCTTCGCCCCGGATCTGATCAAATATTAAGACCTAATTACATTACGTGGGTAGTAATTGCCGGGGATAAATGCCGCCTATAAAATGGGATTGTGAAAACCGACTGGCTGGTCGGTTTTGTTCCTGTATTAATCGTAAAATTCATCTTGCCGGCATCGTACACAAAACATCGCTCTCAAACCCGCGAACGCATTTTAGAAGCGGCGGAATCAGTATTTGCTGATAATGGCTACCATGATGCGCTTGTAGATGAAATCGGCCAAAGAACGTCAATTTCTAAAGGCGGTCTTTATTTTCATTTTCCCAGCAAAGAGGATCTTTTTTTTGCCGTGATGGATCGGCTTGCTGACAAGTTAGTTACCCGTGCCGAAAAGGCTGCGCTTGAGGCTGAATCGCCATTAAGGGCTGCGGAAGCAGCGATAGATGAGGTTTTATCGACTCTATCCGGTCAAAAGCGACTCGCCAAACTGTTAATAATTCAGGGCTACACGATGGGTAACGCATTTGAATCTAAACGCGCTGAAGTATTTGATCGTTTTGCCCGTGTAATTGGGAAGCAATTGCAGGCAGCAAAAGAAGCTGGTCAGATCCGGGAGGAAAATACGGATTTAGCGTCTCTTGTATGGCTCGGCGCAATGAATGAAGTAGTTGTGCATTGGTTATTTGCAGACGGTTCATCACCAAAAGATGTCATTTTGGATCTAAAGTCTTTGTTGCTCGCTTCAGTGCGGTCTACAGGTGCAGAGGTTTTACGATGATCATCACTGTATTGAGGAGTGGCGCACCTTTTTGGGGGCGAGTTGGTGTATTTCTTGAAGCCATCAAGTTTGAGCACTCCGTTTTTGCACTCCCTTTCGCTATTCTGGCGGCGTTTATATCAGCCGGTGGCTGGCCTGACCTAATGGATTTTGTTTGGGTGATTGTTGCGATGGTAAGTATGCGAACCTTTGGTATGTCGGCTAATCGCCTCATAGATGGAGAGATCGATTCCCGTAACCCGCGTACCGCTATGCGGGCGATTCCCACAGGAGAGATCAGTCGCTTGGCAATGTACGGCTATATGTCCGTAGCTGCTTTGATTTTTGTTGCCGCAATATCTCAGCTTCATCCGGTCACTTGGTTGCTAGCTCCCATCCCTTTGGCGATTATGGTTGGATATCCATATCTCAAACGTTTTACCTGGTTAGCTCATTTTGGAATGGGTGCTGTGTACCTGATTGTTCCCCCGGCTGTTTCGTTGGCATTGACCGGGACTATGCCCTTGGGATTTGTGTTAATCGGTATAGGTTCCATGGCCTGGGTAGTTGGATTTGATGTTTTGTACGCTACTGCTGATTTTCAGGTTGATCGTGACCAGGGGCTCCATTCAATACCATCCAGATTCGACATCCCGGCGGCACTTGTAGTCTCCAAGGGATTGCATTTACTTGCCGTGCTTTTACTGGTAATTGCCGGATTGGTACTTGGATCACATTGGCTTTACTTCCTTGGAGTTGCTTTGGTCGCATTGCTTTTGGGCTATGAGCAATCACTCGTATCTTCGGACGATCTTTCGAAACTTAATATGGCTTTTTTTACGATGAATGGGGTTATAGCCATCGTCTTTGGGATTTTTGTCGTGATTGGAGAAATAATCTGATGGGTGTTTATGTAATAGGTATAGCAGGGGCCAGTGGCGCTCCGTATGCCAGGCGAGTTCTTGAACAGATGCTTGAGGGAGGACACGAAGTAAAACTTGTGATTTCGGATGCCGGACGCAAGGTTATTGATGTGGAAGAGGGTCTTGTGCTTACCGGTAACACTGAGACCGACACTCCATCCATTCTGGAATGGACTCAGAGCACTTCTAGCGCTGGAAGTTTGCAGATGTATCACCACAAGGATGTAGCCGCTCCGATAGCATCGGGGTCGTTTCCAATAGATGGTATGGCGGTCGTTCCGTGTTCTGGTGGGACACTTGGCAGGATCGCTCACGGCGTATCTAACGGTTTACTGGAGCGGGCAGCCGATGTTTGTTTGAAAGAACGCCGTCGTCTTGTTCTTGTTCCTAGAGAAATGCCTCTCAGCCTAATTCATCTTCGAAATATGACTGCTGTTACGGAAGCCGGTGCGATTGTTTTACCGGCATCTCCGGGTTTTTACCATGGTCCAACCCAAATTGATGATCTTATCGATATGGTTGCTGGACGCATTCTTTCGGTCCTAGGTATTAACTCTTCATTGATGAAGCCATGGACAGGCCCTGAGGAGTCATCTCACTTGGGCGGGGAGTTACTTTAGTTGGCATTCACCGACCTGCAATCGTTTCTTGAGCTGCTTGAAAAAGAGGGGGAGTTGAAGCGGGTGACCGAGGTGGTCGATCCAGAGTTGGAAGTGACGGAGATTGCGACACGCGCTGTCAAGGAAAATTTACCAGCACTTCTTTTTGAAAACGTCAAAGGTTCTCAGTATCCTCTGGTGATTAATTCTATGGCCACTATGCGGCGAATCGAGCTGGCTTTAGGCCGTCCACCTGATGCTTTGGGTGAAGAGATTGTGCGGTTTATGGAAGACGTCAACCCTCCGAGTGCAGGGGCCTTGTGGCGTAATCGTAAAACAGCGTGGCGCTTGCTCAAAATCCGACCTAAATTAACTCGACGTGCACTTTCACAGCAGGTCATTGAAGAACCTCAACTGGGCGAACTTCCGACTTTGAAGTGTTGGCCTGAAGATGGTGGACGTTTCATCACCCTTCCTTTAGTAATGAGTAGAGATCCTAAAACTGGTGCGGGGAATATGGGGATGTATCGGATGCAGGTTTTTGACCAACGTACGACTGGGATGCATATGCAACTCCAGAAAGGTGGTGGGTTCCACTACCAGATAGCGGAGAAAGCCGGGGAACCGTTAGAGATGGCTGTGGCGATAGGAGGGGATCCCTCTTTGATCTTAGCCGCAATCATGCCTTTGCCCGAAGGATTAGATGAGGTTGCTTTTTCTGGGATAGTACGGGGAAGTCGTACCCCGCTAGTTAAAGCTAAAACCGTGGATTTAAAAGTGCCAGCGCATGCCGAGTTTGTATTGGAAGGGATCCTGAGGCCTGGAATACGCAGGCACGAAGGGCCATTTGGTGATCATTTTGGACATTATTCCGCATCAGCTGACCATCCGGTGTTTGAAATAAACCGAGTTACCCGTCGTAAAAACGCGGTATACCCTGCAACTGTTGTGGGCCGCCCACCGCAAGAAGATCGATATTTGGGCGATGCCGCTCAACTTGCATTGACTCCGTTAATTCGTCTCATAAGACGGGAAGTTAAGGATATGTGGGCGTATTACGAAGCGGGTTTTCACAACCTGCTCGTGGTTTCTGTAAATCCTCGCTATCAGCGTGAACCGATCAAAACAGCCCTGGGATTATTAGGTGATGGACAACTTTCGCTGACAAAGAATCTTGTGCTTGTGGGTCCTGACGTAAATCCAAGAGATCGCAGTCAGGTTATACAGGCGATTCGTAGAAACTTTGATCCAGTCCATGACTTTCACCTGATCGCTCGTACGGCAGCTGACACATTGGATTTTACGGGAGAGGCTGTGCACAAGGGGTCGAAGATGATCCTTGATGCGACGCCTGGTTCATCAGGGGAAGGGAGTCCTACTGCGGTGGCTTTGCCTTCAAAGTTAGCGTCCATATCACCATTTATTTCTAAATACAGACTTGTAGGGAGGACGATGCTGATAATTCAGGTATCTGAATCAGGAAGATCTGTTGTGCAGATGTTAGTAGATAACCCTCTTTTAGTTGGAGTGAAAATCGTCGTCGCGGTCTCTGATGATGTGGACATCGAGGATGATGAAAGTCTCCTTTGGGGGATATTCACAAGATTCGATGCTGTACTTGACGTTATGTTTTCGGATACAGAATTCCGAGGTCTTGCCCCGGTGTATTCAGGAGTTATGGGAATAGATGCAACCTGGAAACAGGGTTATCAAAAACCATTGGTTATGGACCTTGAAATAATAAAGAAAGTAGATTCGGAATGGTCCCGATACTCGAAGTAGCTGACCCTAAGCTTCAGGTTGAAATCAACCTGTCAGATAAACGATTATTTCCCATTTGGGACAAGGTTCAGGCTGGAGAGCGCCTCTCGAGTTCTGAAGGAGTCACTTTACTTGATACGGATGATTTATCTGGGGTGGGCCGTATGGCAGACTTCGCAAAAAAACGGATCACAGGTGACAAGGTCTACTTCGTTCTCAACCGCCATGTGAATCCTACCAACATATGCGTGCTCAGTTGCAAGTTCTGTGATTTTGCAAAAAAACCAGGCGATAGTGACGCTTACGAGATGTCTATTGAAGAAATCTTGGACCATGTGGACGATGATATACACGAGATTCACATTGTAGGAGGGCATCACCCGACCTGGCCGTTTGAGTATTACGTTGAGATGGTCAAAGCTATCCACGAGAAGGCGCCTCATGTTCAGATCAAGGGCTTCACTGCATCTGAGATTGATTACTTCCAACGACGCTGGAAAGTCACGCCTGAGGAGTCTTTGGCAATCTTGAAGGAAGCCGGTCTGCAGTCGATGCCGGGTGGTGGTGCCGAAGTGTTTTCATCGCGCGTTCACAAGATTTTACTTCCTGGTAAGGCAAATGCAGATCGTTGGGCTGAAATACATAAAACCGCGCATCGTATGGATATACCGACAAACTGCACGTTGCTTTACGGACATATTGAATCATTCGAAGAACGGGTTGAGCATTTAGTTCGGTTGCGTAACATTCAAGATGAAACCGGCGGATTTCTGGCGTTCATTCCGTTGGAGTATCAAGTTGGAATGACCAAGCTCCGTCCACGGCATACACCTGCAATGGATGATTTAAAGATGATTGCTGCAGCCCGCCTGATTCTTGACAACATTAAGTACATAAAAAGTTATTGGGTGATGCTAGGGGAAGCCACTGCAAGTGTCGGTTTGAATTTTGGTGCGAACGACTTGGATGGAACGATAGGAAAAGAACGTATCGCCCATGCGGCACTTGCCGAATCTCCAGCAGGGCAAGCTAGAGAGCGAATGACATCGTTTATCCGAGACGCCAGACGTATTCCCGTGGAACGTGATGCCTTGTACAACGAGATAAAGGTATATGAACAATAATCAACCATTGCTTTCAATTGGGCACATGACATATCTGAACTCAGAAGTTTTCTATTGGAGACTTTCTAAAACGTCTTTTAACTTGGTTCCTATGCCTCCACGTGCGATGGCTGCGGCCTTGGAACGGGGGGATCTGGCGGCCGGTCCTCTTCCAATAGCTGAGATCTTGCGTATGAACGGTCAAGTTCGCTCTTTAGGAAACTTGGGCGTTTCTTCTTACGGTGCTGCAAAAAGTGTTTTTTTGTTTTCTCGAGTGCCGGTTGAAAAACTGTCGGGTAGGAATGTTGCTGTGACGTCTCACACCGCTACTTCGATTCAATTGTTACGAGTCTTATTTAATGATTTTTGGAAAGTATCGGATCATCAATTTGTTGGAGTGGACTGTTCCCATGAAGCCGCATTGTTGATTGGTGATCCTGCGTTGGAGCTCCGATCTTCCTCTGATTACGATTTTATTTACGATCTCGGGACTGCTTGGACGACTTTGACCGATAAGCCATTTGTGTTTGCAGAATGGGTTGTTCGTAACGATGTTCCCCTCGAACAGGCATATGAATTTGAGACACAGTTGCTAAAGGCTACAAAGGAGGGCTTACGCAATATTGATGAAATAAGTAGATTCCGCGCAAACCATTTCTTAACCGAATTAGATGTAAGTGCTTATGTGAGGAATTTTTCATATTTCCTTGGCGATAATGAACGGTCTGGCCAAATGGACTTTCAGCGAAGACTTGATCAATTACCGGCCTGGCGCCCCGATTCACAGACCGTCGGATCGCTAAGGTAGGCAAAGGTTATTTAGGCATCTTCATAGATGTTTGAAATTTAGGAACAATGCTCCAAGAGATAACAGAAAAGATTTTTTCAGGGATACGGATTACGAGTGAAGAAGGCTTATGGCTTTTGCGAGAAGCTGAATTATTGGATTTGGCCCCGCTCGCGGATTTTTGGCGTCAAAAGCATAATCCTAATAGTGATGTGTCTTATGTGGTCGACACGAACCTTAACTACACCAATCTATGTGACGCTTATTGCTCTTTTTGTGCGTTTTACCGAACAGATCCTAACGATCCGTCTGCCTACACTTATACCGTTGAACAGATCATGGACAAAATCGAACGCGCTCGTAAAAACGGCGTTAGAACTGTGTTGATGCAAGGGGGATTAAACTCAGATCTTCAACTGGACTATTACTTGAAAATGGTTTCTGAGACGAAGAAACGGTTCCCGGATGTGACACCGCACTACTGGTCGGCTCCTGAGATCGTGCGTATGACAGAAGTCTCTGAAATGTCATATGAACAGGTTTTCGAGGCTTTGTGGGAAGCCGGGCAGAGATCGATGCCCGGGGGAGGGTCGGAAATTCTCTCTGATGAAGTGAAGGCTACAGTGTCAAGGTTTAAACCTAAGGACACCGTAGATCAGTGGACAGAAGTACACGCTGCAGCTCATAAGGTTGGGTTCAAAACCACTGCGACTATGATGTACGGACACGTAGAGAAAGACCAGCATGTAATTGAGTCGCTTGAACATATTCGCGACGTTCAGGATCGAGCGTTAAAAAATAAAAATCAAGGTGGCTTTACGGCGTTTATTCCCTGGTCTTATAAAAAAGACAATACGGCTTTAGCAAAACTGATTGATGAGGAAGCTGGACCTAATCAGTACCTGAGAATCATTGCGATTTCACGAATCATGCTTGATAACGTTCCGCATATTCAAGCTTCCTGGTTCTCAGAGGGTAAGAAAACAGGTCAAATTGCTCTTCGGTTCGGAGCCGATGATTTTGGCGGAACTCTTTTTGATGAAAACGTGATGCTTGCAGCCGGGTTTTATAACCGTACTACCGAGGATGAAGTGCGTGAGATGATTGCCGAGGCTGGATTCTCACCAGTTCAGCGACTTACCAACTATGTAATAGTTGAAGGTCAGAAGACTGAATCGGCATTATCCAATTAATATCTGACTGATCGAATTTTACCTATGACCATTAACGACAATAAGATCATATTCGGTCACAGTCCGGATGCTGATGACGCATTTATGTTTTTTGCTATGGAACGCAAATATGTTCAAATTCCCGGTTTTACGTTTGGGCACCATATGGAAGATATTGAATCGCTCAACATACTGGCAAAATCCGGCAGACTACCGGTCACAGCCATTTCAGCAGCACGATATCCTGACGTAGCCGAACACTATCGAATAATGTCTTGTGGGGCATCAATCGGGCGTAACTATGGCCCCATGGTGGTTTCAAATGAGATCCTCTCAGAGTCTGATCTGGATGGAAAAAAAATAGCTGTTCCAGGCCGGTTTACCACTTCATGGCTTTTGTTCCAGATCTTCGGACCTAATAATTGTCAACCGATGTTTATGGAATTCGATGATGTGGGTCCTGCAGTTAAAGATGGACGCGCTGATGCTGGAATATTACTGCACGAAGGTCAGATACTTTACGAAAAACAAGGCTTTCATGGGGTGCTGAGTCTTGGTGAAAAATGGTATCAAGCAACAGGTCTGCCAATCCCTCTCGGGCTCGATCTTGTCAGCCGTCATATTAACGATGAACTGGCTCAGCAATTAGCAAACGCCTCCTTGGCGAGTATTAATTACGCACGCGATCACGAAGAAGATGCCCTTGAATATGCGTTAAGTTTTGGGCGTGGGATTGACCCTGAGGATGGGAAGAAGTTTGTACGTATGTATGTAAACGAAGACACCGTAGACATGGGACAGGAGGGGAGAGACGCCCTTGAAAAATTGTTTTCAATGGCTGTTGAAAGGGGGGTGATTACGGAATTACCTGAGCTTGATATTGTTCAGGCTGAGTCGCAGCTGTAACTTCGCACAGAATCGACTAAGTCAACTGAAAATTATTAGATTTTTGAATAGGCCATATTAAGAATTTGAATCAGTACTTTGGTAAGCGTGAGCCTTTCGCCACAAGCATTAGTGGAGCCCCTGCCACAACCGTCATTGTTATTTTAAATATCGGATTATTTATTGGAGTGCTTGTCACCGGAGGGGCCGATACCCAGAATTTGCTGAAGTGGGGTGCAAAATATGGGCCGAGCATTGCTGATGGGCAATATTGGAGACTGCTCGTGCCCGTGTTCCTTCACGTGGGATTTTTCCACTTGTTGACGAATCTATTTGGATTGGTCATATTCGGGTCAATGGTTGAGCGCACGTTTGGGACAAAAAATTTTATTACCATCTATTTAGCGGCGGGAATCATGGGTAATGTGGTCAGTTTTTTAGCCGGTCCTAACCCGGGCGTTGGCGCAAGTGGAGGTGTGTTCGGTATCGTTGCTGCTTTTGGTGTTTACCTGCTGCTGAACCGTAAGTTGCTTGGGCAAGTGGGGAGTCAACAACTTACATCGATCGGTCTTATAGTTTCGATCAACATAGTCTTTGGACTTGTATCGACTGGCATTGATAATGCCGCACATTTCGGGGGTCTCCTAGCTGGTGGTTTTGTGGCCTGGCTGACCACCCCACGAGAGCGACTTTTCGTTTTGCAAGATCCTGTTGATCTTGGCCAATCGCGGGTCACCCTCAAAACGGATGTGCAGTCCACGTCAAAATTGATGTTGGCCATTATGGTTATTGTGCTTGTCGCGGGTGTGTTGACGGAGATCGGATCTCAAACTTACATCGAAGATATTTTTGGCAATAAAATACCACGCTAGTCTAAACTTCATCCCAAATGTATACTGTTGACCAATATTTTAATTGATATTGAGTATCAATAAGAGATAATAGGTATATAGCTTAGCTTCTGCCATGATTGGCCTGTAGCATGTGATCAGTTCAAACAGTAGATTTCACTGTTGATTGATTTCAACGATTCGCACGAAAAAGTTGAATATGACGTCTTCGATATGGTCAGGATCATTAATGCTGGATACTTTGTATTTAACTTTAATAATCCCGGACGTTTGGATTTCTGACCACGCCATGCTGGAGGTTACTCGATGAACGATGACTTCCAGTCAAATCCAATCCAAGTTGATGTTGAGTCTTTTCCTGGACCAGAAAAAATTCCCATCAGGTTTGACGAGACATGGTTTGCATATGACTCCGTGCCAGTGGTTCGCGATATAAATTTTTCGATAATGCCAGGCGAATTTGCTGCCATTTTGGGACCTAATGGTTCAGGTAAAACCACACTGATGAAACTCGCGCTTGGCCTACTTAAGCCAAGTTCTGGCAGAGTTCTCTTGTTCGGTGAGCCTTCAGATAATTTCACAGATTGGCATCGCATTGGATACGTACCCCAGAGAATTCAAACGACAGAATATCGCTTTCCGGCATCTGTTAGAGAGATCGTTCAGTTCGGGGCTTACTCTGGATTCAGTTTTTTTCCGAGTTTTAAGCACAATGAAAATAGTCGCGTTGACGATGCTATGGAGTTAGCTGGAATACGGGATCTTGCAGATCGTCGTGTTTCTGATATTTCAGTAGGTCAACAACAACGCATGTTAATAGCCAGAGCGCTTGTGCGCCGTCCTGACCTGCTTGTCATGGACGAGCCTGTAGCTGGTGTCGATGCTGCAGGAGAAGATCAATTCCACTCTATGGTCCGGAGACTGAATCGCGATCTCGAGATCACGATTGTTATGGTTTCTCACGATATAGGAGTTGTTATGCGGGAAGCGACGACTTGTGCCTGCATCAATCAAGATATCGTTTTCCACGGTCCTGTTCACCAACTTGATGCAAATGCCCTCTCTGCGTTATATGGATTTCCGGTAGATGTGCTTATGCATGATCCCGACCATACGCATAGGTAATTTAATGCCAGAGATTTTCCAATATGAATTTATGAACAGGGCGATTGTTGCTTCTGTTTTGGTTGGAGTAACTGCTCCTGCGATTGGAATGTTTCTGGTGTTGCGTAGACTTTCTTTGATCGCTGACACCCTTTCGCATGTAGCTTTTGCCGGGGTTGCTGTCGCTCTTATAACGAAGTCTTTTACGCCAATTGTTGCGTTCATTGCGACAGCTACTGCTGCCGTTTCGATAGAAGAACTGAGGGTGCGCCGATTATTACCTGGTGATGCGGCCCTAGCTGTGTTCCTCTACGGAGCGCTTGCGCTTGCGGTGGTATTGATCAGCGCATCTGATGGATTTAATACCACGATATTTTCGTACTTGTTCGGAAGTTTAATGTCCGTTTCCACCACAGACTTATGGTGGATGGGAATATTGGCGCTGGTGATAGTGCTTTTTTTGTTCATGTTCAGATTCGAGCTGACACAAATTACGTTTGACCCGGATCTAGCGAAAACAAATGGCGTTCGTGTTCATATGCTTAATCTCAGTCTGGCCATACTTACTGCGGGCACGATCACGGTTTCAATGCGGGTGGTAGGTGTTCTGCTAGTCGGCGCTTTGATTGTTATCCCAGTTCTGGTGAGCATACGAGTCGTGAAAGGATTGACCTTAACGTTGATCGTGTCTTCCGGAATGGGGGTATTCGTAGCCGTTTTTGGAATGGTTATCTCTTTTTACGCGGATTTGGCCCCAGGTGGGAGCGTTGTATTAATCGCGATTTCTCTCCTCATCATTGTTGAAATCGGTGCATTAATTAAGAGAAGTCTTTTTAGGTCAACTCAATTAATGCAAAGTAGTGATCATACTCATGCACATGAATTTCATGCCCATGGCGCGAATGAGAGCACGACTGATGAACGGCACTCTCACCGTTAGTTGTCTTGCGATTCAGATCGTTTATCGGGGACGGGATTCTTGACGAACAGGAAGCAGCCGATTGAGATTGCAAGTAGGCATATGGTTACAGCGAACATTATGTTGTATTCACCGGTTGAATCGAAAATCAACCCGGCTAGTATAGGTCCGATTAAAACAGGGATTGTTATACCTAAATTGGCCAGACCTGTGATGCTGCCGAACTGTTTCAGGCCAAACATATCGAAGATGACTAGTGGAGTTAGAGTACCCACGCCGCCCATTCCGAGCCCGAATACCGCGATTGCGATCCAGGTAATGAAAGTACCGCTCGAAGCTAGCAGAATAGATAATCCGATTCCCTGAAGAATCATGATTACTATGAACGAGATTCGTGCTGTGATAGATTCACTCAAGCGACCGAAGATCAATTTGCTTGATGCCGCAAAGAAAGCAAGCATGATCATCATGCCTGCAGCGATCGCTCTACTGAACCCCACTTGTTCTAAGTGAGGTACCAACTGGCTTACCACACCGGTTCGCACGAATTGCTGCAGAGTCATTCCGATCACTAGGAGCCAAAAAGCTGAAGTTCGTACGGCATCTGACACGGTCAATCCGGCACTTGAGTTCTCTTCTAGGGTCTTTCCATCTATCTGAGGAGCCCAACGTTTACCGCGTTCTTTTTTAACTTCATCTGCGGTATCACGAATCGTAAGAAGTATGATCAATGCCAGTCCAAGTAACGCAATCCCTATCACCCCCCACGTCCAACGCCAACCAATTAGGCCTATCAATCCAGCAACAATGGGGACTGCAACACCGCTGCCGATATTGTTTCCTGAGGTGACGAGCCCCATCATTCTTCCGCGCGTTTGCGGGAACCAAGTGAGTACCAGCCGACCAGCGGGCATCATAGTTGCGCCTGGTGTTCCTGCAAACATGATGATGCTGAAGAGATAGAACTGCCAGAGCTCGGTCATCATTAAGCGAAGTAAAAACGCAGTGGCTACAAGCAGGACTGACCCTGTCATGGTCCACCGTGCACCGATTCTGTCCATCATGTTGCCTATGATCGGTGATAATAAACTTGCCACAACCCCCAGGCTCAATGACACGTTCACCTGAGTTCTGGACCACCCAAATTCGTCCTCAAGCGGTTGTACGAAAAACCCGAAAGCGAACTGAACCGTACCAAGGGTCGCACCTATTGAGAGCGCCGACACTCCAACGATAAACCAGCCGCGATATATACCTCGAGTTTTTATTGCATTCGAACTTCGGTTAGTCTTATCAGAAATCGTTCAACTCCGAGGTGGCTACGGATGAATGCAGTTGGTGTGAAATGTATTAATGGACAATCGGATGGCACAATTTTGGACACTTAATTCGACTTGGGTTTCATTGTGCCATCGTGGTTATCTGGGGATTTTTCTCCCTCCCATCCTTCTGTTTCCAATACCTCAGAGGCACGTTTATTTTCCTGAATTTTATTCATGACAGCTTCATTATGTCGTTCCCAATATGTCCTGTCTTCTGTCACGAATTTATGTGATTCCCTGTAATCATCAAGCAGCCCGTTTACTTCGGGTACGACATATCTCGCCACCATGTCCCAACTTCGACGAGTGTCTTCTCGATTGGCCCAATCATGGGCGAATCCTATGACACATCCAAAACCGCCGGTGATAGCTACCATCTCGCGAATCTTTGCTACCAGGTCGTCTGGAGTACCGATTACGGCGACACTTTGCTCCGAGAATGCGGTCTCATCTACTGCTTCATCTGCTGTATTGAAGATGGAGCCTTCTCCTCCGCGTAAAGTTTTAACCGTGTATTCGTTGTTGTGACGCATCAATCCGTCACCAGCCTGTTCCCTTGCTGTTTTTCGTGTTTCGGCAATGTGCCAACTCATTAAAATACGCCAGTTTTTGCGGTCGACTATATTGTTGTGTTTAAGGGCCGATTCTTCAGCGAAGCTCCATTGACGGGGCAGGGCTTGGAGTCCTGCAGTTGCGGTAGCTCCTATTGATAAAACACCAGCTCCGTATTTACCAGCCAGTGTCATTCCCGACGGACTTCTGGTTGAAGCTACAGCAAATTCCATATTTTCCTGAAGTGGTCTCAACTGTAATTTTGCGTCTTGGAGTTTGAACCATTCGGATTCGTAACTGAAACGTTCCTCTCCATTGAAAAGTCGTTTAATAATTCCCATCGCTTCATCTTGTCGATCTCGTAGTTTCATTGGATCGATCGCTAGCGTGTGGGCATCCGATGGCAATGCCCCTGGGCCCGATCCGAATATCACGCGTCCTCGCGATTGGTAGTCAAGTTGTACCAGCCTTTGCGCGACCATGAATGGGTGATGGTACGGTAATGAAATCACCCCAGTGCCGAGTTTGATTTGCTGAGTACGCTCAGCTACTCCTGCCAAAAACAGCTCTGGAGACCCAATCATCTCCCATCCACTTGAATGATGTTCACCACACCAGAACTCTTCGTAACCTAATCGGTCGAGATGTACAGCCAAGTCTAAATCACTCTGTATTTGTAACGCTGGGCTTTCACCAATTGGGTGGTGTGGTGCGAGGAAGGCACCGAATCGTAAATGTGACATCTTTACCCTCGAAGTTTTGGTATTCCCAGATACTAAATCAAAACTCGGGCATGTCAGACACTACAACACACACATTTGAGGGTTGGTTTGTTTAGCAATGGGATTATCTGGTCAAAAGGCCCTGCCCATGTATAGCAGGGCAGGGCCTTTATGATTTTTCTGGTGGAGACGGGGGAGAGTCGAACTCCCCGTCCAGAAAGGTTTCCGTTTTGACTTCTACGAGTGTAGCCGTCGGTATTTATCTCATCGCCACGCCCACCCCATCGGCCTAGCAAGTGTGGCGACCAGTTAGTGGAGCCTTAGATGTTCGTCACTAACGACCCGAACAACGCAACCTAGCATTTCATCTCTCGATCCCAACCCGCTAGGTCGGGGGTGGGTCGAAAGTCGCAGCCCTTAGGCCGCGAGAGCGAATTCTCGTTCGCCGTTTATGTTTTTGCCGCTTTTTACGTGGTGCACGGCGCCACGACCCGCGATCTAGCGGTGATCTTCCTGTCGAAACCACGCGTCCCCAAATTACCAGTCCAATTCTATAACTGATTCATGGCTGAGGACTAAATTCTGGATTTCATGGCCCGATCAATCTCTCGTTTAGCATCGCGTTCCTTGATGGTATTACGACGGTCAACTTGTCGCTTACCTTTGGCGAGGCCGATCAAAAGCTTTGCCACTCGGTTTTTGATGTATACCTTTAGCGGGACGATTGTTTGCCCGTCTCTATGAACTTGATCATCGAGGTAATTAAGTTGTTTCTTACTGAGCAACAATTTACGGGATCGAGTCGGATCATGTTGGCCTTGTTCTCCGGCTGGTGCGTAAGCCGCTATGTTGGCATTTTCCAGCCAAGCTTCTCCGCTCTTGATGTACACGTAACCCTCAGCGATATTAATTCGTCCAACACGGGCTGATTTTATTTCAGACCCGAGCAACACCATTCCCGCTTCAAATGTTTCTTTTATGAAGTAGTCATAACGGGCGCGACGGTTAGTAGCGAGGGCGCGTTGTTGTTCAGTATCTGGCATTTTTCAATTTTAACTAACTAGGCACCCTGAAATCTGTGTCAGGCGATACTTGTTTCACTGATGACGGGTAAAGTCATGATATTTTAGTGTGCAAAGTCTACTTGCAGGCGTTAATTCACTATTTGGAAATCTAGCTGCTTGATAGCTGCCTCGACCTGAGGGTCACCGCCTTCATTCGTTTGAGGATTTGCCCCTAAGGCCTCTGCATCAAATTCGACTATAACGTCGGGTTCGACACCGACCTCCTCGATCAATCTGCCGTTAGGAGTGAACCAATGTCCGATTGTCAGATAGACACCACCGCCGTTGGAAAGACCTCTGAGCAAGTTCACACTGCCTTTACCAAATGTATTGGTGCCAATAACGACTGAACGTCCTTGGTCCTGTAGGGCACCTGCCAGAACTTCGGATCCACTTGCGGAAAAATTATCTACCAGCGTTACCATGGGTATTTTTGGGAAGTTTCCTCCTTTTTTCACTTTCCATTCGTCTTTCTTACCCTTGGAGTCAACTTCGTAGGTAACTAGTCCGTCTGTCAGGAACTCGGATGCAACGTCAACGGTCGCAGATAGAAGGCCACCTGGGTTGCCGCGGAGATCTAGAATGATTCCTTCTGTCCCGTTATCGATTAATTTCTGTACACCTTGTCTGAGTTCTCTTGATGTTTGTGCAGTGAACTGAGATATTCGTATTCGACCATACTTGGTGTCTGGAACGTCAATGACCATGACACTTGGATCATCGATAGTGTCTCTAATAATTGTTATGTCAACCGGATCCAGGCTTCCAACATGTTCGACTGTAAGCGTAACTGGCGTTCCTTTTTCTCCACGGATTTTATTTACTGCTTCGAGAACGCTCCAGCCGAGAGCATCTACGCCGTCAACGGCTAGGATTCTATCGCCGGCGCGAATGCCGGCTCGTTCTGCTGGAGTATTTGGTAATGGCCTCGTAATGATGACGCCTCTGCGATCTGGAGAGGCTTCAACCTGGGCTCCAATGCCTCCGAAATTTCCCTGAAATCCTTGTTGGTCGATTTTAAATGTTGAGGGAGAAATATAGGACGTATATCGATCGTTAAGGGCTTCGAGCATTCCGATGACAGCAGCTTCAGCCAGCAGGTCGGGATCGATTTTCTCAGGTAATACATATTCTCTACTAAGGATCGAATAGGCTTCCCAGACAATTTGCAGGCCGTCAGGGACCGCTGCAGGCTCGTCAGCTATGGGTTGGGCCGTAGGAGTTGCTTGTGTGCCGTCTGAAAGGATCACTGGTTTACGATCGGTTAAATCAGGATTGCCGTTATCAGGGTTGGTGCATGCCAAGGTAAACATGCAAAGTGCGGCTACCAGGATCATCAGCAAGATAGCGAACCGTATTCTGTTTGGATTTTTCATTTTTTATTTAGAGTGAATGTTGAATTAGAGATCACGCGTTGAGTGCGATATCACGTTGATATCTGTTGGTTGAGGATACGCTCGAAGAAGCCGTTCTGATGCAACAATAGAAACGAAATTGTTTATATACGGTCCTAAGTGTTGCCTGGAAGTCCATTATGAAAAACTACTTCCAAATTGACATAACAAGGATAGTGCGACGTTAAGTCGTACGGATGGGATGTGCCCTATTGCGTTCGTATGGCGCGATTTAGGCGTTGCTCGCAATCAATTTGGTGGTTGCCGTGGTATTTGGGATGTTCAACTCTGATTCGACAGCGTTACGTAGATCTTTTATGCCCCAGCCTTTCGTGGCGGATGTCGTGACGACTCGATTGAACTCTGCGGTCTCTATGTGCTCAATAACTTCGAGACCTAGGGGTTGGTGCTCAGCTTCAACGATCAGATCTAATTTGTTTAGGACGAGAATTTTCGGCGTGTCCCCTATCCCCATTTCAGATAATTGTTTAGAAACTACCGTGGCCTGTTCAGCTGCGTACGGACTTGACACGTCCGTTACTTGAATTAGCAGATCAGCTTCAAGAGCTTCCTCAAGTGTCGCTCGGAAGGCTGCGATAAGAATCGGTGGTAATTTGTGCACAAATCCTACTGTGTCACTGATTGTGGCCTCAATTCCCGATGGCATGTACATCCGACGGGTCGTTGTGTCGAGGGTTGAAAACAACTGATTTCGTTGGATCACTCCGGACGATGTGATCTTGTTGAACAGAGCGGATTTTCCTGCGTTGGTGTAGCCGACAAGTGAGATGATTTTGGATGTTCCGCTGGTTCGCAGTTGTCGTTGCTGATCTCGTTGTGATCGAATTTGAGAGAGTTCTCTTTTTACGCGTGATAATTTACGTCTAACCAACCTGCGATCGGTTTCAATCTGTGTTTCACCTGGTCCCCTGGTGCCCACACCGCCACCAAGCCGTTCAAGATGAGACCATTGTCCTGCCAGTCTTGGTAGTAAATATTCTGTTTGTGCTAATTCGATCTGCAGGCGGCCTTCGCGTGATCTAGCTCGTTGCGCAAAAACGTCAATAATTAAGGCTGTCCGATCGATCACTTTTACAGACAACTTTTCTTCAAGGATACGTTGCTGGTTTGGTGATAATTCGTCGTCAAAGATGACGGTATCTATATCTTCTTGTTTTACAGCGTGTTTAAGTTCTTCTATTTTCCCTTTGCCAAGGTAAGTCGGCGAAGGTTTGTTCATTGACTGTGTGAATCGTATGACTGGATTTGCGCCAGCAGCACGAGCGAGTTCTGATAACTCCGCCAGTGAATCTTCTAGTTGCCAGATTTCCTTAGCAGTGCGTATCCTCACCCCTACCAAAATAGCTCTCTCTCGGTATGGCCCTGTCGAATATGTGCGTTTTTTTGGCATATAGGACTTTTCAGTATCGCTACAACCTCACTGGAGAGTTATTAGCCTGCACCTCGCATCTGTGAAAGTCTACGGAGCCCTTCATCTATTTGATCATCAGAAATAGTAAGCGAAAGTCGAATATATCCTTCTCCACCTGGTCCGTACCCGTTGCCCGGGGTCACCACCACATTTACGTCATCCAGTAATTTTTGGGCAAATTCAGCGGACGTATATCCGTCTGGTACTGGAGTCCATATATACAGAGCGCCTTTTGGTGCTACAGCTGGAACCCCAATTCTATTAAGTACCGATACAACCTTGTCGCGACGTTTTCTATACACCTCATTATTCACTGCGAGCCATTTTTCCGGTAAATCCAGTGCAGCAATGCCCATTTCTTGGTTAGCCTGCGAGAGACCGGAGTCGATATTTGATTTGACTCTCATAAGGGCGTTCACCATATCTGGGTTGCCAGTGGCCATACCAACGCGCCATCCGGTCATGTTGGCTGTTTTCGAGAGGGAATGAAACTCCATTGCAATGTCCATTGCGCCTTCAACTTGCAAAATGCTCGGGGCAACGTATCCGTCGTAGGTGACCTCGGTGTAGGCGGCATCGTGAAGTAGAGCTATGTCGAACTCCTTGCAGTAATGTACAGCTTCTTCAAAGAAGCTCATTGGTGCGATTGCCCCTGTTGGATTGTTGGGATAGTTGATCCACAGCGTTTTCGCTCGTTTGGCTATTGCCGTTGGTATTGACGTGAAATCAACTAGGTATTTGTTTTGTTCGCTCAAAGTGGTGAAGTGTGTTTTACCACCAGCAAACATCGTTCCGATTTCATAAACGGGATAGGCTGGATCCGGGCTGATCGAAATATCACCTGGATCGATGAAGCATAGAGCGGTATGCGCTATTCCCTCTTTTGCTCCTATTAGGTTGATTACCTCCGTTGCGGGGTTCACATTTACTCCGAATCGGTCTTTGTAGAACTTCGCAACACGCGTTCTGAACTCGGGGAGGCCTTCACTTTCCGGGTATCTGTGGTTTTCTGGTTTCTTTGATCCCTCGATCAGCGCGTTGAGCACCGGTGCGGGAGTTTGCATATCTGGATCGCCAATACCGAATGAAATTACATCAATGCCCTGTGCTTTTTTTTCAGCTATCGCCCGAGAAATATTCACGAATAGATAAGGAGGGAGATTTTCAACACGTTCAGCAAATTTCATTAAATTAGTTCCGTATTTTTCTGGGTAGTTGTATTGTTTTGCGGCCAATTTCACCAATCGTAAACCGAAGGTCCGTGCAAGTGTGAGCGGTTGATTGTATCGCTCCTATCCTCGCAACTAAATTAATCAGGCCATACTCCTGTGAACACTTCAACCGCTGGACCTTCTAAGTACGCCTCACCGGTTTCATCCCATGAGATTTTGAGAATCCCGCCATCAACGATGACATCAACTGTGTTATTCACCAAACCATGGGCTCGCGCTGCTGATGCGGCAGCGGTAGAACCGGTACCCGAAGACATTGTTTCGCCGGCGCCACGCTCGAATATTCTGGCCCTGATCTGCGATCGAGTAATTACGTTAACGATTTCAAAATTGACTCTGTTTGGAAATAACGGATGATGTTCTACGTGAGGACCAACCTCGGTTAGTGGAAAATCCTCTACAGGATCTTCGGTTATGACAACAGCATGTGGGTTTCCTACTGACAGGCATGTGATTTTCATATCGCGACCTCCAGCGCTAATTGGAAAATCTTTTATGATCTCAAGGTCGCCAATTTCGGCTACATTCACTGGGATTTCGTTCGGAATAAACGTAGGTTCACCCATTGCTACTTTGGCAGCAACCATTTTATCGCCTTGCATAGTTGGCCATACGATCCGCACACCACCGCCGGTTTCGACGGTCAGGCCATTGTCACCGGGTAAAGCAAACTTGCGGTCGATTACAAATTTTGCAAAAAGCCTGATACCGTTTCCGCTCATCTCGGCTTCAGAGCCGTCCGGGTTGTAAACCCTCATGCGAATTTGTGCAATATCAGAATCCTGGACCAAAACAATTCCATCTGATCCAACGCCAAATGCGAGAACGCTCATTGCTTTTGAAAGCGCCCCCCAATCGCGATCGATGCCTCGACCATCGATCGCTATGTAATCGTTTCCGGCACCATGCAATTTTGTGAACTCAAGGGTCATGTTTTCTCCAGTCTTTCAGAGGGAAAGTGGTGTACCAACGAATTGATTCTATGGATGAATTGGTTAAACTGCGAATTTGAGCAAAAATGAGATATTGACGTTGTATTTAGATATAAAGCATCTGCATGTACACGGTTCGTTACTTTAGGTTGCACCACTGAAAAACCGCTGAAATGATCGATTGTGTTTTTTGTTTCGGTTCACGCGTCATGTCGAACCAGTTAATGCGCTTGTCGTTTTGTTTGAACCAGTTGTTTTGACGTCGTATCAAACGATTGGTTGCAACAGCTGTAAGGCGTATCGTCTCGCTTAAGTCGGATTCGCCATTTAAGTGACCAATCATTTGCGGATAACCAATCGCACTAAGAGCGCGATCCTTAGTTGAATACCCCTGATGTAAAAGTGATTCGACCTCTTGTCTCCATCCATTTTTGTCCATTGAATCAAGCCGTTCAACTATGCGAGCGTGTAAATCTGCCCGGTCAATCATCAAACCGACAATATAGTGATCGAACGGTGAATGAGTTGACTTGCTTGGAGTATATGTGGGATTTACTGATCCTGACCGAATTCTTTCAATAGCACGAATTACCCGTCTGGGATTTCGTAGATCGGTTGTTTCTGCCGTAGTTGGCGAAATTTCTAATAGTTGTTTAGCAAGAGGCTCGATACCATCTCGAGCAAATGTGCACTCTAGTTGGGAGCGTAATGACGGATTTGGTTGAATTTCTGGGACGTTCCATCCTTCGATGATTGCCCAAACGTATTGGCCAGATCCTCCTACCAAGATCGGTAGTTTACCTCGATCCAGAATTTCGGTTATGGTTGATCGTGCCTTCTTGAGATATTCCGCGAGGCTGTACTGCTCGTTTGGGGTCAGGAAGTCGATGAGATGGTGCGGAATGCCCTTTATCTCGTCTTTCGTTGGTTTAGCGGTCGCTACATCCATGCCGCGGTAAAAAAGTCTCGAGTCTGTATTAACTACTTCTCCACCTAGTTCCAGTGCCAATTCAACTCCAACCGAAGTTTTCCCGGTGGCGGTTGTGCCAACCACTGCGATGAGTTTCGGTTTGGATGAGTAATTCACTTGATTGGCCTGAAGGTGGTAGCTGCGTTATTTCGAACTCGCTAACCTGATTAGGCTTGAAAACTCCTGCGCGTTTAAACTTGCCCCACCGACTAATGCCCCATCTATATCTGGTTGTTTAAGTAATTTTGCAACGTTTTTTGAATTTACGCTCCCTCCGTAAAGGACACGAATTGAATTACCCGAATCAGGTGTCAAATGACAAATAACGTTACGGCAAACGGCCGCCATTTCTTGGGCTTGCCCAGCTGTAGCGGCTTCGCCTGTTCCGATTGCCCAAATTGGTTCATAAGCAATAATTAGTGAATTCCAGTTTGAAAATCCTTCAAGGCTAGCTTGGAGTTGCCTTGTGATGAAATTTACTGCTTTTCCGGATTTTCGAATGCTAAGGTCTTCACCGACACACAAGATGGGTGTTATTCCCGCTTTTGACGCGCTAATTGCTTTTTCTGCGACCTGTTCAGATGATTCATCGTTAAAAATCCGTCTTTCTGAATGTCCTATAATGACGTGGCTAATCAAGCCTTGCAGCATCGCTGTCGATATTTCTCCTGTGAATGCTCCGTTTTCATCTGCGTTTACGTTTTGTGCTCCCAGTTGAATAGAGGATCCGTTCAACATTTTTGCAATGCTCGTTAACGAAACAAATGGCGGGCAAATGATTTTTTCAACGTTTGTTATGTTGTTGCTGAGATCGAGAATCTGTTTAACCAAGTTGATTCCCGACTCAACATCGGTGTTCATTTTCCAATTGCCGGCTATTACCGGTTTTCGATATTTCATTAGATATTCCTGAGATAATCTTAGCGTGGATGGCTTAACCGGTGGCATCAATCAATGCTGCTACTCCAGGGAGAGTTTTGCCTTCCAAAAACTCGAGCGAAGCCCCCCCACCTGTTGAGACATGCGTGATCTTGTCTCCAAGATCAAGTGCTCCTATTATTTCTGCTGTAGATCCGCCCCCGACTACCGAGGTGCCCTTGTTATTGGCGGCGACAGCGTTTGCAACTGCGATAGAGCCATTTGCGAATGCAGGCCATTCAAATACACCCATAGGGCCGTTCCATATGATTCTTTTCGCTAGTGAAATGACCTGAGCATACTTTTTAGAAGACCGCGGCCCGATATCTAGGATAAGTTCATCATCGGGTACGTTATTCGATTCCCATATAGATGCAGGTGAAGATTTACTAAATTCACTGGCGGTCAAGACATCTGAGGGTAATACAACTTTTGCTCCGTTAGCATTTAGTACATCTTCAGCAGCTAGTCGGTCGGCCTCTGACACAACCGTTGCCCCACCCGGGTTGTTTTGTGCCACGTAAAAGGCTGCGACCATCCCTCCTCCAATTAGGATCGTGCCGACTTTTTTGGACAAGTGATGTAACACTTGGATTTTGTCAGCGACTTTTGCTCCACCGATAATTGCAACTGTTGCGTCTGTTGAGCCCTCTAGTGAACGACCGAGCATCGTGATCTCACGTTCCATTAACAGTCCCGCGTAAGCTGGTATATGTTGAGCCACTCCAGTGGTAGAGGCATGGGCTCTGTGTGCAGCCCCGAAAGCGTCGTTAACGAAAATATCCGCTAAGGATGCCAGGTATTTGGAGAAATTCTTGTCGTTTTCTTCCTCACCGGGTTCAAATCTAAGGTTTTCCATAAGTGCGAAGTCGCCCGCTTCAAGTTGAGAAACTATTTCGGCGGGTTGTGTTCCATTCGGGCCACCAGCATCGAGGACAGGCCTATTCAGGATTTCTGAAAGCCTTTTGCGTACTGGCTGCAACCTCATTTCCTCGACTACCTGTCCAGCTGGACGGCCAAAATGCGAGCAGATCACAACTTTTGCCCCTCCGTTGCTTAGGAGGCATAAGGTTGGTATCGCAGCTCGGATTCGAGAGTCATCAGAGATCACTTCACCGCGCTTTGGTACGTTGAAATCGACCCTCACTAACACCGTTTTACCGGCAAAATCAGTGTTCCTGATGGATCGTTTGTTCATAGTAGATGTGTTTTCTTTAGTGCGAGCCAACTATCAATTTGGCGCTTTTGATGAGCGAGTTTTTGTATTCATCTGAGAAGCTGGTTGATTCGATCTCACGAATCGCCTCATTGATCAAACTCTGGACAGTATTTTCGGCAAACGATCTGCTCTCGGTTTCTGAGAGGATTGATGTTACTTCGTCTATATCATCTGGCCCTAGAACACGTTTCATGAAAATTTCTCCCAAACGACGACGGGTAGTAGGAGTGCCATTTTCTATTGCATGAGCTGCAGCGAGTGACTTTTTTTTCGATTGCAGCCTTCCGCGTTGGACTTCGTCTCGTTCGGTGTCTGGCTCCGGCCAAAGTGCTCTCAGATCAGTGTTTAGATTTCGCGCAGTACCGATTGCTGTGCCAAATCTAGTCAGTGAATCGAGTAGGTCTTCTGAGGCCGCTGCCGCTATTCCTCCGAGCTTTGCAGCGCAACCGAGCACCGCACCTCGCTTACGTGCCACCATTAACACGTCTTCTATATTTACGGCTGCTCGTTCTTGAAAGGAAATATCGAGATACTCCCCTTCGCAAACTTCTAAAGTTGCATTGTCAAGCGTTTCCAGTGCCATGGAAATCAAACGTGGGTTCGCCGAAAGACCGCTGGATTTTCTCTGCTCGAATATCGATATTCGAGCCATTGCATGGATACCATCACCGGCATTAATGGCCTGTGCAGGACCCCAAGACCACCAGATGCTGGCTCGGTTGTTTCTTTCCGTATTCGCATTTTGAACGTCTTCATGAACCAGGATAAAGTTGTGCAAGAGCTCTACTGCGACTGCATATGGCATGGTTGTTTGGTTCTCGCCCCCGGCAGCTTTTGACGTGGCGAGAACGATATGTCCATGGGATCTGTCCTGATTCGTAACTGGCTCGGGCTCACCGTTCTGATCCACCCAGCCCATGTGATAGGCCATCATCTTGTAGAGTGGTAGTTCCCTTGAATCGACGAATTTCATTAATGCAGACTCAAATTCATCTACATCACTGGGTGTAAGCCCTGGCAATATTCCCGTAACTGGCAATAAAAGTCTCCTGCTTGAGCATAAACTATTGGCTGGCCGGATTACCGGCCACGCCAATTACAATGTTTTTGCCAATAGTATTCTTAATTGATTCGATACTGATTGCGCCTAGCCTCAAAATTGATAATTTACCGTTGGCATAAGAAATGACGGTACTCGGGGCTGTATTTGATCCGCAAGGTGAGTCGATACAGAAGTCGATTTTCTCACCGAATTGCTGATCCACATCACTGGCATTCGCCATAGGTGGTTGGCTAGTCAGGTTGCAGCTGGTTCCCGTTATCGGAGTTCCCGACAGCCTGATCAAGTGGCGTGCAAGACTATGGTCTGGAATCCTGAGACCAACGGTCCCGGTTCTCGCTGTTACTGACTCAGGCACCCGCTCCAATGCTGGAACTACGATTGTTAGCGCGCCAGGCCAGAATCTTGATGCGAGATCTACAATTATTTCAGGAAACGTTGTTGCCAATTCAGTGACCATATCTAAGTCACTTATGAGTAACGGGACTGGCGTTCCAGGGTTTCTTCCTTTTACTTCAAAGACGTGTTGCACTGCTTTATTATTCATGCCATCGGCTCCGAGTGCGAAATATGTATCCGTTGGAAATGACACCAAGCTTCCCTGTTTTATTGCTGCAGCTGCGATATTGAGGTTGGAACTGTCTGGTGATAAAAGCATCAAATAATATTAGCGGCTGTAAATGACTTGGTTGGTATTAAAGCAGTCAATAAAAACGTTCATATTTTCCGTGACTCAGTCGTCGGGGACAGGTAAATTTAGGCAAGAGACCTAGTTGATGCTGTCATAAGCTTCAATATGCCAAATAATTCGATGTGTCGAATGTGCCAAGTGATCGTAAGAGAATTGTAAAAATTACCGGGGACCAGATGACAGAACAACCTACCAATCGCGGCTCTCGGAGAGTTTCAACATCAGACGATATCGAGGTTGGAACTTATCTTGAAATTGCTCAGGCTGATCGAACGACTGGCAGCAAACCCCCTGTCGATGACAGGATGCAAACAGTAGTCATTATGGATTTTGGCTCTCAGTACTCACGTTTGATAGCCCGACGGATACGCGAACTTAATACCTATTGTGAAATACTCCCCCACGATGCTGGTAGTGAAATACTCGACACGCAAGATGTTATAGGGATAATCCTTTCAGGCGGTCCCAACAGTGTCTACGAATCAGGCGCCCCGATGGCACCCTCTTGGGTTTATGAGGCGGGTGTTCCATTGCTGGGTATCTGTTACGGCATGCAGCTGATAGCTCACCAACTCGGTGGGACTGTCGAACCCGGTACGCAGCGTGAATACGGGCACGCGGTGATTCACAAGGATGGGCAGGACAATGTTCTGTTTGAGGGCTTAGATACGGAGGTGCCTGTGTGGATGAGTCATGGTGACCGTATTGAAGAATTGCCTCCAGGTTTTCGGGCTATGGCCTATTCTGAGAATTCTCCTATTGCCGTTATGGGTGATGAGCAGGGAACATGTTTTGGAATTCAATTTCATCCTGAAGTCGCTCATACTCCACAAGGTGTGGAGATTCTCCGTAATTTCATCTCTGGTGTTTGCAATGGCTCGGGTGATTGGACACCCGCGAATTTTGTATCAGACGCGATTGAGCGTATAAAAGAACGCGTTGGAGAGGGGAAGGTGATATGTGCTCTATCAGGCGGCGTTGATTCGACAGTTGTCGCTGCACTTATCCACAAAGCTATTGGCGACCGACTGACATGCATTTTTGTGGATAACGGTCTCATGCGGAAAGGCGAAGCTGACCGAGTTCAAAATGTGTTTGCCAGTCAACTGGGCGTGAATCTTATTTTCGTTGATGGAACCGAACGATTCCTTAATGCTTTAAAGGGGGTGACTGATCCAGAAATTAAACGTAAAACGATTGGGCAAGAGTTTATCGAGATTTTTGAAGAAGTGGCTGTGGATATAGGGGAAGTTGACTATCTCGCTCAGGGAACCTTGTATCCGGATGTTATCGAGAGTGTAAGCGCCGACTCTAACGCCTCGCACAAAATCAAAACCCACCATAATGTCGGTGGTTTACCCGAGCACATGAATTTGAAATTGGTTGAGCCGCTTCGATATTTGTTCAAAGATGAAGTGCGGCAGGCTGGTATCGAATTGGGCTTAAGCTCTCAGAGCGTTAATCGCCAGCCTTTCCCAGGCCCTGGCCTTGCGATTAGGATTATGGGGGATGTCAATTATGAAAAGCTTGAAATTCTTCGTAACGTTGACTGGATTGTTATCGACGAAATCAAAGCCGATGGACTCTACGAGAAGTTATGGCAATCTTTTGCGGTTCTTACGAACACACAGACGGTCGGTGTGATGGGCGATCAGCGAACGTATGAGTACGTAGTGGCAATTCGTGCCGTAACTAGTGCAGATGCCATGACAGCCGATTGGGCTCGACTTCCATACGAAACCCTCGGGAGAATATCGAGCCGGATCGTCAATGAAGTTGAAGAGGTTAATCGAGTTGTTTTGGATATCACGAGTAAGCCTCCTGGGACCATCGAATGGGAATAGTCAAACATAGAATAGTGCGTGAATCAACTTGACATTATCAGTAAGGATTAAGGATTAATTGAGGGTCCTTCTAATTGGTTCTGGGGGGCGCGAGCATGCGATGGCGTGGAAGCTCGCACAGAGTCCAAAAATTACTAAGCTGATAATAGCTCCCGGCAATGCTGGGACTGCTGAATTAGGCGAAAACATAGTTGTGAAGGCCGATGATTTGGATGGCCTTTTAGCAATTGCAAAAACTCACTCGATTGACCTTACGATTGTTGGTCCCGAACAGCCTCTGATCGATGGTATTGCAGAGCTTTTCCAAAGACATGGATTGAAGATATTTGGTCCGTCAAAAAACGCGGCGCGAATAGAGGGGTCCAAGATTTGGTCGAATGATCTGATGTCCAAATATGGGATCCCTACTGCTGATTCAGCGGCGTTTTCTGATTCAACTAAAGCTATCGATTACGCTCTGGCGCGGCCAGAAGGTTCCCTTGTCGTCAAGGCCGATGGGCCAGCCGCTGGTAAAGGGGTTATTCTTCCAGAAACTTACAAGGAACTCGAGATTGCTGTGGTGGGTATGCTTGATGGTGCTTCTTTTGGAAAGTCCTCTGCAAGATTGCTTCTTGCTGAACGGATGTCTGGACCGGAAGTAAGTGTGTTTGCTTTTTTGGATGGGGAAACAGTCTCCGCAGAAATTGCGGCATGCGATTACAAGAGGATTGGTGAAGGCGATACTGGCCTGAACACTGGTGGCGTTGGCGCTTATGCCCCTCCAGAATTTTGGACGAACGAACTCGCTGCTCGGGTAAGGACGGAAATTCTCGAACCCACGGCTCGGGCGTTGGCAATGGAAAACAGTGCGTATTCTGGGATTTTGTATGCGGGGCTTATGATCACTAGTACTGGACCAAGAGTTATCGAATTTAATTGCCGGTTAGGCGATCCAGAGTGTCAAGTTTTGATGCCGAAACTAAACAATGACTTTTTGGAAATTTGTTTGGCAGTTGCAGAAGGACGTCTTGCTCAACAAAAGGTCATTTGGTCTGACTTGGCTTGTACTTTCGTTGTGATGACATCGGACGGTTATCCTGGGAATTATGAAATTGGAGCAGAAATCACTGGTATTAACCAAGCATCAAAGCATGGACTTGTGGTTCATGCTGGAACAAGTATGCAAAGTGATGGATCATTGATTACTGATGGTGGTCGTGTTCTTGGAGTAGTTGGCTCTGGCGAAACGATAAGAGATTCGCTAGCTGCGGCCTACGCTGGAGTAGGAAAAATTGCTTTTAGAGGAGCGCGTTACAGACGGGATATTGGAGAAAGGGCTGTTTAGAATTGATGTCGGTAAATATTCACGTTGTTTTTGATTTTGATGGCACTCTTGCAACTACCTTCGTAGGTGGGGAAATGTTCCGTTGTTGTACACCACCAAACAGCGTGGATGAGTTGAGTGGGCACTTTTCGGCTGGGACAATCTCTTTACGCCAATATCAAGAATCTGTATTCGATATGGTCGATGAAACTACGTTTGAAATGTCTAAGCGGGCTGCGTTACATGGTTGCATTAGGAAGTGTGCAACTGAGGTATGCGAGCTGGTTTGGGATTCTGGGGGTGTCGTGTCCGTTGCATCTGCCGGGCTCAATTTTTATATAGAACCAGTGTTGGAAAAGGCAGGACTCGATCGTATCGAATTGCATAGTGGGAAAGTTTTATCTGAGCCTGGCGAGAGGCCCCCATTTAGATACGATTATCCTTCTTACGTGAAATCTTGTAGAGGCGATTGGGTTACGTGTAAATGTGAAGTGATTAATCGTCTGAAGAGTAATCATGGCGGAAGTGAAGTGATATTTGTAGGTGATGGTTTGCTTGGGGACGCATGTGCTGCTGCCAACGCAGCCGATACCGTGTTCGCGACCGGCAAACTGTTGAGATACTGTAAAGAGAACAAAATATCGGCAACAGAATTCGGTAAAGATTTTAGACCGTTGCTTAGATACTTGCATGATAAGACGTTTATAACTGGAGCCTCATAGAACATTGATTCCACGATATTCACGACCTGAAATGAACGCTATCTGGACTGAAGACAACTCTTTTGATCTATGGTTGAGGGTTGAGATTGCCGCGTCCGAGGCATGGACGGAACAAGGAGTGGTCTCCGAACAAGACATGGTTAAGATTCGAGATGCGAAATTTGATCGCTTAATTTATGACAAATGGTTCGAGGAGACAAAACACGACATCGTATCGTTCACAAGGGCCGTTGGTGAAAGTCTTGGGGCTGAGGGTCGCTGGATTCACCATGGTTTGACTTCTAATGACGTGAAAGATACTGCTCTCAGTATGCAGCTTGTCCAATCATGTGATTTGCTAGACAAAGGTCTTGTTGGTTTATTGAACGCACTTCGTCTACGTGCAATCGAGTTCAAGCAAACACCATGCATCGGGCGTTCGCACGGTATCCATGCAGAGCCGATGAGTTTTGGATTGAAGCTGGCGCTCTGGTTCGGTGAAATAAAACGGCACCGAGACCGACTGGTTGGAGTGCGATCACGAGTCGCAGTCGGAATGCTTTCTGGTCCCGTCGGTACTTTCGCGTCTGTGCCACCTTCGATTGAAGAATCTGTTTGTAAGCAGTTGGGTCTTAATCCTGCCGAAGTTTCCAACCAGGTCATCCAACGCGACAGGCACGCGGAGTACTTGCAGCTCTTAGCTCTCATTGCAGCAACCCTAGAAAAGATAGCGACCGAAATCAGAGGTTTGCAACGGACCGAGGTTCGTGAGGTTGAAGAACCATTTGGTCAACCTGGTTATGTAACTAAAGGTTCTTCTTCGATGCCACATAAGCGTAATCCTGAACTTTCAGAGCGTATATGCGGTCTTGCCCGATTGATTCGCGGTTACTCTATTACGGCACTTGAGAATGTTGCTCTGTGGCATGAACGTGACATATCTCACTCATCCGCTGAACGTATGATCTTGCCCGATGCTTCGCTTGGCCTCGACTATATGTTGAGTCTGATGACGGGGATTATCGGGGATATGGTTGTGTACCCAGATCGAATGATGCAGAACCTCGAGTCCACCCGTGGTCTTGTGTTTTCCCCCAGAGTTATGTTGCTGCTGGTTGAACAGGGTGTTGACAGAACGGATGCCTATGATGCTGTACAAAGAAATTCGATGGAATCATGGGAAGCCCAGCTAGATTTCCGCGAGTTGATTAAGACCGATCCGGTGGTTTCGACCAAGGTCTCTCCTGATGATCTTGATGATTTGTTTGACTATAGCTTTTACCTTGCTCATGTAGATCACATTTATAAGCGCGTAGGCATTTCAGAGACAATAATTGACTGAAGCAGTTTTTGAAACCAATCTGTCCGGACTCCTTTATCGAGGCAAGGTTCGTGATACTTATGATCTTGGCGATGATCGTTTGCTAATGGTCGCTTCAGATCGTATTTCGGCGTTTGATGTTGTAATGGATCAACCAATTCCAGGCAAAGGCATCATATTGACTCAGATGTCTTCGTTTTGGTTTGAAGTTATAGAACATGTAATGCCAAATCATGTGATTGCAACTGCTAATGATGATTTAGTGATGGCGGCTGTTGAGCAAAGCGGAGCTTTGTTGGAACTCACACCTGATCTGGCGCGCAGATCGATGGTGATCAAGAAAGCTGACCGGATTGATATTGAATGTGTTGTCAGAAACTATATAGCAGGATCTGCCTGGGCTGAGTATCAACAGTTTGGGACAATGAACGGGCAATCTTTGCAGCGAGGGATGAAGGCTGCTGATAAATTCCCTGAACCGATATTCACCCCCTCAACCAAAGCTGAGTCCGGTCATGATATGCCAATGACTCCCCAGGAAGCCAAAGATCTTGTTGGCATAGAAATGCACAAGACTCTCGAAGAAAAAAGCATTGAGGTGTTTCAGGTAGCGCACGATTATGCTGCCGAGCGTGGAATGATTCTTGTAGACACAAAATTTGAGTTCGGTTTAGTTGACGGCGAACTGACAATAATTGATGAGGTGCTGACTCCGGATTCAAGTAGGTATTGGGATGTTAGTGATTGGAGTCCTGGGCATTTTCCTCCTGCATTCGACAAACAATTTTTAAGAGCTTGGTTATTGGAAACCGATTGGAACCGTGAACCCCCGCCTCCTGCGTTACCGGAGGAAATCATTAAGCAAACTCAGTACCGTTATATGGAGTCTTACCGGCGACTGTCGGGGAAGTCACTGATACTGTAGATAGTTATGAATTTACTGGCACGCCAAAGAGCGTGACTCACGAGGTTGTATGGCAGATAAACAACATAAAGCAACAACACGTCCGGCTAGTCGCCGTGGCATGAGTAAAGGACAGATCAGGGAGGAGCGACGAGGCAGGAGCCGGAAACGTCAACGCCGTAAACGCTCGCTACTTATGTTCGGAGGAACTATTTTCGCCATCATTTTTATCGCGGCTTTGACTGTATCACCGGACTGCAATCGTGAAGGAGCAGCTGTTCAAGGGGTGAATACTGGTGGGCACATAGAATTAGATCCCGATGATGGACGCGGGCATATCGATGTAAATACTCCATATTCCGGTACCTATTCGGTTGTCCCCGCAACATCAGGGCCTCATTGGGCTGGAGCGACCACGTCTGTTGGGATTCCGTCGCCCGCTAGATGGGGGATGTACACGGGTGTCCTGCCGGATGAGGTTCTGGTTCATAATCTAGAACACGGTGGTATTGGACTTCACTATGACTGTGAAACGGAATGTCCCGAGATAGTTAAGGGGTTGAACGATATTATTCCAAGAGACCCATCTCAGTTCATCATGTCTGCTTATCCAGGGCTGCCTAGCAAAATTGCAATAACGGCTTGGAGACACCATTTGTATTTGGATGAGGTAGACGTGGAAGAAATAATCCGATTTATCCAAGAATATCGGGATCGCGCACCTGAAAGTTTCCCGCAGAATCAATATTAAAAATTTAAGGTTTGGAGCTTAACAGATGTTTTTGGCAAAAATTCATGTTTTGCTTAAACCAACAGTAAATGACCCACAGGGCTTGACGATAGCCCGTGCTCTTGGTCGTCTTGGGTTTGATGCAGTTGATGCTGTGCGCGCAGGAAAATACTTTGAAGTCCAGATTCAAGGTTCTGATGAAGCAACTGCCGAGCAAGATGTGAAAGCGATGTGCGAAAAACTACTTTCCAACCCGGTGATTGAGACATTTACCTATGAGTTGGAGTCGGTTTAGTTAAGCCCCTTAGTTAAGTTTTCGTACTGACTAGTTCAGCGTACCTTTTGTACTTGGAACGGTTCCCGGATCTCTCGGGTTTAGTCTGGAGGCATCACCCATAGCTCTGGCGAATGCCTTAAATGCAGACTCAATCACGTGGTGTTCGTTTTGACCAGATAATACCCGGATGTGCAAACAGAACCTGCCTTCCACGGCAATTGCTTCAAAAAAATGGCGTGCTAGGTCCGCTGGAAATTCACCCACATTATTATCTAGACCCATGTTGACTACAGCGTAACCTCGACCAGAAAGATCTAATACGGCCTGAGTTAAAGCTTCATCGAGTGGACAAGTTCGATCGGCCATTCGCACGATCCCTTTTCGGTCACCAAGTGCTTGGTCAATTGCCCGACCTAGTGCTATCGCAGTATCTTCGACAGTGTGGTGTGAGCCTGTTTCCAGGTCACCATTAGCTTCGACTTTTAGGTCTATCAAGCCGTGCCGAGCTATCTGATGCAGCATGTGCTTTAGAAACCCGACAGGGGTATCTACTTCAACCTCGCCTGTCCCGTCTAAATTGACGGTGACCGATATTTTACTTTCGCCTGTCTCGCGAACAATTGTTGCTATTCGAGGCTTTTCTGCAGACATACATGTACTTTCAATATCAAAAATTACTCGATCTATTAGTTCGATACTAACTCTAAATAGTTGGACTAAACAATGTTTTTGAGAGCGTAGATCAACTGGTCTGTTTGCTCTGGAGTTCCTGAACTGATTCGTAACGAGTCATTTAAGACGGTTTGAGGGAACTGTCTTACGAAAATTCCGTGCTTGGCTAACCCTGTAAAAGCCTCTTCAGCGGTTTTGTGTTCGAATTTGCACAGCAGGAAATTTCCTTCAGATGGGAAGTACGAAACACCATCTAAATCATTTATGACAGCTTCCAGTTTTTTACGTTGCTCGACTAGGCTTCTTGTTCGTGTCAATAGTTCGCTCCGATGCTCAAGAGCCGCCAGAACCGCTGCCTCTCCGGCAATATTGATGTTATATGGTTGTTTTATGTCCATTAAATGAGAGATTAAAGTGGCGGAGCCAATTGCGTATCCAACACGTAATCCAGCGATACCGGCCCATTTGCTAAACGAACGTAGTATCACCAAATTCTCATAGTCATCTAGTAAGTGCGATAACGTATTCCCAGAAAATTCGTAATAAGTCTCGTCTACACAAAGCACTACGCCTGTATCTAAAAGGGCTCGCGCATCGCTTTCCTTAAGTAAATTTCCCGTTGGGTTATTCGGGGAGGCGAGAAATATTATTCGTGTTAGTCCGTCAATTACTGCTGTCATGGCTGGGATATCTATGTCCCAGGTATTTGTTCGCGGAACAGAAATAATTTTCGCGTCTGCCAGGCGTGCAGCAAAGGAATACATCCCGAATGTCGGTTCGCAATCAAGAACAGTTTGATCCGGCTCCACAAATAAGCGCATCAGGAGATCGATTATTTCATCACCCCCTGCTCCTCCGATAATCCTATCCACTGGTTGTCCAACGTATTCGCTTAGTGCTGTGCGCAGCTTTTGTTGCTTTGGGTCGGGATATAGGTGTAAGGGTTGGCCTACAAGTGCCGCAGAAACCTTATCCAGAGCTCCATAGGGATTCTCGTTGGCGTTTAAGCGAATTACATCTTCAGGCCTTATACCTGCTTTGCGTGCAAGCTCTTCTGATGGATCAACGCCGTGATAGGTGGCTATTTTCACCATGTGTGGGCGCATTAGAGATTGTAAGTTGTGCATAGGATGATTGGTTTTTTGGCAGTTTATTCGCCTATTAAGTATTCACGACGGTACTCTGAAGCTGCTGCGTGTCCTTGTAAGCCTTCAAGTTTAGCTAACAATTCGGCATGCTCTGAAAGTTCTAAGAATGTAGTTTCGTTAAATGTTAGTACCGGAGTAACTCGAATGAAATCGCGCGCTGATAAAGCTGATGAAAATCGAGCGGTACCTCCCGTCGGCATTACGTGGGATGGACCGGCAATATAATCGGCCATTATTTCTGCTGACCACTCACCTACGAACAGTCCACCGGCATTCTTGACTTTATCAATTAATTCGTTCGCATCTGCAGTTAATATACAGAGGTGTTCAGGAGCAACCGAGTTCGCTACATCAATTGCTTCGGTCGTACTATTTACGATGACGGCCACTCCCCTATTTGTGAAGGCAGAGCGTGCTATGTCGGCTCTGGGAAGATTTTTCAACTGCCGATCGATTTCGGCTTCAGTATTGCGAACAATTTTTTCGGACAGTGCTACTAAGATCGGCATTGCTAGTGGATCGTGTTCAGCTTGTGCAATGAGATCCGAAGCGGTGAAACGAGGTTTTGCTGAATCGTCAGCGATCACCATAGTTTCGGTTGGACCGTATACACCATCAATTCCGACGTCTCCGTAAACCAGCTTTTTCGCAGCTGTAACCCAAGCGTTGCCTGGACCACAGATTAAATCTACTGCTGGTACAGTTTCTGTACCGTATGCCATGGCAGCTATGGCTTGGGCGCCACCAATCGCAAACACCCGTGTTGCTCCGGCAATCTTTGCAGCAGCCAAAACAGCTGGATCTGGGGTGGAGTTTCCCGGAGCCGGCGTTACAACAATTATCTCTTCTACACCTGCGACTTGCGCTGGGACAACCGTCATAATTACAGTCGACACGAGTGGTGCGGTTCCTGCAGGCACGTATGCAGCTACAGAATTTAATGGGGTGATTCTTTCTCCTACATTCCGCTTGCTGTCACTCCAACTTTTTGGAAGGGCTTTACTCTGAAAAGCACGAACTTGTTTTGCTGCTAGCTCTAGTGCTGATATGGACTTTGGATCGAGACTTTGAAATGCCGAATCTATTTTGGATTGGGAGACTTCAAATGATTTAGGTGGTGAACCATCTAGGGCCGTGATGATTCGTCTCAGCCCTTGGTCACCTTCTGATCGGACGATTTCAATTATCTTGAGTGCAAATTCACTTGGAGATAATTTGGTCTTAAAGAGTCCATTCCCATCAGATAAAGTAGACTCGACTGACATATTGCGCTCGCGCTGAAAATAATCGGCGCCAGCGACCGCACCGATTATTCGCTTCACTGGTTTTGTACCGGTTCTGAAAAAGGCTTTATATTTTCAATCAGTCGTTTGTAGGAACCAATAAACTCGCGCTGTTTTTTGGGCTGTGGTGCCATTTTGTCTTCTGAGTGCCCTTCGACTCTGTCGGATACCTTGTGATTGTCACTGGCTAGAAGAGTAGCATCGATTTTTTCGAGGATTTGACGGATGTGCTGCAATTTATTTTGGTCATTAGCCAATGTTCGAGCGTTGCCGATCATGACGGATTGTGATTCCATCACTGTTCCATCGAGGAGTATTCTCAGGTCGTTTTCGCGTAGTGTTGTGCCGGTTGCAGTGATGTCTGCGATGATCTCGGCATAACCAATTACAGGGGCCGCTTCTAACCCACCAGAAACATAGACCATCGAGACATAGTTAACGTCATTTTGGTTCAAGAATCGTTTCACTAATCGTTGATACTTAGATGCTATACGTAGGTCACGGCCTTTCGATCTAAATTCAAGAGCGATATCTGCAAGATCCGCCATGCTTGTAACATCGAGCCACGCATCAGGTACTGCTATGACAAGCTTGGAATTACCAAAACCTAAATCTCCGTGAATGAGAACACTTTCTCCGCGTTCCAAACGCGATTCATAAAACCGATCCAAGCCAACGATTCCAATGTCTGCACTTCCACTATCGATTTGGGTAGTTATGTCTGATTGACGCTGGAACAGTACGTCGACTCCTGGAAACTGTGGGATGTCAGCTGTATACCTGCGAGAGTTGGCTCGTCGTATACCCATACCGCAGTCGGAAAAAAGTTTTGACGTTCCTTCAAACAGAGCACCAGAAGACGGTAATGCTAATCGTAGGTTACTCATCCGCTTTCCCCTTCAGACTGTACAGATGAGCTTGTTGCACCATTGTTTTTGTATTCAACTGCCGCTCGCTTTCCACTAGAACGGAGTTTACGAGCTTTACTGACGGCGGCCTGAACAGACCCATAATTTTTGGGTGATACGAAATAGGTGCTACTGCCCGAGTTGGTGTTGAGTCTCTGGCACGCTACTAACGCGTCAAGGTTGTAAGCAAAACCGAGTGAGGGAAAGTCGTAATCATATCCAAGGGCTCGGGTCAGTCCATCGTAACGACCGCCACCGCCGAGTGTTTGGTGAGATTCGCTATTGTTATCGTTGGAGTAAATGTCGAAAATCATGCCGGTGTAATAAGTGATTCCACGCGCTAAGCCGAAATCTATATTGATTTGCTCTATTTGTACCCCTTCCACTTGTGCTGATGAGATCACATCGGAACAACTCGAAATGATAGCGGGGTCCACACCACTTTCTGACAATACTTTTTCAGCGTTCTCTAGTGCTTTATTTGCAGCTCCATTTATCTGTGTAATTGCCGATAGCATCTGTAGTGCTTTCTTGAAGTTATCTGGGTCGTCAGTTTCGGACAATTTTTTGGATAGTCGTGCCACAATGTCTTCTACAGTGCGCTGCCCTATGTTTTGTCCGAAAGGTCCGACAATTCCATTCGATAGCACTCGATCAATTTTTTCCTCGATTTGCGTTCTATCACTGGAAGCTTGAGCCTCTCCGATGGCAGTATTAGTAACAAATCCTAGGGTTTCAGCTTTTTCGAAAACCGAATCTGTTCCGCCTTTTTTGAGTTCGGAAATATTGTTGATCAAGAACAATTTGGCTCGCTCGGATAAATCAAACGCCCCAAGTGCTTTTGCAATGACGCCGACATGCCCCACGACGACTCTAGTATCTGCAATTTCCAGAGAATTGAGTCCTTCAAGCGACATTGCAATTATCTCGCCATCAGCATCGGGTGAAGATGGGCCAATTAACTCAGCACCCAGTTGTGTGAACTGGCGCGTTTTTATACCATCTTCGTCTTCAGGCCTGGCATACCGAAAAACCGGTCCGTCGTACATGATGCGAACGGCATTGCTATCTGTCATATCGTCGATAGTTTGGCGAAGGATTGCAGCAGTGAATTCAGGTCGAAGACTCACTTCATATCCGCCTGGTTCGGTGAATCCGTAAAGCCGCGAAGATAGTGTGCCTCCAGACTTACGAAGATATAATTCTGTTTGTTCCAGGATTGGGGTTTCGGCTCGATCGTAACCGCGTAAACCGAAGACTGAACGTAGTTTCGTTATTGCATTGTCGCGTTGGGCGAGTTCAGACGGTCCTGCATCCTGCATGTTAGGTAGCCGACGGATCGGCTCATAGTTAGAAGTCATTTTGGTTAAATAATTATGAATGGTGCTAGGGACATGGTTACGAGGATCCGTTATTAATTCTAATCGAGTTTCTGTCATCCGCCTCGATATAAAACCGTAAGTATTCTCATTTTCAAGTATTGGCTAATCACTGAATTTAGTAGAAATGTCATAAACCTTTTAACTATCAGCATGCGGTTTTAAATAATGTCCAGCTTGCCGTATAAACCATCCGTAGTCCATTGATATGTCCATGAGCAGTAAGAGTCTGGACTATTCAAATCTCTGATCCGGAACGAAAAGAGTCGAAGTAGCCTTATTGCTGTTATGTCAAGAAGTCGATACTTTGCGTTAATCGGCGAATTTCCAGATTCGTGCGGCGGTTTTGCCGAGGACCCAGTCGGTATCATCATCATTCGCAAATGCCGGATGATTTCGAACGCCTTCCAGCGTGTTACGGTAACCTTCACGACCTGCGCTTGGAGGATAATCGCTACCCCACATCATTCGATCTGGACCGAATGCTTCGTAGGCCATCTCGAATAGCGGCGGTACGTTTTCAAATCCAAATTCAGGTCGTAGAGTAGTCGGTCTGGGTGTGATTTCTCCTAATCCCGGAATTTTGATAGTCGTGTTGGGGCGTTGTGCACATTCGAGTGCAGACTTGTAGGCGTTGTAGGGTGGTTCATTTATCCCGACGCCAGCGAGATGTTCTATTACGATCTGAGTGTCGGGACAGGCATCAATGATATTTTTGAAACTGGCGCTGGAGAATTTATCGTCATCACCGAGTGAACTTACTACCAAGCCTAATTCTCCAGCTTTGCGCCATATCTCGATAACATTTGTTACATGACTGAATTTACCGTCTGGTGCGATGCGAATGCCGGCCGCGCCTTGTTCGCATAATTTTTCCATTGAGCCAAGTGGATCAGAATCGTCTGGATCTATCATGACCACCACCTTGAATCGCCCGTGGCGTTTAGATGCTTCCCTGAACAAGTAATTATTGTCGTATGTTCCACCATGCTGGATTAGCACGGCAGCATCAACCCCCGCTTGATTCATCTCGAATTCGAGTGATTCTATGGGTAAGAACCAATTTTCACCTGCGTGACAATGGGTATCGATGATCATTGTTGAGCCAGTAATTGTTGTTGTTTGTTTAGAAATTTTTGGTTCAATTCGTGACCCACATCCTATGTTGCAATTTCCATTCCAGGCATACCGACTCCGGAACCCTCAGAAGTTACTAAATTATCTATCTCTTTTTTCAGATCCAACGACATATCCCAGTCGCCCCCGATATTGTCGGTTGCTTCGCTAGGAGTTACTGATCCTGCAAGCGCGACACTTACGGCTTCGTTTGTTAATACCCAGGCTATTGCAAGTTGGGGAATCGTTTTGCCATGGTCTGCAGCGATCACCTTCAATTTTTCAACTACAGCGACATTGGCCGCTAGGTTTTCTGGACCCCAAGAGTTGATTCCAAAGTTAGCACCACCACGACGCCAATCGTCATCGCTGAAAGTTTTATCAGCATTCCAAGTGCCAGTTAACAGGCCGTGGGACAGCGAACCATATGCCATGATTCCCATTTCATTTTCCCTTACAAATGGCATTACTTCGGCTTCGGGACGCCGGTCAAAGATGTGATACCCGATCTGATTCGTGATGATTGGGCTGGTCTCCCGACTTTCGGCCATCATTTCGACCGAGAAGTTAGAGACACCGGTGTGTCGTATTTTCCCTGCTGCCTTTGCCTTTTCTAGTGCCTCCATTGGTTCCGAAAAGGCGCGGTTGTGGTCGGGCCAGTGGATCAAGAACAGATCGATATAGTCGGTTTGCAGACGTTTCAGGCTTTCATCTATAGAGGCCAAGAGTCGTTTAGGATCTGAGTCCGAAACAGTGGCTGATCTGCGATCTGGGTTGTCTCGGACCCACTCTCTTGCACCCTTAGTGACGAGCACTACGTTGTTACGAATGCCTTTGAGTGCCTTTCCCATCAGATTTTCACCGTAACCCCAACCATACACAGCTGCCGTGTCGAACAGGGTCACGCCCTTCTCGTAAGAAGCGCGAGCCGCCGCGATAGCCTCATCATCGTCAAAATCGCCGTACATACCACGACCCATCGGCCATCCCCCATAGCCGATGACGGAGGTTTCTAATCCAGAGTTACCAAACATTCGCGTGCGCATTGTTGATCCTAACTATTAATTAACTGGCAGTTTGTAGCAAAATATTCGACTAGTCGAACGTTATATTGCCGTTGGTATCGACGCGTCTTACTGTTCCTTTTCCGATGAATGCTCCTGCTGTAATAGTAGCCGAGACTGTTTGCCCGGCCGCTATGTTCAAGGCAGTTCCATTCTTTTGGGCTTGTTTTATCCCACCGTTTCCAAAGCTTGTACAAGGCTCTAATCCAGCGTTGTAGCATCTTCCATACCAAGGATAGCCATAGCCGCCTCCAAAATTACGCCAATACCACAGGTACTTGAATGTCTCCACGGGATAACTTACAGCCCAACCAAGACTGGATTCTTCATTCAATAAGGCATACCAGCCTTCCGACATTTCAGTCATATATGCCATGTCTAATGAGCGATCTTCTTTTGGTGGAATGTTAATAAAATCAAGAACAGACCCGTCTTTGGCGTTCATGTTAGGCCAATTCCCACTAAAGTTAGGCTCAAGTTTTGAGTTCTTATCTATGCTTTCAGGGTGGCTTAACAATTTTGATTTTGGCACGTACAGCTTTGTTTTATCTGACAGGATCGGCGGACCTATCGCTATGTGTTCAAGCCAGACGATATCGAGATCCTCTTCTCCCTCGTTGGTCACAGATTCCTCGATTGTCAACATAGAGGAACCTGAAACGAGTGAAAGTGTCTTTGATACGCTCATGGGCATTCGAACACTTTTGGCAGTAAATCTCACACTGACTTCATCGTGTTTGTCTTGGATGATTTGTGCGTCCCAAGGAATCAGGTTTACATCGCCGTGGATTCCGAAATCTGCGCCATAGACCTGATCTGAATAGCCTCCGTGCGGAACGACGGTTTGCCATCCGCCTTCGTAATAATCCAGCCAGACGGAGCTTGGATCACCAGTAGGCGGAATTGTATTTCGTGGATCGCGTACCCCCCATGGACTTCGCCACATAAAATCAGTGTCAGTCGGTTTATATACGAAACTGTAAATGTCAGCGCCTTTGTCCGACAGGATACTTATACGCAGTAATTCGTTTTCCAGAATGATGGTTTTCAGACCGCGATAAGTCCACGCATCCGATACACGACAACCGTTAGTTCTTTCGTCTTGGTAGTGCATTTATTGTGTATACGTTTCCTAAGAACCAGGCTGAATCACGATTCGAAAAACTTCTTTGTTCTGATCGAGCATGCGTTCGAAACCGTCTTCGATTGCCCGGCTTAGAGGGACAGTTTCGGAAATTAATGGCTTTACGTTGATTTTCCCTTGCCCGACTAATTCGACGGCCGCTTCCAGATCGCCTGGCGAGGTGGCTACGGATCCGATAACTGTAATTTCTCGGCCAACGACATTATTGAAGTTTATCTCAGGCGTAGTTGAATAAATCCCGATCAACAAAGCTGTGCCGCCTCTACGTGTCCATTCAATAGCCATTCTTGGAGTTTCTTTTGCACCAGCAGTTTCCGCTGTGATATCCGGGCCAATATTGCCAGTGAGTTCTAGGATTTTTGCTGCGGCCGTATTTTCATTCCTGCAGTTAACTGTCTCATCTGCTCCCAGTTCTCTGGCAAGCTTGAGACTCTGATCACGAACATCCAGAGCAATTACACGTGCTCCCGCCGCTTTGAAGGCTTGTAGTGTGAGTAATCCGACCGTTCCGCAACCTATGACTGCAACGTTGTCACCTGCCCTGACGCCAGATCTTCGCACTCCATGAACAGCGACTGTTGCTGGTTCGATTAGCGGAGCTTCCACATCGGAAATGTGGTCCGGTAGTAGAACCATATGGTCCGCAGGCCAGACCATAAATTCAGCTAGACCACCATCTGCCATGAATCCGGCAACTGCCATGTTAGGACACACGGATTGTTGTCCTCGCATGCACCAAAAACATGTCCCACAGATCAAAACTGTATTTACCGCGACACGGTCACCCACTGCAACATTATTTACCCCTTCTCCAAGTTCGATGACGTGTCCAGAAGTTTCGTGGCCTATCACCAGGGGGGTTTGTTGTCCTGTAAGAGCATTAGGGGATCCATGTTGAACCCAGAGTGGACCATATTGCCATTCCTCTATATCAGTGGCACATATGGAAGTGTTAGTAATTCGTAGTTTTACTTCTCCAGGTGCGGGACTAGGCTCTGGAATATTTTCCAGACGGATATCTTTGTTGCCGTGGTACACGATTGCTTGCATTTGAATAGTTCAGTCTTTTCCTGCGTGTTGGTGTAGGTTGAGAGGGAATTTTACATGTGGTGTGCCAAGTAGCAATTTATGAACGGACAGGAGATTACCCGGACATAAGTGCTAATATCCTTCAGCCAGATGACCGTGCAATCATCTGATGTCAACGTTGGATAAATAGGAGATTGAAATGAAAACCGGCCCGAAAATCACGAAAGTCTCAGTGACAACTTTTGAGCATGAACTCGAAAACGTTGGCAAGGATTACAACACGTTCAACATGGTTTATGAAGGAGGTTCTAAACTGAAACAGTCTGGAACGATCCTGCAAATTTATACTGACCAAGGGATTGTTGGTGAGTACCCTGAAATTGGAAGGGCCATTGGGGATGTCCAGACAGTTGCCGAATATCTGATAGGCAAAGACGCTCTGTCGAGAGAATCCATCTACAACGACATGAAGCGGGGTCTGCGTCACGGTGCAATGCTCGGAGTGGGCGTGGTTGATATCTGTCTGTGGGATATCGCCGGTAAGCTTTACGATGAACCTCTGTATCGTCTTCTCGGTGGTGAGAGAAAGCCACTTCCTACATATGCTTCAACGTTGCACGGTGATGAGAATGGTGGTTTGCAGACCCCTGAAGATTTCGCCAATTTCGCGGAACAGTGTTACGAAATGGGTTACAGGTCATTTAAGGTTCACGGATGGGGTTTGGCTCGGAACGATATAAAGCGAGAAATCGATAACGTTTTGAACCTTGGGAGGCAATTCGATGGACGTATGGATCTGTTGATCGACCCTGCTTGTGAGATAAAGAATTTTGGTGACGCTCTCAAGTTGGGGCGTGCCTGTGATGAAGCGGGCTTCTTCTGGTGGGAAGATCCTTATCAGGACGGTGGTGTGTCGCAATTTGCGCATCGAAAGCTTCGTCAGATGGTTAAAACGCCACTTCTTCAGACAGAGCATATTCGTTTACTTGAACAACATGTAGATTTTATCGTTGCTGATGCTACTGATTATGTTCGAGCTGGTGCTCATGAAGATGGGGGGGTTACTGGCGCTATGAAGATTGCTCATGCCTGTGAGGGATTTGGTTTAGATATGGAATTACATGGTCCCGGACCAGTCCATCGTCACATTATGTCTTCGATACGGAATACCAATTTTTTTGAGTTGGGACTCGTGCATCCCAATGTAAGAACTACCAAAGCTCCGGTTTATTTGGGTTACAACGATGATTTGGATGGCATAGATAGTGAAGGAAACGTTTATGCCCCCGACGGACCTGGTATTGGTGTTCCATTGGACTGGGACTGGATTCGGGCGCATCAGGTCGATGAAGGTGTGCTGGCTGAGATCTAGGTTCACGCTCTTCATTTTTGAGCCGTCATTTCAATTGAATTAACGTATGGTCACTAAACCTTCTTCGGTTATCCGCGAAACACCTGTGGTGCTTTCGAACACCACAGCGCGTACTGTGGCTGTCTTTGTCTCACCTGGTTTGAAAATCATTGAAGTACGTTCCTCAGATCCAGGTTCGGGGATCCCGGCTCCTAAACTTGTAAACGGTTCAAGTCCGACGTTATACGTTCGGTTGTACCATGGATAACCCGACCCACCACCGAATACCTGCCAGTACCACAGGTATTGGAAAATTTTGACCGGGTAACTCAGGCCAAAGCCAATACCTATGTCCGGGTTGGTGACGGCGTACCAACCTTCTTTCTGGTTTTTAAATACCGAGTAGTCTTGAGTTCGATCAGATTTTGGCGGGAATTTCGTCAAGTCCACATTTCTACTATCAGGATCTATTGCGTTCGGCCAAACTCCTGTGTGGTTATCCATTAATCGGTTTCCGCCACCTGCAGGTACGAAATGGTCTGCTTGTGCCATATCCAACCTGCAATTCGATGTGAGGAAAGGGTCGCCAAGTGCAACGTGCTGACCCCATTGCGCTTCAGCTACTTCTTCGGCTTCATTGGTTAATGTGTCAGTGACGGTTAAGATTGGGCTGTTGCTGTTGAGCGTTACTATTTTTTCGATCCAGAATGGAGTTCGAGTTGTTCTAACGCTGAATTTTGCACTTACTCGCTGAGGTGAATCTTCTAATATCACTGCATCCCATGGCATGAGGGTTGCCTCGGTGTGCTGCCCGAGGTCTGCATTACTATATTTTTGTGGTGGTCCTCCAGTTGGAGCGATAGTCTGCCATCCTCCAATGTAAGCGTCATGCCATATATTGTCTCCATCACCAGTTGGTGGAGTCCAAAGCGCTGGGTTTCTAACAGACCATGGTGTTCTCCACATAAACTCGGTGTCGGTTTTTTTGTAGGATAATTCGAATACATCAGCGCCTTTATCGGAAATGATAGTCACTCTTAAAGCTTCATTTTCGAGGATGACCGTTTTGAGGCCACGATAGGTCCAGGAATCGGATATGCGACACCCTGTCGTTCTCTCATCTTGATAGTGCATGAATATCTTCTCTCCCCATCCGGATGTTATCTATGCAGCATAACCCCCGTAGATGATGCCAGGGTTTATTAAGATGTAATTTCTTAACTCGATTCAATGTGTCTATGGCATTAAATCGACTCGGACTATGCAAGAATCAACGATGCTGGGCTTCGAACGCCCGCCACTGCGGGTAGATTTTGAATGGGTAAGAGATCGAGTTCGAAACACCTGTTGAATGATTTTTAACCCGATTGAGATGTGCTTATGACTGGTCTAGCGGTTGCCCTTGTTCTGATATCAGCAATTGCTCACGCGTCTTGGAATTTGATGGTTCGGCGTTCAGATAAACCTGAACTAACTAACTGGATGATGGCGACCTGTGGGGCTTTGCTGGCTTCTCCGATCGCCGTGTACATGTTTGTGACTAATTCTCCATCACCTGTTGGTTGGTGGTACATACTCGGAACGGTCATCTTGCATATCGCTTATTTTTTTACTCTTGGGCGGGCCTATAAACATGGTGATCTTTCGTTGGTATATCCAATAGCCCGAGGATTAGGGCTAGTGTTGATACCTGTTGTTGGCGTCACAGTTTTAGGCGAATCAGTTTCAATATTGGCTGGCTTTGGGATTATTGCGATTTTTACCGGGGTTGTGATGGTTGGCTCTTCGTCTGGGACAGGATTTAAAGCCTGGTTAAATCCGAGATCACTATTTGCAGATCGCGGTGTGTTATTTGCTTTGGCCACAGGAATGCTGATCGCTGCGTATTCAGCGCTCGATAAGCGAGGTGTTGAATATGTGGAACCCATTTTCTATATGTTCTGTCTGACACTAGGAGGATCTGTTGGGGTCCTGCCAATTATCGCCCGTTCGTATGTCAAGAGAGAATTTATCGTGGAGATACAAACGCGATGGAAGATCGGCCTACTGGGTGGGATGTGCCAATTTCTAGCGTACACACTGGTGCTCAGTGCGTTCAGGCTATCTCCGGTCAGTTATATAGGGCCGTTTAGGGAACTGGCAATATTAATAGGAGTGGTCTTGGCTGTCGTGGTCCTGAAGGAACGGGTAACACGAGGCCGTGCCGCCGGAGCTGTGGCAATTGGCCTTGGATCTCTTGTGGTAGCACTAGCACCCTAAGGTGGTAGATGTTTTTAAAATTTCAGTAGTTTTTGTAAGTTGTCGCCCTTCACTTTTGCCCTATCCGTTTCACTCCAGTGTTCAAGATGAACGTCTACTATTGCAGGATTACCGCTTCCCCAAACAACCCGGTTCGCTCCAAATGCATCAGCCACCCACCGGCTGAAGGGAGCAACACTTTCATAAAACGGAGCATCGTCAGCGTAGTGATTTAACCCAGATAGTTTCATATAAACATTTTCGAGTTCACTCATTCGCATAACATCCGAATATTCTGGTCCTGAGCCATATTTGGCTTCTGACATGTGGTCGATCAACACTGTGAAATCTGAGTATTTGCTAGCTAATTTAGACACCTGGGCTGCGTACTCAGACCCGATGTGAAGTTCAATGATTAATCCGAGATCACCGGCAGTTTTCCATAATTCCTCAACATTTGGGTCCATGAAAGATTCTAAGTACGTACGCTGTTCTTCGTGGGCGTGGAATCTGAAGGCAACTATTGCCTCCTTATTGCTATTAACGAGTGCTTTCAATTTATCTGGTGCATCGGGATCTTTAGGGTAGAACAATGCTGTTGTTTTGAACAGGTCAGGACGTTCGGCGACACAATCGAGAGCTAGGGTGTGATCATCTCCATAAGGTTCAGGGTGAACAAGCACAGCGCGATCTATTTCGTGTTTTTTCATCCTTGCAATATATTCATCCAGTGGATGACGGAACTGCGATTCCTGTTTAGGGATGTATGTTGCTCTATCATGAAATGGGTAACGGCTGGTGTCGGAACTGAACATATGAGCATTCCATTCAATAATCATATCTACTCCATTGGCATTTCTAAGTCGTTGATTGATTCCATGCATCTTTATGGAACCAAAAGAGGTGTATCAATTTGTTGATCTGTCAGGTAATTTCTCGTTGAATAAATTGACGGCGCTATATCTCACGCATAACATTGACTACTAGTTCTACTACTTGGCGCTTTCTGATTCTACAAATGAAAGCACCTAAGTTGTCGGTGAATCAGCGAGCTTCGGATCATGGGCTGCTGCTGTCACTCCCGGCTTGACTGCCGGAAGTGATGTGTGCAACTCCTTCCGAATTAAGAGGTCCCGTAGAAAAATTGCCAAATGTCCAGTCCCTGCGCTGCAAAGAGTGTGGTCGTGACTATCCGCAAGAACCTATTTATGTCTGTGACTTTTGTTTTGGTCCTTTAGAGGTCATTTACGATCTTGACGCTGCATCTAAAAACATGAGTCGTGACTCGATTCAAGATGGTCCATTGAGCATGTGGCGCTATGATCAACTGCTTCCTGCCAGTAGAGAACATGCTGTTGATATTGGTGCCGGTATGACTCCACTTCTCAAGGCCGATAACCTTGGGAAGGAATTGGGACTTAACAATCTTTGGATCAAAAATGATGCTGCGAATCCAACTCATTCTTTTAAAGACCGAGTGGTTTCTGTAGCCGCCACCAAAGCCGTTGAATTCGATTTCGACACTATTGCTTGTGCCTCTACTGGTAATTTAGCGGGAGCGACTGCTGCTCACGGTGCGAAAGCTAACATGAATACTATGGTGTTCATTCCTGCAAACCTTGAACGTGGCAAAATTCTTGGAGCAGCGATTTTCGGTTCGGTCGTGTTGGTGAACGGAAACTACGATGATGTAAACCGATTATGTTCCGAACTTGGTGATGATCGAAGATGGGCATTTGTAAACATTAACATGCGTCCCTATTATTCGGAGGGAAGCAAGTCCATTGGGTATGAACTGGCTGAGCAGCTTGGCTGGCGAGCGCCTAATCACATCATCGTTCCAGTCGCTTCTGGTTCCTTGTTTACAAAAGTATTTAAGGGCCTGAATGAATTCGCAGAGCTTGGGATTATCGATAGTAACAACAGTAAAATGCATATAGCTCAGCCAGATGGTTGCTCGCCAGTTGCAACAGCTTTTGTCGATGGGCAGACACATCCTAAGCCGGTTATACCCGACACCATTGCAAAATCACTCGCTATCGGCAGCCCGGCTGATGGGTTTTATAGTGTCGAAATTGCAAACAATACAGGTGGATCAGGAACGATTGTTCCCGAACGAGAAATTGCAGAAGGTATGAAATTGCTCGCAGAAACAGAAGGGATTTTCACCGAAACTGCCGGCGGTGTAGTGATTTCTGCTCTGAAACGGCTTGTCAGAGAAAATATTATCCATCCGGATGAAGAGACAGTTGCTTTGATTACAGGAACTGGACTCAAAACACTTGAAGCCATCGCCGATCAGGTTGAGACGAGCACTATTGAACCTACGATCGGATCGTTTGACGAGATTGTTATGGGAACGGCGGTGACTTGATGCCTCTCCGTAGAGTGACGTTCAATTTTAAACAAGAAATGATTCAGCGTCCGGTTATTTATGAACTCGGGAAAATGTTTGAAATCGTGACAAATATTCGCCGAGCGGAAGTTGATCACGACGATGGCTGGGTGGTTTTGGAACTTGAAGGATCTATTGATGAAATTGAACGCGGGCTTGAATGGGTTACGAAACAAGGGGTTGAAGTCAGTTCACTTGAAGGGGATATTCTGGCGGGTTAGCTTCTTATAATAGGTTTGAAGTAGTACCGTTTTACATACAATTAAAGACAAAGAAACTTTTGCATTGACCGTTTAGCTACAGGGTAATTATCAATAACAGGAAATCCTATGTCTGCCACAGTGAAAATACCAACACCCCTCAGGAAACTTACCAATAATGAAACCAGCGTTGATGCGGTTGGTAAGACGATTGAACAAATTGTTGAATCTTTAGATTCTGCTTATCCTGGTATGCGGGAGCGCCTGATCGACGATAATGGAGATCTCCGTCATTTTGTGAACATATATCTCAACGGTGAGGACATTCGATATATAGATGGGCTCAAAAGCACCGTCAGTGACAATGATGAATTAAGCATTGTCCCAGCAGTGGCAGGTGGCTTAAGCTGATCTGTAGAGTCTGGGAACTATCGCTCAATTCCCGTGCGTCCATTTGATCAATGCCTAATGTGAGGATGCGTCAAGCTGATGTTTATATTTATCAGTGTCGTTCAAAAAATGTGAAATGTTCACTGCATTTCAGTTTCATAAGACGCTTTTTAACCGAGAATCGACCGCACAGAGTCAAATACTACGTCATCAGGAATATTTTTTCGAGTTGTAGCTTTTCCTGGACCTTCTAATAGAACCCATCGAATAGTTCCGTCACGTGATTTTTTATCGCTTTTCGTTGCGGATATTATTGCGTCTGCATCTAGGTTTTTTGCGTTAATCGGTAGGTTGTAACTCTCGAGAATAGCTTTTTGCCTGGCGACTAATTTAGAGTCTATAAGACCGATACGTTGTGCGATTCCAGCAGCGGCCATCATGCCTATAGCGACGGCTTCGCCATGCAGAAAAGTCTCGTATCCAGTTACCGTTTCAATGGCGTGACCAATAGTGTGCCCGTAGTTAAGCAATACGCGCTGATCGCCGGTCTCGAATTCGTCCGATGATACGATTTGTCCTTTTATTGCTACGCTTCGTCGTATAGCTTTGAGAGGCTCATCCCCTTCTAATGTATTCATTTGCTGTGCCATAGACTCAAATGTATCGAGTAGGTTGGAATCAAGGATCAACCCATGTTTGATCGCTTCAGCCCAGCCTGCAGCCATTTCCCTTGCGGGTAGAGTTTTTAGATGTTCGATATCCTGCACTATTAGTTTCGGTTGATGAAACGCTCCAAGTAAATTTTTGCCGGTAGGCATGTTTACACCGGTCTTTCCTCCGATTGAAGAATCGACCATTGCAGCGAGAGTAGTGGGTACATGAACAACTGCAACTCCACGAAGCCAAGTAGCCGCAGCGTATCCGACTAAATCGCCTGTGACTCCTCCACCCATTGCAACGACGATGTCGTTGCGTTCAGCGTGTAGTTCAGCAAGCCATTTGTATACGGTATTCACCGTATCGAGATTTTTTTTGGATTCACCAAGTTCCAGAGCGAGAACGTCTGTCTTGAAGCCACCTCGTTCAAGAGCTTCATGCGCACGACGTACTGGATTGGCGAACATCACTTCGTCAGCTATTAAAAATGCCCTGCCTGTTTGTCCAGTTTTTCGGATCTCAATACCTAGGTTGTCGACTACACCACGACCGACGATCACAGGGTAACTACCCATGCTGGTGTTTACGACAGTTGAGAGATTTGGGTCTTGGTTACTCATGTCATTATGCGCGCTCGTTATTACGCCATGCCTCTATGATCATTTTTGCGACTTGTTGATGAGATTTGTGTTCGGTGTCCAGAGTTATGTCGGCGCTCGAATATGCCTTTTCACGAGCAATCATCATTTTTTCGATTTTTTGTATTGGTGCATCATTTCCCAAAAGTGGTCGTACGCTACGACCTCGTCGTTTGGCGGAGACAGCGAGTCGTTTATGTAAAGTTTGTGCGGTTGCTGTTAAGCGAATTACTAGGCCGGTTGAATTCATCGTTTTTCGATTTTGAGATCGAATTGGAGAGCCACCACCAGTTGATACGATGCGACCTCCCCGTTTTGCTACTTCCTCGAGTATTTGAGATTCCAGATCACGGAAGTACTCTTCACCGTTATCTTTGAAAATATCAGGAATAGTTTTTCCTGAGCGATCTTCGATTACTCCGTCCATTTCTACAAACGGCCAGCCTAGTGATTCCGCAACAAGTTGGCCTGAACGAGTTTTCCCTGTACCGGAAAGGCCGATCAAGTAAATGTTAAGCTTGTCTGCCATAATTTACGACAAAATAATCTTTTCTTGAGCTAGTTAATTAGCTTTGACCAAAAGCTTGATGGGATTTAACGTAGCTTGCGTAATTACGCTTAATTTCATCGAGCGAATCACCGCCGAATTTTTCAAGTAAAGCCTCTACGAGCGTCAACGCCATCATAGCTTCTCCAACCGGGCATGCGCGCGAAACCTGGCAAATGTCACTGCGATTGTAGGCTGCCTCGACCACTTTGCCGGTATTGATATCTACTGATGGTAGCGGACTCGTCATTGTGGCGATTGGTTTTATTGCGACATTAACAACGATAGGTTGTCCGTTTGACATTCCGCCTTCGATACCACCGGCGTGATTTGAAGTCTGTTTGAATCTACGGTTATCAGAAGGATCTGGAACAATTACGTCTTGTACTTCCCTGCCTGGTTTACGCGTGTTTGAAAACCCAGAGCCAATCTCAACTCCTTTTACGGCGTTGATACTCATCATAGATCGTGCAAGTCTAGCGTCCAGTTTGCGATCCCAGTGGACATAGCTGCCTAAGCCGACCGGGGCGCCAAACGCGACTACTTGGAATATACCGCCGATCGTTGTTCGGTCAGCTTTTGCTTTGTCGATTGCTGCTTTAAAGCGTTTATCTGCATCGTTATCCGAGGCCCGTACATCTGATGTTTCAACAGTATCCCAGTCAACATCGTCTGTTGATATTGCCAGCCCATCTTGATCACCGGTTGCGATGACTCTTGCGTGAATTGAAATACCGAATTCTTCAAGAAGCCTGCGGGCTATTGAAGCAGCTGCAACCCGCGCAGCAGTTTCCCGTGCACTTGCTCTTTCTAAAACATTTCGTAAGTCGTGTTGCACATATTTCAACGCACCAGGAAAATCAGCATGCCCTGGTACGACTTTTGTGTGGACTTTTTTATCTACTTCTTTGCCTACTGGTAGAACTGCCATGGCTTCTGTCCAGTTAGAAAAGTCTTTATTTTCCACCCACATGGCTATTGGAGATCCCAGTGATACGCCATGGCGTACTCCAGAACGAATTTCGGCGCGATCTTTTTCGATTTTCATTCGACCACCAGAGCCATAACCTTTTTGACGGCGAGACATCTGCTTTTCGATATAGTCTTCATTTACATCGAGTCCAGCAGGTATTCCTTCCACAATGACCGTAAGGCCTGGGCCATGTGATTCTCCAGCCGTCAGGTAGCGAAATGTCGTCATGAGTCTCGTTTCTCGTTCATCACTTGAAGATGGTGGCTACAGTCCGTATACAGGGGATCTATATTGTCACGTCTATCCTTATCGGAATTATAGGCAGTTGACAGAAATCAAACCATGCTTAGCTTAGGTCGAGAGCTCTCTCGATTGCTGAAAACATTGTGTTCACTGGCGCTTTTTGTCCTGTTGCCATCTCGAAACCTTCTATTCCTTGAAAAACGAGCATGCTAATGCCACCGGCACTGGTTGCGCCAGCCTCGTCGACTTCCCGTAGAAATCGTGTCATTGGTGGAGCGTAGACGACATCGTATCCAATTGCATCTGCTGAGATCATATCGGACGTAACTGGGGTTACGTGTTCTGCTGGGCCTCCAGCCATTCCCAGTGAGGTTGTGTTAACTAGTAGGCCTGAATACGGGACGTGATCGGCAAGTTCATCTCTACTCATGCTAATGGCCTCAGGTTTAAATGGTGCCTCTGTGAAGTAGGATGCTAGTTCCTGAGCTCTTTCAAGAGTCCGATTTGCGATGGTCAATCTTTTGATTCCCGCAGTCTTTAGGGCATATACAACCGCCCGAGCGGCTCCTCCTGCTCCAAATACAGTTGCGTCAACTCCTTGAGGTTCAAACCCAACTTTTTCTCGTAGAGCTCGAATAAAGCCAGTTCCATCGGTGTTATGCCCGATAAGTTTGCCGTTTTCGTTGAAAATCCAGTTAACTGCACCAATTTGTTGCGCAGCGTCGGAGAGTTTATCAACCATTGGGATGACTTCTTGCTTATGCGGTAACGTAACACATGCGGCGAGAAATCCATCAGAACGGAATGTGGCCACTTTATCTGCGAGCGCTTCGGGCGGAACATCCCATGCTTCGAAGGTTTCGTCGATGCCCAACTCGTCGAGGCCGGCCTGTTGAAAAACAGGGGATTTCGTGTGTCCAATGGGATGCCCCATTACACCAATATTGCTATTCATAGTTCCCCAATTCTAGTTTTTACTATCATTCTCAACTCTTACTTCGATTGAATGTAAGAGTTGAGAATGATAGCTGCAGATGCTGAGTCTATTTTGCCGCGGTTCATGCCTCTTTCCTTAGAGGGTGTTTTACCTGCTGACCTTAGTAGGTTTTGGGCTTCTAAAGTAGTCATTCTTTCATCCCAAACAATCACAGGTAGTTGCGTGACGTTTCGTAATCTGGAACAAAACGCTTTTACCTTGCGAGCAGCTTTGCCTACAGAACCGTCCAGTGAAAGTGGTAACCCGACAATAATTGCCATAGCCTTTTGATCCGCTGCTAAAGAAGCGATGTTTACAGGATCATCGGATCCAGTGGCTTTTATTGGGTCAATCGGGGTTGCAATGGTTCCTGTTGGATCACTAAGGGCGAGTCCGATTCTGACGTCACCATAGTCAACACCGAGCGCTCGACCTAAATTTGGAATATCTAACCGCCCTACTTTGTCAAATCTAAGTTAGTGACTTTTTGATAATTTCTTCTGTTGCGTCGAGTGCCACTGTAAGTTGATCAGCTTTTTTCCCTCCAGCTTGAGCAACAATTGGACTCCCTCCGCCTCCACCGTCAATACGTTTTGCAATTTCTTGTGCAATATTCCCCGAATGGATCCCTGCTTTGACCATATTGTGGGTTGCCATGACGATAACTATAGGTCTTTCGTCTATGACGCTCCCTAATACCACGACACCTTCGCGAATCTGATTTTTTAGATGATCACCGGCTTTTCTCAGTGCGTCCACATTTGAGGCAGGAACCTGACCTATTTCAACGCGAATGGTAGTTCCATTTGAATCAATGTCTACTCTAGTAGTGGTGTTATTTGTAGTGCCTGATCCAACACTTGCCTGGAGTAGTTGCTGCTCGAGTTGCGCTACGCGTTTTCTGGTTTGGCTGAGATCATCCAACGTTGCGCCGATACGCGAGAGAGTTTCAGAAACCCCAACCCGGAATTTTGTGGCGATATCTTCTAGTGTGTCGAATCGATCACGAATCTCTTGTTCGGCAGTAATTCCGGTTATTGCTTCCATGCGTCGCATACCAGATCCAATGCCCGTTTCCGACATGATCACGAAGGTCCCGATTCCCCCAGTATGATCCATGTGGGTACCACCACACAGCTCATAGCTCCAGGGAGCGTCGATCTTGATAGTACGGACTTCGTTTTCATACGTATCACCGAAGAAGGCCAAAGCACCCTCTGCTACTGCATCTCCATAAGTGGTCCAGTGAACTTCGACTTCACGGTTTAAGCGAATCTTCTCGTTTACACGGTTTTGTATTGCCCTGATCTGTTCTTTTGAAAGTGCCTCCATGTTTGTAAAATCGAATCGGAGTCTATCGGGATCAACAACGGATCCTGCCTGACGGACATGACTTCCTATAATCTCTCGTAGCGCAGCGTGTACTAGGTGAGTGGCAGTGTGATTACGCCGAATACGTTCTCGCCGATCTTCATCTACGGCAGCGTTGATTACATCTCCTTTATGTACAGAACCTGACATGACCGTGCCGAAATGAACATTTATGTGTCCGTAGGGAGCCCTAGTGTCTGTTACTTGAATTTCGCAGTTTTCATTATTGATAATTCCTGTATCACCAACCTGACCGCCTCGAGCAGCGTAAAAAGGTGTTTTATCAAGGATTAGCTCCACTTTATCGTCTTGTTCGGCTGACTCCACACTGGCGCCATTAATCACAATCGCTGATATCGTGGTGTCGGCAGTAAGTGTTTCGTAACCGATGAATGGAGTGTCATCGATCTCCATATCTTCATAGATTCGGGTTGAATCAGCGTTGCCTCCAAATGCTCCGACGGCCCGCCCCCGTTCCCGTTGTTTTTGCATTTCGGAAGCAAATCCGTCGGCATCTACCGAGATACCGGCTTTTCCTGCAACTTCACCGGTAACTTCAAATGGATATCCGTACGTGTCATACAGTACAAATGCTTCTTTGCCAGAGATACGAGCTTGCCACCGATCAATTCCTGCTGTGTCATTAGCCTCGACCAGACTCTGTATTTCTGAAATAGCCTGCTTTCGACCAATGGCATGAGCTTCTTCACCGGTTGGCGGTTTTGGTTGTTTGCCGTCTTTGGCAGCTCGTGCTGCATCCGGGTTTTCAAATCGATAGTCGATCATTCCCGAGAGGACAAGTGCACCAAATTCTAGGGTGCGTGAAAAGCTGTTCTCTTCTTGCTCCAGAACGTTTTTGATGAAATCATAGTTTTGCGCCAATTCGGGATAAATATGACTCATTTGATCGCGAACAGTTTTGGTAAGCGACGATAAAATCGAATCGTCAAGTCCTAAATCTTTGCCGAATAGCATCCCACGTCTGATTAGACGTCTTAGGACGTATCCTCGGCCAGTATTACCTGGGATAACCCCGTCACCAATCAGAAAACAAGATGATCTGGCATGTTCGGCCACGACACGTATCGCCCGATCAGTCTCTGGGTCTGAATTCCATTTTTTGCCGGACAACTTTTCAACATGTGCAATTATGCTGCTAAACGCGTCCGTATCGTAGACATTGTCGACGCCCTGCAAGACAGCCAGCATGCGTTCGAATCCCATACCAGTATCGATATTTTTTGCAGGTAGAACAGTGTCATTACCTTCTATATCTCGATAAAATTGCGTGAAGACTAAGTTATATAGCTCAATGAAATCTTCGTGGTAGTTGGGTCCCCATTGTCCGTTTCGGATTGGATCATCCACGTTAGGGACATCTTCAAGTGATCCCCTGTAGTAATTGATTTCGGAGCTTGGACCACACACTCCTTCGTTTCCTGCTGGTCCCCACCAGTTATCTTCATCTCCAAATCTATAAATCCGTTCGATTGGAATACCGAGTTCTCTCCAAATGTGTTCGGCTTCATCATCGGTGGTATATACGGTGAAGTAGAGACGCTCAGAATCTAACCCGAGTTGATTTGTTAATAGGTCTAAAGCCCAAGTACAAGCCTCTTTCTTGAAATAATTTCCAAAGCTGAAATTACCTAGCATTTCGAACATGGTCAGATGTGTGTCATCTCCGACTTCCTCAATATCTGTTGTTCGAAAGCACTTTTGAGAGGTAGTTATGCGAGGGTGTGGTGGTTCTTTCTCTCCTGAAAAGTACGGCTTGAATTGAGCCATACCCGAGTTAACAAGAAGTAGGGTTGGATCCGCTGCAGGAATCAGCGAAGATGATGGCATGCGTAAATGGTCATGGTTTTCAAAATAAGCGAGAAACGCTTCTCGCAACTCATCTGCTGTTTTTGGAGGACCTGCGCTCATTTTTCTCCGAATCATCAGGATGCACTTGATGAAGACTAAATCAATGTACTAATTTTAGTTAGCGTTCAAAATCTGTGTCAAAAGGTTTTAGCATGTTCGACTTTGTTGATCACATGAGTTTATGAATAATTTAATGAGATGCTCGATTCCGTTTTTCGAGATTGCGTTTATCAGTTGCTACTCGTTGTCAGGAATGTCAACCATCAGTGTGCGTGCTCTTACGTCCCAATCCGGTTCACCCATCCGTGCGCTTGTTGCAACGGCTATTGTTGCGAGTAACTCTTCTCGGCGTTCTGGAGTGATTGGAGCACCTGCATCGATCACCTCAGGTGTTTGCTTTTCGGATTCCCTAATCGCGCTAGTAGAAGGCTTTGTCACGCGGTCACTTTGAGTAGATGTGGTGTGTTGGTTGACTTCATCAATTCCTTCGTAACGGAATGGGGGTTGTGCCTCGCCCCAGTAAACCGTTTGGTGTGGGAATGGAATTTCAATGCCTTCATTATCGAGTCGGATTTTAATGCGTTTTCGCATCTCGCCTGTGATTTCCCATTGCTTCATAGGCTTACAGTCGCCCAACATCTTGAATGTGACCGCTGAGTCGTCCAGCGAGTCTAGGCGGAGTACTTGTGGTGGAGTTATCAACATCAGACCGTAATAAGGGTCAGCGGCTATTTCTTCACCAACTTCGTTAAGAACTTCAACAACTCGATCGACATCTTCCTTATAGGCAACACCAATATCTAGATTAACTCTGGACCAGTATTTTGTTTTGTTGAAGGCAACAGAAATTTCGCCATTCGGTATGACGATTACTTGTCCATCCAGATCACGCAGCACTGTACGTCTGAGATTGATTGACTCTACCAATCCGGAAGTTCCAGCTACCGTAACAACGTCTCCCGTTCGATATTGATTTTCCGCAAGTATGAAAATTCCCGCTATTAAATCTCTGACCAAATATTGGGCCCCAAACCCTACTGCGATTCCAGCGATTCCGAATCCGCCAAGAACCGGACCAATTGGAACCGATAGTTCTGTGAGAATCATGAAAAGCGCTGATATGTAAATCAGTGTGACAACCGCACCGACAAAAACGCTCGAAAGTGTTTCTGAACGTTTCATGATCTCATCGTGGTCTGCGGCAGAGGCCTGCGTAAGCATGATGGATGACAAAAGTCTGGGTATGGCACGTCGGGTTACGCGACCGAGGACCCAGCTGAGAAATAGGATCAATACGATACGTAAGCCGTCTGTGACCAACCAGTTAAAACTAGCCACCCCAAAATTCTTTAAATAATCGATTGCTGGATCTATATTATTGCCAAGGACCTGAAGTATTCCAAGAACAGCCGCTGCGCCAAACACGATGGCTGTAAAGAAGTTTGAAATCCAAGAATCAGCCGCTTGAACCGCCATCCCAACATCAGCAGTTGCTTCATGCTGATCGAGTCCACGTATCGCCTGCCTGAGGCCTCGGCGCAATACGAGGCGAACGATCCACCATCCGATTACTGCGCCGATCGCAATCAGTAAAGCCCAAAGTCCACCATCAGATAGCCAAGCTAAGAAGGTGCCGTCGGCGGGGTGACCCAAGAATGTATCGAGAAACGAATCTTCCATTTGTATAAACCATCACCAAGCGCAATGGCCCGGTGAACCAGGTAGTCGAGTGTAGGGATTGTTGATGATTTAGATACAGAAGGTACAGTTTTGTTGTTGTAACAAACTGAAACGGAGTTAATTCCCGCTATTTTCCCAGAGTGTTACGTACGCACCACTTGTTCCCGAAATTAGACCTGAGAGGTCTTGGCGGGTGGCCGTTTGAAGCGCGAGGCGTTCTTTGGTCATTAGTGTTGCTAGTTGCTCGTTTAACTGGTCTAACATTTCCGCCGGAAGTTTCTTGCCAAACAATTCACCTGTTGCTTCGCGTAGTTGTGTATTTTCGAATTCAAGTAACGACCCAGCAAAAAAAAGGACGCCAACGGTGCCATTTGTATCGTTCGCATCTGCGGTGTAATCGATTCCAAGTTCTGCAATGATTCGCTGCAGTGAATTAGACCGAACTACTGCTTCTACTTGTTGAGGGATACCCATCAATTCAAGGAAGCCAATGTCTTTACGTCGGATCATTTTCGAGAAATCACGTTCGATAGTGGAGTAAAAGTCTTCTCCGAGTATGTTGGATATCGACAGGGTCAATACAGTAGGCCCATTGGGACGAGTGTCCCTCGCGTCTACAGCGATGAATTCCCGTAGGTGAGGGAAGATGCACAAGGTTATGTCGGCGTTTTGCCGATCAGAATCAAACATCTTTAGATTTTATCCTCAGTCGAAACCAAATAACTGTTTGATGCGCTGAAACAAACTAATTTTTACTCCTCTTCGGGCATTATGCCAATTTTGTTCAGCTGAAGATGAGCGGGCTAGGTTGGAGGCGCGTTTTTTCATGACGTCGCGTATTTCCCGCTCTTCACTTTTATCTAACCAGAACCCTGCATCGGTCGGGCAGGATTCTATTTCGAGATTATAGCCTCGGTATCGAAATCGAATCATGTTTTTAGTGCAATGGGGACAATCGTGATCAACTTCTTGTTTCCCGTATTGCCGTTGGCCTTTAACCATGTCCGCATTTGCTGCTCTATCTTCCAGGGTTTCGAGAGTACCGAGGGTAAGCCATACTCCATCACATTTGGGACAAGTTGAAGATTCTTCACCTGCGGTTTTGGATAGAACGAGATTTGTTTGGTCTACTGGACATACCAGTCGGTTCAATTTGATAAATCCTTGGTTGATTGGGGAAGGTAGGTGGAAACGATGGTGGGGTTTAAATCATTATCGAAACTTATAAAGTCTTTTGTCTTACTTATTTGATTTCTCGTGGGAATAACGGAAGTCACAATGTGATGATCCTCCCATGATTGTTTGTGTTCGGCGAAGTTTAATTTCAGAGTTGAAGCCGGAACAAAATTCAAAATCACGCGTACACGAAAATATTTCGCCTAGATCAGGGTACCCGAGTTCTTTGTACATCTCGGCGTATTTGCACCGTGTTACGTTGAATGAGTATTCCCGGTTATCGCTTTTGATAACTTCAATTTCGAGAGCACCGTTTCTTCTCCATGCGTCTTTGTTCGAGGCGTAGTCTTCGAGTTCATTTGATCCAATATCTTGTGCGAATTGTGCACCTTGTTCTCGTGCTAGGCGCGTGATTACAGTTCTGGCGATCTCATTAGTTTTTTCTATTCCGATTTCATTCTGAAAGGCCTTGAGCATCGGTCCAAGAACTAAAGCTTCAACTTGACGTCGATCAATGACATCCATTTGATTCGGGTGAAAAGTCATGTAACAAATTCCTGACAGTTAGATAATCGAAGTGATTCACTGAGTATAAACGCTGATGTTTGCAGTTGTTTTCACGCTCGTACTACACGAACACTTAACCCTTCCGCGGTGAGTGCAATTTCACCGTGTTTAAGAGCAACGGCGTCATTACCGTAGATTTCTCTTCGCCATCCGGTCATTGCTCGCACATCAGGCTCGTCTTCTGTCGCGATCTGATCCAATTCCTTGCGATTCGCCACCAACTGGGCGGCAATACCGTTTTCGTCGCATCGCAATTTTAATAGTGCCTGTAAAAGCGCTACCAATGTATCGTGTCCTCTCAATGGTGATTTGCCCCTATCAGGATCTGGACAATCTTCTTCAGGAACTTCGAGTCCGATATTTACTGCATCAATCAATCCTGTTCCGTATCGTCCGTTAGCCAATCGCTCATTCACGCCACGTACTCGTTCGAGGTCAGCAGGTGTTTGAGGAGCATTGAGTGCTATTTCGGCAAGTGATTCGTCTCTAACCACCCAATTCTTTGGGATATCTTGTTTTCTTGCAGTAAGCTCTCTCCATTCGGTTACTTCCCGTAGGATAGCAAGCGCCCGCCTGGTGGGCCTTCGCAACCTAACTCTTCGCCAGAGTTCGCGAAGGTCAGTGTCATAAAGATTTTGATTTTGTAGATGAGAAATTTCTTCTTGAGCCCAATAAACGCGATTCGACTTTTTCAACTCTGAAATTAAGTGATCGTATACATGGATCAAATGGGTCACATCACCAATTGCATAGTCTATTTGATGCGTAGTTAGTGGTCTGCGTGACCAGTCGGTCATTTGTGAGCGCTTGTCAATTGATTTACCTAATATTTTTTGAACTAGAGTGGCGTAGGCTGGTTGATCCCCGTATCCACTGAACATAGCTCCTATTTGAGTGTCGAATACAGGTGCCGGTACTTGCCCGATAGCATCGAACATAATTTGCATATCTTGACTGGCTGCATGGAAAACTTTGAGCACATTTTGGTTTTTCATCAGCTCATAGACCGGTTGTAGGTCTATCCCCTTGGCGAGAGGGTCTATTGCGACGGCTTGATCTCTAGTCGCTACTTGAATCAGGCAGAGAACGGGCCAATAGGTTTTTTCTCTAATAAATTCTGTGTCAACAGCTACAAAGTTAGATTTGGAGGCGAGGTCACAGAAACTAGCAACATCGTATGACTTATTGATAAATAATTGTTTGATTGGGGGGATACCTGTGAGAAGTTCGAGTGAACCCGATTAAATTGATATCTATGTTTGTGCTTGAATCATATTCGATACACGACGCACAGTATGATCTTAGGGTACCCCGCGAGTCTGTGAAATCGAAATCTAGAGTTTATTGCTGAACTTTTGAGTAGGTATTCCTATTTTGGTACCATGCGGACTCAATTAATTTGCAACAAGGTATGTAATTTCGAATTACCGTTACCACTACATATCCGATCTTGAAGCGGAGAAGAATTAGTTTATTGGTTGAGCGTGCTTATCGAGGAAAAAAACATCCACCCTACTGCACCTGTGCCGTTTGCACATCGAATCGGCAGAAACGACAAAATGGTGGCAAGGTCAAAGATTTATTGTCTCGTTTGAAGGCGATGTTTCGCCTTAGGTTCTAGAGACTATTCACACCAAATAATTTACTCCATAGCCATCCCAACCCAAGCCCAATTAGAACCGAGAATGGGATCCCGAACAATAAACTGACGAGGGCCACATCGCGAGCATTGGTTTCACTTTGATCGAATTGGAAAAGTGATATCACCAAAAATAAAACACCCATGATGAATCCGATGATTCCGCCCATCAGTGTTGGTTTACTAAATCTCAACTGAAATTGTCCTTCTTGTCTATTTGAGCGACACGTTATTTCATGTGGTAGGTCTCGTAAGGGTTCTCGCAGGGATTTCCGTTTGAGACGTGCATTTGACGCAGAGACGGCTCTACGATTATCGAGATAACGCTACGCTGCCATCCAGTTTCATGGTCATCGTTTGGGTGCCGGCAGATTGATGTGGGGAAATGTTCATGATCCGACAACAAGGCCTGTGCGTCATTAATTGAAACTTTTCCATTCGTTGCTCGTTGCTCCAGCAACACTTGCGCACGAGCTTTTCTATCAAATGATTGTCCATAAATACGGTCGGCGAACAGTTCGTTGTTAGATACCAATGAGGGATGCACGCAGTGATTAGTGTGCACGAGCATTCCATTATTTCCTGCTTGGAGGCTTTCCACTGAATCAGGTGTGATCTCCAAGTTCAAAGGACCTGCTGTTGTAATCATCGCTGCGTTAGCCGTAAGGGCTCGTGGTGCAGAAAGGATTTGCTTGATTGCATGCTCAGATGATTCCGACTCAAGAATACAGCGTACAAGGAAATACCACGGTAATCCTTTCGGGTCGGTTGGCCCGTTGAGCGCATTCATACAAACTCCGAGGCCAGCCGAATTGAATCCCATGTACGCGACTATTCCAGGTTGGAGCCAAGACGTGAATGCCGCTTTTCCAGTACCTTTTCGTGTAATTACTGCGGATAAAGGGGCCATGGCTGGATCGTTATCCCAGTTTTGGCCAGCGAAACCATTACCTGAATCCGATACTTGGTCGGACACCATTATTGACGTGCAACCATCTTTGGTTAAGGTAAGTACATTACGAGAGTTCATAACCATCAGTCGTTCTAGACTGACATTTGAGGCGGTCGCGGTTCCTCTTAACTCATCCATTATGTCTGGGAAAAAGTCTTCTACTCGATGGAAACTATCGCGTGCGGCATCCTCTGCTTGTTTCCACGAGATCTTGTGTCGTGTTCCCTTGTTAACACGATCTAAGACAAGTTCCGTAACCTCAAGTATTTGGGTTTTGAAGTGCTCTCCAATGTCCTGGCCCATTTGTGTTGGTGAGCCAGACACGCTTAATTCCGGAAAACGTTTGGGTGTCATTTTTCTGCTTTTATCAGTCGTTTTGTATGGCTCGAAGCTGTTGTCTATATTTCATATCAACAAAATAACACTGAGTAGTTTGCTAGACTCCCCTGCTTACTATGCATCTAAATCTAATTGAGAGGCGCACAACTATGGCAAAGTCTCAGCCCCATGAGAAGATTCTTCGTTCCCAGGAGTGGTTTGGATCACGAGATTTGGAAGGATTTCTTCATAGAGCAGGCCTGAAAAACCAAGGCTGGTCAGAAGAATCGTTTGCGGGCAAGCCAGTCATCGGTATAGCAAATTCATGGTCGGAAGCTACCCACTGTAATTCTCATCTGCGCGGGTTAGCTGAGCATGTAAAACGCGGCGTACTTGCCGCTGGCGGATTTCCTTTAGAGTTCCCGACTATTTCACTTGGGGAGTTTTTTCTGTCGCCTACTTCGATGTTTTGTCGCAACCTAATGTCGATGGATGTCGAGGAGATGATTCGTGGACTTCCGATAGATGGTGTTGTTTTACTTTCGGGTTGCGACAAAACCACACCGGCGATGTTAATGGGAGCGGCCTCAGCGGATTTACCGGCAATTGTTCTCACTGGTGGACCGCAACTTAAAGGTAACTGGAAAGGCGAGGAGCTTGGTTCATGTACCGATTGCCGACGATACTGGTCAGAGTTGAGAGCAGGAAACATCACTCAAGCTGATTATGATTCAATGGAATCTGCGATCTATCGTTCTCCGGGACATTGCATGGTGATGGGTACCGCTTCCACAATGGGAGCTATAGTTGAGACACTTGGGATGTCACTGCCCGGTGGTGCTGCAGTCCCTGGAGCAGACTCACGGCGGAAAGTCCTTGCTGAAGAGTCTGGGCGTACGGCCGTTGATCTGGTTTCTAAAGGAATTCGCCCTTCAAAAATACTAACCACGGATGCTTTCGATAATGCCATTCGGATCTTGCTCGCATCTGGGGGATCAACGAACGCCATCATTCACCTGATAGCGATTGCGGGTCGTGCTGGCATCACACTTGATCTTGATCGATTCAACGCGTTATCAGAGTCAACTCCCGTAATAGTAAATCTCAAGCCTGGCGGTAAGTATCTGATGGAAGACCTCTTCTATGCAGGCGGTGTTGAGGCGGTCTTGAAGAAAATGTCTGGACTGTTAAATTTGGATTGTTTGACTGTCACCGGTCAAAATCTTGGTGACAACATTGCTGACGCAGAATGTCATAATGATGAGGTGGTGCTTTCGACTGAGTCACCCTTAGCTCCTGAGGGTGGGCTCACAATTTTGAAAGGCTCACTCGCTCCTGATGGCGCTGTGATTAAGCATATAGCTGCATCACCAGAACTGATGAAACATACTGGGCGCGCTGTCGTTTTTGAAAATTCCATTGATCTGAAACAACGAATAGATGATCCAGATCTCGATGTGACAAAGGAAGATATTCTTGTGATGAAGGGAGCTGGTCCTATCGGTGGTCCAGGAATGCCCGAAGCCGGCTTCCTGCCCCTGCCGAAGAAACTGTTGGCTCAAGGTGTAAGAGACATGATTCGAATTTCCGATGCCAGAATGAGCGGCACGGCTTTCGGTACGATCGTGTTACATGTTTCGCCAGAATCAGCAATAGGCGGACCGCTTGCACTTGTACAGTCAGGTGACATGATCACGCTGGATGTTGAAGCTAAGTCTTTGGATCTTGATGTCGATCCAGAGGAACTCCAACGACGACGGGATAATCTTGCTGAACCACTGTTAGATGGTGGCTTCTCTCGTGGATACGGGAAGATGTACTCCCAGCATATTACTCAGGCGCAGAATGGTTGCGACTTTGACTTCCTTATCGGAAAAACCCCAGTTGAAACTCACGTTGGGGCACCCACTGACAACCAAGGATTCCATACCGGCTGAATCGTCAACGTGTTCGTTTAACTTGGTGTCGGTGCATTTTGCGGTATCAGGCCTGCGTCACGCATGTTGTCCCATAGTGTTGCAGGTATGTTTTGTTGCACCATTTTGATGTTTTCTTCGAGTTCAGCGATTGACTGAGCACCTGGAATGGCTGTGGCGATTGCCGGATGCGCAAGTACGAACTGTAATGCGACTGCTTTGAGATCTACTTGATGATCTAGGCATATTTTAGTTAGTTTGCGTGCTTGAGTTACTAAGTTTTCAGGAGCTGGTTCATAATCGAACGTGACAGGCTTTGAAAGATCACGGGCAAGTATCCCTGAGTTATATGGACCACCGACAGCGATTTTTACATTTCGATTAACGCACTCAGGCAGAAATTCTGGCAATCCCGAATGGTCTAAAAGGGTGTATCGACCGGCAAGAAGGATGATATCGAGATCGAATCGCTGGATGAACTCCAATGGCATCTGCCACTCATTCATTCCGCAACCGATGGCCTTGATTACTTTCTCCTCCTTTAATTCGATCAACGTTGGAAAAGCTTCGTTTAGTGCCTGCTCTTTACCGTATGGTTCGACATCTGGATCGTGTACGTAAACTATGTCAATACGTTCCATATTCAAACGTTTGAGACTATCTTCCAGTGAACGGCGAACATTGTCTCTTGTCCATGAATTTACTGCTACCAACTCGCCAATGCCGTCCGAGTCATTTTGTGCCGATACCCCATTGGAAACAGGATCAAGCACACGACCGATTTTTGTTGATATGACGAAAGAGTTTCGGTTTGTTGATGTGTACGAAGAATGTCCGACTCGAGCCTCGGCCCGTCCTGTTCCGTATAGTGGCGCAGTATCGACGTAGGAGATGCCGAGTTCTTGAGCGCGGTTGAGGATCCTTACCGCCTCATCATGCGCTGTGCCACCATACAGGCCGTCACCGAGTGTGGCTCCACTCAGAGGCGCAGTGCCAATGCCGAGTTGGGGCACCGTAACACCGGTGTTTCCAAGTTCAACTTTTTTGAATGGGTCCATTTCTATTACTGTCCTACGTTCAAAGTGTGTTGGATGACTAGTTTGAAACCAATTGAGCGATGGCGTCTCCTACACTTTCTGTGGTTGAAGATCCGCCCAGATCCGGGGTGAGAATTTCACCTTGTTCAAGCAACTTAAGCACTGCAGCATCTACATCGGCTGCTGCGTTATGTTCTCCCAGGTGGCGAAGCATCATGGCCGCGGTAAGGATTTGTGCCATAGGATTGGCAATTCCTTGCCCTGCTATATCAGGCGCTGAGCCGTGGGTTGGCTCAAACATAGATGGCACAGAGGTGTCGGGGTTTATATTTGCACTGGATGCTAGACCCATACTGCCGGTGATGATTGCTCCGATATCAGTCACGATATCTCCGAACAGGTTAGGCGCAACTATGACATCAAATGCCTCTGGCCTTCGGATCAGATCCATGCATGCAGCGTCAATGAGCAGCGAATCCGACTCAATGTCCTCATATTCTTCGGAAATTTCTTCAAATGTTCTATCCCATATAGTCATGTACCCAAGTGCATTTGATTTGGTGATTGATGTAACGTGGTTTTTCTTGCCGCGTTCTCTGGCAAGTTCGAAGGCATATCTAATTGCTCGGGCACAACCTTTCTTTGTGTATACAGCTGTCTGCACTGCGACCTCATCTGGGGTCTGATGGTATGCGAATCCACCTATGTTCAGGTACTCTCCTTCGGTGTTCTCCCGAATAACGGCGAGATCGATGTCATAAGGCTTTTTTCCTGAAAGGGGTGACTTTACACCTGGATACAGTACTGATGGTCTGAGGCAAATGTACTGGTCGAACCTTCGTCGTATTGGCAACAGCAGTCCGTCCAGAGTGATGTTGTCCTGTATGTCAGGGTGCCCGACTGCACCTAAGAACACCGCGTTGAATTGTTCTAATGTTTTCAAAGCTGTCGAAGGCATCATTTCGCCATGCTCGAAATAATAGTCGGAACTCCAAGGGAACTCTGTGTAATCCCAAGAGATCTCGTATCTCGGCGCAAGGGCATCTAACACCTTCATACCTTCGTTAACAACGTCTACGCCTATGCCATCCCCTTTGACGATCGCGATTTTATGAGTTGGCATTATTGATAATTCCTTTAATTGTTCGGGTTTAGAATTCAGGTACGAAATAACCTAAGTTTTGGTTGACTTAGGGTTTCTGTTAACAAATACTCGGGTTTCAGTTAGATCGTTCTTCAATGATCTCTAGGACCGCAGCGATGTCGTGTTCGTTTTTACCCTGTGCAACCATTTCAGCAAACATGTGTTGTACCTGAACCGCCAAGTCCAATGCTAGTCCTTCATCCCTTGCAAGTTGTTTGATGATGCCCATGTCTTTGTCGAGGTTTCGTACCGGAGCTGCGGAGTTTTCAAAGTCTCGTGCTGCCGTGATTGGAGCGCTCCGACCTACCATGGTGCTTCCGCCCCAGCTGACAGCGAGTAGATCAGCCGCTACCTTGATGTCGACACCAGCTGAGTTTGCAAGTGCGAAAGCCTCAGCTGCAGCCACCGTGTTAACTCCCACTAAGAGTTGATTGATTAATTTCATAGCGGTTCCGGCACCGCTTGGACCCATCAGTTTGACGTTAGCGCCCATCTTGGCAAAATACTCGTGGGCAATTTCGAACGCGTGATCACTTCCCCCCACCATTATGGATAGAGTGCCATCTGCAGCTCCTCCCGGGCCACCAGAAATTGGTGCATCGAGGAAATGAGCTCCTACAGCTTCAGCAGCTTCTGAACAGGCTCTTGAGGTTGCAATGTCTACGGTACTGTGATCGACTGCTACTTGCCCAGGTTGCATATTTTTGATCACACCATCGTCTCCAAGCAACAAATCGTGTGAAGTCTGGACATCTGGCAGGCACACCAGAACGACATCAACTTGTGATGTCAAATCAGATACAGATGTAGACCCCTTTGCCCCTTTGTCGATCATTGCTTCGATTTTTGATTGAGTCCGAGTGAAAACCGTCAGGTCCGCACCTTTGCTAAGGAGGTTGTCCGCCATACCCTGTCCCATATTTCCAAGGCCTACGAATCCTACTGACATAATCTGACTCCTCGAATCATTTGTTGAACGTGGACGGTTGCTGAAAAACTTTATAACCCATTCGCGTCACGTTTAGTTCCGTGGTAAGGCGGACAGAGTATATCTGTAACTCAGTACGTGTTCGCTTGGTAAGGCCTTAATTTGTATGCCACTAGTCATACTACATTCTAAACTGGACAACCCTGATCGAAATACTTTTGTTTTTTTGATCAGTAATAGTTTTGCTATTAGTCGAGTTGCCTCAATTTGGGGTCGAGTCGGTCTCGTAACCAATCCCCGAAAAAATTCAATGACATTACAACCAGGAAGATGGCAAAACCTGGAAAGAATGAGATCCACCAGGCCTCTTCAATGAACTGCCTGCCATCACTTACGCTTTTACCCCATGCAGGAATCGGATCAGGTATACCAGCGCCAAGAAAAGACAGGGTGGATTCTGTAAGTATTAGCTGGCCCACCCGAAGCGTAGCAATAACAAGAATAGTACTAAGGGTGCCAGGCATAATATGCCTGAAAATTAGCCGGAGATGAGATGCTCCTGCTACTTTTGCAGCAAATACATATTCTTGGCCACGAATTGTTAGGACGTCTGCTCGAACTTGCCTGACAAAAGGTGTCCATGCGACCAACGCTATGATAAAGATTACTACCCCTAAGGCAGCTCCACCCTGGTGCAGGAATTGCTGTGCGATAACGAGCGCGATAAGAATGAACGGTAGCGCCAGCCAAACGTCCACAATTCGCATGATTATTTCATCGGTCCAGCGCCCAAAGTAACCGGCTACCAGCCCTAGGCCGGATCCGATTATAATTCCGGATGTTAGAGCATAAAGGGTTACCTGTAGCGAGATACGAGCGCCATATACGATACGAGAAAGCACGTCACGTCCAAGATTGTCACCACCGAGGATGAATTTGGATTGAGGGAACGAATTTTTCTTAGCCCTAGAATAAGCAGATTTACCCTTCGTGGTTTCCAGATCGTAGTCTGCTGGATCAGGTACAACATTGTATTCGGGCATTGCCTTGCCCCAGGTCGGAGGAAAATTACGGAATCCGAGAGATTGATCTATGGGATCGGCAGGCGATATCAGGTGAGCGAATATTCCCGTGATCAACAGGATAGACATTAGTACCAAAGGTATTACTGGCCATCTACGTAAAAAGTACCAGATTTGGGACGCAAATGAGCGCGACTGGATTTCGCGTACTTGAGCGCCCATACCGGTTTCAGCCGGTGTTGTCGTTGTTTGAGTTTCAGACTGGTAGGTCATAGCGTGGTAATAGGCTCGTTATAGGTTTAGGTAACTAGTCGTACCGAATTCTCGGGTCGATGTACGCGTACAGAAGGTCTGTAAGGAATGTCGTCGCCACGATGAGAATCGTGAAAAAGAACACCGCTCCCTGAAGAAGCGGGAAGTCATTGTTATTTACGGCCGTTATTGCCATTAGTCCCATTCCTGGCCACGCAAAAATAGTTTCAACCAGTACAGTTCCGTTCAGCAAACCAACTACGCCAAGTGTTGCACCGGTCAATGGTTGTATGACCGCGTTCTTAAAAGCGTGTTTCCAGATGACGCGGTTATTGGCAACGCCTTTGGCTCTGGCCAGACGAACATACTCAGAATCGAGTACCTCTAACATCGCTGCCCTGGTGATTCTCATATAGAAAGCGAACCCGCCAGCTGCGAGCGTTATAGTTGGCAGCACCAGATGTTTTACATCCCAGATTCCATCACCTCGGAGTGCAGCCGGGAATAATTTCCAATGCACAGCGAACAACATAATAAGCACTAATCCCAGCCAGAATGATGGCACAGCTTGACCTAATAAGGCCAAGAATCTTCCAATGTAGTCTCCAAAAGACCCTCGCATGACAGCCGACAAGATTCCAAGGGGGATACCTACTAAGAACGATAGTAAAAACGCAGTCCCCCCGAGATGTATAGTCGTTGGAAGTCTTTGTGTTACGATTCGGGATACTGGCTTACGGTCGAGGATCGTTTCTCCCATGTCACCTTTGAGCGTTCTTCCCAGCCATAGGGCATATTGCACGGGGACCGGCCGATCCAAGGCAAGTCTTTTTCGGAGGGCTGCTTCGCCCTCAGGTGAGAGTCCATACCCGGAGTTTGCGTAGAGAAGTAAAGGATCGCCGGCTGCCCGTGACAGCATGAAAACTGCGAATGTAGCAGTAACTATGCTGACGAGCGCGAACGCAAATCTTCTGATAATGAATCGCCGCATCGGTTCCCTTGATTTTTACCGTAAACAGTCGCTTTTGACGATGGGTGAGAATACCACAAAATAAGTCATCGCGAAGTCTGTAGGAGTTCAAAACAGCGTGGATTGAGTTAAAAGTGAAGAGGCCCACCAAGCGGTGGGCCTCCCCGTATCTTTCTTCAACTACGGTTGCTGCTGAACCGTTACTAAAACTTTGAACTATTTAAGTTCAATGTTCCAGGTCGAGTTGAAACCACTGTTTCCGGATACGTCCATGTGGAATGACTCTACTTTGTTGTTGTTGAAGTAGTAGCCATCCGGCACAGCAACGATTCCAGGTTGCAGGTTCTGCTCGTACACGTAGTCAAGGTAGTCGTTCGCAGCCTGCGTCGCAGTAGCTGTGTCCGGCGCCGTGGCCATGATCGTGTACAGGTCGAGAATCACTGGCGATTCGAATCCACAACCGAAACCACCACGTGTCAGAGTCGTCTGAACAAGGCCCTTCGGGAAGTGCCATGGGTTCGACTCTTTACCCTTGTCACAACCTGTGACCCACGGGTGAGTGTTGGTTCGACCGACCACAGTAGGTCGGAACGTGTGGTACGAGAACTTCAGTGAGAACGTTGTCAAACCGATGTCTCGCCAGTAACCAGCAACGGCGTCAGCGATCTCGTCACGAATGGGTGAACCACCCTGTGCGTAAACCGAGATTTCGAAACCATTACTTCCGAGAGGTCCCTTACCAGTGTCAGAGCCCTTCTTGTAGTCGGCATCGAGACCCATGATGATCTCCACTGATCTGTCAGGGTCGTATGCGTACTCATGCGCGCCACTCCAGTTGGGGTGGAGTGCCGAGAAGTACATTACGTGTACCGGCCAACCGAGCCCAGCAACCAAATTATCGTTGATCGCGTCACGGTCGATTGCGAGAGCCAGAGCTTCACGAACAAGTTGTGCCTGCTCAAGGTCGTCATCACCGTGCTTCGTGCCAGGTGTTCCCAGCCATGGAAGGTCGTGAACAAACGTTGCCTTGGTTGGAAGGGTTTCGCCCTTCTTGGCTCCGCCTGCGTACACGTCTTCCCAGAGGTTACCTGCGAAGAACAAACCGTGCTGTGTTGCTCCACCGGCAGTGGTCAACGTGAATTCGTTCAAGTTGAGCTTTGCGGCGTCTTTAGCCTCAAGGGAAGCCATGTCGACTTCACCCGTACGCAGAAGCGCTAGTCGGGTTGAGGGCTCAGATACCCAAACAAGCTGAATTCGCTCGCTCTTGGGCTCGATTTCGGGCAACCAGTGTGTACCTGGTCGGTTCACGATGGTGTACGACTCGTCCCGCTTCCAATCTTCAATCTGGAATGGGCCGGTAGCGACGACTCGGTCTGCAACCCAGTCTGCGCCCATTTCGTCAAACGCCTTCTTAGAGAATACGTTGAACGCCTGACCGGACTGGTTGGCGTAGTCATCTTTCCAAGTGGAGTCAAACGATACAAAGTCGAAAGTAAGCGTACTGTCGTCAATCGCAGTCCACTCGCCCCAGAGACCGGCAAAGTCACCAGCCTGTCCACCAATGGACTCAGGGTTCGTCGTGCTGTTGTGGTCGTTCATCGACCATGCAACGTCGTGCGCAGTCAAGTCGCCGGCATCGAAGCCGTCAACAACCTGGAACGGGATGCCTTGCTGGATAAATACTGTCGCACCGGAAAGGTCCGGATTGATTTCGAATCCAGTGGCAATCCACGGAAGGTGACTGTCATCTGGGGCTCGCCTGAACAATGTCTCGGCAATCCCGATGTTCTTGAGACTGTCTGAGGCCTGGTTCGCACCACGCCCGTTCTGGTCACCAGGGTTTTCACCACCCTGAGCTACCACGACCACACCGGCAGGTGTGCTGGTGCTCGGTCGAGTGGAGGGCCACGTGCGTGGCGTGATAGAAAATCAGTTCAGTCTGGCGGAACTACGAATCGATGTGCCATTCGAGGTCGGAAGCATCGGAATGATCAAAAAGTTCGTGTCTTTGGGATTTGGACTGGGGATCCTCCCCCGAATCGCAATCACTGAAGCAGAGTACTCAGAGTTTAGGATTACAACCCTCGCACACTTGCTGCCGTTAGAACGTACGCAACTACTGCTAATTGGAGAAGGCCAATTTGAAAGTAGCGCTATCGACCTGATTGCGAAAGTGACCGAAATCGTTCAGATTTGTGAAACTGAGATCGGAACGAATCGGGAAGAACGCATCGCTGTAACGGATGTTTGAGCTACCCGTAGGGATGCCCACGACTGCATTATTGTGAAAATATATAATGCTATCCAACTTTATGCATCGACATCAGGGAGATTTGCGCAGAGGATGCCATTGTCAGTCATTTCGCGAACTAATCCCCCGGAGTTCCAGATTGAAAATTACCAAAGTCACTCCCTGGCTAGTTGAAGCTCCTCTGTCGTACCTCGACACCGCTAATGACGACCAGGACCCGGCAGTCATGCGTGAGTATCTGTTCGTAGAGGTAAGCACGGATGAAGGTATTACGGGGTGGGGCGAAGTCACAGCCAAGGGACCCCGCGCGCGCCCGATTTGCGCTGGGCTGAGACACGTCAGCGACTTGATCAAGGGTGACGATCCCCGGCTGATCGAAATGATATGGAACAAAATATTTCGGGCGTACACATTTATGGGATCGCGTGGATTGACCACCAATATGATCAGCGCGGTCGACATCGCTCTCTGGGACATCCGGGGGAAGGTGCTAGGACTGCCGGTATCTGAATTGTTCGGTGGTCCGGTGCGTGATGGGATCCCGATTTACTGCCATCCGAAGCACGGATCATCAGTTGAAGACACTGCTCAGCACGCCAAAGCGATCGTTGCAACTGGTCAGAAAGCGATGAAGCTCGATCCTTTCGTTCCGAAGCACGAGGAGGATACGAACGGGTACCTGGCCGGTAAGCTCAGCGCTGAATCTGAGAATCTGGGCGTCGAGCGGATGGCCGCAATTCGAGAAGCCGTCGGTCCCGATATCGAACTTATGGTCGACTGTCACGGTCGATTCGATGTTCCGACTGCAATTCGTCTAGGCAGAGCGCTCGAGCCGTTCAACCTCACTTGGTTCGAAGAGCCTGTTCCGGTCGAGAGTACGCATGCCCTCAGACAGGTTCGCGAGAATGTTGGCGTACCGATTTGCGTTGGTGAAAGGCATCACACGAGGTGGGATTTCGTGCCGATTCTTGAAAACGAACTCGCCGATTACATCATGCCTGACGTGACGTGGACGGGCGGTATTTCCGAAATCAAAAAAATCGCAACCATGGCGGAGGCTTACTACATTCCTATCTCGCCGCATGACGCCGGTGGCCCGATAAATGTACTGGCGGGAGCCCACGCAATGGCATCGGTGCCAAACCACTATCGGGTGGAGACCTGGAGAGCCAAACTGAACGCCTACAACGTGATGATCGACCATCCCCTCGACATTCGTGGCGACAAGATCTATCTGTCAGACAGACCTGGTCTCGGAATTGAGATGGACAAGGACTACATGCGTGCGCACGTCATCGAAGGCTACGGCGGGTAGCTATGAGAAGTCGGCTAGCGGTTGAGGCTATCGCAAGCTGTATCCGCTGCCCTGGCGGGCGGCCGATTCCGATCTGGCACTTACCGGGCACCCGGTAAGTTCGAACATATGATGCCGCAGCGCATCCAGCTGAGTACACAAACCTTCGGAGGTTCCTGTTGAAAATCACCAAAGTCACCCCATGGCTCGTAGATGCCCCTCGGCCTTATCTGGATACTGCCAACGACAACCAAATCGTTGGAAACCGGGAGTACCTATTTGTAGAAGTGAGCACAGACGAAGGCATCACAGGATGGGGCGAGGTCACAGCCGGTTCGCCACGAGCGCTTCCGATATGTGCCGGACTAAAACATGTGAGCGACTTGATCGAAGGCGACGATCCCCGTCTTATCGAAAAGATCTGGAACAAAATTTTCCGGGCTTACACCTTTATGGGGTCACGAGGATTGACCACCAACATGATCAGTGCGATCGATATCGCCCTCTGGGACATTCGAGGCAAGGTTCTAGGACTGCCGATCTCGGAGCTATTTGGCGGGCCAGTGCGTGATGGGATACCGATTTACTGCCACCCACAGAACGGATCATCGCCCGAAGACACTGCCCAACACGCGAAGGCGATCGTCGAAACTGGTCAGAAAGCGATGAAAATTGATCCGTTCCAACCGAAGCATGAAGAGGAGTCGGACGGGTATTTGAGCGGCAAGCTAAGTGCTGAAGCTGAGAATTCGGGTGTTGATCGAATCGCCGCGATGCGAGAGGCGGTTGGGCCCGATATCGAGATCATGATCGACTGTCACGGTCGATTCGATGTTCCTACAGCAATTCGTTTGGCGAGAGCGCTCGAGCCGTACAACATCTGGTGGTTCGAAGAACCGGTGCCCGTTGAGAGCACCCACGCGCTCAGACAGGTTCGTGAGAACGTTGGCGTACCCATCTGCGTAGGCGAGAGGCTTCACACTCGTTGGGAGTTCGTGCCGATTCTTGAGAACGAATTGGCGGACTTCATCATGCCAGACGTGACCTGGACAGGCGGTATTTCAGAACTCAAAAAGATCGCAACGATGGCCGAGGCTTACTACGTTCCAATTTCACCGCATGATGCAAGCGGTCCTATCAACGTCCTGGCCGGAGCCCATGCGATGGCATCGGTGCCGAACCACTACCGCGTCGAGACACACAGAGCCAAGCTGAACGCCTACGACGTTTTTATCGATCATCCACTCGATATTAGGGGAGACAAAATATACCTGTCAGACAGACCCGGACTTGGTATCGAGTTGGACAAGGACTACATGCGAGCGCATGTCGTTGCTGGTTATGGTGGGTAGTCGCTACAAGAGTTTGCATTCCGGTTAGTCACTCTTGTGCCCATCCGGGGGAGAGGGACTAGCACCGTTCGGACAGAAAGAAAGTTCAAATGACTAAAGTTTTGGTCACCGGTTCGGCTGGTCGAGCGGGAACCTACATCGTTCAAGATCTTTTAGCACACGACTATGAAGTCGTAGGTGTCGACACAATCCCACCTAGAGGCACGAATGCAACCCGCTCCCAAGGCTACACGTTCAAATCGGTTGACGTAACCGATTTTGGGCAGGTCCTGTCAGTGATGAAGGGTTGCGAAGCTGTAATCCACATGGCAGCGATACCCAATCCGAACAACGTTCCTGAGCATGAGATGTTTCGAATCAACATGATGTCCAATTGGAACGTGCTTGAGGCTGCCGAAGTACTCGGTATCGGGAAGATAGTGATGGCTTCGTCTATCAACGCTGTCGGTGCCGGTTTTTCAAAGGGCATTACACCCCGCCCGTACTTTCCAATGGACGAGGACCACCCGACTTTCGCCGAAGATGGCTACGCACTGAGCAAGTGGCTGGGTGAGGAGATGGGCGAGACCTTCGTCCGTCGTCGACCGGGCAAGGTGCAGATCGCCTCGATGCGTTTTCACGGGTTAAAAAGTAAGGAACGCCAGCAGGAGATGCGAGCGAACCGAGAAATTGAGGATGCACACAACAAGAGCGCAAAAAACTTCTGGGGCTGGACCGACATTGCTGAGGCCGCACGCGCTTGTGTCTTGGCGATTGAGGTAGATTTTGAAGGACACGAAGCGTTTTTTATCAACAGTGAAGACACTTCCGCCGAAGAGCCGACTGAAGAACTTATTAAAAAGGTCTACCCGGAAGCCGAATTTCGATCACCTATGCCGGGCCACACCACGGCGATTTCAGTCGAGAAAGCGAAACGAATCCTCGGCTGGAAGCCTGAATCAACTTGGCGTGATGCCTGATCCGCTGTGTCCAACGTGAGTTGGAATAGAAAGAAGCCCGGCGTCTTGCGGGGTTTCTTTTTTTGAGACTATCTTGGGTGCTCGGGCTTACGAAATCTCACCATCGAGTGAAGCACTGCTACTCGCCTAGCTCGGCTCGCATGTCTTCCCAAGCAAAGGGTCGCGAGTTCGATCCTCGTCTCCCGCTCCATACTGCACTCAAACAGAAACCCGGCATCTCGCCGGGCTTCACTTATCAAGTTTTTACCCCAATTGGTACGCTAATCGTGTGGGAACAGCCCGGTTCGGCATGGAACCAACCGAGACTAAAGCCCACGTTCTTTCTTGATTTGCCGCCGCTCGGCGTACGATTCAGGTGAAGGCGGGTAGTACTTGCCTGGAGTGACGTTCTCTGCCCTGATCTTTGTCTTCACGTAGTTCTCGACTTCCTCTTTTTCGGTGGCATATTTGAGAACCTCCTCGGCCATCCACGAAGGCACCACGATCACGCCGTCATCGTCACCGACCATCACGTCGCCCGGTCGAACGAGTGCACCACCACACTGGATCTGAATATTCTCCTCGGCCGGAGTGAGATCGATGCTGCCGTGCAGGCTGCGGGCTGTCGCATAGACAGCGAGACCGTAGTCTTCGTCTTCAAGCACACCGAGATCCCGAATTGCTCCGTCGATCACGATGCCATCGGCATTGTTCATTGCAAGCTGCAGAAGTTTCACATCTCCGGCAACCACAGTTCTTACGTCGCCTGAAATGTCCGCCACCAATACATCGCCGGGGCCGCACCTTCCCATAGCCACGTATTCGACCGCATCTTCACCGGAAGTTTTTTCTGCCTTCAGATCTGCCCTTGGCGGAAGGAAACGTATCGTCCTGGCTCGTGCAGCCAGTTTTTCGCCAGGGGTGAACGTTTTTAGGCCTTCGCACACATGAAGGGTCCCTCCAAAAGCCCGGACCGCGTTGTAAACGGTCGCTGTCGGTATCTTTTTTAGTCCTTCAAGAACTTCATCGGGAACGTGGACGGGCTTCATATCGAAATTGGGTATATCTGCCATGGGAGTGATATCTCGATTTAGATGGTTTGCTAAGGCGGGTGGAGATTACCATTTTTTCGACCGTATGAACCTCTGAACTTCTACCTGGAGAATCACTAGACATCAGGCCATTTTATGGAGAGCATGCAGCCATGTGTCGTCTCACGAACAAACCCTGAGGAGATCTCTGTTGAAAATTGCCAAAATTACGCCATGGCTTATTTCGGCCCCAAGGCCATACCTCGACACCGCCAACGACATGAAAAACGAAGCGCTGAGGGAAAAGGAATACGTATTCGTCGAGGTGAGTACCGACGAGGGAATCACCGGCTGGGGTGAAATCACAGGCACAAGCGCGGTATCGAACCGATCGGTCTGCGCAATTCTTCGACACGTCAGCGATCTTCTCGAAGGCGATGATCCGCGTCTAATCGAAATGATCTGGAACAAGATATTCCGGGCGTTCACATACATGGGATCCCGCGGTGCAACAACGAACGTAATCAGTGCGATAGATATTGCGCTGTGGGACATTCGCGGCAAAGTGCTTGGACTACCGATCTCGGAGCTGTTCGGGGGTCCGGTACGTGATGGGATCCCGATCTACACCCACCCACAAAGCGGATCGTCGGTCGAAGATCTGCAGCAGCATGTAGAGGCCATTGTCGAGACCGGTCAGAAGGCGATAAAACTCGACCCATTCCAACCGCACCATGAGGAAGAAGCGAACGGCTACTTGACCGGCAAGCTTAGTGCTGAATCCGAGAATTTGGGCATCGATCGAATCGCCGGAATTCGAGAAGCGGTAGGACCCGATATCGAACTCATGATCGATTGCCACGCTCGTTTCGATGCGCCGACGGCAATTCGCCTGGCGAGATCACTCGAGCAGTACAACATATGGTGGATGGAAGAACCGGTGGGGGTCGAGAGCACCCACGCGCTAAAGCAGGTTCGAGAGAACGTTTCTGTTCCGATTTGTGTGGGAGAGAGGCTTCACACACGATGGGATTTCCTTCCGATTCTTGAGAACGAATTGGCCGACTTCATCATGCCTGACGTGACGTGGACCGGCGGTATATCTGAAATCAAAAAGATAGCAACGATGGCTGAAGCGTACTACGTACCCATTTCACCCCACGACGCGAGCGGTCCGATCAACGTCCTTGCCGGAGCGCACGCAATGGCGTCGGTGCCGAACCACTATCGCGTCGAGACCACCAAGGCGAATCTCAGCGCGTACAACGCGTACATCGATCACGCACTCGATGTCAGAGGCGACAAGATCTATCTTTCCGATAGACCTGGTCTTGGTATCGAGTTGGACAAGGACTTCATGCGAGCACACGTCGTTGCAGGCTACGGTGGCTAACTGCCTCTGAGTTGGTTCTCGCTCGCCCCGCATTCGAACTATTCCCAAACAAAGAAAGGGCCCGCGAAATCACGGACCCTTCTTTGGGAGGAATTGTCAAAGTGCGGGCGTACCCACTTTCGACATTTCCTCGAGATCATGAACTACTTAATCTCGATGTTCCAGACTGAGTTGAAACCAGAGGCTGCTGCTTTGTCCATCAAAAATGACTCTACTTTGTTGTTGTTGAAGTAGTAGCCATCTGGGACTGCAACGATTCCTGGTTGGAGGTGCTGTTCGTACACGTAGTCGAGGTACTCGTTCGCAGCTGCTGTTGCAGTAGCTGTGTCAGGCGCCTCGGCCATGGTCGTGTAGAGATCAAGAATCACTGGCGACTCGAATCCACAACTGAAACCACCACGCGTGAGAGTCGTCTGAACAAGGCCCTTCGGGAAGTGCCATGGGTTCGACTCCTTACCTTTGTCACAGCTCGTGACCCAGGGGTGAGTGTTGGTTCGACCAACTACGGTCGGTCGGAACGTGTGGTACGAGAACTTCAGCGCGAATGTGGTCAGACCAATGTCGTTCCAGTAACCGGCAACAGCTGCAGCGATCTCGTCACGGATGGGGGAACCACCCTGAGCGTAAACCGAGATTTCGAAACCATTACCTCCGAGAGGTCCTTCACCAGTGTCAGAGCCCTTCTTGTAGTCGGCATCGAGACCCATGATGATCTCCACTGATCTGTCAGGGTCGTATGCGTACTCATGCGCGCCACTCCAGTTGGGGTGGAGTGCCGAGAAGTACATTACGTGTACCGGCCAACCGAGCCCAGCAACCAAATTATCGTTGATCGCGTCACGGTCGATTGCGAGAGCCAGAGCTTCACGAACAAGTTGTGCCTGCTCAAGGTCGTCATCACCGTGCTTCGTGCCAGGTGTTCCCAGCCATGGAAGGTCGTGAACAAACGTTGCCTTGGTTGGAAGGGTTTCGCCCTTCTTGGCTCCGCCTGCGTACACGTCTTCCCAGAGGTTACCTGCGAAGAACAAACCGTGCTGTGTTGCTCCACCGGCAGTGGTCAACGTGAATTCGTTCAAGTTGAGCTTTGCGGCGTCTTTAGCCTCAAGGGAAGCCATGTCGACTTCACCCGTACGCAGAAGCGCTAGTCGGGTTGAGGGCTCAGATACCCAAACAAGCTGAATTCGCTCGCTCTTGGGCTCGATTTCGGGCAACCAGTGTGTACCTGGTCGGTTCACGATGGTGTACGACTCGTCCCGCTTCCAATCTTCAATCTGGAATGGGCCGGTAGCGACGACTCGGTCTGCAACCCAGTCTGCGCCCATTTCGTCAAACGCCTTCTTAGAGAATACGTTGAACGCCTGACCGGACTGGTTGGCGTAGTCATCTTTCCAAGTGGAGTCAAACGATACAAAGTCGAAAGTAAGCGTACTGTCGTCAATCGCAGTCCACTCGCCCCAGAGACCGGCAAAGTCACCAGCCTGTCCACCAATGGACTCAGGGTTCGTCGTGCTGTTGTGGTCGTTCATCGACCATGCAACGTCGTGCGCAGTCAAGTCGCCGGCATCGAAGCCGTCAACAACCTGGAACGGGATGCCTTGCTGGATAAATACTGTCGCACCGGAAAGGTCCGGATTGATTTCGAATCCAGTGGCAATCCACGGAAGGTGACTGTCATCTGGGGCTCGCCTGAACAATGTCTCGGCAATCCCGATGTTCTTGAGACTGTCTGAGGCCTGGTTCGCACCACGCCCGTTCTGGTCACCAGGGTTTTCACCACCCTGAGCTACCACGACCACACCGGCAGGTGTGCTGGTGGTCGGTGCGTCGATTAGGTCTTCTGGAGCTGCTGCAGGAGCTGCGGCCTGCGCCGTAGCGGTTGCAACAACAAGAACTTCTTTTTCAACTGTAACGGTATCACCCTTTACAGTTTCGACGACTTTTTCAACAATTGTGTCGCCCTTTACCTCAACTATTCTTTCCACCTCAATTTCTTTTATGACCTCAACAGTTTCCGTACCGCCACAAGCGATAACGGCTGTCATGGCAACCATTAAAAGAAGTCCAACGGTGAACTTAATTTTGCTTATATTAAACAAATAGATTCCTCCTAAATGACGTGCAGACCCCATCCGGGATTTGATCATGAGACCAGAATCATCCGGTCACTCGCCATAAACTTTTTTACTAGTTGGAACGTTTTCACAACCATGTTTTGAACTGACTGAACGCCAAGAACAAAGCCGTAGCGCATAAACGCTTCCACAAAGGGACAACGAAATGGTAGAAGTATTGATTGGCAGTGTCAACGTTTGTTGACCCCGTTGCAAGGCGATTTAGGAGGCTGAACCACCGGTAAGGTGATCTAACATCAGGCTGGGTACGTCATCACCGTTTATAAAGTTGATCACGTTGTCGATGACCATATTAAGGGACACTATCAGGGCTTCATTAGTGTTCGATGCTATGTGTGGTGTCAAAATCACATTTGGGAGTTGATTTAATATTGATTGCGGATTTAGTGGCTCCCTGTTAAAAACATCCAATGCTGCACCGGCGATTGTTTCATTTGCCAGCGCCTCTGCTAACGCTTCCGAATCTACCAAATCACCGCGCGCTGTGTTGATAAATAAAGCTGTAGGTTTCATTTGTGAGAATTCGGATGCGCCGAACATGAATCGGGTTTCAGGTGTTAATCTCGCGTGCACAGATATTGCATCAGAGTTAGTGAGTAGTTCTGAAAAACTTACTTCAGTCCAGTTTGTTTTTTCATTTTCCTTAACAGACTCGCTAATCGAATTAACTAAGATTCTCATTCCTACGCCTGAGGCAATTCGGGCTAATCGAATCCCAACTGAACCGGTGCCTACAATTCCTAAAGTTTTACCGGCAAGCTGCGTTAGTTGACCGCCCGGCCATTCCCCTAGTCTTACTCGTAGGTCGAGCTGTGGAATCTTTCGAGCCAGGGAAAACAGAAGGGCGAGAGCATGTTCAGCTACAGCAAATGTGGAAGAATTGGGGGTGTTGGTTACGACCACACCTAATCGTCGTGTAGCTTCCAATGAAACGTGGTCAGTTGCAGTTCCCAAGATTGCAATATGCTTGAGATCTGGAGCAGTCGATTCGAGTACGCTGTTAGTTAGACGCGTATTACTTCTCGCCAAGATTATTGTATGAGCGCCTGACACCCTTTGTATTAGTTCTTCAGAATTTTGTGGTCGGTCAGCATACGATTCGACTTCTAAACCCGGCAATCTGTTCAGACGACCTAGGGCAGCTGAATCGGCGAATACCGGAGGATAGTCGTCAGGTACAACAATCTCTATATGTTTATTTGAAATTTCTGAATTCAAACGTGATCATCCTAATCGTCTGCGATGAGATTGAATCGGCGTTGACTGAACGCTAGCACCAATAAATATCATGTTTCACATAAAAAAAACCTGCTTGTTTACGGTACGAGTAAAGCAATAGGAGCATATATGTGAAGTTGATTCTTTGCACGTTCTTGCCGTTGCGAGTTGTAACTCGATGCTAGGATTGTCAGCTACTTGGTTAGAATTTTCCATTAGATTTTTTATCAGTATCGGAGACTTGGTGATGGCGCGAGTTCGGGTGATGTATTGGAAAGAAATACCTGTTCAAGTTCAGGCGGAGGATGCGGATAGTCGCGTTACTCGACAGCTTGATGAACGTTTTCAGAAGGCAGTGGATGCTGTCGCAATGATAGATGGCAGCCAAGGAACGGATGGATATTTGGAAGGGTGGCAATTTGGTCCGTATTTCGAGCATGATGGGCCGGCTACTGACTCTGCGGAGTCTGTTGCGGCGAAACTTGAGAAGATGCCCGAAAATTTCGTTAGAAGAATTCTAGAGTTGCACAAAAGTGGAGATCGCAATGTTCAGCCGGGTTCAATCGATAGCTGGTCAGATATTTAGTGCTTAATAGACATGGTGTTTGAATCAGTGGCACTTTTTTTGAGTGTCATCCAGGAGAAATCATTTGGAATCTAATAATGGATGCGCTGGAATACTCGATCGGCTTTCCGCAGGCGACACACTAGTATTCGATGGAGCAACTGGTACGTATTTGCAACAGCATGGTTTAGAACCAGGCGGTAGCCCCGAGTTGATGAATGCAAATGAACCTAAAATTATCCAAGGAATGGCGAAACAATATTTCGATGCTGGCTCAGACATCGTTTTGACCAATACTTTTGGTGGAAACAGGTTTATGTTGGAGAAATACGGGGCCGGTGACAGGGTATTTGAATTAAACCGCCTAGGAGCTGAGCATGCTCGAGCAGCGGCACCCTCGGGTAAATACGTAGCCGGTTCGATAGGTCCGACGGGAGAATTCATCCAACCGCTAGGCACTGTCACTGAAGACGATCTCTATGAGACCTTCGCAGAAATGGCCACAGCATTTGAGGCTGGGGGTGCTGACGCCGTGATGATTGAAACCCAACTAGCGATTGAAGAGGCATCGATCGCAGTCCGTGCTGCAAAAGAGAATACCAAATTAGTAGTAATGTCGACTATGGTGTTTGACAAGGGTCCACGGGGGTATTTCACCATGATGGGAGTTACTCCTGAACAAGCAGTTGAAGGACTGGAGCAAGCTGGTGCTGATGTAGTCGGTACAAATTGTGGAAATGGTATTGAGCGTATGGTGGAGATAGCAACAAAAATGAGGGCGACCACTGATAAATTCTTAGTTGTACAGTCCAATGCTGGTTTGCCGGTGATTCGAGGAGGAGAGACATGCTATCTGGAAACGCCCGAGTTCATGGCTAAACATTATCGGAAGCTAGCAGACCTTCCAATAAATATTCTCGGTGGATGTTGCGGAACTACTGCTGATCACATTAGTTCGCTAGTACAATCTGTAAAAGCTCGGTAGTTGATTTTCACAACTACACCAGTAATTGGTTTGGAGAGAAAAACGATGCGTTCGTCGGTAGAACAGTCAAAAGTAGCCAGTCGAGTGAAAGAACTCGGTAATTGTATTGAGTTGGTTTCACTCGACCCTTATTTTCACCAAGTTTCCGTAGGTCTTTTCATCAAGTCTGGTGTGCTAACAGTTTTCTCTTACAGTAAGTTGCCCGGTATCGATGATCGGATAGAACAGATCCGGGACAGGTGCGTCCAGTTGGGCGACGTAGAGGCTGTCGATGGCACTAAAAACCAGCTTCGTTTGATTTCCGACCTATACCTGGATCGTGCATTGCGCTTCATGTTCATAGCGGCAGTAGAGAAAGATCCTGCGCTGTCGATCTCTACTGGCAAAATAACAGCGCCAGACACCAAAACAAAATTAACATTCGTTATAACAGGAGCTCAAGAGAGCGGTAAATACGTCTACACCGTTTCGACTGAGGGAGAAGCTGAGCGTGCGGAAATGCGCATACGAGCAGCCGTCGGTGGCTTCATAAAATATTCTAATTGCGAACGGGTGGACAAAGATAAATTTTCCTTTGAAGACGGTCGGAAATACGATAATTTTGCTCGCTTGATTCTTCCATTGGCAAGGAACGTAAGTGCGGTTGAAGCGAAACTTGAACAAGATGAGCTTGCAGGTCAGATGAATACTCAGACACTTGGTTTCGCTCAAAATTAGTAGACTGGACGCGTAAGGAATTTATGTCACCTACACTTGAAACAATGACCTCCCGCCAACGGGTTATGGCTGCACTTGCAGGAGAAACTGTTGACCGACCACCAGTTTGCAATCCGACTAATGTTGCGACCGTCGAACTGATGGATCTAGTCGGCGCCTCATTTCCAGATGCGCACCGTGACGGTGAACTTAATGCGCGATTGGCTGCAACCGGATACACGGAACTTGGTTTTGATGCGATTTCACCATACTTCTCAATAATTCAAGAATCTTCTGCCCTTGGCTGCGACATGCAATGGGAGCAAAAAGACAACTGGCCCACTGTAAGAATGTCGAATCCTATTTGGAAAAGTTCATCTGACGTAAAGATTCCATCAAACTTTCTTGAACATCAAGATACCAAGGCGATCACTGATTCGATCAGCATACTCAAACAAGAGTACGGGGACGAAGTGGCAATTGTTGGAAAAACGATGGGACCTTGGACGTTGGCTTACCACGTGTTCGGTGTCGAACCATTTTTATTGGGGACTGTTGACGATCCTGATGAGACTATGAAGGCCCTACATGCATTGAAGGAAGCGACAGTACTATATGGTCAAGCTCAGATTGATGCAGGAGCCGACGTTTTGACCCTGCCGGATCATGCGACCGGCGATCTCGTTAGTGGTGAATATTACAGACGTTTTTTGCTTGAAATGCATCAAGAACTTGAGGAGGAACTATCGGTTCCGATCATGCTTCATATATGTGGATCAACGGTTGATCGGATGCCATATATTGCCGAGACGGGAATGGCCGCCTTTCATTTTGATTCCAAGAACGATCCATCTGAAGCAATGGCAGCTGTCAATGGCAAGATACGATTGGTTGGCAATATCAACAACCCTACTACTCTTTATGCCCGAGGACCCGCAGAGGTAAGAGCCGAAGTAAACGCTGCGCTTGATGCTGGGGTCCAGCTCATAGCACCTGAATGTGCTATCCCTTTGAAAACCAAGCTCGAGAATCTACTTGAGATTCCCCTTGCCGTTGAAGATTGGGTAGCCGAACGTGGACCCAATTAGTATTTTTAATAGACTGATGAACAAATTCCGGTTCATTTTCGTTTGATCTGATGAGACAATGAATGGTCGGCGCTTACCGATTCACTAGAAGCTGATAACTACAACTCGAGATAATTAATGCCGATCACTCACGAAGGCCTGGCACGAGAACTAGAATACGTAACGAACCCGGGCGAACATAAACACATTTCCGAAGCGATTGAACCCACTGCGCCGATCATGCAGGAGATGGCGTACGAACTAATTGTTGGAAATAACACCGAAGTCGACCGAATCACTCAAGAAGCTTTGCAAAATGGTTTTTCAGCTAATCAACTTCTTGATGATGGTTTACTCAATGGTATGGCAATTGTTGGTGTGAAATTTCGAGATAACTTGATTTTTGTACCAGAGGTTCTCGTTGCCGCGCGAGCGATGAAGGCTGGGATGTTTCATATTGAACCTATCCTGTCAGCTTCGGGAGCTGAACCAGCAGGGATTGTCATCATGGGAACTGTTAAGGGAGACCTGCATGACATTGGGAAAAACCTTTGTATCATGATGCTTCGGGGAGCAGGATTTATCGTTCACGATATAGGTGTCGATTCGTCTCCGGAGGACTTTATTGATGCAGTTGAGGAGCACGAAGCTCATGTAGTGGGAATGTCTGCACTCCTCACGACTACGATGCCTAACATGGGTCGTACGATTGCAACCTTTGAAGACATGGGTATGCGTGACGAAGTCAGAATTATGGTTGGTGGAGCACCCGTAACACAGGATTTCGCCGATGAAATGGGTGCGGATGCTTACGGTGATAATGCTGTGGAAGCTGTTGATAAAGCGAAAGAGTTGATTGTGCTCTTGGAAGAATTGAAGTCCGGTTAATCATGGGCATCGGTACAGTTTGGAGATCTCATGGCTGAAAAACCGGTTCGAAAAGAACATCTTGCAGTAGATGCAGATCGAGCTCGAGCCAGCCTAGATCGTCTTTACAGCATTTACAAAGATATAGCGGTCACCGCTGATGAAGTAATGCAGACTCGTTGCCCGTACAAGAATGCCGATAGTCGTTGTACGGCGAAATTCGGGTGTCGCAATCAATTTTTTACGAGTGATCCTACTGCCCTACCTGCCTGCGCTGGCAGTGATCTGATTGATTATCGGGATGCGTGGGATAAGTAATCCTCAACTGGAACAACTGGTTGGCGTGAAATTATGGGGAGGTGCACATTAAAGTGAGTGTGCTTGTAGACCCTGAGGCGATATTAATTTGAGTCCTGTCTATCTCAACTCTCAAAAGCTTGACTCTGAAAAAGGTGAGTCGCTGTTCGATTTTGCTGATTCACTTTCCGTGAGAGTCCCTACTTCCTGTGGACGAACTGGGGAGTGCCATGAGTGCATCGTAGAAATCCGTAAGGGCGCAGAGGCTATTACTCCTCAAACAACCTCTGAGAAATTTTTGAGGGGTGATTACCGGCTTGCATGTCAAGCCTTTGTGGCTGACCCGTCTGTTGAAATCGAATTTGCGATCCTGCGTCGTCAACCCAGAATTCTTACTTCGGGTCTCAAACGTGACGTTACGTTACGTCCTTCGTATACGAGAATCGAACAGGACGTTGTGTTTGATAGTCCGAAAGGTCCAGTAACTGTTGATAAATATACCGGAGCGATTTATGGCATCGCAGCTGATCTGGGAACTACAACAGTTGTCTTAAACCTGGTGAACCTGGAATCGGGTGAAATTGAGTACACAGCTTCTTTTGAAAATCCTCAACGGTTTGGTGGAAGTGATGTGATGAACCGCATCTCATATGATGGCGGACCAGACTCCGGGGAACTTCAATCTGTCATTGTCTCTTCGATCAATTTTGAAATTGGAGAGATGGTACGGGTATTAAAAATCAGGCGCCGGCAAATCTTTGAGATCGTTGCCGTCGGTAATACCACGATGCGCGACCTTTTTTTTGGTATTGATGTGCAAAGTATTGGGACACGGCCGTACAAGTCGTTGGTAGAAGAGGAATTCAAAGCTGGTGAAAGAGTAACTACCGCACTTACCACTTCCGCCTCCGAACTTGGTTTGAGAATACACCCCAAAGCAACAGCATACGGTGGGCCTCTAATAGCGTCACATATTGGTGCTGATACTGCTGCTGATTTACTGGCGCTGGGTATCGAAGATCAGATTGAGCCGGTGATACTTGTTGATGTCGGCACTAACACCGAAGTGGTCATTGGCAACCGCGAAAAATTACTTGCTGCTTCCTGTCCCGCCGGACCTGCGTTCGAAGGAGGGCAAGTAACTTATGGAATGCCCGGATACGATGGGGCCGTTGAAAAAATCGTGATTAATGATCAAGGTTCAGTGGTCTCACAGGATGTTATAGGCGACGCACCTCCCGTAGGAATATGTGGGTCTGGCCTCATCGATTTACTTGCTGAACTTCGACGCGTGAATCTCATGGATGAGCTTGGCAAGTTTGCCGATGGTTCTGGATCCTACGAATTCTCTGCAGATAATGGTTTAACGTTGTCAAGAGCCGATATTTCGGCGTTGGCTCAAGCAAAAGCCGCCAATTATTGTGGACAGGCGATTGTATTACGTGAGTACGGATTACCCACTGATAGTTTTGAAAAACTTTACTTGGCCGGCGGATTCGCTAATTACGTAAATGAATCGAATGCGATTGACATTGGATTCATTGCGAACGTGCCCATTGACAAAGTTCAGAAAGTGGGGAATGTATCCCTCGAGGGTGCTGTGATAATGCTTTTATCGACCAGTAAACGTCGTGAAATCGAAAAACTCGTTACTACCGTGCAACACATAGAGCTTGAAACGGCACCAGATTTCTTCGAATTTTTTGTGGAGGGATGCATGTTTAAGCCGATGGAGAATATCGTTTCCTAGACTCGTCCTACATTTCAAATGAAGTGTAGGTTTTTCACGTTGATGGCAGGTATCATTCTGACCCATGAATTCCAAAGTGCTGATAACTGATTATGTATGGCCTTCTACCGACCCCGAAAGAGAGATCCTGGAAGCAGCGGGTGTCGAACTTGTCGTTGCTCCTGACGCTTCGGAGACCACTCTTGCTGAACTGGCTACTGACGTAGATGCGATCATGTTTTGTTTCGCTCAGGTTACTGGACAGGTTCTCGAGTCTGCAAAGAACTGCAAGATAGCGGCACGATATGGCATTGGTGTGGACAATGTCGATATACCAAAAGCGACAGAGCTTGGAATTGTTGTAACCAACGTCCCTGACTACTGTATGGATGAGGTTACGGATCATGCCCTTGGGATGATTTTGGCGTTGAATCGTCGTCTGGTCCCTCATAATCGATCAGTCTTATCAGGAGGCTGGGACACCGTTGTACTAAATCAACCCATGCATCGCACTCGAGGAGCAACTCTTGGGATCGTCGGTTTCGGTCGCATAGGTCGTTCTTTGGCAGATAAAGCGGTTGGGTTTGGGATGCAAATTCTTACCTATGATCCACTCATCAAACCAGGCACACCGCTAGATGGTATTACTGCCGTTTCATTTGACGATCTCTTAAAAGAATCTGATTTTATATCGCTACACGTTCCATTAATCCCGTCAACTGAAAATTTGATCAGCGCTCCTCAGTTAGCAAAGATGAAACCTGGTTCGATTCTGATCAACTGCGCGCGAGGTGGTCTGATCGATGAGGACGCTTTAGCGGTTGCTTTGCAAAGTGGGCATATTGCAGGAGCTGGACTTGATGTCGTTGAACCTACTCCACCGGATCCGAACAGCGCACTTCTTTCTCAAGAAAATGTGATCATCACGCCGCATACAGCCTTTTTCTCTCAGGCTTCAACGCTTGAACTCGAGCGACGTACTGCGGCAGAAGTCGTAAGAGTTTTGAATGGAGAGAATCCGGAAAACCTGATTAATCCAGATGTACTGGGAACTGCCAGGTCAGGAATATAGGAGAAACCTACTCTAGTTATACCGTAATGAGGAAGATAATTCGATTATTTTTATCGTGTCGTACTTGAATTTTGAAGTGAGGAATTTTGGCATTTAAATTTGGATATTCAACATACGCTCTGAAAATGGTCGATCCATTTGAAGCAGTAAAGATCATTAGCGAAGCTGGATACGACGCATTAGAAATTTGTGTTAGTGAAGAATGGCCGTCCTCTCCTACTACTTTTTCCACGGATCAACAAGAACAACTCGTCAGGCTTGTGCAGGATCTTGGTTTCCCGTCTCCAATTATTTTCGGGAACATAGACGTTTGTGCTCCATATTATGATCGGGTTGCTATGTACGACCTTACGAAGAAAAAATTTGAGATGGCTCAACGTCTACATTTTGACGACTCGCCTATATTGATTACCACAACTCCTGGGCATTCCGCACCACCTTGGAATTCAGGTAAAAATCAGATCCGTGATGCTTTTCTCAATCTTGCAGACATGGCAGCAGTCGAAGATGTAGTTGTTTCTATCGAGGCTCATGCAGGAACCGATTTTGAGACACCTGAAAAGGCTGTTTGGATGATGGAGCAGACGGCCCACCCAAATCTGAAACTAGATCTTGATATTTCACATTTTGTGGTTGAAGGTAGCGATATGGTCCATAGCGTTGAGCTTTGTGCTCCGTATGCCTCGATGGTTCACATAAAGGACGGAGAAAAAGTGGATGACCAAATTAAGTTTTGCCTGCCGGGAGCTGGCAGCATAGACATAACCGGATTTTTTTCGGCGCTCAGATCAAACGGATTAGAAGACATGCCTGTGTTTGCCGAGGTAAGCGTACAGCAGTCACAAGAGCCAGATTATAAGCCACGTCGAGTAGCAGAATTTTGCCATGAAGCGTTTGATACGGCACATGGAAAACTTGCCTGATCCAGTCGGAATTTCAGTAGTCACACTTTAATAAAACAAAATGCCCAAAGTTAAAATAAACACGATAAACCATCAATCTATGCCCATGAAGAATCGAGTACGAGCTCTAGGGTTTTGGAGAGATTTGCTCGGCTTAGAAGTTATTCCATCGCAAGAATCAGGTGATGGCCTAATTTGGATGCAAGCAGCGGATGGGACTATGGTTCATCTTGTGCAGCGACAAGATGATAATCCTCCAAATATTCATACAGCATTTGAAGTTGAGAACTTTGATGAGACCCTGTCAGCAATGCGCGAAGCTGGGTATGAGATCACAAAAGGTCCTTTGGAGCGTGCGGATGGTCAACGGGCATTCTATGTAAATGATCCCGAAGGTAATCGGGTGGAATTCACTACGAAATCGGGGCTGAAATCATCTGATCGAATCGTGGATGACAACGGTTACACTACCAATTAGCTATATGCATCCAGATGCCCCGAATGTTCTTGACCAGTAATAAATTCGCTTCGCCCCACATTTCAATTCTTGCGAGCTTTTTGGATCGATTTTCTACCGTAATTCTAACCGCAACACTTGTGGTTACCTTGCTTCTAGTTCTTCCGATCTTGATACTCCCCGCCCCTCCTCAGGCGTCCCAGAATCCGAAGGGAGAAGTATTCGATGTTCAGAGCAGAATAGACGATGTGTTCGAATCTCCGATTCATGGTATTAGCTTGGTGGTCGAGGCCAGAGATGGAGATATTCTCGAACAATCCGATCTGCATGAACTCCTAGTTAATCAGAGTAACCTTATTGCTGCAGATGAAAGCGGTGATCTGGCCGTAGCTGGATTAGATGCTCAGTCTTATCTTTTCAGCTATTACGATAGTGAAAGTGCCCGGCAAGTTTCAGGCGTCACCTCTCTTGCTAATGCTGTGGATGAATTGCTGAGGCAGCATCCTGTGTTGTCCACTACTCTTTCTGAGGCCTCGGATGAGCAAGTCAAATTTGCCATTCATTTGCTTTTTTCTAACCCTCAAACTTCAGGGTTACGAGACGATATATCTGTAAAAGCAACAAGTGAAACAAGAGTGTTGTTTGGAGAGGAGATCACTTGGTGGAGTGCCCCAGCACTAATATTCAACGTTCTGGCCGATAACGAAAAGCTCGGTGGTGGCGCATTGTCCATCAATCTCACAGGTGATGCGGCTACTTTAAACAAGGAAGAGTTCAGTCGTAAGGTACAGGACATTCTCAGAGGGAATCAGGTCAGTTTCCAACTCTGGGCGATAGCTATAGACGTCAACCTGGAATCTGAAGAAGAAGGTCAGCAAGCTGGCGTGTTTATCACGCTCACTGCGATCATCGCGTTGGCAATAGTTGGAATCGCATTACGATCATACTGGTCTGTGGCGTTCACCAGCGTCGGTCTTGCAGCTTTGATCATCTGGTTAAAAGGCATATCAACTTTAATCGGTATAAAAGGCGGCCTAATAAATGACTTGATCGTTCCAATAGCGATGATTTCTTTAGGTGTTGATTTTGCTGTGCATGCCGTTCGGAGATATCAGGAAGAAAAGGGATTGGGTAATGCTCCAGCCACAGCTTTTAAAGTCGGTATCACAGGAGTTGGTGGGGCCTTGATTCTTGCGTTTGCAAGCGACTCAATAGCGTTTCTTTCTAACACGTCTTCAGGAATTGAAGCAGTTGTTCATTTCGGATTTGCTGCTGGCGTAGCTGTTGCATCCGCCTTCATTGTGCTTGGGCTAGTTGTCCCACTCGCTGTGAGTCGAGCTGATCAAAACACCGTCGAGTTACCTTTATCTCCAAGGTTAAACAGAGCGTTTAGGATTCTGGGAGGGTTGGGTATAACGATAGGTGCAGGCTCTGCAATCATCATTATGATTGCACTGAGCGCGCTGATTGGTTTGGCTGTGCTGTCAGTCGTATTTATCTTGCTGATAATGGTGCCGTACTTCATTGGCAAACACTTTGCACGTTCTAATAAAAATAAACTGACAGTCCATGAAAACAGTCAGTCGCCTGCTCCTGCCCGTGTTGCCGAATACATAGTTGGATCTATTGTCAGATACAGGCTTGCAGTACTGGTAATTACGATTGCTATTACAGTTATTGCATTTGTAATGGCACTCCGTCTGGATTCGACGTTTGATGCAGAAGACTTCTTCTCTTCTGATTCAGACTTTGTTGTGAGCCTGGATAAAACAGACGAACACTTGGGTGAAAGAGGCGGAGAACCAGCTGTCATCCTAATATCTGGTAATCTCGCTGATCAGTCGACCATCGATGCTATGGCATTGTTGTACGGAAACTTACAGACAAATGAAACACTCGCTCGTCGTAGTGATGGAACCATCCGTTTCCTGCCACCTGACCCGCTTGCAATTATTCGTGGCAATACTGAATCACAAGTTGCTCGGCAGCGCGCGTTGGGTTTGACTGGTATCGACATCGTTGATGTAGATGGCGATGGTTTGCCCGATACGACCTCTGGAATTCGAGCTGCTTTGGAACTGGCTGTCGCAGAAGGTGTATATAACCGAGAAGGTGACGTCATATACAACCCCGATAGAGTGGCTACCGTTTATCGTCGTATCGAGGATACAGATTTTATGCGCGTAACCGTCGGAATCCCCGGCACCCGTCAACAGAGTAACGTTGGTGAGGCATATGAGCGTTTGAGTAGTGATCTGGATCCGCTGTCTGCAACTTCATCGATAAAATCCTACGGTCTCACCGGTTCAGCGTTTACCAGAAATGAAGGATTGAAGGCCACCACTTCCTCCTTGCAAAAGTCGATCCCGATAGCTGCAGGTGTGGCCTTGATTGTTTTGGTGTTTGCTATGCGATCATTCAGATTTGCGGTTGTGACTGTAATTCCGATCGGGCTGGTTGTTATTTGGCTTTACGGAATAATGCACGTTTTTGGTTTTGACTTGAATTTCGTGACTGCTACGATCGGTGCTGTGTCTATAGGTGTCGGCATTGACTATTCAATACATATGACCGAACGGTACAGGGAGGAGATGAACAGATCCATCCTGCCTGTTGATGCTGCCCGTAAAGCAGCCAGGGGTACTGGCATGGCCTTAATCGCCTCGGCTGGATCTTCTATTGGAGGCTTTGTTGTAATGGGATTTGCCCCTATGCCATTGTTCTCTTCATATGGGATTCTTACTGCGACGATGATTGCTTTGGCCCTAACTGCATCGATACTGGTGTTACCCGCATTGCTTACACTGGTTAGTCGTGTGAACCCTGTCGAACAGTCAATAACGGAATCAGAAACATCTTTTGATTGATGTAGATATTCTGGCGTTGTTGACTACAGGCGATTGGACTTGAGAGGTATAAATGCAGGTCACGCTAACCAGGATGTTAATGAGTGCAACGATCACGATTCTACTGTTTGGTAGTTTCGTTTCATGTAGTTATTTAGAAAATAACACCAGTGAAATGTCGCCCTCTACTTCTACTATTCTGTTTAGCGGAAACCGTTCGATGATCGTGTTTGAATCTGATCGTGATGGAAACACGGAAATTTATATCATGAATACCGATGGATCCGATCAAACACGTCTGACTTATAACGACGCACAGGACATTTCCCCTTCATGGTCTCCCGACGGTTCAAAGATAGCGTTCAGTTCGGATAGGGATGGTAACGCTGAAATTTACGTGATGATGGCAGATGGATCTAAACAGCGACGCTTAACAAATACACTTGCTGGAGATAGTGCACCATCTTGGTCTCCTGATGGTGCACAGATTACCTTTAACTCGGACGGTCCAGGTAATGAAGAGATCTACATAATGAATATTGATGGATCGAATCAAGCACGCATCACTTATAGCGATCCATGGGAGATCCTGCCGGATTGGTCTCCAGACGGTTCTAAGATTGTATTTAACTCTGACAGGATGTCGGATGGTAGAACCTATGTGGATATCCACGTGATGGACGTCGATGGTTCTAATCAGATTCGGCTTACGCCCGGCGATGCCTGGAATAGTTCAGCGTCATGGTCTCCGGACGGTACAAAGATAGTATTCGACTCTGATCGTGAAGGAAATCAAGAGATTTATTTAATGGATGCAGATGGGTCGAGTCTGGAGCGTCTTACCTACAATGATTTTTGGGACAGTTCTCCATCTTGGTCTCCGGACGGCACAAAAATAGTATTCGACTCTGACCGTGATGAATTCATCGAAATTTATATGATGAATTCCGATGGATCTAATCAAACCCGTTTGACATACAGTGAAGCCTGGGACGGCTGGCCTTCTTGGTCCTCGGCGCCTGAAACGCCGTAGAACGCAAACCTATCCTTCTCGACAACGGAGAGTCAATTCTTTCGGATTTACTTAGGCATCCTCGGTCTTGCTATTCTCCCTGAATCGCCCTGACGATCTGTTCTCCTTCTTTCTTCCAGTAATTGTGGAGGATTGTGATATCTGTTCCTACAGAAAAGTGGCGAACTCCCATATCCAGGTATTCTTTTGTTTCATCAGCCGATTCGATCTCAGCGCGTGGGGGTACTCCCATGCTGATTGCGACCTCGAAAGTCCTTTTCTTGGCAGCCACTACGTCAGGATGACTCATATTCCGAGGTTGACCGATGTTCATTGAGTAGTCCGCTCCACCCCACTGAACCATTTCTACCCGCTCTTCTGACAGTATCTGTTCAAGGTTATCGACCGCACCCTTTTTTTCTATCATGAATGCCAGTACTGTATCGGCAACTGAGTCGACGTATTCTTGAGTGCCACCGTATCCCATATATGAATTCCGCCTTGTCGCAACTCCATACAATCCTTTATGGTCCGGATGATCTGGCAATGCGGCAGTAATGCATTCAGTTACTTCCTCAATACTCCTGACATCGGTGAACAACACGCTTCCGAATCCTGCGCCTATGCCTCTCTGAGCGAGGAATGGCATGAGGCTTTGGTCGATCTTGATCATACTGCCCATTTTGAACAGTTCAGCAGCGCGGCACATGTTGTCTAGGTCATGAAGGTCTGAAGGACCGTATTCGGCTACGAACTCCACGTAGTCGTAAAGCCCTGTGTGACCAACGGCTTCTATTTCGGCTGGCCATACGCTGTGGATATGTGTACTGAGTGTAGGTTCACCGTTTTGCAGTTTCTGCCTGATGATATTTTGTCTCATGATGAGTTAGTGCCTCCGTGTTATTTGTAAGCGCACTGAGAGCGCCAAGGGTACTTGAAGATGTAGTTAATGTGTCGAGCTAAGTGGGATGTACTTGTATAGATGTGAAATGGTAAATTAGCGATCAGGTAATAGGTTTTATGAGAACCGTTTGTTGGATTCAAATCAGATCAACTCAACACAACTAAACAGTTTTGATGTAGTAGGTAAATGTTTATTTAATTTCTTTGAACAGGTTGCTTTCGTCAAGGAACATGGTCGCGCCAAATTCTGCGTATTTCGCCATTTGTTCTTCGCCATATGTGCGTAAGCAAAGGGTAGTTTCGGTACCCTGCAGGGAAGTAAGCACCTGTTTAACGCAATCATCGTCGGTCTTCAAGGGATGATCAGGATGGGCTTCTCGATTGAATGTGAGGTCGTTCGGTCCCCATGACAGTACATCGGCGCCGATTGCTGCCATTTCCCTGGCTTGCATGATTGCTGATAATGATTCGATTTGCATCCATAGTATGCCGTGGGAATTCCACCATTCAGCATAGGTTATTCGATCGGTATATTCGTGTGTCTGTGGGCTGCGTGCTGGTCCCCAACTTCTACGGCCCTTTTGCGGGTAATAAAAATTATTGACCGCATCTCGTACAGTGGTTAATTCCTCAACCTGAGGAATTTCAATCATCGATGGTCCGAGGTCTAGGAGGTTACCTATCAGGAACGTGAGCTGGGCATGCTTGATTCTAAGTTGAATTGGTATACCCAGATTGTTCGCTATCTCGCAGACATTTACGAGATCGTGTTCACTGAACGGGCTGTGTTGTGCATCCACGGCCAAAAAATCATAATCAACTATGGACATGGTGGCTTCGATATCGTCCCGTGTAGCCCATGTCCTCACAGAAGCACCTACGACTTTTTCCTTTTTGAGTATCCTGTTTTTTAGAGTTTCAATGCCATGCATTAATTTGGTAGTCCTTGCTATGAAGTAGGCAGTTTAACAGGAACGTATGGTGGATCGGTTGACCCATGCCGAATCATTTCATAACCCACTTGGTTATCCACTGAATGATATTTCTTAGGTTGAGATCAAACGTACTCAGCGACGATTTTGCCTTTTACATGGCGACCCTCGAGCTGCGCGAGACCTTGTGGGATTTCTTCCATCGTGATCGTCTGTTCGATCATAGAATCGATCTTTTTGTCGGATACTAGTGCGATCATTTCTGATGCCATATTTGCTAGATCATATTGAGCGGCTCGGTTGGTTGATGTGTGAGCACCACCGTAGGCGATGTTGTGGATCGACTTTGCCCCAGCAAATGTGGTGTCCGTGATTGTTGGCATTCCTGCGACGCACGCGATTCCTCCTCTGAACTTCAGAACCTCAACTCCTTCGTTCGCTGTATTTACGTCGACGGCTCCGAGAACTCGATCGACACCTCGACCGTTCGTAATCGACATGATCGTGTTCACCACGTGTTCGGTGTGGTAATCGATAGCATAATCGGCTCCAAGTGACTTTGCGAATTCGTGATTTCGTTCGGATGCAGTAGTGATGACTGTCGCACCTATGTTTTTGCTTATCTGAACCGCAAAACCACCCACGCCGCCAGCGCCTCCCTGCATCCATACAGTGTGCTCAGGCCGGACATCCAGTCGACGAACTACTGCTTCGTATGCAGTGAGGCCTGCACATGGAATGGCTGCTGCTTCTTTAAATGACACATTCTCAGGAATTTTCGCCGTCGTATGGGCAGTTGTGATTGCGTACTCAGCGTATCCTCCTGGTTTTGTGAGATCGCCGTGGTAGAAGACGCGGTCGCCAATTCGCCATTGCACAACGTCGGAACCGATCGCATCAACCGAACCTGCAACATCTAGTCCGAGCACATGCGGGTATGCCCAGTTGTCGTTTCCACGGCCAGCTAATTTGTAATCGACCGGGTTAAGGCTAACTGCGTGAACTTTCACACGAATTTCATTCGGATCGGGCTCGGGTATTGGAATCTCCCCGATGCTAAGGCTGGAAACTGGACCGGGTGTGGAGAGCAGTAATGCTTTCATGAGTGAAACCTTCGTTGCTGAAGCCATGGATGAAGTATTGGGTAAAGAACTTATAGAAAACAGTGAGCTTGTAGAGATACCATAGAAATAAGCTCGCTGAGCTCCGTAACGCGATGGCATTTGGGGTGAACGTGGCGAAGCGAGTCACTTTAGTAATCAGGAAGACATAATGGCAAAACGAATCAATAGAGTTATTGAACTGATCGAATCGGGCGAACCGGTTTACTATACCGGCATCGGAGAACTCACCTACGAGAATGGTCTCAAGCAGGCGAGCACTTGGGCTGACTTCCTTATTACCGACTTCGAGCACCACGCATTTGATGTTGCAGGGCTCACCGCATTTATGAAGGGTCTTGTAGATGGTGGACCTACCAAAGCTGGGCACCGGACGCCTGCAGTTATTTCTACATTGCCTTCGAACTGCAGAACTATCGAAGAAGTTCGAGCAAACGCATGGCAAATACGCCAGGTTCTTTCAGCTGGAGTTCACGGAATTCTCCATACTCACGCCCGACAGGCAGACGCAGTTCGGGCATTTATCGAAGAATGTCGCTACCCGTTCCATAAAGAAGGACGAGAAGGTCTTGGCGAAGGTCAACGTGGAGCTGGCGGACAAGGTCAGCCTGCTGCAATCTGGGGTGTATCACCTCAACGATACACAGAGATCGCCGACCCTTGGCCACTCAATCCTGAAGGCGAATTGTTTCTTGGACTCAAGCTTGAGAACCAGGAATCTGCCGCTAATTCCGATGCTATTTGTCGAGTGCCGGGATTGGCGTTCGTTGAGTGGGGTCCTGGTGACATGGGTATGTCGTTCGGCAACCCGGATGCTCACGACCCACCGTACCCAGAAGAGATGGACAGGGTTCGGAATGAGATCAAGGGTGCCGCTGATCGTAACGGTTTGAAATTCCTTTGCTCTTGGAACGACCCGAATAAGGATGATGCGGAGAATATTCAGGTACTGATCGATATGGGCGCACACATTTTCTCTGGCGGTGGTGAAGAGAAGGCAACGGTCGGACGGAAGATGACCAACCGTCAAATGCCTGTTGGGTGATTTAGTCACGTTTCCCCGATTCAGCGTCTAGACACCTGACTTTAACTCAGTATGCCAACGTAGCTCAGTGGTAGAGCAGCTGTTTCGTAAACAGCAGGTCGGCAGTTCAATCCTGCCCGTTGGCTCCAACTGAAATTGAACGAGGGTTACTCTTCGACCAGTCGTCCGAACTGATTGGGACGCGTCTATTTTTCAAAGTCATCTACTACTTCGTCGATTGCCTCTAGAGACGCACGAACGGCCAAGTCAGCAGATCCAGGTTCGAAAACGCAGACTCGTACTTCATATCCGCCCTCTTCATAGGCCATGTCGGTTGGTAGATATTTGAAATGACCGTTGCTAAACCCTGAAAATATCGTGTTAACTGCGTTGGAATGTTTTTTGACATCATTTCCAAGTTCTGCGAAAGGTTCGACCGGCAAGGACACTAAGACGGTCTGTCCGATTCGCATAGATTGAACATTTAATTCGATATGACCATCATGCGTCCAAGCTTCTGAAGCTTTGACAAGATTCAAGCGTTGGTTTGCCCGCTTTACGGCTGATACAGCATGTTTAACTTCTGTCGCAGATGCGCCTTGATTTCTTATTTGTTCAAGAGTTTTAAAACGCTGATCGAAGTCTGCTTGAGCTCCATCGAGCGTGCCGACATCACGACTTGGTAGTTGGACTGCGACATTACTAACAGCGACGGTATCATCAGATTCACCGGTAGGTACATCTGAATATATTCCCAGATCCGCTCCTGACGCCAAAATGTGATCTAAATGCTCCTCCCTGTTAAGAGGATCGATATCTAGCCTCACTCTTGAAGCTTCTGCTCCTAACCTCGCACCTGCCTTCCGGTACACACGTAGATCGCCGGTGAATCCGTCTATCGGACCTTGGTTGCCACTCGCTCCCTGGAGGAACAGACATAGCCCACCAACCGTACTTTCAACCACTGCACGCATAGCTCCTGGAAAATCGGGGGTCACCCACTCATTGTCGTGTGCCATGATTGTTGGATGCATGGCGTAGTTTACGATCGTTGCTAACGGATTCCCGTCAATGTCATCGATTCCTAGAACATCAACATCATGGTCAACAAACCCGTCCCAATTACGACCTGTAAAGAGTTCACCATTGGGTCGTGAGGGGCGTCTGTTGATGTTTATGTTGCATCTACCACGACCGAAACCGACTCGAGCCGATTTAATGGAATTTTTCGCATCAACAACTGCTTGCGCACATGCACCTGGTATTGTGTCCCACCATTCTTCCGCTAGAGAGATTCCTTCCTTGATCCATTGATGGTTGGTGATCGGTCCCGAGTGAGTATGGGTGTAAGCCAGCCGGATGTTTTCGTATAAGATCCCTGACTTCTCAGAGATAAGTCGCCGAATTTGTTGATCCTGTTCTGGGTGAAAAAGCAAAATATCCACGTCGACGATTGCCAACTCAACATCGGTATTCGTAACGACTAAGGCAGTTACCAGGGTTGGCATGTCATTCCCAAGCGAAACTTGATGAGTTTGGGCACCCCAGCCAGCGTGAGCTACACCCGCAACAGGGCTGATATCGATGCGGGAAACTCCAGCATTAAGCAATTGAACCTCTCCATTTGATTTAGAAGATTTGAACTGCGGAGCAGTGGGACAATAGTACGTCCAGATTCGGCAAAAATCAGGTTGACGGTTCAATCTTCACCTGGTCTGTTACGGTTTTTCCGATGAAGTTGTATTATCCCTTCAACCAAATACTGCGAAGCTCGCCAGTGGATACTGGTGCTGCTTGTGCAAGGAGATTAGAGACTTGGTCGAACAACAAGCTGCGATTCTACGGCCTGAGACATTGGTTGATGAGTTTAAAAAGAATGGCGTTACGCACGTAGTTACCATTCCGGACAGTGAGACCAACTATTTGTATGAGCTGATGTTGGAGCAGGATTGGCTAGACGTCGTTCCTATCTCTCGTGAAGGTGAAGGCCCGAGCACAGCACTTGGTCTGTGTGTCGCTGGTAAGACCCCTGTTGTTCTGATCCAGAATACGGGCATGATGGAAGCTGGTGATTCCATACGAGGCATGGCGATTGATGCAGGATTCCCTATGGTGTTCGTCGTTGGGTATCGTGGTTGGACTCGAAGAGGGGTTATACGAGATTCTGCGGCAAAATACACAGAACCGTTTCTGAACGCCTTTGGTCTTGACTATTACTTTGTCGAGTCGAATACAGACGGATCACGTATCAGTACGGCTTTTGAAGAAGCACAGAATACAAAGCGACCGGTGGTCGTGCTGATCGGAGATGAATACCATGGCTGGAACCGGGAACCCGGATCTGTCTAGAACAATACAGTCTAAACATCACATCAAAACAATGATTGGCTACTGAATTTTACGGAAGGTTAATAAATGCTTAAATCACAGGATGTATTCAGGGTATTTGAACCCTACCGCGGGAATGCAATTGTGAACACGAGCGGTACCGCCGGTAGGAACTGGCAGGAATTCAGCAAGGCTCCCGCTCGTGACGTTTCACTTGGCGGCGCAATGGGGCAGACCACTTCTGCTGCGTTTGGGTTATCACTTGGGTTACCGGACGAGAAAATTGTTCTTTTTGATTCTGAGGGTGCCTTGCTGATGAACCTCGGGGTCATGGCGTCTATTGCCGGAAAGGCCCCTAAGAATTTCGTGCACTTTGTTCTGGATAACGAGGTGTATGCCACCACTGGTGGACAACCGGTACCTAACAATAAAAACATCGACTATGCAGGTATGGCCAAGAGTATGGGCTACCCTTCAACGTACCATTTCGACGATCTGGAAGAGTTTGCAACGAACGTTGAAAGTATCATGAACGACGAGGGGCCTGTTTTCGTTTGGATTAAAATCGAGGCAGAAATCGAAAATCTGCCAGTTGGAATGCGTGAGGCACGTCGGTCGCGTTCCCGTCCCGAAACTATTAACGACCTGCGGACGGAATTGGGTATCAGCTAGCTAATCTATATACGCTAAATGGAATTGCCACTCCTAATTTCTTGGTAAAAATCCAACGGTGGTATAAAAACGTGGATTTGTCATGTTGAGTCAATTTGCCAGCTCAGTTATGTCATGTACTAAAGTTACTGGGTCACTCCGTTTGGTTAGGTTTCGGTGAACCCCAGATAACAAGAACTTTTAATTTGTTACTACCGATGTTCTTGAATCCGTGATCAACACCGTGCGGTACCAAGATAGAATCTCCGGCTGTCACTGGAATTTTTTCATCCTCTGCGTACATGACAGCTTCCCCTTCCAAAAAGTAGTAAAACTCTTCTAGTTCCTGGTCGTCACCATGTCGATGCATTCCTTCACTGGCGCCAGGGCTCAATTCCCAAATAGCTGCTTTGATAGGCAGTTGAAATTGTTTTTCGAATAATTGGCAAACATCAAAAGTCCCTTCCCCATCGTGGTATGCGGGAATTTGAGAAATATTGCCGGAATCTGTTTGTTTGTAATAGTTCATATGAATGTGTTCCATGTGATGCCTTTATAGATTGTGTTATCTTCGTGTTTTGCTACCGCCCTGCCCTTCATTCCAAGTCAAATCTATGACGTTTTTACGCGCCGTGTTTTTCTCGAAGCTATGTTTCAACAATCTTGGAGACCGATTCCCTCCAAGTCGACGACAATTTCGACTGGAGAGTTACGGGCCACGATCAAAACAAGGTTTTCCGTTTGAGATGTGTTTACTGGTTGATGATTGGCATCCGGTGGAACGAAGATGAAATCACCAGCAGTGATTTGTTCCTCTTTTTCAAGGTTTGACCCAGACAAGAAAACACCGTGTCCGCTCAAAACGTAAATTGCTGATTCACAATTGACATGGTAGTGGGCAGTGGAACATCGGCCTGGCGGAACGGTTGCAATTGCCATATGTATTCCGGTTGACCCTGTAAGTAGTTCAGATACTCCAGCGAGTCGGTTCATAGCTCCTGAATTGATTTCTATTTCAAGGTTTTCCGGTTTTGTGATTATTATTTTGTTTTCTGTGATGTGCTCGTGAGTCACGGTGTAATTTGACCTCCAATTACATAAAGATTTTCATTTCTGAAAACTAAATAATTTATTACAAAGTGGATATTCCACTTGCTGCGCAGGTTTCATCTTCTTCAGGAGTGCCACCTCCTACACCACAGGCCCCTATCACTTCGCCGTCTCTGATGATAGGAAGAGCGCCTTGACCCATCACGAATCGACCTCCCCACTGTATTTCAAGGGCTCGAAATGTTGGCCTTTTAGATCTTTCTTCCAATTCGCCCGTGGGCTGGCCAAAAATCACGGATGCCACAGCTTTCCCTTTACTTCCATCAATGGCCAGTATTAATGCACCATCCATTTTCTGCATAGTCACCAGATTCAATGCGGAATCTACGACAGAAACCGCAATCTTTATCCCCAACTCCTGCGCCTTGTTTATCGCCGCATCACAAATAGGCTTAGATTCTTCTAGTGTTATGTGAGTCATTTATTTCAACCTTGATTAATAGATTTGAACTGTATGTGAACTTTTGTATCTATCGGTTTTGGGTACGAGGTGTAAGCCAAAACCGTTCACTCAGTAAACTGTTAAATCGATTTATATGGAAATGGATTACCGAATGCCCCTGAATGTAGCGCTTGCCGAACCAGAAATCCCACAGAACACTGGCAACATTATTCGTTTATGTGCGAATTCCGGTTCTAGATTGCACCTTGTAGAACCATTAGGGTTTAACTTGAGTGAGAGAGGGTTGCGCCGGGCATCATTAGATTATGCCGACTTGGCAGATGTAACTGTCCATAAGAATTTTGAGGGATTACTGGACTCGATTGATCCCACTCGCATCTTTGCTGCGACCCTCGATGGAAAGATTCCCTATCATGAGATCAATTATCAGGAGGAAGATACCGTAATATTCGGCTCAGAAAGCAGGGGTCTCCCAGTCAGTATTACTTCGAAGTTCAAACCAGAAAAGTGCATCAGAATTCCGATGATGCCATCAAATAGGAGTATCAACTTATCTAATGCAGTTGCGTTAGTGGTGTACGAGATGTGGAGACAACTCTTATTTGTAGGTGATGAGTTCCCGCTGAAAACTGAGCCTTCTGAAAAGTATTTCTCCTGATTTCAAGTTCGAGTATGAACCTGTTTTGATAAAAGACTCTTTTCACCCCTTCGAATCGAAAGAGTCTCCAAGGCTGCCAAGCACTTGGTCCGTTTTCCAAACTTGGGTGTATACACGGGCTAATCCAGAAAGAGCAGCTATGTGATGTTCCTCCTGGAATGTAGCTGTGGCGTCCTCGACTACTATCACGTTATAACCGCGGTCGGCTGCATCTCGACCGGTAGTCTCCACACACATGTCAGTTGCTGCTCCGGTTATCACAAGCGTTTCTAAATTTAAATTGTGTAATAGTTGGTCAATACCGGTTCCGTTGAATGGGCTCGAGGAATTCTTGTCGATAACCAATTCGTGTGGCAACGGTGTGAGTTGCTTAACTATTTGATGCTCAAAACTTCCGGAACTCCACATAGCTGGTCGACCGGTATTGTCCTCTGCGTCAGCATCACGTCGTTGGCGTCGTTTTATCATGTCTCTACTATCAGGCAGAAGAGCTCCGTGACGTGTATAAATGACTTCAAGGTTATGCTTTCGAAATGAGTCTATAAGTCGACGAGCATTCGGAATCATTATCTCCTGCACACGATGGTCGTAATAATTCCCCGTTTCTGGAATGTGGTTATTGAGCATTTCAATAAGCCCTGAGTTGGTATCTGCCAAATAGTTCTGTATATCGATCACACATAGCGCGGTACGATCCCAGTTAATGTCGAAAGTAGGCCAAGGGAAGACCCAGTCCTGCAAGGTTTCGGGTGAGTCTATTTCGAATGAAGCCATGGATGTTAACTTTCTGGCGAGTTTAAATGTTCGCGGATATAAACCAGACCGTAAGGTAAGACAGTACAGTCGAGTCCGCAAATCCTTATGGTGATATATCGCACGTTAAGTATTATCTATTCAGACAATTATTTGGTTTGGAGACTATGCATCGAATAAAGATTGGCGATATTGAATTGATAGCGGTTACCGATGGAGCTGCTCCTCCCGTAAGTCCATCTTGGCCATTTCCTGAAGTGCCAGAGATCGACTGGAATTCTCACCGTTATGCATTGGATTCTGATGGATTGCATACAAGCAATTTTGGTTGTTTTGTCATCCGTGACAAGGAAGAAACCATCCTGGTAGATACAGGTATGGGCAGTCATCCACCTGAGAGATTTGGTCAAGCACCAGCACATCTGCCAGGCAGCTTATCGGCAGCTGGCATAAAGCCAACAGACGTCACAAAGGTTGTTTTTACCCATCTGCATTTTGATCATGTTGGATGGGCATTTTCAAAAGATCGTGGATCTCCATTTTTTCCTAATGCTCGATACGTAGCGAGTCGGATTGATTGGGAATACTGGAGCACGTGCACCGAGGACTCCCGTGTGGATCACGTCAAATCTTTTGAATCCAACGTTGAACCGTTGTCGGGATTAGGTGTTATCGATTTAATCGAGGGTGAACAGTTCTTGAGTGGAGGTATAACAACCTTGCCGACACCCGGTCACACCCCCGGACACATGTCTCTTCTTTTGCACTCGAATGGTAAAAGAGGGGTGGTGACAGGTGATGTCTTTCATTCATCTGCGCAATTCTCAAACCCGGACTGGAGCCACCGGGCAGACGTTGACCCGGCTCTTGGCAGGAAGACCCGGAAACAGCTTCTAGAACGATTCTTAGATGGTATCACTATTGCATGTGGTCATCTTGAACACGGATCCAATATCGGTACAGTAGCAATGGTGGATGAGAGCCGTTACTGGAGAGGTTTTTAGTCCAGTAAATGACTGAATATATACGGATAACAATGTAGTAAAGGAAGATTATGACAGTCCGGAAAATCGCTGTTTTAGACGATTACTGGCATATAGCTGAAGATGCGGCAGATTGGATGTCCCTGCAAGGGGTCAACGTGGATTTTTTTCACGACACATTGATCGATCCTCACGCTATTATTCAGCGTTTACACCCGTACGAAATCCTCGTGACTACTCGTGAAAGAACCAGGTTCCCCGCACAGGTGCTTGAGGGATTGACTAATTTAAGGTTCATATCCGGAACTGGCACAGGACAAGCTAACGTTGATATGCGCAAGGCCCAGGAACTCGGGATAACTGTCTGTACTACGAATGGGTCGCGTGGGCGTGGTAACACTACTGCTGAATTGACATGGGCTTTGATACTGGGTGTGACGCGTCATATCGCCTGGGAAGACAGGCATATTCGTCTTGGCAAGTGGCAGATGCGTCAAGCGGACGGACTGGGTGGCAAAAAGCTTGGGATTTTAGGGATGGGTCGATTAGGAACTATCGTTGCAGGATATGGTAACCACTTCGATATGGACGTGATTGCCTGGGGTCCCACCCTCGATTCAAATCGTGCGGCCGAACATAGCGTGAAATACGTCGGTTGGGAGGAACTTTTTAAGGAGTCGGATATCTTGTCCATTCATGTCCCTCTTACAGAATTGAGCCGCGGCTGGATCACTGAGCGAGAGTTGAGTTCGATGAAGCGCACGGCCTTTTTGGTAAATACCTCACGGGGTCCGATCATAGATAAATCGGCGTTGATTCATGCGCTTCAGACCGGTCAAATCGCGGGAGCGGCTCTTGATGTTTACGACGTCGAGCCCCTGCCTACCAACGATCCGCTGTTGAAACTGGACAATGTACTGCTGACGCCTCATTTGGGGTACTCGACTGTCAACACAATTCAAGGTTTCATGAGGTTGTCATTAGAGAACGTCAGAGCATGGTTAGCGGGTTCCCCCCAGAACGTTTTGAATGTGCAATGAAACAAGTGTCTTATGGGGATCTATGACCTAAAGATTATTCTTGGTTAGTATCACAAAAATAATGCACGGTTGAAATAAGCCGAATAATTTACTTTTTGCTAATGATTTTTCGTAAGGTCATTGTGAAAATTAAATTGTTAAACGCATTGTGGCCGGAGTGATAACTGCTCTGGTCATCCGATAGACAATTATTTATTTGTTCGGTTCAGAGGTCTTAAGAACATGAGCGAAACAATGACCCGTCTCGAGATAGGCGACATTGCCCCAAATTTTAGTTTTGGGGGACAACCCGAAAAGAAAATTGAGTTAGAAGATCTCAAGGGAAAGATCGTTGTGATCTTTTTTGTACGGTCGTTGTTCTGAAGGCAATGCCGAACGCGCACGTCCGAGTTCGGGCGAACGTTGGATAAATTTCACGCTGCGGATGCCGAAATTCTGATCGTTGTTCCTGAAGAGCGAGAGAAGGCTTTAAAATATGCTTCCGCTATGGGTTTCAGAGGTCTTGTAGTGCCAGATGATGAAAAGAAGATCTATCACCGATATGGTCTGGATACCTCCTTCATGGGAGCTATGCAGAAATCTGAGATTTTTGTGATCGACGCAGCTGGTGAACTCGCTTTTGCGCAGGGTCATGGGAGCCCATTACGACTACCGAGGGTGACCGAGGTTTTGGATGTAGTGAAATCCCTGCATGCGAAACGCTCTTCGAAAGAATAATTAACGCATGCCTCAGAGATGTAACTGTCTATAAATCATCGTCAATGTGGCGACGATTTTGGTAGCCCTAAAAATCTCATTGAAGTTGATTATTTTCCTTCTTTGATCAGATCTGCTATTCGCTCACCAATCACCATAACGGTAACGTTAGTGTTTGCCCTTATGCAATCAGGCATGATCGAAGCATCTGCGACCCTCAGGCCATCGACGCCGTATACTCTCCCAAACTGGTTAACCACAGCCATTCCATCAGTATCTGGTCCCATTTTTGCGGTACCAGAAATATGATGTCCTGTTGTAACGTCGCGTCTCATCCATGCGTTGAGGTTATCGTCAGTTTCAAGATCGGAATCCAATGGGCTTTTACGGTTTTTGATAAGTTTTTTTAATTGATCGTGTTGTTCTAAACCGACAAGCATTCGGATGCCATCTCGCACGCGTCTACGATCCTCTTCCTCTTCGAGATAGTTATAGTCGATGTAGGGTTGAACTTGATAATCCGGTGAATTAAGTTTCAATTCGCCCTTGCCCTTTGCGAGATTAAGAGCGAGGGTCGCACCGATTCCATGTGGCGCCGCCCGTTTGCCCCCTCGTTCTGGGCGTTCATTTGTTGCCACGTTGTAATAGACAATCATGTCATTATTTAGGTTTGATCCGTCTGCTGTGTACCGCAACGTGAGTTGGGTCCTCGAACTCAAGTGGTCTAATACGACCTCGGGTTTCGTGTACCAGGTGACTAGGAAAAGTGGATGGTCTCTTAGGTTTTGTCCTACACCTGGTGAGTTTCTTACTGTGGGGATTCCGTGTTCTTTCAGGTGATCGGACGGGCCAATGCCAGACAACATCAACAACTGCGGTGTGGCTACGGCGCCAGCGGCGAGTATTATCTCTCTTGCCCCAACAATGAATTCTTGTCCACCTGATTCGGCTTCAATGGCGTAAGCACGTGGATTATCACTGTCTGATTTTACTAAGACTCGTTTGACGGTGACATCTGCTCGTATGGTGAGGTTTAGGCGGTGCCTGGACATTCCAAGATAACCAATGGATGTTGACCACCTGATGCCGTTTGGGTTGTTGAACGGAAGTGGTCCAACACCTGTGGTCCCTGGAGCGTTAGCATCCTCGCAATACGGGAATCCGGCCTCAAGAGTGGCCGCCTCAAACGCTAGTGTGGCTTCAGGCCATTCATTACGCGGGAACCTGTGACATATGATCGGTCCTTCGGAACCGTGAAAATCTCCCGGATTATCACGGTATGTCATGTCAGTTTCAATCTTGTTGAAATACGGAGCGAGGTCTTGGTACCCCCACCGATCATTCCCCCAATTGGCCCACCGATCATAGTCGTCGGGGATTCCGCGCAAAAATATTTGGGCGTTTATCGCACTGGATCCACCAGTTACCTTTCCGCGCGGCACCATTATTTCTGCCTGGTCGGTACCTCGGGCTTTGTATTGCCAGTTGTGCTTGCTTGTAGAGATATCTATTTCAGTGGCATAACCCAGTTTCACTTCTTCAGGAAGATTTTCGACTTCAGGATAGTCAGGGCCAGCTTCGATCAATAGCACGGATACAGCCGGGTTCTCGGTTAATCTTGTCGCGATGATGCATCCGGCTGAACCAGCGCCGACAATTATGTAGTCGTAGTGCATATCAACAAGTTCCGTGACTAGGCGTATTTTCCAGATTCCTGTGGAGCCGAACCTGGCAGGCCTTTCTTTTCCCTTTCTAAGTGCGTTTCGCGCGTCCACGACCGTTTTAATTGGTCGGTAACCCTGAAATGTAATCGACCGAGTTTTTCGATTTCTAGTTCCACGGCATCACCGTCCTGGAACGGGTTAAGCCCTCGATGATTTGTTCCGGTGGCAAGGATGTCACCGGGTTCGAGTGTGTGAATTGATGTGATGTATTCGATACAACGTGCAATGTCATGGGCCATATCGTTTGTGTTGAAATTTTGTTTCAGCACACCGTTGTTCCATAGTTGAATTTGTAGATTCTGCGGGTTTTTTACTTCATCTGCAGTAACTATGTATGGACCGATAGGAGCAAAAGTATCTCTGGATTTCATTGCATGAAATACGCTGGCTCCCGGCAATCCGCGCGCTGAGCCATCAATAAAGTTGGTATACCCGAATATGTAGTCGAAGGCATTCGGAGCGGATACATTAGTTGCTGTTTTGCCAATTACAATAGCTAGTTCAGCTTCACCCTCAAAAACCGTAGCCGGCACGTCTGGGAGCACCATAGTGTCGCCAGGACCGATGATGGAATAGGCGGTTTTTTGGAATGCGTTTATTTCCGCTGGCTCTTCCCGGGTTCCATCTTCCATGTAGTTCACCGCCATGCAGTCTATATTGGTTGGCTTTGGCAATGGAGGTAGCACTTTTACTCCATTCAAATCTAAGCCTGGTGAAGCATCGACTAGATCCTTAAGTTTCTGTCTGTAGTTGGTGAAATTTGCGATCAGGCCTGAAATTAACTGCTGGGGTTCAGTGTGTTTTATGCCTGCAACAACTTTTGAGACGTCAACAACACGTGTTCCCTTTAGTACGCCTAACTGAAAATCATTGAAAAAGAGTAGTTTCATCTCATGCTCCAGATTTTCTAGATTGATGGTTTTCTCTTAACTTAAGTTTGTGAGACGCAACCTATCAGAACTTGCATAAAACTTCTTTCACGAATTGACAGAGTGTCTTTTAATTTGCGGTAGTAATAAACCTCAGTGGTACATCAACATTTTCAGTCAGTCCTGATTCGATTACACATGCACGATTCTTCGATTGCTGTCTAATTTTCAACCAGCACCGAAATTACTTGAAATCATGACTGCTACAGGATCACTTTTTGTACCCATCAATGCTACTTTGAGTTGATAAACCACCATAAAACGTAAAACCCACCCCGTGAAAATTACGACGGAGATGATGAAGAGTGAAAATCACCGATATTAAAACCTTTCTCATGATGGCTGGGTCACCGGCTTCAAAGGAATCAACCAGTTGGAGCGCACGTAATTGGTGCTTTGTGAAGGTTTACACAGACGAAGGCATTACCGGCCTTGGTGAGGGATCAGGGTGGCCAAGAGTAGTCGAGACAGCAATAAACGATTTGAAACCTATTGTCATCGGCGAAGACCCAATGAATATTGAGCGCATATGGCAAAAAATGCTGGTCTCAACCATGGGAGCTGGTATGACCGGAACACCCGGGTCCGGTTCGATGAATGCTATAGACATGGCACTATGGGATATAAAGGGTAAGGCCTTGAATACTCCTGTTTGGAACCTTCTGGGAGGCAAGGTCCGAGATCGCATACGTGCCTACGGTCATGCTTCAACTCCGGAGCGAGCACTGGAGTTGAAAGAACGTGGTCTCACTGCAGTAAAAACGGGTGGTGTGCATCGAACTGTAGAAAAGGTTGATGGCATCAGAAAAGCGGTTGGTGATGAAATGGACATAATGGTGGATGCTCATGGTCCACCATGGTTTACTACCAAAGACGCCATCGTAATCGGCAAGGCGCTCGAGCCTTACAAACTTCTTTTTTACGAAGACCCCGTGCCCCCCGACAATATCGAAGCACTTCAACGAGTACAGGATAATGTTGATATACCCATTGCAGCCGGAGAACGCCATTCCCATATCTGGGGCGTACGCCAGTTAATTGAGCGGGAGATTGTTGACGTAGTGCAGCCTGACACAGGTCGCATCGGTGGCATAAGCCAGATGATGAAAATCGCAGCGATGGCTGAAGCTCATTACATCACGGTAGCCCCTCACTCTGGTTCATTAGGACCTGTTGCAGAATATGCCGCTATACATGTTCTGGCAGCCATACCGAATGCATTAATCTTGGAACGTGTACACGATGATGTTCCAGTGAGGTATGACGTCACATTACCGCATATCGAGACCATTGACGGACATATTCAAGTGCCTGACCGCCCTGGCTTAGGGGTAGATATAGACGAAGATGTGGTATTGGCTCATCCATCAAAAGGTAATACCTCCCGACCAGGATCCGAGGGTGACGGCGCGTATGAATCCGGGACTTTCGATGAACACGTTTACGTCCAGTCTCGCTATCGAAGGCAAAAGACTATGGGAACATCTGTAAATAGCGATTGAAACATAGTAAATTTAGCCGCTATCAGACAAACTTAAGTTCGCACTATTCTTAAGGATTTCGACAATGTATTTGGGAACTCAAGGCCAACCGGACGATGACACTGAGCTGCAACTATTGAGCCAGTTGGGAGTAAATCACGTCTCTTCTGACCCCCCAGGTGACTGGAGAACATGGGATAGGGATGGATTTAACACCTACCAGGATCGACTGGCAAAATTCGGTATAAACCTAGATATGACATTGATGCCGTTGGGTTCACGATCTGCATTCGACAATGACGTTAAGAACGTGTTTCTCGCACCCAGTGTTGAGCGTGATGAGGAAATCGATCAGATTTGCCATTTGATCGAAGAAGCTGGTGCTGCTGGAATCAGGGCGCTGCGCTACAACATCACCATCTTGGGACATATGCGAACGGAGCCCCGTTATGGTCGAGGAGGAGCACAACTCTCATCTTTCGAGTACTCCAAATTGGATCAAACGTTAGGAGAATTTGAGGGCGGAGCGGCAGATGCGGACGAAATGTGGGAACGCATTGACTATTTTCTAAGTCGGGTTGTGCCAGTAGCTGAATCCAATAAAGTGCAGATTGCCTGCCACCCCCAGGACCCAGGTATCGCCGATAACTTATACCGTGGCGTTGCCAGAGTAATGGGTACTGTTGAAGGGTTGAAAAAATTCATCTCGATGCACGAAAGTCCATATCACGGTTTGAATTTTTGCCAGGGCACTGTTTCCGAAATGCTTGAATCTCCAGGAGAAGAGATCTTCGATGTCATTCGTTACTTCGGCGAACGAAACAAGATATTCAATGTTCATTTTCGAAATATAAAGGGTGGCTTATTGGATTTCGTCGAAGTGTTTCCGGATGAAGGCGACATAAACATGTTGGATGCCATCAAGGTGTACCGAGATGTTGGGTATAAGTACATGCTGATGCCGGATCACGTACCCGGATTATCGTTAAAGAGTGATGACGAAAACGCTCATTGGGGCAGTTCAGCCCGTAGAGTCGGATTTGCATATTGTTACGGGTATATCAATGCGGCACTACAAACGATTGCCGAATGAAGAACACCTCTGTTGACATCTACGAGTATAGGTCTGACTCTGCAAACAGTTCTTTGCGCATTCTTTTAGTCCGCAATATTGTTGGCTTTCCGATAGCTTTAGTTATGGGATTTGTCGGCAGTATTGTCAACGGTTTAGTCGTTCCTTCTGCTGCCGCAGGTGACTTCTCAGCTTTTGCGGTACGAATGTTTGTTATCGGAGCGGCATGTTCCACTGGAGCGATGGTCGCCTGGTTCAACTTGTTCGAGACCAAGCGAGGCGGCTTGCTTGTTTGGAGCGTCGGAACGCTGGGTGGATTTCTTGGAGGCATTATTGCGTTCCAAGTAGGCTCGGGAATCGTCGATAATCCAGATATTGTGCTTTCCGGTAAGGTTCTAGGTTATTGGACCTTAAGTCAGCGGTTGATTCAAGTTGTGATTTTGGGCGCAGGGCTGGGCACTTGCTTGTTCGTTTCCTTACTGTCGTTATTTTCTAACCGATTCAAAAATTTGTAATACGTGGCTCTTAATTTGATTGCTGTATTACTATTCGAACCAATCACTTCCGACCGGATGACTTTAAGAGATCTCCAACATAGCGATTTGCAAAAACTTCTCCTAGCCTGTTTGAAACCCATTTATTCATTTGACACCGTTTTCCCTAACAAGTACGATTTTTCGGTTTAGCGCCGATTATGTATTCCGGTTCCGCGCGTGCGGTCTAAATACGGGAAGAGCATACGGTCCTGAACTTACGTGAGATTAATATTCCATAAAGAGGCGAATATGAAACGAATGCATATGGTTCGCACTATCGGGCTCCTCGCGCTAAGCGTGTTGGCAGCAGCAATAGTTGCGGCATGTAGCTCAAGTACCGAGACTATCGTAGAAACGGTGGTTGTCGAGAAAGAGGTAATTAAAGAAGTACAGGTTGCCGGTGAAGTAGTGGAAGTTGTGGTTGAGAAAGAGGTACTTGTAAAAGGCGACACGAAAATTGAGACAGTCGTCGAGAAGGTCGTCGAAACTGTAAAGGGTGACAAAGAAGTCGTCCTCCAGACAGTTGTCGTCGAAAAGATTGTAGAAGTAGAAGCTGAAGTGGCTCCGACGTTCTACGGTCTGCCTTTACCTGTCGTACCTGATGCTGTAGATCCTGCACCCGCTCCTCAGTCAGCCGATGGCACTGTGGTAGTACGTGGAGGTCTAGAGCTCCGTGGTTCTGGAATGCCGGGCGACTCCTCTGGTGGAATGTTCACTGGTCAGTCGGTAACCGAAAAATTATTCCGCACTGACGAAGCTGGAAACGCTGTAAATCAGGTAGTTGACGATTGGACCCTGGAACCTGATCTTTCTAAGCTAACTATCGTTTTGAAGCAGGGTGTTCCTTTCCACACCGGTCCCGGTGGTGAAGACTTCGGTGACTTGACTGCTGCCGACGTTGCTTGGTCAATAAACACAGGTAACCCTGGCTTTAACGAAGAGTCTGCCACTGATGGTGGATCCAACTGGATTGGATTCATTGGTAGCAACGAAGTTTTGGCAATTGATGATTACACCGTTGAGATTCCGATTGATAACTTTGATATCCGATGGCCTACCTTTATTCTCGGTCAGTCCGGATTGGGTTTGAGCATTACCAGTAAAACAGCTTATGACACCATGGGCGACACCGATGATGAAAGAGAATCTTGGGTACGGGATAACGTGATTGGTACTGGGCCTTTCAAGGTCGAGAACTACTCACGTGACGACGTTTTGGAACTTTCCCGTGTAGAAAACCACCACAGAATTACTCCTGAGGTGGAGACCTACATTTTGAGAGCTATTCCTGATGATGACACTGCCAAAGCAGCCCTCCAAACTGGAGCAGTAGACATCTCTGACGTGGCTTTGGACGAGATGACCTCTCTCCAGAAAGCTGGGTTTGAGGTTCTAAGCGCCGGCGCAGGTAGCTTCCACTCGATTTCATTCTCGGGTAACTACTGGGAACGAATTAAGTACTGTAAAGCAGGTACATCCATCGCCGAAGGTGGAGAATGTGACCCCGTAGATCTTGGTACGAACTTCACGGTTCGTCACCACATGCCATGGGTTGGAGACCCCGAACGACCTGATTTCGGAAGCCCACCCGCAGGTATGACCAACATGGAACGAGCACAGAAGGTTCGTACAGCACTTTCTTGGGCGATCGACCGTGACTTGATATCGGAAGTTCTGTTTGCTAATGCAGCATGGCCGAACTATGTATACGGCGCTGACATCAACAACCCCAACTGGGATGATAAGTGGGCAACCCCGTATGACGTGGAGGCTGCTGAAGCTTTGCTAGATGAGGCTGGTTACCCCAAGAATGACAAGGGTGTTCGATTCGAAATGCCGTTCTTCATTCGAATTGGTCGCGGTGACGAAGACATTGGAGTCGCTGTATCCGGTATGTGGGGAGAAATCGGTATCGATGTTCAGTACTGGAAAGCCCAGTACCAGACCTACCGTCCAAACTTGATCGGTCGGACAGCAATCGCCCCGTGGATTCACTCCGCAGGTGCAGAAGCTCCTCATAACCCCTGGGACTGGGCGGTTATGGGTAACTCCGAGTGTTCTCGTGGACGTGGTGGTTTCAATATCGGTATTGAAATAGTCGAACTTTGTAAGTTCATGGATGACATGAACGCTGAGTCTAACAAAGCCGCGCGAATCGAACTTCGTAACGCTAACGTAGAGTTCCTTGCGGAAAACATGCCTGTTATAGGTACTGTTGCCCGACCGAACGTTGCACTGGCTAACCCGAATAAGATCGCTAGCTGGGACATGCCGCTTGCAATTAGAGAAGCAGCATTGCACCACCCCGAATTCATCAAACTCAAGTAGTTGAATTCAAAGTAAGTAAATTTGGGGTGTGGGAAGATTAAAAAACTCCCACACCCCATTTTGTGCACTAACAAAAACAGGGCTATGGGAACCCTTTAGATGAAAAATTTTTTAGCTCGCCGTCTGCTATTCGCAATACTGTCGTTGATAATCGCGTCGATGGCTGTATTTGGTCTGGCCCATGCAAAAGAGGATCCCATAAACCTCTTTATCCAACCTGGTTACTTTGTTTCTCCCGAAACTATTTCCGCTCTGAAAGCAAAATGGGGCCTTGATAAGCCTCTGGCACTGCAGTACCTCACCTGGGCTGGCAACATGCTGCGAGGAGACCTTGGAGATAGTGTTCAGCAACAGCGTCCGGTAGTAACTATCGTTGGAGAAAAATGGGCTGCTACAGCTCAATTGGCCGGCATCGCTTGGATTTTTGGAACTATAACAGGTGTCCCCTTAGGGATACTTTCGGCGTTAAAGCGAGGATCTCTGCTTGATTATTCAGCCCGAGGTCTGGCGTTAGCCGGGCAGTCTTTACCGGCCTTCTGGATAGGGTTGGTAGGTATTTGGATATTTGCTGTTTACCTTGGTTGGCTCCCAGTGTTTGGGAAAGGACACAACCTGCCATTTTTCGAACAAGCTAAACATTACATATTGCCGGTCTTGGTATTGGGCTGGGGACCGATGGCGGGGTACATGCGTATCACCCGGTCGGCCATGCTGGAAGTATTGGACTCCGAATATATAAAGCTAGCCAGAGCTAAGGGCGTATCCAACAGGATGGTGGTCTGGAAACATGCACTTAGAAATGCGCTGATTCAGCCACTTACCATTGCTGCATTACTGCTCGCTGGATTCATGGACGGAGCGGTCCTAGTCGAAGTTATCTTTGCATGGCCAGGCGTAGGTCGTGTGGCTGTTGAAGCTGTTAATCAAAATGATTTCATGATGATCACCGGCACTGTGTTCTTGTTTACATTCCTTTATCTGTTTATGAGCTTGGTGGCTGACTTGATGTATGCAGTCGTCGACCCAAGGATTCGTTACTCATGACCGGACAAACCGAATCTATACATCCGGTCGTTACCATAGTTAATTCGATCCTTAGACCTTTTACTAGATCTTGGAACTTCGTGAGACGTTGGCCAGTAATTCCGGCCGTTGTTCTATTTGTACTGGCGGTCTTTGCAGCTTTTTCACCTTTGATTGCGCCTAATGATCCTAACGATCAGGCCCTTAGAAGCAGTCTTGCGAAACCCTTCTGGTATACAGATTATTACGAGAATGATCGCATAGGCAGCAAGATCGAAAAACCACATATCCTTGGAGCTGATAAATACGGTCGCGATGTGTTCAGTAGAGTGGTCTACGGGGCACGCATTTCGCTTTCAGTAGCATTGGTATCAATGATCAGTGGCACTATTCTGGGGGCGTGGGCTGGCATAACAACCGGGTTTTACGGCGGATTATTCGACGAACTTATGACGAGATTTGTTGATGTCTGGAATGCCCTTCCGTTCTTACTCATTGCACTGGTGGTCTCAATAACAATTGGACAGGGAGTGTTCATTATGATGATCCTCCTTATCATGTTGACTTGGGTAGGTCTTGTCCGAAATGTCAGGGCTGAAGTTCTTAGCTTGAAGACTCGGGACTATGTACTGGCAGCCCGTGTAGCCGGCGCATCAGATATACGTTTAATGTACAAACATATATTTCCCGGAGTGAGCAATCTTTTACTCGTTTTGGCCAGCCTCAGGGTCGGTGGCCTGATACTGACAGAAGCATCATTAAGTTTCCTAGGAGTCGGTATTCCGGCTAACGTTCCATCCTGGGGCCAGATGATCAGTGACGGTCGAGACACCCTGGATGATGCCTGGTGGGTCTCGTTTTTCCCGGGCCTTGGTATATTCCTGACTGTTATGGCGATGAACTTCCTTGGAGATTGGATCCGTGACCGAACCGATCCTCGCCTACGACAATTACGTGACTGATTAAACTGTTTTTTTTAGAACGCTAATGGTTTTTGCAATTCGACATAAATATGCTCCCATACCCGTAAAAAGGATTTTGTAGATATGCCAACCTTTGATCTCGTCATAAAAGGCGGTCACGTCATAGATGCTGCCAATAATGTTGACTCATTAATGGACGTAGGGGTTGCAGGACGGGTTGTCGGTGCCGTAGAACCAAATATTCCAGAATCCCAGGGTCGCCGTGTGATAGATGCGACTGGGATGTGGGTTACGCCTGGTTTGATCGATATCCACGCACACTGCACTGGATTTTCTGGTGCAATGTTTCCTGAAGAAATGTGTTTTCCGTATGGTGTTACCACGATGGTTGACTGTGGAGGATCCGGATGGCGGACATTTGACGCGTTCAATCGAGATGTGATTCAGAAGTCAGCTGTAAGGGTGTTTGCGCTTCTCAACATTGTCGGTCAGGGAATGGAAGGTGATGTTGAACAGGATATAGACGATATGGACGCTGAGTTGACTGCCGCAAAAATCAGGCAGCGGTCTGATATTTTGGTCGGGGTAAAAGTAGCGCATTTTGGTGGACGCGGATGGGAATCTATCGATAGAGGAGTTGAAGCGGCACGATTATCTGGATCTTTCTGTCTTGTTGACCAAAATAGCAAGCCGACCCGCCCTTTCGACGACATGCTCGAACGATTACGACCCGGGGATGGTACGACGCATTGCTTTGGATACGGCAAACCGATGATAGGAAATGATGGCAAGGTCAAACAGTCTTACATCGATGCTCGAGCACGTGGTGTCAAGTTCGATGTCGGACACGGCAATAACTCATTCTCATTTTCCATGGCGAAACCTGCTTTAGACCAGGGGTTCCCCCCAGATACTATTTCAACAGACATGCATCGAATGAGCCTGCACACTTCTAGAGCGCAGATGACAGAAGTCATGAGCAAATTTCTTGCCATGGGAATGCCTATACAGGAAGTAGTCGCCCGTTCGACTTGGGAACCTGCAAAGTGGATAAACCACACTGAAATCGGCACTCTGACACCTGGAGCATCAGCCGACATTTCAGTCTTGGAATTTCAGGACCGTCCGGCCGGACTTTCAGATTCAGGTCCGACTGGTTATCGCATTATGCAAGCGGATGGTCGTCTTATAAACCAGTTGACCATCAAAGATGGTGTAGTCAAGTTCGATTACGATGGTCTATCGAAGGATGACTGGTCCGCAACTCCTGAAACAGATTTGGATATCCCTTAGTTATTGATTTAGGATAGTTCCGCCCTAACGCATATCTTCAACGAAACCCACGCCAGGATAGACCTCCGGAATTAATGCGGTGTCACCGGTCTCAAGCTGCCACTTCCTTATTTTGCGTGCTAACTCGAGGACCTTGCCAGAAAATTTAACGTTGTCGTAAAGATTCACTTGTTCGTAAGGGTCACTGTTCAAATCGTATAGTTCTGACTGATCTCCCACTGATAAATTCAGTTTCCAACCACCCCCTGTTATTACACAGCGGTGTGGTATCTCTCTCATTCGTTCTAACTCGCTTAACGGAAATGTCTGATCAACGCTTCTTCCATTCCAATCGAGGTATACGTCGTTTTTTTCGAGAGATTTTTTCGTTTCCATATCTTCCATGCGGGATTGGCCCTGCAAATGGTCAGGAATTTTGTGCCCCATCAATTCCAGCAACGTTGGGATCGTGTCGATATGAGAGTATCGCCCCTTGACCCGGTAACTTTCTAACCATGGGACGCGAACCAACATCGGTACTTTGGCTGACTGTTCGTACATGACTATCTTGTGAAAAAAGTTGTGGTCTCCCATCTGATCTCCGTGTTCAGACGTGAAAACCACGATAGTTTCTTCACTGATACCGGTTTTCTCTATTGCATCCAATATTTGTCCTACTGCCTTGTCCATGAGCGTTACAAGACCGTAGTAATTTGCTTGAACCTTTCGAAATTCTTTCTCGGAATTAGTCTGCGGCCCATTGAATTCATCATCCATTTTAAGTATTGATGTTCCGTGATCTTGGCTACCATCTTCGTTGCCAAAATATCCTTTTTTAGCTTGGTCATCCGCCATAAGGGTGGACATTCTCGAAGCGTTATCTGGAGGATTTACTCTGAAAACAGGAGTTTGAGGGATATCATCAGGTTCATAAAGATCGTCAAATGGTCCCGTGTATGGAGGATGTGGCTCAAAGAAGTTGACGCAAATAGCGAACGGGTTTTCTTTATTGTGATCTATGAATTCGCTGACTTTGCGACCTAGATATGATGCCTTGGTATGATCTTCGGGTAACTGGGCGGCAAACGATCTTGAGAATACCATCTTGCCGCTGGATTCCTTGTCCGGTTTGTATCCTTGAGATATGAGGTAGTGATGGTAATCACTTAAGATTTCATTATTATCCTCTTTGGTCGACCAGACCCTGTATTGATCCTCGATCGAATGCCATTCATCCCATCCTCTTCGTTTTATGACTTCGTCTCCCAGATGCCATTTACCGTAATAAGCGGTGTGGTAATCATCCGGGAAAAACTCAGCGAAAGTTTTTATGTCGTCGGCCAAGGGGATATTATTTTTTGTGCAGCCGTTTGTATGAGGCCATAAACCTGTCATCTGGGTAGCTCTAGAGGGAGTGCATATTGGAGCGCTGACATATGCGTTTTCAAAGACGACGCTATCTTCAGAAAGACGATTCAAATTCGGAGTTTGTATCCAATCGTTACCGTAGGCTGACATGGTGTCAGCTCGTTGCTGATCAGTGAAAATGTAGACTAGATTCGGGTGCTTTTTTCGTGCCATTTAATGTCCTATGATTGAAACGTTCTTGTTATTTGAAAAATGTACCGGATTATAATCTTGTTGCGATCCGCAAAACTCAAGTAATAAACAAAAATAACGGGATGAATCTTGATGCAATATAGGCACCTGGGCAACTCTGGTTTAGAAGTATCTGAAATAGGTCTTGGAGCAAACAGTTTCGGAGAACCCAGCCGGCGTGACCGTGCTGAATCAGCAGCAATAATTCACGCTGCCATTGATCACGGAATCAACTTTATAGATACGTCGAATGTTTATGCGCAGGGTGTATCTGAACAGTACATAGGACATGCACTCAAGGGTCGACGCGGCGAAATGCTCATCGGAACTAAATTCGGCAGCATGCGTCGACAGGGACCCAACAATTTCGGCGGATCGCGTAAATTCATCATGAGGTCGGTTGAAGAGAGCCTCCAGCGACTACAGACTGATTACATTGACGTATACATGATTCACCGACCTGATCCGCGCATGCCAATGGAAGAAACACTGCGGGCACTCGATGATCTAGTTACACAGGGAAAGATTCTTTACACTGCCGGCTGTAATTTTGAGTCCTGGCGTTTCGTAGATGGATTCTGGAGGTCGAAAGCGAACAATCTTGTAAGTTTTTCAGCTTCTCAATTCGCCTACTCGATGATGACCCGATCAGCAGAAGCCGAAATGATTCCTGCATGCAGAAAGCTTGGAGTTGCAGTTATACCGTATTTACCACTTGCTGCAGGATTACTTTCAGGCAAAATAAGTGGTGATGGGTTACCTCCGGCCGGTACACGACTTGCTATCGAACAACAATCAAGTGAACGTTGGATTACTCCACAGAATCTAAAACTCGTATCTTTACTGGATAATTGGGCAAATGAACGTGGGCATTCCGTTTTACAACTGGCGTTTGCGTGGCTTCTGGCCGAGCCGGTTGTGTCCACTGTGATAGCAGGGGCAAGTTCACCAGAGCAGATTCGACAAAATGCGTCTGCAGCTGAATGGAAAATCACTTCAGATGAACGTCAGGAAGTGACTGCAATACTGGATGCAAACCCACCTGAAAATGCAGGGCCATACTACTCAACGGCAGGTTATTTTTACGAACCAACTGCCGACCCGCCTAAACCATAGCGGCAGTAGACTGTTCTCTGATTATGTCTCAGTAAGAATGAATCCTGGTGGTGCGTCATGTTTATGGGACATCTCCGCGGGATGGTAATAGCTGCCGTCATAGACATTACCCGAGTACACAATCGTTTCTGCAACAATTTTTTCGCGCGAAGTCCGTGTTTCGTGCAGCACATCCATGTAGGTGTATTCGCCCTGATCGATCGAGCTGATTACTACGTCAGCCACTGTGCCGACAGCAAGTGAGCCGAGCTCTCGCTCTTGGCCTAGCGCTCGGGCTGGGATGCGTGTTGACATGTCTATTATCTCGTTCAGCGATAGACCAACAGTGAACATCTTAGACATGGTTGTGGGCATGTCGAATACAGGTCCATCTATGTTCCCGACATGCACGTCAGTGCTGATCGTATCGGGTTTAAATCCTTGTGCGACAGCTTGCTCAAGAGTTCGGAAAGCAAAACCTCTAGCACCGTGTCCGATATCTAGGTATACACCCCGCTCTTTGGCGTCCCAGATCTTGGACCAGAGTTGCCCTCGGTGGTCGAAGATAGGGAAGCGGAATGCGGCATGAAAAGTGTGTGTGAGGATATCACCCGGGTTCATCCAATCAAGAAGCTGTGGAATGGGCGCGCCGTATGCTTCACACATTAGTATTCCTCCGCCGAAATCCGCCGCTTCTCTAGCCAAAGGCAATGAAGAGAATTTCTGTGAATGGTGGAATTTCACGCCGAGCAGCGTGTCGTAGCTGGTGATGAGATCTTGAACTTCTCCGACCGATGACGGGGTTGGTCCATATGGGTCTGGCATCCGTACGAGCGAGTACAGCCTAACTTTAGTGTTCTGAATGTCTGATTCCCAGTAGTGCGGGTACTCTCCCGGCGTAGCGGTTCCTGCATCGAGCGCAGTCGTTACTCCGAATGCAAGGTTAGTCGTGTCAGAATCAACGCTTGGTTGGTTCCCACGAGAAGTGTAATTGTGCACGTGAAGATCGATAAACCCCGGGGTGACAATTTTTCCTCGAGCATCTATATGGAGGTCTGCGTTTTCCTTCGGAAGGTTTGTTCCAATTTCGTCGATGGTTTTTCCTGAGATAGCGACGTCCTTGACTTCGTCAATATCCGAGAAGGTATCGATCACTCGTCCACCTGTAATCAGGATGCTCCATTGCATATCGCTGTTAATTCCTCTCTAGAGCAGGTGTGTTGTTTGAAGGGTTAGGAGATAACTTCCTTGATCCGCTGTATTACGGTTTCAACCTGTTCGTCGGTCAACATTTGAACCCCAATGCCTATCGATCCTTCCTCACCGCCAACACGGGTCCAAATTGGTGGATCTCCTTGTTCAAGACGTTTAATGACCTCATTTACATCTACCCCGGTGACATCAGGGTCGAAGCGTATGAAAACGGTTGTATTCGGGCCTAGCTGAGGTGTATTCGGTATTGTTACGTCTATTCCATTGACATCATTTAGACCGCGATGGAATGCCGTCCGTTTTGCCTCTTCAATTGCGAGTCGTCCTTCATGGTCGATTGAGAACCATCTGCGTAAGGCGGCAGCCACTCCTATAACCTCTCCTCGGTCCGTCTTATAGGGTCGTCCATAACCACGCGGTAACCCCTTCATTCCTGCCACTTCTACCCCAATAAAGTTCTGTTGAAATGCCGACTCAACCCATTCAGCTCGTCCGGTGCATATTCCGGTCGAATGCGGTGAACCAATGTATTTGGCTCCAAACGCTACTACATCTCCTGTTTGAGCAACTTTTATGAATTGATCAAGTGGATAAATCTGTCCCGCCGCATCTACTATGAGGCGAATATCATATTTGTCTGCCAGTGCACGGGCCTCCTCTATCGAAACCCATTCGTCACCCCAAAGGCCACTTTCGTAGAAAGCAATCCCTGCTGTTTTAGGGCCTATACCAGCTTCCATTTCCTCTAACGTACAACCATCTTCACGCCCGACTTCTTTAAGTTTGGCTCCTGCTAACGTAAAGCAACGTTTATAGGTGTAGTCTTGACCTTTTTGGAAAACAAGTTCATTTCTGTCGAAGGATGAGGTGTCGGGGATCTTGGCCATCTTATCTCGATCGTTACCCGCCAGTGCCGCTGCACTTCCTAACGAAATCGCAGCTGCAGCGCCAGAGGTTACAAATGCAGACTCGGTTCCAAGTGTTTCAGCAATGAATTCACCAGTTTTCCTCAGTAAGTCCTCGAACACAACGTAACCTGAGTTCATAGCTTCATCCATGGCCTCCTGGATTTCGAGAGGCGGAGTAGAGCCACCGAGTAGGGTTTGGTTACCACGTGCATTAATGCCTGGTGTGACTCCAAATTGTTCATATATTCCTGTCACCGTAGCCTCCATAGCAAACTGTTGTCACTTGGTGTGTGTCATTATGTTCATGAAATTGAGTTTTGTTTCGTCGATGGCTAGTTCTATCACAAGTTGACTTAATAAAGATTGTTTAACTGACTAAACTTGACCTGTAAAACCTTTCTGATTGGTTAAAAGGATTAGAACAATGTCGAGCGACCCGCTTAATAACCCTGTATATGCCAGATTTGGTGTAACTCCATTGATAAATGCCGGTGGAACTCATACCACCCACGGTGGTTCGATGATGAGCGCAGAAGTTCGTGAGGCAATGAGCATGGCGTCAGAGTCTTACGTCAACCTTGTTGAATTGAAAAGAGCAACCGGAGATTTTGTTGCAGAAGTTACAGGAGCTGAAAGTGGACTCATTTGCTCAGGAGCGGCCGGTGGGCTTTTACTGTCGACCGCTGCAGTCATTACCGGAACTGATACAAGGAAGATTGCTCAACTTCCGGATACAGATGGTCTGAAAAATGAAATCCTTACGCAGCACAATAACCCTGCTGGCTACATGAAATGCCACGAATATGCAGGAGCGGAAATCAAACTCGTTGGCAATGCGGAGGGTGCAACCGTTACGCAATTTGCTGATGCAATATCAGAAAAAACGGCCGGAATTCTTTACACATTCGCTTATGGGTCACCAAGAAATGGCCTGTCGCTTAAGCAGGTAGTTGAAATCGCTAACGATAATACTGTACCCGTTATTGTTGATGGCGCTGCCATGCTTCCACCCAAATCTAACCTAACTCGATACATCGATGAAGGTGCCGACCTAGTAACATTTTCCGGAGGAAAATACATAGGCGGCCCACAATCGGCAGGTCTTCTCGCAGGACGTAAAGACTTGATCGAAGCTGCATTACTAAATAGTGGCCCCGAAATGGCCGTTGGACGCCCGGCCAAGGTTGGGCGTGAAGAAATAATTGGAATGGCTACAGCATTGCAATTATTTATAGAGTCCGACGACGATGCTCGTATGGTGTCAATGAGAGCTCAAGCTGAGCATATCCATGATGAATTAAAAGACAACCCGAATGTTACCGTTTCTGTTGAACACGATTACCTGCAGTTTCATGTTCCGAATTGTGTCATCAAGTTCAATAATGGTTCAACTGAAGCGGATCGTGTCTGGCAAGAACTTCATCAAGGAACCCCCCGTGTTTACATCGCTAGAATCGATGGAGGTCTGGCGGCTAATATGGTCAACTTGAAGGTCGGCCAAGAGCAAGTTGTGGCTGATCGACTTATCCAAGCCATCGGGCAATAAACAGTGTGAATAAAACATTGCTGCTAAATATAAATATATAGATATTTCATAAACCGTAATGCTCTTAGCTCTGATGGGCATATGTAGAGTCTTGTCGTGGTTAGGTTGTTTCGCTGCCTTTCATGGCAACAATGGATCAATCAACTGTAGTGAGTGAAATAGTCTCGCTCGAAATTGGCTCTGGTGTCTGATAACGACCTCTATCATTACCGGAGCCAATTTCATTTAACTCCCTGTCATCACAAAGTATTATTGTCTGATTGACTGCGGAAATTGTTCGTTTGCAGGACACCAACGGTTGGTCACAGGCATTGCATGTATCTGAAAGTGTTAATCAATGGTGTTTATTATCAACGATGTCCCTGAGATCTATATGAGGCCTTGCAAATAAAATTCACATACCATGGTGAGCAAATCGGTAGATGCGGGAATTGGAACTAAGAGAAAGATCATGAAAATTACTGATGTTGAAATCATCGTTGTAGATATACCGCAGCCAGGAGTGATGGATGAGTCCCCAGCTAAACCTGATTCCTCATTAACGAGATCATCGATACGAGATCAATCTGGTGCACCGGGCATCTCCGAGATACCCCAAGTCAACCCTCCCCAAATAGTAGTGCTTGTTGTTAAAACGGACTCCGAGTTAGAAGGATATGGTTTTGGATGGGGCACAAAAGGTGGTATGCGGACGGCGCATACCATCGCCGAAGTCTTCCGCCCGGAATTGATTGGCAATGACCCTTTGGATCGCGAACGTTTATGGCATGCGGCACATCGGGCAGATCGTTACGGGGGCCTTGCATCGTTCAACTCGTATGGCCCACTTGATGTTGCTTTATGGGACATTGCATCCAAATATGCAAATCTCCCTTTGTACAAGCTCATTGGTGCTTATCGCGATCGAATTCCCGCATACGCCAGTTCCCCGTTTATGGAAACTCCGGAGGAATACGCCTCACTGGCGATCAAAGCGAAGCTTGAGGGATTTACTGCCTTCAAGCTTCACCCACCAGGAGAACCTGAACTTGACATTGCTTGTTGCGAGGCAGTTAGAACAGCCGTCGGCCCTGGATTTGTGTTGATGAGTGACCCGGTTGGCGGTAATTATGACCATGAAGATGCCGTTCATGTGGGCCGCGCATTGGAAAAACTAGACTATTTGTGGTTAGAAGAACCTCTGTATGATCACGATATGCATGGTCTTGAACAACTTAGCCGAACTTTGGATATAGCGATTTGTGCGGGTGAATGGAATTCAGATGTTTTCTCAAAAATTAATTACCTTAAATCTGGTGCGGCAGACATCATTCGTGCTGATGTCTCTTGGACTGGCGGTATAACCGGAACCTTAAAATCTGCTCATATTGCGGAAGGATTCGGTGTCAATTGTGAAATACATATGACCGTACTCTCATTAATGGATGTCGCTAATCTACACGTGGCGCTAGCCATCAAAAATTGCCGGTACCTTGAACTCCCCTACCCTGACGGAGCGACTTTTGGTATCAAAAATCCGCTGAAAATCGACAACGAAGGTTATGTGCAAGCTCCAAGTAAACCCGGGCTTGGCGTCGATATTGACTGGAATATCATTAACAAAAACTCGGTTGTTCGGATCTGAAAATGATTGTCTATCGATCCCGAATGATTTGAACCAATTTCCTTTGGTGACTTGCAGAATGTTTAATGCGGGATTAATAGCGAAACCCATAGCACTATCGATTTTAATTTCGATGATATTGAGCTGTGATTCAGATGGGTCCAAGACTGTTGTTTTCAATCCTGAGCAATCTGGATTAGATCAGATAGATTTTTCTTCTCCAGCATTTAAGAATCGCGATTTAATTCCCACTAAATTCACATGCTACGGAGAAAATTTATCCCCGCCTCTTCGCTGGTCAGATTTACCTTCGAACTCTCGCTCGATAGCAATAGTGATGGATGACACATATCTTTCCAGCAATCTCATCCGACACTGGTCGATTTACAACATACCCGTTGCCACACGGTCCTTGGAGTCAGGATTTTCAACCAAACAGGTAACTGGAAAATCACTTTTAACGGTTAAGAATGACTTTGAACGATACGATTACAATGGCCCCTGCCCACCGACAGGGGAAGAGCATGAATATGTGTTTTTCATTTATGCATTGTCACAGCCCCTTGAAGTTTTATCTGACCCAGGACCCATCCAATTTACTAATGCTATCCGTGGTTATGTTATTGCCACTGGATCGTTCTCAGGGCGGTATGCCGTTGATTGATTGTTGAATCCGACCTGATACAACTAATAGTCATAATCTACTCGTTCATTCAAAACGCTTTGCTTAAAAATTCTTTTTTACACATACCTAGTTTTACGATTGGTGACGAGGAAAAATTGTGGAGGTCTGGTGTCGATACATGGGAGCAAGCCATAAATTCTGGACAATTGTCTTCGACACAGAAGATATTCCTCCAGCAATCCACTCAGGCATTGATCAGTCGCGATGCCGTATTTTTCAACGACCATTTTGCAGTCAGTGAACGTTGGCGTCTATTGCCAGAATTTAGAAAAGAAACAGCTTTCCTAGACATAGAGACAACTGGCCTAGGAAAAGATTCATATATTACTGTTTGTGGAATTCTCGATGTGAGTGGGTTCACTTCTTACGTTCGAGGTGAGAACCTCGATGAATTGGTTCCGATATTGGATAAATACAAACTTGTAGTTACATTCAATGGAACCTCCTTCGATATCCCTTATCTTAAGAGGGAATTAGGCCCACTTATGATTGACACAGCCCACGTAGATTTGATGTACATTCTTAGAAATGTTGGTCTAAAAGGTGGTCTGAAAAAGATAGAACGGATTTGTGGACTTGAGAGAAACGACGATCTTTCAATGCTCACAGGGAGTGAGGCTGTTTTTCTTTGGAGCATGGCGCAAGAAGGTGAACCTCAAGCCCTTGAAACTCTTATACGATACAACGCAGAAGACGTTTCATCTCTCCCATTGCTGACTGAATTCGCATACGGACAAAATTCGCTCGGAACGCCTATGGCCGACTATGAATTCCGATCCCCGGCAAGATTCGACCCTTCATCGCTTCCATATGATTCTGCCTTAGTTCGGTACCTGTGCAGATCAACAACAGAATGAATGCTAGACTTGCTGTCTAGCGCGCGCACATGTTCGCGTTACGGCTTCTTAATTTGCCTGTCTGCGTTGTGAACCAACCCAGACAGGGACGACTGGCGTGGTCACTTGTCGGCACTTAAATATACCGAGCATCCTATCCTTACTAATACTGTTTTTCTCGCGGCTTGGGGTGGCTGGCCTGATGCCGCAGAATCAGCTACAAGATCACTAAGAGAACTGGTACGCCAATTCTCTGCAACCAAATTTGCTTCCATCGACGCAGAAGACTTTTACGACTTTGCAGAACAGAGACCGGTCATTTCCAATCGATCGGACGGATCTAGGAAACTTACTTGGCCAAAAAACGAATTCTTCTACTGGAAAGCTGACGATGGTGGTCGCGATCTTTTGATTTTCATAGGTGTCGAACCGAATTTAAAATGGAGAACATACACTGATCTGATACATCAGGTTGCAAATGAAAGTGACACCAAATTGCTGGTCACGGTAGGGGCACTACTAGACTCAGTTCCTCATACTCGGTCGCCCAGGGTAACTGGTTCATCACTGAACACAAATCTCGGTAAGGAATTTGAGCACATTAAATACGCTGTTCCCAATTACGAAGGTCCTTCAGGGCTCACATCGGTACTGATTGACCGTCTCGCTCACGATGGGGTTCCGGCAGCCAGCATCTGGGGTCATTCTCCACATTATCTACAGGTAGCCCAAAACCCCACGCTCACTCACGCAATACTTTCAGAATTACAACAATTTATATCAGTTCCTGTTGACCTGACAAAACTTGCAAAAGACTCAGAAGAATTTGATGAAAATCTGGTCAGGGCCTTAGCGGATCAACAGGAAATTGAGGGGTACGTTAAACGGCTCGAAGAAAGATACGATTCTGAGGAAGAATATCGACAAAGCCCTGAGCCCGCAGCGCTCGTCCAAGAACTTGAAGATTTTTTACGGCAACAGCGGGATACTGATTCTACTGCTGAGAACGAGGAATCATCGGATTGAGTAAGATCTCAGAGCGGTTGGCCAAACTAGGTCAGACCGAAACAACTGGATTTGGATTCGGAGTCCGAGCATTAACTAGAAAAATTCCCGTAATTCTTACAGTCGTAACCGTTCACAAACCAAAAGATATAAAAGATGTATGCGCCGACGTATTCATTATGGGGGATGGATCAAAAGGTTTACCGCAGCCGCAAACATTGCGAGACGATGATATTTGGGGTGTCTCTGTGTCAGATGGGATCGATTGTGATATCGATGCGTTAGCAGGATTAGGCGCTGATTTTCTCGTTATTGAGACGGAATCCATTCCTGGTAGCGCTTTGTGCGGTGATGGTACTGGAAAAGGATTCGTCGTAGATTGGAACTTACCCAAAAAACGTGCCAAGGCGATCGATAATGGACCTTTCGATTTTCTGATCCTTGATGGAAATTCATTAAATTTGCCTTTGAATGTCGGAGGTGTTCTGGAACTTCATGAGCAAATAGCGTATTACTCACTGCACATTTTTTTACGATTAACTCAACTACCCACCGACCAAGATCTCGAACTCTTACGAGATATCGGAATCTCTGCTTTGCTTTACGATGTTAGTGACGCAAAGACAAAGGAATTCGCTAAGCTTAGGGAATCTATAGATCGACTCGAACCACGAAAAGAAAAAAAGTCAGCACCTGCTGTTTTACCGGCCAGTGGACCTTCCCCTGGTGAAACTGATCTTACTGAGCATGAGGAATATGACTGGGATTAACGGTCGATAGGTATCACGTAAAATTAGGTAAATTGATAATTTTAGGACAATATAAGTACAACATCCATGGCAAATTACACAATTATTGGGCTTGGTCGAATCGGAACATCTCTCGGGATGGCAATTAGAGGCCGTCACGGCAAAAAATCGACCGTGATAGGTTACGATGCTGACAACAACACACAAAGTCTTGCCCAACGCATGGGAGCAGTCGATAGTGTTGAGTGGGATCTTAGTAAAGCCGTCGGCGAAGCTGATGTAATTATAGTCGCAACGCCTGCAAGGTCTGTTTACGACGTCTTCACAGCGATAGCACCACATCTCAAAACCGGTGCAGTGGTCACTGACACATCCCCATCTAAACGAGCTGTTACACAATGGGCTCAAGAATTATTGCCGAAAAATACAAACTTTGTCGGTGGCAATCCTCTCACCGGAGCTTCCGTTAAAGAACAAAAGGACGCATCTGGACATATTTTTCACGACACCAAATGGGCAGTTGTAGCCTCACCATCTGCAGACCATAACTCGATCAAAACATTGACAGACCTAATCGAGAGCATAGATGCCAAGCCAGTTTTCATGGATCCAGACGAACATGATTCTTTTTCAGCCGCTACCACTGGCCTACCTGCGGTCGTAGCGGCCGCGCTTATGAATGCGGTAAGTGCATCGCCTTCCTGGTCCGAAATAAGCAGGTTTGTCGGCATGGAATTTGATCAGATGACCGTAGCGGCCTCTGCAGACCCTTCCTCATCACAAAGTGCAGCGGTAACCAATTCAGATATGTTGGTGCATTGGATAGACCAGGTCATGGAACGACTTGGATCTATGAGAGAGGGTCTACTGGATGACGAAGAAAGATTTGCCTCTGATGGAATTTTAAGTGATTCATTTGTGCAGGCGTGGGAGCAGCGCGCACGGTTAGAAGCAGGTATAGCTGATCGCCGACCTGAAACAGCGGGAAATACTGAAATACCTTCTTCAAGCGAGAGCATGATGAGCCTTTTCTTTGGCAGCAGAGTCGCAGGAGTTATGAGTGGTGGAAAAGAAAAAAAGCGGGACTCTACGAAATACGACAGACGTAAACTGAACTGATAGGAGTCAGATGTCAGTTACTATCGCAAGACCTCGTTCACTTCGTGGTGAGATTACAGCTCCCGGGGACAAATCAGTCTCTCACAGGGCTGTTATATTCAACGCCCTATCGAATACAAACACTGCAAAAATTACAAATTTTTCCCCTGGAGCTGATTGTTCATCCACTGAACAGATAATGAAATCTTTGGGGGTAGAGATAACTCGTAAACTAGGAGACAAAGACGCCGGAGACACTCTCACGGTCAAAGGCGTCGGTTTAGAAGGTTTGGTAGAACCAGACGATATTCTAGATGCGGGCAACAGCGGTACGACCACACGCTTGATGTCCGGAATACTTGCCGGCCAGGATTTCCTATCTGTGCTGACCGGTGATCAATCATTGAAAACTCGCCCTATGGGACGGGTGGTGAACCCTCTAACAACTATGGGAGCCAAGATTTCCGGCCGTGCAAATAACACGTTGGCACCTCTTGTTTTTCACGGAGGTTCTCTGCGAGGCATCAATTACGACATGCCCGTGGCGTCTGCTCAATTGAAATCGTGCCTCTTATTAGCAGGCTTACGAGCAGACGGAATAACGAACCTTTCTCAACCCGCTGAATCCAGAGACCATACTGAACGAATGCTTTCGGCAATGGGAGCAGAACTAAAAAAAGAGGGATTAAATCTAATTCTGCAACCATCTGAATTAGAAACCATTGACGTCGAGGTGCCGGGCGACATAAGTAGTGCAGCTTTCTGGATGATTGCAGCAGTATGCCATCCGGATGCCGAATTGCTCATACGAAACGTGGGTGTTAACCCGACTAGATCCGGGATCATTACCGCACTTAAAAGTATGAACGCTCGGCTAAAACTGATTGACGAACGACAAGTTGCTGGCGAACCTGTTGCTGATGTTTTAGTACAAACAAGCGATCTAAAGGGTATCGAATTGTCTGGCGAAATAGTTCCACTATTAATCGATGAAATACCTGTCATAGCGGTAGCAGCGGCTTTGGCTGAGGGTGAAACCGTTATAAAAGATGCTCAAGAGTTAAGAGTGAAAGAGTCCGATCGTATCGAGTCCAGCATATCTTGGCTGAGAGCGTCAGGTATTAACGCTGAAGGTACAGCTGACGGAATGATCATTGCGGGGAACGAAAAAATTAATGGCGGTTCCTTCCAAAGCTATGATGATCACAGGCTCGCAATGAGCTTAGGCATAGCCGGGTTGATATCGGAGCAACCAATCACGATTTCAGATCCCGATGTGGCTGCAATTTCCTATCCCGGGTTTTGGGGAGCTGTAAAAGAACTTGGCGGACTGGTTGGATAAAGAACGAGGAGTCACCCAACACCCTCTAGTGGTTGTGATCTCAGGGCCTTCTGGAGTAGGAAAAGATGTGATCATTGATCAGATGATTGGCTCAAAACGCGTGGGATTTCACTTCGTAGTCACGACCACCACTCGTCCACCCCGGCAAGGAGAACAAGAAGGAATCAATCATAATTTTGTTTCCGTTGATTACTTCAAACAATTAATACAATCGAACAAGTTACTCGAATGGGCCCAGGTTTACGATAATTACTACGGTGTCCCTAAAACACAAGTCCGTGATGCCCTTGCAGCAGGTAAGCACGTCGTCATTCGCGTAGATGTGCAGGGAGCAAAACGCCTGAAAGAAATTATTCCTGAGGCGCTTCTCATATTCATAGTCCCGCCGTCTTTGGACGTTCTTCGCTTCCATCTCGAAAAAAGGGGTGTCGACACAGAAAATGAAATGAACAAACGATTACTTGCGGCTACACAGGAGATCACCCAAACTGAGCTGTTCGATTTTACTGTGACAAATAAAGAACACCAACTTGATGAAACTGTGAATCAGGTAATAGAAATCATCGAAACTGAATCTCGGGAAAAACCACCTCGTAAGATTTCTTTATAACAATCCATAGCTGATATATAAGCGAAATAAACGGGACAATTTAACTTGTATGGATCGGGAACGGGTGTTTCTCGTTACTGGGTTCGGTAAGTAGTAGTTGTGAACCGCTCACGTTGTGATTTCACGTACTGGCTCCGGGTGAAATAAGGCTTGAATTTTCTTATCGTTTCTTTAGCCTTGATCGCATCACCATGTAACAGAGCAAGTACAGTTGCCGCCATTACTTTTGCAGAAGCCACGACTGCCCTGTTGTAATCTTGAATGATGTAGTCCTCTCCATGCCCAATGCCCAAAGCAGCTTTACTGTACGGATGGATAACTGGCATTATTTTACTCAGATCCCCCATATCTGTTGAACCTCCATGATTTCGATCACTGGGCTCGGAGATCACGGAATGTTGCCCTAATATGTGGTTTGAATTTTCAACAAATACTTTTTCCATCGAAGCGTTTTGAGTAAGAGGGTGATATCCGGCCACGGTTTGGATCTCAACCGAAGCACCCATAGCCAAAGCGCCAGCTTTATAACACCGGATCACTTTTTCTTCTAATAACCGTAGTGCATCAATCGATCCGGCCCTAACCCGACCTTCGTAGAGTACTTCGTCAGGGACTGCATTAACTGAAGTGCCTCCATTTGAGATGATTCCATGAACCCTGGCAACATCATCTTCTAGGAAGGTCTCTCGTTGGGTGTTTATCGCTGCGTTTGCAAGCATTGCGGCTTGCAATGCGTTAACTCCTTTATAAGGAGCACCACCAGCGTGTGCAGATTTTCCCATGTAACGCACTTGGTGTGTTACATGGGCATTCGTAGTACCTCCGACACTAAAATACCCTGCGCCATCATTATTTGACGCATGGATCATCATAGCCATATCTATGCCATCGAATGCTCCCAAACGAATCATTTCTTGTTTTCCGGACAAAAATTCTATTTCATCGTTGTTTCTTCTGGCTAACCGATCCTCGATTTCGATGAATTCTTCAGCTGGTGTCAAAATCAACGCAACATTGCCTGAAAAGGAATGTTTCACGGCAGGAGTGACAAGAGCCTTGGCTACTCCAAGCAGTGCGCCGATTTGTATATGATGACCGCATGCATGCGCCGCACCGGTATTACTGTCAGACCCTGGATGCGATGGGACTCTTAGCGCATCAAGTTCTGCTATCACCGCAATTGTTGGGCCTGAGTCATTCCCTTCGATCACAGATTTCAGTCCGGTGATGGCTATCCCGGTCTCAACAGATAAATTCAATTCTTCTAATTGTTTTTGTACAAAACTAGAAGTTTTGCGTTCGTTAAACCCGGTTTCGGGTATCGCGTACACAGACTTGGCAGCAGTAATCAAGCTTTCGCTAGATTCATCGATTGATCGAACTACAATAGACCGTAATTCATCCAAATTAGAGACGCTCATCTAGATTATTCCTCATAAGTGTCGCTAGAACGAAAACTTCGCATTCGGTGAAGGTAATCGTCAATTGTCATCGGGGCATCAAAAGAACCGACGATGTTTCTGGCTTTTTCACCATCCGCTGATAACAGATCAATCAGGGTCATACCCATGGCTTTTCCTGCTTTGGTTACAGCGAGGTCATAGTTATCGACTCGATAATCGATCCCGTGTCCACTACCAGTGGTTGCGTTAGCTGATGGCTGTATCGCTGGCACAATTTGACTGACATCTCCCATATCCGTACACCCTGTCCCATGATTTAGCCTGATGATATTGTCGTCGCCTATCAGGGAGGCTGCATTGTGACTGTACAGCTCGGTTAAAGAGGGATCATATTTTGCTGGCAAATATCCTGGAGTTGTGATTATCTCGACAGAAGATCCTGTCGCGAGTGCTCCTGACCTGAATGCTCGGTCAACCTTCTGGGAGGTCCGTAAAATAGCCGGAACATTCGAAGCTCTGACATATGTTTCGATTCTGACATCACTGGGAACGGAATTAACCGCGCTTCCCCCTTTGGTGATAATTGGGTGGACTCTGACCGTATCTGAGTCACGGAACGTTTCTCGTTGTGCATGAATGGCTGCCAAAGCAAGATGCGCTGCATTTAAGGAATTGATTCCAAGATGGGGAGACCCTCCAGCGTGAGCGGCTCTACCTGTGTACCTAATGGTTTTACCAACCATCCCGTTGTTTGAGCCACCAATTCCTAGGGTCCCGGGGAGCTCACTGCCGGTATGAGTTAGCATCGCAATATCTACATCGTTAAAAAACCCAAGTTTGATGAACTCTTGTTTGCCTCCAAAAAATTCTATTTCGCCGTTGTCAACCAATGTTTGGCGGTATTCCAGTTCAATGTACTCCTCTGCGGGCGTAGCCATGAAGCTGATTTTCCCGGCTAGGTTTTTATTGACTGATCCATTGAGCAGTCCGGCCGCGACGGTTAACATCGAACCAATTTGTGCATGATGGCCACAGGCGTGCGCTGCGCCCGTCTCCCGGTCCGCATATAGATGTTTGGGAACGAGCAGCGCATCCAACTCGCCCATCACTACAACATGGGGCCCGGGCCTGCCTGTTTCAAGTGTCGATATCACACCTGTTTTGGCAACGTCCGTCTGAACATGAAATCCATTCGTGCGAAACCAATCAGCAACCACTTTGGATGTCCTAAATTCTCTATAACCACTTTCGGGATGATTCAAAATATCTAGACTGATGCGTTTGATCTCATCAATTCTGCCGTCTATTGCGTTTGAGAAAATGGCTTTTATGGCTTTATTGTCGGTCATGAAATTGGATAATGAAGTTTCTGAATGAATGGGGTGAGTTTAACAGCGCAAAATAGAAAACTTGTTCAATCTAATATGAGCGCGGTACATATCTAGCTATAATTTCAGACATGAAAAAAGTTGTTATAGCTCCTCAAGGGTTTAAAGAGAGTCTTTCTGGTATGGAGATCGCCGAAGCGATGTCTCTAGGGGTGAAACGCGTATGGCCGGATGTGGAAACGGTATTAATTCCCGTTGCAGATGGCGGTGATGGTACCTTGCAGGCTTTAGTTGATAGTTCAGGCGGTGAAGTGCGAACAGCGAACGTGGAAAACGCTATTGGACATCCAATAGTAGCTGAATGGGGGGCGTTAGGAAACGCAACTACTGCAGTTATCGAAGTAGCTAACGCAGTAGGTTTGGCACGTTTATCCCCTGATGAACGAGATGTACGGAACGCTTCGACTTTTGGTATTGGTCAGATATTCACAGAAGCACTTGATGCGGGATTCAATAATTTCATCATCGGAGTGGGAGGAAGTGCCACAAACGATGGTGGTGCTGGAATGATCCAGGCCATGGGCGGAAGACTCACTGACAAAAACGGGAAAGAATTACCACGAGGGGGAATTGCCCTTTCACGTCTGGCTTCAATTGATATTTCAAGCATGGATCCTCGTATGCTTAATGCGGATATCGTAGTCGCTTGCGACGTAAATAATCCACTTTGTGGTCCCCGTGGAGCCTCAGCTATATTCGGTCCTCAAAAAGGAGCCACTTTTGAAGATGTGCAAGAACTTGATGCCGCTTTGGCTAATTATGCCGAAGTGATTGCAAAGGACTTGCACACTGATGTTGCTGAAATACCCGGCGCTGGCGCATCCGGTGGGCTTGGGGCTGGTTTGATGGGGTTTTTTAATGCAAGGTTGAGACTTGGAGCGGACATCGTCTTGGAAGCCGTTTCGCTGGAAGAACATCTGAAAGATGCCGAATTAGTCATCGTAGGTGAAGGTCAATTTGACAGATCAACAGTTTTTAATAAATCTCCGGTAGCTGTTGCTCAGCGCGCGAAAAAGCATGGCACCCCAGTGATCGGTATAGCGGGCTCGCTTGGTGCAGGATTTAGGGAAGTTCATCAACACGGAATTGATGCTGTTTTTAGCCTTGTCAACCGACCAATGTCGTTGAAAGCAGCCATGGAAGATACAAAGAGGCTTGTAGCTATTGCGACAGAAGAAGCCTGCCGGGCTGTTTCACTAAAAACATAGGTTTAAGATTTATTGTTTTCAATAATGATTAGATGGACTTCCAGTGGCCCGTGAATCCCAGTGACGGTTGTACCTTCTATATCCGCTGTCTTACTCGGTCCGGATATTAGATTCATAGAACCCTGGAGTTTTCCATTCAAAAAATCGTCCCTCTGAATGGCAAATAACTCATCAAGTGACGATAACACATCGCCAGGCCGTAGTACTGCGATATGAGTTGGCGGTGCCAACGATACAAGCCTTGAGACTCCTGCACGTGGATGAAGTACAACTGTTCCTGTTTCGGCGATAGCATAATCCACACCAGTGATTCCCACATCAGCATTGAAAGCCGCAGACTTGGATTTCTCAATCTGTTGAATACCGCTTTCCTCTGAATGTTCCGTCACCTCTAAAACTGCTCCAGATGCAGTGAGGGCGCTGTCTAACGGAATATCAGTTAGCACACTGTGCGCAGAGCGTAAAATAGAGTTAGCGTTGTGGTCTTTACAGATACTGACAATAAGTTCGGCGGATTCTTCAAAATTGTCTGTACGGTGAACTTTCCATCCAGCCTCATCGGCTGATTGAACCATCTGTTCAATCAGACTTACCGACATTGAGTCCGCATCCGTAATGGCCTGTGCAGCGTTGACGCTTGCCAAATGCCTATCTTCGAAAATTGCCGTGTCATAATTTTCCGCAGGTCGAATCATCTTTGACCGACCTAAAGCTTTAGTCACCTGTTTAATGAAGCTGACCTTATCGGTCATTAAATGTCCTTTTTGTGCCGACGGTTAAGCCGGGATTTAAGAGATTGACCAGCGATCAATGGAAAGTCGCGCGATATCGTCCAGCCTGAAATAGGCGGAGGAGCTCTTTTGATCCAGCCTTTTATAGAAAACGGTCGCATCAGCACATAAGCTATACGCGCTCCCCAATCAAATCGACCTCTACCCATCATGCCGATTCGCCAGGCCTTCCAAATCGCCCGTTCTGAGAATTTCGACGTTCGTTCATTAGGATCAGACAAGCCTTCGGCTGTTCTGTGCCTAAGTTCTAAAAGCATCCGCGGAATATTTATTTTAACTGGACATGCTTCGTGACAGGCTCCACATAATGATGACGCAGCTGGTAGATTGCTGGCGTCTTTGAGACCCGTTATTACAGGTGTCACGATAGCACCTATCGGTCCTGGATAAACCCAGCCATAAGCGTGCCCTCCAACTTTCCGATATACCGGGCAAGCATTCAAACATGCGCCACATCGAATGCAATTCAAAGATTCTCTAAGGAGCGGATCTTCGAGAAGTTTAAGGCGTCCATTGTTTATGATCACTAAATGAAATTCATCTGGACCTTCTTCTTCATCAGGTGTTTTAGGACCGTTTACCATGGTCACATATGTGGAAATACGTTGTCCGGTGGCCGACCTTATTAGAATTCGTAGCATCGTACTGAGATCTTGAATTGAAGGTACGATTTTCTCCATACCCATGACAGCAACATGAATTCGAGGAACACTTGTCGACATTCTTCCGTTGCCCTCATTCGTTACAAGCACAATCGAACCTGACTCGGCCACAGCGAAGTTCACGCCTGTAACCGACATGTCAGCGCGAGCAAAAACATCGCGGAGTTGTTCTCTCGCTAGCATAGTCAATTCCGTCGCATCAGGGACTCGATCCCCATCCGTAAAATCTTTGTCTAATAATTCAGCTACATCCTTACGGGATTTGTGCACTGCAGGCGCAATCAAGTGATATGGCGTTTCTCCCGCAAGTTGGATAATGTACTCTCCCAGATCAGTTTCTACTGCCTCAAATCCTGAGTCATTCATATTTTCGGCAAGAGACATCTCTTCCGAAACCATGGATTTAGATTTGATAACTGTTTCAATATCGCGATCTTTGGCCAATTTGGTAATGTATTGGCGAGCTTCATCAGCGTTATCGGCGAAAAACACAGTGCCACCGCTTTGCTCAACCTTTCCGCTGAGCATGTCCAAGTAATGATCTAAGTGTGCGATCGTGTGATCTTTTATAGCCTTACCCTTAGTACGAAGTTCTTCCCAGTTGTGAGTATCGGCAGCCGCGTTAAGCCTTCCCTGGTAAAAACCTGTGTAAACATGCTCTAAGGAATTTTGAACCTGCTCATCAACCATTGTTTGAGCAGCTTTTGAACGAAAGTTAATGGTGAGCGGTTTCACTCAGCAACCTTTCTATTTTTGCTGTTTCGAATCGATTCAGAAAGGATTTCTGCTAGATGGAGTACCTGTGTGGTTGACCCCCGACGTCTGAGCCCTCCTTGTATCTGGTAAATACATCCGATATCCCCGGCCACTACCCGGTTAGCTTTAGTAGCCTCTATATTGTCGAGTTTCTCGTCCAAAATGGCTGATGATATATCTGGCATTTTTACTGAAAACGCTCCACCAAAACCGCAACACACATCAGCGCGATTCATCGGGGTCATCCTAAGCCCTTCAATATTAGAAAGCATTTTCAAGGGCTGCTCATCAATTCCAATTTCACGCAGAAGGTGACAGCATTTATGATAGGTAACTTGATCTTCACACGTTCCTGTTATTGCGTCACTCCCGAAAAAACGGTCGATGAACTCAGTGAATTCATAAAGCCGCTCGCTCAAAGTTCTAGCTCGCTCTACAAGCCCTTGATCATCTTTGAATAGGTCGTTGTAGAAATTTCTGACCATCGCGGCGCATGATCCTGAGGGTACGATTATCGGACCATCCACTTTTTCAAAAAGTTCTAAAAACCGTTGGGCTACAGGTAAAGATTCTGATCGGAACCCGCTGTTGAATGCAGGCTGACCACAGCAAGTTTGCTGGTCGACAAAATTCACCTGAAGGCCGAGGTGCTCAAGAACCTCAACGGTACTTTCACCAACAGATGGTGCCATTTGATCAACCATGCACGTTGCAAAAAGAGTAACCGACTGCGTCCCAAGATTGTTATATAAGGTTTCAGACATCAGAAGAAATTATCAGATTCCCTTCATCGATAAGCGGTTTATCGGAGCGTTAACAAGTGTTCGTGACTATGATAGTTCTTTATATCTCTTAGGTTTAATCGGGAACAAGTAACCAGTGTCATCTACTAAGTACGACATTGTAATCATCGGTGCCGGAATAATTGGATTAGCAACAGGTATGAAATTGCTGGAGCACTTTCCAGATATCAAGCTCGCTATTTTAGAAAAAGACAGCAAAGAGGGTAATCAGCAAAGCGGGCATAATTCTGGGGTTATACACTCAGGAATCTACTATAAACCCGGTTCATTGAAAGCCAAATTCTGCGTAGCAGGACGCGCATCAATGACCCAATTTTGCGAAGAAAACGAAATCCCCGTCCGGACTTGTGGAAAACTCATTGTTGCTACAGATATCGCAGGCGAAGAGCGCCTACAAGCTCTTGAAGAGCGTGGAACTGCTAATCAAGTCGAAGGCCTTAGATTTGTAAACCAGGACGAAATGTTAGAAATCGAACCCCATGTCAGGGCTCGTAAAGCGTTGTATGCACCTGGAACCGGCATCGTTGATTACCGTAATGTAACTGCCATTTATGCAGACCGAGTTAAATCACTCGGTGGAAAAATTTTCTTCAACTCAGCTTTGACCGGATCAACGGCAATAGGTTCAACCACTGTCCTGGAAACATCGACTGGTGAATATGAATGTTCAAGCGTGATAAATTGCGCAGGCTTGCATTCGGATTTAGTAGCGGAGACGATGGGAGTGAAAACCGATCTCAGAATAATTCCTTTCCGAGGAGAGTATTACAAACTCAGAAAAGAAAGTGAATTTCTTGTGAAGGGTCTTATATATCCTGTGCCAGACCCTGCCTTTCCTTTTTTGGGTGTACACCTTACTCAAACAATGAAAGGGTGGGTAGAAGCAGGGCCGAACGCAGTATTGGCCGCGAAACGTGAAGGTTATCGAAAACGTGATTTTTCGTTCAATGACTTTATTCGTACGCTCACTTTCCCTGGTTTTTGGAAAATGAGTGTCCGTGAATGGAAAACAGGATTATGGGAAATTAACAGATCATTGCGAAAAGGAGTATTTTTAGACAGTCTTCAACAACTGGTACCGGAACTATCCGCCGATGATCTTGCGGGAACAGGATCTGGTGTGAGAGCACAAGCTGTCGATAGGTCAGGAAATTTAATTGACGATTTTAGGATTGAAGAATCACACGGTGCTATTCACGTATTGAACGCCCCATCTCCGGGAGCGACGTCTTCGCTGGTTATAGGTGAACATATCGCTAATTTAGCTGCAAAAAATTTCTCTCTTGCAAATTGATTTACAGATGTTACGAAACAGTTCTCAGGCCTGAATTAACGCATACGATTATCACCATTCCACATATCGGCACTTGACCCAAGTTTGTGTTTTATCAGATCCGTTATCGAGGATAGTCGGTCAACATCGGATTGAGGTAATGAATACTCAAAAGCAGGGATGTTCAGATTCAACTCTTGTGGAGATCTTGCCCCTACAAGAAGTGCAGTGATACCAGGTCTGGACCGAACCCAAGATAATGATATTTTAGCGGGGTGTTCTTCCATCTGATCAGCCAACGAAATGACTTCGGAAATTGCGTTGAAAGTCTCGTCTTCTACGCCTTCTTCTCCATGAGTGGCTAGTGGGCGATTACCGCTAAACAATCGAGAACGCGATAAACCCTCGGGAACATCATCAGGGGATGAATATCGCCCTGTAAGTAATCCTTGCGCAAGTGGGCTGTAACAAATCAAGCCAACGTTGTGTTCCAGGCATTTAGGCAATATTTCAAGTTCTATCGGCCGCCATAAGAGGTTGTATGGTAGCTGGTTAGTTACGATCTCAGCCGCGTGCAGCGCTTCTGATAAGTCTTGAATCCCGAAATTACAAACACCGATAGCACGAATTTTGCCCAAGTCACGTAATCGCAGTAAAACCGCCAATGATTCCTCAAGTGGTACAGAGTGGTTAGGCCAGTGAATTTGGTAGAGATCGATGTAATCAGTTTTAAGTCTTTGCAAACTGGCATTACACGCTTTTTCGATTGATTCCGGAATCAAATGCGTCGGGCTAATCTTTGTAGCTATTACAGAATGTGAACGTTTGCCTAAAAGTGCTCGTCCTAATACTTCTTCTGAATGGGAATCATCGTTATAGCCCTCGGCCGTATCAAAAAAATTTATTCCGTTATCTAAAGCAGCATGCACTGTTTGGATAGACAGCGCATCATCCTGGGCACCCCAAACTTTTCCGCCAGCAAATGGCCAACACCCTAGGGCAAATTCTGATACTTTAATTTCTGTATTACCAAGTGGTTTATAACGCACCGATGAGCTCCTTCTGAAATGATTTCGGCAAACTTGGATCTATGGCGGGAGTGCGAGGGAGTCGAACCCTCCGCGCACACCGAAGGGCGCACGCCAACGGAGTTGAAGTCCGCAAGGCCCACCGGGACCCATCCACTCCCCCACCAGATAACGGAACTGCAAAAACTTAATTCTGTTCTTTCATCCGGCTTCGAATTTTTTTACAGTTTATTAAGGTGCTCTAACACTTAACCGAAAATTACGTAGCCAGTGCGTCGTCTAGGCGTGCCTGTAAATGTTGCTTGGGAACCGCACCAACTACCTGACCGACTGGCGCGCCGCCCTTGAATATCAACAGCGTCGGGATACTTCTAACGCCATATTTTGCTGAAGTTTCTGGATTGAAATCTACATTGAGTTTGACGAATTTAGCTTTGCCCTGATACTCGCTTGCAAGTTCTTCAACCACGGGGGCAATCATCTTGCAGGGTCCGCACCATTCTGCCCAGAAATCTACGAGTACTGGTATTTCAGAGTCGATGACTTCGGTACCGAATTCGGCGTCGTTGACATCCTGCGGTTTTGACATTCCGGTTCACCCCTTTTTTGATCAGTTGATCTTGTAACAGTTGATTTGAGTTTATGTCGATGAGTGTATTTGTAGATAAGTTTACTTGATATTGGCATTGACCAATGATCAAAAAATTAAGATCCGCGGCATTGTTCAGTCAGCCGCTGTTTCCGATTCTTGATCATCAGTAGCTAATTCCAAAATAACTTTGGAATAACCTAAATTTGGCATGTGAGGTGACCAGTCTGGGATTTCAAGATCGTGCATTCTGGTAGCGAGTTCTCCAAACAATGTTGTTACCCCCACCAAACCTGGTTGAGGTGACTCGAATACAACCTTTCCGTAAGCAAGCGTGTGTCCATCTACATGTTTGACGTAGACAGCATCACCCTCAGTCACGCCAGTCGCATTCCCGTCGGCAGGATGAATCTGAACCAACTGTTCTCGATTAATGTAATTCATTTCCTCAGGCTTGCGAACTTGGAGGTCACGTTCTGGCTGATTTAGAACGCGTCCAGGTGCAAATATCAGATGATTCTCACTAACCGACTTAGCAAATTGTTCATAATCGAGCGGTATAACGGTAATAAGTTCATCTGAAGAAGCAAACAGTGTCGGAGTGCCAATACTGTCTCCCTCGGCGGTCGGCCACTGTATCCCACCCGACTGCAAAGCAGCATGGGACAAATTAGCGTAATTTGGGAGGGTACTTGAAATCTCGGAAAATATTTCCGATGAAGAAGCGTAATCGAATCCAGACCCACCCATTGCATCAGCTATGAGGCAAATTGTCTCCCAACCAGTACGCACCTCTTCTCTGGATTCGGCTGTAATCCTCAAGAGTTGTACTCGACGTTCCAAATTAGTTACGGTTGATGTTTGCTCTGCGTATGTTGCAGCTGGCAAAACTACATCGGCATGGGCAGTAATTTCTGAATCAAAGACTGCTGATACTGCCAGAAATTCGAGTTGTTCCAAGCCCGATGTAAGACCATCAAGAACTGTGGAATGACCAGATAATCCATCCGCCATTACAAGCGCTGCCTTGATGTTAGTGTCTCTCATGCCGGATATTATCTCAGTCACGCCTAGCCCATTTTCACCGGGTCGAGCTCCCATATCACGAGCGCCTAGTGTGTTGGCTCCATTGAACAATGGGAAAACTCCACTCGCATCCCCGCCTATATTCCCAGTTATAGCTGCAAGGTCAACAACCGCATCTACCAGTTGTGTTGCCGCTGTGTCATCAAGACCGTCGTTTCCGACCAAGATAGAACCAGCATCGCTTTCAGCGAATATACGTGCTGCTCGACGAATTTGAGTTTCTTCTATACCGGTGTGTCTAGCTACTTTTTTGAGGTCAAATGCCCACAGTGAGTGTTTTAGTTCAGTGACATTGTTTAACCGAGAATCAACGTATTGTTTGTCTTCAAGCGACTCATCAAGAATCGTTCGTGCAATACCAGCAACCAACAGAGGCTCTGAACCCGGTTTCGGACGTAACCACTCGGCAGCATAACGTGTGAATTCTGTTTCTCTGGAGTCGATTACTACCAGTTTGGCGCCTTCACGTATCGCTTTTTTCGCTGGAACAGCCAGTACGTTTTGTTCCTCAGTTGGGTTTCCGGCTACAACCATGAGACTACGCGATTTTTCGAGATCCCATATTGAATTAGTTGCAGCTCCAGCACCAATGCGTTTTTCCAATTGCGATAAAAGGGCATCATTTGTGTTTAGCCCTGAATCGATATTTGGTGTGCGAAGAACTGTTTCAGCGAACTTAGCAGCTACGAACTGATCTTCATTTGAACCTCTTGGCGCAGTTAATAGGGCTATCTCATCTGGGGATCGACCACCCAGTCCGAGACTGATTCGATTTAGAGCCTCTTCCCAAGTGGCTTTTCGGAGAATCCCATCCTCTCGCACATATGGACGACGCAACCGAGAATTATGGTTTGTGTAGTCATATCCAAACTTGCCTGTCATACAAGCTTGCCCATTATTGGCTGCACCCGCCAAGTCGCCTTTGAAACGCACAACTTTGCCGAACTTGTTGACTTCAGCCACCATCTGGCACCCTACGGGGCAGTTCGTGCAAATTGTAGTAACTTCTGATACCGCTTTTTCCCACTTATAAGTTCTTTCAGTAAGAGCACCTGTCGGGCATACATCAATACAGGCTCCACAGAATTCACACCCCGATTCAAGCAATGAAGTTCCCTGCGAAGTACCGACTAAAGCAACACCTGATCGTGATGTAAGTGTCAAGGCTGTATCAAAGCGAACTTCATCACAAACTCGAACACATCGGGAACAAACTATACAAAGGTTGTAATCGCGATCGTAAAAGGGATCATCTGCGTGAATAGGAAGATCACGCCTGTGATAATTCAATGGTGTCCGAAGATCGAGCTCGACCATTCGGACAGTATCTTTCAACTCACATCTCTCGTTTTTCGGGCAGATAGTACAACGATCAGTGACGGTTACGTGCCGTTGGCATATGTCCTGTGGACCGCAGAGTTCTATTCGGTGACAAGTCAAACATCCGTGCGGATGTTCAGCCATTAACAGTTCTATTATATTTTTTCGCAGGTCCTGAATTTCTTCGCTATTCGTTATAACTTCAGCATCAGGCATAGGTGGCGTCGTACAAGAGGCCACGGTCATTTTCCTACCATTTGAATCGACCTCTACCATGCATGCGCGGCATGAACCTTGTGGCTTCATCTTTGGAAAGTAACAAAGATATGGAATGTATATTTCTTGATCCATGGCAGCCTGCAAAATGGTCTGACCAGGCTTTGCGACGACTTCGCGTCCGTCGATCTTGAAAGTAGTTCCGTCTGACATTCAGAAATCTCCGAAATTTAAGGTCGAGTACGTGTAGGAAGAATCATTGTGCCATCACCAAATACACCAGGAGTAGGAAGTTCCCCAGCCAGGCATGCCTCAATTTCATCGCCGAAATATTTCAGGGCAGATGCGATTGGGTTGAAACCAAGCTGGCCATGGCCACAGAGTGATCCAGCCTTCATGCTTAGGCCCACTCGTTCAATCAACGCTAAATCTGTAGATTTCGCTTTGTTCTGACACATACGATCCAGGATTTCAAGCATGTGAGTATTGCCTAACCGACATGGGAAGCACTTGCCACAAGATTCAAATTGGTTGAATGCAATGAGATTTCTGAGGAGGTCGACTACGTTGGTGGTCTCATTGCCTACTATGATCCCCCCCGAACCGATGGATGCTCCTGCTTCGGACATGGCGTCGAAATCAATCATAGTGTCAAATGCATCTTCGCCTAACAAGCCGTTAAGAGGCCCTCCTGCTTGCAGCACTTTGATCCGTTCACCTTCAGAGACCCCGCCTCCAATTTTTTCCAAAACGTCACGAATCGTCATTCCCATTGGGATTTCATACATCCCCGGATAGGTGATGTGTCCTGACAAACAGACAATCGCGGTACCTGAGGTGGTCTCGGTACCAATATCTTTAAACCATCCTGAACCGTTTCGGACAATCTCGGGTACATACGCTAGCGTTTTGACGTTATTGATGTTGGTGGGCTTCTGCCATAGGCCGGCGGCAGCTGGGAATGGCGGCTTAAAACGAGGAGTTGCCCGCTTCCCTTCTATCGCCTCCATCAACGCAGTTTCTTCGCCAGCGACATAAGAATCACCAGTTAGTGAAACTTCCATTTCGAAAGAAAATTCAGACCCAAGAATATTTTTCCCTAGAAGGCCTACATCGTATGCATCTTGTATAGCTTTCCTGGCAGCTTCAATCGGGAGGTTATGACCGGTTCGAATAAAGACATATCCGTGTGTGGACCTTGTGGCATATCCGTTGATAATAAGTCCTTCTATGAGCGTATGCGGATCGTTTTCAATGATGCCCTTATCATTAAACGCGCCAGGATCCCCTTCTTCGCAATTACACAACACATATTTTGTTGGTGCGGTTGAGGGAGCCAAAAAACCCCACTTGACACCCGCAGGGAATGCAGCTCCCCCCCTGCCACGCAATCCCGATGCTTTAATTTCATCAACAATCTGTTCGGGAGTCATATCAGTGAGCGCTCGGTTAAGTGCCTCATAACCACCACGGGCTATATATTGCAAAAGATCGTGAGGATCAGTTTCGCCAAAATTTCGTGTGGCAATTCGTTCCTGATAAGACACGGTTGGCAGGGAGTCTAATGCCGGCAGTGAACCAGTGGTCGTACCGTCCCCACCGCTGTATGCAAACGCCCGATCTAGGAGAGGTTTGCCGTCATTTACATGTTGAGTAACAATATTTTTCGCCTCGTCTGGCTCTACATTGCCATAGAACACCCTGACTCCGTCCGGCATCAAAATATCTACCTGGGGTTCCATATACATCAGTCCCATAGCCCCAACCATGGAGACATTCGCGTTGGCGCCCAAACCCTCAACTGTGCTCTTAAACGAATCGAATACCGAGTCGGCACCAGAAGCCTGACCTGAAGTGCCACCTCCAATCCGAATCCAAGCCTTCTCACCAGACGTGAACTCGTCCCACCGTTTTAGCGCACGGGTCTTTAGTTCTTCGAACGGAGTTGGCATCTGTATGGTTTCCTCGGTATTTAAAGGTGAGAATTCAACTTAGGATTTAAGACCTCGTAAATCCATCGCTATTTTCGTTGCAGTCTCCGGTGTTTGTTTACCAAAAACACGATGATCAATTGCAATACAAGGACCTTGAGCACAGGCTCCGAGACAGGTGTTGTATTTTAGTGTGACCTTGCCATCAGGGCTTTCACTCTCTTCGCTGACTTCCAGTGTGGAGTGAACCGATTCAAGAATGCTCTGGGCTCCCAGCAAGTGACAGGATGGACCCCAGCACACGTCTAACGTCTTTTCTCCTGGTGGCGTAAAACGAAAATTAGTATAAAAAGAGGCCACGCTCCAGACTTCATTAGTAGTCTCGCCCGTGAATCTTGCTGTTTCCTTGATGGCCTCTTCTGGCAGATAGTGCATAGAATCTTGCACTGCAAGCAAGGACGACAGTATGGTAATTGTCGGTTGCTGTTGTGCGCTCAGAATCTGTTGAATTTCAACACGTAACGCTGAGCTCTGCTTTGTATCAGCAGTTGTCAATATAACCTCGGGTAGAAAATGGAAAATTCGACTTTAATACTCGAATCACAATCCTAGCAGAGCCCAATTAGGCATACAACGAATTTTGGCAAAAACTCTCACCTCAAAATAGTCGATATTTTTTGTAAGCGTCTTGAGGGTCCATGCCACCTAGAATCATGGTCCTGAGTTCACTTTCGGTTGCCATGATATTTTCGGTGTTGTCCAGTACTGTCATTATTATGGACTGGGGAATTACGATGACACCGTCGATGTCTGCAAGAATCCAATCTCCTGTGGAAATTACTACAGAACCTATGGTTATTGGTTTCCCCATCGATTCGACTTTCCATTTTCCAACCACATCTTGTGGTGTGTAATACCGGAAATAGATAGGCCAACCCAGGCGTTTTATAAAATCAGCGTCTCTGGTTCCACCATCAACCACATAGCCTAGAACTCCTCTGTGTTTTAAAGTTTCTGCTGAAAGTTCACCCATATGAGCGATCGTCGAATCGTTCGGCTGACAAACTAGAACCGAACCGCTCGGCACTTCGCTTAACAACCCGGTCCAACTCAAAAGGGAATCGTCGTTTGAGATGGTTTCATCAATAACACCGCTACAAGTCCACACCGGACCTGCCAGTTTCTGAGCTTCATCTAAGGGACGTATATTATGTGGAAGAGCACAATCAGGATGCCCCATCTCACGCATCACGTCGTAGACAGCTCCGGTATAACACTTCAACAGTCTATTAGTGATGTTGTTCATTAGCGTGAAAACCCCTACATGGTTACTTAGGCAACTAGAATACGAATGCGAGCTATCAACGTCATCAGATAAACGGAGTCCCAACGTTGCAGATCAAGTCTATCGAAACGATCTATATTGAGGAATTCCCAGCCATAATCTGGGTACAGGTTAAAACTGACTCTGGCCACATTGGTCTAGGAGAAACCTTTTTTGGACCAAGGGCCGTTACCGGATGTGTTCACGAAATGTTCGCTCCAATGCTAATCGGTAAAGATCCATTAGCGATTGAGCGTCATTGGCGTGACATGTTCGATATGGCCAACGCATATGGTTATGCAGGAGCCGAAGCAAGAGCAATATCGGCCATTGACATCGCTTTATGGGACATAGCCGGGCAAGTGGCCGGACAACCCATTTACAACATGCTAGGCGGCGCATGCCGTAACCGTATACGTACCTATAACACCGCTGGCCAATACGGGGATAATAAAGATATGGAGATGGCCATAGTCGATGCAGGAACGCTTGCTAAAAGTCTTATTGACGACGGTATTACTGCGATGAAATGGGCATTTACAGATCAATTCGCCGATATTAACCGCGGTACACATATTTCTAACGAAGATTTAAAGCTTCTTTTGAAACCTGTTTCTGATATTCGGGCCGCTGTCGGAGATCGGATCGAGGTTGCTAACGATGGTCACGGAAGGTGGAACCTAAATTCTGCCATCAAGATTGGTAAGGCCATGGATCATCTAGACATGATGTGGCAAGAAGAACTAATTCAACCTACAAACGTTGACAGTCATCTTAGGCTTGCGGAAGAAATTGAAGCTCCGATTTGTGTTTCAGAGCGACTTATAAGTAAATATCAGTTCCGAGAATATCTGAAGGCAGGTGCAGCGGAAGTCGTCATGCCCGACCTTATATGGACGGGTGGGATTACAGAAACCAAAAAGATTTGCACAATGGCAGAAGCTGAGCAACGACCTGTCGCACCCCATGATATGACTGGACCCGTTAACGTTTTTGCCTGTGCGCACATCTCCATGAACGTTCCAAATGTCTTTCTGATGGAAACCTGCCGAGCTTTCTACGGAGAAGGCGGTTGGTACGATAAAGTTTTGGAGACCAACATCAAAGTTGAAGACGGATATTTATTAGCTCCAGAAGGTCCCGGGCTGGGAACACGGTTACGACCTGATGTTTTTGATCGATCGGATTTAACTGTAGAAATTACTGACGAACCCCGTGATCATTTCCATTGGGGAGGTCACGAATCTCCCGCGTTTGAAGTTGTCGGGCCGCATGGGAAAAGGCGAGTTAAGTACAGGGATACCTGGTCGGGGTCCGATCCTGACATGGTTGCGGATGCGATGATCTAAAGAGGACGTAGATATGTTATGACGATTGACTGCGCTAAGAACCAGCTTTCGCAGCAGCCTCCATATCTAAAGTTCGATCTCTTGGTTGAGTCGGTGACATTACGATCTCTTCGATAACAGTCCGTACCGGTAGCGTCGCACACAGCAGGATTGCGCGAGCAACATCTTCAGGCATCATCATGGTTGCACGTGCCGCTGCGCCAGGATTTAAAGGACGATTGTTCAGTATTGGGGTATCAACCTCAGCTGGAAGGATAGTACATGCCCGTATTCCCTTAGCATTTAGTTCGGCATTGATACCCCGCATCATATTGAAAGACGCAGCCTTAGCAGCACTGTAAGGTGATCCTCCTAAAAGCCCGGGATGAAGGGCGGCATACGACGAAGTAGTTATTACGGTCCCATGACCCCTTTGTATCATCGAGCCGACTACGGACTGTGTGAGACGATACACCCCCTCTACATTCACCCGAAACACGCTATCCCACTCCTCCGGACCTACATATCTAATAGACCGAACGCGAGAGCTATGCCCAGCATTGTTTACAAGAACATCTACCTGACCATATTCTTCCAGAGTCCAAGTTCCAAGTTCCGCTGCTGAATCCCCGTTTTCCAGGTCTACGGAACGAGCCACGGCGGTTCCACCTTTAGATTTGATTATTTCCGTAACAACGTTCAGTGGATCCACACGACGACCTGCCAGTACCAGATGTGCACCTTCCTCCGCAAACATTAATGCCGCTTCGCGACCAATTCCGGTTCCCGCTCCAGTGATGATTGCTATCTGACCGTCAAGGTGACCCATGTTGAAACATCTCCATTAATCAATTTCGTAATGTGGTAGTTGATTTTACTTCCAATATCGCCAGTGCTGTTTTTCATCACCCAATATTGTTTCGACCAATTTTCGTCCCATTTTTATACTGTAGTTAGTCCCGCGGTCTTCAGGATAGACCTGTGTAGTGTTAGCCAGATACAGACGTTTTATGGGGGTTCGGTGATCGGGTATAACCTTAGAATAATTGGTGCCGATAATCGGCTGTGCGGCGCTTAGAGCGTTGTAATGTACGGCTTTGATCCAGGAACGCTGAAAATTCGGATTAAATTTGTTTAGATGCGGTAGATAAAGATCGAGTAACTGATCTTGAGAGAGATGATAGACCGGATCTTCTCGATCAAGATAATTTGTCATGTACAGGATATTGTTGCCCCCGTACCACTCTTTTGGCAGCATATTGGTATGTTCGATCAAGCCGAGAAATGGCACATCAGGGTCCGCTATATTCATCCAGTAAAAATCTGTAAGAGCATGAGTCATTTCCAGAATCACCACAACCGCCGCCAAGTAATGAACACTGGAAAGACGTTCACGGTATTCGAAGGGTAGATCTACTAAATCTGGAAACGAAAAAGATGGAACCGTTGACAAGATACAATCAAAATCCCTGTCACGCTCTTCGCCATCGGGGCCAACGGTTTTCAATCCTGTAGCAACGCCATCAACTACGTTGATTTTGATAACAGGCGTTGAAGTATGAATCTCTCCGCCCTTTGATTTAATAGATCCCTGTAATTTATCGAATATTGTGTCGAAACTTCCGTCCGGGTACCCAAGCATCTCTCTCTGACGAATCCCTTGACGAGAAGCGAATCTGGTTTGGATTTTTGACCAAAACCATGGCATGCCAATTTGATCATAGAAATCGCCGAATTTACCTTTAAGTAACGGAGCCCAAACTTTCTCATAAGCCATCCCACCAAGTCTTTCCCGTAACCAGAAATCAGCAGTATGGTCCTCCAGCTTCTTCCAATCCTTGATACGTTTCACACGCATGGCAAATAGACCAAGTTTGATTCGATCGATTATTGGAATCGCATCTAATCGAAGTAAGTCAATCGGTGTGGTGGTCTTATAAACCTTGCCTGAAGTATAAGTGGCGACTTTAGACGGATACCATTTCATGTGTTCGTAAATATCCAGATCCTTCATAAGATCTAGAATCGCTTCATCATTCGTAAATAAATGGTGATAACCGCGTTCTAAGGAACTTCCCCCAACCGGAATAGTTGATGCCTGCCCACCGACGAACGGAGCAGATTCATACACCGTCACATCATGATCTGTTTCAATAAAGTCAAAAGCTGCAGCTAAACCAGCTGCGCCGGCACCGATAATTCCTATCTTCATTTGGTAGAACCTTGATCTGCTGCAGATTGCCTTGATTTCTTTGCACCCTGCAGCAGCCCGGAAAGAGAAGTGCCATCCCATATGAGTAACAGAGCACCAACTAGGGTCGGAGGCACCCAAACTACAACATGCACAGTTAAAGCATAACCAGCAGCTATTTCATTTTGCACGCCAAGTGCGGTCAAGGACGCAGCTCCAAAAAAATCAAATGGGCCCCAGCCTCCAGCTGTCGATGGAAAAACTCCAGCTAAATTTGCGGCTGCCGTAAAAAGCAATATAGCGGAAAGGAATTCAAGTTCAGTGGTAAAAATAGAACCTAAATCAAATCCCATCGCTATGAGATAGTACATGGCTGCTTCTGCGGCCCAAACAGGTATTGACCATGCAAGAACTTTTATTAAATCAGAGATCGAGTTTACAACCGTTAGGCCTTCGAGTAATCGATCAATAATCGCGAGTATATGTTTCCGGTATTTGTGGCCCAGCACAATCAAAATACGGCTAAGAAAGTCATTGACGTTCTGCTTACTTGAAACGGAGATGAGAAGGACTACGCTAAACACTGCAATGAAAGGCAGTAATGCGGCCAACACCATCACCAAAGTTCCTCCTGGTACGTTCGAAGATATATCCCCGAATGCTCGTTCGACTCCTGAGGCGCTCATTAGTCCAGCCGCTCCCAGGAAGAACAGTAGAGCAAGTACATCTGTGGCACGCTCAACTGCCACAGTCCCGAAAGCTGCTGAAGTTGAACATCCCTCCCTCAAGCTCAAGTAGTACGCTCGAATCACTTCGCCGATTCGAATTGGTATCAAGTTGTTCGCCATGTATCCGACAATGACGACAGAGTAAATACTTTTTTGTGGTTTGCCTATTAACGGGCGAAGTAGAAACTTCCATCTGGCTGTCCTGAACCAAACAGCCAGGAAATAGAACAAGAGTGAAGGCATAACGTAGGTGTAATCAGCATCATTCATAACGTTGCCGATGGTATCCATATCTACAAATAACAAAACGAAAACAGCAAGAAATACTGCGCTGCCGACAGCACCGATCCAAAAAGCTTTATTTCCGATTAACATGATATTTGGCAGGTAAACGTGCTACGCATCAGGTGTGTCACTTGGATGGTGCAAGAGGGATTTCGTCAGAAAAGTAAACATACGAATCGATTGAACCTAACGGATGAGACAGTTCTCTATACATGAAATAATCAACAGGACCTTTCCAGCGATCGCGATCGATCAAAGTTCCAAAGAACTCGCCGGGTTTTAAATCTCTGTATCGCTCAGGAAACCACCAGCGGTGAACGAGTCTACGACCCTCGGAAAATCCTTCTGGCACTTTAGAGATCGACTCTGCATTGTTATGTTCATTAACAACAATAATCAATCTATCATCTCCTACCACGGCCTTATCCGAAGAATGATCGCTGTAAACGACTTCGGTATAACGACGTAGATACCACTGCCATGGCCATTGATACGCATCTTTGGTGTCGATAGCAAGTTTGATTGCCGTGCGATCTCCGCTTTGAGCAGCGGTGCGTTCGATTTCTTTAGCCAAATTATGAAGGTCGGGTGATGTTTGCGTATATACGAGCATTTCTTGCGGCACATCCCCATTTTGATAGTTAGCAATCCACCCTGCACGAAATGTAAATCCAAACAGAACGAGAATAGAAACCAAGCCAATGATTCCCAGAGATTGTGACCTGCCTATTCGCTGTGAAACCACCTGAAACCCCAATAATAGAAATCCCAAGCTAGCGAAAATCATCCACGTGGTGAAAAATTGATTGCTGCTACTGGCGAGATCATTAAAGACAAGTTTCCAGATCAGTAAATATGAAACTGGAACTCCAACCAAACAAAGACCGGCATAATTTCGCCAGGCCTGCCGCCATTTAATAGAAGAAACAACATCATTCAATGTTGATGCGGCCAGAACAATCACAGGAACTACCAGGTTTACCAAAAGCCATGGCATCTTCTCCCCCGCATGAATATACGCGATGAACGTACCAATGATCCAAAAAATCAAAAAACGATTGAATCGAGAAACTTTTAGGACGAAAGGCAAAGCAATAAATGAGCCATAAACAACCAGTAGAGATAACTGACCTACATATGTAAGAACGTCTCGTTCTTCACCCTTGATTAGACCATTTTGAAAGCTGAGATTATCGTTAGCAAGCACTGTGAAACCCAGGGTAATTAACGCGATGTTGATCAACGGACGAAATCCTGATCTAAATCCGTAATAAACAATCGCAGTGCCTGCGATTGCAAATGGCAAAAATTCATAGACAGATCCAAGCATGAAGTAGTAATACCAAGGTTGGTTTCCGCGAGCTACATCCTGCTGTGCGATCCAGTAACCAAGTGACTGCCAGGAGCCACTGCCAACTCCGGCCGGATACGATCCAAAGTTTGAAAAAATCATTACGAATATGAAAGCAAAAACGGTGAATGCCACCAAGAACACGCTTCGTTTCCAATACCACCCAAGCCCCAAAGATGCTGCAAGAAAAATCCCACTGATTCCTAAGGCCACATTCCAGCCAACGCCGTTCGGACTACCTGTGGCTATACCTGGGACCCCATCCTCTGCAGCTAAGGTGATACCGAGAGTGTTTTGGAATATCGCAACGCTCGCTGCTAAAAGCGGCAAACTTAAAACAGTAATCAAAACCATAAACGACGCTGGAGGAGTGAACTCAGCAAGAGAACGTCGAGCGTAAAGCCATTCTTTAAGTTCACCCCACGCCTGAGTCAAAAGATAAGCACCCAGTACCGCTATGACTATGTATTGCGTTTCTTTGGTAGTAAACCCTAAAGCGATAATTGCCGCAGCGAAATAAAGCCAACGATTCTTACGCTCATCAATGTATCTCCACATCACGCCTACCAACGCAAGCGTAAACACTGCCATGAAAATGTCGTTACGCGCAAACCTGCTGTAGTAAATAAGAGAAGGCGAGAATGCCAGCAGTATTGCACAGGCTAAGGAACCAAATTGCCCAATACGAGGTTTAAGTATTAACGGAACCAGAACAAGGCCAGCGCCGAACAAAGCCATCGGTAAACGCATCGAGAATTCACTGTCACCAAACAAGAAGAAAGATGTGGCAATTGAATGGAACAGGAACATCCCATGCATTAACGGGTTATGATCATACCCGCCTCCAATGAACATCTGGTAGGCAAAATACCCGTGCAAGCTTTCATCATGGTGCACGGCTCTTCCGCCAAGGTCATACAGACGCATCGCAAGAGCTACCAGTACAAGAGATGCGTAAAAACCCCATTCCAACCGGGATGGCATCGATATTCCTAAAGTAAATCGATTCTTTTCAAACTCGGGTAGGAAATCTTTATCAGTGATGCTGTCCGACACATCATTTTCTTGTCGTACCCAGCGACCTCTGACCCATCGTCCATCGATGGGGTTTTCTGTTTTTGAGTTACTTATTTGCATCACAGGTTATCGATCAATTTTAAATATTGTGTAAGAACCACTTTCGATTACGCGCTCACCAAGGGTATCGAACAACGACAAATCGATATCCCCGTAAGCTGACTTTTCCCGAGGTCCGACAACAACCATTGTCAAAGAATACTTATCAATCAATCTGTTCAGTTCTGAATATTCAGTAGTTGTGTATATGGTTTCAACGTCTTCCTCGCGATCTATAAACAGTGCATCATCACCGTGCCATTGAAGTTCGTGACCTTTCCAGCCTAACAATCCTGGCACACCTGAATATCCGGCTATACGTCCATGATCGCTATAACTTTCTCCTACTGATTCAACAAGAATATCCTCTGTTTCAGCCATTTTTCGTATCTGAAAAATAGTTTCTTTTTCATCCTGATTTCTTTTTTCTAGAAATTTCATGCTATCCAAACTAGGTCCGAGTCTTGACGAACTTGTTTTCGTAACAGAAGAGGAAAGCGAAAAATATATGGAACTGGAAATTAATACGAAAACCAAGAGCAGCGAAGCCCTATTGATCGTTTGCATCAGACCGGTCAGTCGCGGTCCTTGTTTCCACCATACGTACGCTCCGTATCCTCCTGCGACGGACAAAAGTATCCAAGCTTGATAATAAAACTTGAAGACGGTGTTCATTCTGTTTCCGAACAGATCATGCACAAAGAATAGCTCAGCAGCAAACAAGAGATATATCGCAACCGCAGCCAATAGCATGATGTAATGGGCACCGTCGTCTGCTCCTCTCCGAGAACGCGTGAGGGTCACGGCTACCATAATTACAGTTACCAATCCAAGCGGACCGGTAACCGGTAACCGTAAAAATATGTCTGAAAATTCAGACTTTTCGTTGAACCAAATATGTGTTACTGCCCATAAAAACCACGGGATGACAACCAACATAAGTGCGATGAGCCATGCAGGCCGCCAAATAAGGTTTTCCTCATTGTGCGAGACAGTAGCCACACCTCTAAACTTGGATTGGATGACCCGCAGGAACTTAAGTGCAAGTAAAAGGACAACTGGCGCGGTAATTATCAATAAAATCAGCCAGATTGAACCGAAGTGAATGAGGCGAGATCCGTACTCAACAGGAGCTATTGGCGGCCACTGAATTTGGCTCTCTGCAGTTCCGAAATAAAATGGCGAGAAAATCACGATTCCAATAATCCATATCAGACCGATCGGCGACCCGAATCTCCACAAACTTTTAACGCTATAAGAACGAACACCTACCCACCCTGCAACCAATAAACAGATGGTAAGTAACAAGAGCAATCCGATATCCCAGAAGTTAATGAATCCGGAAGAACCAACGGCTAAAGCAACCAATAGCACAGCAGAAAGATTGTTTTTAAGGCTCCGAAACGATAAATATCGCGTTGCCATGAAAAGGCAAGTTATGACTGTCAAACCCGTTAAAACAAACGGTATGGACATCAAATGCGGGTGTAAATCTCCGAGCAAAAAACTGAAATACGGGAATTCTTGAATCGTGAAATCCAGGCTGTTTCCAGCAGCGTCATATGAATTAGTAATTCGCGAGCTATTCCACCACCACCAAAAATCATCTGGCCGCCACACCACTATGTCATTTACGCGCTGATACGCAAAACCGTGATACCAGTCGAGTAATTTATTCGGTGCTAAACGAGTGATATCAAGTAGGGTCCACAATCCTGATAAATTGGAAACCAATAACAACAGGACCGCCGACAGAGCGCCACACAGGAGTGACGCCCTATTTGTCGCCCCGTCCCGACGGACCAACGTGCAAACGAGTGCAGCTACTATTGAGGCAGCGAGCCCAGCCGCTAAAGCGAGGCTGATGTTAAAGCTGATAAATGGGGGAACCCCTGACATAGTTCCGACACCACCGTATATCCAGTAACCGAAGTAGTAGTAAGCAATCGGCTCTCCGGCCAGCCATAAATCCTGTGGGGGGGCATATTGGGTGCTCGTAACAGCTGTCAGCATCATCATATCCATTGGTTTTTCTGTTCCTGACGATGCAGGGTCGAAAGCACGCAACGAAAGAAACATCAAAAAAAACACCAAGAATATTGATTCAATCGAAACAATAATTCTCCATCTTCTTTTTAAGATCTTTTTGAATCTTGGAAAATCCTGTCGGAAAAACCAGGCGCCTACAAAAGTTAAAACAAACCAAACAATCCACCATGAGGCCATGGTATTCGGAAGCAAATGCACATAAGAAAGTAACCACATGCCGGTGGATATCAACAGTATCCCTAGAGCTTTCGAAATAGCCCATCCGCGATCGGATAGTAAGGGAAAGGCTCGCATCACAATCGGAAAAGCAGAAAGACCGATTAGTTGAACCGTTATAAGAGTTGCGATGACTTGCAGCATTTACATATCAAAATTTCAGGTTATAGGATGTCCCAATTACATTTATGCTTTCGGTAGCACCGCCTCAGCGAATGCATCAGCATCGAAAGCCGACATATCAACCGCATCTTCCCCGGTGCCAATAAACCAAACCGGCAGCCCCAACTCTACGGATATCGAAAGAGCTACGCCGCCTCTGGCAGTACCATCCAGTTTGGTGAGAAACACTCCATCGCATTGAACCGCATCCGTGAAAGATTTCGCCTGAATCAAGCCATTTTGACCGGTGGTACCGTCGATCACGAGTAAAACTCGTTCCACGAAATCTGCACTGTTTTTTTCGACAATACCCCTCACTTTTCTCAGCTCTTCCATTAAGTTATGAGTGGTATGCAGACGCCCAGCGGTATCAATGATCAACAAATCAATCCCTCTAGCACGTGCAGCATTCAAGGCATCGAAAGCAACTGCTCCAGGATCACTACCATGACGATGAGAGATAACTGGGACTCCTAGTCGTTCCCCCCAGATGTTTATCTGTTCTATCGCTCCTGCACGAAAGGTATCAGCCGCTGCAAGCATCACGTTACGACCTTCATTTTTAGCTGTTTCAACCATCTTAGCTATAGAAGTGGTTTTTCCCGACCCGTTGACTCCAACTACAAGTAAAACAACGGGTGTATCTGCTGGTATAGGTTCCAACTCCGAACGAACCTTCAACATGTTGGAAATTTCTTTCCTCATCAGAGCCTTAACGTCCGAGGGTTCCGTTATGGATTGCTCTTCTACTAGTACCTGGATCTTATCCAGGAGTTCCATTGTGGTTCTAAGACCGACATCAGAAACAATCAGTGCTTCTTCAAGTTGTTCCCAAAAATCGTCATCAATATCCGATCGGTTAAACAGAACTGATAAACGCCGATGCCATGCCGAGCCGGTTTTGACCGCACTCTCGGCAGTTTTTTGCCGTTTCTTTAATAAACCAAACAGTGTGGATTCCTCGGACTAGAGTTAAGAATCGTTACGATTCTCAAGGGAGATAAATATTCCTAATGCCTTGCTTGCCGCTTTGCGCTCCGCATCGACTTTTCTAGATCCCATACCCGTTGCGATTAATGTGTTGTCAATCAAAACATTGATTGTAAAGACAGGATCATGTGGAGTTCCAGACTGGGACGATAATTCGTACCTAGGAGGTTGCTTACCATTTGCCTGCAAGTATTCCTGTAAAAGAGATTTTGGGTCTTTTCTGGTTTCAGATTCAAGAGCCTCGTTTATATGTTGTCCCAACCATTTACTAACGAAAGAGCTAGCTTGGTCGTAACCTCCATCGAGATAAACAGCACCAGTAGCGGCTTCGAACGCGTCAGCTAAATTAGATTCCCTGATATTGCCCCCAGTCGTAGCTTCTCCTGTTCCCATCACCAACCAGTCGCCAAGACCGATAGATCTAGCGGCCGCAGCCAGAGTTTCTTTGCGTATCACTTGAGAGCGTCTCACAGTTAGATCGCCTTCAGGTAATTCAGGGGCGCCATTAAAAATCCTCTCGGCTACAACCATTCCAACTATGGAATCGCCGAGAAACTCCAGTCTTTCATTGGATACTGGAGGAGCATCCGGATGTTCATTTACGTAAGACTGATGGGTTAACGCAAGAGCAAGAAGACTACGATCTTTAAACGCATAACCCAAGCCATCTTCAACGTCTTGCAGTTCGCTAATCTCCAATGGAGTTGTAGGCAAAACTATTAATCCCCTGCCCCGCGCGGCCAAGGTGGTTGTGGTCGCTTTATTTCACCAAAATACTTACGTTCCCTGGCAATACCGATGAAGTGCTTAAATGCACTCATCGCTTCATCCTTTGGAGGCGTGAACATTTTTAAGAAAGTCGAAAATCCGTTTTCAAAAACAAATGTAGGGGTACCGAAAATGCCCAACTCGAGCGCATATTCATGATCGGCTCCTATAGTTTTCAAAGTTTTACTGTCATCTAAAACTTCGATGAACCTATTGATATCCAATGTGATAGTCGATGCAATTTCTATTATTGAGTCACGAGTACGTATATCCGTTCTTTCAACGTGCTTGGCATGCATTATCCCTGCCATATATTCGTTATGAATCCCTGATCCCTGTTGTCGTGCTGCGATACCACCCCGCAATGACCAAAGACCCCTGCTAACATAATCGGGTTCTTGCTCCCAGGCCTTCCAGTTATCCCCTTGCGTAGAGTTGACCTGTTCGAGAGCGAAACTACGCCAATTAATTTGAAGATCCTCACCCAATTCCTCTTTCACCATGGCCAGCCACATGCCAGCCTGTCGAACCCAGGGTCAGGTGTAATCAATAAATACATCAAATTTAATTAGTTTGTTAATCGACATGAGTTGCCTAATACTTTAACTGGTGTTTGAAACCACTTATACAAATTCTAACAACGCTACGTTTAAAGATTTCAAGAAAGGTTCAGGTTTAAAGCTTAGTATTGACCTATCGACTCGAGTTTGATCCAAATGCCAAATTTATCTCAATTACTCCAAACAAAAGCAAAACCCGAACATCTCCGGTTATTTAATGCATGCAAGGATCTGCATTCGCAACTTGCTGATGTGAACAATGTATTTGTATGTGGTGGTTATGTTCGTGATTTAATACTAGGCAACCCGACAAAAGACATCGACCTGTGCATTGAAGGCAACTCCGAAAAATTTTCCACCATGCTTGCTAAAACGTTGAACTTAGGGGAACCCCTTGAATCACAGTTCCTGACTTTCAAGCTGGTCGCTGGAGAAGGAAAAGCCGACGTTAAATCAATAGATATCGTTACCTGTCGCGATGAAACATATACGGCGTCGGCAGCACTACCAGATGTGATTCCATCATCGATCGAAAAAGACTTAAACCGTAGAGATTTCACGGTTAATGCAATGGCTATATCCCTTACAGGTCAACAATGGGGTGACCTGATAGATCCGTCCAATGGTTTCGGGGACATCATGCGCAAGCGAATCAGGGTATTACATGATTCGAGTTTCACAGATGACCCTACACGAATGTTCCGGGCCGTACGTTACGCTACACGGCTTGGATTTAATATCGATTCCCACACCACTGAACTAATTGCAAATGCACTAGGAAGCATTGACCTATTAAGTGGCACGAGGGTCAGAAACGAATTCGAGCACATCCTCAAGGAGCCAAAAGTCTGTGAGATTCTACGGAAGTCAGAGGATCTTGGTTTATTGGGCGCGATAACTCCTGCTTTACGGGTCGGTCCAAAAGCCCTGGAAATCACAGACGAACTCTTACAGGAAAGTTCAGGAAAATTAAAACTCGAGGATTTATTGGCCAGAGTAACTTTCAACCTCAATGAGGAGGAAGCAAGACTGACATCTAACAGGTTCGACGGACCAAAATACTGGACTGATTCAATTTCCGGAAATGCAAAGTTGGCATCAGTGGTAGGAATTCTAGATAACCAATCAATAACTCGCAGTGAAATTGCCGACGTTTTAAACAATATCCCGTTGCAATGTATACGGGCATATATTGCAACGGGCTCGATCTTGCCTCGACGCGGAAGATTAATCGATTATTTGCAGACAATTCGATTCGAGGGACCCGAGATTACAGGTGATGATCTTATGGCTGCAGGTGTGCCTGAGGGACCTATCATAGGACAATTATTAGAACTGGTGAAACGCGCTCGTTTAGATAGAAAAGTAAATTCCAGAAAAGAAGAACTGGATCTTGCTAGAAGCCGACTTCCCGAATTTCTCACCCATGATTAGGATGCTTTAAAAGTAGTGTGAGCTAAACTCCATCTTCCGGCAAAGCTCGGTCAACATGTGCCCCGCCCCAAGCAATAGCACGCGCTGAAAGACGTTCACGGTGGAACATATATTGATTTGCTAGAGCCGAATATTCGCCAAAGTGATCACGCGCCCATTCTGATGCGTAACTCAAGCTACACTTTTCGGAAAGTCCATACCACTTGCGAAGTGCTCGGAGGATATGACGGTCAACTATGAAGGATTCGGGTTTGTCCAAAGAAAATGCAAGGACACAATCTGCGATTTTTTCTCCTACTCCATGCAACTGCGTAAGAGCTGTTCTGGCGTCTGTGTACGAACATTCTCGCAAGTCGAAAAGATTCAATTGACCTGATGCTATTACTTCAGCACACAACACAAGATACTTAGCCCTAAATCCGAACCCAAGGTCACGAAGGTATTGCTCCCCGGATTCCACTATTACTTCCGGTTCGGGAAAAACTACGTCCGTGGTATTCGGTCCTATCGAATAACCCAATCTTTCAGCAGCGGATCCAACATTCAATTTGATACGTGCAATGTTGGAAGTACTAGAAGTAATGAAACTGAACAGACACTCCCAAGGATCTTGTCGCAACACCCTTATTCCAGGATATTCAATTAACGCGGGTCCAAGACATGGGTCATTAGCGAATCGTTTTGCAAACCCATCAAAATCTTGTCCCAGGCCCAGGTATTCGCTTGCAGAATGGTAGATCCCCGATACGCCCCTGCCGTCCATAATCGTAACTTCTACTCCTCCACTAACCTCACTAATATGCACGACCCTGCGACCTATAACTCCTCGATACCCTGAATTTTCTAAGTGCCAGCGAAAGGCCTGCCCACCGTCTAAGGTCGCACTAATATCCACAAAACCTAGTGGAATAAAAACTGACTGCTCGGTCAATGCGTTGTGTTCGAAAGTCGTCATGTTAATGTGTTATTACGCCAGTTTCCCAAAGTTTCTGACAAGCGTTCAACGCTCAATCTGCGAACATTGCATTTCGGCAGTGACTTCTGGAATTTAACACCATATTGTTTGCGCACAATTCTGTTATCCAGAACGACAAAAACTCCACGATCATTTTGTGACCTTATTAATCGACCAAACCCCTGCCTGAAGCGTTGTACTGCTTCGGGGATACTGTAGTCATTGAAACCATCTTCCAATAATTCGCTGCGCGCAGCGACAATCGGATCAGACGGGACAGGAAACGGCAATCTCGCCATCACGAGTACGTCGATTGATTCACCTTCTAGATCCACTCCTTCCCATAAACTGCTTGTGCCGAGCGCAATCGTCGGAGTGGACTCCGCGAGCATTCGCATAATACGTGCTGGAGAACCATCGGTACCTTGTGCAATAACACGTATCCCAGATGCGTTTAACACCGGTGAAATGGTCTTACGAGCGTTATCTAAAGCAGAAATAGATGTAAAAAGCACTAAGACACGGCCGGCACTCGCTTTTGCTATATCGACTAAAGCATTAGCTGAGGCTTTTGCGAATCCAGGCTCACCTGGGCCAGGTAAATCCTCAGGTACAACAATCAAGGTATTTTTTTCATAATCATATGGCGATCCAAGAACAAGGTCTTCACCGCCTTCCATCCCAATAGAGGCGCGATAACGTTCAAACGAACTCTGGTAGGCAACCGTTGCTCCTGTGAGTACGACGGAGCGGTCAGACTCAAACAATGCGTTTCTAAGCACGTCCGAAACATCAAGTGGCGCTCCATTGATAGTAGTACCACGCCTGCCAGGACGAGTGCGAAGCCAATACACACCATCTGCTTTTGGTTCCGGTATTGCCTCACGAAGATTTGAAGCCGCCGTCTGAATTGACTCCACAATCGAATGAGCATCCAGCACGAGTCCCTCATCCGACTTTTCTTTTGAACGAGAAGCCTGATCACATAAATTCACAAGCTCAAGTGAAACTTCTAACAGGCGAGTGTTCATGTTTTCCCATGTGATTTCGAAATCACTCCAGATTGGCTGAGCTCGAACTGCATCGGTCAACCTTAATTCAGATTGTTGCTGTGAATAACTCTGTGAGTCAGCACCAATCTGAGCAGCAAAGTTGAACATATCCAAAGATGTTTTTATCGCAATTTCTACAGCGCGGTTAAGAGCGAGAGCCGTGTTTTCTGAAGAATCCAGTGGGCTATTATCCAATTTTGATATAACCCGAGCTAACCTATGACAGATACCTGTTGGCCCAATCAAACGTCGCAGTTCATTTTCTAACTGAAACTGATTTACTGAAAATCCTAAATGGTTCGTAGCAGCCGACTCAAGATGGTGTGCCTCATCTACTATCAAGACGTCGTGTTCGGGAAGCAATCCGCCTCCCATAGCTATGTCAGACATTAGCAAAGCATGATTGATAATGACGATATTTGCATGGCTAGCATCGTTGCGAGCCTTACGCAAAAAACAAGGGCCATCATTTGTTGGGCAGTTCAATGCACCTTGAGCTGAAAATCTACTGAATATTGGCGACATTCGCCCTAGAGCTAGCTCATTTTTATCACCGGTCTCTGTATCGTTCAACCACACCAATATTTTAGATAGTAATTTTGATTCAATATCGTTAGGTTCGGTGGCCAACACCGAATTTTGCCATCGCTTCATACACAGATAATTAGCTCTGCCTTTAAGTTGCGACGCGAAAATATTTTCTGCTGCAACTCCATAATTACTCAAAGTTGATCTGGTTATTTCTATGTCCTTACTTACCAACTGTTCCTGCAAATTAATGGTGTTAGTAGAAATAACGACCCTTGTCCCGGTACGGAGGACATGTAGTGCAGCTGGAATAAGATACGCGAGGGATTTCCCGACACCAGTCCCAGCTTCAACTACAAGATGACGCTCAGAATCTATTGCCTCTGATACCGCTTTCGCCATTTCTATTTGTTCATGGCGATGTTCGAAATCTGGAAGCGAACGTTCAAGTTCTCCGGATTCACCAAAAATGTTCTTTACATGGTCCGCTGGAGTTTCTACGTCAGTTTTATACTCATGTGGTTTTACTCGAGGCGTTCTCGTAGCAGAACGGATCCTTGAGGAAATTTCTTTAGGATCAATTCCACTAAATGTATGACTTACTCCAATAGAGGCTGCCCCACTCGTTTCTAGCATTCGGTTGGCCAAATCAGATAACGGTGTGCCGGAATAAGAGCCTAAACGTTTAATTTGTTCCAAAACTCCACGATCATATCCTCCGATAATCTCTGCCAAATGCAGGAAAAGATCACGTGTCGCAAGCGCGTCGGATAATGCTCGGTGAGGATTGTCATGCTGAAAACCGAATCTTTCAGACAATCGCACAAGGCTATACTCTGGACCTCGTGGAAGAGCAATTTCAGCCATCGACATGGTGTCGTACAAGCGATTGGTTTTCACTCCGTGGCTACGGAGGAACGAGGCATCAAACCCAACATTGTGTCCAATGATCGGAATTCCGGTCACGAATTCCATGACGCTCGGCTTTATCTCATCCCAATCAGGTGCGTCATCCACTTCCCGTTGAGTGATCCCGGTCATATGAAGAATAAGCTTAGAAAGTTTGCGGTTTGGATTAACCAACGCGCTGAAGGTGTCGATCTGAGTTTCACCTCTGAACTTAACTGCACCGACTTCGATAATCCGTTCGGATTTCGGATTAAGACCAGTAGTCTCCAAGTCAAGAGAGATGAGTATGTCTTGATTGATCGGGAGCAATTTACAGTGCTTCCACCTCACACTATTGTTCAACGGATGTCACAGGTTTCCTGTGCAAGAAACTGTATCGGAAACCTGTTGAAATAGATGACTCTTTCAACGAGATTTATGTACATTACACCAGTTAGTGACCGGCTGAACTCAGTACGAGCTCGACATTGTCAAACCCAGCTTCGAGTTCTCCAGCATCAATGGCTTTAACCACTTTTGCCATAGATGCATTGACTGGAGTATCTATACCAACTAACAATCCTTGATCACAGACGAATGTGTTCATTTGTAGGATCTCAGTGGGGCGGCCTTTTACAACATCCTGAGCCATCGAAGGTCGCCAGTTTGCACCTGTAGATCGCTCAGAAAGCACTGCATCGAGCAGCTCGTAGACTTCGCCTCGCGTGGCATTGGCCCACTCGAGCGCTGTCCGCCCTCCGAAATTTTCAACTTTATATCCAAGTGCCAGACCGACCGAAGCACACTCCTGGGCCAACCGAATCTGCAATTCTCTCCCTCTGGGATGTTTATTTAGATCAGACATGCCCATTCCACTGGATGCAGCGACCGGATTACCCATCGAATTCTGTCCGAGTTTGGCCCAACGTTCTCCCCACAAATTAGTTGTAATCTTGCCACCATCAATTGGGTCAAGTATTTCGATCAACTCGTGAAGGCGAGGGGTGTCAGTGCCATCATGATTACCAGCTCTGAATACGATATGCCCTTGATCGCGTCTCCGTGTACTGCCCGGCCTTTCAACTTTTCCTGCCTCCCACATTGCAACAGAAATACTAGACATAACCAATCCCACTGCCCGTTCGGCTCCGACTGCTGCCGCGATCTCAGGATCAGGCCATGTATTTTGCGAGGAAACGATATATCCATCAGGATGAACGAACTTGTCAACAAACGTTGCAGCCCAGGAAGTGTCATATGCCTTCATCGCGACGAATCCTATGTCAAACAACGGTTCTCTCGCGATATGTTCGTTTTCGTGAAGGTGATAGATCTTGGGACGCGCTACAAATGGTTCATGTGGCCCATTGACGATTAGGCCATTATCACGGATTGCTTCAACGTGATCGTCCCAAATATCTACCAACGTCACATCATGGCCGGCATGAGAAAGCCAACCGCCTAGATATGAACCGACAGCCCCTGCCCCAATAAAAATAATACGTTTGGTGTTAATTTTTTCTGACATAACTTATTACTCGACTCGCGCGATTTTGGTTTGGGAGAGTTAACTAATCGTAATAACTGGCATTAAAGCCGGTTCGCCTGCGTTCCGTACTGTGCACAAACTCAATCTGAAGTTCTTTAGGTGGATAGGTATATCGGTCGACCGACGTAAGCCACGATTCAGATTTCCCACTGCTTACGCGTACGGTAGCATCTGGTCGATCTTTGACAGAGGGTCTAAGTCGAGTGCCCAATCCAGGTTCAGTGGGTGCCATCAGAAAACCCCCATCGATCACGAAATCCGGTTCGATGAAATCTCGGTACCAACCAAGATGCATCGCTCGGTTATATTCCATAATCATCACGTTTGGTGTTGCCATAGCAATATGAGCACATGCCATCATGTTGACTGGGCCAACGCAATCATGAGGCGCGATAGGCTTCTGGTGAGCTGATGCTAAGACCGCTATCTTCTTTACCTCCGATATGCCCCCAGTCCAGGTCAGATCCGGCATCGAAATTCGTGCAGATGAAGATTCGATAAATCGACGATGCTGGTACCTTGTCATCAAACGTTCCGCCGCAGCAATAGGTGTTGAGGTCACTGCCTGCAGTCTCCGGTGTGCTTCTTCGTTAAGTGGGGAAATTAGTTCCTCATGCCACATCAGTCGCATGGATTCCATTTCCCTAACGATGCGCATCGCGTTTGGCAGATTCCACTTTCCGTGTGCATCATTGGCTATATCGATCTCCATACCAAGATTTTCACGAATTTCACGGATAGGACGCAATGCCCAGTCTAGATCATCCTGAAATAGTAATTGACCGTCGGATTCTCTTGCAATGAAATCAGTTGGAGACATCTTCATCCCTGTAATGCCTTGATCAAGAAGGCTTTTGGCAACTCCCACAGGGTCGGACCACACTTTGTGCGCCTCATCAATCTCACCATAAACTCCCAGAGTGTTGTAAACCTTAATTCGGTTTCTTGTGCCACCACCTATGATCTCGAATATCGGCATGTTGAGGGACTGGCCTTTTATGTCCCACAAGGCAACATCTATTGCGGAAATGGCACGTAACTCCGCACCGCCATAACCCGCATGATCGGATAGTTGGAACATCGTCTGCCAGTGTTTTTCAATCTCAAATGGATCTCGACCAACCAGAAGTGGACCAAAATGATCATGTATGGCTGACTCGACTGTGGCGGCTGCATACCACGTCTCACCGAGCCCAGTAAGTCCAGTATCGGTATGAAGTTGAACAAAGATAAGTTCAGGAAATTGCGCTACACGGATTGTCTCAATTTTGGAAATTATCATTCTGAGTCACCAGTATTCTGAGCTTCATCCGTTTCAGTATCGACTTGTTCATCAAACCTTGATCCTTGAGCTCGGAATTCAAATATATTCTCCATATCCGACCACATGGAAGCAGAGAAATTGTCTGTTGATATATTTGGGTCGTACAGACCTACGCCAACCCATCCTTCGTCAGACATTCCAGGAATCATTGCATCAACACCAGTGACCCTAGTCTCAACATCAGGCCGATCAAACACTTCCGGGCGTAAACGTGTACCAATACCAGGATTCTCGGGGGCATGCAGCCAGCCATTTTCAATCGGTGGAAGCGGGTCTACCATCTCACCATACCAACCGTATAAATACGGCCTCACATGTTCCATGATCATCGCGTTAGGCGAATTCATACATATTTGTGCACAAGCAAATATATTAACCGGCCCGGTAGCATCATGAGGAGCAACTGGAACCTGATGTGCAGAAGCCATTATTGCAATCCGGTGAGTTTCGGTGATGCCACCTGTCCAGATTAAATCAGGCATGACGATCTGCGCAGCGCCGTTCTCGATAAATTCACGAAATTGCCATCGAGTAAGCAATCGTTCGGATATACACACAGGGGTAGTTGTGGCTTCTTGAAGCTGTCTCAGAGATTGAGGATTCAGGAGTGGCATTAGGTCTTCTTGCCACATGATGTCGAGCTTTTCCATTTCTTTAGCGATCTGAATAGCAACTGGCAACGACCACTTTCCGTGCCCGTCGTTAGCAATTTTTATATCGCCACCGACAGCATCTCGAATATCCCGAAACGGCTTAAGGACGTGATCAAGTTCATTTGGAGCAAGGTACTGCCCCTCAGAAGGGGTGGCTACTGGAATAGTCGGTCCTATTTTCATAGCGACTATTCCGTCCTCAATCAATTCTTTTGCCAGGTCCCCACATCCTTCAAATGGACCTCCTGTGGCGTAAACACGAATCTTTTTTCTGACAGCCCCTCCCAATAATTCATAAACCGGGACGTCTGCTGCCTGACCTTTTATATCCCATAGGGCCATATCTATAGCAGATATCGCCCTGAGTTCGGCGCCGCCGTAACCCGCATGATCTGAAAGTCGGAACATATTCAGCCAGTGTCTCTCAATAGCAAATGGATCACGTCCAACTATCAAAGGTGCAAAATGATCATGAACAGCTGACTCTACTGTTCTCGACGCGTACCAGGTTTCACCTAATCCGATGAGCCCGGTATCAGTGTGAACCCTCACCCAAATAGCATCTGAAGGGTCACTAACTCTTACCGTTTCGATATTACTGATCTTCAAATTTTTTAAGCACCTTTGCTTTTATTTCTTTGTTTAAAGTCCGAAGAGGGGCGAGTATACCCCGTTATCGCGCTAGAATTGCCCTCGCCACGCTAACGGAATTAATCGTATTAGCAATCTAGTACAAGAATTTGTAACTCAAGAGGAATTTATTGAAATCAGCCAGAGTAATTGCCCGCCGAACAATCGAGTTTCTCGACGTACCTGAACCGTCAGATCTACAGGAGGGCGAGGTACAGATAAAGCTCGAAGCTTTGTCGATTTGCGGCAGTGATATATACCTTGAATACGACGCTGAATTACCCGAGGAAGACTATCCTTTCGTACCAGGAGCGCCAATGCACGAATGTGCCGGTGTCGTAATCGACAGCCGAGACCCAGAATACGAATTGGGCCAGCGTGTAATCGTCATCCCACGCGATGTAGCTGGAATGCAAGAGCAGGTCGTTCAAACAGCTGACAGATTAATTAAGTTGCCGGATTGGGGTGATCTCTCCGAATGGGTGATGTGCCAGCATTCTGGAACAGCATTATTTTCCGCGCGGCAATGGGGAAACCCCATGGGCAGAAGAATTGCTGTTCTGGGTCAAGGAGGAATTGGGCTCACTTTCACTATGATTGCTGAAAGACAGGGAGCTGAGCAGATCGTTGGAATAGACCTAGAAGAATATCGTTGCAAAACATCATCTGATCTAGGGGCGACACACACAATCAACGCATCCAATGATCATGTTGTTGAGGCATCCGAAGAAATAACTAAGGGTCAAATGTTCGATGTAGTGGTCGATGCCAGTGGCGATCCCGCAGGGCTGGCGACAGCTGTAGATTTGGTCAAAGAACAGGGCCAAATCATATCCTTCAGCCTCGTAGACCCCACTGTGGTCACTTTTGATCATCGAAAATGGATGGCTAAAAACATCCAGATGAATGCAACCGTTATAGCTGCTACCCAAGAACCTGTTCAGGAAATCCGAGATATCGTTGCGCTCAAAGAACGTGGATGGATTGACCCAGGAGTTCTCAAAACCCATGAAATGAAGTTTGAGGAAGCGCAACAGGCCTTCGAGATGTACAGGCTACGGGAGGACGAAGTAATCAAGATTGCAATGTCTTTCTGACCAAACGGATGACATAATCTTCTCGTGATCAACATGTTCCACTATAAAACCCTTAGGAGATAACTATGTCTGCTGAAGTAGGTACCACGGCACCTGATTTCACATTGTTTGACACAGACGGCAACGAGTTTAGTCTAAGCAGTCTCAAAGGAAAGAAGGTTGTTCTCGCATTCTTTCCAGCGGTGTTCAGCGGTGTATGCGACGACGAGATGTGTACATTCCGAGACGCCCTATCTGAGTATTCCTCACTAAACGCTTCTGTGGTAGCGATATCGACTGACGCGAGGTTTGGCAATGCTGAATTCAAAAATAAACATGGGCTTAATTTTCCTGTGCTCAGCGATTACAAGAAATCAACAATCGAAGATTACGGTGTGACCTGGCCCGACTTCGCGGGTATGGACGGTTTCACTGCTGCACAACGATCAGTCTTTGTTATTGGATCGGATGGCAAAATCAACTGGAAGTGGTTGTGCAATGTACCGAGCGACCTGCCACCATTCGACGAGGTCAAGTCCCAAGTAGAAGCTCTGGGTTAAAACGAGATCGCAAGACTACAAGCCCCGGATCACTTCGGGGCTTGTTTGATTTAAAAACCTGGCGCATCATTCGCACATACAAAAAGTTTCCTGAAACGGATTAAAACCGATGCCAAAGTTCAGAACAATTCCCGTTAGTCCTTTTACCAACGGCTCGCTGTCAGATCCTCAGTATTGGCAAGCCAAAACGGCTCGATCCGCCTCAACTTTACCAACTGGACCCCAGATTTTTTGGGGGATTCCATTCGACTTTTCGGCGACAGAAAAAAACCTAATCGTTTTTTCTGGAAAGACCGGTGTAACAATACCTGTGAATCACACAGGATCACATCTGGTTTTCGCACATTTTTGTGATGAAAGGGCATCAACAACCGTTGCCGGGCAATCATCTGATTACCTTAACCCTGTGGTCACAGCACCTGGTGAGCATCTGGCAGATTACATATTATCTTTTGAAGACGGATCCGAGCATCGTCAGCAAATAAGAAGGCGATTTGAAATCAACCAGATACAGACGCGTATGCAAAGCGGTTTCACATCTCGGCAGCATCATGGTTTGAGTACTCTTCCGTTTCGTGGACCCTATCCTGACAACGGCTGGGGCAGATGGCAGACTGGAGTTATGGTGGGTGAGCCGCCATCCTCAGGACGAACGCCCGCCAAAGATGACAGGGAGTCACGGTCAAATCCAATTGGTGCATGGACAATTTTCGCGATGGAAATTCCCGATTTATCAAAATCGATCATCAGCGTCAGTATCGAACCAACGGGTGCGTCAGTGATCGCGATCGGGGCGATAACCATGTTTGACGGAAAACAACATCCGTTACGTCACGAACCGCTCGAAACAATCGCCATCAGCGCTAACCAAAAATCTGCAAATGAAATCCAAACAGAAGTAGACCTAGGAGTCATAGCACGTCAAAAAAAGGTACCAAACTTCAACCATAAAGACTGGCTTGCAAATCCTGTAAAAGGCTGGGGAGAATCGATCAGTACAACCGCCGGGACGACGACGATAGATATCGCAGCGTCTAAGAGCGCAACCATATCGGTGAATGGCTCAGACATAGACGCAGGTGAATTACTTGAAACAGGACAAGCATCCAGCCAAGACGGCAAAATCACAACTAGGGTGCTCACTTCTCAACGTACATGGGTGCATGGCAAGATAATCGATTCCAGTACAGGGAAACCAACGCCAGCCCGGGTTCACTTCCGGTCGCCTGATGGCAGGTATTTTCCACCATACGGACATACTCATGAAGTGAATGATAATTGGTTCGAAGACTACGGAGCAGACCTGCTTCTCGGTGATACTCAATATGCCTACGTAGACGGCACGTTTCAAGGCGAACTACCCGTAGGAGATGTATTCGTAGAGATAGCAAAAGGATTCGAGTTTGAACCGTTAAGACAAAAAATCCGCATTAAACCTGGACAACGCGATCTCGAAATACCAATCAAACGTAATTCAAACCTGCGTCAATCAGGATGGGTAACGGCCGATACGCATACTCACTTCCTAACTCCGGAAACAGCTCATCTTGAAGCAGGAGCCGAAGACATCAACATCATCAACCTGCTGGCTGCACAGTGGGGAGATCTGTACACCAATGTCGGAGATCTGACAGGAGAACTGTCAGGATCATCTTCAGATGAAACAATCGTGTGGGTAGGTACGGAAAATCGTCAACATTTCATGGGTCACATAAGTCTTATGGGTGCCACTGGATCTCCTATTTTCCCTATGTCGACCAGTGGCCCAACGGAAGGGTACATAGGAGATCCAACGGTTCGAGCAATGAGTGAATGGGCTGACGAGGCTCATAACAAAGGCGGGCTGGCAATCGTTCCACATTTTCCATTTCCACACTCAGAGGTGATTGCCGAGGTAGTACTGGGTAAAGTCGACGGATTGGAAATTCGAGATTTTCACGAACCAACTATGGACACCTTCGCTGTACACGAATGGTACCGTCTATTGAATTGCGGATACCGCGTTCCAGCTGTAGGCGGCACAGATAAAATGTCGGCCGGGATGCCCGTAGGTGGAGTAAGAACCTATGCCTACATAGGAGAACGCGATTTATCCTACGATTCGTGGAGTGATGCAATCCGATCAGGACGAACGTACACAACGAGCGGTCCTTTGATGGATTTTGCAGTCGAGGGTCTGAATCCGGGAGACGAACTGAATCTTCCAGAATCAGGGGGTAACGTGAATGTAATCGCCTCAGCTTCATGCTCAGCACCAATCAACAAGCTGCAAATAGTTTTCAATGGACAAGTGATTGCTGAGGAATCATCTGTTAAGGGCGAAAAATTACTGGCCATCAACCAGAAGGTGAATATCCCCGGGAGTGGATGGATCGCGGCTCGAGCCGTGAGTGACCTTGTAGCCTGGCATGTTTGGCCGGTAAATTTCGCTGCTCATACGTCGCCTGTATACGTCAAGGCAGGAGATGCAAATGTTTTTGATGTGGCTCTTGGAGAGTATCTAATCACAACTATGCAGGGAGGGGTGGATTGGCTTGACACTTTAGCAACCCGTGGCGACGACAAACGACAAAACACCATACGCAAAGTGTTTACGGATGCAATCGGAGAAGTGAAAAAGAAAATTCCACATAAACACGGCAATGGGCCAGTGCACAGCCACTAATCACCGTTACAGAAAACTTTCGATAAAAGACATACAGGATCCTAATGGTTATGAAAATCACGTCAGTTGAAACATTTGCGGTGGAAGGCTTGAATCAACCTTTGATGTTCTGCGCTATAAAAACAGATGAGGGCATAGTTGGCTATTCAGAGTTCGGTGAAGGAAGACTCGCCCATGGAATGAAAGGACTTGTCCGGGACCTGTCCACCCAATTACTTGGCGAAGATCCTCGGGCAGTCGAAGCTCACTACATCCAAATGGTCAGGTCAACTCGGATGGCGTACGGTGGGGCAACATGGCAGGCCATTGCAGGTATTGAACTAGCGCTCTGGGATATAAAAGCAAAGGCCTTAGAAATACCTGTTTACGAGCTGCTGGGAGGACCTACTCGTTCCCATCAACGAGTTTATTGGTCTCACATGCTCACATATCAGGTTCGTGCATATCAAAAACTTGGGACCAAAGCGGTTAGGTCCTATGACGACATACGTGAAGTCGTAGCTCAAGCAAGTGAAATGGGGTACGACACATTTAAAACTAATATCCAGTTACCGGGAGATCCATTTATGAACCTTGCCCAGGGTCGTTCCGGACCGCATGATCAAACACTGACCACCGAAATACTCAACGCCGCGGTTAAACAAATGGAGGTAATACGAGACGAGGTTGGATCGGACATGGGAATATGCCTGGACGTTAATGAGCACTTCAAAGCTGATGGACATATTCGCCTCGCCCAGGCACTGGAGCCATTCAACCTGACATGGCTGGAATTAGACAACCTGGATGCACCTAGCGCTCGAATGGTCAAAGATGCAACAACAACGCCTATATGCACCGGGGAACAACGTCTCGGTCCGACTAGTTATCGCGATCTTTTCGAACTAAGAGCCATGGACGTCTGCAAGGTAGATGTACAGTGGCAGGGATTGATCCCAGCCAGAAGGGTCGCCAATATGGCGGAGGTTTATGACATCAACATAGCTCCGCATAATTTCAACGGTCACTTGTCCACTTTTCAGACGATGAATTTTTGTGCCTCTGTGACGAACATAAAAATAAGTGAAAGCGATCCTGTTCAGGTCCCATGGAGAGACGAACTGGTAACTAACTTACCTGATATTGATCAAGGTATAGTTTCAATACCTCAGGGCCCAGGCTGGGGCACTGATCTCAATGAAACGGCACTCAAGAAATATGCTGCGAAGAACTAAAATTATGCGAAATTTGTCGCTCTAATCCGCGTCGAAACCAACCGGGTCTTTGTCGCCAGGTGTTTGAATACTAGTCTCGACTGCGTGGATTCGCCGGACGAACAGATCCTGCACTTACACCGCCATCCATAAGAAGTTCCGCTCCGGTCATATAAGAAGAGTCGTCAGAGGCTAAAAACAAGATACCTGCAGCGATATCCTCTGGCTCTCCCCACCGCCCCAACGGGACCCTGTCGGTACGATACTTACTTTGTTCAGGATCTGTGTAGAGATAATCGGTAAAGGGAGTGTGTACCCACCCGGGCATGATGGTGTTGACCCGTATGCCCATGCCAGAAAGTTGCAACGCTGAGGATTGAGTAAAGTTGTGCATGCCTCCACGTGAGAAAGAATAGGCAGATCCGTAAGAACCAGAACCCTGTTTGGCAGCCATAGAAGCGAGATTGATTATCGAGCCGCCTCCGGATTTTTCCATCTGTCTCGCAACGGCACGAGTACCGAGAAATACTCCAACTGTACTTATTTCCATCGTTTTTTTCCAAACGGCAGGTTCAATATCCAGGATCGATTTTGGATCCAAAATACCTGCGATATTGACCAAAATATCAATCCTTCCAAAATGCTTGATGGTAGAGGAAACAGTCCTGTCCCATTCATCTTCGTTTGTCACATCAAGATGAAGGTAAATAGCATCGTGACCCTCTTCACGTAGCTGCGCAGCAGCACGCTCACCTACATCGTCCTGTACATCAGTGATAACTACTCCACGTCCACCTTCTTCGAGGAATCTCCAGACCGTAGCTCCTCCGAATCCCATCAGCTCATTCTTCAGAGTTGCTGCAGAACCGGTTAGCAGGGCGACTTTTCCGGCGAATCGATCGGGGAACCTCATGATCATTTCTTCCTCAGAGATGTTTGTATTTCCTCAAGTTTAGTACTGTACCTACTCTTTCAGTGACGAAAAAATCGCAAATCACAGCCTGTGGACCGCTAGTACGAGATTTGGAATCAAAAAGCCAAACACGCCAACAAAAAAAAGTAGCTCAGCGAAGACATGGATTTTCCGGTCCCGAAATATTACGAGTGCCGGGATAGCAATAAAAAGTGTGAGAAAAGCAATTATCAACAAGTAGGTAACACTAGGAGCAAAGGACAAACGCGAAGATGTCATTTCCAGGTTCACCTGAGCCCCAAAAGACATGATTATTGCAAGAACATTCCAGCCAATAAAAGTGACAAAAGCAGTGATAGTTATCAACCTGGAAACATTAGATACAGCTGCCCTTTCTATCAGCACAGCAGGAGGATGGCTAACCAGTAAAAGAGAGATGTGTGTCACAAACACCAGACCCATCAAAGCTCCACCGATCATTCCAGCGATCACCGTGCGCAGCGGCTCTTCCATTTATGACTCCAAATCGGGTGAGACAGGTTCTACGAGAAATGCTTCCTCTCCGTAGGTTCTTGATAACAATAAATACCAAGCTGTTCCTATTTCTTTTGATGGTGGCACGGCGAAGATTGATGGTCCTGCACCACACAAAACGACTGCATTAACCCCGATATTATTCAAGCGGTCCCGAGAGAGTACCCACCCTGGGAAAATATCTTCAGCTATCACCTGGAACTGATTGAAAAAGAGCTCTGGAGGACAATCTCCACCAGAACGAATCCTCGCGGCCAATTTGTGAGTGAGGTTCCCAACCGTATACATCGATTCATCAACCCGGGAGAATGCATATTCCGTCTTAGAGTTACCGGTTTGGTGGCGGACAGCAGGTTTTACGATCAAAAATCTCGGAATCCTAGCTGAGGGAATCGGTATCACTTCTTCCCCTCTCCCCCCCACAAGAGCAGTCCCTCCTTTGATGAGGAACGGCACATCCGAACCAACCGAAGCTGCTGTTTCTAGCAAATCGTCATCCGAAAGTCCTAGATTCCAAAGATAGTTCAATCCTCTTAACGTCGCAGCAGCATCGGCGGAACCACCGCCTAATCCAGCTGAAACAGGAATCCTTTTCGCAACAGAAATTTTCGCGCCTTCTGAGATACCAGCACGATTTTTTAACTCAATAGCTGCTTTGGTGGCCAGGTTATCGTCGACATCGATATCACTATCATCACATTCAACTACGATTGAATCAGCTTCGGACAGGGTGACAGTATCGAACAGATTGACTGTCTGCATCACCGACACGAGGTCGTGGTACCCATCTCTGCGTTTACCAAGAATTTCAAGGGTCAGGTTAACTTTTGCATATGCCTTTTCAACAATGCTGCTTTGATCAGTCATCGAGTTTTCGCCTATGGCTGCGACGAACCGAGCCCGGGGTGTTAGAAGGTCTTCCATTTTGGACCCACACGTCATACAAGATCTGCCAGTCATCAATGGACAGAGTGGCCGGTCGCCTTGTTGTTGGTATCCCCGTCTCAGTCACCAATTTTCTAGCATCATCCAAATTAATGAAAAGACCGTCTGCAAGTGAATTATGGAGTTGTTTGCGAGGACTTTTGAATCCACTTCTGGCCAACTTAAAAAAATCTTCACTTGAGTCGTAACGTAGTCTGGGGACACTTACAGGTTTCAATTTCAACACAGACGAATGAACTTTAGGCGGCGGGTCGAAACATTCCGGTGGTACGTCGATGACATTGTCTACAGATGCATAGATTTGAACGGCCAGAGAGAGCAGACTCATGTCCCCAGGTTCCGCTGCCATTTCCCTCGCAACTTCTCGTTGAACCATGATCACCATAGAAGTCGGCTGATGAGTAGATTCAAGGAAGTTCCGGACTATAGGATTGGCGGCATAATATGGCAGATTAGCTACAACCTTGTAATTACCATCTGACAACCAGGCATGAGAGTCTGAGCCGAAGTGGCGAGCGTCAAGGTTGAGTACTTTTACGTTAGAGTTCGTTTCATATCTCAACGCCAATCGTGCAGCTATTTCTGCATCATATTCAACCAGCAGTATTTTTCCTGCCTGACTGACAATATCCTTAGTAAGTGCACCTCGCCCCGGGCCGACCTCTACAACGATGTCATCGTGTCGCAAATGAGCGGCATCAACAATCACTTTTACTACCGAGGTATCAGTTAGAAAATGTTGCCCTAGGCGTTGTGGGGTCATAGAAGAATCAAAGCTGTATTCATTACCCAGACAGATGTCGGTTTTTCATCTCGTAGATCTCGTCTCAACAAACAAATATGACCGTGCACCCCAGTGTCGACAGACTCATATGGCGTAAATGACAGAACCGACTCCAGCCCGGCGTTCCCACGGCACCCGAGGTGTATCGCTTACCGCTGCTACCTTCCGGTCCTGACGGGGTTCACGAGGCCTCGCCGCGCGGGACCAAGCTGTCAACGTCTAAATACTGCCTTCAGCGGCCATACAGGAACTGCCTCGACAGGGTTTTCAGCCTCGCTATAGCGGATTGCGAGTACAGGGCACCGCTAACGCCCCACCTAGCACGATCATCTTCATCCTACTACTCAGTGTTCCAATAGTCGTTGGGATCGAATACTAATAATGACACTATATTCCCGATAGAATCCTAAGATGCAAATTTTTCCTCATATAACAAAGGCCGTTATCCCTGTGGGTGGACTCGGAGTACGGTTCCTGCCCGCTACCAGAACGGTGCCTAAGCCTTTACTGCCAATTTTGAATATACCGGTCATCGAATATGCAGTCCGTGAGGCTGCCGCTGCAGGTATAACGGACATTGCGATCGTGATGTCCCATGGTATGGAGTCCGTAACAGATTACTTTCAAAGACAACCTAAACTTGAAGAACAATTGAAGCAAAGAGGCCAAGAGGAACTCCTTGCTGCCCAGATCGGATTGGCCTCGCTAGCAAACATAACCACGATTTACCAAGACGAGCCAAAAGGCCCAGGACATGCGATTTTGCAGGCCAGAGAATTTTGCGATGGGGAATCATTCGTAGCGATTTTTCCCGACGACGTAATAATTAATCGACCATCTGCAACCGAACAATTGATTGAGGTGTATCAAGAACACGGCGGGTCAGTGATCGGTGTGAACAGGGCTAAAGAAGCAGTGATACCGACCAAAGGGATCATAGGCGGAGATCCAGTAAGTGAGAATGTCCACATTGTGAAATCTCTCATTGAAAAACCTGCATTAGAAGACGCACCCAGCAACTTGGCAATTGTTGCACGTTACGTACTTGATAATGGAGTATTTGATCACCTCGTGACAGAAAAGCCCGGTGCTAACAATGAGATACAAATCACAGACGCTATTGCGGCTCTTATTGGAATTTCACCCGTTCACGCCGCAATATTAGTCGGATTCCATGCGGACACAGGAAATCCTATGGGGATGCTCGAAGCGGCTATCCATTTGGCGAAACAAGATCCGGCGTTGTCAGACGCTATAGATGAATTACTGGAGAGCTAAAAGGAAAAAGTCACTGTTGGCTTTAAATCAAGCCTTACGTAATTTCTGTGAAAAAATCATTGCTGCCAGCGCCGTGAGGATAACCGAAAATCCCGCTACACCAAGAGCCCATTGGACGCCTACAGTTTCCGCAATAGCTCCCAGACCAAGGTGCCCTACCCAACCGAATCCTATAGCAAACACCCATGCACCAACAGCTCGACCTCTCATCTCGTCTGGAACATTGAGTTGCAGGAGAGTCCATTGCATCGCATCGAACGCTGCAGCCGATGCGCCTACTCCAAGAATAAGAATAAGTGCAACTGCATATGATCCCGATGCGGAAAATGTAGATACGAAAATACCGTAGGACACCGCAATGCCTATGAGCAACAGGCCTTTTTTAGAGAAATTACCGAGGATCATAAGAAATACAGAACCTAGCACGGAACCAACACCTGCCATCATGGTTAGAGTACCAAGGCCCTTGACATCTACTCCAAGTGCCTCCTTGGCAACCGCCGGCATTAAAGCACCATAAGCAAATCCAAATATCTCTACCAGAACAGCTGTAATCAAGATCATCCGCACCAAGGGTAACTTTGACATTAGTTGAAGCCCATCAAGAACATCTCGAACTACAGAATTTGTTCGTTCTGTAACCTCAACTTCTAACCCACGGTTCACAATCAAGGCTAGAAAACCGGCTATCAGAAAGATAAGACCTGATGATATGAGCGTGAATGGAACACCCAATTCGTCTATCGCTAGGCCTGCCACCAGCGCTCCCAGTGCTCCAACGGCCCGCATTCCCGTCGATTGAACCGCCACGGCGTTCATACGAACTTCTCTGGGAACAGAACCCGTAACCATCCCCTGTACACACGGTATTTCAAACGAATGCCCTACCCCTGACAGTCCAAGAAGGACAAACATCAGCCATAAAGGTTCGAGGCCGTTAGCTGCTACAAATGCCATCAAGAACAGGACCAACGTCTTGTACACGCCAGTTAACATGAGGATTTTTCCACGAGAATACCTATCGGATAAAGCACCTCCTATGGGCGCAGCAAACAGCTGGGGGGCCTGGCGAACAGCGAATGTAGCGGCAGTGAGAAATATCGAACCAGTTTCGTTCAGAACCACCCATCCAACAGCCAGTCGTTCGCCCCAGTTCCCAAGTGCGAACACAACGGATGTAGCCCATATGCGTCGATATAAGGGATAAGAAAATGAGCTAATCGCCCCACCAAATATAGTAGGCATCAAAGTTGCGGTTTCATGAACGGAAAGATGATGCTGGCCAGTTATTGCTCAAGTGATAAAACCGCCATGAATGCCTCTTGGGGAACTTCAATGGAACCCACCATCTTCATGCGCCGTTTTTTACCTTTTTTCTGTTGTTCAAGAAGTTTTCGCTTACGGGTAACGTCACCGCCGTAGCATTTGGCTAGGACGTTTTTCCGAAGCGCTTTTACATTAGTACGAGCAACAATTTTGCCACCGATGGCAGCCTGTATGGGCACAGCAAACATCTGTCGAGGAATCAGTTCTTTAAGTTTTGATGTGAGTAAACGACCACTAGAAGCAGCTTCAGCCCTGTGGGTGATCATTGAGAGTGCATCGACAGGTTCATGATTCACAAGAACATCAAGTTTAACCAGATCAGCAGGCCTGTTATCGATTTTCGAGTAGTCCATGGACGCATAACCTTGAGTACCCGACTTCAATTTGTCATGAAAGTCGACAAGTATCTCCGACAAGGGCATGTCATACTCAAGCATGACCCTGCCATCGCGCGACGCTGCATTATCATCAGAAGAGGTTTTTGCGCCAACTGATTCTAGATACTCGATCTTTTTGTACTCACCTCGCTTGCCGGTTACTAGTTCCATGATGACACCTATATATCGTGCCGGGGAAACGATGGTTATATTGACCCAGGGTTCCAAGATTTCATCGTATGCATTGTTTTCAGGTAGCCTGGATGGATTGTCAACGGTGATGATTTCGCCTTCCTTTAACAGCACCTCGTAACTAACGCTGGGAGCAGTCGCTATAAGATTGAGCCCGTACTCTCTTTCAAGTCGTTCCTGGACGATATCCATGTGGAGTAAACCCAAAAATCCACATCGGTAACCGAAACCCAGTGCAGCTGAAGACTCAGGTTCAAAAACCAATGCAGCGTCGTTCAATTGCAGTTTTTCCAATGCGTCACGCAATTCTGGGTAATCCTCTCCTTCCGTTGGAAAAATTCCGGTAAAAACCATAGGGCTTTGTGGGGCATATCCTGCAAGCGGTTCAGTTGCAGGATTAGATGACAGTGTCATCGTGTCACCTACACGCACTGATTTCACGTCTTTTAACCCCGTGGCCACATATCCAACCTCACCGGTACGCAAACCAGAAGTTTTTTCAAGTACAGGACTGAAGAATCCTGTTTCAAGCACCTCGGTTTCGACATTGGTGCCCATTAGTCGCACACGATCGGTACTGCTAAGTGATCCATGCATTGCTCTTACATAAGCGACAACACCCTTGAATTGATCATATTTTGAATCAAATATCAACGCCCGGAGAGGGTCATCGCTGACACCACTTGGCGCGTCTACTTTTTCGACGACGCGTTCAAGCAGATCGTCAACTCCATCACCGGTCTTGGCTGAAATTTGCAGGACTTCTGATTTTGTGAACCCAAATGTCTGTTCTAATTCAGTCATGACGCGTTCCGGCTGAGCTGCCGGCATGTCAAGCTTATTTATAACTGGAATGATTTCAAGGTCGTGTTCTAATGCTAGGTAAACATTAGCAATCGTCTGTGCCTGAATCCCCTGAGTCGCATCTACAAGCAGCACTGCACCTTCACAGGCAGCCAGAGATCTCGATACTTCATACGAAAAATCTACGTGGCCAGGTGTGTCTATTAGGTTGAGTTGGTAGTCGATGCCATCAAGGGCTGTGAACTGAAGCCGTACCGCCTGAGCTTTAATGGTGATACCACGTTCTTGTTCCAACTCCATAGTGTCTAGATGCTGTTCCGTCATATTACGCGCGGATACCGCACCCGTGATTTCAATCAAGCGATCAGCAAGGGTGGACTTCCCATGGTCAATATGGGCGATTATGCAAAAATTTCTAACGTTACTCTGTGACATGTCTTTAAATAGTAATCGTTATCGCTTGATGTTCTTCACACAGAATTTGTCCACTTCAGGGGAAATTCACGAAATCTATTCCGTTGTGTAACGAAGACAAAGCTCGTCTTTAGAACAAACCACAAGGAATCTCTTCCATATTTCGCACTAATTTAGTGGCCCCGTCGCAATGCCCTGCCAGGGGTAGCGCCAGTGTTCTTGCCGTTCTCAATAACTACCTCGCCGTTCACTATGACGTAATTAATCCCGACCGGGTAGTGTTTGGGATCCTCTTTAGTCGCATCGGTGTGAACCGTGTCGGGATTGAAGATAACTATGTCTGCCCTGAATCCATCCGCTAGTTGTCCGCGATCCATCAAGCCTATTCTTTGAGCAGGAAACGAGGTCATCTTTCTAATAGCTTCAGGTAGTTTAAGGTGTTTTTCAGTGCGGACGAACTTGGATAGCACGACCGGGAAACACCCGTAAGTCCTAGGGTTGGGGTACTCTCCAAACAAAATTGCATCGGATGCAATCATGCCGAATGGATGAGACACGAACTCTGGAAGTGTATCGGCATTGGTTCCTGTTCCGACTTCGCTGATCCCAAGTCTCTCCTCTAAGAGAAGATCAAACAGGGCGTCGGCCGGTTCCTGCGCTCGCATTTCAGCTATGTCCCATATCGACTTCCCGTCATACTTACTGTTGTGCGGCTCACGGAAATTATGCAACCAACGCTCATTCCATATTTCTTGTATATCTGATCGAGAATTCAACTCCCGTTTCATCTTATTTCGATCATATGGATCGGACAGGGCAGCCATAGTGCGCTCCGGACCGCCATCTTTGGCCCAAAATGGCAGCATGATTGTGACCGCAGTCCCAGAGTATGGATAGGCATAGCAATCAAATGTCACGTCAATACCTTCGTTGCGTGCATCTTCTACCAATCCAAGATACCCCTGATACGTTCCCTCACCCTGTTTTGGCTGACGGTAATGGGTAAGGTGAATCGGTATACCAGATTTACGGCCGATTTCCACAGCCTCCTCCCAGGGCGCATAAACCCCTTGAGATTTTAACGAGGCACGCGTGTGAGTGTGATAGATCCCGCCCATCTTGGCAGTCTGAGTAGAGATGGCGATAAGTTCTTCTGTAGAGGCGAAAGCCCCAGGAGGATAATCCAGGCCGGTCGACAAGCCCCAGGCGCCTTCTTCCATCGATTCACGAATTACCGATTTCATATTCGCAATCTCGGATTCAGTCGCCGGTCTGTCTTCCCAACCAGAAGCCCAGATCCTAACCGGAGAATTACCTAAGATATAGGCGATATTAATTGCCACTGAACCGTCGTATTTATTCAGTAGCTGCTGCGTCGTCAACCAGTCAGGTTCTGGGGGATACCAGTTGAGCCCAGCATCCAGCCATATATATCTTTCGAGTTCCTCTCTTGTTTTAAACGGAGCATGTGAAATACCGTCGATGCCTACAAGTTCGGTAGTGACTCCCTGCCGCACCTTGGGATCATGATGAGGATCGCCAAGAATGGTCAAACCTGCGTGAGAATGAAGGTCAACAAATCCGGGACACACGATATTATCTTCAGCATCAATTACCCGTTCGGATTCGTAATCAACCAGGTTCAGTTCCCCGCGCTTAACAGTCAGGGTATTCTGATCCACAAGCACGGACCCCCTAAACCAGGGCGATCCAGTTCCATCGATTATCCTTGCGTTATGAATAAGAAGTTGCAACATGATGAGATGATAACGTTTCACAGGGATTAGTGAATACCCTAAGATTCAAAAATCGATGTCCCAAGGAGTAACGTTTGGCAGGTCAAAAACTAAAAGTGGCGGTAGTGGGAGCTGGCGGCACAGGAGCATATTACGGAGGAGCGCTTGCGAAGGCGGGTCACGACGTAACTTTTATCGCACGCGGATCACATCTGGATGCAATAAACAATAGTGGGCTTCAGTTAAATACCGTTTTGCTGGGGGATTTCCACCTAGATTCACCCGCAACAGATGACATGTCGTCTATCGGTCCCGTGGACCTGGCGATTTTCGCTGTTAAAAGTTGGGGAACTGAAACAGCCATTGCAGACATGACAGGACTGGTCGGAAAAAACACACTAATCATTTCGACGCAAAACGGAATCGACAGCGAACGCTTATTAAGTGATGCATTCGGAAAAGAGCATGTTCTGGGTTGTACAGCAACCGTTTCATCGATGATCACCAGCCCCGGGGTTGTCACACAGGCAGGTGGTCCTGGTTCACTTGTGGTAGGTGCTTTAACTGCGGATCAAAGTGAGCGTGTAAACGATCTGGTAACTCAATGTGTTGCGGCAGGAATCGCAGCTGAGACACATGAAAATATCGAGTTGGCTATCTGGGAGAAATTCACCTTCATTTGTGCGCTTAGCGGCATGACGGCACTGACGCGCAAGCCAATAGGAGATATTTTCGCACAGGAATCCACAACCCAGATGTACCTACAGGTTCTATCAGAGGTAGCTGAAGTCGGACGGGCAACCGGTATTCCTTTGCCTCAGTCAATAGCTGCAGATCTTTTGGCTACCACCCAGGCGAGAGAGCCGTTCATCATCGGTTCGATGGGTCACGATCTGATCGCCAATAACCCGATAGAAATCAGTCTTTTGAACGCGCGTGTAGTCGAACTCGGGACAAAGCACAACATTAAAACCCCCGCTAACTTCGCGATAGAAGCTGCCCTCAGACCCCATGAATTTGGGGGGAATTAGTCGATCAACCCCTCCTGTGGTTTGGTCCATGGTGCTCTGGCTGCCCATTGCTTGGGTCGCGGGACACGACTAACCGGTACATCAATGAATACTGGCTTTTTCATATCTAGGGCTCTGGGAATCACATTCTGTACATCAAACGGATCTTTAGCACGAAGTCCTATCGCACCATATGCCTCGGCAAGTTTCACAAAATCCGGATTCGAGAATTCGGTCTCGTAATCCCCACCAAAATCATCGTCTAGATCCCGCGCTACATTACCGTAATGACCATCGTTATATATAACGGTCACCAGATTGATGCCGTACTTCACCGCTGTGGAGATTTCTGAAGAGTTGTACATGAAACCTCCATCACCTGACACACAAACCACATCCTTGCCGGGATTTCCTACTTTCGCTCCAAGGGCGGTCGGGAATGCAAATCCGAGGTTCCCTGAATATCCTGAGTCGATGTAGGTCTTTGGATTCTCACTGATCCATCGTGGCCTTGAGTAGTAACCGAGCTGGGTCATTCCGAAAACCGTTATGGCATCGCTCGGAACTCCTTTTTGAAGAGCTTGAATATAATCTTCCTGTGGATGGTTTAATTCATCTTCGCTAACGGCAAGCTTTCGCTGGATATCTCGAACTTCCTCCACCGGAGAGATCCAACCCCCGCCACCCACAGATTTTATAGCTGCTCCCAGCACTGGCAGAGTTGCTTTCACGTCTCCAACCAGTCCCAAAGTATTCTTGTGAACGTGTCCAATCATCTCAGGGTCCGCATCGACATGAACCAGCCGAGCTTCATCTCCGGCCTGGTTCCGCATTGAGAAACGGGTACCTACGCCTATGATTAGATCTGCGTCCTCTATGTAGTCTTTGAGAAGACCAGACGGTCCAAGTGACCCCCCAAGTGCAAGTGGATGTTTCTCGGACATTGTGCCTTTACCACCGGCAGATGTTAGGACAGCTATGCCAGCCGACTCTGCGAATGCAACCAACTCAGCTTCGGCATCTGAGCGCGCTATACCACCGCCTGCGTAAATCACGGGCTTACGTGCTGACGTTATTTCCTTCGCTGCCTGTTCTATGAGAGAGTTACTGGGTAACTTGCGGATGATCTGGGCGGGTTCAAGCAACTGGACTTCTTCACGCTCAACCATGGTCTCGGGCGGAAGTTCAAAATGAACAGGCGAGGGACGGTCAGACTTAGCCTGCCTGAAAGCTTCATGAATATTCTCAGGAACTTCGCTGGGACGAAGTACGAGCTTCTGCCATTTGGTTACCGGATTCGTGATTTCTTTCTGATCATTTACCTCGTGCAACCCGCCAAAATTCTTACCGATGGTAGATCGGGGTATCTGGCCTGCGATAAGCACTATCGGAGATGATCTGGAAAAAGCCGTCGAAAGACCGCCGCCAGCGTTGTATATACCTGGACCCGGAACAACCATGACAACCCCAGGCTTTCCGGTCGTTCTTGCATAACCGTCCGCCATATATGTTGTCGCTGCTTCGTTCCTTGTTACAACGAATTTTATGCTTGGCTCATCTCGCAAGGCTGCGACGATTCCATACATCTGTACCCCAGGTAGTCCGAAAACAACCTCTACACCCTCACGAACTAAAGATTTTACTAGGGCTTCCCCACCGGAAAGTTTTGCCATGAATTACCTCTGCACCAAATAAACCATTTCGATCACAATTCAGGTTGAAATTAACAAGCGAACGAAGAGTAACTCTGTTGGCAACAGTACGCCACTCATGCCCGACGAATATAGGAGTTAATCATGGGGTGCGATCATATATTTCACACCGGTCCCACTGGAAGAAATTTGAAGCGCCTCGGCTGTTCGTTCAAGCGGGAAACGTCCGCTCACCACTCCAGCAAGATTTAGATTAGGGAGTGTTTCAAGAGCCTCACCAAATGCATCCCCTGCACCGAATGCACCACTCATCGTTATTTCTTTGTAGTGGAAGTCATATAGATCGACTGGCAAAGCAGACCCTTGGGGGCTGACTCCGACAAGAACGAGATTTCCGCGCGGCCTGATCATTTTTGAAACGTTTGCGACCAGTTCAGGGACTCCAACTGCTTCGACTCCTATCTTGACACCATGTCCATCTGTGAGGTCATTGACCAGATCGACGACATCAACTTCAGTTGGGTCATTCAGAATATCTGCTCCAAACTGCCTTCCCATAGAAAGTCGGGTCGGGTTGGGCTCAGACAGTATGACGCGTCCAGCACCACGTAATTTCAAGACCCCCACAGTGAGTAATCCAAGAAGACCGCCTCCTACCACCAGGGCATCACAGCCCGATTCGATTTCACCCAGCATGTTGAGCGTGGAGATTACACAGGCCGCAGGCTCAGTCATCGCAGCAGTTTCGGGGTCAAGTGAATCAGGAACAATATGAGCTTGCCGTTGGTCGACGATAACATACTCGGCAAAACCACCTGCAAGTCTAGGCTCACGTTCACAGTGCATAGCGGACCATGTCATGCAACTCTGGCATTCTCCACACGACGCGTTCAATGTGCATGCGATATTTTTACCGATCAATTTAGGATCCACACCTTCACCTACCTCTACAACCGGCCCAACGAATTCATGCCCAAGTACTTCAGGCGGAATGCCAGGAAACAGACCCTGTGTCTTGTGGATGTCTGTGCCGCATATACCTGAAGAGTGGACCTTAATCAGCACCTGACCTGATGCGGGTCGGGGATCTGGAACCGTATCAATCGTTATTTCACTACCACCACGCCAAGTTGCTACACGCATTTTCTCTCCGTTTGATTCAAAAAAGATTTTCTAAGCGCAAATAGTAATACGAAAAGCGAATATTCGTGTGAGCTAGCGTTCTGATACTTAAAACGAATTTAGGATGATTTTTAAGGTTTTGTACTTCGTCTCAGGCGTAAAATTTCGGACGAATATCAATAATCGTCATTGAATGACTCAGGAACTCAAAAATTAAAATCACCGATCTAAAAGTAGCAATCATTGGAGAGGCTCCGGTTGTCCGCATACAAACCGACGAGGGTATCGACGGTGTCGGAGCCGGTGAATCGAAAAAGCCCTTCCTGAAACCACATGTCGAGTTTTATCGCGACAAGATAATCGGACTTGATCCGACGGACGTAGAACGGGTCATGCTCGGTATACGCCGAATGGGATCGTTCAAGCCTTGGGGGGCGGCCGTCAGTGCAATCGAGATGGCTCTGTGGGACATCGCAGGTAAGTCAGCAGGTCTACCGGTTTACAAACTACTCGGGGGCAAAGTCCGAGAACGTGTCATGGTATACAACGGCGGTGTTCGGTTCGAATTGAAAGGTAAAGAACCAGAACATTACGCGGAAACCATGCAAAAAATGAAAGAACATCCTTATAAGTTCAGGATCATCAAACATGGCGTTTCGTTTCATGGTGGAATGCAAAATGTTGACCACGGAGGAATGCAGGATGTCCAGGATTTCTATTACGGATCTCCAGTGAAAGCCATGCGGCACCCAAACCGAGGTGTAATCACCGGTAAGGGTTTCAAATATATGATGGAGCGAATAGAGTCGATGCTCAACGTTCTGGGGGACGATGTTGGGTTAGCGCTAGACTGCGGACCAGGTATGACCGTGCAGGATGCCTTGAAACTCGCCAAAGAACTAGAAGGCTCAAACATCATGTGGCTCGAAGACATGATTACAGGCGACTATACACCGTGGGTTCTGGCCGATCTTTACACACAGGTCACGCCGTACACGTCTACTCCGATTCACACTGGCGAACAGATTTACCTACGCCAAAATTTTGTCGAGCTGATCGAACGAAACGCAGTAAACGTGCTTGGACCAGATGTTGCCGATGTCGGCGGTATCGCCGAAATGAAGTTCATAGCAGAATACGCTGACCTACATGGAATTCAATTTGCGCCTCATGGGCTTTTCAACGGGCTAATAGGACTTGCCGCACAAGTGCATCTGGCAGCGGTGCTTCCCGACAACTTCATCGCGTTTGAACTGCCGAAAGTTGACCCAAAATGGTGGTACCACATCATGGAGGGTGATACGTTCTCTGTTGAAGATGGCCATATATCCGTGACTGACACTCCCGGTCTCGGAGTAAAGTTCATCCCAGAAGAAGCTAAGAAATACCTCCGAGATGAAGATCAAGATTTCTTTGAAGAATGAGAAACCTGGCCTAGCAGTGTGAAGTTATGTGACCATGCGTGTGATCAAATATGAAGCTAGAAATTTGTCACGAAAATTCCTCTTAGGATTACTACAAGGAAACTAAACTTGAAAATAACCGACCTAAAAGTTGCAATAATCGGCGATGCGCCAATAGTACGAGTCACAACCGACGAAGGTATCGACGGTGTTGGCGCTGCTGAATATTGGAAACCGTATCTAAAACCAATGATCGAGTTCTACCGTGACATGATCATCGGCAAGGATCCGACCGATGTAGAACGGGTCATGCTCGGCATACGCCGCATGGGATCTTTCAAGCCCTGGGGTGCGGCCGTCAGCGCAATCGAGATGGCACTGTGGGACATCGCAGGAAAATCTGCAAATCTCCCCGTGTATAAATTGCTCGGTGGCAAGATTCGGGACAGAGTTCAGGTTTACAACGGTAGTGTTCGGTTCGACATGAAAGGGAAAGAACCGGAACACTACGCCGAGAACATGCAGAAGATGAAGGATCATCCCTACAACTTCTCGATTATCAAACAGGCTGTTTCGTTTCATGGTGGAATGCAGAATGTTGACGGTTTCTACTATGGAACGCCGGTAAAGAAAATGAGGCACCCAAACCGCGGCACGATTACAGGTAAAGGGTTTAGGTACCTGATGGCACGTATCGAGGCGATGCTCGATGTTCTAGGAGACGATGTCGGGCTCGCCCTCGACTGTGGCCCGGGCATGACGGTTCCTGATGCCCTAAAGCTTGGAAAAGAGCTTGAAGGCTCGAACATCATGTGGCTCGAAGACATGGTTACTGGCGACTACTCACCCTACGTCCTCGCCGACCTCTACACTCAGGTCACGCCGTACACGTCGACTCCGATTCACACTGGCGAACAGATTTACCTGCGCCAAAACTTCGTTGAACTAATCGAACGAAACGCAGTGAACGTTCTCGGGCCAGATGTTGCCGACGTTGGTGGCATAGCCGAGATGAAGTTCATCGCGGAATATGCTGATCTTCACGGTATTCAGTTCGCTCCACACGGGGTTTTCGATGGCTTGATCGGACTGGCAGCACAGACTCATCTGGCGGCAGTACTTCCCGACAACTACATCGCTTTCGAACTTCCGAAAGCAGAACCCGCGTGGTGGCTCGATATCATGGAAGGCGAAACGTTCCCAGTGGAAGATAGTCACATCGAAGTGCCTGATTCTCCCGGGCTCGGTGTGAGATTTATTCCTGAAGAAGCTAAGAAATACCTAAGGGAAGAAGACAAAGATTTTTTTGACGAATGAAAAAAGCACCACAGCGGAAGAAAAATATTTTGCACGAGCGTAGAATCTCGCCTAACCCGCTCAGAATTTGACTCTGGAGAAATCATGAAGATTACAGACGTAAAAGTCGCAGTTATAGGTGACCATCCCGTAGTACGTGTCGTAACCGACGAAGGTATAGACGGTATTGGTGGTGTTGAGTCACCTCGGAATCAAACGTTTTTCAAACCACAAATCGAGTACTACAAAAACTTGATCCTGGGTCTGGACCCTACCGATGTAGAAAGAGTGCTGCTACATATTCGGCGTGCAGGTGGATTTAAGCCTTGGGGATCGGGTGTCAGTGCGATAGAAATTGCGCTTTGGGATATCGCAGGTAAAGCACTGAATGCACCGGTATATAAGCTTCTTGGTGGAAAGATCAGAGACAAGGTTCGGGTCTACAACGGCAATTACCGTAAAGGTTTTGAAGGATATACACCTGAAGCTTATGCTGAAAACATGAAATGGATGAAAAATCTGCCTCAGAAGTTCTCTATCATCAAGCAGGGAATTGCATTCCACGGTTCACCAATGCTCAAACAAATGCCGGATTTTCAGTACGGAGAATATGTGGAGGCCGATAAGTATGGAAACCGTGGAGTAATGACAGAAAAAGGCTTTAACATTACTGTCGATGCAGTAATTGCTATGAAAGAAGTACTTGGCGATGAGGTAGGGCTCGCTCTAGACTGCGGACCGGGCATGACTGCGTCCGACACATTACGCCTTGCACAGGCGCTCGAGCCGTATCACCTGATGTGGATGGAAGACACTATTACTGGGGATTACACACCATATGTGCATCCTGAGTACTTCTTGCAGGTCACGCCATACACTTCAACTCCGATTCACACCGGGGAACAGATTTACTTGCGGCATGGATTTAAAGATCTGATTGAACAACACGCCGTTGACGTAGTCGGCCCTGACCCAATGGACGTCGGTGGAATTTCAGAACTCAAATGGATCGCTGAGTTCGCCGATCTACACAACATTCAGATGGCACCTCACGGTACCGTCGACGGTTTGATCGGGCTGGCTGCACACGTACACGTTGGTGCAGCGATGCCACAAAATTTTATAGCGTTCGAACTTCCAGATGGTAAGCCTGGCTGGTGGTGGGATATTCTTGAAGGCATCGATGCTTACGAAGTCAAGGACAGTCATATAGTGGTTAATGACACTCCAGGTCTTGGCATCAGCTTCCGAATTGACGAAGCAAAGCGGTACCTCAGTGAAGAAGACGCCGGTTTCTTCGACGGATAAGTACTAAACGCAGCGTGCGTATCAATGATCGATCTATTGTTTTATGCGCGCGTTATCCGATATCTGATCCCGATTAACACAATATGGTGGCCAGTCCCCAGCTAAACCTGCCAACACGTTGTCAACACACATCATGGCCATCTTGAGTCTGGTGTCATCGGTAGCACTTGCAACATGTGGCATGATCAGGCAGTTATCTAGCGTAAGAAGTGGATGATCGGCAGGAATAGGTTCCGGGACCGTAACATCGAGCGCAGCGCCGGCTATTTCACCCGCAGTCAAAGCATCATAAAGTGCTTCCTGATCCACGACCGGGCCCCTAGTGGTGTTAATCAGCATTGCAGATTTCTTCATTAGCTTGAACTGTTCACTACCCATTAAACCGGTGGTCTCAGGCGTTAAAGGATTATGCAACGAAACATAGTCCGATCTTTGCAGTAATTCATCCAGGGAAGAGACGTAGGTGGCACCGAATTCTTCGTCTCTTTTGTTCCTGTTGTAATAAAGGACTTCCATATTAAATCCAGCAGCACGCTTGGCGACTTCTCCACCAATACGGCCCATTCCAACTATTCCAAGCGTCTTGTGATGGATATCAGACGCTAGGTACGCCAGTGGGTCGAAGTCACCCCACTCCCCTCTTTTAACCAGTTGCGGTAAGTCATGCGTTCTACGTCCCATTGCCATAAGAAGTGCAAATGCTTCGTCTGCCGTACTTTCTGAAAGAATTCCAGGAGTGTTACATACGGCTATACCTCTTTTATTTGCCGCATCGACATCAATATTGTCGTATCCAACACCGAACTCTGTTATCACCTTAAGATTAGGAGCGGCATCCATCACGGCACCATCAACCTGGTTTGTTATGTGCGCATACAAACCATCAGTATCTCTTATTTCCTTTAGTAATTCCTCATAGCCAGGGGAATCCGGTTCACCCCAGATCACTACTTCAGATCCAGCCTTTTTGAGCTTATCTTCGGCTTCCTGAAAGGTTCGGCGAGTGATTAGAATCTTGGACATTTTTTTACCATGCTGTTTTTTTTATGGTGGGGAAGGTGGGATTCGAACCCACACGCCTGTTAAGGCACATGCTCCTAAGGCATGCGCGTCTGCCATTTCGCCACTCCCCCACATAGGTATGTATCGCCAGCAAAGAAGGCAGGTAACTATTGTATTCAGTCGTTAACAAGAAGGGTTAGCCTCGTTGTTCCCATCCTTGCGAATATTCATCCCAACGTGAATGAAGGTCACTTACCGCAGCGCCGGAAATCCCAAAGGGTTTCGAGACCATTTCCAGATTTCCCCTCATATGCTGTGGTCTCTGGGTACCGACGATCGTCACGTCCACCTCACTGTGAGCAAAAGTAAAACCCAGAGCTAGGCGAATGTTATCTTTTGGATCATCCGCCAGTGGCCCGGCAGCAGACATAACCTTGGAGCGACGAAAATACTCGGACGTATATTCCGGAATATGTTCCGGGTATGGCACAGGATCTTCTGGTGCACCCCATACGGCATTAGCGATCGGACGTTTGATAATGATTCCCATATCGCGTTCTTCGGCATCTTCGAAAAGATTTATACGAGCAGATTGATCCACCAAATTAAAACTGGTCTGCAAGGTGTCAAATAGACCGCTGGTCACAGCCCACTTAGCGTTTTCATTGTCGCCACTGTACCCAATGAAACGTGTTTTACCCGATGCCCTGACATCCTGAAGAGCACGAATTACCTCTCCTTTTTCCAGAACTTCTACCCCGCACGAATGAAGTTGCAGAAGATCAATATGATCCGTTTTCATCAGCTTAAGCGAGCGATCAACAGAACTTACGACCAAATCATAAGTCCAATCCTCACCCTGATTACGGGGCAGATAATGACCCGCCTTTGTCGCAAGAACGTATTCATCTCTACGTTCAGACGCTACTAGACCAACGAGTTCTTCACTAATGCCATAACACGCGGCTGTATCAAGAAAGTTGACACCACTATCGAGCGCCTGATTTATCACTGAACGCGCTTGATCCACGTCAGTTAGTTCAAGATTGAAGCCGACCTCCGACAAGCCTATTCCAAGCCTGCCAACCCGCATACCGGTTCGTCCAAGTCGTTTCGTTTCCATGGCCATGAATTAATTACCTTTACCCGCACCAAGTTGAATCGTCAGAGAATTATGCCAAGATATTCTGAATTGCACCTCAAATAACCTACTCCGTCCGGTAAGTTAATAATTTATCCGGACTGGCTAGTATGCATTCCGTTACACAGGACAGGGGTAGAAATTGTCGAAGCCAAATATCGTTCTTATGGTTGCCGATGATATGGGTTACGGTGATTTCGGCCTCTATTCAGAAGGACGGGTTCATACACCATCAATAGATCAACTTGCATCAGAGTCCTTGCGACTCACCCAGCATTACGCCGGATCAGCTGTTTGTTCGCCATCCAGGGCTGCATTATTGACAGGCCGATATCCCATTCGAACCGGAGCTATCACTCCTCAGGAAGTGCTTGGTTATGACCGTATAGATCTAAGTGAAGCAACTATAGGAGATTCCTTCAAGGCCGCCGGTTACGCAACGGGAATGATCGGTAAATGGCACAACGGTGCACTGGATCAGAGGTTTCATCCCAACTCGAGGGGCTTCGACGATTTCGCCGGATTCAGAGGTGGCTGGGCTGACTACTACCGATGGAATCTTGATCGAAACGGTTCATTTGAAAAATCAGACGGTAGATATCTAACTGACGTTCTGGCTGATGAGGCTGTCACATTCATCCAACGTCACAGAAATGAACCGTTTTTCCTAATGGTTACCTGGAACGCGCCGCACAGTCCGCTGCAAGCACCCGAAAAAGTCACACAAAAATACGTCGATGCAGGTTTTGAACTGGGCATAGCTATTATTTACGCCATGATTGAAGTCATGGACCAGGGTATAGGCAAAGTTCGTCAGGCTCTTGATTCAGCGGGGATCACCGATGACACACTACTCATGTTTACCAGTGACAATGGTCCTGCTTTCACACACAGAAGTGACCAGGTACCCGATGGAGTCTCCGTGGACAGCAGAAGATTCAACTGTGGATTTGCGGGAGCTAAAGCATCAGTTTACGAAGGCGGTATCAGGGTGCCAATGATCGCCCGATGGCCCAATGGATTGCCCCAAGATCTTGAGATTGACAAACAGGTCGTATTTACAGACTGGCTACCGACGCTGATGTCCCTTGCGAAAATCAATCATGTAGGGAATAAACCACTAGATGGAATCGATATGTCAGCGATATTAAAGGGGGAACCACAACATAGCGCGCCACGCCGCTTCTGGCAATGGAATGGGTATTCACCAATCCGTGTCACAAACGCTGCAGTCAGAGAAGGTTCATGGAAGCTTGTCAGGCCCGCATTAGATGTCAGTTATGCAACTGCAGCGGATCAAACACTAGCCGACAGGTACATCGAGAAAGATATTGAGTACAAGTATCACCCCGAGAATCTCAGTCATGTTTTTGACTGGCCGGAACCGGAACAGATCGTTCCCAAACCCCCTGTTCCCGAACTCTATGACATTGATAACGATCCATTGGAGCAACATAATTTAGCAGCTCAGAATCCCGATATCGCATTGAGGTTATTAAGAAACCTCGAAACTTGGTTCGAAGAGGTGGAGTCTGAGCGTCAATCACTGGTTAAGTAAAACACAGGATGCTCTGTGGTTCTGGTGAGATTTCATGAATTGGAGGTCAGCGAGTAATAGCGTAGGCTTCACCTCGCAAATCAGCACCTGCCGACAGCGTACCCGTTTTGTGATTAACCTGAATCCCGCAAACGTTGTTCGCTCGTCCACCGTAGAGTGAAAGCCACTCTACGTTATGCCCTCGGCCTTCCAGGTCAGTTGAGATTTTTTGGTCGAAGCGTCGCTCCAGTTCCATCCGACCAGGGGTATATACATGGGGCCAAAATGAATCAGGGAAACTCCATATAAGAAAGCGCTCAGCCTCCACGGCCTGCTGCGGTGTCATCTGAAAAACCGCCACATTGAAAAAGTACTGCAGAGTGGCCTGAATCTGTGCATCACCGCCCGGTGTTCCAAACACAGTCCATGGCTTACCGTCTTTGAACCCGAGTAATGCGTTGGGAGTCAGTCGAGGACGTTTCCATGGCGCAATAACAGAAGGATGGTTTTCATCGAGCCAGGATTGGGATCCTCGCGTCGACGGGGTAAACCCCAGGCTTGGAACGACCGCTGTTGCTCCATCGCTGGGTGTAGCGGAAAACATGTTCCCCCATCGATCAATGACAGACGCATAACTCGTATCTGGTTCGGCGTCACCCTCTATCGGTAGTGGAGGATTGTAGGAATAATCCTGCGGTTCTGAGCGGTCTTCAAAAGACCATGGATCACCTGCATCAGGCATCGCCGGCGTCGCTCTGGATATGTCGATATCAGATCTGCGACTTTTCGCATACGCCTCGCTCAAAAGACCTCGCATGGGGACATCTATAAAGTCAGGGTCACCATAAAATGCGTCTCTGTCAGAAAACGATATTTTCAAGGCCTCAGCGAGAAGATGAATATAATCAGCGCTGTTATGTCCAAGACCTTTTAAATCATCGCCTGCAAGTAACTGGATCGTTTCTGCAAACACCGGACCCTGGCTCCATGGGCCGTTTGTATACACTTCAAACTCGTTGAACCTTCCAATCTCAGGTGGTTCGTGCCCTACTTCAAATTCTTCCATGTCGGACATTGAAAGAAAGCCGCCACCGCCTTGAACAAAAGATACAATGTCCTGAGCAATTTCTCCCTTGTAGAACAATTCCAACGCCGCCTCAATCGCGCGTTCACGGCCCAATGATTTGTTCTTTTTTTCTACATCGATAAGACGTTGAAATGTACTGGCGAGTTGGGGCTGGTGAAGAGTTTCCCCTAGGCGAGGGAGTGATCCGTTTTCCGAAAAAGCTTCGGTACGAGTAGGCCACTTATCTGATTGCTCATCAAAAGTCGACATGGTATTTGCCAGAACATGGCCTACCGCTATACCGTCCCGGGCATATTCTAGAGCTGGTGTAATTACCTGCTCAAAAGACATAGTTCCGTGCTGAATCAAGGCAGTCATCCATGCTGCTGCTGCTGCAGGCACAACTACACGTTCAACCCCTTGTGGAATTTTTCCACCACGGGAACGAACAAAATGATCCAATTTCACCGAACGGGGCCACCGCCCGAGTCCGCTGATACTAGAAACGACTCTGGTTTCTGCATCGCAAATAAGAATTGGCGCTACACCCCCGAAACTGGTGGAGCCAGGCAGTACCACATTCAGACTAATGCCAGCAGCAACACCCGCATCAGTGGCATTGCCACCCTGTTCAAGAATCCGATAACCGGCAGCCGTAGCGAGGTAATGTCCGGTGGAAACGGCATGTGTATTGCCTGTCAGCGTTGGGCGAAATGATGGAATACCTGTGTTCACATTGCTCTCCTATTAAATTTCATGTTTTCCCGGCACTTGAATAGCGGTCGCATTATAGGCCAGGGTCGACCTTGGGTGATCTCAGGATCTGGGCCATCTCAACTTCTTCATTTACTAAGGTTTTGTTCCAAATAAAACAAGGAATATAAAATACTGATACCTGTCCATTCAGCACTGGTAACACAAATGCAAATCGACGATCCGATATTTTCAGAAAGCCAAAAATTTCGACAATGGTACGTATGGCTTGCTGTGGCGATCGCTCCAATCATTTTTGTCTGGGCCATACTCCAGCAAGTCGTGTTAGGCGTTCCATTTGGCACAAACCCATCAGGGAATGTGGTCCTGATCCTCCTAGCCGTTGTCTTTGGTATAGCGTTCCCTTTTTTCCTTTACCGCATGGGGCTGGATGTACAACTGAGCAACGAAGCCATACATATGCGTTTTTGGCCATTCCATTTGAAGCCGAGAACCTTCTATTTCAGCGACATAGATAATGCTGAGCCAGTTACATATAGCCCGCTAAAAGATTATGGCGGCTGGGGCATACGTTACGGGGCCAAAGGTAAGGCCTACAACGTAAGCGGAAATCAAGGTGTGGTCATTACATTGGGGACAGGACAACGTATATTGATCGGTTCCCAACGGCACAAAGAATTAAGCTCACTGATTAAGGATCGGCTTTAGTTAAAAATCTAAATAAGGTTCTGATTCGATCTGAGTGAAGTCGGTTGCAGGATATTTTGCCAGGGCTTCAGTGTCTATATCCGCTCCCCATCCTGGCCCATCCGGAACAGTTGCTGACCCGTCTTTAATATTTATAGGATTTGTAAGTACTTCCGTATACCTGTCGATAAAAGAAACAAATATCTCTTGCAAAAAAGCATTGGGGATACTCATGTCGAGATGCAGACTGGCGAGCGTTGAAATTGGTCCGTTTGAATTGTGAGGGGCGACAGCTATGTAATGAGTTTCGGCCATATGGGCAATTTTCCGAATTTCGGAAAAACCGCCACAATGACAAATGTCGGGTTGAATCAACCGAATACTGTTCGTGGCCAGTAACGGTCGAAACTCCCATCGGTTATACAACTGCTCCCCTGTCGCGATTGGAACATTCACCGACCTCGCGAACTCGGCCATGGCTTCAACGTTGTCGTAAAGAATCGGTTCTTCCATCCAAGCTATATCAAATGGTTCGAGTCTTTTTGCAACCCTGCCTGCACTCCAGACATCAAGCCGGGCACGAATATCTATGCCGATGTCCATATCATTACCGACTGCTGCTCTTACAGCCTGCACAAGTTCGATGCCATGATCTATTTGCTCGGGCGTAGTGACCTGCGGCCCTCCAAATGGATAAAATTTCAGCGCTTTCCAGCCATCGTTTTTTAGTTCAAGCGCCACTTTTGCATGAAGTTCAGGAGAGGCCTGCCTGGCAACTGTCTCCGCAGGCACACCCGGAATCGGCTCCGTTAGGCCCTCGAACCAGCCGTTCGCATAAACTTTCACCTCATCTCTATGCTTACCCCCGGCCAGTTCCCATACGGGCATTTCATGTGCCTTGGCTTTGATATCCCACAAGGCAAGATCAATAGCTGCTATCGCGGACATTGTCACCGCACCCCCACTCCAGGTCACACGTCTGTAAAGAGAGGTCCAGATCCAGTCGATACGGAACGGGTCTTTGCCTTCGAGGAATTTACCGAAATCGAGAATTTCCGCTTCGAGTGCAGCGTCTTTGTACTGCAGGGAACCTTCACCCCATCCCGAAATACCAGCATCAGTATCAATACGAACGAATAACCAATTGGTCCCAGCCGTTTTGTGGACCGGGGTCGAGGTTCGAAAAACTTTTATATCTGTTATTTTCATTTTGCCTCGGGCTAACCACCAACGGGCATGAACTGAATGCAGACGGGTGCAGGTACATCTATCACCGAGCCTGTCGCTTCCAATGTCCCGTCTGCATTCCGATTGAATGTGACGACAGTACCAGTATCCTGATTTTCAGCCAGCACGAATCTTCCATCGGGTGTTATCGCAAAGTTTCTGGGTGTTTCACCCCGAGTTTGTTCATGTCCGACATACGTTAACCGTCCGGAAGACGAATCAACTTCATATATAACGAGGGAGTGATGACCTCGATTTGACGCGTATACGTAATTCCCATCAGGCGAGGTATGAATATCTGCGGTGGTGTTATCGCCCTCCCAGTCGTCAGGAAGCGTCCCTACCGTCTCAATCGGGCTCAGTCCACCGTTAGCGCTCAGTTGATAAGCCGTGATCGTACAGCCAAGTTCATTCAAAACGTATACGAACTTGCCTGAAGGATGAAAAGTAAAGTGCCGAGGGCCCTGACCGGGCACTTCGTCCACTGAAGGCTGTTGAGAAGGATTCAGCTTTCCATTTTCATGATCGATGTCATAAATGAACACCTTGTCCATCCCAAGATCACAAACGTACGCATGCGTGTTCGACTCATCAATATTCACAGAATGTGCATGAGCTTTTTCCTGACGTTGCGGGTTGATCGATGAGCCTTCATGCTGGATGAATTCTGTCCGTTCACCCAGAGATCCGTCATCATTTATCGGTAATACCGCAACGCTGCCGCCAGCATAGTTAGTCGCAATCACCAGCGAGTCGCTCCCATCAACCATCAAGTGACATGGACCGGGCCCTCCGGTGGATTGTTGATTAATGGGGGTCAACTCACCAGTAGCCTGATTAATGCTAAATGCAGCACATGCCCCACCACCGTCCTTATCCCCTACCTCACAGACCGCATACAAGTGCTCGTTAGAAGGATCCAATGCAAGGAAGGAAGGATTCTCAATACCAGTTGCAAGTGATACCTGTTCGAGCTCGCCGGTATTCCCATTCATTTTGAGTGTGTAAATACCTTCACTACCAAGTCGGGTGTAGGTTCCAACAAATGCAAATAAATCATTAGCCATTGTCTATTCTCCTAAAAATAATCATCAGTTTTTCATAATCAGATCCGGGTCGATGTCGATGCCGAGTCCGGGACCTTGAGGTAGTGACATGAACCCATCCGAATCCACTTCCGGCGCGTTCGACATAATTGAAAACTTATTCTGGTAATGTCCGACCGGTGGATCATGTAAAAGTTCCATAAATGGAGCATGCCGCCATGACGCCACCAAATGCATATGTGCAATCACTCCTATGTTGCCCCCGCCGTGATGCGGGACGATTTCTTTTCCATAAAGCTCCGCCAGGACACCTATTTTCCTCAAATTTGTCAGACCATTCATAACCATGCTTTCGGGCTGTAATAATCCGTAAACACCTTGTTCGCAAATCTGAACAAATTCGTTCACTCCAGGGTTATTCTCTCCACCTGCAATCGGAATCTCTACTTTGCTGCTAAGCTCAGCAAGCCCGTCGTAGTTGTACCTAGTTAAAGGCTCTTCAAGCCAGTACACGTCCATGTCTTGTAACTCTGAGGCCGTCTCGTAAGCGCGCTGAGAGTTCCATTGCACCCCAGGCTGCCAATCACCACTGCTCTGTGCCTGATTTCCATCCGCCATCAAGGTCATTTCATGACCAACAGCCTCTCGAATCGCTTCGATCGTACGAATATCCTCGGCAATAGTCTCATGATGCAAACGGACTTTCATGGCCTGCCAGCCCTGCGCACTAAGAGAGCTAGCCTGAGCTGCACGTTCCTCGGGTGTAGACAGTAATACCATGCTGGCATATGGAATAACCTTGTCTTTGTCGCCTCCCCATAGCTTGTACAGAGGCAGGCCCGCCGCTTTTCCTACTATGTCCCAAAGAGCAATATCTACACCTGCAATACCTTGGTATTTCAAATTAGGTACGTAGTAATTCAGTGCTGCAGCGTGCTGTTCTACCTGAAGCGCGCTTTTACCGATTAGATATTCCTTTACAGAATCAAGGAGCATCGGATGCATCCCCGGTCCGATACCGGTTATACCGCCATCTGTATGAACCTCGGTAAACGATCCGCCACCAATATCAAAAGACATGGTCGTCCCCGGGCTCCAAGCAGGCTCCAGGTCACCGACGTGTTTCATGGTCCGCAGGTTTAGGGTCTGAACATCGGTAACAGTGAGGTCTCCGCTCAATTTTTTCTCCAGTCCTGAACTTCAAAGTGCCTGAAATCATACCCTCAAGCAAAAGGAATAGTGGTGTATTGCTCATGGAGTTAAGCGCGTACACTGCCATCTATCGAACCAATATCCATTAAAACCAAGTTTTACATGACAAGTAACCACGGATCGAAAAATATGACAGTAGACGTACTAATCATCGGAGCGGGTGCATCCGGAGCTGCTGCTGCTGCATCTCTTTCTGAAGCAGGGTTCAAGGTGAAATGCCTTGAACAGGGTTTTTGGCAGGACCCATCAAAATATGCATCGGCGTCGGCTGACTACGACTTCGAGATGCTGACCAACTGGTCGGTGGACCCTAACAAACGACAGTTAGATGAAGATTACCCGATAAATATCGATAACTCGCCGGTCACGCCTGTCATGTTCAACGGCGTCGGTGGTTCGACAATTCTCTGGACTGCCCATACCCCACGATTTCATCCCTCAGATTTTCGAGTAAAAACTCTCGATGGGGTGGCGGATGACTGGCCACTGACATACGAAGACCTCGCAGGTTATTACGACCGCAATGATGAGGTAATGGGCTGCTCAGGCATAAACGGGGACCCTGCTAACCCACCAAGAAAACCCCGGCAAATGCCGCCACTACCAATCGGTTCTGATGGCATGAGATTGATAAATGCATTTGAGGAATTAGACTGGCACTGGTGGCCTTCAGACAATTACATCAACTCAGAACCATACGGTGAGGGTCGAGACGCCTGTAATTTCTGCGGACATGTCCACATGGGATGTTTCAAACGCGCAAAAGCGAGCACCGATCTAACTTATTGGCCACTGGCATTAAACAACGGCGCAATAATTGAAACCGGTGCTCGAGTACGACGTGTAACTACCAATTCTTCAGGGATTGCTACCGGAGCGGACTACGTTGATGCGAAAGGGGTTGAACGCCATCAACCAGCCCGATCTGTGGTGATGGCTGCAAACGGGATTGGTACTGCCAGGCTGTTATTGCTTTCAAAATCTGATTCGCATCCCCATGGACTTGCCAATTCAAGTGGCCTAGTTGGTAAGAATCTTATGTTCCATCCTTTTGCCATGATCACTGGAGTGTTCCCGGAAAAAATGAAAACGTGGCAGGGTCCATTAAGTAATTTCGCAATGAGCCAGGAATTTTATGAAACCGATGAGTCCCGTGGATTCGTTCGAGGTTACACCTATCAATTTCAACGAAGCTTGGGACCAAGCTGGGTAGCTAACGGCGGATTTACCAATGCTATCCCCTGGGGAGATAGTCATCACGAAGAGTTGGAAAAGCGACTAGGCAGCATGATGGCCATAGCCGTGATTGGCGACGATCTACCAGAGCTTCACAACAGTGTCGACCTTGATCCTAACCTGACGGATTCAGATGGGGTTCCGGCTCCAAGAATTAACTACACTTTGAGCGAGAATTCCCGTGATCTGCTCGATCACGGCATAAAGAACGCAACAAAAGTATTTGAAACAGCCGGAGCAACCGATATCTACGTTGACCCCTTAATGCGTCAGTCAGGCTGGCATTTGATGGGAACCGCACGTATGGGAGAAGATAGTTCAAACTCAGTAGTCGACAAGTGGGGGCAGGCACACGACGTCGATAACCTTTTCATCATCGACGGCAGTGTTTTTGTGACAGGCGCAGCCGTAAATCCCACTCCAACAATCCAGGCGCTCGCATTACGTACTGCGGATTACTTAATCGCCAATCGAAATGATCTGAGAGGCTAAAGGAAATGGCTTCACAACATTCAACCCAAGAACAATTACTAGAAGCGATAATGGATCGAATGATCCCAGCGATCGGAGACCTGCGTTCAGCCGGTCAGATGGGCTTAATTGACGAGATAATTCAACTTGCAGCTAAGCAAAAACGATTCGAAGATCTGTTCCATTCTGCAATAGCAGCATTTGAATCGAACAGCCCGGATTTCTTAACTAGCTCCGAGTCAGTACAAGATGAAAACCTAAAAACATTTGAGTCAAACAACCCGGAGCACTTCAACACAATAAGAACAATCGTCTACATCGTCTACTATAAGGATCCCAGGGTTCATAAGAGGATCGGCTGGGATGGCCAGCCGCCACAGCCTCAGGGGTATGAGATGGATCCTTGGGATGAATCGGTACTAGTAAACGCAAGGAAAAGAGAGCCGTTTTGGCGTAAGGTTTAGTTAAATCAAAATCATCAATCAATCTACCTTTAGTGTTCTGAACAGGAGTAACTCTTGGAACCGGTAATAAGAAATCAAAGCGATCATGAAAACCCCATTCTCGGCCCAGGTGATGGCGTGTCATCCTATGTAATGCTCTACGTAAAACACGCTATTGGCGAGTCCAGTCCAGACCATGTTCATCCATGGGAACATCAGGCATTCATCACCGAGGGTTCAGGAATTCTGGTTTGCGGTGGGAAGGAATACCCAATAAAGGCAGGAGATGCTGTACTGGTACCAGGCGGTATCAGACACCAATTTACGAATACCGGTGAAGTGCCAATGAACCGTGTGACCGTAAATCCGATTGAATCCGTTCAATAGAAACGGTTGAAAGCCTTTATCAGACCCTGACATCCGTAAGCGTTATTTCACCATTTTCGACGGTGTAAACATGTGTTGCTATTTCTTCGACTATGGCAGGATCGTGGCTGGCACAGACAATAGTTCCATCGTAATCGCCCAAGGCACTGAGCAACTCTCTACGGGTAGCTGCATCCAGGTGATTAGTGGGTTCATCTAGTAAGAGGACATTATTAGGTTGAACAAGAAACTTGGCCAGGGCTACCCGACTTTTTTCTCCACCAGAGAGCATCCTGACAGTCTTGAATACGTCATCATCCGAAAACAGGAAACGGCCGAGAATTCCGCGAAGAACACCATCTGGTTGATTCTGTGCCGATTCCCTAACAGATTCGAGAACTGTCGCATCCAAAGTAAGGGATTCATCCTGATGCTGAGCGTAATATCCCCTCTCGGCACGTTCAGCCCATTGCACCGAACCTTCCGACGGATCAACTTCACCTGCAAGAATTCGCAGGAGAGTACTCTTACCGCCTCCGTTGTGACCGATCAACGCTATTTTCTGCCCTCGTTCAATCTCCAGTGACACATCAAGCAGCACAGGAGAGTCTTCCCAGTCATGAGATATGCCTTCCGCCAGTAAAACTTTATGCTCGATTCTGCCGGACGATTTAATCTGGAATCTGGTCGCTTTTGATTCACTCATGCGTGAAACACGGTCTATTTTCTCGAGTGATTTAATTCGACTCTGCACCTGTCGAGCTTTAGTAGCTTTAGATCTAAATCGATCGATGAACTGCTCCTGCCTTGTAATTTCTTTTTCCTGACGATCAGCCTCGGCGTCCAATTGCTCCTGGCGAACCTTCTTCCCCTCAACGTATTGCGTGAAGGTTCCAGGGTATGACATTACCGAACCATGTTCGACATTTAGCACACGGGTTACAACCTGCTCAAGAAACTCGCCGTCATGCGTGACCATGAGAACTGCTCCAGGATAATCACCAAGTTCACGGGCAAGCCAGCGTTTCGATGTTTTATCCAGGTGGTTTGTCGGTTCGTCTAGAAGTAAATGTTCATCGCGCTTCAACAATATTTTTGCCAATGAAATTCTCATTCTCCAGCCACCAGAAAAATCTCCGCACGGCTTCTTCAGGTCCGCGTGAGAAAAACCCAGACCACTGGTAACCCTCGCTATTGAAGCGTCAACACCCTGGCCCCCAAGAACACGAAAACGTTCATGTGCACGATTCAAGTCAGATGCAAGGGATTCTGCATTAAGTTCCTCGAGAATCAAAGCATCTTCTATTTGACTGATAAGATTTTTCAGGCTGTATAACTCAGGAAGCGCGGTCCACATTTCATCATTAAGGGATCTATCAAGTTCAACATCAGCTTCCTGATGTAGGTAGGCCAGTTGCCCGCCTGTGAGATTCACCTGTCCATTACTGAGCGGTTCATCCCCTGCAATCATCTTTAACAGCGTTGTTTTTCCTGAACCATTAGGTCCAACCACGCCGATTTTTTCACCTGATGACACAGTGAAAGAAACCGTCGAGAACAAGTCGCGACCAGCAAACTGTTTGTTCAAATTTTCTACAACAATCATGAAACAGAAAACAGACTATCTAATAACTAGACTGTGCTCCCTTTTTAATAGAAGCTACCCAGGCCTCACTCAGGGAATCGACAGAAACCCCTTTTGCCTGTGCTGCAGCAATAACGATCGCCTCCTGTTCTGCTAGAGCTTTAGCTGCAGCAGGAAGCCGTTCAGCGGCATCAAGAGGAACCTGTATCACCCCGTGCAAGTCAGCTGCGATCAGATCGCTGGGTTGAATATAGACCCCACCTACATCCACAGGAACGTTATAGGCCACTGCATGTACATATCCATGCGACACGAGTACTTCCTTGGCCCAGAAAGGAAACCCCATTTCTTCTGCTTCCTTGAGATCACGAACCCCACCATCAGTCACGGCCCCTACGCAACCAAGGCCCAGGGCTATATTTCCTTGAATTTCACCCCAGTAAGAACCAATGGTTGCCGGGTAATCAAGATCATGTAAAACGACCATACGCGGTGTAGGTATCGCCTCTATAGCTTCATAATAATCACGCCGTTCAAGGGCATTTGGAGATTTGTGTCGGGCTGAAATTACACCCGTCACAGCATAACCAATATGTGTTTCAGTCACAGTTGATATGGATCTGATCTCAGGCCTCATAAACCCTTCGGTACGCGGCCGAATTTCCATCAACTCAAGTGCATTTGCGATGGTCGGAGTGTCGATTTTCCTGAGTTGATCGAGCAGATCTTCGGTTAACGGGCCTGTAGTGGCACCCATGTTGGGTCTCCCATGCAGAATTTAAATGTTTAGAAATAAGGTTTTATCGCAAAACCCATAGTCATTCTAACCAGTTACCAAAATTTCTGATCGCTTCTCAGGAAACAGAGGCTCAGGTAAATGCAATCGTGTACCAAAATAAAGACGATAAAGGTGTCGAGGTTGTTATCTGAGTCAGTTAAATACCGCAATTTCATAGTGCGGCGTTTTGTACTAATCCATTAATAGGACTAAAATCTCCTCGCCCCGGCCAACCGCAACTCGTGGTGCCATCTGGTCAATAACTGGAATATTCACGGAGATTATTTAATGAACGGAACAGAGTTCATAGCCCAAATTCTCAAGCAAGAGGGCGTCAACGAAATGACTTGCTTCCCAAGCAACGCCCTTATTGAAGAAGCAGCAAAAACCGGCATCCGTCCTGTCATGTTCAGACACGAGCGCGGTGCAGTAATGGCGGCCGATGGCTACAGCAGGATGAGTGACGGTAAGAGATTTGGCGTAGTGGCAATGCAACACGCTGGTGGTGCTGAAAACTCAGTCGGAGGTCTATCACAGGCTTTTGGGGACAACATCCCGATATTGGTACTTCCAGGTGGATATCCACTTGAACGCAGGAACGTAAGACCAAACTTTCTTGCAAACGAAAACTGGAAAGGAGTCGTGAAATCCGTTGAGATAATTCATACACCTACTCAAATCAAGGATGTAATGCGGAGGGCTTTCCAGGCGCTGAGGAACGGCAATGGCGGACCGGTAGTCGTAGAGATGACACTGGACGTATGTGCTATGGAGGTCCCAGACCACGCTCTTGACTATAAATCTCCAGTAGCAACCAAATCCGCTCCTTCTGAAACTGACATTAAAGATGCTGTTAAATCATTACTTGAAGCAGACCGCCCGTTGATATGGGCGGGTGCTGGAGTGCTCAGCGCAGGTGCTACCGCAGAACTCGCCGAATTCGCAGAACTTACTGATATTCCCGTTTTCACAACCATGGAAGGCAAATCTGCTTATGATGAACGACTGCCTCTCTCCTTAGGGGCTGGCAGTGGAGCCACCACTGGACAGGCTTATGAATGGATAAATGAAAGTGATGTTGTGATAGGAATCGGTACCAGCCTAACTATCAACAGCTATACGAGGACCCTCCCCTCAGATAAAAAGACAGTCATTCACAACACGATAAATACAGATGATGTCAATAAAGACACTCCATCGGATATAGGTCTGATCGGCGATGCCAAAATCACTCTGGAGATGTTGATCGAAGAGGTCAAAGCCCAGATAGGTGAAAATGGTAGGGATACGGGAGTAGCAACGCACATAGCAGCAGCTCGGGAAAAATGGATGGCGGAATGGCTACCATTGCTAAATTCTGATGAAGCGCCATTAAACCCGTATCGAGTTATAAACGAGATAAACAATAACCTCGATCACGATAACAGCGTGGTGACACATGATGCCGGCGGTCCACGAGACTGCATGGTTCCCTTCTACATTGCCACGACTCCCCACAGTTACATCGGTTGGGGAAAGACTACGCATCTTGGTTTCGGAATCCCATTAATGATCGGAGCAAAACTTGCTGACCCTAGCAAGTTTTGCCTCAACTTTATGGGTGATGGTGCCTGGGGCATGTCCGGTACGGATGTAGCAGCATCCGTGCAATCTAATCTGCCCATCACAACTGTTTTGCTCAATAACGGTGGAATGGCCACATACCCGGGGGGATTCCCAACCGCACAGGAACAGTACGGTGTCTCACATATGGTTGGTAATTACGCACAAATTGCTGAGGGCATGGGCGGGGTCGGCATAGAAGTGAATAAACCCGAAGAAATGGGTCCTGCATTGAATAAAGCTAAACAGTTGAACGACGATGGACGCACGGTTTTGATAGACGTGAAATCCAATTTCGAATCACGTAAATCACGCTTCACTTAGGACAGGACGGAAAACTCACCAGTCCGAGTTACACAATTTAATATCGACAAGACAGAGTAGACGCCGTAACTTTAAGCCTACGTACTCGCTGCAGGAGCCGCCATCACCTCATCTGCATTTCCTGCAATATCATCGAACGACGTGTAATTTGTTTGCCATAGCTGGGAATACAGGCCACCGTTTGAAACCAGTTTTTCATGCGTGCCGATCTCGGCAATCTCACCATCTTGAATCACGACGATCCGATCCGCATTTCGTATGGTAGATAAACGATGTGCTATGACGAGTGCCGTGCGCCCTTCAAGTAACTTCCTAAGAGCGTCCTGAACCACACGTTCCGTGTAACTGTCTATATTGGCCGTCGCCTCATCCAGGACAAGAATTTTGGGGTCAGATACTAACGCACGTGCGAAACTCAATAGTTGCCTTTGCCCAACGGACAGGTTGGAACCACGTTGTTCAAGAATCGTGTCGTATCCATCTTCGAGTTCCATAACAAAGTCGTGAGCCCCGATGATCTTGCAGGCTCCCACAACCTCTTCACGCGTTGCGTAAGACGTGTTGTAACGGACATTTTCCAGAACAGACTGTGAAAATAAAAATGGTTCTTGCAAAACCATTCCCATAACTTCACCAATCGACTCTTGAGTCACATCTCTGATATCTTGCCCATCTATAGTGATAGATCCTTCTTGTACCTCGTAGAATCTATGCGCAAGTGCTGTGATAGAAGTTTTACCCGAACCCGTCGGTCCAACAAGAGCAATAGTCTGACCTGGATCGGCAGCGAAAGTAATATTCCGCAGAATCGGTCTATCAGGGTTATATCCAAAAGTTACGTCATTAAATTCCACGCGCCCTTCGACCGCACCGATCGGCTTAGCGTCAGGTTTGTCCTGTATCTCGAGTGGGATATCGAGTAACTCGAATATCCTGTGTCCAGATGCAACAGCCCTTTGAAGCATTGCGTAGTGCATGGTAAGAGAGCGTATCGGCTCGAAGAATCTTTGCACGTACAACAGGAAAGCAACCATAGTTCCTACTTCAATAGCACCGCTCAGAACCCGATTACCGCCGACTATCAAGACAAGGCCAAGAGCGATACCTGTCATAATTTCCACCGTCGGTAACATCACTCCACCGAGACGAGCTGCGCGCATAGCTGAGCCAAAAAAAACTCCTACCTTTCCTTGCATTACATTATGATTTTCTCGATGCCTATTCAATGCTTGAATCACCCGGATACCAGTTACGTTCTGGTCAAGATAAACGCCGACTATAGAAGAATTGCGTCGCATCCTAAGAAACGCTCTTCTAGCAATCGGTTGCCACACCAGCCTGACGAACAACAGCATCGGCAAAATAGCGAGGCTTACTATCGCAAGCTGAACATCGAGTATGAATAGAATGACCACTATCCCGATCAAGGTCAGGAAATCACCGATTATCTCTATAGACGCCTCAAGCATTTCCTGAAGCGCTCCGACATCGCCGAACATCCTTGCCATGAGAGCACCAATCGGTGTCTTATCAGAAAACGACATAGCCAAGCGTTGCAACTGAAGGAACATGTCTGCACGAATGTCATAAAGAACTGTCAAAGCCACGCGGGTTATGAGAATGTTTTGCAACATGTGCGTGAGCCAGTACAAACCTGCGACAACGGTCAGTGAGATAGCGATCACTCCAAGCAGATTTCTATCCCCATCCTGAATTGCGCCGTCTATCGCCAACTTAATGAGAAGTGGCAAAGAAAGATTTGCAATTGTGAAGCCAATCACCGCCAACGTGGCTACAATCATCGCCTTTTTATAGGGAGACGCGTAATACAGGAATCTTTTGAAAACCGTACTGTCTAATTGAGCGAAAATCTCTTCATCAGACTCATGCAGAGTCGTGTGTTCTTCCTGTACGTTGGCTGGTCTCTCACGAGCATTTGCCGGAGATGATGTTCGGATTTTGAAAAACTTAAACATCGTTATTCTTCCACAGCCCCCAAATCACCTCGTTGAAGATCCCAAAGCTCACTGTAGCGTCCGCCAAGTTGAACGAGTTCGCCATGCGTACCTCGCTCTATAACCTCACCATTGTCCAAAACCAGTATTTCTTCTGCATGCCTAAGGGAGCTAAGCCTGTGAGCGATAATAACTGTAGTCTGTCCCTTGGTTAGCTCCTTTAAAGCCAACCTGATACGAGCATCGGTTCCAGCATCAACTGATGAAGTGGAATCATCAAAAATCAATATTGGAGAGTTGGTCAGAAGTGTTCTGGCTATGGCAACGCGCTGTCTCTGCCCTCCAGATAATCCAACTCCTCGCTCGCCGAGCTCGGTATCATATCCTTCGGGCAGTCCTTCTATAAAATCATGAATTTGAGCAATGGTTGCTGCAGCGATAACTTTTTCTTCGGAAGCATTAACTTCCCCATATCTGATGTTGTCACGTATGGAACCGTCGAACAAAAAAGGATCTTGCTCAACCAATCCCACGCAATCTCTAACCGATGACACTGCAACATCCCGAACATCTACTCCATCAATCGTAATGGTGCCCTGATCAGGGTCGTAAAATCTCGGCACCAAATTAGCCACTGAACTCTTCCCACTTCCTGGAGCGCCAACTATTCCTATTGTGTGATCTTTGCGAGCCTCAAAACTCACATCTTTAAGTGCCTTGACATCACCATATGAAAAAGAAACATTTTCGAACCGTAATACTCCATCAGTTACCTCGATGGGAGAAGCTCCTTCTTTACTCCGGATTTCAGAAGGGATGTCCAGTACTTCAAAAACACGCCCACCCGCTGAGGTCGCTCTAGCAGTCGCATTGATAATTCCAATCAGCATCCTCACGGGCATACGCAGTAACGACAGGTAAAAGAAGAATTGCGTCAACTCACCTATAGTGATGTTTCCGTCAATTGCTTTTTGACCACCAAACCAAATAACGATAGCCCAGGCAGCTATAAATGTGAACGATATCGCTCCGCCTCGACGGGCCTGACTCCTGGCAGCATCCATCCTGAGTTCGACTACTTCCCTAGCGGTAACATCAAACTTTTGTTCTTCATAGTTTTGGGCGGAAAACGACCTTACTACCCGAACGCCTGCAAGGTTTTCCTGCATTGTCGTCGTCAACTCACCCAGAGCATCCTGAATCTTCAGCCAGACACTTCGCAACTGAAGTCTTAACCTTGCAGAGTTATAGGTCATGAAAGGAACAAATATCAGACTCATCAAAGCGAGTTGCCAGTCAATCATCACCATAAATACGGCTGCACATGCCACGGTGAAAAACACCCGAAAAACCTGAACAAAACCCTGCTGCACGAACATCCTCACACCTTCGATATCAGACAAACCCCTGGACATAAGTTGACCCGTATGAACCCGGTCATGGAAACTGAAACTGAGAACCTGAAGCTTGTCGAAAAACAACATACGTAGCCTGTTTGCTACTCTCTGGCTTAGGGTTTCTCCGAGAAACATGTACACGAATCCCGTCCCACCTCGTAATGCCGCAACTAACAAAACAATACCGGCCGTGTTCAGCAGCATAGTGCGGATTTCAGCAGTCTCATAGTTACCCTGATTGAAGAGCGTAAACGCTTCGTCGACTCCTTGGCCAAGGAACTTAGGTATCAGGACAGAAATCGCAGCGGTGATGCTCGCAAAGAAACAGGCTGTCAGCATATGCCAGCGATATACACGTGTGAGATCAAATATTCGTCGTACGACAGCAGTGCCGGTGGGACCACTCTCAGTCAGCCTAGCGCGGACACTCCGCCGATCACGACTTGATTTATTTGTTTCAGGTTTAGCTGCTGACGATGCCGTGTTAAATACCTCACTAATATTGGACATATCACAGTGTTGAATTCGACATTAAATTCTATGAACCAAGCGTCGGATTCTCAATAGAAAAGAGCGATGGGCAGTATACGCCTGTGCTCCAAGTTGTTCGTAAAGAAACTTCCAGTATTGGGCAACGTCAGGGAAATATCTTTCCGGCAATGTTGGATTACTATTGGCAGATATATGTAAATGAGAATAGACTCCCTACTCGTCTGCAGAGCCTTGGGAGTAAATAATGAAGTTTGTTGGGGTCGACCACATTGACATGATCGTCAAGGATCTTTCCAAATCGATCGAGTACTACAGAAAATTCGGAATGCAGGTGGAAGGAACTGTTGATAACGGCAAAACTGTATTCCTGTGGAACGGTGATTCAGATCGTCCAGTGCGTATTGAGCTCCACCAGCAACGTGAAGGTGAAACTCTAGGAATCGATCATTTATCGTTCGAGGTGGATGATCCTGTACAAGCCCAAAAAGAAGTCGAATTTCTTGGCGGAGTCGATTTTCTGTTTGAACCCTTTGAAAATGAGCAATCAGGCCGAACTATTTCAAATAGTTACGACCCGGATGGTGTACAGATTCAAATGGCACGCCAAACCGGGACAGGCACGTACAAAAACTGGGAATAATCCTCCGTGCCCGAAAAACTCACATCTCGCACACTTTGTGGCGCAACAAAAGCGGTTATAACGCCTCCTGTCGGTTACCCAATGGGCAACTGGGGTTTAAGACAAGGAAAAGCCAAGGGTATCCACAGGGAAATGCATGTGCGTTCGGTCGTTTTTAAAAACGAACAAACAGTAATAGCAATAATCTCTCTAGAACTTGCCGGGCTTCCTGCACAAACCGTTCGCAACATCAAAACAAAAATCTCGGCTCTTACGGAGATCCATCCCGACAGCATTCTCCTGAATTTCACTCACAACCATACCTCGCCCGACACGATTTTTTCGCTACCAGAACAATGGACTGTTTGGGCGGCCTGGCTCGCTGACCAGATCGCCGGTTGTGTCTCGGCTGCGCTACACAGATCCGTACCCGCCAATATCGGAACCGCCAACGGATCCTTTCCCGGATGGACTGTTAATCGCCAGTATCCAGAAAGGCCCGTTGATAACGAAATTAGCGTTATGTGTATCGACGATGACGACGGCCATCCTATAGCTCGCATCATGAATTTTGCGTGCCATGGCGTAGCTGATGGCGGCCAGTACCTAGAGTGGTCAGCAGACTTCGCCGGAGAAGCCTCCACGGAAATCGAACAAGTCTTGGAAAATTCCGTCGCTCTATTTATACAGGGGGCGGCCGGTGACATTCATCCGTTCGACTGGTGGTTCGGTAACAAAGCATCAGAGCATCTACATTCACATGAAGACACCCAAGCGATGGGAAAAACACTGGCAACTACAGCTCTAAAACTGGCAAATGCTGTGACAACCTCATCAAACATACCCATCGGATACGTATCCGATAGGATCGAACTACCACGGCACCAGGTCAGTTGGTCTCTGTCGGAAGCAATTGAGCAACGTAAACATCTGATCGGTACGCTCGGAAATTATTCTGGCGAAACATGGCTCCCAGGTACAACGACAGCGAATGCTGCGGAAAACCATCCGGAGTTATACGGATGCGGAAATAACGAGGTCAACCTAGCGAAAAACCAAAACCTGCCACCCGTCCCTGTGACCGTCCGTGCTTTCCGTATCGGTGAAACCACCGTTTCCGCTCACGCAGGTGAGCTATTCAATGAACTTGGTTTAGAAATTAAAAAAGCAATCCCTGAAAACAGGCCCTGGATAGCCAGTTACTGTGATCATTACATTGGGTACATATCGTCACGAAAGCCTTATGAAGAAATCGCGAACGTCCCGTTAACCGAAATAGTCAATATGGAAAAATACCGACGCTATTACGGAACCACTACGAGTCCTTACAACCCAGAGGCTGGCGACATGCTTGTGGATTCAGCTATCAAAGTGTTGAAAAAACTTTAGTCTCATAATCCAAAAAATATGAATGCATTATTACTTGCCGAATTCGGCATCCCTTATTACAACGATCTTCGAGCAGAGCATCCCCACATTAATCTGATCGAGGCTTTCTCTGATAACGAAATCATGAAAGAAATAGGTTCAGCTGAGATCGTATTCGGTTATCTGACTGCAGCGCAGTTCGCAAAGGCTAAATCCCTGAAGTGGATCCAAACACTAGACGCAGGAATGGAAGGACTTTTCAACACGGTCCCCGAAATAATTGAATCCGATGTCCTAATAACCAACGCACGTGGTGCCGGCGCCCCAATGATCGGGGAACATGCCATCGCTTTAATGCTTGCCCTTGCAAGGCAGTTACCGCGCTTCTGGGATGACAAATCAGCACACAGATGGGATCAAGAAGGAGCGTTAAACGTAGTCGAATACCTTGGAGATAAAACATGCGGAATTATCGGTTTGGGTAAGTCAGGAAGAGAAATCGGATGGAGAGCCAAAGCTCTAGGCATGCACGTGATTGCAGTAGACGAGCAACCTGTGGACGGAGATCCGGTAGTGGAAGAAGTCTGGGGGCTTTCTAAATTGGATGACCTGCTCAAACAATCAGATTACGTTGTTGTCACCGCCCCATATACTCCTCAAAACGAAAATCTGATCAGTAGTGCTCAACTTTCAAATATGAAACCATCGGCAAGGATCGTCGTCACCTCACGTGGTCGGATAGTGGACCAGAACGCACTACTATCAGCATTACGAGAAGGCCGTTTAGCAGGAGCGGCCCTTGATACAACCGCACAAGAACCGTTACCGGCGGACAACGAATTATGGAAACTCCCTAACGTCATCATCACCCCTCACATCGCAGGTAATTCAGAAAAGGAACTTCTGGATAAACGTACGGTTAATATATTTGCTGAAAATTTACGACGATATTTATCCAAACAGCCGCTCATCAACATCGTCGATAAGCAGTTGCGCTACTGAGCATTTAAAATCGGTCGATTTTCAACAGATCAATGTTGTGTTCTGTCTCACCATTTATAGCGAGGTCAGCCAGTATTTCACCAATGACGCTGGCAAACTTGAAACCATGTCCGGAGAATCCAGCAGCGACAACTACTTGCGAGGTTCCGGGTAGCATATCGACAATGAAATGTTCATCGGGGGTATTCGTGAACATACACGTCTTAAGAGTCATAGTTGTGCCATTAGCTTTGGGGAAGTATCTTTCGACCGCTGAACGCAATACAGCTTCATCCTCACTATTAACCGTTTTTATAGTGAAGTCAGGATCAATTACCTCCTCAAGATGGTGGTACCGTCCCACCTTGAAACCTGGTATACCGTAAACAGGAAACCCGTAGTACCTTCCTTCATCAAAATATGCGTTAAAGACTGGAAATACTTCCGGAGTGTACAAAGAGCCATCTATCGGTTGCAGCCACGCCAGCACCTGTCGCTCCGGAACCGCTAGATCATCAAGAATCGGGACCATGCCTGAAGTCCATGCCCCGGCTGTAATAACAAGGCGCTCAGCCGTGTACTCGCCTCTATCCGTGAAAACCCTTACGCCGCCTTGATCCGGTTCCCAACCTGAGACGACCTCTCGGGCATGAATTTCAGCACCTGTTGACATAGCTGCATTTGCGTAGGCGACAATTGAGCGTTCGGACAGTACAAAACCGCCGTCCCCTTGCAAAAGCCCCATATGACCAGGAGGTAATTGATATCCAGGGAATTCTTCGTTGATTTGAGCGTGATTAAGCACACGGTGCGGTATATCGTGCAGCAAACATGATTCCAACGACCCTTCAAATACCTCGTGACCCGAAGGGGCTGTGTCGATCGAGCCGGTTTTATAAAGAAGTTGTTCCCCAGTGACAGACTCAATCTCTGACCAGAGTTCGTAAGCTCGTCGCAACAAAGGGACATAGGACGGATGTTCGTAGTAAGCCAGCCGTATGATCCGGTTCACCCCATGAGAAGATCCCTCAGCATGAGGAATATCAAACTGTTCCAACCCAAGAACTCTTCGACCTCGTTTGGCTAGGTTGTACAGTGTGGAACTACCCATGCCTCCAACCCCGATGACGATGCAGTCGAATTCTTGAGACAACGAATATTCTCCTTTAGTCATTGAAATATGCACGACGACAACTCTCTGGCGAAAGTACCACAGTATTCAATTAAAACGCACGGATAACCCTTGTATACAAGAGTAAAGTTTTCTCGCAACATTTTTCATTCCATAACCCAATCACGAATTCACATAAATAGCATAAAGAAACCGTTAAAAATGAATCAAGGCAACTCACAGGAAGCAAAACAGCCCAATATCGTCCTGATAATGGCAGATGACTTAGGATGGGCTGACCTGGGATGCTACGGATCTGAAATTCGTACACCGAACTTGGACAAACTGGCAGCACAAGGCGTCCGATTCACACAGATGTATAACTCTGCACGGTGTTGCCCTTCACGCGCCGCCCTCTTGACTGGGCTAAATCCCCAGCAGGCAGGTGTTGGACACATGATAAATGACCTCGGCGTTCCTGCTTACCAGGGTTACCTTAACGAGAACAGCGTAACTATTGCCGAGGTACTGAAAACGGCCGGTTACAGAACCCTTATGGCTGGGAAGTGGCATGTAGGAGGAGAACAAGGGAATTTACCCGAAGGATGGCATCCAGATATGCCTGGGTACCCTTCTCCAAACGGCCGAGGTTTCGATCGTTTCTATGGAATACTGTCTGGTGGTGGCAGCTACTACAATCCGAACATGTTGATGGACGATCTCACCCGGATCAGTATAGAAACAACGGACTACCACCTCACAGACGCCATCGCGTCTAAAGCCACACAATTCGTCGACGATGCAGTCCATCGTGAAGAACCGTTCTTCCTCTACATGGCTTTCACAGCCCCTCACTGGCCTCTGCATGCATGGCCCGAGGATATCGAAGGTTACCGTGGAAAATATCTAAAAGGGTGGGATGAGACCCGTCAAAATCGTCACGAAACTCAACGCAGCCTCGGAATGGTAGATCAATCATGGGAATTGTCACCACGAGAAAATTCTATTGCCCCCTGGAATGAATCACCCGACAAGGAGTGGCGAGATGTCCAAATGGCCGTCTACGCAGCTCAGGTAGAACAGGTGGATCGGGGAATCGGACAGTTGATGGATAAGATAGAAGAATCGGGCGAAGCTGATAACACTGTAGTTGTTTTCCTTGCGGACAATGGTGGATGCGCTGAATTACTTGCAGAGGACTCACCTGTTCCAGACCCGTCACGGTACAACTATCCAACCGTGGATGGCAGGGTGGTTCGAACTGGCAATTCACCGTCAATCGAACCCGGGGGACCAGACACATTCGCAAGTGTCGACATTGCATGGGCCAATGTGAATAACACACCATTCAGACTGTTCAAGCACTACACACACGAAGGAGGCATATCCACGCCCTTCATTATCAGTTGGCCGGATCATATTGCAGAAAAAGGGTCTATTTTCAATAATCCTGCTCATATTATTGATATCAACGCGACACTTTTGGATATAGCAGGTGCAACCTACCCCAGCACATTCAAAGAGAACGACATCAAACCCCATGAAGGAGAATCCTTTTCGAGCGTGTTGTCAGGTCAAAATTGGGAACGTAATCAGCCCATAGCTTGGGAGCATGAAGGTAACAGGGCAGTCCGTATGGGAGACTGGAAGCTTGTCAGCGAGATCGCCGATCCATCCGATCCTGAATCGACAGCAGTCTGGGAGTTATACAACATCAGGCAAGACCGCACGGAGCTGAACGATCTGATCACGAATGAGCGGGAAAGATCTCTGGATATGATCCATTTCTACAACGAATGGGCAGAGCGTTGCGAAGTCGAAGATTGGGAAAAACCTGGGTTCACATTGAAACCTAATCTTAGGGTTATAAGCAGGCATAACCACGGCGGCCCAGTTATACCCGCCCGTCTTGGACCGAGAAGAAATTTACCAAAACCTTAGATTTATTCTCAAGGACAATGGGTTTAACAGAGGTGAAAATTCAATCAGGTGTCGATGGACAGCCAATTTGAAGATAAACTCCATCTCGAATTCAAATTTCATCCTAAGATTCGGCTGGTCTAACCATGCATTACAAAACGATTTACGAACTGGCTCCTCTCATTAAATCAGGTGACCTATCCCCAGTAGAGCTAACACGCTCACAACTTGAACGTATAGAAAAACTTGACGGAACTCTGAAAGCTTACGCCACCATTACTGCTGAGCAGGCTATGCAAGATGCGCTACAAGCAGAACAAGAAATAGTCAAAGGGAATTATCGAGGTCATTTACACGGTATTCCTATAGCGGTTAAAGACCTCTGCGACACAAGCGGAATCAGAACAATGGGCGGTTCGTATGTATTTCGAGACAACATTCCCAAAACCGATGCCACCGTCGTTGTAAACCTACGAAAATCAGGAGCTATATCTCTCGGAAAACTTAACATGACAGAAGGGGCCGTGGGTGGTTACAACCCAAAGTTCGCAATACCGGAAAACCCTTGGCGGAAATCACACTGGTCAGGCGCATCTTCCAGTGGTTCTGGTGCCGCAACTGCGGCTGGTCTTGCATATGGGACCCTGGGAAGCGATACCGGAGGATCCATCCGACATCCCGCAGCAGTATGCGGGGTTGTGGGACTGAAACCCACTTGGGGGCTTGTAAGCCGGTATGGCGTCATGGATCTGGCACCATCGTTAGACCACGTGGGGCCATTAGCCCGATCATCTGTCGATGCAGGGATAATGCTGCAGGCAATTTCGGGGCAGGACCCAAATGATCCCACCACACTTACCGGTGATGTACCAGATATGCTGGCCGGTATTGGACAAGGGATCTCACAACTCCGTATCGGTTGGGACGAAGACTATTCATCAACTGACATGGAAACTTCGTTCTATGAGGCCGTTACAAACGGTGTGAAGATACTGGAATCACTAGGTGCAACAATCATTCCCGTAAAAATGCCTGAAATAATGCGAGATGCAATGGATGCCTGGCCGGTCATCTGCACCACTGAAGCTGCCCTTGCACATTCATCGACCTACCCAAGCGAGTCCGACCATTACGGTCCGTTCTTTAAGGAATGGCTGGAAATAGGATCCGGTTATTCTGCAAAGGACTACGCTGAGGCCCATCAAACGAGGCTAATGATGAATGGAGAACTAGAAAACACAATGGCGGGAATAGATGTCCTTGCATGTCCTTCAACTGCAAGAGCATCTTATCCGGTCACACCCGAATTGTTATACGGTCCCATCCCACCTGACAGAGACCCCTGGAGTGGCAGGTTCACTGTTCCTTACGATTTTGCTGGTTTACCAACTATCGCCCTACCCTGTGGCCTCAATACTGATGGGATGCCTGTATCACTACAAATAGCAGGTCATCATCTTTCCGAACCGTTACTCGTACAAATCGGCGATGCATTTGAATCTGCAAGTGATTTCCACAATTTACACCCGGCTATCTAGGAGGAAGCATGCCCAACACAATATCGAACAGATTTGAAGGAAAAGTCGCTCTTATTGCCGGTGGTGCACACGCCATTGAAACTTCTCTTATGGGATTTGCCGGTCTTGCTGCACTAGAAATTGCTCGCGGCGGTGGAAAAATTATGATCGGTGACATCGACGATATTGCCGGCAAGCAATCCGTAAAAAACATGCGTGAGGCGGGCCTGACAGCAGACTACTCTCACTTGGATGTCACTTCCGAATCTGATTGGATATCGGTTGTTGAGAAAACCTCATCACTGCACGGACACCTAGACATAATGATCATGGCGGCTGGGATTAACAACCGCGGTGAAACTATAGAAACCGTAACCGTGCCGAAATGGCGTCAGGTAATGGACGTTACAAACTTGGGGATGTTCCTAGGTGTCAGATCAGTTGCCCCTAAAATGCGTGAAAACGGTGGCGGTTCAATCGTGCTCATCTCCTCGATGATGGCAAAAATCACTCATAATCAGGCCAATGCGTATGCGACTTCTCGTGCTGGCATGACCCATTTTGCTCGCTCAGCCGCCGTCCAATACGGGCCAGATAATATTCGGGTGAATTCAGTATTGCCTGGCTGGGCTGTAACACCATTCACCGCAGAAATGTTTGACGATGAGTGGATGAAACAACATGAAAAGCGCGTTCCCCTCGGACGTATCGCTGATGCGTCCGACATAGCCGGAGCGATTCTGTTTCTGGCATCAGACGAGGCAAAGTATGTAACAGGTTCAGAGTTACTTGCAGACGGTGGAGTAACAGCCTGGCTAGGCCCAGTCGATTAGCACAAACAACTGAATATCCGAGGCAACATTTTATGGGCGAAAAACTTAATGTCCTTGTCACTGGTCTTAACGGGGTCGTTGGTCGGGCATTACGTGGCACCCTCGAAAATCGATATAACCTTAGTGCTCTTTCCCGCAGCGGGGTCAGTGGGCTGCCGATAGAACGAAATCATCGTGCTGACATCGCTGACTTCAAAAAGATAAGATCCGCTTTCAATAATGTGGATGTTGTTCTCAATCTCGCAGCAGACGGCGGTATGAGCAGTTCCAATGGGATGCATGCAGGATGGGATTCGATGCTCCGAAACAACATCGTCGGGACATATAACGTTCTTCAAGCTGCGAAAGAATCCGGTGTCTCCAGAGTGGTCCTCGCCAGTTCAGGGGCAACTGTGAACGGTTACGAACTGGACGAACCATACAAAACGCTGGTATCACTCAAACCAGTCGATCTTCCTGAATCATGGGAAATGCTCGATGAATTTTCTGAACCAAAGCCCATAACGCTCTACGGCGTCACTAAGTTGTTTGGCGAAGATCTGGGAAGATACTTTGCACTCACCTCTGAAATGTCAGTCATTAACTTGCGAATCAGCAGTTGCACAGATGAAGACAACGCAGCACCTGGTCGAGCACAGGCAAACTGGTCCAGTTACAGAGATCTTCAACAATTAACAGTCAAGTGCATCGAGGCGCCACAGAATTTGAAATTCGATATATTCTGGGCTACCTCAGACAATAAAAAATTATTTAGAGACAATTCCCACGCAAAAAACGTGCTCGGGTACGCACCGCAAGACGGCGTACGTTGATTTCCCAGCAGGCGAACATGAATTAACACTGCATCGCGCCGTATAGAATGCCATGTCTTGAAGCCGAAAATAATTTAACCATGAAACCAATGGACAACATCACCGTCTACTCATCGAACATGTGTGGTGCATGTGAAATGGTCAAGGCATTTCTTGCACTTCGTGAAGTGACGTTTATCGAGAAAAACATTTCAACAGATCTTGAGGGTCGGAGAGAGCTCATCAAAATGGGATATGACACGACACCCGTCACAGTCATAGGAGACAGAAATATTTCAGGGTTCGACGCCAAACAACTAGACAAAGCATTAAAAGATCTAGACACCGGTAAAAATGAACAGCCCTAGACCCCAACAATCGTTTGAGGTGCAGCGAGCCCAACTTTCGCAAAGAGCATTGAATAACCTCAACCTAAAAACAATCCGTTCGAATCGGAAAAATGACGCAGGAAAATTATTTGTTTCGTTATTGCTCTTAGGTTTTCTGCTAACAATATTGACCTCCGCATGCAGCGAAACATCCGATACGAACGATGAACAATCTCAACAATTTCCCAAAATAACAGATACGGGAAGACTGTTTACAGCTGAAGATTTCCTATCGATAGGTTTCAAACAATCAAAGGAATACGACGTAGCAGAGCTGCCGGCAGCGATTTCAGTAATCTACGGATTCTGGAAGCCAGGTGGCGGGGAATCAGTTGATTACGAGATTCGGTTCTACACGTCTCACGATGATGCAGTCACAAAAGGCACTTTTTTCGCAAATGAAGTTACTGGGCCAGATGGCGCAGTATCAGATAAAGACGTCACCTGGAAGGAAGGAACACGAGATCGTCGAACATCTGGGTTCACCAGTAACGGAGGTGGAGGAAGTCTGGCAGTGAAATATGCTGACTACATCATTCACTCAAATATCATCATGCTGTGCCAGGGACGAGACAAAGACCAATCATTGGAACGTTGCGAGTCCATAATTAACGCAGTTACCACAGGTAGCCCATCGTAAGTCACTCGAAAACTTGGCAGCAACTAAAAAGGTATTACAAACGTTAATCCTGATGATTTGACCTAGAACCCGTATACTCGGCGGAAATTCAAGCTAGGTGGGACACAATGAGAACAATCGACCTAATCGCCCAGATACTCAAGGCGGAAGGAATTGAATATCTCAGCTGCTTCCCTACTACCCCAGTTATTGAAGCAGCCGCGCAAGTAGGTATACGTCCAATTATTTGCCGCCAAGAACGCGTCGGGGTAGGGATCGCAGACGGATACTCACGTGTGACCAATGGACGTCCACCAGGCGTTTTCGCTATGCAGTATGGTCCAGGAGCTGAAAATGCTTTTCCTGGAGTTTCAACGGCTTATTCGGACTCCACCCCAATGCTGCTGTTACCGCTTGGACATACCAGAAAACACGATAGAGTCTTCCCGCTCTTCAGTTCACTTCGCACATATGAATCTGTTACAAAATCTATTGAACAGATCAATACAGAAGATCGAGTGATCGACGTCATGAGGAGGGCATTCGCATCACTGCGTAACGGACGCGGTGGACCGGTAATGGTTGAAATCCCCTCCGATTTGTCCGAAACAACAGTCGACCCAACAAGTATTGAAAATTACCAAGCTGTCCCAAACGCTCTCGCACAGGCAAATCCTGAGGATGTAGACAGAGCTGCGAAGGCACTGTTATCGGCCGAGCATCCAATGATCATAGCGGGAGCTGGAGTTTTATATGCCGAGGCCACTGACCAATTAGTCCAACTCGCAGAATTTCTACAGCTACCTGTTATGACGACAATGGAAGGCAAGAGCGCTATATCTGAACTACACCCTCTTGCACTGGGAAGCGGTTCAGGAGTTATGAGTGAGCCGGTGCTCTCTTTCCTCAAAAAAGCAGACGTTGTCCTAGTTATCGGCTCAAGCATGACACCCCATTCGATGGTAACCCCTATACCTTCTGGCAAAACAGTTATTCATTCCACGAATGATCCGATAGATATCGGCAAGGGTGGATCACCGGACCACGCCTTACTTGGTGATTCAAAATTGGTGCTCAGCCAACTGTACGAAGCAGTTCAAGATCTAGCTGGCGAAAATCCAAGATCCGTCGTTGAAGGTCCAGCGCAGGAAATTGAAGCGATTCGCTCAGCCTGGGAAGCTAATTGGTCTCCCAAACTCATGGCAAACTCCAAACCCATCAACCCTTATCAAGTAATCCATGAACTCATGAACACGATCCCGCCATCCGAAGCGATCGTCACTCATGACGCAGGGAGCCCGCGATTCCAGATCATGCCTTTTTACAAGTCCGATGGACCGAGAACGTACCTTGGCTGGGGTAAGTCACATCAGCTAGGCACAGGACTCGGCCTCGCTATCGGAGCAAAGTTGGCATCACCGGAAAAGATATGCATTAACTTGATGGGCGACGCTGCCTTCGGCATGACCGGACTGGATTTCGAGACCGCAGTCAGATCTGATCTGCCCATAATCACAATAGTTCTCAACAATAGCACCATGGCAGTAGAAACCTCGGCGATGGAACTTTCACACGAGCTCCATCAAACTAGAGATCTCGGTGGTAATTACGCTGAGATAGCCCGTTCATTAGGCGGGTGGTCAGAACGAGTAACCGAGCCCAACCAAATATCTAATGCAATTAACCGAGCCCGCCGCGCGAACGAAGATGGTTCAGCTGCCCTGTTGGAATTTATAACCAGCGAAGAGACGGAATATTCAAACCGCCGTCCATTCGGTTAAGGGAACGTGTGACTTGAAAATCACTGACCTCACCGTACAACTCGTGAATTGGCCCCAGTCAAGCGGATCCGACTCGACTCTTGGGCTTGTCCGCATCCAAACCGATGCAGACATCACCGGGCACTCGTTTCTTGGAACAACCTGGAGGGGTGCACATTATGACACCCCCTATCTGCTCGAGGTCATCAAACCGTTGATCCAAGACCGGAACCCACTTGACTCCGAGGCAATCTGGCATGATTTGCGACATGCCAGGCGTGAGTACTCTATACGCGCTGTTGGCGCCGCAGACGTCGCCCTTTACGATATCGCAGGCAAGTCGGCGGGATTACCGATATTCCATCTGCTCGGAGGATCCCGGGAAAACATCCCAGCATATGCAAGTACCGGAGGGTTAAACTCCCCCGAAGAGTTCGCAAACGAAGCAGCCAAGTACAGTGAAGAAGGATGGACCGCTTACAAAATTCACCCACCAAGAGATCCTGAAAAAGATGCAAAGGTGGCAACTGCTGTGCGACACGCTGTCGGTGATCAAATGGCCTTGATGTTTGACCCTGTAAGTGCATACACCTATGAAGAGGCTTTGAAGGTCGGCGCAGTACTGAGTGAAAACAATTACGAATGGTTTGAAGACCCATTGGACGATGCCAACATATATGGCTACCAAAAGCTTTGTTCCAAACTGCAAATTCCCGTGATGGCGACGGAATATGCGCCTGGAGGTTTTGAAGGACTTCACCAGTGGATTACCGCCCAAGCTACGGACTTACTACGAGCTGACGTGACCGTAAAAGGAGGTATAACCCCGGTTATGAAGATCGCCCACCTCGCAGAAGCTTTCCACATGAACTGTGAATTACATCACGGTGGCAATGCGCTAGCGAACATTGCGAATCTCCATGTTGCCGGTGCGATTGCAAACTGTAAGTATTATGAGGTGATTATCAGTGATAAGTCTGCAACATTTGGTGTGACCAACCCACCAAAAACAGAGTCAACTGGCGCAGTGCAAATACCTCAAAGTCCAGGACTAGGCGCTGATATCGACTTCGACTTATTAAATCACCACGAAATCGAATTTCTCGAGTAGTAAGAAAGGGGACGGAATATGAAAGGTCTAGCAGCAGTATTCACTGGAGGCAGTCGCCCGGTCGATTTAATCACTCTGGAAGTTCCAAAACTACAGCCGGGAGGAATCTTAGTGCGCAACACCGGTGCCGCGGTTTGCGGTTCGGATTTGCACGGCTGGAGAGGTGACGGTGATGGACCACCGAGTTCTCGAAAAATGGTGGGGGGACATGAGTGCTCTGGAGTGATCGAAGCATTGGGTTCTGGAATTTCTACCGACTCAAAAGGACGAAAAATTCAGGTCGGAGACAGAGTGGTCTACCCCTTTTTCTTCCCATGCCTAAGGTGCTACCAGTGCGTACATGGTGAACTTCATGCCTGTCCAAACCGTTATCACCCAAGGTTCAAAGCTGACACTTTTGACGACTACCCTTACTGCGACGGAGGATTCGCTCAATACTGGAGCCTGCCGCCTGGACATTTCGTTTTCAAGGCACCGGAATCCATTCCAGACAAGGTCCTTGCAACAGTCAATTGTTCACTCACACAGGTCACATGGGCAATCCACCAGGCCAACATGAGATTCGGTGACACAGTAGTCGTACAGGGTGCCGGCGGACTTGGAATTTACGCAACTGCCATCGCCGCTGATGCCGGCGCCTCAAAAGTAATAGTGATAGATGGACAGGCTGGACGACTAGAACTGGCTAAGAAGTGTGGAGCAACGGACACCATAGACATGCGTGAATTTACGACACCCGCTGAAAGAATCGCCAAAGTACAAGAATTAACCGCTGGTGTAGGAGCGGATATAGTCGTTGAGGTAGTAGGCGTGGCTTCAGCAACCGTTGAGGGTTTAGATATGGTTCGTGTCGGTGGTAAATATATCGACGTCGGAAACATTTCCGGTGGAAGTTTCACACTGCCCGGCAACCGCATGATCCGTGGCCAAATCCACTGGATCGGGATCGGCCACTACAATCCATGGACTCTGGAAAATGCAGTTTCCTGGCTTGTGAAAGCTAGCCAAAAATACCCGCTATTTGACCTTGTTTCTCACACTTTCCCATTTGAGCAAATCGAAACAGCGTTTGACACAGCTGAATGGTCGGGGAAAAAAGAAGGTTCGACAGCAACAAGAGTCGTAATCGAACCCTGGAGTTAGTCAAAACATATATCAATAAAATTGCCAGAAAGCAGGTAAGATGCTCCAACAATTTCACGTCCCAGACGATATAGCCGTCCGGGTGCCGCATCAAGGGCTTTTCAACACTGTCAAAGCCATATTTCTAAAGCTTCGCATGCCTGATCAGGACGCGACACAGGCAGCAAAAGTACTCACATTCGCTGACCTCAGAGGAATTGAAACCCACGGTGTATCCAACTTGATGAAAGTGTACGTGGAATGGTTAAATGACGGACGTATAAACCCCACACCAAAATGGAAAATCACCAGCGAGTATGGAGCTATCGCTAATATCAGTGGTGATGGTGGATTGGGCTTGGTTCTGGGTCCCATTGGTATGCAAATGGCGATAGATAAAGCGGAGAAACACGGCATCGGCTCAGTCACGATGTCTAATGCCGGTCACCTCGGGCCATGCGCGTACACCGCTATGATGCCAATCGATCACGACATGATCGGACTTTCCATGACCACTGGCGGAGTAGGTATGGTTCCTACATTTGGGTCCAAACCCATGGTCGGAATTAATCCGCTTGGTTTCGCCGCACCAGCTGGAAATGAGCCTCCATTCGTATTTGATGCCGCTATGTCAGGAGTTGCAGGAAATAAGGTAGAACTGGCAAAAAGATTAGGTGTAGACCTGTCACCGGGCTGGATTGCACAGCCAGACGGCACACCCATAATGGAAAAGGGACCAGTTCCAGAGGAATATAGTTTCCTGCCCTTGGGCGGCACGCGAGAGCTTGGATCTCACAAAGGCTACAGCCTTGCACTTATGATTGATATTTTGACAGGAGTTCTTTCTGGTAATGGCCCAGGGTTCCAGAACAACATGGTGTTCTCACATTATTTCTGTGCGATAAAAATCGAAGCGTTCACCAGACTCCAGCAATTTAAACGAGACATGGACGAATACATGAGAGCACTTGTTAACACGCCCCCAGCTCCAGGGTTCAAGAAGGTTGTCTATGCAGGTCTGCCCGAACACGAAACTGAAATCGACCGGAGAACAAATGGCATTCCTTTACATCCAGAGGTGGTAGATTGGTTTGCAGACATCGCTTCGGAGCTGACAATCGAAAATTCAGTTCACTCCCTGTGAACACACCAGCGATTCTAAAAAAACCAATCCAACATCCAAAACGCGAGAGTTTGCATAGTACATACGGTCTTATGGCAAAGGAATGTCCTTATAGATAAGGCGGCCACTGCCATCCCCTGTGAGTCGCAAACCATAGATCCTCGAGATCCGGCCGCGGCGCTGACTGTAGCTTAGCAACCGCTTCCATATCGTACTCAATGCCGAAACCAGGTTTTGCCGGAGGTGATATTTCACCGTCCTTTGGAAGGATTGGATCTATAAGAGGTGAATTCTCAGGAGAGGTTGAGCGAGAAGCCTCAACCCATAATCCATTCGGTACTGATGTCACGAGCGATGCCGCAATTTCAGTCGCTGCATGTGGACACATCGGAAGACCATATGCATCAGCTATCGCTGCGATCTTTATCCATTCAGTCACGCCGCCACACCGTACAATATCGGCCTGAACGATATCGACCGCACCCCGTTCCATGAGATCTTTAAATTCCCATTTCGTTGCATGCGTCTCGCCTAGAGCTATCGGAATATTAGTACAAGAGGCGAGCTTGGCGTGATTATCTATTTCATCTGGGGGTAGTGGCTCCTCAAGCCAGTAAATATTGTAAGGCTCCAACTTTTCAGTCATTTTTATCGCGGCCTGCAAACTCCATCCTGAGTTAACATCGATCGCGAGATCTACATCTGGACCTATCGTATCCCGCACCAACCTCACCCTCCGGATGTCTTCTTCCGGATCTTTCATCCCCACTTTCATTTTCACCATCTTGAACCCGTCTGCAACGAAACTAGAGTAAATGTCGACCAATTCATCTTCGTCAGCATTAAGGTTTACGCTAGTTCCGTAAGCAGAAACAGAGTCGCGATGTGCGCCGAGCAGTTTATGTACCGACTGATTGAGCGCTTTACCTTTCAAATCCCACAATGCAATATCGATATAACCAAGGACTGTCAACGCTATACCTCTTCGGCCCCACCGAATACTCCCCCAGTACATCTTGTCCCATAGCCTCTCGATATCAAACGGGTCTTGACCAACCAAAAGAGGCTCAAATGCCTGTTGAACAAGGAGACCAATCAAGGACGTCCCTTCATGACCAACCTGCACGATCGGATCCGTAATCGGGGTTATTCCAGAAACACCTTCATCAGTGTGCACTTCGAGAATCATGTTCGATCGAATGCCCGGGACTTCGACTGTAGCGTCGGCTATTGGCCGCGTCTCTGAATACCAGGGATCGGACAGATTAATACCCGTAATTTTCATTTGGATACCTCCCTTAGGAAATAGCGATTACCGAAGTTTTTCCATTGCCAGCGAGATTATCAGAGATGAACGGGATCAGAAGCCATTTCGGATCAGGTCAAGGAACTGTGACAGTAACAATTTGATTCTGGATGCTAATTCCTTACTCCAAATTCAGCTTCAAATTCCTGCCAAACTGTTTCAGGCAGGTCCGTAGTAGCACTTTCGTATACCTCCTGGAATTGCTGGAGATTAGCTGATCCAGTCAGAACGATGCCGTTACCTTTAACCGGCGCATTCAAAACGAACTGCATCGCCAGATCTCGGATATTCAACCCCCTCTCCTCACACCACTCCCACATGCGATGTGCGTAGGGAATGACATCTGGATCCGTCGGGCCTCCAATTGCAGATGGCGTAAGAGTCCCGTCAGAATTTGAAGTGTCTTCATTGTCACCCTGGAATTCCGGCTCAGGCCCTGCGAGAAGTGAGGCAGCCAACGGACTACCCAGAATAATTCCTACATCATTTTCCAACGCCAGAGGAATCGTCGTTTCCGCAACTGACTGAGAAAGCAGGGTGTAATCGAAAAACGTCAAAACTATATCGATAGCGCCGGTTTCTATAGCTCGGCGGTGAAATTCGTGCTGTCTCACACCGATGGCGATATGGCCAATCCGACCTTTAGCTTTCCAGTCAACCAATACATCCAAGCAAGCGCCCAACGGAGCATCGATATCGTAACGCGGGCCATGTATAGACACCGAGTCCAAGTAATCGGTTTTGAGTTGCTTAAAACTGTTCTCAAGACTCCAGATCGTAGCCTTTTTAGAAAAATCACGTAGAAATCTCGGATGAGAGCCTACCTTGGTCTGCAGGTACACCTTATCTCGCCAGCCACCGGACAGTGCCAGACCTACACGAGGCTCACTGACACCATAATAGGGCGACGTATCAATAAAATTAATCCCCATATCAATTGCCCCCCTAACCGTGGCCACAGCTTCCTCATCCGTTCGTTCAGGATCGCCAAGATACCCACCTCCCAACCCAAGCGCCTTTGGCCTCATTTCCGTGCGCCCCAATCTCCGGACATCGAGATCTGGCATTTTGAACTCCTTTACATCCATTTCTCATACAGTGCTGTTGCCATGGCGAAATTGATCTCGTGAACATGGGTAAAGTGTGTACTAAGAACCATTAATGTAGTGAAAACAAAAATGGATTAAATCGTTAGTCCAAATTCAGCTTCAAAATCCTCCCGCACAGTTTCCGACAGTGGCGTCGTGGCCGCAGCGTAAATCTCCTCGAACTCATTCGGGTTGGCCGAACCAGTCAGAACAATACCGTTGCCTTTGACTGGCGCGTTTAACGCAAACTGTATGGCGAGATCACGGATGTTGAGATCGCGATCGTTACACCACTGCCACATTGCATGAGCAGGTGGATACACTGCGGGATCCAGATAGCTGCCGACTGCTGAGGGAATGATTCTGCCGTCTTCATCGTGCAGCCCTGTAACAGTTGCCCCAAACGACTCTTCTTTCTGGATAGGTTCCGGGCCCGCCAGTAGAGAGTTCCCTAGCGGACTGCCGATAATGATCCCCACATCGTGTTCAATCGCAAATGGGATGGTTTCGTCGGCAAGGGTTTGATCGAGTAACGTGTAATTCAGGAAAGACAACACAATGTCTACCCCTGCTTCGATCGCCCGTTTATGAAATTCTGGCTGCCGCACGCCGACACCGACAGCGCCGATACGTCCCTTCTCTTTCCACTCAAGCATAACCTCAAGACAGGTTCCCAACGGCTCCTCTATATCGAAACGAGGACCGTGAATCAACACTGAATCAACGTAATCGGTCTGCAGCGCATTGAAACTGTTCTCAAGACTCCAGTTCGTCGCTTCTTTCGACCAGTCGCGTGTGAATTCGGGATGTGATCCAACTTTGGTCTGCAGGTACACCTTATCTCGCCAGCCATCGGCCAGAGCCATTCCAATTCTTTGTTCACTAAGACCATAGTCCGGTGCGGTATCCACAAAGTTAATGCCTCGTTCGATGGCTGTACGAACCGTGGCAATCGCCGATTCGTCCGTTTGCTCCGGTCCAGCGAGATGCCCGCCACCCAATCCAAGAGCCTTCGGTTTCATCGAGGTACGACCCAATCGTCGTACTTCCAGTTCTGGCATTTGTGGTCTCCTTGAGGCTTAGATTTTTGAACAGTGCGGCAAGTCTAGCCAATCATAAAACGTCATGGGCAGTCAACACATGTTTAACAATCAAATATGCGGATACAAAATCGACCGAAAGGTATTGGCCAATCTATTTGAATTCAGCTGGGAATTTATCCGCCCAGGGCCTTGCATCTTCAAACGCCTTGGAAGCAGCTATCACTGTTTCTTCGTCGCCCCACCGACCGACAATCTGCAAACCGATCGGAAGTCCATCAACCGAGAAGCCAGCCGGAGCGGTAGCAGCAGGATTCCCGCTCCAGTTAAATGGATAAGTAAAGGGAGTAAAACCCCATAATTTATCCGGCACCTTTACACGGTCGATCACCGCGGGATGTTCGCCAATCTTGAAGGCGGGTGTAGCAAGCGTTGGTGTCAACAACAAATCGTAATTCTTGAAAAATTCCCGAATGTAGTTTCGATAAAACTCCAAACGAGAGTAGGCGTGCCATAGTTGATCCCCGGTAACCTTCTGACCACCTTCAAGACCATCGCGGAAATAGTCTGTTAAAAGTTCTCGTTGTTTCAAAAGTGCACCATTCAACGCGTATGAGCGACAGCGCCAGATGGTCATCAATAGGTCGAGCATCGCTTCAGGAGAGTCGATCCTGAACTCCGGTTCTTCGACCACAGCGCCCATCTCCTCGAACGCCTTTACAGCCTGACCAACAATCTCGCGGACCTCTGGGTCTACTGCCACGCCGCCAATATCAGGGGAATAAGCAACTTTGAGGCCTTTCACACCACGTCCTAGAGCTTTGATGTAGTCCGGAGGATTTTCCTGAATAGTCAGGTGTTCAGCGTCAGCATCCGGTCCGGACAGAACCTCGAGCAATATGGCAGCGTCAGTCACGTCGCGTGCCATCGGTCCAATGCTGGAGTAGTTAAACCAGTGCCAACTATCAATGCCCGTCGAGTAGCGAGGCACCCGACCTTGAGTTGCCTTTATACCAAAAATGCCACAGAAAGCCGATGGGATACGCACTGAACCAGCCCCATCACTGCCCTGTGCTAATGCGGTGATCCCAGCCGCCACGGACGACCCGGCTCCTCCGCTAGATGCCCCGCTTGTCCGCTCTGTGTCCCAAGGATTACGGCACGCGTCGCCCAAACGATTTTCATTCGTACCTATATGACCGTACTCAGATGTGTTGGTTTTACCGAGAATCAATCCCCCCGCATCTTTTATACGTTTTACAGAAAGAGAATCACTCTCAGCAATCCGATCTTTATAAATAAGAGAACCGGAGGTGAAACGGACACCCGCCATCGGTTCGAGATCCTTGATAGATGTTGGAATACCGTGCAATGGGCCAAGTTTTTTACCACTCATAAGTGCCCGCTCGGCACTGCGGGCCGACTCAAGCGCCTTTTCAGGGATAATCGTCAAGAATGCATTCAATTGACCGTTGAACTTATCAATACGATCTAATGAGACCTGAGTGAGCTCAACCGGCGATATCTGGTGATTTGCAATCATTTCGCGCAATTTATGCGCAGGCATCCATGCAAGTTCGTTCGACCCAGTCATTACTCTCTCCTAGATTATTTGTTCGGCCCATTATGACGCTATCTCAGCTTGATGGGGACCCCGAGCCAGAACCTAATTACTGACAGAAGTTGAAGAAGTCACTGAAGGAGTACCGGCAAATATAGCGGCCATAGCTGTCACAGGAGGAATCACTAAATAGGTTATTAAACCTGGGGTATAAGAGCCGGTCATATCAAGCGACAAAGCCAGTGGCAAAGGACCCAGAGCTGAAGCGGTCATAAACCAAAAATTAGTAACACCTCGGATGCTACCCAGATTCCTGCGTCCGTAATAGTTTGGCCAGATAGTTACGACGGCGTTCATAACCAAACCCCAATTTAACCCCATAACAGCGCCGTAAAGATAGATTTGCCAGATATCCGTAGCCGTGAGCAACAAGCCGATTGTAATCATCATCATAAATTGGCCTCCCGCGAGCAGATAACGCTGCGGAATCCGACCGGAAAGATAGCCGCTCAGGAACTGACCTGCAATCAGCGTTGGCGCCATCACACCAAAGACACTTGCCCCGATTGCAGATGAAAAACCCTTGCCTGTCATTATCGACACTTGATGAAACATAAGACCGGTTCCCACAAGAGAATGAGTAGAACCAGCTATGACCAAAAGCCATAGCGTCCGTGTACGAACAGCTTCCTTTAGAGTCCATGAAGGCTCAGAATCACGTTGGTTAATGTCATTTTCAGGATCATATGACTGCAATCCACTTTCATCTTTATCTCCATCCGGGAGAATACCTATCGACTCAGGAGTGGAGCGAATGAAAACGATTACTGGCAATATAAGCAGCACGCAAACGCTTATACCAATAAGTATCCATGCGCTCCTCCAACCGACAGCGTCAATCAACAGCGCGCTGTAAATAGGAAATACTCCGGTCGCTAATGAACCACCAAGAGCTGAAACTGCTATAGCAATGGCCCGTTTTCTTATAAACCAGATGGATACCACGTTGCTGGAAATCAACGGCAAAGCACCCTGCCCCATAGTTCGCATGATGACAAAACCAACATATAGCTGCCATGCAGAACTGACAGACGACAACCAAAAAGCCCCTAAAGCCAAGCAGATCGTGACAAATACAAACATCACGCGCGGACCAAGCAAATCCAGATACCGCCCTACAAAAATAATCAGTACTGCTGCCGTAACAGAACCGAACAAGTAAAGACCTGCGATAGAGGTAGCAGAAATATTCAGATCAACAACAAAAGATTCTTGAAAAACTGAAAAGGTATAAGTCTGGCCGGCAGCAGACGTGAAATTTCCTAAAGCGGCGACTGCCACCACCACCCACCCATAATAAAAGGGAGTACGCGCCACCCGAGGCAATGAATTTGACGTTGGATTGGATTGGTTGTGGGGAACCACAGAACCTGAACTTAGCAGTTGGGATCGATTAGAAAATGTAAGTGTTCATTTTCCCACTCACCACGTAACAGCATTAACTATTGTCATAGCCGGTCCAGTCCAGCAAGTCGGACATATCTCGATCGAGACTAACGTAGTCGCCTTGGCCTTCGTAATCTGGTCGGGACAAACCATTCAGGTCCCATACAATTTCACCGTTTCGAACTGTCATCTGGCAGGTAAGGCGCCGGTCCCCTTTAAGTCTGGCCATTCCAGAGTCTACAAAACCGAAATCACCGAGCTCTAATTCCAGCACAGCGATGTCTGCTACTGCCCCAACGGAAAGGTTTCCGAATTCAGGTCGTTTCATCCAGGCAGCTGGTGCGGAAGTCGACATTTTCACAACGTCCACAAGTGAAATCCCAAGGTTAATGAGTTTCGACATAACAGCAGGCATTGTAGCTCGGCGAATGTAAAAGCTTCCAGCGTGGACATCGGTTGAAATGGTGCTAGGCACATGTCCTTGCGGGATCAATTTTGAGGCCGTAGAAAACCAAAAGCTGAATCCACCGTGACCGACATCGAACTGGATACCTCTTTCACGTGCTGCAAGCAGGAACTCATATACCTTGCCGTCAGCGTCCATCTGGGGCGTGTGGCGGCCATACATATGAGTATGAGTGTCGCCAGGCCTCAGTCGATCAAGCAGCCCGCGATAGTTTCGCTCCGGGTGGCGATGATAGTCAATCATCACCGGTTTGTCGGTCGCTATCCCAGCCTCGACTGCGGACTCAATACCAAAATAGCCAGGCCCATCAAAATGTGCTGCCTTGATTCCAACTATATGGTCAGGATATTCGTTAATTACTACGGTACACGGAGGTGCCTGAAGTTGAGTGACATCTTGTTCGGCGTGGCTAATCATTCCTGATCGGCAAATGTTGATGAGAGCCAGAACCCTAGTTTCAGCCTTATCTATCACGGTGGCTTTGAAATCCTCAAATGACTCTGCCCCCGATGTGCCAGCATCGACCACCGTGGTCACCCCTTCAGGTATAGCGTATACATCAGGGGGGATTTGTGCGTGAGCACCGAAGTGGTGCGTGTGAAGATCGATTAGGCCGGGCGTAAGGTGAAGTCCAGTAACGTCGACAACATCGTTAGCCATCGACTCCTGGACACCGCTTGCAACTTCTGCGATTTTGCCGCTCTTGATGGCAACATCACGCTGTTCATCGATGCCGTTGGCTGGGTCGATGACGTGTCCGCCTTTTAACAGCAAGTCGTATGTGTCGGAGTTGCCCATCTATAAGACCCCTAATTCTTTATTCTGCTACAGGCAGATTTCATGTTCATATCTGGCTCCCTAATTGGGATTAGATCAGCCCAATTGCTACTTTCTTGTCTGACGCAAACTCGGATCAAAATAGTCCCTCAGCCAGTCACCCATGAAATTCATAGCCATAACCACGAGAAAGATGGCAATTCCGGGAAAAACCGTGATCCACCACGCATCGGACAGATAAGAGCGACCTTCATTGATCATCAAACCCCATGTGGCGCGAGGACCAGGTATGCCCGCCCCCAGAAAACTTAATGTCGCTTCGGCTAAAATCAGACCGCCAACATTGAGTGTGGTTATTACGATCATGGTGTTCATAACACCAGGAAAGATGTGCCGAAGGATAATACGCGGAGTCGAAGCGCCGGCGACCTGAGCGATCTTTACGTAATCAAGTTCCTTAATGATGAGGACTTCCGCGCGAATATTACGAACGAACCCGCTCCATGTGAGCAAAGCCAGTAAACTCATCATCACCGTAAAGCTCGCACCAAGCACGACCGCAACGGTGATCGCGAGAAGAAGGAACGGCACCGCCGCCCAGATGTCAACGGCTCGCATAATAATCTCGTCCCAGGCACCTCCGAAATAACCGCCAAGCAACCCGAGGGCAGTCCCTGCCACCAGACCAGTTGTAAGTCCGATCGCAACCACCATTAAAGATATTCGCGATCCTTGTATAAGTCTGCTAAGTATGTCCCTACCAACGTGGTCCGCACCGAGGAAAAATCGTTCTTCAAGTTTTGGCCGCTCTTCGTACCAGCCAGGGTTGTGCCAAGACGGCGGTGCATTTCTCCCTCGCAGATTTTGCTGGATCGGATCACGGGGTTGCAGAAGTGGTGCAAACACGCTCATGAACAAAAACATCACCAGAACCAGGATCGGAACTACGGGATAATTCCTGAAAAGTCGCCAGAATCGATCAAAACCCCTGTTCACTACAGTCACTTCGTCTAACGAGGTCTGGCGCCCATTTTTAGTGAGATTAGTTGCCATATTTAAGTGTACCTAATCCGCGGATCGATGATGACGTACAACAGATCAGCCAGAAAGTTCAACCCCACGAAAATCAAGGTAAAGAGAATAACCACCATTGACATAACCGGAAAATCGTTATTCCCGATGGCGCGTACCGCAGCGGCACCGAGGCCAGGCCACGCGAATACATTCTCGATTACAACTACGCCTGAAATTAATCCAGCCATTAGCAAGGCTGAAAAAGTGAGCGGTGTAATCAGCGCGTTTCTAAAAGCATGTTTCCATATCAAGCTCGTCGTTGAAACACCTTTGGCTCTGGCCAATTTGAGATATTCGGAGTCCATTATCTCGAGCATGGCGGAACGCGTCAGCCGGAGGTAAGCCGCAGCGGAACCCCAGGCAAGCACCACACAAGGCAGAACCATATGACGAATACTCCAGTCGTCGCCTCGAGTACCGCTCGGGAACCAACCTAGAATCACCGCAAATAACAACACGGCCATAATTCCGACCCAGAACTGCGGTAGAGCCTGACCGAGAAGAGCGAAAGATCTGCCCAAGTAGTCCCAGATAGATCCTCGTTTCCAGGCCGAAAGGATACCGAGCGGTACGCCGACAACGGTAGCAAGTGTCCATCCTGCCAATCCCAGTTGCAAAGTCGCCGGTATTTTTTCACCGACGACCTGCATAACAGGTTTTTTACCAGACAAACTGTCACCAAAATCGCCGCGCAAGATATCACCCATCCAAACAAGGTACTGAACAGGCAGCGGCTTATCCAGGCCGAGTTCTTTACCAATTAGATCCCAGTGCTCCGGTGTCATTCCGTACCCTTCGGCACCGGCATAGAGTAAACGGGGATCTCCTGCAGCGCGCGAGAGACCGAAAGTTATCATCGTGGCAACGATTATCGCCAGAATGCTGGAGAAAAATCGACGTATTACGAATCTGCGCAAATTAAGCCTCGCAGGCAGTTACTTGACGGACGTGGAACGACGCGACAATAAGAACTGCAATAGAACAGAGATCTTATGCCCCGGGGTGACGTGTCACCCCGGGGCATATAAGTCAATAGCCGATTTAATCCCAATTACTTGAGTGTGATGTACTCCGGTGCGTTCCAGCCCGATCGCCAGTCCGGCCTCATCGGCCAATCAGCGATTGCGTTCGGATTGTAAACAATTGAAAGTGGGACCGAAACAACACCAGGGTTCAGACTCTGCTCCCAGAGGTAGTTCGCGGTTCCGTTCATCAATTCGATACGTTCGGCCTTATCAGGGTTCGCCGCAGCCATCCCGTACTGGTTTGCAGCAAACGGTGTTTCGAAGCCACAACTGAATCCACCACGACTGCGACTGCTCATCTGAACACCTTTAGGCCAATCCCAAGGATTTCCATCTCTGCCTTCTCCACAACTGGTCAGCCACGGTATGGTATTCGTGCGACCGACCACACTGGGTCGGAAGATCGCGTAGGCCCCTTTCTGGACCTCAACATCTATACCAAGTTCCTGCCAGAAACCTGCTACGGCATCAGCGATCTCACCGGAAATCCCAAGTCCACCACCGAGCTCCGGACCCGCATAAAGGGCCATACGGAACCGCTTCCCATCATCTCCACGTTCGAAGCCCGCCTTGTTGAGATTTTCCTCTGCCAATTTCGTGTCGTAAGGTACGAACCACTTGTCCTGCCAGTTCGAATCTTTAGGGTCGAAGTATTCAACGTATACGGCATTTCCAATACCGCCCAGGACAGTTTCAAGAATTAGGTCCCGGTCGATGGAGACAGCCAAGGCCTGGCGTACCAGTCGGGCCTGTTCCATGTCTCCACAGCCTTTGCCGACATCAAGGATTTCGGGGTATTCAACTCCTGAGCATGCAAGATCAGCAGGGTTGTTGGGGTCGGTCGGCTTGAACGGATTACCTATCCACTGAATATCGTGGACAAAGGTTCCCGCGGGGGGCAAGTCCTCGCCGGTACCAGCATGGGTTTCTTCCCAAAGGTTACCCGAGAAGAAGACACCCATCTGAATGCCACCACCGGTGCCAGCGGCAACCATACCGTTACGCTGCATCGAAGGAATCTGGTTGACCGAGATCTCCATAGCGTCAGCTTCACCGGTGCGCATCATGGCAAGACGTGTGGCCTCTTCTGGAGCATGAATAAACGTGATTGAACTAGCTTCACCGGTCTTACGCCAGTGGTCTTCGACTCTGTCCAGTACTATTTTGCCACCCTCTTCCCATTCGTTGATGGTATATGGGCCGGTGCCAATAGGATTAGCCTTTGCCCAGTCTTCACCTTTTTGCTCGAGAACCTGTTCGCTAATCACCTGAGCTCCAAGACCGCTGTCGGTCAAATAGAAGCTTGCCCACCTGACGTCAAATTGAGCAAACGGGAACCGAACTGTCTTGTCATCAAGTGCAATAACTTCCTGTTTACCTATCAGATTGGACCAGAATCCACCACCATCGGTGATACTAACTGGGTTCCAAGCGGGGTTGGCGTCGTTGTAAGAGTAGGCAACATCATGAGCGGTAAGAAAACCGAAGTCACCATGTCCACCACCCTGCCAGGGGATCCCTTCTTTGATCGTGATGTCGACATAACTCAGATCTTCAGCGAGGTCCCACGATTCGGCCAACTGAAGAGCTTCCCTATTGCCGTCGAAATCATAGACGAACAGGTCTTCGGTAACCGGGAAAATGTTTTTAGGAACCCAACCCTGTGAGTTCAAACCCATCACCGACTGTACCTGAATAGATGCGAAGGTGAGTGTGCCTTTCGCGCCCTTCGGTGTTGGTGCAGGTTGCTCTGGTACCACCGTCGGCACCGGAACCGCTCCAGCGGTTGCGGTCACGACTACAGTGTCACCTTTGACTTTGACCTCAACTTCTTTGACGACTTCTACGGTGTCGCCTTTGACCTCAACTTCTTTCACCACTTCTTTTTCTACCACCACGGTGTGTATAACTGGAGCTGCTGTCTCATCTCCACCACAAGCAGCGAGACTCATGGTCGCAACCAAAGTCAACACACTTAGTAGAACAACGAGTTGTCGTTTCATGTCCGCCTCTTTTTGAAATATTGATCTCATCAAAGCCCAGGATTAGGGTCTGCAGGAACAACACTCAAATGCCATTCATGTAGAACCCGACGCCGAACCGCAACACCGTACGTGTTACCGAAAACACTGTCAATTACATTACATACGCTCTATCTAATTTAATTTTTAGTTTAAAAGTTACGAATATCGTATTTATTTAGCAAAACATATGGCTTAGGGCGATATTTATTGTAAAACAGCATTTTTGAAACAACGTTGGAGTCAGAGATTGTCAAAAACGTATGGATCAATATCAGAGCTTAAATCACCAACTTTAAACCGACACCCATTTAGAGTCCCATGGCCTGGACTGTTAACGGTTAAACGTCGTTCTCAAGGTCTTATAAAAATAAATTCGTAGTGACTATTACAAATTATGTCGATAACACATGTTGCTTACAAAGATTCGGGTACAATGTTCGCTGCTGAAAACACACGACCTGAAAAGCAGCTTCTCTCTCGCTTTAGACGTTCTGTGAACAGTGGACAATCCTGGCATAAAACGTCGATACTCAGCTTTTGGCACATCACTTGGTGCAGATCAAACAAAATCGGCATCGAGCGAGCGCATAGTGCAACAGCGGGATTTTTGCGCTAGAACGGATATGACAATGTTCGACACACTGATTCTGGGCGGACAGTTGATAGACGGGACCGGCAGCCCAGCTGTCAGATCCGACCTAGGCATAAAAGGTGACCGAATCCAGGCAACCGGAGACTTGAGAGCAGTTTCGGCGACTCGCGTTATTGATGCCACAGGACTGACACTTTGTCCGGGATTCATTGATACGCACTGCCACTCCGACGGGATATTAATTCTCGACGGACAGCACGCTATGGGGATACGCCAAGGCGTTACAACCGAAATCATCACGCCAGACGGCATTGGATACGCCCTATTACCGCACGATGAGTACACGCAGGTACGCTGGTATCACGCGGGCGTCCTTGGCTTACCGCCCGAGGATCTCGACTTCTCGACGGTGGAGGCAGCGCGCGGCAACTACGATCGCAAAACCGCCTGCAATGTTGCCATGTTTTTAGGCCACGGCGCTCTGCGTATGAATGTTATCGGGATGCGAGATGAACCGATGATCGGAACTCACTTAGATCGTGCCCGCAGACTGCTACTTGAATCTCTCGAACAAGGTGCCTGCGGCTTTTCTACCGGTCTGTCGTATTATCCGAATTCGTGGGGTGACAGTGAAGAACTTGTCGAACTGTGCAAGGTTGCGGCAGATTTCGGCATGCCCTTTAGCATCCACACACGCAGTGCATACTTGGATCGGGGATTTCATGGTGGTGGTATTGAGGATGCGTTGGAAATTGGTAGGCGATCCGGCGTTAAGGTGCATATCGAACATTACCGCACACAACCTGAAAACGCAGGATCCGTCGACGAAATCATGGAACCGGTTGAGCGGGCGAGACGAGACGGGGTCGACGTAACCCTGGAGACCTACCCATACCCGACAGGTGCCGGTAGTCCGATCGGTGCAATGCCAGGCTGGTTCCACGAGGGTCGTCCAGAAGACATGGTCGCGCGTCTTGCCGACCCCAGCACAAAAGCAAGACTCGTCAAATTCTTGACCAAAACTCCCGGACTGGGGGACCTATCCGGATTTATGTGGACCAGCATCGAGTCCCAAGCCAACAAACACTTAGAGGGAATGGCATTTCCCGATGTCGCAGCCGAACGTGGAGTTTCAGTTGAAGAAATGGTATGCGACGTTATGTTTGAGGAAAAACTCATGGCCGGATTCCGCGGCATCCCTACATCCAGCGTGAGGCTCTGGAGGCAGGTGGAGGAAGATGTCATGGATCTGCTCGCGCGAGACGATTATATGGTGGGCTCAGACTCCTGCCCCGTCGGAGGAATGGTGCACCCGAGAGCGTATGGAACCTTTCCAAGAATTGTCGGACGACTGCGCAGACGCCATGGGCACCCTTTAGAACGGGTAATTCAACGAATAACACAAAACCCTGCGGTGAGGTTTGGATTGAAAGACCGTGGAACCCTTGAAGATGGCATGTTCGCAGACATCGTGATCTTCAACGAAGAGACGATCAATGATCTGTCGACCTTTGAAGATCCCACCGCTCACCCCGTCGGCATCAAATATGTCCTGGTAAATGGCCTTGTGGCTGTAGATCAGGAACGCTGTACGGGGACTCTGGCCGGCCGCGCTATACCGTGAATATGAACTAGCGGCTACCGTGTTCGCTCAGGTAATGGCAGGCTCAGAAAAAAGTTGGTAGACAGTTAGTGGGCAAAAAACCAAATATTTGTTGAAATAACACTCGGTTATTTACGTTTAGTATGAGATTGGTGACGGACCGGGGACTCGAACCCCGAACCTAGTGATTAAGAGTCACTTGCTCTGCCAATTGAGCTAGTCCGTCGCTTTTAACAATTCAATCGAAGCGTCTTGAATGTGTCAACGCAATACTTGTCGCGTTTCCACGAGTCTAGGACTCAGAAGCCATTACACCGCCTTCAGACCAGCTGGTTTTTTCGACATCCTGAAAGATAATCGTAGTCGCTGAATCCTCAATTCCTGCAGTCTTAGATATGGCCTTAGTTATGGCTTTAGCAAGATCTGCTTTCTGTTGATCTGTGCGACCTGCATATAAAGCAACGTTAACTACTGGCATAATCTTTTACTCCTTCGTACCGTATATAAAACATCAAATCACCCCAAATTATATGTGGTACCGCATCCAATCAATTACCAAGAGATAGAGGCTCTTGATCTAATCACAATATAATTACTGCCATGATCCTACCCAGTCAAAATATTGGCGGTCAAAACCCGAGCGAATTCGAGCTAATTTCACGCTTGGCCGAATTGTGTGACGATGTGGATACCAGTGCTTCCGGTTCAATTTTGACCGGTATAGGTGATGATGCAGCAGTCGTTTCAACAACAGCCGGTGCAATTTTACTCACCACTGACGCTATGGTGGACGGCGTCCACTTCCGATCCAACGATAAACGCTGGCAGGATGTTGGATGGAAATGCGCGGTATCCAACCTGAGTGACATAGCAGCCATGGGAGGAGTTCCAGACCACGCTCTGGTCACTCTTGGTGTACCCGTTGGTGAGTCTGCAGATTCGTACGAGGAACTCTACGTCGGAATGAATCACGCTTTTGATAAATTCGGAGGAAAGATTGTAGGAGGCGATGTAGTTTCTTCTCCCGTGATGTTTATAAACCTGGCAATCACCGGACATGCATTGGCAGGCCCTAACGGGAAACCATCATGGATGACACGGGACGCGGCGAGCGTGGGCGATCTAGTGTGTGTCACTGGACCACTCGGTGGATCAAGTGGCGGACTTGAAACATTAATATCACGAAAAGATAAGCGGGGCAAAGAGGTACTAATCAACAGACATTTCCATCCCACCCCTCGTATCAAACTCGGGCAGAAACTTATTCAGCTTGGCGTCAAATGCGGAATGGATATAAGTGACGGACTCGTTGATGATCTCAAGAAAATGGCTAGATCGAGTAGTACGTCAATTTTGATAGACATACCTGCAATTCCCATCGAAAGTGAATTGCTGCCTGTATATGGACCCGAATCCATCGAACATGCGCTCAACGGGGGAGAGGATTATGAATTGCTCTTCACTGCCCCAAGTGTCATTGTTAAAGATATTCAACGGAAAGTAGAGAGTGAAATATCAGTGATTGGTCGTGTTGTCGCAGACAATATCCCAGAGGGTAAAGTAAAAGTTCAGGACGCGAACGGCTCTGAATACGAACCGCAACGTAAAGGGTGGGATCACCTGAATGGTTGAGCGAAAATCCACTAACGGGCCAAGTCCAGCCTTATTACTGATATCTGACTCAGAATCAGAAACAGTCCGCATTGGAAATGCCATGGGGCATGCCCTTCGAACTGGTGATACGGTTCTGCTTTCAGGTGATTTGGGAGCAGGAAAGACCCGCCTGGTTCACGGAATGGCCGAGGCTATAGAAAGTCCCGTGCCTGCAAGAAGCCCCACGTTTGTAATCGTAAATGAATACCCAGGACGGTTACATCTAAGTCACTGTGACCTATACCGGATCGGTTCTTCAGCAGAAGTAGAGGAACTGGCACTCGATGAACGGCTTCGAGAAGGGGCACTGGTAGTCGAATGGCCCGAGATAGGAGTCCAAATACTGCCAGAAGATGTTTTATTCTTAAAGCTCACGAATGGTGATCATGAAGAGCAGCGAGTGATCACTTTTACCCCAACCGGGCCAAAATCCGCAGGTCTTCTCAGTCGCTCTGCTGCCGTTTTCGAGGCGTTGGACGCAACCGTCGGACTTGAGTCTTCTGCGCAACAAGAAAGGCCGGATAAGTGATTCTTGTAGCTATCGATACCTCGACTCGTCATGCCGCCGTCGGGGTAACGAACGACGCAGGCGTCAGAGTATGTCGCAGATGGCAATCAAATCAGAACCATAGCCGAGAGCTAATGCCAGCTATCGTTGAATGTTTCACTGAGTTGGAGCTTGAACCAAACCAAACCACGCACGTAGCCGTTGCTATTGGGCCTGGTGGATTCAGTTCTGTCAGAGTCGGCATCAGCACAGCTCTCGGCCTGATCACACCCCGAAGACTGCCGGTCGCAGGAATTGCGACTCATGACATCGAGGTGGAGCCGTTTTTATCGGAAATCAATTCTGGCATCCCTGTTTATTCACTTATCCCCGCCGGCAGGAATCAGATTTCATGGACACGCCATGACAGTAACGCGGTAAACGAAAAAGGAATAGCTGCACCAGAAGAACTGGCAGATATCGTCGAAACCAATGCACTGCTGTGTGGTGAGGCCTGCGAAATAATGAAGGGAGTCATTGAGGACTCTCAACTAAAAACTAACAACTTACCGACACGAGATCCTAATTGGCTTATCGACATCGCCCAGAGAATGTTCGATGCCGATGAAGCCACACCATATGAGCGGCTCAGACCAATCTACGCCAGACCACCATCGATCAGCCAGCCGAAGCAAGCAAAGTAAGGCCTGCAGGCTCTGCCTTAAGTCCGGTTCGCACTGCACAATATTTAAAGACAATTTCTGAAAACGTTTTTCTAGGAGAAAAGATGACAACGGAAAGAACACTGGTACTGGTAAAACCTGACGGCATTCAACGCGGGCTCGCTGGTGAAATCATCACCAGGCTTGAGAGAACCGGCTTACAGATAATAGGCCTGAAGTTGATGCAGATATCCGAAGATCTTGCCAGCCGGCACTATGGCGAGCATCGCGACAAACCGTTTTACCCAGGGCTTGTCAGCTTTATAACCTCATCCCCTGTGATAGCACTAGTGCTAGAAGGCCCAAGTGCCGTTTCAACTACACGAAAAACCATGGGTGCAACTAATCCGGCCGATTCATCACCAGGAACCATACGCGGAGACTTTGGCGTCGACATGGGACGTAACCTGATACATGGTTCAGCCAACCTGGAAGATGCGGCAAGAGAAGTTTCGTTGTTTTTTGATGACTCTGAATTGACCGAGTACAGCCGCTCGACTCAGCAGTGGATCGTCGAATAGCAACTCGCAATCTCCGACAAATTACTGAACGCGAACTATCTCCGCTGCACGCGACCATAGTTTTTCGAGACCGTAACGCTGTCTCTGATCCCTTGTGAGTAGATGGACAACAACGCCCGTGAAATCGATCAAAAGCCATCCGCCTTTGCCAGATCCCTCGCGGTGAGTTACCGGGACTCCCATGTCCCGTGACTTACGACCAATATCTTCAGCCATAGACTCAATATGACGGTCAGTCTCTCCGCTGATGATTACAAAGAAATCAGCGAAACTGCTTATGCCTCTCGTATCTAAAAGCACAATGTCAGAGCCTAGCTTTTCCGATGCTTCATCAAGTGCTGCTCGGGCTACATCTTCGTTAGACGGAATGGATTTTGTTTCAGGCTGGTCATTCATTGACAATGAATTATAAAGAGGTATCCGAATTTCGATCTTACCGCTACCCGTTAGTTAGCATGATTTTGTTACTCTGGAATTATGGGAAGTAGTAATAACAACAAGAAGAGAGTGGTAGTAGCGATGAGCGGCGGGGTTGACTCCTCGGTCGCTGCAGCTCTGTTGGCACAGCAGGGTCATGAGGTCGTTGGGGTAACGATGCGACTCTTCAGCGCCCCGAATGAAGCGGTTGCCCGTCTCAACAAGTCCTGTTGTTCAATCGAAGATGTTGAAGATGCTCGTTCAGTTTGTCGAAAAATAGGCGCAAAGCACTACCTGTTAAATTTCGAACAAGAATTTCAAAAACATGTCATCGACTACTTTGTCGGTGAGTATGAACGGGGTCGAACGCCCCACCCATGCCTGGCCTGTAATGACCGACTCAAGTTCCAGTTCCTGATGCAGAGGGCTGAACTTATGGATGCAGATATGGTAGCCACGGGTCATTACGCTCGGATACAAAAAAATGGTGACCTATATCAACTGCACGCAGGAAACGATTCTCTAAAAGATCAATCGTACGTCCTCTACACCCTCTCCCAGCAACAGCTTGCAAAATTGTTTTTGCCAATCGGAGATTATTCCAAACAGGAAATCAGGGATGTAGCACGAGAGATCGGTCTCTCGATCGCAGATAAGCCGGATTCACAAGATATATGTTTCATACCTGACGGTGATTACAGTCAATTCATCGAACCGCGCCTCAAAAGGAAATCCCCCGGTGAGATCGTGGATGCAACTGGGGCAGTACTTGGTGTCCATGATGGAGTCCATGACTTCACGGTAGGACAGAGAAAACGTATCCCAGCTGTGAACAACACATCTCGCCCGCTATATGTAACCGATATTGATGCAGTATCCGGACGGATCACAGTAGGTCCTGCGGAAAAACTTATGAGGACACGACTGTACGCTTCCAAAGTTAACTGGATCAACCAACCTCCATCAAATGGCCCGATCCGAGTTCAGGCCAGAATACGTTATAACGGACACAACACCCCAGCGATTGTAAGACTCGTACCAAACGGCGCTGAAATTGAATTCAGCACACCAGTGCGTGCGATCACACCTGGACAAGCAGTTGTTTTCTATGACGACGACATCGTACTAGGTGGCGGGCTGATAGAGACTTCTCTTCCAGAATCTAGCAACGACAGAACCTCCATGCCGTCTGCTATGACGGTCTGATTTTCCCAAGCACGCGATATCCTTCCAACTCAGCCTTAATCCTGGCGCGCCGCTCTGGCTTCTCGGTCGTATACATAAAAAATAACCTCTATCAAAATAGACTTGCCAAAAACGCTAAAAATTCTTCCTGATTTCTCTATAGAACTGAAACTCGCAGGCGGTTCAGGCATGCTGATAGCCGGTGTCGACGAGGTCGGTCGTGGAACTCTGGCAGGACCGGTAGTAGCTGCTGCTGCAATACTGCCTGGACCTGTACCCGTTGAGCATAAATCGCTCGTGAATGACAGCAAAATTCTTTCACCGGCGACTCGTGAAAAAGCGTTTTCCTGGCTAGTAAAATGGTGTGTGAGTTACGGAATTGGCGCATGCTCAGCTGCTGATATCGACTCAATCGGGATTGTCGCCAGCACAAAACAAGCGATGATCCGCGCCATAGCAGAATTGGACCCGCAACCGCATCACCTGATAATAGACGCTTTGCAGCTACCTGCTGTTTCGATGTCACAGACATCGATTGTGAAAGCAGATTCTCGCAGCCAGAGCGTGGCGGCAGCTTCCATAATCGCGAAAGTGACTCGAGATAAGTTGATGGCTAACGTATTTGAGCAGGAGTATCCAGGTTATGGATTTGCATCCCATAAAGGCTACGGCACGGAATTCCACATGCTGGCGCTCAAGGAACTGGGTGCATCTCCCATACACAGGCAAAGTTTCAAACCAGTAAGGGATCTGCTGTAACCGCAAGTGGCTCCACGAAATCGACCTGTATCGTAGAAAGATTTAGCTAGAAAACCACCAGGGGGTTCACTGGTGATCCGGTCACGGTAGGCATTTTCAAAGGCAGTATCGAAATCATGAACTCCCATTTACCTCGCTCACGACAGGCATTTGCAAGATCATCCAGCCAGGCATTGTCAAGAATCCAAAGTCCTAAACCGACAATTCCAACTTGATGGATCGGATTGGTGAACAGGTCGTACGGATTAGGAGCTACATCGTTTCCTGTGTCAGAGCCGATTACTGCAACCTCACGTTCCTGTAATAAGGGTAATATCTCGGGTGACGGCCCGGATGAACCTCCTACTGCGATATCCACCGGACCAGTAATTTCACGACGGCCTAACTGCCCTGTTCTCAGTAGCAAAACATCACCTTTCTCAACCCGAACCCCGTGTTCACGTTCCGCAGCCTCAATATCAGCTACTCCGACACCATCGCCCCGTTCTATATAGTCGACACCTCGTAATCGTGGAGCGTCCACCAGAACTCCTTTAGTAACAATGCCGCCTGTAGCCGGCATCACGTCAAACTCTGTGGCCCCTTCCGCAGTAGATACAACGCTCGACGGTCGTCCGTTATAGGTCTGACCGTTCCAGAAAAAGTGAGCCAGGCTGTCGATGTGAGTTACGGTATGTCCGTGAAAAATCATGCCAAAGTAATCTATTGCGACCTGTCGCTCGTCAGACTCGCCTTTCCTATATGTATCCCCAGCTGAAACCATGAAATGCTGAGGAGGACGTGGCACATCTACCGAGGCCTTGAATTCGACTGGCCTGGCGCAACTTACCGAAACACCTTCTGAAACAAGGGCCAACGCCTCCAAGGTTTTTTTCGGAGACAGGTGATTCAAGGTTCCTTTTTGATCATCCGTACCCCAACGTCCCCAGTTATTAAGATCACCATCAATCCAAGTCAGTAAATCTTTTTGAGACGGCCATGAAACAGTCATTTATATCAATCTCCAGTCCTAATGCAAGCAGACCACCATTGAGGTCGTGCAAGCTTATAAGAATTACGAGTCGACAGTACGATAGTGCTAGAATTTTTACACCCAGCACAGGTCGTTCAAATGAGACTCATTCTCAGCTCAATGGATGCAATAACGAGGAAAATACCGCATGAGATCCGAAATAGTAGAGAGAATGCGGGGAATATATGTCATCGTCGACCCTGAACACACAAACAATCGAAACGTAATAGAGGTCTCAGAGGCTGCTTTCAATGGTGGAGCCTCAACGGTACAACTACGCGATAAAGTTTCTAGTAAACGTACTATTGTGGAAACAGCAACGGAAATTCAACAACTCGCTCATAATATGGGAAGCTTATTTATTATGAATGACCACGCTGACATAGCCCGTATAGTTGCCTCAGATGGGCTACACGTGGGTCAGAAAGATATCTCCGTAGAAAATTCTAGGGTTGTCCTGGATGACAGACAAATAGTAGGAACTTCTAACGCTCTATTAACAGAGGCAGAAGAATCCGAAAGAATCGGGGCAGATTACCTGGCAGTTGGTGCCATGTTTCCCACAGCCACCAAAATCGACACTCGCCCGGCGGGCTTGGAAACATTAAGGGCAATTCGAGCTATGACGTCGACTCATATCGTGGCAATCGGTGGAATCAACGAGTCCAACCTTAATACAGTCTTGGCGGCTGGAGCAGATTCGATTTGCATAGCGAGCGCGATCACAAAAGCTGAGGACGTAGAAGCGACTACTCGCAACTTAGTCAAACTTTTCAATAACGCATCGATATCCTGATAGAACACCTAAGAAACACATTGGTCTAAAAATAACCTGTGTCTACCAAGCCTCTTGAAGGGACAGGCACATCTTGTACCCGCTTGAGAGAAGTTTGCATTTGCCTTAATACGTATCTCGTTTCGTTGACTGACTCTTAGCTCGATGCTAGCTTTCATTGGTCAAACAGAAGTTGGGGGAGTAAATCGTGTTCGAATTTCGAAATATGATTTACACGTTTTTACTCAATTTCTCATTCTGGACCTTCACAAGGCTCTAACACTGCCTGATGGTGGAAGGCTTTTTCGCGGAGATATGTAAATGGATACGATCTTGCTAGCAGTCGCAGCGGGAGGCATTGGCCTTATTGCTGCAGCCCTACTGGCCATGCGGGTTCTAAAACAGCCCCAGGGCAACGATGAAGTTAGAGATATAGGTGCACTTATCCAGGAGGGGTCTTCTGCTTTCCTGCGCAAGGAATATTCGATTCTTGCATTATTCGTTTTGGCAATCTTTGTGGTTCTTGCCGCATTCATTGATTACAACGTTTTAAATAACGACATGATTGACTCTCTTGCTGAAGGAGGTGCAATGACCTCCGATGGTCCATGGACTGCGATCGCATATGTAATTGGCGCAATTGGATCCGGACTTGCCGGTTTTATAGGCATGAACATTGCTGTTAGAGGCAACACTCGAACTGCCACTGCCGCACAATCAGGGTTAAACAAAGCGTTGCAAGTCGCATTTAGTACCGGTGCTGTTATGGGATTAACCGTAGTTGGTATCGGAATTATCGGCGTATCTGTTTTGTGGATAATTTTTGAAAATCCAAACGTAATCGCAGGTTTCGGTTTTGGAGCGTCTTCGATCGCACTTTTCGCTCGAGTGGGAGGTGGGATCTACACGAAGGCCGCTGATGTCGGAGCTGATCTCGTCGGTAAAGTCGAGGCTGGACTCGACGAAGATGACCCTCGTAACCCTGCCGTAATCGCTGATAATGTTGGTGATAACGTAGGGGATGTAGCAGGGATGGGCGCCGACCTCTTCGAGTCGTACGTTGGTTCGATCATAGCAACCATCTCACTCGCGTTCCTTGGTATTGCATCAGGGGCATCGTATTCCTTAGAAGATCCGAGGGCAGTATTACCCATAGTGATCGCCGGAATCGGAATTATTTCGTCCATTCTTGGCATGTTCCTAGTGCGAACTGGCGATAACGCGGATATGGGCAAATTGCTATGGACTCTGCGGTACGGAATATTTGGGGCTGGGGGACTGGCTTTAATTGGGACAGGTCTCTACATCAACTCACAAGAAACTCTCGGATTCGATCTTTTTTGGGTAGTCGTTGTGGGAATTGTCGTGGGACAGGTCATCGGCACATCAACCGAATGGTTTACTTCTTACGAAGGACTCAAGATAGGATCTTGGGAATTCAATCCCGTGAAGTGGATAGCACAACAATCTGAGACTGGGCATCCATCTACCATCATCGCAGGAATATCTGTTGGGTTGTACAGCACCGTGATCCCAGCGCTGGCAATCGTAGTCGGAATATTCTTAGCGAACGAACTCGCTGGTCTGTACGGAATTGGTCTCGCCGCAGTTGGCATGCTATCAACTCTGGGCATTACTCTTGCAACAGACGCATACGGCCCAGTGGCTGATAACGCGGGTGGAATTGCGGAGCAGGCTCACTTAGATCCTGACGTACGACAGAGAACAGACGCACTGGATGCACTGGGGAACACAACCGCGGCTACAGGTAAGGGATTCGCTATCGGATCGGCAGTACTCACTGCTCTAGCCCTTCTGGTAGCCTACTCACTCGTAACAGGGGTCACAAAACTCGACCTGCTAGAACCCAAAGTCCTTATGGGTACTGTGATCGGTGGATTACTCCCCTTCCTGTTCTCAGGTTTAACGATGCAAGCAGTCGGTACCGCTGCCGGTGAAATGATCGAAGAAGTTCGACGGCAATTCCGAGAAATCCCTGGCCTTAAAGAAGGCAAGCCAGGAGTAAAACCCGACGCGGCACGGGCAGTGGCCATCAGTACCCAAGGCTCACTCAAAGCCATGATTATCCCCGGTCTCGTCGCTATTCTGGCACCAATCGTAATCGGAGCAATCATGGGAGCGGAAGCCCTAGGCGGTATGCTGGCTGGCTCGATTGTCTCCGGTTTCTTGTTGGCAATTTTTATGGCTAATGCGGGCGGAGCATGGGATAACGCTAAAAAATTCGTTGAACTCGGAAATTTCGGCGGCAAAGGTTCAGACACACATGCAGCAGCTGTTACAGGTGACACAGTTGGGGACCCGTTTAAAGACACTTCCGGCCCGGCTATTAACATCTTGTTGAAACTAATGGCAATTGTGTCATTGATCTTTGGCCCACTATTCATCTAAGTGCCGCCATTTACAGATTAAAGTGAAAGCCAGGGCTGCAAAGTAATTTAGCCCTGGCTTTCACTTTAAATACCAGCACTTGAGACCGGATTACTTCCAAATAAGAACCGTGATTCCTCAAACTGCCTAAACTATGAAGACGCGCTCAGATAAACGCTAAACAAAACGTATTGATCGATGACCTCGAAGCATGAAGAACTAGACCATCACCAGGCCATGTTCAGGCGTCACCAAAATCAATCCTTTGGCACAGTCAGTTGTTCTTGTAACCTAGCCAGTGCGTTGATCGCATCCAACGGGGTCATGTTTTGCAAATCAAGATCTCTCAACTCTTGGAGCGCAACGTTATCCAACTTATGCTCTTCATGATCTCCTGGCAGCATATGAAGCTGATAGTCAGTGTTAGATCCTGAAACCTGACCTTCGCCTTCGAGTTCTTCTAAAAGATCCCAGGCCCTACTGACGACATCGCTTGGCATACCGGCGAGCCGGGCCACGTGCACCCCATATGACCGGTCGGCTCCCCCCGGAACTATCTTGTGCAGGAAAACTACTTCCCCTGATTCCTCAGCAACTGAAACACGCAGATTGTGAGCCCGAGGAAGTTGATCTGCCAGTTGGGTCATCTCGTGATAATGGGTAGCAAACAAAGTTTTGCATCCCAGCTTAGGTGAATTATGAATATGCTCAGCAACTGACCGAGCAATGGCGAGACCATCGTAAGTAGATGTCCCACGGCCAATCTCATCGAGAACAGCCAGGGAGCGATCTGTTGCCTGATTCAGGATAGAGGCAGTTTCTACCATCTCAACCATGAAAGTCGACTGTCCACCTGAAATGTCATCAGATAATCCAGCCCGCGTGAAAATTCTATCGATCACTCCTATACGAGCTTTGGACGCCGGTATAAAACTTCCTGTCTGAGCCAAAAGCACCAACACAGCAGCTTGTCGAATATAGGTTGATTTACCAGACATATTGGGACCCGTAATAATAACGACCTGACGATCGGAATTAGAAATATCGAGATCATTAGGGACAAAGCGTCCCGGACCAAGTGAAGCTTCGACAACGGGATGACGCCCATTTTCTATCTGTAAATCAGTACCGCCATCAATTACCGGCTGAATCCAGTGATTGTCAACCGAAGCCTGGGACATAGAAACAATGGAATCGAGTGTACCGATAGCTTTAGCGGTCTCCATAATTCGTTCACTCTGTACCGCAACCTCTGCGCAAACCCGCCTGAAAAGGTCTCGCTCCAGTTCACTTATACGATCGCGAGCACTAAGTATCCTTGATTCAAGATCTTTTAATTGGGGTGTGACGAAACGCTCAGCATTAACAAGGGTCTGACGGCGTTCGAAATCATCTGGTACAAATTCAAGATTGTTTTTGGTTACCTCTAGAAAGTAGCCAAACACACGGTTATAACCGATTTTCAGGCTTTTAATACCTGTCGAAGCCCGATGTTCTTCCTCAAGCGCAGCAATACTGGAACGGGCATCACCCGAAAGCGATCTAGCTTCGTCCAAATCTCTGTCAAATCCCTCACGAATGGCGGATCCTTCTCCAACCGTTAATGAAGGATCATCAGCTATAGCGGCTTCTAGTAGTTCTACCGCTGTAGTTGAGGAATGCAACCGACCAATCACCACACCACCTGGAAGAAGTTCTTTCGGTAAGGCAGTAATCAAACTAGGAATAACAGTTAAGCCTGTTCGAATAGAAGCCAGATCCCGGGGGGTAGCACTATTAGTCCTGACCCGATTTACAAGTCGCTCAAGGTCAGGGATTTTCCTCAAAAACTCCTGAACCTTCAACCGAGCACTCGAGTTATCGCAAAAGAGGGCTACGGCACCCTGACGGTTACGTATCTCATTAACATCAAGTAAAGGACGAGTAAGCCATCCCTTGAGAGTCCTCGCACCCATGGCGGTCTTGGTGTGATTCACTGTCTGATAAAGATTCGGGGCTCCCGATTTACCCATAGCCGAATCGAATACTTCCAAATCACGTAAAGCTTTGGCGTCTAACCGCATATACGAGTTAATCGACTCAGTACGAAGTGAGGTTAACTGCGGGATCGTTCCAAATTGTGTTTCACTCACGAAATCAAGCACAGCCGAAGCCGCAACGATCGCCAGCGGCATGTTTGAACAGCCAAATGCTTCGAGTGTAGTCGTTCCAAAGTGATCTATTAAATGTGCACTCGAAAGTTCTGAATCAAGCCGACTTTCATCTAACGGACGAACTACAGTGGAAGAAGATTTACCTGAACGAAAAAGGTCTGTAGCTACTGAATCAGCAATTAACTCAGCAGGGTTTAGCCGCTGAAGTTCATCTTTTAAATCAGAAGCCTTAAATTCCCCAGTGATAAATTCACTGGTTGATATGTCGACATAAGCCAGCCCAGCACGAACCCCATCACTAACGGCTGCAGCTAAAAAATTATTAGTTGATTGATCCAGTAGTGCCGGCTCAATGACCGTACCGGGCGTAACTACCCTGACTACTGCCCTTTCGACCAAACCTTTGGATTTTGCGGGATCGCTGATTTGTTCTGCTATAGCAATTTTCAAACCTGAGGCAACCAGCTTACCTAGATGGTTGTCGAGTGAGTGATACGGAATTCCAGCCAAGGGAGTTTTCACACCAGACCCGGATTCTCGAGATGTCAAAGCAATTCCCAGAACCTTCGAAAGAGTGTGAGCGTCATCATCAAAAGCTTCGTAAAAATCTCCCATCCTGATAAGTAAAAGTGGATCGGGATATCTGGCTTTGAATTCTAAAAATTGCCGTCGCCCGGGCGAGACACGTTTCCCTGCAGCAGCCTTTGTTTTGTTGCTTTTCTTTGGCGTACGACCACCACCCGTTGAATCGCGGGACATCGATCTGCCAGAATCGTTAGGGGCTACCATAATCATCAGATTCTAGCGCGTACGCTAGCCTTTTCTAGTCGATGAAGCCAGTTACTCGTATTTAATCACGGCACTATCTGATGCGGACCAACGTAGTTCAGTGAACGAACTACCCTCTGGCATCTCGAATACCAACATACCGACCACTTGCTCGCCCTCATCCAGTGTTAACGAGCCCCACATCGGCATGAATTCTGGCGAATTAACCTTGCCGACCCCTTCTGCCTCAAGCGTCCGGTCGATGGTATTCAACGGAAGATAGCTGGCACGGTCGCCATCCAACAACTTAGCCGCTTCTTCGTCGATCACCAAATTGACTGAACCAGAGGTCTCGTTAAATAGACTTACCTTTACATAAAATAGATCATTATCTGATTCATTTTCTGGATTGATTAACCAGGTTCGAAAATCACCTTCACTATCAAGTCCGGTGTAGGTGATGAACTCACGAGATTCAGGTTGCTCAGCCCGTATCCACAGAGTCCGACCCGCTACATACAACGGATCGCCACCTTCAGGTTTTAGCCAAGTCATCAAACTTATAAAAATGACGGCAAGGATAATCGAAACTCCAGTTATTCCAATCAACACAACCGGCGTGTTCTCTTTAGGAGTTCTAATCTGACGCCGGGCAAGAATAGCACCACTAGCATCCACATCCATATATTCGATGCCTGAGTCACCTCTAAACCCAGAGGTCGGAACAAATTCAATCCTTACCCGAACAATATCGTTTGTCATCGATTCTGCAGACACAACATCCCATGTCAGTTCTGCGTTGCGAAGACGCGGGCCATATTCATATTTGTTCGCAGCGGCGTACTCTAAGGCTGAACGCACTTGAGTGGGGAAACGTTCAACTGCCCGATCACCAAGAGCAACAGTTTCTGTATCCGCCGCAGACTCCGTTTGTTCCGCGGGCCTGTGATTCTCGCCTGCAGATTCCTCTTTTGCTCTGTTGTCTTCAGTCATCCATTGCTCCACTGTCCCATTTGAATTCGGAACGACAACTGAGAGTACATGAAGTACTTGAGTCAATGCAGTAGTTTTACCAATTAGAAACAGTAATTATTACTGCCAAAGCCGAACCGTATTTTTTATGTAGGTTTTTAAGTATTAATAATAAGTGTCTTGGCTTTAAGTCGACGGAGAGAACATCCTGAGTTGTTTCAACACAACAGGTAAAGCTTGCAATACGTCCGTAATATCCTCGTCGGTTGTATGGCGCCCCAAAGAAAATCGCACACTGCCAACTGCAAGTGCTGGTTCTTGCCCCAGTGCTAAAAGCACGTGAGAAGGTTCAACGGACGCAGAACTACATGCACTACCACTAGAAGCGGCTATACCCTTGAAATCCAAGCCCAGCAGTATAGATTCACCTTCAACTCCTTGAAAAGAAACATTGATTATTTCGGGAACATGAGACAAACGTTTCTCGTCAATAATTGCATCAGGTATTTTCTCAACAATGCCCTTCACTAACCGATCCGACAAACGCTGCAAACGTGATCTATTTGAGAGTCGTTCTGATTCAGAGAGAATCAAGGCTTCGCCCAAACCCACAATTGACGCGACATTTTCAGTGCCAGATCGTCGTTGGCGTTCTTGTCCTCCGCCAGAAATTAATGGTTCCAACGTAACTCCACGTCTTACAAATAACACCCCAACCCCTTTCGGCCCGTAGATTTTATGACCTGACAAACTCATCATATCGACCCCAAGTTCATCCACATTCAATGAGATTTTTCCTGCGGCCTGTACAGCATCGGTGTGAATTAACACATCAGCACCACAAGACATAGCGGATTCACGAGTCCTGTCTGCAATATGACGCACTGCCTGGATCGTTCCGATTTCGTTATTAACCAACATCACACTGGCAAGGAATGTATCGGGACGAACGGCTGATGCAAATTCCTCCGGGTCTACCAGGCCAGTGTTATCTACACCTATATAAGTTGCGTCATATCCCAATTTTTCAAGTTGTTCAACCGGATGAATAACAGCATGATGCTCTATCGACGTTGTGACGACATGCCCCTTGCCAGCCCCTCGAGCAGATGCAAGGCCCTTGATCGCTGTATTGTTGGATTCGGATCCGCTACCGGTGAACACTATCTCGTTTTCGCGAGAATTGAGAACATGAGCTACTTGCTCTCTAGCTTCATCAACGCCGTATCTTGCTTCTCCCGCTAGAGAATACAAACTTGAAGGATTACCAAACTTTTGTGTGAAATAAGGCAGCATTTTCTCGAGCACTTCATTACGCATAGGTGTCGTAGCTGCATGGTCGAGATAGTTAATACGGTCGTCGCTAGAAGTCATTATTCTTATGTATTTGCCAACAACCTGAAATACGCATCGAATAGCTGTAGCCGTTGCGATTCAGCTTGGATAAGATATTTTAGTTTGTGATACGCGAGAAGAAAAGTGTTGTACTTGTTTTGCGTTCACGCCAGCGTGCTTTTCAGTCTGGCAAAGTAATTGTTTTGCATCGCTAGTAATCAAAAGTACGCTGAAATCGGAGTCAGTAATTGATCAAGATTGAGCATATGTCTAAGAATTACGGTCCCTACCCGGCCGTGATCGATGTCTCTTTCGAAGTTCTCAAAGGCGAGATAGTTGGCTTCCTAGGTCCAAACGGTGCGGGGAAGACCACCACTATGCGAGTCGTGACAGGATTCACCCCTCCGACGGAAGGGGAAGTAACCGTCGGCGGTTACGATGTGGTATCCCATTCTCTGGAAGTAAGACGACATATCGGATACCTCCCTGAGACGGTTCCGCTTTATCTGGATATGACGGTAAACGATTACCTTACTTATATGGGTGAAATAAGAGGAATGAATGCATCCTGGGTGCAAGAACGGCTTCCAAAAGTGATCGACATGGTCAAATTAGGGGAATACCAGAACACATTAGTAGGACGACTCTCGAAGGGATACCGTCAAAGAACTGGTATAGCACAAGCAATATTGCATGAACCTGACGTTCTTATCATGGATGAACCCACAATCGGTATCGACCCTATCCAGGTGGTGGAAACCAGAGAACTAATAAGCAATTTGGGAGAAGAGCACACTATGCTCTTAAGTTCTCACATACTCCCGGAGGTCAGTGCCATTTGCAAGCGGGTCTTGGTGATTAATGATGGGCGAATCGTAGCTGACGACAAGCCAGATGACCTATCTGAAAAACTCCAACATGCAGAACGGATAGAAATCAGCGTCCGTGGTGCTCAAGCCCCAGAGTTCATTAATTCCATGCGCGAAATATCGTCTGTTATTGATGCTCGCTCCGACCTTAGGACATCCGTTGTTCAGAGATCAGAGCGGGAGGACTTCAGCCCGTTCATTGTTGACGCTAAACCGAATGCCCAAGCATCTGAACAGATTGCAAAATCGATAATCGAAAATGGTTGGGGCCTGACAAACCTGACTCCCCTTCCGATGACACTTGAAGAAATCTTCCTAGAATTAACAACAGAAGAGAATTTAGACGAGTAAACATTGCGCTTCATTTCCGTTATAGCAATCAAAGAGATCCGCACATATTTTGCATCCCCGATGGCGTATGTGGTATCGGCAGCATTTTTGGCCATTACTGGATTCTTCTTCGTGGCATCAGTGTCCGACGCATTTGCCGAAGCTAGCATACGTGGGTACTTGGCCGGCGCAATTTTCTTCATGATCTTCATGTCGCCGGCCCTCACGATGCGTCTTATCGCAGAAGAACAAAAACTTGGGACTCTGGAATTGTTGCTGACATCCCCTTTACGTGAATTTGAGATCGTTTTCGGCAAATTCATCGCAGCGTTTGCAATGACTTTAATCATGATTATTTTGTCGCTTTATTTCGTGTTGGTTTTGTTCGTATACGGAGATCCTGATATCGGACCGTTACTGAGCGGCTTACTGGGGCTCACAATGTATGCAGGTGCCACTCTTGCGGTCGGACTATTTGCCTCCTCCCTTAGTAGTAACCAAATTGTCGGTTTGGTTGTCGGATCGGGAATCCTAACAGCACTCACCATTATTGATTTCGTAAGTGCACGTCTATCAGGCATGGCATCTGAAGTTCTGAATGCTTTCCAGCTTGGAGCGTCCTTCTCCGTGTTCGACTTGGATAGCTTTGGTGTAGCTGAAGGAGGCCACTTCGCAGACTTTGCCAGAGGAATCGTCTCGGTCACGGATATTGCCTACTACATATCAATAACAGCAGTGTTCTTGCTTCTAACGGTCCTTGTCCTCGAAGCAAGACGGTGGCGATAGGCGGTTATATGTCAACAGAGCAGAATAATCCAACCAGCCGACCAACACCCGATTCACTTCGCAAGAAAACCCCTTTTCTTGCGAATCTGAAACGCAACACGCAATCAATACGGCAAGCACTGGCATTTGCTGGAATCGGCGCGATTGTAGTCGGTGTCCTGATATGGATTTTCCTCAGGGGTCTAGAAGGTCCGTCTTACATTGTCATTGGCATTGGACTTGCCATTCTTCTTGTTGATGCAATCATTTCATTAGCTACAGTAAGACAAGCTGTTTTCGGTCGCAGAGGTCGGTACGGAGTTAATACTGCTATTGTTTTTATCGTATTCCTCACGATCGCCGTTATCGTTAATTTCACTCTTCACTGGGCAGTCGACCGTCCAAATCCCGCTGCATGGTTACGTGTAGATACAACAGCTACTAAACAATTCCTACTCGAAGAACAAGTTGTAAACACATTAGAAAATTTGAAGGAACCTGTGAAAATCACAGCCTTCTTTGCTACTAATACTGCGGCCGACGCTGCAGCGTGGCGTGATACCGAAGACATGCTGAGTGAATTCAGACGTCGCTCGGGAGATTTTGAACTTACATACGAATTGGTTGACCCTGAAATCAATCCAAATGTTGCGACGGGTTTTGGAGTCACCCAGTTTCCGGCTCTTGCGATTCAAGGTACCGAAAGCTTACGCACCGAGATTGTGGTCGGAGGTAACCCAGGCGCAACATCAGGTGTGTTCACCGAACAACAGGTTGTCACCGGTCTGCTTGTGATAAACGAAATCCGCCAGAAGAAGGTCTTATTTGTAACGGGTCACTCTGAACGGGATGTCCTCGACACCAGCGAAAACACGAGTATCGGACTTGCGGGAAGGGCTTTGAATCGCGAAAACTACATCGTTCTTGTCGAAACGCTTCAAGAACTCGCTACTCGCCTAGCGATCGGGGATCCTTTAGAGATCCCCGCTGTGATCGTATTTGCAAATCCAACTCAAGAATTACTTCCAATAGATCAAAATGCTCTCCTGGAGTACGCAAGGTCTGGTGGCAGCATTATGTTCATGATTGAACCGAATGACACCCCTGATAGTTTCAAGCAGTTCCTATCACGCTATGGAGTGGCAGTCGGGGATGGAGAAGCTGCAGACCGAGCTAGCTATGTCGGCGGAAACGAAACGTTCATCCAGGTCAAAAAGAGTAACCAACAGTTGCCCCCTCATCCTATAACCGATGACTTTGAAGTTCTTTACATGCCGGGAGTTACGCATTTCGGATGGACGATTGACCCCGCTGCTGTACCGCTGGTAGACGATATCACACCAGTTGTAATGCAAGCGATGCTGGCTTCGACTACGCTTTATAGCTGGTCAGAAACAGATCCTGACTTTATAGGTTTCGATCAAGGTGTAGATATTGGTGGTCCGCTTCCCATAGCCGTGGCAGTTGAAGCTATCGGAGAACTGGCAGGCGGAACCTATAGCGATGGGGAATCAACAATTTCGATGAACATGGTACTTATCGGGGATACCGACTTCGCTACCAATAACTACTTCGGGTCGGCAAATAACGCGGACCTGTTCATTAACTCTGTAAATTTCCTCGCTAAGGATGTCGAACTGATATCAATTCGTGCCAAAACTGAAGCAGACCGTCAAATGTTCTTGACTAAAAATGAACGAGATTTCGTCAGATGGTCTGGCTGGCTGCTGATGCCAGCTTTAATCAGCATCTTCGGTTTCTGGACCTGGTGGAGGAGGCGCTAGAAAATGAATCTGCGCCTGCTATTAGTTCTGCTCACGGTACTTTCCTACGTAGCTATAGGAGTAACGTGGTTTCTAACAAATCCTTCAGAAGAAGTCGAAGAGGCTGAACCCCCTTACTTTTATACCGTTTCACCTGACGACCTGCGAAACATAGAAATCACAACGGGTGATGAGAAAGCCAGTTGGTCACTAAGGGAAGATGAGCGCCAGCGCCGCTGGTATTTCGATAATTTAAACGACATCCCCGCTGATCCCTATCGCTGGGGAGGCATTACCCAGTTGCTGGGTGGACCTCGAACTAAACGCGTCTTGGGCGCAGCTGAAAACGCTGAATCTCTCTATGGTCTGGATAATCCGAGTATAACTATCTCGGTCACTTTACGGGACCAGTCACAAATAAAACTAATTCTGGGAGGTCTCACACCTGATGGCATAAACCATTACGCGCGACTTGAGCGTGTAGAAGGTTCAGAGTTGGTTCTCGTAGATGCATCTTGGGGTGGCGTGCTTGAACGCTTGGTCTATGACCCTCCCTTCCCGGAATGGTATTACAGCCTCAGTGGAAAAGTCCGTGAAGTCCTTCTTTTTACCGACAACGATGTCCTTAGAGCATACGGATTCGATCGTGATGAAGAACTTTGGTACATATGCGACGTACCGCTGGAAACCGATCCTTGTACCGGTACTCAGTTAGCTGATTCAGATGCATTGAACGAGGAAATCAAGCATTTCGGTAACCCCGTTATTAATGGTGCAATCGCTTTGCGGCTCGGTGATGATAACGAAGAATTTATCCCGTTCGGGTTGGGAGTTGATGAACCTTACATTGCTATTCGCGTGGAAAACAAAAACGCTAGCAATGTGACCGAAGTTACAAGATTATCAATGACAATCGGAGATAAAACCGAAAACGGTAAATCACGATACGCTGTAGCAAATGAAACGTCAGACGTCATAGCCGTTGATCTGCAATGGGCAGATCGCGTACTAGATTTGTTTTTCGGAAAATTGCTTGTAGCGGACAAGTAATACCCGCTCTTTGACAATCATCATCTAGCCAGTCTAAGTCGTGAGATTGCGATACAACTGGGGCAAACGTTTGGGAAGCAAACTGATATCCGGAAGCACTTCGTAACTGAAGTCATCCATCATTGTTTTCATGTAATCATGACCGGCTTTGTCTACGGTGAGACAAAACGGTGTTATGCCCTGTTGGCGAGCTTCAATAAGGGATTGCCTGGTGTCGTGCACAGCGTACTCTTTTTCAACGCCCTCACGCGAATAACCTCTATCTTGTGGTCGCCCATCAGATATGAGGAAAAGAAATCTGGAACGAGCTTCGACTTCAGCTAGTTTGGCTGCTGTGTGTCTAATTGCAGGCCCCATACGAGTAGCGTGCAAGGGTGCAATACGATCAATTCTCCTCGGAACGATATCCGTGAATTTTTCATCCAGATCTTTTATCGTATAAAACTCAACATTCTCACGGCCGTAACCAGAAAACCCAAATATCCCGTAGGTATCTCCTAGAGTTTCCAGAGAGTTCACGAGGAGTGTTATACCTTCCTTCTCTACGTCAACAATCCTTTTGTAAGTACGCCGCAATCCTTCTGATCTACGTGACCTAAGCCATACCATGTACTCAACTGGATCGTCAGGTGCACCCCAATCATCAGATGGTTTTTTGGCATCATCTATCGCTTCGGCTGTGGAAGCGGACAAGTCGAGCAAAAAAGCCACTGCCACTGAACGCTCGTTCTTATTTCGACGCCAAAAAAGTTTTTCATCTGGAGATACGCCAACTCGCAAATCGATAACTGCCTCTAACAATGCGTCCAGGTCATGCTCTTCCCCATCTTCAAGGCGTTTCTGTTTCCGATACATCTCTGGAATGACTAATTCAAATTGACGCTTAATTTGAACTACTAAAGAAGTATTTTCCGCAAGTGTTTCACGGAAAAAATTCGGCTCACCATCAGTCATGATTTTTTCGTGAATCATGCACCAGTTGGGTTTATATTCATTAGCCCTAAAGTCCCACTCTGGGTAGGTGTAAGTATCAGGCTCTGTAGCTGTTAGAGGTCCACCGTCTTCATCTACATGCTGGGATGGTCCTGGCTGGAATTGCTGGTTTTCAGGATCACGTTTCTGAAGTTCTTTCATAAGATTTTCAATCATTTCGGAGACTTGTTCGTCACCGCCCTCCTCGCCTTCCACCTGTTCCATTTCCATTTCAGGAGCATTTTTCATCATCTCTTCGAGTTGTTCTTGAGTTATTGGCTCCATTTCGCCTGTCTCGGACAATTCCCCACTTTCCATCATCTGCATTTGAGACAACAATTGAGATAGTTCTGGTTTAAATTCACCCCGATAGTCGACCTCCTGAGGAGATGAGTAGTCCTCGTCACCATCTTGCCCTTCTTCCCCTTCGGTGTTTTGATCTGAATCACCATCATTTTGCCCTTCGGAAGATAGCTGATTCAGGAATTTTTGAAGAACCTCTTCCCTGTCAAATTCATCTTCATCTTCACCCGACTCATCTGACTCCTCTTCCTCTTCCGGTTCGAGTTGCTCGTAATCATCGTCTTCAAGATCTTCGTTACTGATATCAATCAGTAACGAGTAAGCCCGTATAGCGGCCTCAGCCGCATCTTCAACCCTTGCCTCTATGGTAGTGACCTTACGAATCAATCTACGCAATCTGCGGGCAGCGTCTTTATGTTCTGCCGGAACGATCATGTCATCGATTTGCCCGAGACTCACACACACCATAAACTCAACCAAAGCTTCACGAGCGGGTAGATCCTTAACGTCGGGTCGGGATTCCAGCGCAGCGTCCCTTACCAGGTCATACATCAACGTAATACCTGGATAGAGTTCTGATACATATCCATCAATTCTTGAACTCTCAAGCACTGTGAAAACGTCTAAGGCCAAACGACGTTCTTGAAAAAGGTCAAAAAACCTACTCATATCTGTTAGGAATTCGGGTTTGGTGTCATCACCAACTCCTACAACATCTTCACCTTCATCAGAAGTGCCGACATCCGATACCTCAACCTGTGAGTATTTTCCTGGAGATTTGACTAATTCTTCCTCCGCCTTTGCGGCCTGAAGCTCTGCTGCTCCAGGTAGATCAGGTCGAAGATCGTCGAATAAATTCGACGGTACGTTGAAATCAAATGTGAATGAACCGAACTCTATATGTCCGATTTGGTGAGTTGAAATGACTTTAAAGAACCCGAAATTCTCGTCTTTAGATGCATACCTGTTAATCACTGTCGGCATGTAAATAGTGGTGCCTTCAGTAGTGGGTAATTCTCCCTGAAACCAACCGATGTTTTTTTCGGCGAGCTGCTGTGATGGTTGAACTTCTATAGGATGACCGGTAAGAGCGAGACAATACATCTGTATAATCTCCTTGACTCTGGATAACTCAATCGAAGAGGAAAGCGAATCCAAAATTTCCTGAGAATTCGATGATTCGAGTTTAAAATAAGCAATAGCGGCTTCTTCGCTTTCACTGGCAGCCTTAATCCCTTCGGATTGCCACTTCACCATCTGTTCGAAGGTGACTCTTTCTAAAACATCAGGTGCAATTCGCAAGAATTCAGGAGCGGCAGCAGCAGAAACAGCTGCAATCCCATCAGTCATCTCAAGTAATCGATCACGAGTATCAACTGGAACTCGATTCACAGTGTTAGAACCGTCCTTCAACACTCCTGCAGCGTCGCTAACACCGGTTACCGCCAGACGTCGGGCTAATGAGATCAAGGGTCCACGGTGAGTTGCGCCAAGTTCAACAAGAGAGGCCGTAGCAGAATCGAAAAGTTCTGTAGTTTCCCGCCAGGACTTCTCAGCGACGATATGAGCTAGTTCAATAAATCTGTCGGCGTCGTCGGCAATTTTAGGAAAGAGTTCAATACCGGCGCCGAGTGCATCGCCCGCCTGATCGTAGGAGCGGCGAGACAAGATTTCCAAAAAACCACCGAATCGGCAAAATTCTTCGAAGGACAATGTCTCCAAAAGTTCTGGAGTTGCCTCAAATAATCTACAGGCCAAGGCAGAAGATTTCCAAGTACCGCGATAAAGATCACGACACACGTTTGACCAGTCATCGATATAACGCGGTCGTAATCTAAGCATTGCCTTCGGAGAAGATTTGAAATAAGCCACAGCCAGTGAGGGTGAGTCTTCACAAAGTGAATTGCCAGTTTTACCCCATTTAAGGAACTGGCCAGATGGCAATTGTCGCTGCACAGCAACAGAAGCATCGAAGAACTCGGCTGCTGCTTCCCAAGAACGAACAGTCCTGCGAGCAATCTCTAACCCCTCAATTGCCCATTGTTCACAAGTCTCTTCTGCCAGTCGTTCCGTCAGCTTTTCAAGAGCCAATTCATAGCGCTCAACAACAACAGCCGGAAAATTTTCCAGGTTTTTTCTTACTGAAACAGTAGTGTGGTGTTTTTCATTTTCAGAATTGGTCAATTGCTGGCCTTCATCAAAATCTGTCATACCGCATTCATCACAATATCGAATGTATTATCAATAATTCTCGCTGAGGCACCCCAGATAATGCGATCTTCGTAAGCATAAGCAGTCATTACGCGGGTGTCCCCGCTACGGATAAGAGTTATCGTCCGTTTAGACATTTCATTAACGAAAACTGTAACTGGAATCTCCACAACTTCCTCTACTTCCCGTTCTTGGAGCGTAAAAATCGTTTGGTCGGCAACACGCCCCGCAAACGGCCACACCTTAAAACCGGTTGAGGTTTCTACTGGAGCCATTCCGCACCAAACATCAATATCACTGGGATCTATACCCAACTCTTCATTTGTTTCACGAAGAGCAGTATGCATAGGCGATTCATCAAATTCCTCACTCATTCCGCCAGGAAACGCCCATTCTCCACTATGATGAGACAGAGTGCTTCCCCGCTTTATCATCAACACACAAGGTTCCCCTGCCTTCATGCTGAAAAGAACACATACGGCAGCGGGTGCACTCACCCCTGAAGTGTCGTAGGTCACTGAAGAGTGCGACATCAAGGCAATTTCCATCTGATTAAGCGTCGGGTTCAATGCAATGTACTCACGCGAAGATAGAAGTTACAACCTCATCGATACTGCGTTGCACCTGTGGATCATCGGTGATACCCCAAGTGACAGAAACTTGACAAGCTCTACGATGTGAAACGCCCTCTTTGATGAGACGCCCCGCGTAAATGAGCATACGAGTGCTCGCCCCTTCTTCTAAGCCGTGTTCCCGAAGGTTACGAATTTTCAAACCAAGTCGGGCGAGTCGTTCAGCTACATCCAAGTCACAACCCGATTCGTGTGCAATGATCTGAGCTTCGGTCTCTTCATCGGGAAAATCGAACTCGAGAGCAACGAATCTTTGACGGGTACTGTGTTTCAGATCTTTCAGTGCATTCTGGTAGCCGGGGTTATATGACACAACAAGCAAAAAGCCATCAGCAGCATTAATGACCGTACCAAGTTTATCGATCGTCAATGAACGACGATGATCTGTCAGTGGGTGAATTATCACGGTGGTATCTTTCCGAGCTTCCACGATTTCATCCAGATAGCAGATCCCGCCGGATTTAACAGCTCGGGTAAGTGGCCCGTCTATCCACCGTGTTCCATCTGCGTCCAGTAGATATCGCCCCACTAGATCGCTCGCTGTCAGATCCTCGTGACACGCCACAGTAATCAATGGCAGCTTTTCGACAGAACCATTTGATGATGCTTTTTTGGGTTTTGATTGTGACAGTGATTCACTTAGACGCCATGCCATATGCTCTACAAATCTAGTTTTCCCTGTCCCGGTCGGTCCTTTGAGTAGAATCGGAACTCGTTGACGATAAGCCGATTCGAATATCTCTATTTCATCTGACGTCGGCACGTAAAACGGTTCGTCAGATACGTAAAATTCTTCGATGTTGCGTTCGGTGTATTCCTGCTTTGTGGCCATTACTACTCAAGCCCTGAGGGCATTTCCTCACCAACTACTGCTGGTGAACTAATTATTATTCGCATTTTGTATCTCTGGGTCTGTCTGCCAGAGGTTTGTTATTTGTTCGCGTAGATCTGCAAGTTTCGCTGTATTTTCAATCAATAGGTCAGCTCTTTCAGCCCGTTCTACGCTCGTTATCTGTGCTTTGACCCTTGCATTTTTCTCTACTTCACCCAAATTGGATCGAATATTGAGGCGTTGGGCTATCAAATCTGACGGTGCTTCAATAGTCCAAACTGCGTCTGCAAGATCATCCCAGCCAGCTTCGAAAAGCTTGGGAACTTCTATGACAACAATTTTAGTTCCACGCTCCTTTTCCTGTATCAATCGTTCTTCAATCCAACTACGAGCAGCCGGCCAAACAATCATTTCAAGATGAATTCTCAACTCCGGAACAGCGAAAACCAGGCCTCCTAATTTCGCACGATCAATAACTCCAGATTCATCTAAAATTTCTCTTCCAAACTGGTCGATAATATCCTCGTATGCATCGGTTCCGGGCCGGTATGACAAATGTGCAACTTTGTCCGACTCGATCACCACAGCACCAAGTTCGCGTAAGACATGAGTGACTTCGGTTTTACCCGTACCTATACCGCCGGTCAGGCCAATGACAAACACGCTTACTCCAAGATGCAAAAGTAGCTAACCGGGTAATCTTACGCTCACCCGGCTATTTTGGAAGTGCAATTTTCAATAGGATTAGAGTTCAAAAGTAGTAAACTTTTATACCGAATAATGGCCAAAAGTACCTGATGCCTCTAACAATTCAACTTTCAACGGCCCATACAGATGTTGGAGCGTGATATTGACCGAGTCCGCATATCGTCCCCTACCGTCTGTTGACGCGCTACTTCGGAATGATGAAGTTCTGGAACTTATCCAAATTTTTCCTCGAAGCGTGATAACGAACATTGCGCGAGACGTTCTCACTGAAGCCCGACTTTCTATCAAGAATGGCGGAGAGTCGCAATCATCCGATCAATTAACCGGCCAAATGGTCGAACGAGCAAAAACAATATCGCGCAACTGGCCTAACGTGGTAATAAATGCAACCGGAGTAATACTACATACGAACTTAGGGCGATCTCCTTTAAGTCAGCGAACTATAGAAGCCGCAACAACTTCTGCTTCACTTTATTCAGACGTCGAATTCGCACTATCAACCGGAAAAAGAGGCAATCGTAATACCCACATTTCAAATTTAATCGCACAAGTAACTGAATCAAAGGCAGGAATCGCAGTCAACAATAATGCAGCAGGTGTTCTACTAACACTCGCCGCTATAGCTGGTGACGAACAGGTGAAAAGTGAGGTGATTGTTTCAAGAGGAGAATCCGTAGAAATAGGTGGAGGATTCAGAATCCCAGACGTCATGCGGCAATCTGGAGCTACTTTGGTAGAGGTCGGTACTACGAATCGCACATATGCCTCAGACTACGAATCAGCTATCAGTTCCAAAACCGCAGCGATCCTGAAAGTTCATCCCAGCAATTTCACCGTTGATGGTTTCACCCATGCACCAGAACTCAAAGAAGTAGTCGCCGTGGGGAAACAACACGACGTACCAGTTCTCAATGATTTAGGTTCAGGCTGCTTGCTAGATACTCGTCAGTACGGTCTTGCACAAGAACCACAGGTACAGTCTTCAATTTCCGATGGAGCTACATTAACTCTTTTCTCAGGTGACAAGTTAATCGGTGGACCACAGGCAGGCTTAATTGCCGGAGAACAAAAATGGGTAGATCTTGTCTCAAAACATCCTTTGGCAAGAGCCGTGAGAATAGACAAGGTAACTCTGTCGGCCATTTCAGCTACTTTAGTTGCTTACTTAACTGGCACTTATGAAAAAGAAATTCCAATATGGAGCATGATTTCAATAAATGAATCCGTACTGGCTGGTCGAGCGGAAACATGGCGATCCAAGACTGGCGTAGGAACTGTTGAAGGCTCTAGATCAACTATCGGTGGCGGGTCACTGCCAGGGCAGACATTACCAACATCAGTCCTATCTATAAATCCCTCAGGAAGTGCTCAAAATTTCGTTCGCTGTTTGAGAGAAAGTCCAGTTGCAGTTGTGGCACGAATAGAAAACAATCGCATAATGCTTGACCCCAGAACGGTTCTTCCCGATCAGGATAATGCAGTGATCGAGGCGATCAAATTCGCCCTAAACAAGTGTGAATAATGAGTCCTAAACGCCGAAGACGGCCAAGGCCTATACCTGAACAGCAATGGTCACCAAGTCCAACAGCCGGACTAGAGCCCGTCGATATTGAAGTTGATCTACATGGCATGAGGGTTCATGAAGCCATTCCTGTGATTGAAGAGCATCTACAACGATGCCATGACGCACGTTTACACATCTCTAGAATCAACCACGGGCAGGGTACTGGAGCGCTGAAACAGGTAACAAATGAAATTTTATCGAAAAGTTCATTAGTTGCTCGTCACTATCCAGCTGCACATGGGGATGGGAATGATGGCATCACGATTGCAGAATTGGATTATGGAGGTCACCGTGCCTTCAACAGGCGCGCTAATAACTCTATAGTCCCAAAACCTCTAACCCGAAAATAAACAGTCTTCTAATTCAATTGAAAGAAATCAGGAAGAGTAAGCTGTAAATATCTGTGATAGAGCTAATCCACATATGAATTTTTCAATATCCAAATGACTTTATTTGAGCATCGAAGGCAAGAAATCCAAGATCAAATAGCGCCACTAGCTACTCGTATGCGACCGCGAAATCTAAAAGAATATTTCGGTCAAATGCACATCTTAGCCCCTGGCACAGTACTTAGAAGAGCAATCGAAGAAGACCGGCTACCATCTATGATTTTATGGGGTCCTCCTGGAAGCGGAAAAACCACTTTGGCAAGACTTGTAGCGGGGGCAACAGGTTCTCATTTTGAACAAATAAGTGCTGTGACTTCTGGAGTGAAGGACATTCGGGAAGTGATGGCAGGCGCAGCAGATCGACTTGGGGAAAATAGCCGACGAACAATCCTGTTCATAGATGAAATTCATAGATTTTCTAAATCACAGCAGGATGCGCTATTACCCCACGTCGAGGATGGGACTATAACGCTGATCGGAGCCACAACAGAAAATCCCTCATTCGAAATAATTTCACCGCTTCTATCTCGAACCAGGGTTTACACCCTAGAACCTCTAAGTGACAAAAATCTAGAGGAAATAATTAACCGAGCTATTTCAGATAAAGATTATGGGCTTGGGCATGAAAAAATTTCTCTTTCGGAAAAGGCGAGGCACTTTCTGTTGCGGGTAGCTAACGGTGATGCTAGATCAGCATTAAACACTCTCGAACTTGCCAGTGAATCAACTAGTATCGACATCTCTGGTGAGAAACATGTGAACGTTGAAACTATCGAGCAATCAGTTCAAAAACAGTCACGTTATGACCGGCTCGGTGACATGCACTATGACACGATTTCGGCATTTATCAAATCTATCCGTGCCTCGGATCCTGATGCAGCACTTTATTACCTAGCGAGAATGATTGAAGCCGGTGAAGATGCAGTGTTTATCGCACGGCGTTTAGTAATATCAGCGGCCGAAGATATTGGATTAGCTGAACCAAATGGACTCACGGTTGCTATGGCAGCCCAGCAGGCCGTCAGCTTTGTTGGTATGCCAGAAGGTCGCATTCCCTTAGCGGAAGCTACCATTTATCTAGCATGCGCACCCAAATCAAATTCAGCCTACGAAGCAATTGATAAAGCATTAGAAATGGTACGCTCATCCAGAGACGAGCCAATTCCAAATCACTTACGTAATGCACCTACCCCATTAATGCAAAAGCTTGGATACGGTAAAGATTACGAATACCCTCATGATAAACCCGATCACTTTTTAAAACGTGGCAATTTACCTGAAGCGATCAAACACATCCGGTTTTACAAACCAGGTAATCTCGGGTCGGAAAAGGTTAATCGCCAACGTTTGACCGAATGGTGGGGTGATCGTTACAAAGAAAAGTAAACATTAACCTGAATTTCATACCTCAGGCAAGTTCGCGCATTACCCGATCAAGTGCAGATATAGCGAATTCATAATCGTCATTTGTGACACCGTAATGTGTCACTATACGAAGATCAGAATCTCCACCATTTATGTATACACCTTCTTCTTTCAACCGAGACGCTATCTGATTCCCTGTATGCGGAGGCACTCTGAATCTGATGATGTTGGTCTGAATATGCTCAGGGTCAACAGATATACCCTTCATCTCGGCCATTCTTGAGGCAATATGACGAGCAGAATCATGGTCTTCCTGCATACGTTCGATCATTGAATCAAGAGCAACTAGGCCAGCGGCGGCAATTATGCCGACTTGACGCATGCCTGAACCCAACATCTTCCGCCAACGATCAGCCTCCTGTATAAACCCTTCCGAGCCAACCACAATTGACCCTATAGGACAAGAAAGACCTTTCGATAAACAAAAAGTCGCACTGTCAACATGCTCTGTTAGATCGGCAACAGGCACGTCTAACGCTACCGCAGCGTTAAAGATCCGTGCACCGTCAAGGTGAACGCTCAAATTTTTCTCGTGACCCGCGTCAGCCATTGCTTTCATCTGTTCAGCATTAATGGCGCGCCCACTGGAAGCGTTATGCGTATTTTCTATCGCCAACAGCCTAGTCGTCGGCTTGTGATAATCCCGCGGTTTCACTGCATCCTTGATGTGTTCGGGTTCTAAAAACCCAAATTCATCAGTTTTGATGGGATAGAGAACAATGCTGCCTAACACCATGGATCCACCAGCTTCATTATTCATAATATGACACTGATCTCCCACCAATACTTCCTCGCCGCGCTGAGCGTGCGCCAACATGGATACAAGGTTGCCCTGCGTACCAGAAGAAACAAATAATCCCGCTTCTTTACCAAGTAGTTCAGCTGCACGTTCTTGAAGATGATTGACGGTCGGGTCATCACCATAAACATCATCTCCGACCTCAGCTTCATACATCGCCTTTCGCATTTCAGGGCTGGGATGTGTCACCGTGTCGCTACGCAAATCTACTCGAATCATGCCATTGATTCTCCAGTTTTAAACAAATCCTAGGAACGATACATACGGCAATGGATTCTAACCCTCATACAAGTTCACGCATACTGTATGGACGTATACTCGAAGGTAATTTTATGAATCATCCATATACCTATAATTAAATCCTCACAAATATTACCGATGAACAATAATGTAAAAATTCGATCGAATTTTTTTGACCCGATCCCGTGGACAGTACTGTTGTTTACGGTTGTCATTGACCAAGTAACTAAATGGTTGGTTATTGATAATTTGGCGGTTGGCGAATCCCTGCCTGCAACTGGGTTTTTCAGATTCACCCATGCATGGAACACAGGAACAGCGTTCTCGTTGTTCCAAGGTCAAGGTGACATCCTGACCTGGGTATCACTAGCAGCCGTCGCAGTACTAACTTGGATCTACAGTTCAATTAAGAACCCGCCCTGGGTGCTTAGAGTCGCATTCGGACTCCAATTCGGGGGTGCTATTGGCAACATCACTGATCGCTTAAGATTGGGTCACGTAACCGATTTCATTGACGTAGGCCCCTGGCCAATTTTCAATGTAGCTGATTCTTCTATTGTTATCGGTATCGGTCTGTTGATCTTCTATTTCTGGTTTTTGAACGATGACTCTAAAGAAGATTCTCAAGATTTAGACGCTGATAATTCACAGGCACCAGAGAATTCCTCCATCACACAAAAAACTCCCGACTCAGTGGAATAAAAGATGAGACGTTTATGGAGTTTGTAATAACTGATACACAGCAAGGCCAGCGTTTGGATGTGGTGTTAACAGAAACAACGGAGCATTTGGGATCACGGTCACATATGCAACGTTCAATACGAGCGGGACTTGTTTCTATAGACGGTATTACAACCACACGTGCTGCAACTAAAGTAAGTAGTGGGCAAATTATTATTGTTGAACCAACAAAAGACTATCTAAGACCTGCTATAACGCCCAGTAAATTGACTCTAAATGTAGTTTTTGAAGACGATGATATTGCCATCATTGACAAGCCTTCAGGAATGGTCGTCCACAGCGGAGCCGGGCATCTCACAGACACTATGGCTAATGCTGCCGTAACACGTTGGCCAAAAATTTCTGCGGTAGGTGACACTGATCGGCCTGGCATCGTGCATCGACTCGATCGAGATACCAGTGGACTTTTGATTATCGCTCTTAACCCAACCGCATATGACAATCTGACAGCAATGATCAAGAGACATGAGATCGAGCGAATATACACAGCGCTAATACATGGACGACCAGAATCATCCAAGGGAACAATCGACGCACCCATAGGTCGAGATCCACATCACCGTACTCGTCAAACAGTGAATGAAGATGGTCGACCAGCGCTGACGCACTATGAAGTTATTCGCGAAATAGGTCAGTTTTCTTTTTTAAAGATTAGACTCGAAACCGGTCGCATGCATCAGATTCGGGTACACATGACGGCGATAGGACACCCTATAGTGGGAGATCAAACCTATGGTAAACGACAGGGTATTGAAAACTTGAGTCGACAATTTCTACATGCATCAGAACTCATATTCAATCACCCTATTTCATCTGAAAAGGTGTCTGCTACATCCCAGCTTCCTGATGATTTACAAAGTGCCATCTCCTTGATGGAGTGAGTAACATAATTCATACACCGTCTACCTGTAATTCCTCTGCTAAAGTTCTTGAATGACATCATCAATATCCCCCGTTCGCGTACGTTACGCTCCTAGCCCCACCGGTATCCCTCACATCGGAAACATACGCACGGCTCTTTTTTGTTGGATTTTGGCAAAAAAAACTAAAGGCCAGTTCATCGTCAGGATCGAAGACACCGATCGCAATCGATATGACGCCGATGCAGAAAAGGCGATTTTCGAATCACTGAACTGGCTTGGTCTTGATTGGGACGAGGGTCCGATCAAGGGCGGCCCTCATGCACCATACGTTCAATCTGAACGCAGGCAAACATATATCGAAACAGCTATGAAATTGATCGAAAATGGGGAGGCCTATTTCGATGACACCACTCCCGAACAATTAGCTGCTCTTAGAGAGCGGCAGCGGGCAGCAAAACAGCCGCCTCGATACGACAATCGTGGGCGGTACCGCAGCAAAGATGAAATTGAAGCATCCCGAAAAGCCGGGCTACCAATCACTATTCGGCTCCGGGTCCCAGAACATGGTTCAGTTTCATTTGAAGATACTGTACGAGGGAAAGTCACATTTGATTTAAAGGAAATAGATGATTTCGTGATCCTTAAATCAGACGAAATGCCTACCTATCACTTGGCACATGTCTTAGATGACCACTCTATGGGTGTCACTCATGTAATCAGAGGAGATGAATGGATTTCAAGTACGCCACGTCACTTACTGATCCATAAAGCACTAGGTATCGAACCGCCAAAATACGTCCACGTACCGTTAATTTTAGGGAAAGATAAGGCGAAGCTCAGTAAACGGCATGGAGCGACTTCAGCCCTTGAGTACCGAGATCAAGGGTTCCTACCCGATGCTGTATTTAATTTCATGAGCCTACTCGGTTGGTCTCCTGGAGACGATACTGAAGTAATGAGTCGAGATGAAATCATCGAACGTTTCACAATTGAACGTATAAATGACTCTCCGGCAACTTTCGACAGTGAAAAACTCGCGTGGATGAACGGTGTTTATATAAGAGACATGGACACTGAGCGCCTTATGGATCTGCTTGTCCCATTCATGGAACGCGCAGAGTCGGAAGGCGGGATGTCCGATTCCGTTAAACGGCCAATCGATCGAATTTATCTCCATCGACTCATTCCACTAGTCCATGAACGTCTCAAACTTTTAACCGAAGGTACTGAGATGCTTGATTTTTTCTTTTCTGACAAGATCGAACCAGCAGCGAAAGACATACCAGGTCGAAAAATGGACGTGAACCTCACCGTCGAGGCATTGGAGGCAGCACTTGAACTGTGCAAAACAGTTTCAACATTTGAACCTGATCAACTAGAAACAGCATATCGGTCTCTGGCTGAAAAAATGGGATTGAAACCAGGTCAACTGTTTTCACCTATAAGAGTTACCACTACTGGAAAAACCTTTGCCCCGCCACTGTTCGATACCATGGCAGCTATTGGTCGAGGAAGATGCATAACCCGAATGGAAAATGGTCTCAAAATACTTAAATCAACTCAATAATCTAAATTGACTGAACATTTGCACATAAAATTTCATTGACCGTGAGATATCCCAATACCTATACTAGTACTAAGCTCATCTACACTTCAGATGATTGTCCGATCGGTCACACATCATGTGTGACCCAATAACGAATTAGGAATTTCTTTGGTAGAACTACGAATCAACGATGGTGAAAGTTTCGAGGGATTTCTGCGCCGCTTCACCAAGAGAGTGCAGCAAGAATCAATAATTTCTGAAGCCCGACGACGGCAACACTTTGAGCCTCCCAGCATCACCCGAAAGAAAACCGCTGCTGCCAAGAAGCGTAAAAGCGTTAAGGCAACTTTAAAAAACATGTAAGAAAAGCCAGTGGGGCCGAAAGTCAACCTTTATTCACACCTCGGATACTCCGGGGTGTTTTTTTGAAATTTTCATAGAGGTTTAACAATTCACAATAATATTCCCGTGATTTTGCTTCGGGGAGAGGCGACAATAAGACAACTGACAGTGACTCAAGTTTTGACTTCAGGTGTTAAGCATCCAAGGGGGTACAGCCATTGAAATTCGGAATCGTTGTCTTTCCAGGTACCTGGAGCGAAAAAGACACTCGATATGCAGTTTCAGATGTACTGGGGTATGAGTCTGATTATGTCTGGCATGATGATGACAATTTGGATAAATATGATGCCATCGTACTACCTGGCGGATTCTCTTACGGAGATTTCCTACGATGCGGAGCAATCGCACGCTTCTCTCCCGTCATGGAGGCAGTTCGTGTTTTTGCAAATAAAGGTGGTCCGGTCATTGGAATATGCAATGGGTTCCAAATTCTTTGCGAATCCAATCTGTTACCTGGTGTGCTAATGCGGAATGACCATCTCGAATTCCGTTGTATGTGGACGGATTTACGGGTAGAAAATGCGGCGACCATCTTCACTTCAAAAACAACAGAGGGTCAATTACTCCACATCCCAATGTCTCATGGTGAGGGTAATTACCAAGCTGATGACGAAACAATTAGTCGCCTTGAAAACAACGGTCAGGTAATTTTTCGCTATTCCGACACTTCTGGGAACGTGACTTCTCAAATCAACCCCAACGGTTCAGTCAACAATATAGCGGGAATAATTAACGAGCGAGGTAATGTTCTAGGGATGATGCCGCACCCGGAAAAGGCCAGCGAAAAACTTATTGGTGGCGATGATGGAAATATAATTTTCAAATCCCTGATTGAAAACACAGTCACTTCTTTGAAATGACTGTGTTTTGCTCTAATAAAGGTCCCTCGGAACAAGGGAGCAGAAGGCCCAGATGACAGTAAGCCAGCAAACACTCGATGAGATTGCCTTGAGTCGGTCCGAGTACGAAATGATCGTGGAACGGCTCGGTCGTGAACCGGTTCCGCTCGAGTTAGGACTATTCGGAGCTTTATGGTCTGAACACTGCGGGTATAAGCACACAAAAGCTCTACTTCGAACTCTTCCATCTTCATCCAAACGTTTGTTGGTAGCGCCCGGAGCAGAAAACGCTGGCGTTATTGACCTTGGTGACGGTCTGGCTATCGCCATGAAAATCGAATCTCACAATCACCCGTCCGCCGTTGAGCCCTTCGAAGGTGCGGCCACAGGTGTAGGTGGCATCATAAGGGACATCTTCGCTATGGGAGCTCGACCGATAGCGTTACTCAATTCTCTAAGATTTGGACAACCTGATAATGCTCGGACACGTTATTTATTGAATGGAGTGATAGGCGGCATATCGTCGTACGGCAATTGCATAGGCATACCCGATGTTGGAGGAGAGATATTTTTCTCAGACAGTTACAAAGGTAACCCCTTGGTCAATGCCATGTGTGTTGGATTGATAGAAAATGGGAAAGTGGCTAGCGCTTCAGCGAGAGAAGCCGGCGATTTGCTTTTACTAGTAGGGGCAGATACTGGAAGGGACGGTATCCACGGTGCATCTGGATTAGCTTCTAAAGGCTTCGAAGAAGAAGCTGAAATGCGATCAGCGGTCCAGGTAGGAAATCCATTCCTTGAAAAAGTACTCATAGAAGCGTGTATGGAATCACTTGAATTACCAGGTGTAGTAGGCCTCCAAGACTGTGGGGCCGCAGGAATAACTTCTGCAGCAATTGAAATGGCAGAACGTTCTGAAATGGGGCTAAAGCTATTCATAGACCGAGTTCCCAGGCGAGAAAAAGGCATGACCCCATATGAAGTGATGCTTTCAGAATCACAAGAGAGGATGTTAATCGCAGTAACTCCAGGCGGGGAAACGAAGGTATTTGAGTTGTTTGAAAGGTGGGATCTTGACGCAACCGTTATCGGCGAATTTGAATTGGGGAGTGACGTAAAAATATACGATGAAGGCAAACAAGTTTGCAGCACACCGGTAATCACACTCACAGACGCGCCAGAGTACAAGCTAGCTAGCATTAAACCTGTTTGGCTTGACGCACTTCAAACTGTTGACATGAGTAGGATCCCAATGCCCAACATGCCTCCGATACAGGTAATGTTGAAAATGCTGGCTTCGCCCAATATCGCTTCCAGATTTCCCATCTATCGGCAGTATGATTATCACGTTCAGACCAACACAGTTATCGAGCCGGGCGGAGATGCTGCGGTATTACGGTTGAAAGGCTCTAAAAGAGGCATCGCCATTTCGACCGACTGCAATAGCAGAATCTGCTACTTGGATCCCAGTATCGGCGCATCCATCGCCGTCGCCGAAGCATGCCGCAACATTTCTGTTACTGGCGCAGCACCGATTGCACTCACAGATGGCTTGAATTTTGGGAACCCAGAGACTCCAGATGTTCAATACCAATTAACGGAAGCAATCGGAGGGATAAGTCGCGCGGCTGATGCTTTCAACATACCGATTGTTAGTGGAAACGCCAGCATGTATAACGAATCGTTGGGCTCTGCCATATTCCCCACCCCGATCATTGGGTCACTTGGCCTGCTGGAGGATGCAGAAATACACGCCACAGTCGGGTTCAAATCTCGAGGAGATATCATCATTTTGATCGGGACCGATTCCTGCTGGGATGAAATAAACGATATTGCCGGGAGTGAATATCTTGAACTGATACACGGCAAAGTTGAAGGTCAACCACGTTTAGACTTGGATTTAGAAGTGCGGACACAAGAGGTTTGTAGAAAAGCAATACAAGCAGGGCTTGTTGCCTCGGCTCATGATGTCTCCGATGGAGGGATTTCGATCGCGGTAGCCGAGTGCTCGATTATCGGAGGGATTGGTGCCGTCATCACCAAAGCTCTCCCAAAGCGCTGGGATGCAGGCATGTTCGGTGAGTCTCAGTCACGGATACTTTTAAGTTTGGCTAATAAACACATAGACCAACTCGAATCTATAGCTCTGTCACACAATGTACCAATGACCATTATCGGTTTTGTAAAAGGCGATAGCTTGGAGTTCGGGAATTCACTTTCTATCCCATTGACAGTGGCCTCTGAAGCATGGCAAAACGGATTCAATTTAGCTACATCGGAATGATTTTCCATGATTCCAAGCTACATTGATCTTGAGGCAATATTTGACCACTATGATGCCGTATTTTTTGATGCTTACGGCGTTTTAGTTGACGGGATCGACTCACTTCCTAATGCCGAACACCTCGTAAATATGATGAATACGTCAGCTACAAATTATTTCATTGTCACGAACGATGCATCAAAGTCCACAGAATCACTGTCCAACAAATTCCAAAGTCAGGGTATGAAAATCCCTGTAGAACGTATTATTAACTCTGGCTCATTGATTTCTGGTTATTATCGGGATCAGGGTCTCCTAGGACGTCCGACATTGGTCCTAGGAACAACAGATTCGAGAGCATATGTAGCGGGTTCGGGTGGAAGAATATTGGACTTAGATAGTGCCAGTGAACCAGATGTCATACTGTTCAGTCATAGCGGTCCGTATGACTGGGAATCCACGCTCAAGCATCTACTTAACCTTGTGTCAAAGAGATTCAAGGAAAAAGATCCGATACGGATGGTGCTACCCAATACAGACTTTATATACCAAGATGGACCGGCTGAATTCGGGATGGGAGCAGCGGCATTCGTAGAAACGCTTGAGGAAGCGCTTATGCGCTTACATGGGAAACATAACGTTCTACGAGCATCTAAGCTAGGAAAACCTCATCCGCCGATATTCATCGAAGCCATACGCCGTGCCGGATCCAACAATGCTGTCATGATCGGGGACCAACTTGAAACGGACATTCTAGGTGCAAATAATGTAGGAATAGACTCCGCCGTTGTAACTACAGGAATTAATAAGCGATCGGATCCTGAGGAATTTAATGATATGCCGGATAACCTCACTCCTCGGTACATCCTCACCTCACTGGTATAAAATTACCCATCAGAAAAAATATATAGAGGAACGCGAGAGGGACCGCACTCGCGTTCCTTTGTAGCAACACAATCAACCAAAAAATGCCAACCTACGTTTATAAATGCAATCATAACGGTCATGTTTTTGATCTGATTCAAAAATTCAACGACGAGCCAGGTGCGAATTGCCCAACATGTGGAAGTGAATCACGTAGGCAAATCACATCACCGACCGTGATCTATAAAGGATCTGGATTCTACACAACCGATTACGGATCAGGTTCTAACTCGAACAATCAGTCCCAAAAGGATGACACATCCAAAACATCCAGTTCCTCAGAGACCAAATCAAATAACTCATCTAGTTCCTCACCGTCTGAATCAGAATCTGCCAAATCTTCTAGTTCTACTTCAGCAAAAAGTAAGTCTCAAGGAACTAGCGGGAGTAACTCGAGCCATTCACATGGCGCGGGTGGGCACACTCACTAAACTGTTTCAAATCCTAAATGCGTTCCGTTATACAACGTGTCGATCAAGCATCTGTTTCTGTGGATGGAACAACCGTTGGACATATTGATCAAGGACTTTGTCTTTTCATAGGTATCACTCATGATGACACTGAAGAAGACATCAAATACATTGTGGACAAGACTCTGAGCATGAGAGTGTTCCCTGAAAAATCAGGGGCGTCAGGTTTCGACCAATCAGTACAAGAAGTAAATGGTGGATTATTACTGATAAGTCAATTCACTCTCTACGCATCAACTCGTAAAGGACGGCGCCCTAGTTTTACCGATGCAGCTCATAGGGATGTAGCACAGAGCTTATTTGACAAAACTGTGCAAGCTTTTCACTGCAGTGGACTACGGACAGAGAGTGGGGTTTTCGGAGCGTCAATGAGCGTAAAAATCGATAACGCCGGCCCGTTCACAATCCTCTTAGATTCGAGTGATAGAAATACGTCCCGGCGGCGATAAACGCAAACTCCAATACATTTCCAAGGCGATGACGAAATCCAGAGTATTCTCGCGATAGACAAAAACGTGTTTTTGTTAATCAGGTTATTTTTGTCTCGTAGTCAAGTGAAATGTCGAGTGCCATGGGTGAATGAGTAAGCGCGCCAATTGAAATAAAATCGACTCCACTACTAGCAACCTCGGCAACATTTGCAAGAGTAACCCCACCTGATGCCTCAACGATGCACTGATCAGAAATTTGAGCAACAGCAGACCGCATATCATCTGGATCCATATTATCGAGCATTACGATATCTGCACCGGCACTTGCTGCGGATATTGCGCCTTCAACCGACTCAACTTCAACTTCGATTTTCAGTGTGTGGGGGGCTGTTGCACGTGCCTCGTTTATCAATTGTTCAAGTGTGTTCCCTGTGCTCCTAAGCGCAGCAATGTGATTGTCCTTGATAAGCACGCCGTCACTCAGATTCATCCGGTGATTCCTGCCGCCTCCAATATGCACAGAGTATTTATCGAGTCTCCGAAGTCCCGGAACAGTTTTTCTGGTGTCTACGATAGAAGCATTAGTTCCATCAACTGCGGACACATATAGATCCGTTAAAGTAGCTATACCACTCATCCGCTGTAAAAAATTGAGCGCAGTCCTCTCTCCGCTGAGTATCGAAGCAATAGATCCCGAGATCGTAGCTAAGGTTTGACCAGTAGTTAAACGATCACCGTCTTGCAAGCGATAAACGAATTGCAAGTCAGGGTTTATACGTTTAAATACAGCATCTGCTATGTGCAATCCGGCAAGAATGCCAGGTTGTTTTGTAACAATTGATACAGTGGCTTCAAGGGTCGGCGGAATTAATGCCAGCGAAGTCGCGTCAGACCCAACTGTATCCTCTGCTAACGCACGATCAATAATTGCGTCGAGTTCACCGGGATCTGGAATCATATGGATTGCCTGGTTGACTGCTGTCCGATTGTTTTAGCCGGCCATTTCCAGCATTCGTTCAAGTGCAAGGAGAGCGTTTAGGCGATTGTCGGGCTCAACCTCTATTCGGTTTATCGCAAGCCCAGCCATTATGCCCTCAAGAACCCAAAGAACATATGCGGGATGTATTCGGTACATTGTTGCGCAAGGACAAACCACCGGATCAAGAGAGAAAATTTCCTTACTCGGATTTTCTGCAGCCAGTCTGCGCACCATGTTGATCTCGGTTCCGACTCCCCAAGAAGTCCCTGCCGGAGCACCTGCGATTTTCTCAAGTATGAATTCGGTCGAACCGTACATATCGGAGGCAGCAACTACCTCCCTAGTACATTCAGGATGAACAATAATAGTCGTCTTAGGATTGCGGGTTCTCGCCGCTGTAATCTGATCAACCGTAAATCGGGTATGAACAGAACAATGACCCTGCCAAAGTAAAACTTTCGTCCTCTTTATATCTTCGTCAGAAAGCCCTCCCATTGGTAAAGACGGATTCCAGACTGCCATCTCATCTTCCGAAATACCTTTTGCGACTGCAGTATTTCGACCGAGATGCTGGTCCGGCAAGAATAAGATCTTTTCGCCGCGATTTAACGCCCAATCGAATGCTTTATCAGCATTAGAGGAGGTGCAAACCAAACCTCCATTTTTTCCGCAATGTGCTTTTATCGCAGCAGCAGAATTCATATAAGTTATAGGTATAACTTTTTCCGTGGAGCCCAAAATAGAATGAAGATCGTCCCAACAATCCTGCACGTCTTGAGAAGTTGCCATATCAGCCATTGAACAACCAGCAGCTAGATTAGGAAGTAATACGTTCTGATCAGGCAGGGTAAGTATGTCTGCGGTCTCTGCCATGAAGTGGACTCCACAAAAAATAATCCATTTCGCTTCCTTGGTTTCAGCGGCCATTTTAGATAACTTGTATGAATCCCCAGTAAAATCAGCATACTGAATTACATCATCGCGTTGGTAATGATGTCCTAGAAGAACTGCTTTCTCCCCCAACTCTTTACGGGCGAATACGATTCCGTCAGCAATTTCATCAGGCGTAAGCTTCAAATATCGCGTCGGTACTTTCTGCCAGCGAACACCAGTTTGGAATTCTTCCTGAAGAGTTTTCGTGCGAAGGTTGCCGTCAGTCTGGCAAAATGCAGATTGCTCCAGCTCGCTAATAGCGATGGCCGTTTGCTTGCTAAAGGCAGTCGTCATGCGACCGGCACCTTTTCCTTTTTCACCTGTGCCCCAGATAACTTCGCTTCAAGGGACCATGGTGAACTTTCGATTATTTCAACCTCAACTGTCTGACCCACCCGAGGTTGTTGTGATTTCAGATCGGATGGCGTATTTAAGTACACTAGTTTATCGCCTCTGCTACGACCGTGCAGTCTACCTCTCTTACGACCTTCAACAAGTACATCTAAAGTACAACCGACCAGATACGCATTATTCCGCGTTTGGATTTCTTCCTGTAGTTCTCCGACTGCAGCCTTACGAGCCTTCTTCACGGACCGATCAATATCATCTTTCATTTTTCGAGATGCGAATGTTCCCTCACGATACGAATATTCCGAAACGTGAACTTTTTCAAATTCAACGTAGCGAAGCACGTCCATCGATCGTTCAAACTGTTCGTCAGATTCGCCGGAAAAACCAACTATAAGGTCCGTCGTCAGAGTGACGCCAGGAATCATCTCCTTTATCTGGGTTATTTTTTGTAGGAATTGTCTGGCCGTATAACCACGTCGCATGTTGGCCAATACCGTATCGTCGCCAGCTTGGAATGGAAGATTGATCATTTCACAAACTTTCGGAAGATCACGAACAGCTTCCAGTATCCTCAAAGACATATCGTTGGGATGCGATGTTAAGAATCTTATTCGCTCCAAACCATTAACCTCATGCACCATCGTCATCAAATCCGCAAGGTCGATTCTTGGTCGCAGATCGTGACCATATGAGTCTACGTTTTGACCCAGAAATGTGATCTCCCTCACACCACGAGCAACCATCATTTCCGCCTCATGAACAATCTCTGAAGAAGTTCGGCTTGTTTCCCTGCCCCGCCGATACGGAATAATACAAAAAGTACAGAACTTATCGCACCCATGTACTACCGGTATGAACGAAGAAACATGAGGAGTCTCAGGAACCAAGCCGCTGAGGCATCCTGAAGGGTCTAAGCCGTGCCTGACGCCTGCTAATTCAAGAATGGGTCCAAACTCCTGAGGCCCGGACCAAACATCCACATGAGGAAAGCGACGTTTAAGTTGGGATTTTTCAGGACCGACCATACAACCAGTCACGCCAATGATTTGATTGCCACGGTTCTTTTTATCCTTGCCAAGCCTACCTAGCATTCCAGTGGCAGTATCTTCGGCCGACTGGCGTACGACACATGTATTCAACACGAACACATCAGCAGCAAATGGATCTTCTGCCAAATCAAAGCCCATTTCAGAAAATCCACTAGACAAACGTTCTGAATCAGAAGTGTTCATCTGACACCCTACAGTCCACACATGATAACTAGGCAATGTTTATGTAGTCCGCTAACTGGCTATTGATAAATAAAGGTATGGCTTAACTAGACTTTTCCGTTTTTCGGCCATTTAAAACAACATTATGCATTAAGGATCTAACCGGTGCATCATACATACTAGATCCTAGATCAATTATGATGCACAAACGATCCACTCAGCGTTATTGTTCATGCACTAATAGTATCGCCCTGAAAAATTTACAGTCCGGGCAAGACTACAACGATTCGGAGTTATGAGACTGTTGGTAAATAAACATCCAAAAATAGTAAAGTTAGGTCTCATTGGATGTGGTGCCATGGGCTCAGAGTTGGCCAGATCTGTCCAACGAGGAGAAGCCGGATCTGCCAGTATTATCGCCCTATTCGACCAATCTGCATCAGCTAGAAATAGCCTCTCCCAAGAATTGAACCGATGCCAAGCCACGCCATTGATTGAGGCGAATACGATTTCGGAATTAACAGAGATCGATGAGCTCGACTTGATTGTTGAGTGTGCTTCTCAACAGGTTGTGACAGCTCATGCCGTGAATATCGTAAGCGCTGGCAAATCAATGCTAATCATGAGCTCTGGAGCGATGATAGAACCTGGACTAATGCAGATGGTCATGGCATCTGCTGAGAAGTCAGGCGCTTCACTTTACATCCCCTCAGGCGCTGTCGGTGGTTTAGATGCACTCCGTGCCTCTAAACATCTCCTCGAAGAGGTTACTATCATTTCGAGTAAACCACCGATCGCCCTTTCAGGTGCCCCGGGATTCGCTGGATGGGAAGATCAAAATATCAATAAACCTACAGTAATCTTTCAAGGTTCGGCAGCAAAAGCCGTGACTTTATTTCCTGCCAATGTCAACGTGGCCGCCACGGTAAGCTTAGCCGGTATTGGTCCCGATTCAACAAAAGTCGTCGTCATAGCCGATCCGGACTCCCCGGGAAACGTCCATGAAATAAAAGCAGTCAGTACGGCCGGGGTGTTTTCGTTCCGATTTGAAAATAGGCCTCACGATACAAATCCTAAAACCAGCTTCTTAGCTGTTCTAGCAGCAGTGGAAACTCTTAGATCTATTTGCCAACCAAACTTGCGTATCGGAACTTAAGCGTTGGTAGTCTAAGCACGGTACAGGTGTGATGGCGGAGGGTGCGGGATTCGAACCCGCGAGGGAGCTCAACACCCCCAAGCCGCTTAGCAGGCGGCCGCACTAGGCCACTATGCGAACCCTCCAAGGAAATCATCACAGTTGCGCCCTGCTAAATATAGCTTCACAAGAACCCTTCGCAAAGTGCTTGGAAGGGAATTGTTAATGATTAACGCATATTCAGGGGACACGGCGAAACCATTATTTGACGAGGCGACGTTTTAACAAATAAATCACCAAAGGCCACATCACAACAGTAAGTCCAATCATATAAACGGCGGCCCATAAGTGTGTGAAATCCAAGTGCCCCAGAGCAAATCCTCGGGCGATGTGAACTCCGGGAGTAAGTGGCATCAACCAAGCAATTGTCTCGACCCAATCTGGCAGAGTCGAGAGCGGAAAAAATGATCCTGAAAAAAAATAAAGTGGCGTGGCTACCAACGTAAACACAATAGTTAAAAATGTTGTATGAGGAGCTACCGCCGAAAAAAGAAAACCCATAATTCCGAACAGTACGCCCACCATTGCAGCTGGAATCAGTATTCCGAAAGCAAGCCAACCATCCAACCAACCAAAAGCCACGGCAACTGACGCTACACCTATCGTAGTCATAATTGATCTTGTAACCGCCCACAGCACGTCCCCGATAGTCACTTCAACAACCGTGATCGGAGCCGTAAGAGCAGTCTCATAAACATCATTCTCTATACGGTTGTAAGCATTCCACGAAGTTTCAAACAAAGCGTGAAACATTGCTGAGCCCATAATCAAACCTGGAGTAACGAACTCAGCATAAGAGTCAGCTCCATCAACTGCATTGACAAGTTTCCCAATTCCGAATCCGACAGCTACCAAGACGATAACTGGTTCAACCAAGACCCACGTGATAACAAATTTCCAATACCGGATGAACGCTATGGCATGCCGTAACCATATTCCCGTGATGCTACGACGCCTGATATTGAAAACCGCATTTGATAGGTACGTCATCCATCTCTCAATTCTCGCCCAGTCAACGTCAAAAACACATCTTCAAGGTTGCCTACGCGATAGGAGGTTCTAACTCCGGCTACTCTATCTAACCCGGAAAGGTCAGGAGTAACGCCGTCCGTTCCCGTCACACTTAACAGAGCGCCGACCTCGCGAAAAGAAATTTCGCGTTTGTTTAGATAATCTCGCACGCGCCTCAGGGAGCCCGGTGCAACCCTAACCTGCGCAACTTCTTTGGGAGCATGTCTCAGTATCATTTGATCGGGGGTACCTTCATCAAGAATCTTGCCGCGATCCATGATGGAAAGCCGATCACACAAGATTGCAGCTTCTTCCATGTAATGGGTTGACAAAAGTACGGTCACACCCGATTCCTTGAGAATCGCAAGTTCTTCCCAAACGCGATTACGACTTTGTGGATCAAGACCTGTCGAGGGTTCGTCCAGCACAATTACAGTTGGGCTACTCATCATCGAACGTGCAATTGCCAATCGACGCTTCATCCCTCCTGACAGCTCATATACATTTGCCCCAGACCGATCACGCAGGTTGAAAAACTCAAGTACCTCATGTGTACGTTTTTGCGCACGTGATTTGGAGAGTCCTATCAAAAATCCATAAAGAAAAAGATTTTGGTAAACAGTAAGCCCTGTATCAAGTCCGTCATGCTGAGTAACAACTCCCATAATTTCTCTAACAGATCGGCTATCTTGAACTACATCAATCCCCGCAACTGTGAGTGTTCCCGAATCCACAGGGGTGAGACCACTCAGCATACGCATTGTTGTGGTTTTTCCCGCACCATTAGGCCCTAACAGACCATAAGTTTCGCCTGGCTCAACGTGAAAAGTTATTCCGTCGACCGCTGCAATGTTTTTGTATTTTCTGTAGAGGTCTTTTGCCTGAATGAGACTACCAATCACGGCATTTCTCTTAGGGTGTCTATTCAGTTGGGATTTTTCGATCACGTTACCTCTTAATTACAGCAGATATATGTATATCTAAATGCAAATCATTTATGCCAGTGCTCGACGACGGTACCGTCACCTGGAGTCTTTCCAATCCATACTTCTCCACCTTCAAAGAATTCTTTTTTCCAGATCGGAACAATCTCCTTTAACCGGTCAACAAAATACAGGCAGGCTTCAAATGCTGGTCGCCGATGAGGAGACGCAACAGCTATTACCATGCTAGTTTCGCCAATATTGACTCGCCCCGTACGATGAGCAACTGCGATTTTTCCAATTGTCCACCTGCCCCTCATTTCCTTGATGATTTCTGCCATCTTATTCTGAGCCATCGGTTGATAAGCCTCATACTCCAAATATTTCACGATGCGCCCTTGGTTACTATCTCGGGTAACTCCGAGAAAAGTCACTATAGCGCCATCTAAATTTGTCTTGACAAATTGAGTCAGCGCAGAAGAGTCCAAGTGTTCACCAGTCAAAAATACCCACTCAGAGTCATCAGCGATTTCGCCTGAGCCGCCACTAACCGGCGGGATCACAGCAATTTCGTCACCTGGAATAACCAGGTGATCCCTCGCCACATATTCGCCATTCAATGCCAGCATAACTGCAGTTCCCAGTTCAAGATGTCCTGGAGCAGCCTTACATGCAACGTCAACGGCATCATCCACTGTCATACCGTCAACTGCTACAACCTGCACCGCACCAGTACCTGCCCGTTCACGGATAGCAGCAAAAAACAGAACTGAGATCTCAGATATATTGTGGGTCAAAGTAGAAAATACAATCAGTAACTAATAGTTCAATTAGACTAGGTTACCGCCGCATGGGCTCGAAATGGTGAACAAACATCACGTAATAAATAATCTCTAATAGGCTTCTATTATTGGCAATTCTAAGCGACTATGTAGTACAAACCCTTTGACTAATCCCTATGAAGGTCAATACAATTTTAGGTTGTAGTGCGTCAATACACGGCTCGCTATAAAACTTTGATTGAATAATTTTTCGCTGGCAATAGACCAGCACGGAGTATTTTCCCGCATGGTTCGCATTCGCCTTCGCCGCGCTGGGGGTAAAAAACACCCTTCCTACCGAATCGTTATCGCTGATCAACGAGCAGCTCGTGACGGCTCATTTATCGAACAGGTGGGCACTTACGATCCCTTCCCAGATCCTCCAGAGATCAACCTCAATGAAGAAAAAATCAGCAAATGGATCAAAAACGGGGCTCAGCCATCTGCCTCTGTAACAACCTTGTTGCAGATCAAAGGAATCATCCCAAAGGCCGCAACTAATGGCTGAAACATCCGGTAGCAACGAGGAAGATGCCCGGGATCCAATCTACGAAGATGGGTCTCCAGTGGATGCTATGCGTGAAATGATTGAATACATTGCTAGAGCGTTAGCCTCTAATCCAGATAAGGTCTCGGTAACCGATGAAGGTGATGGTGATCATATATTTCTTCGCCTGTCGGTCGATGATGAAGACAAAGGTAAAGTTATCGGCCGTAATGGCCGGGTAGCTCAGTCAATGCGATCACTATTACGAGTCGCAGCTGTCAAAACTGACACCCGAGTCAGCTTAGAAATCGATTAACCACTTTTCTAATGACCGGTTCATTCAAACCATCGGACTATTTGGATGAAAGTCTAGTCGCGGCAGGTCGAATACGGCGTCCAACTGGAATTAGCGGAACAGTTTTAGTCGAAGTTTATTCAAATACCACAAATAGATTCCGTGTTGGAGACGTTGTATCAATCAATGGTGCAGAACACACAATCACAGAAACAGGCGTATCTGGTAAAGCAATAAAGTTGACTTTCGAGAGTGTGGATTCAATTGAAAAAGCCAATTTGTTACGTGGTTTGGAATTATCAGTCACCGCTGAATCACTTCCGAAAAACCCACCTGGGGTTTACTACCATTACGAAATTCTGGGAATAGATGTCACTACCTTGGACGGAAAACCTATTGGGTCTATAACCGAGATTATCGAAACCGGCAGCAATGACGTGTTCGTGATTACACCTACACATGATGAGCAAGAGGGTAGACCTCCGGATATACTCATCCCGGTAATAGACGGTGTGATCATCGAGGTAAATAAAACGAGTGGGGTGATGGTCATCGATCCACCAAGTGGTTTACTCTAGCGCCCATAAAACTAGTAATATTCTTCGTCGAGATCGTAAAAATACATCGCAGGATGGGAGTCTAAATGTCCGGTCACTCTAAATGGAGCACGATCAAGCACAAGAAGGGTGCAGCCGACGCTAAGCGTGGTCAACTTTTTACAAAACTGTCGCGGGAAATAATGGTTGCAGCACGTGAAGGAGATTCTAACCCTGAGATGAATTTCCGCCTTAGACTCGCTATTGACAACGCCAAGTCATTAAACATGCCCAAAGATAATATCGACCGAGCAGTAGCGCGTGGAGCTGGGACCGGCGGAGATGCGGTCATCCTCGAACAGATAAGTTATGAGGCTTACGGTCCGGGAGGCGCAGGGATTATCGTGGAAGCACTCACGGACAACAAAAACCGAACTGCTGCTGAAGTTCGAGCCCAAATAACACGCGCCGGCGGAAATCTAGCTGGGGCAGGTGCGGTTTCATGGAATTTTGAAAACAAAGGGTTGATTACCGTTGAAGTTACAAATGGTGATCCAGATGACATCGCCCTAGAAATTGTAGACGCCGGCGCTGAAGACGTAGAAGTAGAAGGAACAATCGTACAAGTCACAGCACCCTACGACACTTTTGCCGACGTAAAGTCGGGAGTAGAGGCTCTGTCTGGGATCAACGTCGAGAGTGGCGAATTGGCACTTGTGCCGACAACATTAGTTCCCCTAGACGATAAAGGTGCAATGCAAACACTACGTTTACTTGATGCTTTAGAAGAACTAGATGACGTGTCCAAAGTTTATTCAAATGGTGATTTCCCCAGTAATGTCCTAGAAAAATACGCAAGTGACGAATAATAGGCCAACATCTTTTGGGTAAGACCGCACCGATCAGCTCTAAGAATCTAACCAAGTTTTACGGAAAACACCGTGGGATATCAGGTGTAAACCTGGAAATCAATGAAGGTGAAGTTTTCGGTCTCTTAGGTCCCAATGGGGCAGGCAAAACGACCTGTATCAGAATATTTTTAGATTTCATACGCCCCACCTCTGGATCAGCAACAGTCCTAGGTATGGATTCACGATCGGAGTCGGTAAAAATACGCCAAAATATAGGTTACCTACCAGGGGATTTCATTACCTATGAAAAGTTAACCGCTGAAGAGTTACTGCAGTATTTTGCTAATCTTCGAGGAGGACACCTCAGGAAAGCCAAGGTACTTGCCGCAAGATTCGATTTAGATCTTTCACGGAAAATTGGTGAACTTTCTCGTGGCAACCGACAGAAAGTCGGGCTAATTCAAGCATTCATGAGCGACCCAAAACTGCTAATCCTTGATGAACCAACAACCGGCCTAGATCCGTTGTTACAACAAGAATTTCACGCACTCGTATTAGAGGAAGCTGAATCTGGCAAAACACTTTTCGTTTCCTCTCACGTTCTGCCAGAGGTCGAAATAATTTGCGATCGAGTTGGTATTATCCGTGAAGGATCGATTGTCGCCGTAGAAGAAATTGCGACCTTAAGAAAACAAACGGTGACCAAAATCGCAATCGAATTCGGACAGGCTGTTTCTAGGGCTGATTTCGAGAAGGTTACCGGCGTGAGCGAAGTAACAATTAAAGATCACCACCTATCGTGTAATGTCACAGGAAGCCTCGATTCACTAATTAAATTGGCAGCAAAGTACACGGTCGTAAATATACAGTCCGGACATCCCGCTTTGGAGGAAGTGTTCTTGACTTTTTACAACCAGCCAGACAAAACGGTAGATTGAAATGTTACTTAACGTGTACCTGAAATCCCTGAGAGATTCCAAAAAGTCGATTATTTATTACTCAATCGGAACCATGGTGCTAGGACTATACGTAACGCTGTTTTATCCGACGATACGCGATTCGACAGGATTAACTGACTTTTTGGAGCAGCTTCCTGAAGCAATGTTGGCGTTCATAGGAGATGCTGATACATATACAACACCCGAAGGCTTTTTGAACGCAGAAGTATTCGGATTCATGGGACCAATGATATTTGGCATATTCGCTATTATCGCTGGTGCGGGGACAATAGCAGGAGAAGAAGAATCACATTCTCTGGACCAACTGCTAGCCAACCCTGTATCTCGCAAAACCGTTTTACTGCAAAAGGCAGCAGCCTTGCTTACCGGTTTATTTGTACTGTCGTTAGCACTATGGATCGGGATCATCGGAGGAGCAAAAATCGCGGGGTTTGGTCTATCGTTGATCGGAACGACTCAAGCAATATTCAGTCTCTACGTGCTAGGTGGCACATTAGGTTTGATAGCGTTGGCGGTTGGAGCATCAACTGGTAAGAAAAGTCTTGCAGGCGGATTGACTGCAGCAGTGGGAATAATAGGGTTTTTACTCGATACTTTCCTATCCGTTGTAGATGCTCTGGACCCACTACGATTCATCTCGGTGTTTTACTATTTCAACCACAATGACGTGATAATAAACGGCATTAACCCTGTACACTGCTTCACTCTTATAGCCGTGGTAGCCATCGTTCTAGTCGTAGCTGTCTGGCGGTTCGAAACGAGGGATCTAACAAACTAATTACTTCCTGATATAAAGCGGTAACTTAACCATCAAGTAATATCACTTTTTATAGCGAATAGAACGGATTGAAAACCTCAATGTGTAGAACAACAGCCGGTCCCATGCTGACGATAATAGGAGTCGCCAGTGGAGCTCTGGGTATTGGACTGGCATTGGTACGGGAACGATTCGACAGGAAGGCAGATTCACGGGCTGCAAAAGAGGCATCGGAGCAACAAGAACACACAGAGTTCAAGAAACCTGCAACCAAATCGAGCAATGATGATAATCAGTCAAGTTGATCGGCAAGTTCGGATGCACTATTAACTGGCACTTTGCAAACATAGTCTTCGCAAACGAACGCTGTCGGCTTACCGTTCAACATTTTCTTTCCTCGCAGTAACGGTGATTTCTCATCATTAGAAACATCGGATCTAGCCCCTGCTAAAACCAGATTCGGCAAATATCTGGAGCGTACTTCAGCGATCATTTCAGTCAAAGTTGAGCTCTCATGATTACCGAGTAACACAATTTGACTAGAGTCGGTTTTCAAGAAATCAGCTGCACTAATCCAAGAAGTGACTGACAAGGGTGCTCGTCGCATTTGTGGGACTAGTGCCTTGATCGAAGACTCGGCTTTTGACGCATAACCAGAGTCACCGGTTAATAAACTTAATCGAAGTAACGATAAAGCAGCGATCGAGCCACCCGATGGCACAGCATTATCGAGGGTATCTCGAGGACGGACGATCAACTTAGAATGTTCGAGCGATGTATCGTAAAAAACTTCTGATCCCTCATCCCAGAATCGATCAACCATACTATCAGCCAAATTTTCCGCTGCTTCAAGATAAAAATAATCAAACGTAGCTTCGTACAGCGTAATCAGAGCATCGATTAAATATGCATGATCATCTAGATAGCCAAGAATATGCGAACCACCATCGTATTTAGAGGATGAATTATCCTTCGCCTTCCAACTATGTATTAACCGACCATCAGGATCTTTCATGGCGGTTAACAGAAATCGAGCGTTCTTTTCTGCGATGGTTATCCAGCTAGGGTTGTTAAATAATGCCCCCGCTTCTGCAAATGCCTTAAACATTAGAGCGTTCCAAGACGTCAAAATTTTGTCATCTATTCCAGGCGGGACACGTCTTGATCGTTCTTGAAGCAAGATTGCGCTTATTCTAGAAATATCCTGTTCTAATACTTCGACTTCCAGATGATGTTCCCGAGCGAAATTTTCTAAACCGACAGGTACGTTGAGAATATTGGCCCCTTCAAAGTTACCTTCTTCAGTCACCTGCCAATACGTTTTGGCCAAAGAAGCATCTTGATCGTCCAGGATTAAATCTAGCTCACCTAGAGTCCAAACAAAAAATTTACCTTCAACGCCCTCAGAATCTGCATCTGAAGATGAATAGAAGCCGCCCATTGAGTGGGTCATCTCACAGACGACGTATCCCAACGTTTGTTCTATTACTTTCTTGAATAATGGTTTTTTGCTCATCTGGTATGCATGCACATACAGAGTCACCAACTGAGCATTATCGTAGAGCATTTTTTCAAAATGTGGCACCAGCCATTTGTCATCCACAGAGTAACGAGCGAATCCACCTCCAATTTGATCGTAAATACCACCTTCGGCCATCTTTTCGAGTGTGAGATTCACGACATGTGAAGCTTGAGAGTTACCTGTTTTTTCAGCGTATCGTAGCAAGAGCTCATAGAGCATCGGCTGCGGAAATTTCGGAGAACCCAAAGATCCGCCATGTTTTAAATCGGCATCGCCCAAAAGATAGTCGCAGCCTTTAAACATCAATGAGTTATCAATTTCACCTTCGTATTTTTGAGGTGTGGAATTTCCTCTTATAACTTCGACCAATTGTTCGCAACTGGATAGTAACTCTCCTCTGTTGTTTTTATACGCATCAGCAATGGCGCTTAATACGCGGGGGAAACCCGGTCGATTATGATGATCTATAGGCGGAAAATATGTCCCCCCAAAAAAAGGCTTACCATCCGGTGTGATAAATACCGTCAAAGGCCAACCACCTGACCCGGTCATGGCCTGAACGGCTGTCATATAGATTGAATCTACATCAGGCAACTCTTCCCGATCTACTTTGATATTTACGAATTCGCTGTTCATCGTTCGGGCTATAAGTTCATCCTCAAAGCATTCGTGAGCCATCACATGACACCAGTGGCACGCGGAATATCCAATAGAAAGAATGATGGGCCTGTCCAAGCGTCGAGCAGTTTCAAACGCCTCATCGCACCATGGATACCAATCAACTGGGTTGTCCTTGTGCTGAAGCAAATAAGGGCTTGATTCATTGGCAAGTCGATTGAACATTTTCAATTCTTTCTGAAGGTTTGAGCAAACATAACTTGGAGGGGATTATGACAAGCGCGCTGTCACAACAAACCACAGTCCTAAGAACCGATAAAAACTGGTTGTGTCCAAGCCCTCGTACCACGAGATGAATAAACGGTTGCACGTACGTAACCATCAAGGCGAGTTGGTTTATAGGTCGGTGAATTTACGGTGGATTCATATAACAGTCGACCATTAGAGCCGGTAAATAACGTCGTGTATTTGGCTTGAATACCATCAGCCTCCGTTTCTGGGTCAATCTCTAACTTAACCTCACGGGTATTCGAAACCATGTCACCAATTTTTACGCCCGTAGAAGCGTAAAAATCACCATCCGACATCGCGTTCAAAATACCATCCTGCGAAAACGTCTCGGATTTAACCTGCACCCATCCCCTGCCTGGATTTGAACGATCAGCAGCAAATTCATTCGTGTAGTGATGAGAATCATCAACTGCTATGCCCCAGACCTTCCGACCATTACTTAACAGTCGATCCCAAATTCCAGCTGTACTGGTTTTCCCGCCACCACCATCATTATGAGTATTTGGATGACCGTTGAAAACTTCCATAAACTTATAACCTTCAACCTGCATCATCGCCCCGTCATCAAATGCCCATCGGAAATTCGGGTGGTTAATAGAAGCCATTCCGCCTGCAGCTATTATCCGCTCAACGTTTTCACGCATAGCTGTGACAATGTCGGTAGAATCGGAGGCCTCTACCAACTCGGTAATACCGTATCCATTAACATGAACCGGACCAACTGACTGACGCGAGGTCACCTCTTCACCATGTACCAGTAACGGCCATTTTGCTTTTTCCGCCTTGCTGCCTTCAAGTACCGTCAAGTGATTATGATCGGACAAGCAAAGCCAATCATATCCATGTTCGTGGTACCACTCAGAAACATGTTCTGGTGATGCATCTCCATCACTATTAGTTGTATGAGTATGTAAATTGCCTTTTAGCCAAGTTTTTAAAGTCATAACCAGATAGTACAGACGATTTTGAGGCACGGACATCTTGACAGGCACTAAACATGGCAAGAGACTCACACAATGTCCCAATCTGACCTGACAAACAGCCCACAACTGCGCACTATGTTCCAAGATTATTGGCGTATCGACAGCCTAGTACGAGCGGAAGTAAGCGAATTGGATGATTCGATTTTAGATTGGACTTCAGATCACTGGGGATGGTCTGGTTGGTCAATTAGACAACAAACTAGCCACATGGCATCTATACCCGTCCGATGGTTGATCGGGAAATGGGCTGACCAACTATTCTCAGACAAATTACCGATGTCACCAACGCGTTATGCAATATTCAATTCCAAACAACATGACCGCCGACTCGACGATCAAGCGTTCTGGGGCATTGAAGAAATATTAAACGCGTTAGACGAGGCTATATCCATATCAAAACACGTGTTGATCAACACAACCATACAAAACGCTCGAACAATGGTCGTCTACCGTGCTCCAAGTGATCAGTGGAACCTGATGCGAACAGTCCATCCAGACGGGATCTCTCCTGATCCCACAACAGGAGCAATGATCCGCATGGATTTGGTCGCAACATTCAGGCATATCCAGAACGAGTTCTACACCCACATATTCAACATACAACGCGAAAAAATCGCTCTAGGTATTGAACCGATAGTGAAGCTACCAGATGCTGGATATCACAAAGTCATTGGCTGGGATTCGAATATGCCAGTATGGAAGGAAGCACGCTGACACAATAATGTCTCTGGAATCAATCTCTTAACTAGATATGTACAGGCAATAACATTAGAAAACAAATTAGGAGTATTTGGAAATGTCAAAACGCAAAGTGTTAATCACTGGGGCTAGCGGATATATCGCATCATTGATGCTTCCCACTCTAAGAGAGCATTTCGACCTGACTCTTGCGGACATTTCCGAAATAGACAGGGATGGTAATAAGGTCGAAGGTGTAAACATCGCTAACTTTATTGATCCCGACAGATCAAAATATCAACATTTATTCGAGAATATCAGCGCTGTGATTCATCTAGCGTTCAAGCCTCATACTCCCCGGGGGGCCAAGACAGAAAATGCCCTAATAGATCGCTTCGACAATGAACACGACAACATACAAATGGCTAACAACATATACCGATGCGCCTACGATGCCGGTGTTAGCAGACTTGCAATCGCCAGTTCAAACCATGCAGCTGACTGGTATGAGCATTCTTTAATTCACGAACGCAAAATGGATCTGGTCCGTCCAAGTGATTTTCCTGTGTCAGACAATTTCTACGGGTGGGCAAAGGCTGCCTACGAACTACTAGCATGGCCATACGCATGTGGAATATTCGGTAGAAAACTAGAAACTGTCATGTTGAGAATCGGATTCACCAGACCGATCAAAGTCACTGATTACCTTTCCGACTCACCCATGACGGAACAAACCACTAACGGAATCGCCGAATTTAAACGAAATCTTGGTGCCTATATAAGTCCTAGGGATATCACCCAATTGTTCAGCCGAGCGATTGAAGCTCCAGACATCGAAAATGAACACGGTATTCCGTTTGTGATCGCTTACGGTTGCAGCGATAACACACGAAGATTTTGGTCATTAGAGACTGGAAGAAAATATCTTGATTACCAGCCACAAGACGATACGGAAATAATCTACGCCAACGAGATTAGAGAGCTTCTGACTGGAGACGGAACTAATATACGTGGTGGAAAAGTAGGCATCTAAACACACGAAGATAACGTGAGACCGAAGAAACCCTCAGGTCGAACAGAGATGTGGCTAGTAGAAGGAAAACTTACGTTTGATCATCTTCTCTTCACCTATCTTGACAATGATCTGCTCGTATAATTCGAAATCCCACTCGCCAATAAAACTGACTGCAGTTCCGCGTTTTCCCATTCGTGCCGTGCGCCCGATCCGGTGGACATACTCTTCTATATTCTCTGGCATGTCGTAGTTAACCACGTGAGATATAGTCGGGATGTCTAAACCACGAGCTGCAAGGTTAGTGGCGACAAGCATTTTCAAGCTACCTTCGCGAAACGAGGCCATTACTCGGTTTCGTTCCGACTGAGACATGCCGCCATGGATTCCCTTAACCGCGAATCCCTCGCCAGCCAAGCCCTTCGATAAACGGTCCACACCGATTTGCATTTTGCGAAATATTAATATCTGTGACCCTTCTTCAAGATCATCAAGAATCTCTAATATGCCGTCCGCTTTATCTTGAGATGCAACGTCATAGAAAATCTGATCGACTTCATCAACGGTTTCAAGGCCTTTGGTATCCGAAACCAGCTGTATCCAACGTGGGTTGTCAAGATAACGACGAATCAATCCTCTTATAAAATTTGGAATGGTTGCAGAAAAAAGAGCGGTCTGGCGTGCACTCGGAGTTCTCTTTAATATGTATTCCATATCATCAGCGAAACCGATGTCTAACATCTCATCAGCCTCATCCAGCACAGCCATATCGACATATCCCAAATCAAGTGTCCTGCGGTTCATATGGTCTTTCACACGCCCAGGTGTACCTACAACAATGGCCATGCCCTGTTCAAGCAACTTAATCTGCCTAGCAATCGGTTCCCCCCCATAAACTGCTACAACACCTACTCCTCGGTCCCGTCCTATGAGAGACAATTCTCGTTGAACTTGTTGAGCTAACTCACGCGTCGGCACGAGTACAAGCCCTTGGACTTGGCGAGAGCCAGGATCGACAAAATCACACATCGGGATTCCAAAAGCAGCAGTCTTCCCAGATCCCGTTACCGCTTGAGCAACAACATCTCGACCCTGGAGAACCCACGGCATTGAGGCTTTTTGTATATCTGACGGGTGTTCATATCCCATGTTCAGAATGGAATTGACGATCGTCTCCTTCAGTTCAAGACCTCCCCACATGGCAAGGCCTTGAGAATCAATTGATGACTTAGACTGAGTATCTCGTGACTGCCTACTGCCAGAGCGGTGGGAGTTCACTCTGCGCTTCCGAGAGCGATTACGATTATCACTACTTGAACCAGCACTATCAGTAGGAGGCTTATCATTCGATCGCTGATACGATCCATCATGCTTCTTACTAGTAGCGTTACGCTTAGATCGGCCTGAACGACCTGTGTTTAGACTGGCGGTATCTTTGGAGTGATGGGATCCCGCAGAGGGTGAATCGGGCGATTTTGAGTCACGAGCGATATGGCTGCGTCCAGTAGTGCGAGAATTAAGTTCTACAGATGTTGATTTGGTGTTACGATCACCACGCCCAATGAGACCTTTCAGTCTGCCTAGATTACCCAGTGTGCTGTTGTCCTTGTGAACTTTAAATAAATATTAGTGATTTACGTATATTAATACTATCTAGTGTACGACTTACGGGCAGGTTTACGAAATCGAGCAAGCATGGAACAGTATTCGTTAAAGCCTGTTCAACCGTAAACAGGTAATTACAGTAAGAAATTAGATACTGTTTGAAACATGAACAGCATCCAAACAACAAAACAACTTAATTCATCATCATGGATATTTTGGGCTTCTCTGTCCAAGCCATTGAGTTATCTCTCTAAAAAATGGGTTGCCATCACTTCAGCATTACTAGTCGGGATATCACTTGTTTTAACAGGGTTTTTGATTACTGAAAATCTCATCTTACTCGCTTCAGTACAGCTAATCACACTTTTGGGTTGTTCCTTTATCTACCTCATCCTCTCGAGGAAAAATAAAGAGGGGGATGAACAGATCAGGTCACTTAAAGATCGTATTTCAGGTGAAGCTAGTTCGAGCAGAATCCTGCAGGGTGCCAAATTATTGAACAGAGATGATGCAAGTAGTGCAGAGTCCCGGTTAGCAGTAGCAGCAAGAACAGCAACCAATTACGACGCAGCTATTATTTTCAACCTACAGCATGCACATGGTGCCCTGATTCCCTCACATTGGAGCTACGAAGGCCAACTGAATAATATCGAAGCAGAATTTGAGCCTCTAGCGGAGAGTTCACCAGGAGCATCAGCTATCAAACAAGGCTCAGCAATCGTTATGTCAACCAACCACCCGGAAGCAGTTTCAATTCCGACATGGGCGAGGCATTCAGGATTCACCCAGGGCATAGTTTCTCCCATTTTCGACGGACTAGACACTGTTGGTGTGGTATATGCATTGAATAAAAAAACAACATTGCCGACTCTACTCGAAATCGAACAACTCGAATTGATTTTGAGCTTCAGGTCCATCATTTCATCGAACAATACGTCTGGCATGTTTAAAGAAGGATTTCGGACTTTCGATGTTACAAACACGCCGGAGGTCGATAAGAGGAATCCAGAAAAAACAATCAAAAACCTGACAATCGGAACCTTCTCACTTAATGCAGAATTAGGTCAAATGGAATTATCAGGCACCGCAATTTCACTATCCCCAACCGAGTTTCTGCTCATGCACGCACTCGCCTCTTCAAGCGGCATGCCGGTCTCAACAACTGTATTGATGAACACTTGTTGGGAAGAAGGTGGTCGACCATCTGAACGTGCTTTGGACGTGGCGATATTCCGTTTACGTAAGAAGTTAAAAACGATCCTGGCACATGCGGGCTTAATCAAAACTGTGAGGGGCAGCGGTTACATGTTCGATACGTCTAGCATAAAAGTAGATTCTGCAGCCGCAGCAGTTTAATTATTGGCGCGTTTTGCCTACCGCAATCAACACGTTTTTCAACTTCAAAAATAAACGCCGCACTGAGACATATCATGCGGCGCTATGTGTGAGGGTCGAGAAAATATATTGACTAAAACATTTTCATACGTTCCCTATTTAACCGGTCGGCAACAGCATTGGGGCACGTCTTCGAACAGGAGTGGGATTCTCGAAAATCAGTAATGATCCTTTACTTGATAAGTCATTGAATTTATTGATCTCAAATGGTTCGCGCGTCGACTCCGTATCATTCCCAATCAACATAGCCGTTACGCGAACGTCAAGTCCGTATCGGATTTCACGTTGAGTCGACATTTTTATTTCGGCATCAGTTCCAACAACTCCCCGCACGACATTAAAAGCTTCAGCCGCCTGCCCTACTGAAAATCCAATACCACCTTGAATGTGTAGAAGTACACTCTTTGTCACCTTGGGTATCATCGAAGAGTCGGCTAACGCCTGTAGGGCTGCTGACCGGCCTGCATGCAAACCCGTTGCAGCGGCTGAAACTACTGATGATTCGTCACTACCAATAAGATTACCTTTTATTTCTTTGACGAAATTTTCTGAAGCGGATACTACGTTCAAAACATCTTGAACAATATTGGCCATATCACGACCCGCTTCTTCTAATGCTTCACGAACAGGCACTCTATCTCCGTAGGGATTGCAGAGTTCATCGTTTTTCATAACCAATACGGTATCGGAAATGTTACGCAAACGCTTGAGAGCTTTTCTCGCTGCGTGAATCCTGATACTACCTTCAAACTCAAACGGCATATTAACCGAAGATATCGTCAACGCACCAGATTCGCGAGCTGTCTCTGCTACCAAAGGAGCGACAACAGATCCCATCCCGCGACCTAATCCAGCCAGGATCAGTATTACATCAGCCCCCTTCACAAAAGAGCGAACTCGATCTGCCATCTCGAAATATTGTGAGTGCAAATGATCAATCTCAGAATGCTTTTTACCTCCTAACGGAAGGTACAGTAATTGAGTATTTCCAATACGTTCTTCAGTTTTAATATCCCTGTCCAGATTAAGCACATCTACGGAATTTGGTAGCAGCGCAGCGAGACGTTCTGAGGAAGAGCAACCAGCGCCACCAACACCAACAACTTTGAGAGTCAATGTTTGTTGTGCAGAAACTGAATTTAGGTTCGTAATCATGTTTATTTTTCCATATCTGAGAGTCCAAACAGCATCATCGGTTGAACCTCAAATTAGCACAAGTGTTCTGACCATTGGGACACTTTTCATGACTGATTACGAACATTTGTGCTTATTCACACGGTCACAGGTAAAAAGCAGTTACCAAAGGTCGTTGTAAACCTTGCTTGACAACCAATAAAAGAAAAAATCAACCGATCTAAAGCGACCGCAATACATAGGGGACGAGCAAGTCAATCATCTACTTGGAGAAATTATTTCCGAACTCACAGAATAACTTTTTATATCCACATATACGAATTTACAAAATCGTTCGCAACCGTTCGATTGCTTCTTGTAAATTCTCCTGAGAGTTCGCAAAAGAAATACGAACGTACCCATCCCCATATTGGCCGAATGCCGTGCCTGCCAATAATGCAACTCCAGCGTCATACATTGCCTTTTCCGCGAACTCCTGAGAACTCAATCCAGTTGCGCGAATATTTGGGAACGCGTAGAACGCACCCTTGGGCTCTGGGCAAGTTACCCCTGGAAGTGAGTTAAGGCCTTCGACAACAAGATCGCGTCGTTTGGTAAATTCCTCCATCATCATCCGAACAGAATCCTGAGGCCCTTCCAATGCCGCTATCGCTGCCATTTGACTAAATACCGACGTACAAGAAACGCTGTTAGTCATGAGACGCACAACAGGTTCAACTAGAAAGTCAGGAAACACTCCATACCCCAAGCGCCATCCCGTCATCGCATAACTCTTTGAGAACCCATCTAGGATTACCGTTCGATCACGCATACCAGGGAATTTGGTTATCGATACATGTTCTTGACCACCGTAATACATATCTTTATAGATTTCGTCAGCCATAACAACGATGTCATTCTCAAGTGCGATTTTGGCGATTCGTTTAAGTTCTGTTTCAGGAATGACACTTCCACAAGGATTGTTAGGTGAATTAACGATCATGAGTTTGGTGCGGGGCGTCACAAGCGATTTGAGATCGTCAATATCCGCGTTATATCCAGTCTCTTCATTCAATTGCATTGGTACTGGAGTACCACCCATATACCTAATCATCGACTCGTAAATAGGAAAGCCGGGATTCGGGTAGATAACCTCGTCACCCTCTTCAATCAAAGCCATGATGGTGAAGAACATAACGGGTTTGCCACCTGGTGTCACGATGACATTATCTGCAGAAACTTTATAGCCTTGCCGTTCTGTCTGATGTTTAGCGATAGACTCACGAAGTTCAAGCTGACCTGCTGAAGGACCATAGTGAGTGAATCCATCATCAAGAGCCTTTTTAGCAGCATCTCGTATATGCAGGGGAGTGTCGAAATCTGGCTCACCAATCTCGAGATGAATAATCGATTTACCTTGGCGTTCGAGTTCTTTGGCTTTAGCAAGGGTCTCGAACGCTGTTTCAGTACCTAGATTTGCTTGCCGAGATGCGAGCTGTGCCAAGAGTAAGCAGCCTGTTCAATTTAATTTGTAGTGTGAAATTCATTTGAATTCATTAACCGATAACTAACCAGTAAGCTGTATTGTGAACGATTAACGAATTCGCCAGAAGACAAAAATTCTCTTCCAGTGCCGGAGGCATGTCAATATCCGATTGGGCAATGTTAGATGCGCCAAACGACAATCATTGCGAGTATTTTTGATAAAACATGGATAATCGCAGGCCGACTAGTGCCAAGTTGTGATCTGAACTGGAGCGTCTTAAATTATGAGCCATATTCGCCATAACCGAATGAAACAAATCATCAAATCGGGCAAGCCTGCATATGGGGTGTCCGTTCAGTTCCCATCACCAGAGATAGTCGAAATGATTGGGGAACTGAACTTTGATTGGGTGATGCTCGATGCAGAGCACGGGTCAATCACAGCAGACAACATCGGACCAATGATCATGGCTGCCGAAATTCGTGGGCTTACGCCAATAGTCCGCCCTGAGAATAACGACCCATCAGTGATCAACAAATACTTGGACCGAGGGGCTATGGGCGTGCAAGTACCCCACATCAATACAGCCGATGAAGCTCGTGCAGTAGTAGATGCGTGCCTATATCACCCGCAAGGAATGCGAGGTCTCGGTGGCGGAAGAATGGCTGATTTCGGATGGGGATCTCCGGTATCAGAGTATGTCAAAAGCGCAAACAGTGAGATGTTGGTATGTGTTCAAATCGAAGACGTGATTGCCGTCGAAAATCTTGATGAAATATTGGGCGTGCAAAATATTGATGTGTTTTTCGTAGGGCCAACCGATCTTGCACAATCAATGGGGCATCCAGGAAACAATGGTCATCCAGATGTTGTACAAGCCATTAAGGATGTATTCGATAGAATCCATGCCTCAGGCCACGCTTCGGGCACACCAGGCTCAGCGGAGCAAGCGCAAAAAAATACACAAACCGGCATCATGTACCACTACACCCATATCCCGACATTCATGAGTTCTTACGGTCGCCATTTCATGGAAATAGTTGGACGTATATAAAGGCATGTCCAAATCGTGGCAATGAACTACACTGCTTGGGCAGATTGGTACGATATTTTTTACTCTGGTGCCGATCCTGCTGAACTCAATTTTTATCAGGGTATATGCAAAGCTATACAAGGGCCTATTCTTGAAATAGGCGTAGGAACAGGGCGGGTTTCTTTGCCACTCGCACAGGCAGGCATGGAAATAGTTGGCATTGATCTGTTCGAACCCATGCTCAAGGTCGCCCAACGAAAAGCTTTAGCGGTTGCACCTCTAAAGGGCAGTCTCAATTTGATACAGGCTGACATGCGAAATTTCGACTTGCAACGCCAATTCCCCATCGTAATAATGCCGGCCCGAACATTGCTGTTGGCCACCACGGAAGAAGAACAGTTACGTACTTTATGTTGTGCTGCAAACCACCTCACTTCAGGAGGGACAATGGCATTCAATCTGTTCTACCCTGACCCCGAGATGTTAGCCGAAGATCCTGAAGAAGAATTTCTACTCGAAGTGATGGAAAAGCCTGAGGGCGGGAGGTATGTGCTAACGGCCAAAAATCATTTCGATACAGTCACACAATTAAATCACGGGACCCAAATAGCTGAAGAACTTGACCAAAATGGAAATTCCCTACGCCGGCAAGAATTAGATGTACTAGTCCGCTATCTTCACCCTGAACAAGTTATTAACCTGTGTGACCTTGTTGGTCTGGAAATTCTCGAAATGTGGGGAGATTTCGAAGGCCATGAATTGAATGAGAACAGTGAAGAAATAGTCGTCTTAGCGAGGCATACAGAGTCCAAACTAACAATCACATAACTATTGTTGAGGAAGGCCTATGAGTGGTCCAACAAATGACTCTGCCGCTAAAATCCCGCCGTTTTATCACAAACATTTTCTAGCGGCTCCCCAGCTGAAAATTTTCGTAGGTTTGCCTTAAATGCTTGACGCCGCATCTCGTATAACTCAGGAGTTAAGGCAGATGAATGAGGAGTCAAAATCACATTGTCAAGACTCCAAAGCCTGGATCTTTCATCAAGTGGCTCTACAGCCGTGGCATCTAAAGCTGCTCCAGCAAGATGACCTGATTCCAACGCATCACACATGGCATCTTCATCAACGATCTCACCTCGAGAAATAACGATGATATAACTTCCTTTAGGCATCAAAGCTATTCGACGGGCGTCAATCGAGTTCCGAGTGTTTTCAAGAACTGGTGCAGCGATCACCAGAAAATTAGATATTCGACAGAGATCATCCATTCGATCTAGGTTCCAACACTCACGTACGCTAGCAGGAATATTGGATGGGCCCGGATCGATTGCGAAGGTCGTCGTACCAAAAGCAGCGACGCGATCTGCAACCGCCCTTCCGATCGCACCAAGACCGAATATACCAACCGTTGTGCCAGTTAATTCAGTTATGCGGGAGGCATACTTTTGCGTATCCCATATTTTCTTTTGGCGATCTTCAAATGCCTCTTGAAAGCGGTGCGTCAAACCAATCATGGCACCTATCACGTGATCTCCCATAGATGTGACATGGGTTCCAGGAGCATTGGTGATGGGTACGTCTGAGTCAACGATGTTTTGATAAGCGACAATCTTGTCGATTCCCATACCGGGGCAGGCAATCCATTTTAGTTGACGCGCTGCGGAAAACGCCTGATCATCAGGCCACCCGAAAAAGACATCGGCATCACGAATCGCCTCTTTATGCTCGGTGGGGTCATACGCAGCTATAAAATCGATTTCTGGAAACGTGTCAATTAATTCATCGACGTATTGAATCCCAACATGATCAGTGCCTATAACGACCTTAAATTTCGCCATCGCAATTCTCCAGTTATTTTTTTGGCAAGTCCAAATAATCTCACATCAAACCGAATGCGCAAATGATCAACAAACAAAATTTCGGGAAAATAGTCGATTCATTAACCAGAACAAGTAATAAAAACCTAACAGCCTAACTATTCCCGATAGATCAAATTCATGTCGAGGTTCAGTACAGAGTAAAATTCCTACATGCCAAATACCACTGGACAATTTGTAATAGAAGCCAGTTTCAAGCCAACCGGTGATCAACCAGCAGCCATAGAGGCGCTTTCGGATGGATTAAAAAGACAACTCCACCACCAAACGCTACTGGGTGTAACCGGATCGGGTAAAACTTTCACAATGGCTAAGATCATAGAGGAAGTGCAGCGTCCAACCCTCGTTATCGCACACAATAAAACACTAGCTGCGCAACTTTCATCGGAATTCCAAGACTTTTTCCCAAATAACTCGGTTCAGTATTTCGTTAGTTACTACGACTACTACCAACCAGAAGCCTACATTCCACAATCTGACACATTCATCGAAAAAGAATCCGATGTCAACGAAGAAATCGACCGCCTACGCCATGCTGCAACCCGTGCAATATTAACGCGACGGGACACTTTGATAGTCGCAAGCGTGTCGTGCATCTACGGTTTAGGGTCTCCCGAGGAATACAGATCTGTAGTTCTCAGTTTAAAAAGGGGAGAAGAACCTGGGCTACGTCGTGTCGTACGAAAATTGATCGACATGTACTACGAACGAAACGACATGGAAATGATTCGAGGACGCTTCCGGCTTCGAGGTGACACGCTGGAAATCATGCCTGCGTATGAGGAATTGGCCGTGAGAGTACAGTTTTTTGGTGACGAGATTGAACGGATCATTGAGCTAGATCCATTGACAGGTGAAGTGCTTGCAGAACTTGAGCAAATCGATATTTTCCCTGGCAAGCATTTCGTTACTCCGGAAGATGAATTGAAAGAAGCTTTAAAAGACATCGAGGAAGAACTCGGGGAGCGTCTAGACCAGCTTAGATCTGCCGGGAAATTATTAGAAGCGCAACGACTTGAACAACGAACTCATTTCGATCTCGAAATGCTTCGGGAAACGGGATCGTGCCCAGGCGTAGAGAATTATTCTCGACCGTTAGGACGGCGCGCTCCTGGTTCTGCACCATGGACATTACTTGATTACTTTCCAGACGATTTCCTCATCTTCATTGATGAATCCCATATAACCCTGCCGCAAATCCGTGGCATGTATAAAGGCGATATCTCTCGCAAAACAAACCTTGTAGATTATGGCTTCAGATTACCCTCAGCGATTGACAATCGACCTCTTGCCTTTGAAGAATTCGAAGACCGGGTAAATCAGATCGTCTACGTATCTGCCACTCCAGGCTCATACGAAAGTACACATGAAGAGCAACGAGTTGAACAGGTCATCCGGCCAACAGGGCTAGTTGATCCTGAAATCGTCATTGCACCCACTGATGGCCAAATTGACAATCTCCTTGAAAGAATTCAAGAAACCACAGCAAAGAACGAACGCGTTTTAGTGACCACCCTCACAAAACGTATGGCCGAAGAACTATCTGACTACCTAAGGGAATTAGGTGTCAGGGTCCAGTACCTGCATTCGGAAATCCAAACGATGGAGCGCTCTGAGATCCTACGCGATCTTAGACTTGGAGTATACGATGTGGTTGTAGGGATAAATCTCTTACGAGAGGGCTTAGACCTTCCGGAGGTATCGCTAGTTGCAATCCTTGACGCGGATAAAGAAGGATATCTAAGGTCCAGTACATCTCTTGTTCAGACTATTGGTCGAGCAGCGAGACACGTGGAAGGCACAGTGGTTATGTACGCTGACAAAATCACGGAATCGATGCGATTTGCAATCGACGAAACCAATAGGCGACGCGAAATCCAATCTGCACACAACGATGCGAACGCGATAATTCCAATTTCCATCGTCAAATCCGTCAAGGAAATAACTTCGCACGCCCGTCAGCTTGCGGACACCAAAACACCACACGTCAAACCAGCAACTCTGCCAAAGAACGATCTCGCTCGTCTAGTGAAAGACCTTGAAAAACAGATGAAGAAAGCTGCGCGAGAATTGGAATTTGAAAAAGCTGCATTATTGCGAGACCAAGTTGTTGATCTCCGCAAGGTATTAGTTGATCTCGGCGATTCACTAGATCCCGAACCAGACAAGGAAGTCAACCTTGCCCCATCTGCGCTAGATGGTATACCTGAAGAGCTTATTAACGCCGATTGACCATCTCAGATCCGATGAACACTTGACTCACGCTCTGATAGGCTTAACATCAGTAAAATTTACGTGATTAGGCCAGTCTAATTCATAAACCTTCACCAACTGAACTATGGAGATGCCGATGCCTGAAGCTGAAGTACTAGAACAGGGAACCGTCCTGGAAGCTCTCAGGGACGTTTACGACCCAGAAATTCCCGTCAATGTCGTAGATTTAGGCCTGATTTACACAGTAGAAGTTGCAGATGGTGACGTCCACGTCGAAATGACTCTTACGGCACCAGGTTGTGGAATGGGACCCTATATCGCCCAGCAGGCTGAATGGCGAATCGCTGAAATCGACGATGTTGAAGACGTACAAGTTGATGTTGTCTTCGATCCTCCATGGACCCCGGATATGATTACAGAAGACGGGAAACGACTTCTTGGTATCGACTAATCAACCAAGGACATCGGGCACGGCTAGAAACAAGAATCTTTCGTTAAACCAAAAATAAAATGTCGTCACCCAGAAAATTAACTCCCCAAGAAGAAGCCCGTCTAGCACAAGTCCGCAAAAATTTTGAAGAACGACGCCGTGTAACCCAATCACTTGAAGGGATTGGAACTAGAATCGGTGTTTACTCAGGCAAGGGGGGAGTTGGTAAAACCACAGTCGCAACCAACCTAGCAGTAACTTTAGCAGCCCAAGATAAGGATGTTGCCTTATTCGATTGCGACATTGATTGTCCAAATGTAACTCGAGTCCTGAGGATAACCGAAGGCCCTGTCCAAAACGGTGAAAAACTCACCCCGCCTACGCGATTCGGCGTCAAAGTGATGTCAATGGCGTTCTTTCAGGAAAACGAAGATGAAGCAATTGTCTGGCGCGGTCCCATGATTCACAACGCGATTAATCAGTTCTTGCAATCAACAGAATGGGGCAACCCCGATTACATGATCGTTGACTTGCCGCCGGGGACATCAGACGCACCGTTAACGGTTATGCAAACACTCAATCTCGATGGCTTCATCATTGTGACCACCCCCCACGAGTTAGCTGTGCTTGATGCAAAACGATCAATCAATATGATCAAGAAAATGAATTTGAACGTCTTTGGCGTGGTCGAAAATCTTTCGGGTGGGGTGTTCGGTACCGGAGGGGGCAAGGCGCTTGCAGAAGAAATGAATCTTCCCTTTCTCGGAGCAACTGACATGAGTTCGGATTATACAAATTCAAGAAAACCTGCAGCTTTAGAATCCGATGTGGTAGCTGCTGAATATACCTCTATATCTAATGAACTCGCCAGGCAAATATCTGAAAATAAGTGATATGGATTGGCAATTTTGAACCCGGTTATTAGATCAATATGTCCAAGCGGAAGTGAGTTTGGCAGGCCTCACAGACATAGATCAGACCATTACTAGTTACCAGTTGTACCCACCGCAGCTCACGCGTAGAGAACATGGCCAATGACAAAACGCTCGCAGCAAAAATGCTAAGAGAGGTTAAAAGAATGTCACTCTGAATTTCACCTAATTGCGTCGCCAACAACGCTACTTTCTCCAAAATCAGGTTGATAGTAACGAAGGTGAAAAAATAGTCAGAATCAGTTTACGAAGAGTCATTTAGGCGCAATAAGCTAATACTTCAATATTCAAAATTCAAAAAACACTAGAAGTACCCGAATCCTCTAATGAAGGGCAGAAATTACCGTTTTTGCAGAGGCTGATTTCTGTATACAGTTCATATTCTCAAGGCTACCGATCAACCTTTACCAGCATTGCAGCAACGGTATCCTCAAGTGTTCTGTTTTGCTCAACCGTTCCAACGCGTTCATGACCGATCGTGGAATCTGAGATTTTTTGAAAAGTTTCAGCTGCTCCTGTATGAATGTTAGGAGTAATGCCGGCGTCTTTAAATGTCGAAGCTATCTCTTCCATCTCACCAATCCAACGAAATGCCTGGGCTGATATTGAATTCACCCGATTCATGGCATTCAACGTTGCGGGCTGGCTCTCCTCTAATTCACCAATCAGATCATCGAAAAGTCCCAAAGACTTTGCGGTCATCAAGGTAGAGGCGTGAAGAGCGGCACTTCCCTTTGTCAGTGCCGCATATACCATTTTCAACCCGGACGCACGACCCACAGCCCCGCCCATTACCGGTACAGATATCCCCTTTCCGTCAAGTTCTGCCAAGATCATTGCATGTTCGCCTGAGGCATAAAAACGCGGTACCGCACCTGTTCTGGGAGATCCCCCAATAATGCCAGCGTCAATAAACATTCCCCCGGCAGCAGTAATGATCTCACCGATTTTAACGCCGGTGGCCGGAGATACCGCATTACAGTCAGCAAAAGCCACTTGACTACTTGTACGGACAATAGATTCTCCAACGCTCTCAGCAAACGCAAAAGCCTCTGACGGCACCAGGATCGAAAGTATTAGATCCGAGGCTGTCACTACATCGTCCAGAGACCCAACATCAACAATACCCTGTTCTAAAGCACGACTTCTTGAGGCTTCACTTCGACCTTCGAGACTGGTGATCACGCGCAGTCCACTGCGTACTAAAACTCCTCCAACTCCACTTCCCATATCACCAGGGCTCATCACTCCGACGGTTTTTACTGTCACAAAAAAACTCCCTTTTTAAAACAGAACTGCAAACAAAAATGCCAGAAACTGGACTTCCTAATTTTGGATGTGAGCCAATACCCAAGCTTCAAAGACATTGGCGTTTATTACACATATTTAGGATTAAACGAGATCTACCCAGTGACCGCGTCCGCAATCGCGTTGCCCACCAGTTCAGCCTGTCCGTCGCCCAAACCAAAAACATGGATTTCTAAAACAGGAGCGTCTAAAGAGACACGAGTCCAGATAGATGGATCGCCATCACGCAATTTTGTGACCAGATCATCATTTGTGAATCCCACGACATCTGGATCTACACTTACCAAAACACCAAAAGGTTGGTGCCCTTTAATGTTGGTATTTAGCTCAGCAGTGACCCCCGGCAATCCCATGAGAGGTTTAATAATTGACTGGGACTGTGCCTCCGCACTTGAAAGACGATCCTCGTGGTTCAAGGTCATCCAGCGCCTGACAGCCGCAACAACTCCCATGATCTCCTGTCTATCAATTTTATGCGGGCGCCCGATACCTCGTATACGTCGGCCTTCATAACCTACAAAGGAATGACGGCCAATAGCGTCTATTACCTCTTTAGTACCCAGAGCGAATCCTGTTGAATGCGGTGCCCCCATATATTTGGCAGCGATGCATTGGAAATCAGCACCCATTTTTACGTATTTACCAAAATTTTCAAGTGGATAAATCTGTCCTGCGGCATCCACTGAAACTGGCTTTCCTGCTGCATGGGTTATTTCAATAACCTGCTCAAGAGTCAGAACATTTGGATCAGTCGGTTTTTGTTCATAAATCACCTGATGCACAGCAGCAGTTTTGTCTGATATGGCGTTCCGAAGATCGTCTTCGGTGGTGCCATTTTCATCACCGTACTCTACAAGTTTAGCGCCAGCCAATTCGAGACAACGGTCATACCAATAGCGCTGTCGTTTTTGAATTAAGATTTCGTTGGGCATTCCTGTCGTATCTGGTAATTGCTGTATTTTGTCGTCGTCGGCCCCTGCCATAAAAGCAGCTGTTGCTAGTGTTAGAGCCGAACCTGCACCGGAAGTTATATATGCCGCAGGAACACCCAGCATCTCTGCGATTTGATCTCCTGCTACTTGTTCTAGTTCGATCAAAGGGACATAGGCAGAATCAGCAGCGTCCATTGCGGCTTTTACTTCAGGCACCGGTGTAGAGCCACCCAAAAGCGTCACGCTACCAGTCGCGTTGATAACAGGTTTCGCTCCCATTTTTTTGTAAATAGATCCCCAATCTGCAGTTGTCACTTCTGTACTCCTCTTTTATCCAATCGAGTCATTGATGTGAAATATCCGGCCGGACTTTGATCTTCATCATCATGTTTTCTTATGTAGAACTGGCAAATATACCGCTGATTATGACTAGATGCACTCGATGAAACGGTGAGCCCCGGCATTATCCCTGCGGGTTGGCACACAATAATGATATTCTCAGCGCAAGATATCAGATCGATAGAGTGATAAGACAGGTGGAAACGGATCGGTGAGTCGAATAGAAAAGATCGGCGTGAGATTGCAATCTGGTTCAACATTGCAAATACACGCTTGGCCCGGTTCGGAATCAGCACAGCCAGCGATGATAGTTGCACCAGATAGCTCCCCAGCCTATTGGTCAGATTTTGTCTCTCATCTAACTCAATCTCAAGCTGCTATTTTCGTTGAAGTCTCCTCAGCGTATGACTTGTTGATGCTGATCTGGGAAATTGGTGAACCAGCTCTCTTGTTGGGTGAAGGTTTAATGGCAGCAGATTGGATCAGCAAGACCGTGGAGATTGCGCCTGGCGCCGTTAATGCAACAATCATCTGCGATGGTGACGTCCCTACTCACAGGATTAATACAATGCACGCTGTGCCAACATTAATACTACGAGGGAGACAAAGTACAATTCAGAGCCATCAACGGGCTGTTCAAATGCACGAACAACTCAGAAATTCGACTCTAGCCGAGCCAGAAGACTGCGGGAATTCCCTGACAAGATATGATCCAGAAGTAGCTGCCGCTGCTGTCAACTGGTTCTTAGCCGGAACAAAAGTCATCTCAAACGATTTCCCCAACTCAAATCCTGCCCATACCGATACTCAAACTAGTGATTACTATGTTTAAAAACTTTGCCGATGCAACGGCAGACCAGTCATACCGATCTGATAGCGTTCAAGTGTACCTGCATCCTTGACTGTCACATAAAGATATCCGCTATCTCTAGAACCGAACGCAACATTCGTAGGTTGATTACCACCGACGATTATGCGCTCTACGACCAAACCATCGGTGTCCACAACAGTGATATTCCCTTGACCTACTACCGCACAGTATAAAAATCCATTCGAGCCTACAGCCAATCCATCGCCTCCAGTGAAGCCTGATTTACGATCTCTATCGACCAAATCAGTGAATACTTCTCTAGGCCCTAAGGTGCCATTACCGTTCCACTCATACCGGTACACCAATCCAGGTATCGTTGCAGTTACGTACAAAGCGTCATCTAGGCCAAACGCTAAACCATTGGCAAATTCCAATCCGTCATCGAGAATTGTTGCTTTTCGACTTGGCAGATCAATTCTGAACACTTTCCCATCAAATTTAGGATACGAAAGACCTTTTTCGCGCGCCTTCTGGAATACAGGTCGGGAAACTCCTGAATCGGTCATATATAGGGCTCCATCTGGACCAAAAGCTAGATCGTTCGGAAATAAGAAATTCGTACCATCACCGCCAGTGAGAATCACCTCGGATGAACCATTAAGTTCAACCTTTTTTAGGGATGGAGGATTCATTGATTCAGCCACCCATAAAGCGCCATGAGAGTCGACAAGCATCCCATTCGGACGGCCCGTCCTAGCTACAACATTTTTGATCCGCCCATCTCGCGAGATAACTGACACACATCCTTTTTCTGGGCTCATTTCAACAACTGCCCACCTACCGTCAGAAAGAAGAACAGGAGCTTCTGGTTCGCCAAGATTTTTGTAAAAGACTGATGTTGCCGTCATAAACAAGATCATACCCTGAGGTTATAAGTTAGTTTGATAACCAAAATTACGAAATAGAATTCAACATGGGATTTTTGTAGTTACTTACGCCCAATGACAGAGTGGATGATCATCAGGCATTGTTGTACCTTTAAATAAGTTAGTAAACAAACAGACCGGCTTTTGTCCGATGCTCCCTGTTTGGAAAATCAACATATAGCACAGTGAGTGTGATGGCAGTCACCAAATTGGGACTGGGTCGGCATGCCGACCCGCTGTATTTCAGTGTAAAACCTACCATCGGACGCACAAGGTGATAATAAATTGAAAGTTTTATTTTTGCAGGATGTCCGACCCACCGCGCGTGCCGGGGATGTCAAGGAAGTAAAAGACGGCTTTGGCAGGAATTACCTCATTCCACAAGGTTACGCAGTGATTGCAACAGAACACGAATTGCGCCGCGCAACTAACCTCCGCCAGCAAGCAGAAGACAGACGTCTAGTGGAAGCTAAAGAGTGGCAGGAAGTCGCTGATGGCCTTAAGGAACAGATGGTCCGCATAGAAGTTCGAACTGGCCCAACGGGACGCCTGTACGGTTCTGTCACCAATACGATGATCGCCGAAAAACTTGGAGAAATGACCAACCGAGAAATTGATCGTAAGGGGATACAGATACCAACGCCTATCCGTGCAATTGGCAATTACAAAGTTCCAGCGAAGTTCGTTGACGGAGTTTCTGCGACTCTCGTTGTAGAAGTAGTGGCCGACGATGCATCCATCGAATTGAATAAGCAAATGGAAGAAGCAACAGCATTACTCACCGAAGAAGACACCAACGTTCTAGACCCGTCTTTTGAAGATGTATTAGCCGCAGCCGAAGCAAAAATCGACGAAGAAGCCTCTGAATCTTCGGACGAATCTGATGAATCCTCTGATGACTCGGGATCAGATGGCGACCCAACAGAAGACAAAAACGAAAAAACTTAGACGTAAATCCTGATCAACAGTGAAATTTGCTGTCCTCTAGCCTTGACGAACTAGATCTTCGTTTTTGGATTTATTACAACAGTAAATACCAGCAAGCATAAGCTGGATTTCCCACAGGCTGAAAAAGCCTAGGGAAATTCAACAATGCTACGTCGTTTGGGTCTTAAGTTTCGCGCCGCATGCAAGGTATAGTGCTTGGTATCGATGCAAGCCAACAGACTACCACCACATGACTTTCAAGCCGAAGAAGCAGTTCTAGGATCTATCTTGATCGACAGCATGACGATCACCCAGGTCGCAGGCTTCCTTTCCGCAGACGATTTCTATCGCGAAATCAATCGCCAGTGCTTTGAAGTTTGCTACGACCTGTTCGAACGCGATGAAGCGATTAACCAGATCACGGTCACACATGAGATGGAAAATCGGGGCATGTTGAAAGACGAGGGTCCAGGCTACCTTTCGCACCTTGTAACTGTTACACCAACCTCTGTTCATATTAAACACTATGCTAATTTAGTTCACCGCACGGCTACTATGCGCAGGCTGATCGACACTGCAATAGAAATCGCAGATATCGGCTATAAGGACAATCCGGATGTAGATAACGCACTTTCTACTGCTGAAGATGCGTTATTCGGAATCCGCCAAGGGTCGCAAAACCGAGATTTCGTTCCATTAGCGGATTCGCTAGTGCCTTACTTAGAAGAATCCTCTCCGCTCGATCAGGTGGATGGGCAGCAAGATACTTCACCAATAGTCACAGGATACAAACGCTTAGACAATCTGCTTGTAGGTGGGCTACAGAGATCCGACATGGTAGTCCTTGCGGCAAGACCATCAGTTGGAAAATCTATGATGGGCCTGAACTTCACCCTCAGTGCAGCTAAAGCAGGGTACAAAGTAGGGATTTTTTCTCTTGAAATGGGTCGAGAACAAATTGCGATGCGACTACTCGCAGCCCAGTCAAGAGTAAACCACCAAAAAATTAGAAGCCGAATCCAGTCTCCCAGCGAAGAAGACCAAGTAATCAACTCCATCGGACTGCTATCAGATCTAACTATTTATGTAGACGACACACCCTTCCAAACAGTTGCTGAGATGCGTGGCAAAGCTCGTAGATTACAAATGACACACGGTCTGGATTTTTTGATTGTCGACTACATGCAACTAATCAATGGAGGATCGAGCGGGCGACGTGACGGCAACCGCGCTCAGGAAGTGTCTGAGATCTCTCGACAAATGAAAGGCATGGCGAGAGATCTCAAAATTCCTGTTTTAGCCATTTCGCAACTAAGCCGAGCCGTAGAGCATCGAACTTCGCATCGCCCGATGCTTTCAGACCTCAGAGAATCCGGATCGATTGAACAGGATGCCGACGTCGTAATGTTCATTCACAGAGAGGAGAAATTCACAACCGAAGAAGAATGGAATAAAACACACCCTACTGAGCCGTTTCCACGAGATAGAGCAACACTCATCATAGCCAAACACAGGAACGGACCAACCGACGAAGTAGAAATGAAAGTTCGGGATGCGGTAGGAATTTTTGAAGAGTTGTCATATCAGACACAAAATACACCTTCATATGTATCTGGGATCGGAGTCGGACGGTGAAAGAGGGATTCCCGCGAGGGGTTAATTTCACACCAGTTCCTGATCCACTCCTAGCCTCTTTGCTAGAAGAAATCGATTCCCTGGACGAACTCAAGGTGATCCTGCGCACAATTCACGCATTGCACCGCCGACGAAAAGTTCCCGCATGCATATCACTTTCAGATCTTTATTCTGACCGAACGGTAGCAGCTATGCTTCATACATCAGGTCGGGAACTTGAGGAGTTAGTCCAACATGCAGTTTGCTCTGCATCAAATCACGGGATATTACTGATAGTAGAAACAGATGGCCCGGAGAGTCAGATTTTTCTAAACACTGAACCTGTTAGGCGAGCTCTGGTAAGGAGCGGAATGGATATTGCACGGAAGCATTACGAGCCAGCAGAGACCTGGGCAAGCACCGAGGCAGCCTTAGAAAAGTTAGATGCAATAACATTCTACGAACATAACGTGGGGCATATTACTCCGTTGATCACAGAAAACATTCGGACGGCACTGGAACAACATTCAGAAGACGAAGTGCTTTTGGCGATACGAAAGGCTGCGGAAGCGAACGCAAGAAACTGGAATTATATAGCTGCAATCCTTCGCCGATGGGCGATCGAAGGCAGGCCTGAGGAGCTTGACAATGGAAGGGATGGAACCGCTGAACGAGATCTTAAAGAGGATCGGTCAGACCAGTTCTACAGAGAATACCTCAAACGACAGCGAGCTCGAGGAGCTAACTAGCGCGGAGGTTCATTGCGACATCTGCGATGACAAACGTTGGTTTGTTGTCGCACCGAAAGAAAATTCTCCAGCATCGGCCCGGACGGTCATCCCTTGCAAGTGCCAGGAAAGGGTCTGGGGGGTAAAGTCCTCAGATCGCATCAGGCAGTACTCAGATCTAGGGCCACTAGAACGACTCACATTTGATGCAGTAGAACTCGGCTCCAGTGACACCTTCTCCGAGCCTTCGAGCTTCCGAGAAGCCTACCATGCAGCACAGAGATTTGTTTCTGATCGACAAGGATGGCTAGTCCTGTCGGGACCATCAGGTACCGGAAAAACACTCCTCGCAGCTGCAGTTGGCAATGCCCTAGTGGAAACCAACCAACCGGTTCGGTTTGTATCCGTACCCGATCTCTTAGATCACCTACGATCAGCTTTCGACCCGGCGATCGGTGCACAATATGACGATATATTCCTACAAGCCATAGAAGCTCCGATACTCATCCTTGATGATCTGGGAGTCCAGTCAGGCACAGCTTGGGCAGATGAAAAACTGGATCAAATTCTCACTCATCGCTACAACCGACGCCTACCGACAATGGTCACCACCGGGCAACGCTTCGATGAGTTGAACGATCGTCTACGCACTAGATTAGGAGACCCATATTTTTCGAAATTGGTACACATAAAAGCGGGAAGCGGAACTCCAGACATAAGGCACTCGGGTCTGGATATCCGTTTGGCCGAATCAATGACGTTCGATAGTTTCACATCCAAAGGTGCAAGCGGGGCATCATCAGCGCAGAAACGCTCCCTGTCCGAAGCCATGGAAGCAGCGAGAGTATTTGCGGACCATCCAGCGGGCTGGCTGTATCTCGCAGGCCCAACTGGAGTAGGAAAAACACATCTCGCAGCCGCTATTGTCGGGGAAAGTATCCAGCAGGGCCGCAATGTACTTTTCAAATTCATTCCCAACCTGCTTGACGATCTTAGAAGGTCTTACGGTCCATCTGGCGAACATTCATTTGACAACATATTTGCTCAAGTGCGTGATGTAGACGTCCTAATACTGGATGATCTTGGAGCAGAAGTATCAACAGCATGGGCGGAAGAAAAGCTTTACCAGTTGATCGTACACAGACACGACGCCGTTATGCCCACTGTGTTCACCAGTCGCATAGCGCTTGAAACTATAGGAGATTCAGAATCTCGAATCACATCACGATACTCAGAAGCAATAGTTTCGCGTCTTACCGATGCCAAAGTCGTAGCAGAACGATATTTATCAGCCCCTGATTTCAGGCATAGAGGTGCTTCCCCCCGACCTAGGACAACGAAAAAAAATACGCGCCGGACATGACAGTTGATTTGTCGGCTAAAAATTCTTGCGTGTTTTGCCACATCATAAGTGGAGACAGCTTTGCCAAATGGGAAAAACGTCCCACCAATCAAACAGAAGCGGTATGTTTTCATAATCGCTTGAAATGGGCAGAAGTGATGCTGTTGGTAGTTCCAGTTAAGCACATGACACAGGGGGAGCTGTGGTCTTCCAGCGCCCTCATCGAATGTGCGAGGCTCGCTGTGGAAATGGGCGATAAACACTGTAATCAATACGGTTACCGAGTGATCGCAAACTTTGGCCGCGAAGCGCATCAAAGCCAAATCCACGCCCACATACATGTAGTCTCAGGTACCTCACGCCAGGTAAGAGAATCGACTTTCAAATCACACATAGACAAAAGAAATGATTTGGTTATCGAAGAGTACTCAATTGAGGAGACACCATTCACAGCGAGGATCTCGTCGAGCACTAATACCAATCAAAGAGAAATGTGGAGTACGGAATTAATAAATACAGTAGCTCAGGAAGCTCTAAGACTTAGCAGGCAACACACACCAGACGGATATCGCCTTATGGCCAGTTTTGATCCATCCAAAAAATCACTTTGCGCGGGCAATAACCCTTCTGAGCTATTTTTGATGGGAGGTGGCCAATTAGGATTGTACGTCTAGCCAACCTCGGAGATTAGCTGGATGTGCATGGACAGGTAATCCGAATTCGTCTTATCTAAATATGCTGTGCAATCGCCATGGTTACAACTGAAAGTACCACGAGCAAAGCAGACATTTTAGAAAACATCATCGCTCTATTTTGCAAGTCACGCGCTTCAGGGTCCTGGGAAGTTACAGCACTGACACTTATTATTTTCTTGCTATACCGCCCGGAGATAACTCCCAACCCATAACCGACCAGAGCTGTGACAAACCCCAAAACAATAGCGATACCCCAATTAGTCGACCAAAGAAAGTCGAATAAAGGATCCCGCACCCGAAATGCCATAGCCAGGCCGAATATTATGGTCATCCAGGCGCTCGAATGAAGTAGCGCCTGCATTGGCTTAACCAAGCTCTGCATAACAGGTCCAAAATGTTCGGACCCTGTTTTCGAAAGTGCTGGTTGAAGAACAAAAGCAAAGAATATTATGCTGCCGACCCAGATGACACCAGGCACAATATGTAAAAGTCTTAGAAATATAATCTCGGCGTTCACAGCACTCTCATTCTGCGCATTACACAATACAAGTTTGTCAGTTATTTAATCGAACGTAACTCCGATTTTAACCGCTCCGTCAACTCGCTCTCTTGCAACCTCAAATGCCTGATCTATATCTGCAATATTAATTCGATGAGAGATGATCGGTGCAACATCGATTTGACCGCTACTGATAAGACGTACTGCCTGTGCATAACTTTTCAGACCAACCTCATCTTGTGAGCCTAATACGGTAAAGGCATTTGCGCGGCTCTTGAACATCTGGGAATAATCGAACGGCACGGGGTCTTCGGATTCCGGAAGTCCAAATAACACGACGCTACCTTCATCACGAACGAAATGAAATGCCTGAGATAAGGTTTCGGTCGATCCAACAGCTTCAATTACAAGATCTGCACCAATACCGCCAGTCATATCATTGACTGCATCGACAGCCTCTTTTCCTGTTACATCAATTGCTTGATCAACGCCATAGCTAAGGCCCAACTTCCGACGCCAGGACAAAGGCTCAACTGAAAAAATTTTCTCAGCCCCAAGTAGCTTCAATTGAAAATCCCAAAATAGTCCAGCACTGCCCTGCCCGATTACGACGCACGATTGACCTTGAAGAGTTGCTGGCAAACGTTTCGCTGCATAAACAACAGTTCCCAATTGTTGTGACAACGTGATTGTGTCGACATCAACGTCTGATGAAAGTTTCAGCACATGAGCATCATCTACAGCCTGATATTCAGCGAAACAGCGTGAGTTCCATATATGCGGGGTCGTAAGGACGATATCGCCTTCAGCAATTCGATTCGAACGCGATTGAACAACTTCACCCATAGCTTCATGCCCTGGGTGTCCTGGCTTAGCCGGGAAAGCACGCATCGCCCATCCAGTATCTAACATATGCAGATCGCTGCCACAGATTGAAGCAGCAATCGTGCGAACCAACACCTCATTTCCAGCGATTGCTGGCATCCGAACTTCCTCGCACCTAATTATTCCCAAGTCTACGGCCACTGCCGCTCGCATAGTGGACGGCATTACGAATACGCAGCCAGTTCCGGTCCGTGAAGTGACCACATTTCGTCAAACATATCGCGAATTTCACCAAGAGATAAAACAGCCGAGGTTAATGGATCGAGCGCAACGGCATGAAACGCTGCCTCTTTGTCACCATCGATAATAGCGTTTACTGCCATTTGCTGCACCGCCTGGTTCGATCGGCTCAGGGCTGCAAGCTGTCCAGGAAGCTCACCTACGGCCATGGGGTGGAAGCCAAGTTTATCGATAAGAATCGGCACCTCGACACTACTCATATCGAGTAAATTATCGATAAATCCTTCGTTCGGCACGTTCCCATTGATCACTATTGGACGGTCAGATTCCATCGCCTCGATAATACGACACGCATACTCCTCTGAACGCTCAGCTGTAAGGCGTCGGTCTGTATTTGCATCTTCAAGAAGCTCGGTATAGTGATCGTCTACTCGCGCAGTACGTCTCTGCAAATCCTGGCGAATTTGGTTTAGGTTGAAATCTTCAATTGTTTGTTGGTTAGTTCGAAAGTACGGCGTGTATTCAGACATATGACGGGTTGACTCTGTTACGAAATAACCAAACTGCTTCATCACTTCAAAGCGAACAGTATCTTGAGAGAATATTTCAGGGTCTTGCATAGCCTCAAAGAGCTGAGGGTAGGCGTCATTACCGTCAACTTCAAATCTCAGAAACCAAGCAAGATGATTAATACCCGCTACCCAAGCATTAACCCGGTCTCCGGGAACTCCAATGTAATTAGCAAGATCAGCCGTCGTATGCTGAACACTATGGCAAAGACCAATCGTTGGAACGCCAGTCGCCTCAGCGATCGCCCAGCATGTGATCGCCATCGGATTGGTGTAGTTCAGTAAAGTCGCGGTCGGAGCGACATCCGCTATGTCTTCACAAATATCAATCAGAACCGGAGCAGTACGAAGAGCCTTAAACACACCACCCGGGCCAACGGTGTCGCCAACGGACTGATCCACACCGTATTTCAACGGTACTGCAATGTCGCGCTCATAACTGTCGCCAACTCTGATAGTGGTCAGAACGTAGTCCGAGGCATGAAGTGCTTCTCGCCTATCAGGAGTGGTTTCTACTCTAATATTTGTACCTGTATCACGAACAAGTTTATTAGCAAACTTACTCATAAGCGCAAGCCGTTCTGGATCAGTATCCATCAAGGAAACCGTTGCATCGGACAGTTCAGGCACACATACGATGTCCTGTAAAAGTCGTCGAGCAAATACAACGCTACCAGCACCTATTAAAGAAATTTTCGCCAAGGTATATCTCCTTCATGGTTTTTATAATTTATTCGACCATTTATCACCCAGATACGGAAAATTAGCACATGAAATCAAGCTGCACCACCATAGAAACGATTAGGTGGCCCCAAGCTCATCGAGCAAAGCGATACTGCGCTTTATCCCTCGGGGGTCGAACCTCGCCTTAGCATCGAACACACCACCGTATAAATTTGCCGCCACGATAGTTTTGGAATGGGAAAAATGTCGACGCAGCCTTCTGGCAAATTTGTTTGGTTGGGGTTTGTTAGTAGAAACAAAAAAAGCATCCCCTACACGCAGTACCTGTATACCAGTAGTCTCATCAGATCGAACTGCAATTTCAACATTTCTTCGCTGTACCGTTTCAGCGACTGCATTATTTGCTTGAGTCGCAAGCAACAGGCCGAAAGCATGCACGTCCTGAGAATTTCTATCGGAATGGGTTGGATCAGTGTTACGGGTCCACCAATCAAACGGACGAATATCATGTGACGGTGCTTGCGAGAATAGTGATAGCCCGCCACCATTCTGTTCGAGTGCCCAACAGGCGTAACCTGGATAATCAGCAGTCCACATGGTAGACGGTCCAATTATAGTCGCAGGACATGCAAAATTCATCAGGCGCGCGATCCCAGTTCCATCTGCGCGATTTATCGCCATCACAAATAACGCAGGATTTCCAGGTAAACCGGGCCCATCGATAAAAGTCGAAACATCTGGAAGAAGTGTTCCAGTCGATCCCATTGAGGCTGGCTCCATCGAATTCAAGGCGGCCAGCACAGCGCCACTCACCTGTTCAGGTAAGTAAGCGATGTAATTAGCATATTGAGGCTCATCCCGCCAAAGTGGAGGAGACGTTCCATTGCCAGTATTCGTAAGCCAGATCGAATTTTCGGCTATACCTGCAGAAACACTGACTGCTAGCTTTATCGCGTCAATTACTGGCTCCGCGATCCCCCATACGTCGAGACTAATTAATGCAACCCGGCTTCCTTGAGATTCGAGCACTATCACTCGCACGAGAAGGTCATCAGCAATACCAGTAGATACACTTTCCGAATGTTCCGGACCGTCAATTACAAAGCCAATCGGAGGCGTAATTACAACCTTCCCTGTCCCTGCCTGGAACAAAGTCGGCTCAATTTTGCCTGGCATTTCCAAAACCACTCTAATGCGCACCTTTGTATAGAAAATAATATTGAGTAATGATATTAACCCACAAGAGGTTGGAGTATCGTCAACCCTACTCGCGGATGATACTCTCGCAGGGTTCATAATTGACCATAATCGGTTCAGGAGAAGTTCGCTAATGACAGAGCTAGAACAATTTGAAATTTTCGATGATGAGTTTCAGAAAGCCATCGGATCGAACCCGAAACTGAATCTACTTGTCGACGGACTAGCTTTTGCTGAAGGTGTTTGCTGGATACCAGATCAAAATAAAGTGATTGTCAGTGACATCCCCAACAATCGAATCGTTAGTTGGAGCGAACTCGAAGGCTTTGATATTTACCGTGAGCCATCAGGTTGCTCGAATGGAAATACGGTTGACAACGAAGGCCGTGTTCTGTCCTGCTTGACACGTGGAAGAGCGGTTGTCCGTGAAGAGCATGACGGAACAATCGTGACAATTGCTGATTCTTTCAACGGTGGAAAACTAACATCACCAAACGACGTAGCGGTTAAATCCGATGGTTCAATTTGGTTCACAGATCCAGATTATGGATTTTTACACCCTGAACTTGGACACGGAGAAATACCCGAACAAGATCGTAACCGGGTCTTCAGGGTGGATCCAGAGACACTTGATATCTCATTAGTAAGCGAAGATTTCGATAAGCCGAACGGGATTACATTTTCGCCTGACGAATCGATTCTTTACGTCGGTGATACTGGCCGCACACATGGGGAGTTTAGGCCTCATCAGTTAATGGCCTTCGATGTAAACGGGGATCGCTTGGAAAACCCCAGATTATTTGCTGAAGTCAACCCGTACGTACCAGACGGATTTAGATCGGACACGGACGGCAATATTTGGGTCGCCGTAGGAGATGGTGTTCAGGTCTTTAGCCCGGCAGGCACTCTTATGGGTAAAATCCATACTCCCGAAGTGGCTGCGAACCTATCATTTGGCATGTCAGACAACCAGACACTATTTATTGGCGCCACAAGCTCAATATGGAGCATCGAACTTAACGCGGCAGGAGCACCCCGACCCCAATCTAGTTAAACTCAAAATTTCCAATGTAATCATTATTCTAATCTAGTAAGTCCAACAGGAAATAACCATGACTGCAGAACCTAAGACATTTTCAAATCACCGGTCTACAAGAGCAGCCCAAGATTTACTGCGGGGCATAGAAGTGATTGATGATCTTTTCCATGAACTAATCGATACAGACGCCAAAATTGAAAAACATTGGACTGGTTGTGAATGGGCTGAAGGCCCTGCGTATTTCCCGGAAGGTGACTACGTATTGTGGTCTGATATTCCTAATAACCGCATACTAAAATTTGATGCAGATTCAGGGGTCACTACGGTATTTCGAGAACCCTGCAATAACACAAATGGTCACTTTCGTGATCAGAAAGGCCAACTTGTTTCATGCGAACATGCAGCAAACAGGATTTCTCGCACGGAACCAGACGGCTCAGTAACATGTCTCATAGATAACTGGCAGGGCAAGCGCCTTAACTCGCCAAACGATCTCGTCGTGAAATCAGATGGAACAATATGGTTCACTGACCCTCCCTACGGAATTCTTTCTAATCGTGAAGGTAATCAGCGGGAATCAGAATTGGAAGGTAACTTCACTTACAGATTTGACCCTAAATCGAAAGAGATCTCAATCGTAGATGATGTCGCTGACCGACCCAATGGCCTTGCATTTTCTCCAGATGAAACGATGCTCTACTTGGCGGACACCGGTGAGCCAAGAGATATTACGGTATTTGATGTGACCAAAGATGCAACCGCATTGTCAAACCGCAGATTATTTGCGAAAGTTCGACCAGGAGCTGCAGACGGTTTACGAGTTGATGAACAGGGGAACATATGGACGAGTGCCATGGATGGAGTGCAGTGCTACTCAGCCAATGGGTCATTATTGGGGAAAATTCTAATCCCTGAACAGGCAACAGCAAATCTCGTATTCGGCGACAAAGATGGAAAGCGCATATACATATGTGGCGACACCTCACTTTATTCCGTCCGGGTCAAGGTCGCAGGTGCCGGTCGTTATTGGTAGATGACAGGGGTAACAAAACTTAAACAATACAGACTTCGGGTAGCAAAATATGAAATTTGCGCCGAAAATGATTTACTCAATTAGGTCTTAATGAACCCGAACAGGCTGGGATGTAATGAAAGTGGCAATCGGCGCCGATCATGGTGGCTACGAACTCAAATCTGACATAGCGAAACTTCTTGAAAGTCTGGGGCATGAGGTCATAGACGAAGGGGCTCACGAATTTGACCCTGAAGACGATTTTCCCGATTTTGCTGCTCCGGTAGCGGCTTCGGTGCAAGCAGGCAACGCACAACGAGGAATCATCATATGTGGAAGTGGAGTGGGAGCGACAATAACAGCAAATAAATTCCCAGGCGTAAGAGCCGGATTGTGCCACGATACTTACTCAGCTGGCCAGGGGGTTCAGCATGATGATATGAACGTCTTATGCTTGGGCGCTCGTGTGGTCGGTGTAGCACTGGCAACAGACCTCGTGAAATCCTTTATCAATGCGCAATTGGAGGTCAATGAACCTCGATTCCAAAGGCGATTGGACAAAGTGACAGCTATTGAAAAAAACCAGATTTCAAATCAGTAACAATCGCCTCTGTCAGAAGACACTACGACAGATCAAATAATATCGGGAAAATAAACACTGAAAATATGAATAATATTCAAAAGGCAAAAGAGAATGGCCAATCAATTTGGCTCGACTCCATTAGCCGCCAAATGCTCAATTCGGGGGAACTCCAAAAATTCGTCGAGCTCGGAGTGACTGGTGTTACTTCGAATCCTTCGATCTTCGATAGCGCCCTGGCTGAAAGCGATACTTACGATGAGTCGCTAATCGAATACGCCAAGGATGGGGCTAGTCGAGAGATTATATTTGAACGACTTGCAGTAGAAGACATTCGCGACGCTGCCGACGTCCTTAGGCCCGTGTACAACCATAATCATAATAAAGATGGTTATGTGAGCATTGAAGTCTCACCGGTTCTTGCGCATGACACTGAAGGCACAATCACTGAAGCTCGCCGATTGTGGACAGCAATAAATCGCCCTAATGTCATGATCAAAGTGCCCGGAACACCACCGGGCATACCTGCCATAAAAACCTTGATTTCCGAAGGGATCAACGTAAATGTTACGTTGCTGTTTTCAATCGATGCATACACCGCTGCAGCTCAAGCCTATATCGAAGGTTTAACTCAGTTTGCTCAATCTGCAAAGGGTGTGCCATCAACAGTAGCATCTGTTGCCTCATTCTTCGTAAGCAGAGTCGATACGTCTGTTGATAACGTACTCCCCCAAGGACATGAGCTAAAAGGGAAAATAGGTACAGCCAACGCTAAACTTGCATATGCGAGGTTCAATGAACTATTTGATCGAAATCTAGGTGGTGGTGGATCATTCTTCCCTCTGCACACAACGGGTGCGCAAGTGCAACGACCTTTATGGGCATCTACTGGAGTAAAGAACCCCGCATATCCCGACACGATGTACATAGATGAACTAATGGGGCCAGATACAGTCAACACTATTCCCGAGGCCACCATGACCGCTTTCGAGGATCATGGTAACCCTGGATCTAATTTGACTATTGGACACGATAAAGCCCGGGCTGAAATGAAAGCCCTAGCCGATGAAGGCATTTCTATAGATTCGATTACTAACGAACTTCTGATAGCAGGAGTAAAGGCATTTGCCGATTCGTACGAGTCCCTGCTGAATCGAATCGATGAAAAATTACAAGCGATCGGATAGGAAAAAACGGCCACGTCATTCAGCCAACTGGAGATAGTCGATTTGGTTGACGAACAGAACTCGGTAACGGTGGCGCTTGAACGTCTTGCGGACACCTCATTTGCGTCTAAACTTTGGAGCCGAGACTCTAATCTTTGGCCCGAACCATCGGCAGGAGCAGAACCGCCCGAAAAAACATTGGGTTGGCTAGACTTGCCGTATAAATTATCGAAATTGGCTGGTCATTTTAACAATCTGAACAGCCAGATTATAGCGGACGGGTTCTCGGATATCGTCCTGCTCGGAATGGGCGGAAGCAGCATGACATCGCTCGCCTTAAATGAACTTTTCAACGAATCCTTAGAAAATGAATTTCCAAATGTGAGATCCCATGTTCTAGACACGGTGATACCCGCAAGCATTAAAGAAATCAGTGAAAAGCTGGAGCCAAATAAAACTCTGTTCTTTGTATCCAGCAAATCTGGCTCAACAATAGAAACCTTGTCACTGGAATCGCACTTCCGCTCTTTACGAAAACCTGAAACCAAATATTCAGGTAACAGACGAAATTTCATTGCTCTGTCAGATCCAGGAACTCCACTATCTGAAAGAGCACGTGCAGGTGAATTTGGCACATGGGTATCAACTCCCGAAGACGTAGGGGGACGATTTTCAGCATTGAGTGCATTCGGGATGGTACCAGCGGCTGCGTCAGGATTAGACATAAGAAAATTTGCTAAGTCTTCTGCGCTAATGGCGGAAAGATGCCGTTCAGATTCGATAGATAATCCAGGATTAGCACTTGGTGCGTTTATGGCAGCTAATGCACTGAAGGGGCGAGATAAGGTCACCTTGATCACTCCTAAAAAATACTCCGCTTTCGCAATGTGGATTGAGCAGCTCCTTGCAGAGTCAACCGGTAAGAATGGAAAGGGTCTTATCCCGATAGTCAACGAGCCTGTCCTTAACCCAGCTAATTATGGAAATGACCGTCAATTCATTGTTTTCGATCCCGCCGATAATAATCCAAAAATCACAGAACTTGTGAAAAAAGTAAATAGTGCGGGGCATCCTGTTTTTATAGTCAAAGCTTTTACCCCGGATACCCACGAAATTGCCGGAGAGTTTTTTAGGTGGCAGTTCGCGACAGCAACGGCGTCTGCCATTATGGGAATTTATCCATTTGATCAACCAGATGTCGAAATCTCGAAAATCAAAGCACAAATAATTTTGTCTCAAGATAGATCAGATATTAAGACAACTAATTTGGCCCAAGGATTACATGCAATTAGCGCAATTACCCCTCCGCACTACGTCGCATTAACGGCTTTCATGCCAGAGTCGGATGCATTAACCGAAACGTTTATGGAATTACGTACAGCCATTTCAGAGAACACAGGAGTTGCAACTACTTTCGGTTACGGGCCTCGCTACTTGCATTCAATTGGACAACTTTACAAAGGGGGTCCAAATAACTTGTCGGTTCTGTGCTTCGTGTCAGGGAAATACGATGATTTGCCTGTGCCTAACACCAGTTACACCTTCGGAGAGTTAACTAGAGCGCTTGCAGAAGGTGACTTCAACGCCATGTCGCAACATGGACAGAACGTTAATCAATTTCTATTGGGCCACAAAGCAGTCGAAGAACTCAAATATGAGATACACGAAAGTTTCGGATAGAGTTCACAACAAAGAACGGTTCAGCATTTGACCAGTTCAATAAAAGAGCCGCTTCCATTTTTTGTCCTCACACTCGATGAGCGGATTGACTTGTATGCAGATGTCCTTGCTATCACGGGAAAGCCCTCATCGGCTGACCGTGAGCATGCAGCCGATCTAAAACGCGTTGTGTTCGAAGGAGTGAGGACGGCAGTCAAACAAGGACTTCCCGCATCCAGCGTTGCCATATGGGCTGACGGTGATCTTGGCGAGTCTGTTTTGCTACGGGCAAAAGCAATGTCAATAGCCACTTCCGCATCACCGGGAAGCGGATTGGAAACCGTGAAACATTTATTCGTCGACTATATCGGTATACAGCTAAGTTTCAATCCTGATAGCCCTCCGAATACTCGCGAACAAATCCTGAAGCAATTAGAGGACTTATTGGGCAGTACCCGAAGTGAGTCAATCCAGCTGATCATAGAACTCGATAGCACTCCAACTACCGCCCAAATTGATAACTTTGGCAACTCGATGAAAGCCCGTGCTAACTTGCTCGCAAAATCGATACAGCAATTTCAAGATGCCGGAGTTAATTCTTCGTTATGGGTCTTCGATCCAAAAGGTATTGAATCCTCCACAGCAACACTCGCAGCTCAGGCGCATATAGATGGGCGCCAAAGTAGAGTGCTACTCTCCACATCAAATGATTTCTCAACTAGAAATGTTAATGACCTGACTGTAGACGAAAAACACATCACGCGCCTTGCAGCGCGAACCCTTGGTGTCGACGGCCTACTAATCGGTCCGGGTGCCTACTACCATCAGTTGGTCGATTTCAATAAAGGCAGTATCGGACGAGATGAAGCTATCCGATCCATAGCAAACCATCTGATAAATATGAGTGAATTATTTGAACGGTCACGAGCGGCTTCCACTGTTTTCTAAAAAACCTCTATAAAGCCGCGTGAAAAGAAACAGGGCACCAAGTGCACTAAATAAATTAACATCGACCGAGTCCCTAAAGATCGAATGTAAACAACACAAGGCTTTGGGACACACTAAAATGTGTATAAGCGCAGAGGTCCAAAGGCGTTTAGGAGTAGTTTTGCATGGGTAAAAAGTTAAAGTTGATCCTAGGGATAACAGGGTTAGTTATTTTAATACTGATAGTCCGTTCGGTCACATCAGGTGGTGAAGAAGAAGTTGTTGTGAAAGAAGAATTTCCCTTAGTCGAAATTTCATCTGCAAAACAAGTTTCTTCAGATAGTGAGTCCATTGAGGGGATAAGCATCGACTCCTACAGTGGTTCTGGTGATACAACGCTCAACGATGTAATCCTCGAAAGCGGGGTGCTAATCATACGTAGTGCACACGAAGGCTCTGAAGATTTCATAGTGAGTTTAGTTGGGAAAGAGGCTATCCAGGTTAGCTTCAACGAGACAGGGAATTTTACCGGTTCCGTAGCGCACTCGGTATATAAAGCTTCTGACTTCAGCGGTGATCCCGGTGAAGGAAAACAGGGCTTATCGGAAGAGAGCATATTTGAGTTACTTGAACCCGGCACAGTTTCAATTGAGGTTACCGCTGATGGACCATGGACCATCGATCTACTGCAGGGCGTTCCACCTGGGGGCAAGCAGCCACCCGTAGATTGGAAAAGTTCGGGCCAAGGCGTAATTAAATGGATCGAGTTCGAAAAAGGAAACTTCAAAATTAGCATGGAACACACGGGTGCAAAAATTTTCCAAGCTTATTTGCTGAAGTCCGACGGGAGCCATACTGAAATGATGGTGGATGTGGACATGGAGTCCAACCCCTCAGTTGTCGATGGCAGATGGTCTGGAGCTGAATTGATCAATTTCTCTCCCGATTATGTGTTTGGTGTAGAGCCAGGATTGTATGCCTTGGCCATCATCGCTGACGGTGAGTGGACCGTCACAATTCCAGCCACATCAACTCGAAAGTAGCACCGTCTCAAAAAGAATCTTGATCGTAACTAAGTACAGAGATTCGGTGCTATTTTCCAAGTATTGGCCTATTAGATCGGAAATAATATCCGGAGATTCTAGATGAAACTTGGAATGATTGGACTGGGGCGGATGGGTGGAAACATGGCAGAACGGCTGATCAGTAGCGGCCACCAAATAGTCGCATATGATCCGGACGATTCAATGGTCGCTGCTTTAACGGAAAAAGGAGCGTCAGCCGCACAATCACTTTCAGATGTTGTCAGTCAACTAGTTCCACCAAGAACTGTCTGGGTCATGATTCCCGCCGGTGACATTACAGAGAACACTTTAAACAACCTTATTGAAATTCTAGACATCGGCGACACATTGATTGATGGAGGAAACTCTAACTACAAACAATCAATTCGCCGTGCCGAACATGCACGTCAAAATGGTATCGATTTCCTAGATTCCGGAACCAGTGGGGGGATATGGGGATTAAGTAATGGATACTGCCTCACTATTGGAGGGAATCGACAAGCGTACGACCGTAACCGGCCCATTTTCCAGGCACTGGCACCTGATGATTCGAAAGGTGATCTATACGTCGGCCCAAGCGGATCTGGACACTACGTCAAAATGATACATAACGGTATCGAATATGGATTAATGCAAGCATATGCCGAGGGCTTTGAACTATTAACGGCAAAAACAGAATTCAATCTTGATATCGCTGCCATAGCCGAAAATTGGACCCGGGGGAGCGTGATACGGTCATGGCTGCTTGACCTTACAGCCACAGAATTAGGAAAAGACTCAAGTCTAGAGTCACTAAGTTCATACGTAGATGATTCCGGAGAAGGACGTTGGGCCGTGGAAACCTCAGTGGAGCTCGCCGTACCAGCACCAGTTATTTCAGCAGCACTACAGATGAGGTTCCGGTCAAGACAGGAAGACCCGTTGGGAGGGAAGATGCTCGCTGCAATGAGGAATGGCTTTGGCGGACACGCTGTGAAAAAATCGGACAGTTAACATGACGCATAACGATTATCCTGCACCACCTCATTATCCATTAATCAACACACAGTTGATGACAGCAAAAGAATTACGCGAAACCTTGGAAGATCTCTGGGAGTGGGTGCATGAGGCAGAAATGGCACCGGAGGACATCGCTCCACCTGATGAATTGATCTTTGAAGTGAGGCAGCAGATGGGGTCGATTATCTCAGAAAGAGTGGATCGTCATTCTGATGAACCAGGTCGTTCGGCGGAGTAAATCAGCCGAGCAACCGGTCATATAACACGGACTGACGCTCCCGTGCGTTTGCGTAAGCATCTACATGTTCAGGCCTAGGCTGATACGTATCGGCGATTTTAGCTGGGACGGTGTCTAATGTCTCCCAAATTCCCAAAGCATGTAACGCAAGTATGGCCGTCCCGCGACTAGTGTCCTGTTGTTCAGCAGATACTCCAACAGGTACGCCTAAAACATCAGACATTGTTTGCAGCCACCACGGAGAACTCTGGATCGCCCCCCCGCTGGCTATCATCTGATAATCAGTCTTGACACCGGGTAATAAAAGATCAGCTACCAGTGCAAAGCGATATGCAACCGACTCCAACAAAGCCTGGAGGATCTCTATCGGTTTAGTAGAAACGCGTATGCCCTCAAAAACACCAGACGCTGATGTCGACCATCCAGTCGCTCGTTCACCGGCTATAAAAGGTAAAACACTAATCCCATGGCCGGCAGGTTCAAGTTTGATCAACTCTTGATTTAAATCGGTTATAGAAGGCAAATTCAAATTATCAAGCGCCCATTGAATCACATTACCACCTTCAGAAAATGAGCCTCCTAAGAGAGTTCGGTTTGCCCCTAGGCGGTACGCCCAAAGACCTGTCGGCACTTCAGGAGTCGGATTTTCGCTCAGGACTCGCATTGCGCCCGTCGTTCCCACCGTTAATGCCACCTTTGTGTCATCAATGCATCCCGTTCCAACGTTCACTGCAGCTCCGTCTCCCACAGCAAGGAAAAATGGAATCTGTGCTAAAAACGGCCAACGTTTGGCGTATTCCGCAACTAACTCTGTCTCGTATTCATTCCATGGTGCCAGTTCTGGGAGACTAGTTGCATCTATACCTAGTCGACCCAGTAGCCCGTGATCCCAATCGAGATCGTGTCGATTGAGCAATCCGCTCCACGACGAAACGCAGTAGCTCGCCTTAATATTTTGTCGCCCAAACCAACGCGAATACATATACGTTGAAACATCTACATATCTATCGACATTAGCAGCAAGCTCCTTATTGGTTCGCCGCAACCAGCGAATTCGACCTGGGAGATATGAAGTATGCTGATTAGTACCTGTACGATCATAAATAATCGGAACGTTAAGTTCTTCTTTAAGTCGTTCAACGTCGTACGCAGATCGGGTGTCTGCGTACGTATAAACCGGAGTCAATGGGGTGCCTTCACCGTCCACCCCTAGCACGGTACTTGCCATACAATCGAATCCGACCCCAACAATTTCACCGGCGAGTATCCCGGCTTTTTCCAATACCAGGTCTATCGCGTTTTCAGTTGCTCTGAGAATCTGCCCAGCAGCTTCTTCAGATGTTCCGTCAGACGCGACTCGTTGTTTGTGTACAACCGACACCTCTGTGTCTTCGACACTGCGGGCCTGCGAATCAAAGAGCCCTGCCTTGACTGCTGAACTGCCAACATCTACCGCCAAAACATATGGTGGTTCATAACCAGCCACGTTGCCTCCTGACCTGTCGAAAAAACCGTTGCTAGCTGACCAGGTATTTCTCAACTAACGACTGATCGATCTCTATGCCCAGTCCCGGCTTATCAGTCACTTCAAAATAACCGTTGGTAGCACCATAGTTGATTGATGTAATAGCATTCTTGAAGTCGTTGGCATGGTGTGAATACTCCATGATCATAAAATTTGAGCAAGATGCTGAGTACTCGACAGTAGCCGCAACAGACAGTATTCCGCCGCCGCCCACATGGGGTGCCACAGGAATGTTGTAAGTATCGGCAATCGTACCTATTCGATGACCTTCTGTAATCCCAGTGCGAGCTATATCGTGCATCACAACGTCATATGCGCGCCTTTCGAAAGCCTCACGCATTTCATATCGGGTACGACTCCATTCCCCAATTGCGACAGCCATATCAAGTGCCTCACAAAGCGCGACGGCCCCAGGTATATCGTCCGGGATCAACGGTGACTCTAACCAAGTGAACTCAAGTTTCTCAAGATCTCTTCCAAGCTTAATAGCGCTTGTAACAGACTGCCGCATGTGAACATCGCACATCAGCATAATGCTAGGACCTACACGTTTACGAACGGCACGGGCGATTTCAGCAACACCCTCCGCATCCAAAAGCAGGTGTAACTTTAGTGCTTTATATCCGTAACCAACATGCTCTTCAGCCATATCTGCGACTTTTTCAGGATCGGTACCTCCGATACCTGCGTAAAGCAAGACTTTGTCTCTATAACGGCCTCCAGCCAATTTATGAACTGGCTTACCAGTCACTTTACCCACTATGTCCCAAAGTGCTATATCCGTGCCGGCAATAGCATCGACGTAGAAACCGGTCGGATGGCCACGTTCACGCATCGCTCCGTAATTACGTGTCCATATTGCCTCGATATCGAATGGATCTCGTCCTAGTATTAAGGGACGCACGAGATCCTCGACAATAACTTGAGTTGTACGAGGAGCCACAGGAGACTGTGCCTCGCCCCAACCGACAACTCCTGTATCGGTCTCAATTTTGATTACAGTTGTTTCATGGTGCTTAGAATAGATTGACGTAAACGCCTCTTCATCAACAAAATAATCACCAAAATCAATTACTGGAGGACGCTCTTTCCCTTCTTCTACATCATGCCCATGAGGGATTCGTATTGGAAAAGCGGTTATCTCTTTGATCTTCAAGTTACACACGCTGCTTTCTAATCGGACTTGCTGACAATAGGTATTTATTCCTCCTGCATCTTAGCTGGAATCATCATCTCAAAGAATTCTATGTATTGATCTTCAATAAGCTCACGAACATTTGCTCCAATTTGGAGAGCTTCTTTGGGGAGATCCAAACCTTCCCTCATAGGGGATTCAATTGTTTCATCAGTCCACTCCATATACACTCGATTGTTGAGCCCGGGAACTGTGCCACCATTGAAGTACACAAGCACTTTAGAGCGTTGCCCAGCCGCTGTATAAATATCACCTTGTCGCTGTACAAGGGTCGCTACCTTGCGGGCCAACCCGGGCTTAACTTCATATACACGTCTGATCAGATACATCGCTTTTTCCTTTATCAAAACTGGCACAGAGCCAAGTAGGCGGCTACAAATAAGGTGCTCACCATAAATTACCGCAGACCAAACCGCATTAAAGTACAACTTGAAACTCCGCTTATTAGGGGTATTTTAAATTCACCTAGGACCTATTGGCCTATAACATCATGATTTTGAGTACGGAGTAATGGATGAAGATTGGTGTCTTGCAGGAGTCCGATTCCAATGAGCGCCGCGTAGCGCTTGTTCCGGAGACGGTCGAACGACTAGTTAAAGCAGGCCACGAGGTCTTCATTGAAAACAGTGCCGGCCTTGCTGCAGGATTTCCTGACCAAGCGTATGCAAATACGGGTGCGAAAACAGTAGTGGCAGTCGAAGTTAGCAAATCGATTGATATTCTCGTTCATGTCCAACCGCCGACAGTCGACGAAATAAAAGCGCTAAAAATCGGGTGCCTGATAGTGAGTATGTTCAACGCCCGCAACGATGCATCAAATATGTCAATTCTTGCATCAGCGGGCGTCACTGCTATCGCAATGGAATTAGTTCCGCGCATTGCTCGAGCGCAGCGAATGGACGCCCTATCATCACAAGCATCAATATCGGGCTACAAAGCCGCTCTCCTTGCTGCGAATGCGTTAGGTAAATATTTACCTATGATGATGACGGCAGCAGGAACAATCCCTCCAGCAAAAATCTTAGTTCTGGGCGCCGGCGTTGCAGGGCTGCAAGCAATAGCCACAGCGCGTCGTCTAGGCGCAATTGTCGAAGCTTTTGACGTACGAGCTGCAGCTGGCGAACAGGTCGAAAGCCTTGGCGCGAAATTTATCCACCCACCAAAATCTGAAGATGCTGAGGGATCTGGGGGTTATGCAAGGGAGCAGACCGAAGATGAGCGACATCTTCAACGTTTATTCATCAAAGAACATCTTGCCGACGTAGATGCGCTGATCACAACTGCTGCAATCCCTGGGCGGCCTGCACCGATATTAATCACAACAGAAATGATCGAGGCCATGCGGCCGGGTAGTGTCGTGATCGACCTTGCTGCCGAATCTGGAGGAAACGTCGAAGGTACAACACCGGGAGAGATAATTAATATGAACGGCGTATCTATCCACGGACCAATAAACGTGCCAAGCTCAATGCCATTTCATTCAAGCCAACTCTATTCGAGGAATGTTATGGCCTTGCTGGATTTGATCATCGACAAAAAAGATAGAAGGCTGAATTTAAACTTAAAAGATGACGTCATAGATGCGACCTGCGTCGTGCATCATGGCGAAGTTCGACATAAATTCAACTCATGAAATTTTGCCGGCTATTGACTCAATCTAAGGCAGTAAAATCCTGAAGTGAGATGAAGGGAGTTTCGGATTAATGTTTGATCTTCAAACGCTGATAGTAGCGTTAACTGTATTTGTACTTGCAATTTTCATCGGTTACGAAGTAATTACTAAGGTTCCACCAACGCTGCATACACCATTGATGTCCGGATCTAACGCTATATCTGGCATCGTGATCGTGGGAGCTCTATTAGTTGCCAGTAAAGCGGACGGATTGATTAGTCAAATACTGGGAGCAATCGCGGTCGGCTTGGCAATGATCAACGTTGTAGGCGGGTTCATGGTCACTGACCGAATGTTGAAAATGTTCAAACGATCTGACGGAAAAGAGTCATGAGCACGGAGGCACTATTCGATTTAAACGCCGCGGGAATCGCCTATATAGTCTCGGCGATTCTTTTCATCCTAGGGCTGAAGCGTCTTGGTTCCCCCGCCACAGCCCGCACCGGGAACAGACTATCCGCACTTGCAATGTTATTGGCGGTGCTCGCAACCGTTTTTAGCAATGACATTGCATCATGGGAGTGGATTCTAGTTGGTGTAATCACAGGTTCTGGTATTGGTGCCTACTCCGCCAGAAAAGTCCAAATGACTTCCATGCCACAACTCGTGGCAATTTTCAATGGTTTAGGCGGAGCAACTTCCGCTGTTGTGGCAGCTGGAGAATTGATACGCCTGATAGATCTCGACGAATTAATACCACAAGATGTTTCGATAACAATCATGGCGAGCGTCATAGTAGGTGGTGCAACTCTGACTGGCAGTCTGATTGCATACGGAAAGCTCCAGGGTGTTGTGCCCACTAGACCATTGTTACTACCAATTCGAAACGCCATAAATATTTTCTTACTACTTGGCATGATCGCCTCAATAGCATGGTTCGTGATAGACCCCTCAATCAACGCATTTTTAACCGCAGCGATAATAGCTGTAGTCTTAGGGATTCTCATAGTAATTCCAATTGGCGGAGCAGACATGCCAGTGGTTATAGCTTTGCTGAACTCCTATTCAGGCATTGCTGGAGCTGCCACAGGATTTGTTCTTGGAAACGACATCCTGATAATCGCAGGTTCGCTTGTTGGAGCATCAGGACTGATTCTGACAAGAATTATGACCAAAGCAATGAACAGATCACTCATAAATGTAATGCTCGGAGGATTCGGCGTTGATGACAGTACTATGGGAACAGCTGGAAATGACGAGCGCCCGGTAACATCCATATTGCCTGAGGACGCTGCGCTGATATTGGGCTATGCCCAATCAGTAATTTTCGTGCCGGGTTATGGGCTAGCAGTGGCACAAGCACAACACCAAGTAAGAGAACTAGCTGACCTGCTTAAAATCAAAGGAATAACCGTTAAATATGCCATCCACCCTGTTGCAGGGCGCATGCCTGGTCATATGAACGTTCTTCTTGCAGAAGCAAATGTTCCTTATGATGAATTAAAGGATCTAGACGAAATCAATGGTGAGTTTCGTAGTACAGACGTCGCTGTAGTCATCGGTGCCAATGACGTCACTAATCCATCTGCTCGTAACGACAAATCAAGCCCTATCTACGGGATGCCAATATTAAATGTTGACCAGGCTCAATCTGTGATCATGATGAAACGTTCCATGTCATCAGGTTTCGCAGGAGTCCAGAACGAACTTTTTTTTCTGGAAAAAACTCAAATGCTTTTCGGCGATGCCAAAACTTCTGTAGAGAAGATCGTCGGCGAAATCAAAGACCTGTAGGCAAACCGAATAAGATCTGAATAAAAAATCTGTTGGCGTATTCTAGAGCGCGTGCGTTAAAACGCTCCATGCAGATTATCAGGCGGAGTGCGAAACTCTTTATTCCACAATCCCTCTACCTGGTACCTCGGTTTCCAGCCCAAGACCCGCTTAATTTTTTCGTTGTTGAATTTTCCATGCGGCAAGTCCGGAAAAACAAAAAATGTCTCACAGCGAGTAGCCAAACGATTTTCTGGAACTTCCACAGCAGCCTGCACTGCCGTGCCACAATCGGGCCACGCCGTACTGTAGGGAATCATATCTTGGTGATACTGAGGTCCTCCTGGCTCCATGCCACTAAGATCCCAAGAATGCTTCATGTTGTAATACAAAAGAGTTATCACCTGTATACCGTGGCGCTGACTAAACACTCGGCACACTTCCTGACCTAGAGCCTTGGTGTGAGCGTACAGACGTGTCCCTGCGGCAGGTGGCATATCAGGATTCAAATCAAAATCCCAATTCTCATACTGCTCCCCAGCCATTTGGTAGTGAGGCCCAGAGTTGATTACACGTTTGATACCGTGTTCCCTAGCAGCAACCATCATGGCGTAATTACCCATCGTGTTCACATCAAACGCAACCTGTCTATGTGGTCTCAAAACAGACAAATTGACAATCACATCCATGTCCTCAGCAGCTTTGACCACACCATCGACATCAGCTACGGAAAGTTGAAGATAATCACCCTTATAGTCGGGATGACGTTCATTGATATCTGTCAGCAATATTTCATGCCGGTCTTTTATTGCACGAACCGCCCATGGACCAAGCATTCCATTTCCACCAAGTATAAGAATTTTCACTGCGCTAACCTATCCGATAAGTTTGGAAATAATTTTGCCGCTGTATTAGTAATAAACCGCTGATGTTTTACTGGTGATTGCACATGCACATCCTGCCAGGGGCCGAGTTGTTCACTGAGTAAAGACTCAGCTACGGTAGCAGCTATCAAATCATGTGTAATAACGGCCGTATGAGAAGAACCCGGCAAGGCAGTTTCCAGAAATGGCCACCCAAATCTGAGATTAACCACATCAATAAGCTGATCTCTGGCGAATTCTTTACAAACTGCTTCAGTCATATGCGCTCCTAAAATGGCGACATTCTCGGCAGATGGATCGGTACGCCAACGCTCAGTGACTACAAGATTTTCTTCATGGTTTTCGTATAAGCGCAGGGTGCTGATGTTGATAAATCTCGATACGCTAGCACCAGCTGCAGCATAGAGAAGGTTATAAGCACACCGCGTGTGATAATCCATCAAATGGGTATCTGTGCCAGTCTGCCCCTCGAAACCAACATTGATAATCGCGTCAACACCCGAAACCAGATCATCAGTCAAAGACCCGTGGTCAAGATCATTAGCAATCATCGCACCGTCTGCATTGTGCGAAAGATCGGTCAGGCGAATCACATGCTTATCAGCAAGTGAGTCAGCTATCACACCGGCTGTCGCTGACGCTGCCGAAGTTATCAGAATGTGCAATATTCAACTCCTCCGAAAATTAAAATGTCCCGCGGCTCAAGAGGTTCGATTTTCCCTAGGCACTAGATACTAACCCTGAAAAGACACCGAAGTGTGAGACGACGGCCCTCATTATTGAAAATGAACTGTACTGACAATCGAATAACTCATGAAGCCAGTGCCAGGCAAAAGAGTTTATCGCTCCTGTCGGTTCCAACCATAATATTTGGTACGCTAATCACAACGTTTTTGGAGACACAATCATTGAACATTCCGATAGCACAACATCTACACAAACAACTGCTAAAACTCGTATTACTGGTACTTTTGCTTTTTACTGTCAGCGCCTGCGCATCAGCTACAACCGAAGAAGAAAACTTCCCGCAGATAAGTGATACCGGGCAAGTCTTCACAATAGATGACCTGCTGGGTACAACCTTTAAAGAATCGAGTAATTATTCAACTGACGGCCTCCCAGGTTCTTCAGACGTCAGCTATGGATTCTTGCGGATACCAGGTGGTGATCCGTACGAGTATGAAGTACGGTTTTACAAATCACACCAGGAGGCAGTCGATCTCGGCACACCGCTAGCCATCGAAGGCTCTGGCGAAACGGCTATTTTGAGCAAAAGCGATTCCACCTACAAGGAAGGAGTAAAAAATCGACGGATGGCCTGTGGCAGTGGAGTCGGTGGTGGTGCTCGAAGTGGAATCTGTTCGAAATTCGGAAGTTACGCTATCTTCGGCAATGTCTTGATGCTCTGTGAGGGTGCAGATAAAACCCAGTCTGTCGAACGATGCGGATTACTGGCAACCGAATTGATGACAAATGAGTAATGCAAAGGCGATTTTTGTTAGCTTTTTTTTATTGCCAGGCTTATTTCCCATCTCGATCATTTTAGGATGCACTTCAAATTCTGAAGGTGCCGAATTGAAATCGGCGGTTACAAAAATTGAAAACATCGATAAAGTCCTAACAATAGAAGACTTAGAAAACGCCGGCTGGAAGCGGGGAAAAACATATGACGTGGACGGCCTCACAGGGGCCGAAGCTGCTTATCTTGGATTCTGGACCCCACCCGGTTTAAACAGCTTAAATTATGAAATACGCGTCTATCCAGACCACAAGTCAGCAGTCGAACAAGGTACACCGTTCGCTGAAGATGCCTCAGGAGCAAACGCATCACTTAGCTCAAACAATGCACTATGGAGTGAAGGCGTACGTGATAGGAGAATGATCGTCGGAGGGGGATCTCGAGGAAGCCAAAACCCTCGGTACGGGGATTATTTGATTTTCGGCAATTTGGTAATACTTTGCGAAGGAAGAAATCCGGAACACGCACTTGAGCAATGTGCCCCTTTGATCTCACTGTTACGCGAGAACGGTCCATAATGACAGTATCGGAATATTACGAGATGACTAGCGAGCTATAAAAAGGTATATTTGACGCACCTACCGCACGTTAAATTTTTCAATACTCGATTTCGGTGGGTTTCGCGCTTATAACGGGGAGCTTCTTATGAAACAGAGAAAGAGTGGCACGTTCCAGTTGCCGTTCCTGCTGTTTGCGGTAATAGTGTTAGCAGTTGCTGCGATCGCATGTGGCGGTGGTGGAGATGGAGAGGTTTCAGAATCTCAAGGACCTATCGCAAAAATCGATGATACGGACCGCATCTACACTGCAGACGACATCAAAAACGCGACCAACTTCAAACTGGATGACGACTACGATATCGAAGGCCTAGACGACGCCATCGCTGCAATCTATGGCTTTTACGGTCCTGACCCGTACTCAAGACTTGAGTACGAGGTACGCTTCTACGCGGACCACGCGACAGCCATGAGCACCGGAATAGACTTCGCTGATGAAGCCACAGGAGCTAATGCTGTCATTCTCAAAGATATTCAACGCTGGGACGAAGGACTTAAAGATCGCAGACAATGCGCGGGGAACGGTGGTCATCATTCTGGCAAATGTGACAATCCAAAGTACTTTGACTACGTGGTTGTTGGCAACATGATCATGCTGTGCCAAGGGAAAGACACTATCGCATCGCACCAGGCATGTGCTGACTTAATGTCAGTGGTGCAATAGGTAATGTCGAACCAATCCGTTTTCAATCTACCGATTACAACGCTTTTAATCGGAGTTGTTTTAGCCCTGATCATTACACTAACTTCCGCATGTGGCGGCGGTTCCGAAAGTCAGGCTAATTCATCCATTCAACGGGTGCTTGCGGGTGATCGTACCTACACGATCGAGGACATAGAAGGCATAAAACCCTCCGGAGTCAAGATCGTCAAAAAATACGATATTGATGAACTTCCGGGTGCATCTGATGCCAGAAATGTTATCTACAACAAACTTGACTATGAAGTCCGCTTCTACACCACTCATGAGGATGCGATTGAACAAGGGACACTCTATGCAGACTCGATAACTGGTGAGGATGCGGTAGTGATCGGTGATGAAGTCCTGTGGGAAGAGGGTGAAAAAGACCGCAGGAAATGCAGTAGGGCAGCCGGCACCCCTCATTCAGGCTGTTCATATTCCGCCCGGTATCTTGAATACGTCATTCGCGGAAACATGATTCTTTTTTGCGAAGGAGATGAGTCTTCCCAGGCTTTTGAAAATTGCAACAACTTACTAGCTCTCTTAGAACCTGCGTAACACCATCAAATAAACGTCATTAACCAAAAAGCCCGGCCAGTAATAGGCCGGGCTTTTTGGTTAATGACGTTTTAGTTCAATGATTCAATCAACGCCTCACACGTGGCAAGTTGACGCTCACACAGCATAACTGTATTCCCGACCACAGCATATGCAGGATATAAGTTGACCACAGGTATCAAAAAATCACGTTGCCCAGCTTTTTTGGCGATCACCTCTTCAGCTGGTTCAACACCAAATTCTAGAGCCGAGGCATGGGAATCATAAAAGCGAACCTCAATATCTTTTTGCTGAAAAAAGCCATACCAAATATCATTTGCGCCTGGAACCTGATCCACCTCAAACTGCTTGTTCTTCTTATAACCAACAGCTACAAGATCATCAATGGTGTACATGGCACCCGGTCGAGTTATGAGCCGCAGGCCCTCTTCATCAACCGACTCAGCATCGACAGATGGTTCTTGTTCCGAGCTACATCCAAAAGATAAAAGTAGCGCACTGGACAACGCTACAAATAAAAACAATTGAGAAAAACGTACATTCCAAAGACCACCTGACCACGATTGTGAATCAAATGATGTTCTCAGTTTTATTACAAATTGATGCATGAATTGAAGGATAACCTAATGCACCATTTCAAAGTTGCCGTTAACTAGGAGTGCCCCGCCAATATGGCGGGGCACTCCGTTCGCGTCATTTATCTCAAGTAGCAAAAACTACTAGAGTCTCGCTACTTAGCCGTAAGTGCATGCAGAACCATACCCCACGTGAGGTGCCAAGAGGCCTCGTTCACGTAACCGTCGGTCTGTCCACCTAGAGGCCAATTTGTCCAGCGCTTCTCACTCATGACGATACGGTGGTAGAACTCGAGGACTGGAACGTCCGGAAGTTCTACGATCCAGATTTCCATGGCTTCATGCCACAGTTCCTGCATCTTGTCGAGGTCGTCAGGGTGAGTCTTCGCTACTTCGTCAGTAAGCTCGTCCCACCGCTCGTTTTCCCAGTGGTAGAAGTTAACCTGGTGACCACCAGGAATGTTTACTGATGCTGACTGGTAAAGCTTCATTGTGAAGTAAGGGTCACGGACCGATCCGCCGTGTCCGAACATCAGACATTCAAAGTTACCTTCAGCCATTCGTGAAGAAGCATCGGGCGGCTGTGAGTAGGAGGCATTTATGCCTTGACGTCGCAGCTGTTCAGCAGTGATAGGACCGAGGTCCACCCACGGGCTGAATCCGATGATTTCACAGTTGATGCCATTACCCTGGGCGTCTACCCAATTGCCATCGCCGTCCTTGGAGAAACCTGCACCTTCAAGCAAACCGTTGGCTTTTTCAACGTTGAACTCGGTGGTGTCGTGTACTGCAAGTATGTCGGCTACGGAATCAAAGTACTTCTTCAATGGTGGGTAGCCAGGCATAGTCAGCGGGTTGAATGCTGCTGCACCGTCATAGGCCACGTCACTCAGTTCCTGCCTGTCGAGGAAGTAACTGAATGCCCATCGTACGTCTTTGTTGTCGTAAGGGCCGAACTTACCTGAGTTGTTGAATCCAATGGATACGGGCCACCAGTCAACATAGCCGTAAGGGCTTTCTGTACCGGTGTGTGTCACAAGGTCTGAGTTCTTACCTAGAGTCTCAACGATAACAGCAGGTGTCGTCATTGCTGAGTAGTCGACGGTGTCAGAAATCAAAGCCTGGGCTCTGACTGTCTGGTCAGGAGTCGGCAGATAGACCACACGTGCTGGTCCGGGCATCTTGCCGAACTGACCGAGGTCAGCCACGCCATCGCCCCACCACGAGTCGCGGCGGTCGATGATCTTCTGTTCTGGTGTTCCAGATGTAACCTGCCATGGACCTGTTGTCAGAGGGAAACCTTTTGAGGGGTCGTAGTCCTTGAAAGTGGTCCAGTCTCTACCGTTGTAGTGGTGCTCAGGCACCATGTATACACCGATGTCGAACTTGTATGTCAGGAGGAACATGAATCGTGGGTCTGGTCGATCGAGTATCACCTTGACGGTGTGACTGTCGACTTTCTCTGCACGGTTCATGGCGTTGTCAATGTCTGTACCCCATCGAACCTCTTCCTTGAGGTCCTTGAGAGTGTTCAACGTGTAAACAACGTCGTCTGCGTTGAACTCTTCACCATCAGACCAGTTAATTCCGGTCCTCAGGTTCATAGTCAACTCTGTATAGTCGCCGTTCCAGTCCCAGCTTTCAGCCAGCCACGGGATCGTCTTTGAGTCGAATGCACTAAAGAATGCAAGAGGCTCGAAGATGATGTTTGGACCGGATTGGTGGTTTGCACCAATCGCATAAGGATTCCAAAGCTCATGGTCAACGAAACGACCTTCAGCACCACCGAGGTAGGCCATGAGAGTGTCGTCCCTGGAGACTTCCTCTACTGCCAAAGCTTTGGGGGCTTCCTCTGCTGGTTTAGCCGTGGGTTCGGGAGCGGCTGCCGGTGCCTTAGCGGCCGGCGCTGCTGATTCTGCTGGAGCATCATCATCATCACCACCACAAGCGATCGCAGCTACAAGAGCAAACGACAGCATGGCGAGGAAGAGAATTCTCCAACTCTTAGTAAAAGTCAATATGACCTCCGAATAAATGTCAGACGCGAATTACGATGAGTTCCCACGCGGGAACTGCATGTTTGAGGGTTTTTTATATCCGAATTCGTCCATTCAGTCAATATAAAAACGTTCAGCGCGGAGGTTAATATCTGCCCTGTTCAGTAGGTGCAAGTCGAAGCGGCACATCCGTAAACGTGTATTAACTACAGTCTCACATCTCGCCAAAAGTCTTGAGCCCAGGTTGAGATTAGAACTAAATATCCAAAAAAATGAACAAGAGTCAAAGTCACAAGTCGTCCATTCACAGCCAAAAAAGTTCCCCCCGGTCTAAATACCATAGCCACAAGCGCTAACAATTGTTATCTTTGGACCCCAGCCAAATACTATGAGCGTTATCAAAACTAATTATTGTTGAATTGAGTTTGTGCCCGTGACAGAGCAATCAGAGGTCGCTGAAAACTCTTCACCATCGAAACTAACTTCCTTAGCAAGGTCGTCGCTCCAAATCCTCAAAGGGATTTTGGGCCATTTCGTAGTGAAGCGATTCCTATTTTTTCTTTTCGTCGTATGGATAGCGGCAACGGTGATTTTCATAATCCCCCGCCTATCAGGACAGGATCCCGTAAAGGAAAAACTGCTCCTCGAAGCTCAACGTGGCGGAGCAATGCAAACGGGTCTTGACGAAATGGCGAAGAGCTATCAAAAGAGGTTCGGTCTAGATCAACCGCTTTGGACTCAGTACGTCAACTACATATCTGACCTGTCGAGACTCAATCTTGGCGTATCAATCGCCTTTTTCCCTAGAACGGTCAATGACATCGTTTTCGAGTCTTTAATGTGGACCTTGGGATTAATGGGGACGGTCACAATTTTGGCGTTTTTGCTAGGGACCCTAGCCGGAGCTTTTTTGGGGTGGCCCAGACGTCCTGGGTGGCTTCAGTACGTGTTTATGCCGCTGCTTACGCTGTCCGCTATACCACAATATCTTTTGGCGATGATCTTAATCTTTACCATAGCGTTCAAACTAGGATGGCTACCATTATTCGGAGGTTATTCTCCCGCTACCCTTCCAAACTTAAGCTGGGATTTCATCGTAGATGTGGTCCGGCATGCAATCCTACCTGCTTTCGCCATCATCTTTTCAGCGATTGGATTCTGGGCAATCGGAATGAGAGGTATGATGATCAACACCCAGGGCGAGGACTACATGATTCAGGCGGATGCCAAAGGACTGAAGGGTTCCCGTATTTTCATGAGATACGCAGTTCGTAATGCCCTACTTCCGCAAGTAACCGGTCTCGCCCTCGTCTTGGGGACCATCGTCACCGGTCAGGTCCTTGTGGAGAGAGTGTTCTCCTACCCCGGAATCGGAGACATCCTGTTCCAAGCGATCCGCCTTTCCGACTTTTTCGTAATTCGCGGCATCGTAATCGTAATAATTCTAGGAATAGCGGGAGCAACCTTCCTGCTCGACGTTTTATACCCGTTGCTCGATCCTAGGATCAAAGTGAGGAACTCTTAAATGACTAACTCAGTCACCTCACCAACCCCAACGAATAAAGGCGCCAGCGGAGGCTGGAATCAATTTAATCAAGAACGCGTAGTTCCTATCAAGAAGTACGCTGGGCGTAATCCATCCCTGATCGTGGGAGTAGTTTTGCTATTCGGCATGTTGCTTCTGGTCGGAATCGGGCATCTGATTTGGGATACGGAAATGTTCAGGCCACTTTCCACTCCAACCAGACTGCCACCTACAGGAGAACACCCGTTTGGAACAGATACTCAAGGCCGCGATCTACTTGCGATCGCAATTCTCGGGACACCTCTAACACTCCGTATAGGTTTAATCGCAGGAATCGTAGCGATCGGCCTCGGGACTGTGGCCGCCTTCCTATCTGCCTATTATCGAGGTGTAATAGACGGTGCTATTCGATCGGTTGTGGATGTAGGCTTGGCAATGCCAGCTCTGTTGATACTAATTCTTGTTCGGATCAACGTCGGACGGGAACTCTCGACAGATGAGATGGGAATTGCGATCGGACTAACAAGCTGGGTATTTCCCGCACGAACCATTCGATCACAGGTACTTGTAATGAGAGAGCAAGCTTACGTCGAACTATCTCGCCTATCTGGAACCAGCGGTATGGGAATTATCTTCAAAGAGATGATGCCTAACTTGATACCGTACATAACGGCAAGCCTTGTAGCATCGGTAGCTGGGGCAATTCTTGCTTCGATCGGGCTAGAAGCCATCGGGCTCGGCAATTTGAGTGACCCGACTTTGGGTATGACGATATATTGGAACATTCAGTTCTCGTCAATCACGCTCGGAATGTGGTGGTGGTGGGTCCCACCTTTGGTAGCAATTGTAATCGTATTCGTGAGCCTGTTCTTGATTTCATCAGGACTGGATGAATGGTCCAACCCACGATTGAGGAAACGCGTTTGAGCACAGAACAAGCAATCCAAACTTATAGAAAGGGTGCTCGGATTACTGATGCTGATGCCCTCGTCGTAGAGGATCTATCGGTTTACTACGAAACCGATAGTGGAACCGTGAAAGCCTGTGATGACGTCACGTTCACTCTTAAACAGGGTGAACGGTTTGCACTGGTCGGTGAATCAGGATCGGGCAAGACAACCCTAGCTATGGCTCTAATGCGGTTAACCAGGCCACCAGGACACATAGCAAAGGGAAGCGTCATGCTCAATGGGCGTGACATCACAAAACTCCCGGATGACGAGATGCGTAAAACACGCCTTTCTGAGTTAGCACTCGTTCCGCAGGGAGCAATGAATTCCCTGAACCCGGTAATGAGGATCGAACGACAGATTACCGATGGGATTATCGACCACCTCGAGGATGGTGATCCGACACCTACCAAGGCAGATTTGCAGGAAACGGTACGCGATCTACTTACCCGCGTTGGCCTAAGACCATCTGTAGGTCGATTATTCCCACATGAACTATCTGGCGGAATGAAGCAACGTGTAGCGATGGCAATTGGCATTTCATTACGTCCTAAGCTAATAATCGCCGATGAGCCTACCTCGGCTCTTGATGTCGTCGTACAACGTCAGATCATGCAAACGTTGGGCCGATTACAAGAGGGCTTGGATGCCTCAATTATGCTTGTAGGTCACGATATGGGGTTAGTCGCACAGTTTGCTGACACAATCGGCGTTATGTACGCGGGCAAACTCGTCGAAATAGGTCCGGTCGAAGAAGTCTTTAGCGACCCTAAACACCCTTACACAAAACTTCTAATTGGTAGTTTGCCATCACTTCAGGAAAAACGAGAATTCCTGGGAATTCCTGGCCTGCCCCCCCAATTGATATTTCTTCCAGAAGGGTGTGCATTTGAAGATCGATGCCCATCTCGTTTCGAGAAATGTCAGGCCGCAATCCCTGATCTGATCAACCTTGGAGGCCGTAGAGAAGTGGCTTGCCATCTATATGAGGAAGAGGCGAAGTCATGAGTGCATTTCTGGAGTTAGACCATGTAACCAAAACCTTCGGAAGCGAAGGTTTGTTCGGCGGTGGCTCCGTAACAGTCGCTGTTGACGACGTTTCACTGACAATTGATGAAGATGAATCTTCCATTACCACTGTAGCCGGCGAAAGTGGGAGCGGTAAAACCACTCTGGCTAGACTTCTTCTGGGTAGTCACGTACCCAACGCAGGCAAAATGCTTTATCGTGGCAAGGACTTCACACGGCTCACTCGCCGCGAACGCCGAAATTTCCGACGTGAAATTCAACCGATATTTCAAGATCCATTTGAGTCTTACAACCCGTTTTACAAAGTCGACCACGTGTTAGACGAACCAATTAAAAATTTCAGACTTGCTTCTTCCGGATCTGAGAAACAACAGATGATAGAAGATGCCCTTGAAATGGTCGGGCTGGTGCCAGAAGAAACTCTCGGCCGATTTCCCCATCAATTGAGTGGAGGTCAGCGCCAGCGTGTAATGGTAGCTCGTGCTCTGCTATTGAAACCTAGAGTAATTCTGGCTGACGAGCCAGTTTCCATGGTAGACGCATCACTCAGGGCAACGATCCTTGATTCGATTCGAAGACTCAATCGAGATCTGGGTATTTCTGTTATTTACATCACACACGATCTGACAACTGCTTACCAGATCAGCGATAACATAATGGTGATGTACAGAGGGACAGTTGTGGAAGCGGGGACCGTTGATGCAGTGATTCCTTCCCCCCAACACCCGTATACAAAACTCTTGATCGAATCGATCCCACAACCTGACCCTAAAAACAGGTGGGGTTCGGAACCGCCGCAACAAAACTGGGACACGTCTGACTTGCAGATCGCTGGCTGTAGGTTTGCGGATCGATGCCCTGCCGTTATGGATCGGTGCCACGACACAAAACCTGCGCAATACCTAATAAATGACCATCAACTCACGGCATGCCTCTTACACGAAGAGAATGGTGAAATGAGCGACACAGACATCACCACCACTTTCCAGACTGAAAAAGAGACTATTAAGGCCATCCCCGCTAACTCATAAGTTCTGATAACCAAAATCACAAACTCCGAAATCGCAGCGACTTCGGAGTTTGTATTTAAACCTCATAACCAGTCTTGAACAGACAGAGTTAATGTTGTCGGGCCACATGGGAATCAGCGCTGTCATGATGATGGCACAGCGAAATCAGTTACAAACTCAGGTTTTCCCTGAATGTCCAGTTTAACCCGATAAAGGTCACCACCGCGATAAGTACTCATATCGAACCCTTCGGGCTCCCAGCCCGTCTTCTGAGGATCGCCGGTCCCAAAACTGGCAGTCGTAACATAAAGCTCGTTCAGGTCCTTACCACCAAACATTGCCGACGACGTTTGGGCAGCAGGAATCTCTACACGACGTTCTTCCTTGCCGTCGGGATCGAATCGCACCACCATCCCTCCGTACCATATCGCTGACCAAACAAATCCCTCCGAATCAACGGTCATACCATCTGGAATACCCCAGTTATCAGGAATCGTAGTAAACACTTGTCTATTTGTGATGCTGCCGGTCGTCGGATTGTGATCCCATTTATAAATCTCGTGTTTGGGTGAGTCAGTAGAGTAAAAGGTCTTTAAATCTGGGGAAAATCCCATCCCATTGCAGAGGTCCAATCCGTCATCAATTATTTCCGCCGAACCGTCAGGCTTAAATCTGAACAAGGTGCATGAGTCCAAGTGCCCACTTCCACCATAAAGGCTCCCGTCTGGGCCGACACTGATGTCGTTTAATTTAATGGGACGACCGTCAACATCTCCGTGATGCAACCAATGGAAATCATCGTCAGAATTCCATAATTGAACTCCCTCCCATGTTCCGACAGCAAGTCCGCCACCCTTGTTGCGAGTAACACCCGCAACGTTATAGCCCTGGTGAAGTAATTTGTTCTCTCGGGTAACGGGGTCGTAATTCCAGAACTTACCTCCCTGAATATCAATCCAGTAAAGTGTCTGAGATTCCACATCCCAAACAGGTCCCTCGCCGACCATTGCATTCTCGGCCGCGAGTTTCTCTACGTTTTCTGCCATCGATAGCTCCTGTTACTAGTACAAATACGTTCAGAATCGAATCCCTGTTTCAATCACTTATCCCCTTACAGTAACAAATGTCACCCAAGCAATGGCGATACTTGGTAAATTAGCCTCGCGCAAAACGCTTAATATCGGGTATATTTTCGCTGCAACACTATTTCTTTTTCAGAAAATTAGGATCCTGTCATGACATCTGACGTTTACTTCATGGACGCACGGAGCGACTCGGCCGACACAAGCTTAATTGCAAAAACAGTAACTGTTTTCGACGCTGCGGGACTAGACGAACTAGTTGAACCTGGAGATGTAGTCGCAATAAAGCTTCATTGCGGAGAATGGAATTCTAGTGCCTACCTGCGACCGGTTTATGCCCGAGCGATTGCTGATCGAGTGAAAGAACTTGGCGGACGACCGTTCGTATGTGACACAACTACTCTGACTTATAGTCCATTTTCGACTCGCGCAACAGAGCTTGATCTCTTGCAAACTGCGGAGAGAAACGGCTTTTCATCTGCCGTCCTTGGCTGTCCATTCATCGCCGCTGATGGTTACGTAGGTACCAGCGATTACCGAGTTGATATCCCAGAAGGTTACCTACTCAAAGAGGCGTACGTAGCACAGGCAATCGCTGCAGCAGACGTTCTCATCGCTCTGACACACTTTAAGGGTCACGGCATGGGTGTTATCGGTGGGGCGTTAAAGAATCTAGGAATCGGAGCACAATCGAAACGGGGTAAGTTCAACGTCCACATGGGCGGTCATCCAAAGTACGGAGTAGGGGCCGTTGTAGAGTTCGATGAAAAATTCGTTGTGGACAAAGAAAAAGATGTCGAGTGGGAGTTGATCGAGGAAGCCTGTCCGATTGGACTCTTCGAGATACAAGAGGACAACACAATAGCCTGGGATCGAGACAAATGTATGACTTGTCTCGGCTGTCTGGGTGTAATGAATCCTCGCGGCATTTTCCAGCCAAACCAGATGCTATTTGATGCTACGGATATTGCTATCGGAGATGCAGCACTGGGAGTAGTGAAAACGGTACCGAAAGTAGGGTTCGTTACGCTCGCTATCGATGTGTCTCCCAAATGTGACTGTGCAGGTTTCTCAGATATGCCGATCGTTCCGAATCTCGGAGTTTTCGCAAGTAAAGATCCAGTCGCAATCGACCAAGCCTGTGTAGACGCAGTTACCGATTCCCCGGGGATCCCAGGATCCCTCAGTGACGAGATGGGTGTAGGAGACGCCGGTGAGCGAAAATTCGATCTGGCTGGAGCGGCCATAGAAGGGCTCTCCGAGCAGACAACAATAAACACTGCAGTGGTCAACGGTCTAGGCAGCAGAAACTACGAATTGCATCACGTAGAACCCGTTGGCAGAGAAAAATTCAGGTTCCCTTACGATGAACGGCCAACCCGTCAGCGATTTGCACGAATGTTTGAAAAATTCCAACCTTTCCCATTCGACCGCCACGACGGCCATGGCTTCGATAGACTGCCTGAGGTAGATATTGAGGCAGTCAAACCACACGACGGGCCGACCGTTGGGACTCATTCACATGCTCCCTACCACGGCGATGGAACTAGTCACGGGCCGAACGGTCACAGCGCCCCAGAGAATCAATGGCATCCTGGAGAAGAGGGTACGCGTTCGCATTCAACGACGCACGAGCACTGAGAATCAACATTTAGGACAACACGACCGCATCAGGAGATTTTTTGAAAATGGCAAGAGCGCAGGATATGCTCGACGAAGCGATAACACTCATTACAGATGCAGGACAAAATGACCTTGCAGATCGGCTCTCGGTTCAGCGTGAAAAGTTCTTTTTTACGTCGCTTGCGGGTGTTCCACTTGCTAACAAAGTAAAGAAGGCAGGCACCGCTTTAAATGCTGATGGATCACAAGCAAATCTTTCAGTGGTAGAAGCACTAGTAACCGAGATCGAAGATAAGGCTGATGCCCCTGGAACAGTCCTGACTTAATGACATCCGTATTGGTTACAGGCGGTGCCGGCAGCATGGGACGGTTGGTCTGCGGTCGACTTGCATCCGAAGGTCACACGATCCGAGCTTTTGACCTGGCAACTGCAAATTTCGAGGGGCTTCCTGATGGTGTTTCTGCCTTACCAGGAGATCTGACATCCAAAGTCAGTCTGGAATCAGCGATCGAAAACGTTGACGCTGTTGTACATCTGGCGGCGATACTTCCACCGGTAGCCGACCAGCAAATCGAATTAGCCCAACTGGTTAACGTACAAGGTACAGAAATTCTCATTGACGCGATGCAATCTAGTAACCCCACTGCAAGACTGGTGTTTAGTTCATCTGTGAGCGTTTATGGTAAGCCAGCTACTGACGATGAAGTGTCCACTTTCATGCGCTATAACCCAGACGATAATTACGCCAAAACTAAAGCTGAATCTGAACAGTTAGTCTTAAACTCCGGTCTCGACTCTTGTGTGCTGAGAATCTCAGGTGTTTCGATTCCTGTATTCCAAGAACCGCCTGACGCATGGCCTTTTCTCCCAGATCAAAAAATTGAATTCATACACAGAGACGATGCAGTGGCCGCAATCACCTCAGCAGTAACAGCGGAACTAACCTCTACGACCAGAATCATCAACGTCAGTGGTGGTGACACGTGGCGTATGAAAGGATCTCAGTACGTCGCGGATTACTTCAAAATGATCGAGGTCAATCCTGATGAGGCTATATACCAGTCATGCAAAGGTCACTTCGCCTGGTATTCAGACGAGGGTGGAAACAAGCTACTTAGATATCAGAACAATTCTTACCCTGATTATCTTGATCAGTTACAGGGCGACATTAACCGCCTCATGGGCGAGTAACCTTCGGAAAAAGCCATCGGGATCAAACCAAATCATCCCCTTCCAGTCAAAATTTTCCAACTAGATAACCGGAGCACTAACCGTCAATCTTATTGACGATGATTCTCCGGTAGTAACAATGGAATAACTCTTACCCTTTTCAACATAAACGACATCACCTGGACCAGTAACAAATGAGTCCTCGCCTTCAACAGACCAGGCGATCTCGCCTTGCAGTACAACCCACCAGCGATTTTCATTTGAATGCAATTTAGAACCAGAAGATTGACCTGGCAATTCATGATTGTACGTAGCGTAATTTCGATTGTCCGAAACGGCGATTTCAGTCCAGTCAGTGGCAGTTCCATTCCTATCAACAAGGTCTTTCAGTTTTGTATGTATCAAATTAGGATTGGCCTGACCATCATCCACAGGGATTAATCGACACGGGGGGACCCCCTTTATGTCATGGTTGCTATTTGGATGAGTTACCCCGAAACGAATCGCCTGCACACCCTCTTTTGGGCGAATGTCGTGCGCGAATCCAGCGGGAGCCATAATTATGTCTCCCCAGTTGGAAACAACAGGTTCATACTGGCCAATCTGCCATTGAGTCCGACCATCAAGGGCTATCCACCACTCGTTAAAATCAGGGTGGATATGAGGGTCCGGTGGAGTACCAGGAGGCCCTGATATCCAAACCGCACGATTTCTTCCGTCTTCGAGCAGTTGCTCTGCCCAACGCTCACCTTCACCATGCCGACCCATAATTTCCGAGTGACGAGCTATCCGCGAATTCATAGACGCTGCAGAAACCATTAGTAATTCTCCTAATTCTCACCTTGGACCTGAGTCGATATAGCCGCCTGCATCATGGCTCTAGCATACCCAACAGTGTAGGCGAATCCTGTGTATGTCGTCGCTGATATTCCATCGAAAGGAAACTCTGTATCAGCATCATTTACAGGGGGATGCTCGGGATAAATCAAGCGCGGATATTTCTGCCTAACAAGTTCACTCATTACCGCAAACATATCTACCTGACCTTCATCAATCCAAACCTCCGTGTAGTCGAGATTCGGCACTCGCGAAACGACATTGCGAAAGTGCACATGGTTAATTTGATCGCGTTGGCCAAAATAGCGACATACTTCAACCGGATCGTGCCCCAGTTCTTTTGTCACTCCACAGTCAAAAGTTATCCCGTTAAATGGGCTGGGGATAATGTCGGTGAACTTCTTCCATCCTTCCAGCGTGCCCATTATTTGTCCTGATCCTCGGCTGACGGGAGCAGGAGGGTCATTTGGATGCAGTGCCAAACGTACATTAGCTTCTTCAGCTACTGGAATTACAGCCTTTAAAAAATATGTGACGTTATCCCACATTTCAGATAATGAATGCTCTCTCTCACCAACGAGGGGAGCTAAATCTTTTACACGCCGATAATTAAAATCCATCAAGCCAGACCCACCCCTTCCAGGCACCACGCGGTAGCCCTCTACAATACGATGGGCATAAAAGTTATATTCCATCACAGGCAGACCTTGCCTGCCAGCAATTCGAATTGCCTGATTAATGGTTTCAATATCCTCGTCGCGCCCTTCCTCTCCAAATCGCACCCGTGACGAAGGGTTGAACATGACGTTCCGTAACTCGAGATCAGCCTCGGAAGCTCGGTCGATGTGTCGCTTCAGGCTCTGGTCAGTCCAAGTCTCAAGTCCACCCGTGTCAAGTCCGGCCATGCTAACCCCAGTCACCCCGAGTTGCTTCACACGTCGAAGTGAGCGTTTTTCAAGGTTCTCCAAGAACAATGTGAGTGTCGGAGTATCGCTGGACTCAGCCCAGTAAGCCTGGTTTTTTATGGAATCATGAATACCGTCAGCGTCATAAATCATTCGCTCATCCTAACCTCAGAAATCCGATCACCAAATTTTTCGTTTTACCGTTCCAACCTGTACACCACATGCCAGTGATCACAACGATGAGACAGAATAACCGAAGAAACCGGAAGAGATAAGGAAAAATTGTGCGAATTTGAAAAGTTCACGATTACTCAAAAAGATGGATTCAGGATTTTGTTCACAGAGTTAAATAATTTCTCGAATCTCCTAAAGTGAACATAGCAAGAGTCTTATTCGGGGTACTCTTAAATGACAATTCCAAACATCGGACGAAATTATCACTAGGAGCAGAAGTATAAATGCCTGAATGGTGGATTGAAGCAACTTTACCTTCAGCCGTTTTCATCTGCTTATTTCTGTTGTGGGTGCTAATACCGGCTCCGGATGGCGAATCTGATTTTGCAAGCAGATTGCGGGACAGGTTCCGCAAATAATGTTTGCATCAGCCGATCGCAAGAGACTCATAGTAGGCCTGCTGATATTAGCAATCGTCTTAGGTTTGTTTTTAGCTTTTAACCGTCTACCGAAAATTGGGATAGTTGGCGAAGATCTGGATGCAGTCAACTCCCCTACCAGCCAGTGCTTCCAGGGATTTTGTATTGAACGCGATCCTGGAGTGAGTTTTGTAAGTCGCTGGCTGAATTTCTCTGTCTCATACCTGCGCCTTGTGACCGTTGGCATGACTTTCGCATTCGTCACGGCCGGCTTAGCTGAAGCTTTTCTTTTTTCAAAATCAGTAGGAAAAGGTCTGCCGACAGCTGGCGTGTTTAGACGAACCGTCCAGGGAGCGGCAGCGGGAGGAGTAATGAACCTCTGTTCTGCATGCATCGTCCCTGTGTCATCCGCCTTTCACAAACGAGCGAGCGTTGAGGGTGCAGTGGCAATGGTGCAAGGATCGACCACACTAAATATTCCGGCGCTTGCGATGGTATTTTTTGTATTCAGCCCGGTACTTGGGATAAGTCGACTTGGTCTAGCTGTGGTCGGAGCGCTGATCATCGGACCGATTGTTGTTTTAAGTATCAGAAAAGATCGAGTTAAAGCTGTAGAAATACCCGACTCATTTGTAGACAGCCCAGATCATGCAGGATGGAAAGAAACACTGGCACCCGCTTTCAGGCACTGGGGAAAGGCAAGCATTGGCTACGCCATCAGGCTTTCACCCATCATGATCGTGGCCGGCTTTGCGAGTGGACTAGTCATTCAATGGCTAAACCCTGAAGTCGTTGCTACCTATCTTGGAAACGATGTCCGTGGCATATTGATCGCCGCAACATTTGGAATACTGATAAACGTACCTTTGCTTTTCGAGATTCCTTTAGTCGCCCTGCTACTGCTGCTTGGTATGGGAACAGCACCAGGCGCAACATTACTTTTCAGCGCTGCCGCAGGGGGACCTGTAACTTTCTGGGGCCTCGCAAAGTTAATGCCCAAAAAAGGACTCGTTACATTTGCTACCGCAACGTGGGCAGTTGGAGCTTTAGGCGGTTTACTAGTTCTTTTCGGTGGGAACTATTTCTGGGAAGATGCAGGACTCAATGACAGAATTAAAAAAACTACAGAACAAAGATCAATACAACAATTATTCCAAGAATCTGGCTACATCCCTTCTGAAGAAATAATTAACCCTGAAGTTTTCGACGGAGTTGCTGCCAAGGACGAATTCGCTCCCTTCCAAAATATCGCTCCGCAGATTGGAGATGACGCCCTGATCGAAAACCGCTACCCGGGGGTAGCGATTTTTGATTTCGACAGAGATGGAGACTTAGATTTCTACGTAACATCTGCCGAATCGAATGCAGTGTTCCAGATCACTCGTGGCGGGGCCAATAAGTTATTCAGAAATGATGGAAATATTTACACGGATGTTGCCGCATCAGCCGGCGTGGCTGCAGATGACCACAACTCGACGGCAGTCGCTGCCTGCGATTTCGATAATGACGGCTACCAAGATCTTTATATCGGTGCTCAGGGTCGTATCGGAGACAACTTGGATTACCGTTCTCTAACCCAGCATCCTAATCTTGCCGTTGTAATGCAAGATCGATTATTTCACAACAACGGTGATGGCACCTTCACAGATATCACGGCAAGCGCCTTCGCTGAGCACGTGAACATCCGGTCAGCTGCCAGCATAGCTTGCGGGGACTTAGACAACGACGGCTGGCTTGATGTATATGTCGGCAATCGGGCAGATCAGGATTTCGTCCGATTCGATACTTCACGTCATCACGGGCATTACAACACGCTGTTCCACAATAACGGCGATCTCACATTTTCTGATCGTACAGTCGAAGCAGGATTGATCTCACCAGAAATTCGAATGCTTGACCAGGACGGCAATCCAATTACATTCCCAAGGCCAGGTGGAGCATCTCTCGAAGGATTTGACACCAATATGGTTGATAGAGAAGGGAATGTGGTAGGAGATCCTGCCGGGCAGACTTGGGCAACTGCAATGTTCGATCATGATTCAGATGGAGACCTCGACCTTTGGGTTGGAGACGATGGGGATAGGCTGAAGGTATATCGCAACGACTCTACGGACGACGGGATGCTGTTCACCTCTATAGCAGAGCAATTAGGCATAGATCAAATTGGTCAGTGGATGGGTTTCGCGATCGGTGACTACGATGGCGATGCTGATTTAGACGTGTTTGTGACCAACATGGGATTCCAACCACTTGGCCGAGCCCGACCGACAACACCTTCGGCCGATTGTGCCTACTATCACTCGACGGACTATGGGACGTGTTTTCATGCACTTATCGAGAATCGCGTGAACGAAGATTCTGACCCTGATCGAGATGGAGCATTCCAATTTGTCACAGGACAAACAGAAGTCATTCCCAGTTCGCTTCTTCCCCCTGCCTCTTTAGGCGAGAAATTCCAAGCGGCCAATAACTCAACCATAACTGGCATTGAAGCGTATGAATTTGGTTTTGGCACAGCCTTTTTTGACATGGACAATGACGCAGATCAAGATCTTTATTGGTTAGGTTCATTGGGATCCAGAGGAGAAGGTCCGAATGGAAACATAGCAATTGGTTTTGGAAGGATGCTGCAAAACACTGGAGATAAATCTTTCAAAGACGTCACCGTCGAATCTAGAACTATAGACGCATTGGCAGTGGACTACTCACTTCTCGACTCAGACAACCACAATTTCAACGCTTCTAAACAACGACTCGGAGCGGAATACCACGAAAACGGTAAAGGCGTCGCTGTGGGCGATTTGAATGCTGATGGCTTTATCGATGTGATCGGAACCAACAGCAATGGAGAAACTTTTAATCATCACGGTGAACTTGAAGTAGCAAGCGGACCCCTATTTGTGTGGATCAACGGAGGCGGTGATAACAATTGGGTTTCCTTCAAACTTCAGGGACGTATGGCTGTGGATGGAACCGGCTCAAACGCCGATGCGATAGGAGCTAAGGTTACCGTCTTTCACAATTCTGAAGGTGAAGAGCTAATCACCCAGACGCGAGAAGTGATGGGATCCTCGAGTTTTCTCTCAATGAGCTCACTAGATTCCCACTTCGGAGTTGGTATCGCAACTTCCGTAGATGTATCCGTCGAATGGCCTAGTGGTAGAAACACAAAAATAGAAAACATCAGCGTTAATAGCCTGCATGAAATTACCGAGGCTGCGAATTAATCAATCCGCCAAGTCACCACGTTCAGGTTTCGTAAAAATCGCTAATGCCAGTCCCATAAGTGAAAATATCATCACCAGGACATAAGCAAGTTTCCATCCGTCGAGGAATGATGCGCTCGCTGCATCGTTGCCTGTGATTTCACTCAAAGGGATATCAAACCCATCAGCTGCCATAACTCCTACAACAACAGCGGATGCAATAGCCTGCCCAGTCACGTTCCCGACATTACGCGTGAGATTCGTCAGTGCGCCGACCACTCCAAAAGCTTCTCTAGGGACGCTACCCAGAATCGTACTGTTATTAGGCACTCCCCAGAGTCCCATAGCCAGTCCGTTTATCAAAAGCACGACCATGACAATCCACAGCGATGTATCTGCAGTAAAAAACGTGAAAGCTATAGCGGTAATTACGACAATCAAGAACCCGGCAATGGTAAACGGTCTCTCTCCAATGCGGTCACCTAAATGGCCCGATGAACTGGCTGCCACAGCCATCCCAAGTGAAGTCAGAAAGAGAATCCCACCAACGGCTGCTTCCTGGATATCTCGCAAACTGATCAAGTAAATCGGCATTAGGAATCTAACCGTGGTTGTTCCCAAAAATCCAAGGAACCTTGTAGCGACCGCCATGGACATCACAAGATTTTTAAACATTCTCAATTGCAACATTGGAGAATCGGAATTGAGTTCCCACCATACAAAAAACGTGAACAGGCCTATGGCGGAAACACAACCACCAAGAATAAAGGGAGAGAATATTGCCACACCCAACGGGTTGTTAATCAAAATCACTAAAACCGTGATAGTCAATGCAGAAACAACAGCACCTATCCAGTCAAAAGACTCATGAGAATCTGTACGTTGTTCACTAACGACCTGCTCATCGAGAATGAAATAACCGGCAATAAATGCAATAACAATTGGTACGGTGAGCAACAAGAAAAGTGCTTCCCATGGCAAAAATTGCAGCACTAAGCCTGCAATGACCGGACCCATCGCTCCCCCAATTGCTACAGAGGTTGTTTGAGCACCAATACCTTTACCGCGCTCATGTGGAGGGAATATTGAAAGAACCATAGCGGTCCCAACCGATTGTCCCATTGAGTTGCCGATTGCAGCGACAATTCGTGCAACTATCAGCAGGCCAAATGTCGGGGCAAATGCAGTGAACACCGATCCTCCACCAAATAAAACCAGACCCATGAGATGAACTTTCTTTCGGCCGATGATGTCGGCCATTCGACCCATTGGCAGCATAAAAGCCGATATTGTCAGCCCCTGGGCAATAACCACCCATGACGCTGAACGAAGGGTGACACCGAAAGTTTCTGCGATCTGAATTAGCGCAATAAACACCATACCCATGCTCGCCACCATCGTGAAAAATGAAATACCGATTGCTGTGAACGCTATCCATTTATTGGGCGAAGGGGCACCCTGATCAGAATTTGAGGCTGAGGGCATCTGATTGAGATCGTTCAAAGCGCAAAGCTCTGATCTGATACACCGTTAGATCTCAACACGACAGAAATATTACCCTCACTACTTAAAACAAACGTGGGTGGAATCTAAAAAAGTACGTTTACTTAAGTCGATCGCTGCTCAATCCAATCAAGATCAAACTCAAAACCAAAACCCGGAGCATTCGACGGAGTTAGGTAACCGTCTTTAATTATCGGTGTCCCCGGAAGAACCACTAACTCTTCTAACGGCACACCCGGAGGTGCAACTCCTTCGGAACGTTCAGCCCACATCACTGCGGGCATGGCATACGCGAGGTGTTGTCCGTATGGGTAGTTTGTCGAAGCATGTGGAATAACCGTCAAACCATGAGCTTCGGCTAGATGACAAATCTTAATCCCAGCCGTAAGTCCACCAACCCACTGCAAGTCTGGTTGAAATATATCCACAAGCCCATGACTCGCGGCCAGCGCAAACGGATGCAGAGAATACCAATGCTCACCGGTGGCTAACGTCTGATAGGGAATCCTCTGACGCAAATTAAAATAACTGTCCATGTCCTCAGGAAGCATGTAGTCCTCAAGCCACTTTATACGATACGGACGCAGTATCTCAGCAAGCCTGACCATGTAATCGGTATTCATTGACATCCAACAATCAACAGCTATTTCGACATCGCTGCCCACTTGATCACGTGTTTTTGCGACCAACTCCTCGGTCCGATTAAGCCCGGCTAGGCCAGCGTCCGGACCTTCTCTCAGAAAAAGTTTCACGGCTTTAAATCCAAGTTCCAAGAACCAGGCGATTGAGTTGTGGGTACCGTACGACAGGTCAGTGTTACTTGCATAACAGAAAATTTTCTCTTTCTGCGGCCCACCGATCAATTCGTAAACAGGTTTACCTAACAATTTACCTTTCAAATCCCACAAGGCATTATCCACGGCGCTAATTGCAAAACTGGAGACCCCAGCAGTGCCATAAGGAGCCGTCGCTTTTTGCATCAGATCCCATATACGCTCCGTCGCCATGCAGTTTTCCCCTTCAACCATCGGGCCAATATGATCGTTGATCAAGGAAACCGTGACACCACTATGAAGGGTCAATCCAAATCCCCAAGTTCCATCATCTGCCGTTACTACACAAGCGGTCCGATTCCAGTCATTACCCCAATCTGACCGCTTCAGATCGGGGTACCTTTGCATAGGACTCACAAAACCATCCGTCTCAATCTTGGGCACACGGGGCACAGTCTTGACTTGAGGAGTCGTGTCAATTTCAACTGCTTTCACTGATCTGATCTTCATAATGTTTCGTCTCGTGTGTATTTATTTCGCATCAATTGGTCGTCGGCTAAGCAGAAATTTAAATTCCGCTATTCACCGCGAAACTGCTTGTCGGAATTTGCCCGCATAAAGTCCATGTTCATTTCAATCCCCAGACCTGGAGCATCGGACATATGCAACTTACCATCTCGAACGTCTAAGGGAGTTTGAATAAAGTTGTCATATGCAACTAGTCTGTGGCGAGCTGTTTCGAGTTTGTAGAAATTAGGGACAGTCATCATAACCTGCGCCCCAGCGAGCACATTAATTGGACCACTGGCATCGTGAGGGGAGATCGGAACATAGTAAGCCTCAGCCATCGTCGAAATTTTCTTCAACTCTGATATTCCGCCGGTCCAGGTGACGTCTGGCATTAGAAAGTCGGTCAGATCCTGCTCGAGAACCGCTACAAATTCCCAACGGGTATGAAGCCGCTCACCTACAGAAATCGGAAGATCGATTTGGTCGCGTACATTTTTTAGTGCATGGGTGCTTTCAACAGGGACGGGTTCTTCCCACCAATGAATGTTTGAAACGGCGACACTACGTGATAAACGGACAGCGGTAGGCACATCAAAGCGACCATGAGCATCAATAAGCAACTCCATTTCAGGACCTGCGCCTTCGCGGATCGCTGCTGTTATTTCATTCCCCTCTGCCTCACCCTGCGCCGTCATCTTTCCACTCAGATAACCGTTACTCTCCTCCGGCATACTCGGATATGGATCAAATTTCATAGCTGTATGCCCCGAATCTGCAATCTCTTTAGCCTGCCTCTTTGCTTCGTCAGGCCCAATATTGGGATCAGGATGGGTGTAAAGCTCTATGTTTTCTCGTACCGGTCCACCGAGCAAATTGTAGATCGGCTGATTTAACATCTTGCCACGGATGTCCCACAGGGCTATATCGATTCCACTGATGGCATTCGTGGTAGCGCCACGAGAGCCCATATAAGTAAATCGTCTGAAAATTTTGTTCCAGATCATTTCAATGTGAAGAGGGTCGTCACCTTTCAACATGGGTTCCAATTGTTGAAGAACGGCACAAACCGCCCGATTAGCAGCCGGGTAGGTTGTAGTTATTTCCCCCCAGCCCGTAATTCCCTCATCTGTCTGGACCTCTACAAATATGTACTCCCCCTGTCGACCAAAATTGTAAGCAGCTGTAGCAAGAAGCAGCCAAGGAGTTATCTTTGTAATCTTCATAAAGGTTTCCGAGTAAAGAAATGTAGTTTGAGTATTTGTATTTGCGACACAAGTTTCACAAGGAATCATCCGTGCCACAAGGGCTTCACCTGTGCAAAAAAAATCGCCTATCCGCTGATCCTTAAACAGGATTATCAGCAATTAACACTTAATTTCCTAAATAATTACTGACAATCATGACGCACTCGTAAGTGAACGCTCAAATCAAGATGACCCCAGTTATGCCAATAAATAAACAGACAAAAGTTGAGAATATCGTAGTTATCGGCGCGGGTTCCGCCGGCCTAGCCACAAGCTACTGGCTCACGAGAATGAAACTGAACCACATAGTCTTGGAGCGTGGCGAGATCGGTAATACATGGATCAACGAGAGATGGGACGGATTTCATCTTGTGAATCCAAATTGGGCGGTGCGCCTACCGGGTTTTCACTACACCGGATCTGAACCAGAAGGTTACTTGTCTAAAGATTCAACGGTCGCATATTTACATGATTACGCAAAGTATTTCGATTCGCCGGTGCGCACCGGTGTTGCAGTCGAATCACTACTGAAAAAAGATAGCTCGTACCTTTTAAATACTTCTAAAGGACAAAACATCTATGCTCGGTGCGTAATTATTGCAACCGGAGCATTCGGTATACCAAAGATCCCCAATTACGCCTCACGCATTATCAAGTCCATAAAACAAATACACTCATCAGAGTACAAAAACCCTCATGACTTGCCACATGGCGCAGTATTGGTCGTGGGCTCTGGACAGTCAGGTGCGCAAATCAGTGAAGAGCTTCTAGAAGCTGGACGAAAAGTTGTTTTATCAGTTGGCAGGGCTGGCAGGCGGCCACGACGCTATCGTGGCCGCGATTCATCTTGGTGGAACTACGCCATGGGAAATTTTGACAAGACAATCGACGATGTTGACTCAATATACGAATCAAGATTCGGTTCCTCAGCCCACACGAGTGGGACTAAAGGGGGGCACGACATATATCTCCGCCAGATGGCTAAAAACGGCATGAAATTAGTAGGCTCTGTAAGTGGAGGAAGTGGACATAATCTAACGCTCAAACCTGGATTATTAGAAACCCTGACTCAGGTAGACAATCACCCTGTTCAATGGAAAAAGAACGTTGATAAATACATTGAACAATTTGGCATCAAAGTTCCGTTGGACGACGCTATCGAACCCGAGGGAATCGAAAGGTGGCCCGGATCCGAAGATCCAACACCATTCAATTTAATTGACTCAGGAATAAAATCGATCATCTGGGCGACAGGTTTCAAGTACGACTTTAATTGGATCAAATTACCCGTCACAGATGAATATAATTTTCCAATTCAGCAACGCGGCATAACTGAATTTCCAGGTCTATATTTCATGGGCCTGCAATGGATGTACGGGTCAAAGTCGGCTCAGTTCATAGGCGTCGGTGAAGATGCTGAGCACGTATGTAGGCACATTGCTGATCTCTTCAAGTAATGGTTGAACCCGATTGACCACTACAAAGGATCAGGTCGTCCGAATAAAAGCCTCTTTTATTTTGTTCAAACAACGGCGTTAGAGCTGGGTAAGAAAACCGTTAGTTCATTACATCAGGTAAAGTGCGCCACAAATTACATTCAGATATAGATCAAGGTTTATTTCAAAAATGACACAAATGTCTGGTGCCGCCTTTCTTGCTGAAACCATGCACGGCTATGGTGTTACGCACTTCTTCTTTATGCCGGTCATCATCGATGATGCCATGCCGCACATGGAAAAACTTGGAATAACCCGAGTCATGGCCCACAGTGAAAAGCCCGCGGCTTACATGGCAGACGGTTATGCACGGGTTAAAGGTTCCGTTGGTTTCTGCGGTGCACAGTCGGTTGGAGCTACGAATCTTGCTGCAGGTTTACAAGACGCATACCTGGCAAATTCCCCAGTTATTGCTCTGACGGGCCGCCTAACGCAGGAACAGCAGGATCGAAACGCGTATCAAGAAGTCGACCACAGCAGCCCATTTTCAGCCAATACAAAATACAGTGCCAGAGTAGACAAAACCGATCAATTACCTATGTACTTGCGGCAGGCCATTCGTGAGGCGACCACAGGAACACCAGGTCCAGCTCACCTCGATCTGGCAGGTATTGCAGGTGGAGAAATCAGCAAGAACAGCGCTAATATGGAAGTGGTGATTGAAAATCAATTCTCAAGTCTGCCGCCCTTTAGACCGGAACCGGATGCGAACTCCGTCAATGCAGCACTTAGCGCTCTCGGAAGCTCTAACAAACCGATAATTATCGCGGGTGGAGGCGTGAAAACATCGGGCGCTAGTGAACAACTAATTGAATTATCTGAACGGTTGAATATCCCTGTAGCAACAGCATTGAATGCTAAAGATACATTCCCTGCAAATCACCCGCTAGCTGTTGGTGTCCCCGGATCCTACTCGCGAGCCTGCGCCAATCAGGCAGTTGCTGAAGCCGATTTGGTTTTCTTCATTGGCAGTCATACTGGCGGGCAGGTCACAAATGACTGGAAGCTCCCACGGCCAAATACACGAATCATCCAAATGGATATCAATGCCGCTGAGCTGGGGCGATCATTCCCGATTGAAGTAGGTCTTCAATCAGACATTCAGGCAGGACTTCAAAAAATGCTCCGTTCGACGGGCGAAGTCGGAAAGGCCAGTGATGAACAGGATCGTGCGGCTTGGGTAGCCCATGTTCAAAACTTGGTGGATGATTGGAAAGCCAGCATGGATCATCTGTGGAACTCTGATGACATACCTATGCGAACCGAACGATTATCTAAAGAACTGGCTGATCACCTTCCCAGTGACGCAATCCTAGTGGCTGACACCGGTCACTCAGGTATCTGGACAGGCACGATGATAGATTTCTCCAGTCCCGATCAATCGTTCATCAGGTGTGCAGGTTCCCTAGGTTGGGCATTCCCTGCTGCATTTGGAGCTAAAGCAGCAGCCCCTAACCGGCCTGTGATCACATTCGCTGGCGATGGAGCTATGTGGTATCACTTCATGGAAATGGACACCGGCGTCCGTTATGGCTTGAACACGGTAACTGTTGTGAACAACAATGCCTCACTGAACCAGGAGCGTGCATTAAACGAACGCAATTACGGTGGTCCCCTTCCAGGCTCAGACGAACTATGGAAGCTGACCAATGTTGATTTTGCTGCTATGGCAGTACAAATGGGCGGCTTAGGAATCACAGTAACCAATCCTACGCATTTTGAAGGGGCACTAGATCAAGCATTAAATGCTGACAAACCTGCGGTAATTGATGTGAAAACCAATATAGACAGTATCGCTCCAAAAGCCTGGGACTAGCGAACTTATCTTTCACAAGAATTAGAAACAGGTCGGAAAGAGCATTAGGCATTGCTCTAGTTACAACCTGTCATCAATCAACACTCACATCCAACATCATGGAGACATAAATGCTCGCAGCTGGAACGGGACGGACTGACATCACACCACCCATCGGAATAGCTCACGCAGGTTGGGGCGCACAATCTCATGAAGGAGCCGAGGGTATCGATATGCCCCTGACGATCACTGCACTTGTGATCGAGTCGAGTGGCAATAAAACGGCATCAGAGCGCATTGCAATTCTAGATATCGATACTTGCATGCTAGTAGATGCCTACGACATCGTTATCAGGCGTGCAGTAAATGAAGCAACAGGAATTCCCCACTCCAACCAGCGCATAGCCTACACACACACTCATTCAGGTCCGATAGAGGGCCTGTCCTGGATAGTCCAGGGTTCAGAAATGATTAAGCCATGGTTCGATTCAATGGGCCCAGCCTCGGCCAAAGCAGTCGAAGAAGCAATATCTAAACTCACTGATGTCCGTGTTGATTCCGGGGCCGGACATTGTGAAATCAACATCAATCGTCGCCCTGTCAGTCACAACGGTGAGGTTTTTACAGGGCGCAACCCCAGTGGTTTTGTTGATCATGAAGTGCTGGTCACTGCAATCGATGATCTCGACGGCAAACCTGTCGCAACTTTAGTTAACTACGCCTGCCACCCAACCATCATGGGACCTGAAAACCGCCTTATCACTCCCGACTACCCGGGGGTAGTACGAGAAACGGTCGAAAATATCATCGGCGGCAAATGCCTATTTCTACAGGGTGCTGCCGGCAACCAAGGTCCGGTAGATGGATATACCGGTGATACCGCAGTTTACCGACGGCTTGGAAAACAACTCGGAATAGAGGCTTCCAGAGTTCGTCTTAACATCGATCCCGTACCGAGAGAAGAGAAACTTGAAACAATTTTGGCATCTGGCGCTGATCTGGGCATTTACTCTTTTGATCAGGTTGGAGAATCTGACGACTCTTTCGGATTACTCGATTCTGTAGCCTCACTCGCCATCAAGGAAATGCCTCCAGAATCAGAGGTGCAAGCCAATTTCGACCGGATAACGGCCAAGCTTGATAACGTGCGGAAAAATGGGGGTACGATTGACGAAATAAAACAGGCCGCATTCCCAGCAAAACGCGAAACACTTCTACTGCGCCATACCCAAACATTTGGAAAAGGAGGAGGAACGCACGATATACCGATCCAAGTGATTCGCATCGGAAACACCGCTTTGGTTGCAATTCCAGTCGAGCCTTTTGCGGAAATCGGTACCGCTATCAAAGAACGATCCCCTGCTGACTGGACATTATTTTCTGGGTATTCAAACGGATACTACGGATATTTACCAATGGCATACGCCTACCCGGAAGGGGGCTATGAAGTTGGTCCGACTGCGCCTTTCGAACCCGGAGCAGCGGAACAGATGATTGAAGATTGCCTAGACGCAATTAATAAACTATGGAATCACGGCTAACACCCTTAGGAGGCCTAATCAAACCATGACCGACACTTCTGGTGGGCCAAAAATCGGGATATCGATAAGTAATTTCGACGATTCAACGCTCAGGCGTGTACGCCAGCTGGGAATAACCACCGTTCACTCTAGTGGCGGCATTCCGAGTCCGAATACAAACTTTGGCCTTGAAAAACACCTCCCATGGACCGAAAAAACGCTTGGATCCGACATGAAGGCCCTTAATGCACATGGCATGAGGATGGGGGCAAAAATGATCACCGGATTCCCAAATGCCATCTATGGTCGTCCAGGTAGAGACAAAGAAATCGAGGCCGTAATACAATCGGTCAAAGTCGCAGCAGTATTAGAAATGCCGGTGATCGAATATAACTGGTATGCCCACCGAGCTACCGAAGGATACTATCTCGTAGAAGGTCGTGGCGGATCTAGGTATCGGGCATTTGATTATCAAATGGTCGAGGGCTTACCACCACTGCCTGACGAGGGCGCCCACACAGCTAATGAAATGTGGGACAACATCACATACTTCCTAGAAGCGGTAATACCAATCGCATCGGAAAAAGGTGTTCGGCTTGCATTACATCCTAATGATCCACCAGCACCAATCAGTAGAGGATCCGAACAAATCATGGGCAGCGTTGCTGGATGGAAGAATCTTGTAAGCATCGTAGACAGCTCATCAAATGGAATAACTTTCGATTGTGGGGTCACCCGTGAACTAGGTGAAGATCCTGTAGATACAGCACGATATTTCGGGAAAATGGATCGAATAAACCACGTCCACTGGCGAAACGTGATTACTGAAATCCCCGGACAAAAATATACCGAGGTGTTTTTAGACGAAGGTCAAGTTGACATGCAAGCCGTAATGGAAGAATTGGTCAGGCAAGGCTACCCACGAATGGTCTACCCGGAACATCCGCCGATCATTGATCACGACGAGGAGTTCAAGCCCAAACAATCTAGTGAAGGATACGCCGGTTTGGCTTACACAGTCGGATACGCCAGAGCTTCTTTGAAAGCAGCACTGCGGGCGTAATCTGCTTCTTTACGTTCGAGGAACCAAAAAGATAGTATCCGTTTCACACAACTAGCAACTAATTAAGAGAGTCGACGATGTATAACCTCAATCACATCCATTTAAAATCCAACGATCCAGAGAAAACAGCAAAATGGTGGGTTGAAACGTTTGGATTCGAGATTGTGGACGACTCGACACGTGAAACAGGAGACCGATTCATCAAATGCAGGTCAGGTAATGGCGTTCCAGTCAATATTTCTGGACCGTTAAACGGTCAAGTCCTAGCAGCAAGCGACTCAGGTCCAAACTTAGGGCTAGAGCACTTTGGATTCGATGTAGAAAACATCGATGATGAACTTGAACGCCTTGCGAAACTAGGAGCTCCCCTGGTCGATGGTCCGAATAAATTACCCGACGGCACTCGGTTTTGCTGGGTTAGCGCTCCAGACAATGTACGAGTCGAACTAATCCAGTGGCCCACCTAAAACATCAATTGGTCCAAATCCCTTGCAGTATCAATGGATAAAACATGAATCGTGCCACAATATCCGGTTTACAAGAAAATTCGTTAAGCGACAACGAAATTCGGTCCACACAGGGTAGTTTTTAGTCAGATAGCCCAATGCTTTGTGATATACAACGGCACATCTAGATAAATACTCGAATATTTTGACCCAGTTTCCAGCAAGCTGAACAAAACGTAAATACATAAAAGGACATTGCATTGAAAGCGGTTGTATATAAAAAACCATTTGAAGTTGCAGTTGAAACAGTACCCGACCCTCAAATCGGACACCCCAACGATGCAATTGTAAAAATCACATCTTCATGCATATGCGGATCTGATCTGCACATGTACGAGGGCAGAACCGCCGCAGAGCCTGGAATTGTATTTGGGCATGAAAATATGGGTGTGATCGTAGAGATAGGATCTGCTGTCAAAGACCGCAAAGTTGGTGACCGTGTTGTAATGCCATTCAATGTCGCATGCGGCTTCTGTAAAAACTGCCTTGGCGGCTACACCGGATTTTGTACAACAGTCAACCCAGGGTTCGCAGGCGGAGCGTATGGATACGTTTCCATGGGACCGTGGGTCGGCGGTCAAGCAGAACTCATGCAGGTCCCATTTGCCGATTTCAATTGTCTCCCATTACCTGAAGGCACTGATTACGAAGCAGATTTCGCACTGCTGGCCGACATCTTCCCTACTGGTTACCATGGTACGGAATTGGCAGGAGTTACTCCCGGAGAACGGGTCGCAGTATTCGGAGCAGGTCCGGTCGGATTGATGGCCGCTTACAGCGCCGTTTTACGTGGCGCCTCTACAGTTTTTTCGGTCGACCATGTCCAAGAGCGTCTGGATAAAGCGGCTGAAATAGGAGCAATTCCTATCAACTACGATGACTCAAATCCGGTAGATCAAATCAAATCTCACCTGGATGGCGATGGCGTAGACAAAGGAATTGACGCGGTCGGTTACCAGGCCACATCGGCAGGATCATCTGCCGCCGGTGGTGAACAGGACGAAGTTCCCAACATCGTCCTAAATCAGCTAATCGATGTAGTTAACCCTACCGGAGCTTTGGGAATACCTGGGCTTTACGTTCCATCAGATCCCGGCGGTGTCGATGAACGTGCAAAACACGGTGCGCTGGCAATCAATTTCGGAAAACTTTTTGAAAAAGGTCTTCGGTTAGGAACCGGGCAATGTAACGTCAAGCAATACAACGCACACCTAAGGGACCTGATCATCGCTGATCGTGCAAAGCCCAGCTTCGTGGTTTCACATGAGATCGCTTTAGATGAAGCACCAGGTGCATACCAAAAATTTGATCGGCGCGAAGACGGCTACACAAAAGTTATCCTGCACCCATAACGCACTGAATGGTTAGGATACGCGCCACCAACTTACTCTGACCGTGCTTAAACTGGTTGCGGTTCAACGCGATTTCGCAAGTTTTGTGTAGCGACCGCCTATCAGCCACTCACCCGAATATATGTTCCCGGCATCATCAGCTGCTATGCCATGGGGGCTGTTAAATTTGCCAGGTTCCAAAACTCGGCTTCGGACAGGAGAACCATCATCATCAAGGTTATTTGGCCAACCGGGTATATCGCCCGGGCTATTGCGTTCAACTCTGGATATTGACTCATTTTCACCTATGTACGTGACGAAGTCGTCATCGAGATCAAACACAGCGAGCCGTGCTCGTAACTCTGCAACAATCATGTATTGTCCATCGACAGCGAACGCACTAGGACTTGTCAGCACTTCTTCACCAAATACACGCTTGTAAACACCCTCTAGGTCATAAACTTGAACCCGCCTATTTGCACGATCGGCCACATAAAGTTCAGGTTCTGTCTTGCGATAGTCAACCCAAACTCCGTGGGGGCAGTCAAAGCGACCAGCGGCGCCCTCTTCACCATTGATCGACCCAACAAGATTTCCAGCGGAATCGAATCTATGGACAAAACTTTCACCATAACCGTCAGCTACCCAAACATCTCCATTGCCACCAGATCCAGTGTCGAAAACAGTCATCGAAGTAGGCGCAAAATTACCGCGCTCATATACGGGATGGTCTGGCGTGGAAATAATTCGCTGCACCTGCCCATCAAGAGAAACACACAGCACTTGACCTCCTCTTTCACCAGGTACAGGGTCATATCCGCTGGATTTGAGATTCTTTCTTCCCGGGTCCGCAATCCACAAACACTGTTCGCCATTATCCGTTGATAAAGCTAATTGATGCCCTTCGCGAATTGGAACGGTAAAGGAACGATGCAAATCTCCTGACTGACTGAACACCAAGATACTGGGATTCGCAGGGTGTACCCCTACGATTTCCCCGGCTTGTGTCACAGCCATACCATGGTGAGCCCATCCGGATTCTGCAGCATCCGAATCAGGAATCGTCGCCCAATCAGATAACCAGTCGTATTCAAAAGGTGGGGTTCCAATTTTCAAGGTTTTCTCCTAAGGCGAAACGTTGCGTATCAAGTTGCGTATCAACTAGCTATTAGCTGAACCCGATGGTCCCAAACCAACATGGAACCACCAAATCGCGCAAAACAAATTACTATTTCCAAAAATTAAGTGACAACACCCTAAATCTCCTCACTTAATCCTAGACATTTTGGCTGTTAGTTCTCAATTGTCGCAAAATCTTAACGACATAACACATGAATTCGTTATATTATCGTGCGATCGTAGCAAACAACTGTCTTAATCCGGAGCGAAATACCGTGGTCACTGCCAGTAAAACCTTTACAGAAGAATTTCTTGAGAACGGGTTTGTAATAGCTGAAGGTGTACTCGATCCTGAAACTGTTCTTGACCCGATCATACACGAGTACCATGGCGTACTAGATAGGCTGGCGTCCGAGCTCTATGAAACAGGGAAGATTAGTTCGAAGTTTGAATCGTTATCCTTCGATGAAAGACTGATAAAAATTTATCAAGAAACTGGTCAAGCATATAACCAGTACTTCGATTTCTCACTACCTTTCCAGGATGTCAAAGAAGACACTCCCTTCTGGGCCGGGCCAGCGGTTTTCAATGCATTCACTGACGAAAAGCTCTTAGATCGCGTCGAACAACTAATTGGACCAGAAATTTACTCTAACCCTGTTCAACATGTCCGAATCAAGCCACCCGAAAAGTACCTGCCAACAGACGATCTGGGAATGCCTGTCATCGGCGCTACCGTCTGGCACCAAGACCATGGTGTAGTCACTGATGAGGCTGATGACACCAACATGATTACAACATGGTTTTCGTTGACTGATACACCGGTCGAGTCGGGCCCACTGCGTGTGGTGCCCGGTAGTCACCGGGACGGCCTGCTAACCCATTGCAATGACTACGAGGGAAACGGACCCGAATTTCGAGGACGTCAGATCCCGGAGCGATTATTTGAAAACGACGAAGCAGTTCCCTTGCCGACCCGACGAGGAGATGTCGTATTCCTCCACAAACAACTGGTCCATGGATCACTTGCAAATGTCAGTGACAACATCAGGTGGAGTTTCGACCTGAGATACAACCCAACCGGACAAAACACGGGTCGTGAGGCCTTCCCGGGTTTCGTAGCACGTAGTCGGACAAACCCTGACACCGAACTCAGAGATCCAGCGAAGTGGCATCGTCTGTGGTCGGATACCCGAACACGTATGGCTAGAATCAACCAGGCAAATACAGACGAAATCCCTTTCAGTCGTTGGGAAGATGGGCATCCCGACTGCGAAATGTAACCAACCAAATCGTCTTGAAAATCGGTAAAACTTCACGCATTAAACCGCTGCTTACACGATGTTCTGCATAGCTCTGGCTGGCCCTATATTCAGGATAGGAACGAGCTGATCATATTTTCAGTGTAAAGCGTTCACGTCTTCTCAAAATCAACGAGATACCTTCAGATACAAAGCACAGTTCGTTTACGCGCTTGGCGAAATCTCTAATCGTAGAACGAAACCCACACAGTACAAGTCACCTAGAGATATGGCATGTATCGCCAAATCAAAGACTCCCCTAGTCAAATCGTCGGATGCTTCTATTACGGCACCATCGTTGGTAACATGCCCGTTACAAACCGAAGTTGATATTTGTGAAGGAACATGAAAAATGGTGACCGCATCACGCAAGCCCTCACTAGTAGTGATCCAGTTGTCTGGTGGAAATGACGCGATGAACACAGTAGTGCCGTACACCAACGGCATCTACCACGATTCAAGAAAAACCATACACCTCACCGAAGAAAACGTGATTGACCTGAACGGCACATTAGGTCTCAACCCAAGCATGGGTCCGATGAAGAGCCTGTGGGATGCCGGCAAGATGGCAATTATCAATGGAATCGGATACCCAAAACCCAATAGATCTCATTTCCGATCCATGGATATATGGCACACGGCTGAATCGGACCACATTGCCGATAGTGGTTGGCTGGGTCGTACAATTCGAGAATTGGATCCTGGCGGGGAGAACGTTATAACCGGGATTAATTTTGGGCGAGGACTACCCAGAGCACTCCACTGCAAAGGAGTCCCGGTAGCATCGGTTGGCAATCTTGAGACCTACGGCCTCATGCCTGATATAGCAGATCGTGCCACTCGAGATCTCGCGGTTGATGTATTTGCCCGAATGTATGGGCCTGATGATTCACGAGACTCAGTACTGCAGGCGATCAGTGAAACCGGTATGGGAGCATATCTTGGAGCTGACATCTTAAGAGCTGCCCCGGAGGCATATTCATCGTCAATCGAGTTCGAAGCTGATGTCCCCATAGCACAAAACCTGAGGGATATATCCCAAGTGCTACTCGCGGATCTGGGAACACGTGTTTTTTACACACAGCATGCCGGTTATGACACACATGCAGGGGAGCTTGAAAACCATGCCCAGCTATGGCACGAGCTATCAACCGCTGTCAACGACTTCATGGGCGATCTTGAAGAGCATGGGCGGGGGGACGACGCGGTAATCATGATTTTCTCCGAGTTTGGACGTCGTATCCAAGATAACGGAAGTGGAACAGATCACGGCTCAGGCGGTGTGTCATTCGTGATCGGCAATGCGGTCAAAGGCGGTTTTTATGGTGAATACCCATCACTGGAATTAAGTGAGCAGGTCCAGGGCGACATGAAATTCAACAATGATTTCCGGGGGCTTTACGCCACATTACTGGATCAATGGATGGGTCTGGATTCGTCGACAATCCTTAACGATAACTATGAACAGTTCGATTTATTCAGGCGGTAAATTATGAGCGATAAAAACATCGACCTAATGGCTCACCTCATGCGCAGGGCAGGATTCGGCGCAACCAGGAAAAAACTTAAAGAACTGGCAGCTGAGGGATATGAGAATTCCGTTGAAGAACTTTTCAAGGCCGTCGAAAATCCTAACCGACTAAGCGACAATCTCATTCGCCGATATCACCCTGAATACTCAGGGATGATGGGCAACCAGTCACCTGGAGCGAACTGGATGTATCGTATGGTGTCCACTGATGCGCCGCTACGAGAAAAAGTCGGTCTCATGTGGCATGGAATCTTTGCCACTGGATATTCAAAAATACCAAATGGCAAAGTGCTGCACGATCAAATCAGAATGTTCGAAAGACACGGTATGGGCAGCTTCAAAAATCTGCTGATTGAACTGTCCAAAGATCCCGCAATGATTGTGTGGCTTGATAATTCTGAAAATCACAACGGCTCTGTTAACGAGAACTACGGACGTGAACTTCTTGAACTCTTCTCGATGGGCGTTGGAAATTACAGTGAAAAAGACGTCAAGGAAGCCGCCCGGGCATTTACGGGTTGGACAATCGGCAATACCGAGTACATGACACTGAAGTGTATGCGTGATTCCGTCTGGCCATATGGTCGGCTCTCATTCCATTTCGAATACAAGGAAGACGACCACGACAACGGCGACAAGGAATTTCTCGGTCACAAAGGAAATCTAAACGGAGAGGACATTGTAGACATCATCTGCAAGGAGCCAGCAACAGCGGCTTTTCTTTCTCGTCACATGTACAGCTTCTTCGTTGCAGATGAAGCCCCAGTTCCAGAATGGCCATATAAACCGCCAAGAGACCCCGATGCAATAAACGCGCTCTCTAAAGTTTATTTCGAATCCGGATATGACATTGCAGCAATGCTCAGGTTTTTGTTCAATTCAGAGTTTTTCAAAGCTGAAGAAGCACGATATCAGCGAGTAAAAAGCCCAGCTGAATTAATGGCAGGGGTCTTAAAACTCACCGAAGAATTTGAACGGCCCAAAAACGAAATGAATCCCACACATCTTCAGGCTACGTATATGGGCCAATGGCTTTTGAACCCACCTTCAGTTGAAGGCTGGCACTGGGGTACAGAATGGATCGATTCAGGGGCACTGGTAGAAAGGGTGAATTTCGCATCGGAGCGACTTGGAAACCTCAGTAGCCCCGGTGTTCAGACCATAATTGACCACATTCTTTCTAATAACGGTGACAGTGGTTTAGTCGCGGAAGACGTAGTCGAAGATGCACTAAGCGAACTATGTATTGACCAGGTTTCAGAGAGAACACGGTCAGCGTTGGTCGCATTCACAAAAACACAACTGGATCAGGACGGCAGTTCATCATCAAATGGCGACTCAGAACGTGAAAAAGTTGCAAGCGTCTTAAAAGTGATAGGCGCGACTCCTGAATTCCAAAGGGCCTAGACAGGTATATAGAATCGATGACCACTGTAATCACACCCTCAAAAACACGATTGAAATACAACCGCACAATTGGCGTTGCTGCAATGCAAGGCCGCGGCTTCTATTATCCCTGGTCGGGGGCCGTCGCAGAGAACGGCAAGATTTTCGTGCTTGGTCGAGGTTCAGACAGCGACCCTCGAGGTGTGCGAGTCACAGTAATGAACCTGGAGGAAGAATACTTCGGTACTTTTGGCTCCTTCGGGAAAGGAGAAGGACAGGCGATCTGGAACGCATCGATTGCGATCGATAGCAAGCAGCGTGTCTTCACCAGTGACGATTATCTGAACAGGATATTGGTTCGCACGCAGGAAGGTGAACTGCTGAACACCTGGGGTGAATCTGGCACTGAAGAAGGACAGTTAAACGGTCCGAACGGAATCACTTTTAATTCAGAAGATGAACTTATCGTTAGTGATCATCTGAATGGTCGAATCCAGAAATTTACCGCTGACGGTGAGCATCTGGTGACCTTCGGAGAGCCTGGATCAGGTGATGGGCAGTTGAACTTGCCATGGGAAGTTTGTACCGATCTCGAAGACAACATTTACGTCGCTGACTGGGGTAACGACCGCATCGTGAAATTTTCTTCGGATGGACATTTCAAGGCAAACTTCGGTTCCTCAGGTCGTGGTAACGGAGAGCTAAACGCGCCGTCCAGCGTTTGTGTGGACTCAGATGGCTACATCTACA